>WBZS01000012.1_pt1 | contig 621400 bp, 522 predicted proteins | sample 5204201 | NCBI WGS metagenome assembly WBZS01 (sample SAMN12344357, study PRJNA552823) | activated sludge metagenome | biome: Activated sludge suspended growth; feature: Nitrification reactor; material: Wastewater; isolation source: activated sludge from nitrification reactor of wastewater... | reverse complement strand
TGCCGCGTGCCCGCTACCGTTACAACTGCTCCATTCGCAGCCTCAATTGCGGGCGCGGCTTTCGCTATTGTTGGTGCCAGAAAATGCTCGAAATGATTTAATCCGCCTAGTGCTGCAGGAACTCCAATGTATCCGCCTACGACAGAAAGTACTGCCAATACAACTAACGGAATCCACATTACCGCAGGCGATTCGTGCGGATGAATAACGCGATGGCCTTTGGCGTGTGTGCCGTGACCGTCATCAACTCCGGTGTTGAATCGCTCTTTGCCCCAGAATGCCAGCACCATCAATCGCGTCATATAAATTGCGGTCAACAACGCCGTTGCCAGCGCGAGAACCCACAACGTTTTGGCTAAGCCTGGGGGCAAACTTTCGCTCGACCAGACTTGCCACAAAATTTCGTCCTTGCTGAAAAATCCTGAGAGTAACGGAAATCCGCTAATTGCCAGCCATCCCGCGACCATTGTGAAAAACGTGATGGGCATATATTTTTTCAGTCCGCCCATGTGTCGCAAATCCTGCTCTTCGTGCATGCCGTGAATGACGGAGCCTGCGCCGAGAAAGAGCAACGCTTTGAAAAATGCGTGTGTCATCACGTGGAAAATTCCTGCCGTAAATGCGCCGACGCCGCAGGCTAAAAACATGTAGCCCAACTGCGACACGGTCGAATACGCCAGCACTTTCTTGATGTCATTTTGCGCAATACCAATTGTCGCAGCGAACATTGCCGTGAATGCGCCGACGACTGCAACAATCAACATGGCGGTCTGCGAATGCGTGAAAATTGAACTGCAACGCGCCGTCAAATATAAACCTGCTGTGACCATCGTCGCCGCGTGGATCAACGCTGATACCGGAGTTGGCCCCGCCATCGCGTCCGGCAACCAGACAAACAACGGAACCTGTGCGCTCTTACCGCACGCACCTACGAACAATAACAACGCAATCGCCGTCATTGAACCCCATACGCCGATTGCTTCGATGGGTTTGTCAACCGCTTGCGCGAGCAAACTTGGCACAACTTTGCCGCCCACCGTTTTGTCTACAAAACTAATGCTCGCAAAAAGTGTGAACGCGACCATCACGCCAATTGAATACCCAAAATCTCCGACGCGGTTGACGATAAATGCTTTTTTTGCTGCATCACCAGCTTCTTTACGTTCGATGTAATAACCAATCAGCAAATACGAGCAAAGCCCCACGCCTTCCCAGCCGACGAATAACAACAGCAAATTATCGCCGAGCACGAGTGTCAGCATCATGAACATGAATAAGTTCAGGTATGCAAAGAAGCGATAAAAGCCGGGATCGCCGTGCATATAGCCGACAGAATAAATGTGGATGAGAAGACCTACGCCAGTGATGAAGAGAATGAATGTAGCAGAAAGGGGATCAAGCAAATAGGCAAAATCCGCACGGAAATTGCCAACTTCGATCCACGTAAAGAAAAAATCCGTCACGCGGCGGACACCGTCGGCATCGGGTGCTTTCGCCAGGAGTTGAGAAAAAAATGCTACAACAGTCAGGACTGCCGAAACAGCAACTGACAAGCAGGCCACCACGCTAACAAATTTTTCACCAAGCTTTTTGCCAAGAAAGCCGCATAAAATTGCACCGAAAAGAGGGGCGAAGGTTATCCATTTAAGCATAAAATTAGGAGTTAGGATTTAGGAGTTAGGATTTAGAGGAGTCTAGCCCCTAGCCCTAATCCCTGAACCCTCATCTTAGAGTTTCAATAAATCCGACTCGTCAACACTGAGCGTTTCGCGGTTGCGGAAGACCGAAATAATAATTGCTAATCCGACCGCAGCTTCAGCAGCAGCAACCGCCATCACGATAAAGACAAAAAGCTGTCCGGTGCTTTGATTAAGGAAACGCGAGAAGGCGACCAGTGTGAGGTTGACCGAATTGAGCATTAATTCGATGCACATAAAGATCGAAATCACGTTGCGTTGCACTAACACGCCCGCCACGCCAATCGTGAATAAAACTGCGCCTAAAGATAAATACCAGGAAAGTGGAACCATAGGATTTCATTTTGCAAAAGCGGCTGGCCAATCAAGCTCAAGCTGCAATTTCTTCTTTACTTGTTTCCAGTTCTGCTGCCGTTGCTGCACCAATTTGTGGAGGTTTGGCTTCTTCGATGATTTTGCCTAATTTCTCGGCTTCTTCGACCGTGCGTCGTTTGGCTAAGACCAGCGCACCTACCATCGCCATCAGAATCAATACTGACGTAGCTTCAAACGGAAACAAATATGACGTGAACATTCCTTCGCCGATGGCTTCAATCGTGCCAAATGGATGGTTACCATCGGCTGTGACGGATGCCGCAGGCGGACTCAGCACTGCGCGTGTCAGGAAAATTACTTCGGCTAACAACGCGACAAACAGTAGCGGTGCGACTATGCGTAAATATTTAAGGCGATCCAGGCGCGCTTCTTCTGTGCGTACGTTGAGCAGCATAATGACGAACACAAACAACACCATGACCGCGCCAGCATAAACAATGACTTGCATCGCCGCGACGAATTGTGCGCCGAGCAATAAAAATGTGCCGGACAACGCGCACATCGTGACGATCAATGACAGCGCGCTGTAAATAGGGTTGCGCTGCATGATAACGTTGAAAGCCGCCGCCACCGCTACGCCGGCGATGAGCAGAAAAATTATTTGCTGAACAGGGAGTTCGATCATATAGAGCCAAGCCAAATGTTGCTTAAAACGCAAACAAAGCAATCGTTGCCGAAATGAAAACATTCAACAGCGCTGCGGGCAGAAGAAACTTCCAGCCAAAATTCATCAACTGGTCATAGCGCAAACGCGGCAGCGTCCCGCGCAACCAGATATACAAAAACATGAAGAAAAATACTTTGATCAAAAAGTACAAGGGGCCAAGCAATGGGTACGTCGCCACCAATGGCCCGCTCCAGCCACCTAAAAACAGTGCCGTGGCTAACACAGAAACTGTGAGCATGTTTACGTATTCCGCCATAAACAGCATCGCAAATTTTAGTGACGAACTATATTCGGTGTGGAATCCTCCGACCAATTCTGTTTCTGCTTCGGGTAAGTCAAACGGCGTACGATTTGTTTCAGCAATCGCGCTAATCAGGTAAATAAAAAAACCGAGCGGTTGAAAAACCAAAATGTACCATTTCGGAATAAAGCCAAAATATGCGCCTTGTTGCGCTTCGACAATTTTCACGAGATCTGTTGTGCCGGCCTGGATCAGCACGCCAACTAACGCGAGCGACAAACTCAATTCATAGCTCACCATTTGCGCCGATGAGCGCAGACCGCCGAGCAAACTGAATTTTGAATTTGAAGACCACCCTGCCATCGCAATCGCGTACACGCCTAAACTGGTGATTGCCAACACGTACAACAGCCCTACGTTAAAGCTGGTGACGTGTAAATCAACGGTACTTAAATTTAGCTGTATGCCTGTGAGCGAACTGACAAAATTGTTGATGGATGAAGCAAACGGAATTGGCGTATCTTTCGGGCCAAGTGGATAAACAATTGTCGCCATAAATGCAGGCACGACCGCAACCACAGGCGCAAAAATATATATCCACTTATTTGCCGCCAGCGGAACTACGTCCTCTTTGAAGGCGAATTTTATGCCGTCCGCCAATGATTGCAGCAACCCGAATGGGCCTGTGCGATTCGGACCCAAACGCATTTGCATAAATGCCAACGAGCGGCGTTCAACCCAGTTCATTCCGATAGGGGAGAGCAATCCGATCACAAAAAGGATGGCAACTTTCAGCAGGACGCCGATAAAAAATTGAATTGATTGTTGGTCAATTGGCATGGTGTGCGAACTTGATATTGCTATTGTCTTACCACTTACTTTGTTTTTTCGTTACGCCGGAAAAACAACTACTTTTGCTTTTTCTACAATGCCGTTCGACGGATGCAGCGGCAACATTTTTGAATAGCGCGTAATCATCGGATAGCGTTGGCGTAAACGTGATCCGGCTTTCGCTGTCAATTCTGATGTATCAATCGCTTCGTTGCGATTGACGTTGGCAATTTCTGCGTGCAACCGATCAAGCACTTCGGCACGATCAATTTTCGCTGCATCAACGGGCTTACTCGCAATCACAACCGCGCCTTCGTTGGCTAATTGGTTGTGCGAAAGATTGCTGTAACCGTCAACCTGTTCGGTGATCGCTTTGAAAACATTTTTGGCGTTGGCCTGATAGCCGAAATCTTTGCCCATCATTTTGGCAATCGCGCTGACGACAATCCAATCGGGACGCGCTTGTCCCGTTGGCGGAATTACGCGACGCACAAGTTGCGCTTGCAATCCGTTGTTGATTTGCGTGCCTTGTGATTCATAAGAAGTCGTTGTCGGTAAAACTACGTGCGCGAGCTGCGCCGTTTCCGTCAAATGTGTGTCTTGCACAACGAGGAAATCAAGCTTGGCAAGCTGCCTGCGCGCGCCGTCTGCACCTTCCGCTTTGGCGACCACATCTTCGCCCGCGATGTACAAGGCCTTAATCGTTTCGCCAGTGCCGAACACCATTGATAACGCTGATCTGCCGCCCGTGACTAAGCTGTCCATTCCCATTTGAAATGCGCCAATTGAATTGGCGTAACGTGCTAATGGGGCAAATGAGAATTTGGTTGCACTGAAAACTTTTTCATTGCCAATTTCGAGCGTAGGTTGCGGCGTAATGTTTGAGTACGGGTTTTCGTTCACCGCAGGTTTTTGCGTAGAGTTCGTCGAAACCGCTATGCGTTGCAACCCGTCGAGATGAGCCTTGCGCGCTTCGGCGGCAACCTCAGGGCTTTGTGTCGCAAGTGCCATTTCAAGCAACGGCAATGCTTCAACCGCTGCATCACGTAACGCCGCGCCAAAAATCACGACGACTTTCGCGCTTTCCTGAATGACTTTACGAATTGCTTTCAGGTCATCAACGCTCACGCCTGTGACATCGGCTGCTTCGTTGGCTAAGCCTTCTTCAATCAACATCGCCACCACAGCATTTTCGCTGCCGGGGCGTACACGCACAGCGTATTCTGCTTGGCGTTCAAGACGGCTGCCGCCTGAATTTACCATCAGCAAACGTGCAGAATTGCGGCGTACTGCCCAACGAATTGAAAATGCTGTGAGCGGATTTTCCTCATTCGGATCAGCGCCAATCAGCAAAATTGTTTCGGCGCTTTGAATGTGTTTTTGTGTCGCAATCGAAGGCGTGCCGTATTTGAAAAACGAAGCTAAATCCACTTCGTCTTCGTCGTGCGCAAAATCTGCGTTCTTGGTTTCCAAAACTTCCGTCGCAAATTTTTTCAGCGTAAATTGATCTTCGTTCAGCAAGCGCGGCGAACTGATTATGCCAATCGCATCGCCGCCGTGCGCCGCTTTGATTTCAGCTAATTTTACAGAAATGTAATGATACGCTTCGTCCCAAGTCGCCGGAACTAAATGATGCCCGCGTCGAATCATCGGGCGATCAATACGTTCGGGACTGTGAACTGTATCAACAGTGTACCGACCGAGTGAGCAAAGAAAATCAGGATTGATGCCGCCCGCCGTGCGTCCGCGCCCATCGCGTGCAACGGAGCGCACAAGATTTTCGCTGCGCGACCCCGCTAGCATCGAACATCCATCTGAGCAGAAATTGCAAACCGTCGGCGTTTGTTTCAAATCCCACGGGCGCGCAACGTATTTGTATGGCACGTGCAAGAGCGTTCCTGTCGGGCAAACGTCCACGCAATTACCGCAATCGGAACATTCCACCCGACCACCGTGCGAACCAATGTAGGTGTGCGAGCCGCGATTAATAACGGTGATTGCAAATTCGTCCATCCACTCTTCGCACACGCGCGTGCAGCGTTTGCACGTCACACAACGTTGCGGGTCGTTGTAGATGTAATCCGAAATCTGGCGTTCGAGCTTGTTCTCTTTGTCTTTGTATTCTGAGCGTGTGGAATCTGTGCCGAAGCCGTAGGTTTGATCCTGCAATTCGCATTCGCCTGCGCGGTCGCAAACGGGACAATCTACGGGATGGTTCGAGAGCAAAAATTCGATCATGGATTCGCGCACGGTTTCGATTTCGGGCGAATCCGTCGTCACGATCATGCCGTCGCTGACAGGCATGGTGCAGGCGGTTTGGAGTTTGGGGATTTTCGGATTGTCTACACGCACGACGCACATGCGGCACGAAGCCTGCGCTGTTAGTCCGCGATAGTGACAGAAGCGCGGTAAATAAATGCCCGCCATCTCGGCAGCTTCGATCAGCAATTCGCCTTTCGGGGCTTCGACTTCTTGTCCGTTAATTGTGATTTTGACGAGTTCCATAATTTCGGTTTGACTTCTCTTCAGTCTTCAATCTTTACACACTTGCCAAAAATCGAATTCGCTGTAATCCAGCCATTAATCCGTCCGCGATTGTTGCCAATTTGAAAACGCTTGTCTTGTATAGCTTTCACCAAGTGTAAATATTCGCGGCCTTTTACTTTGCACAGAACGATGTCGCCGACAGTAATATCTTCTGAATTGATCGGTTCAACAGTGCAAAGCTGACCCGATTCAATTTTCCCGACCATTGAATTGCCGCGCGGTCTAAAAGAAACTGTTTCGCCTTCTTTGAGCTTAGCGATGTAATGCATTGCCCAACCCATGATTTATTAATCCGCAGCCGTAAGCTGCACAAAATTATGCTTAATTCGTTTTTCAAAATCAGGGCGGAATTTCTTAATCATTCCTTGTACAGGCATTGCTGCCGCATCGCCGAGTGCACAAAAACTCTTGCCTAAAATTCTACCTGCGAGGTCGTCTAATAATTCTACGTCGCCGGGTTTGCCTTCGTATTTTTTCATTCGTTCGCAAACCTTGTAGAGCCAGCGCGTCCCTTCGCGGCACGGCGTACACCATCCGCACGATTCGTGTTTGTAAAAATGAATCGTGTTCATGCAAATCTCAAACATGTCAGCGGTTTCGTCCAAAACAATAATGCCGCCAGAGCCAAGCATTGAGCCGAGCGAAGCAATTGACTCGTAATCAAGTGTAGCTTTTTCGACATCTTCGGGCGTGAAAATCGGCATGCTTGATCCGCCAGGAATAATACCTTTCAGCGTGTGACCTTCACGGATGCCGCCGCATTCATTATTGATTAAATCGCGCATCGGATAGCCCATCGCAACTTCATAATTGCCTGGGCGTTTGACGTGTCCGCTGACTGTAAACAACTTTGTGCCACCGCTTTTTTCTGTGCCGAATTTGGCGTACGTTTCTGCGCCGTTGTTGATGATCCAAGGCACAGCCGCAAGTGTTTCAACGTTATTCACAACGGTCGGGCCGCCGTACAAACCGACGATAGCGGGGAAGGGCGGTTTCAAGCGTGGATGTCCGCGTTTGCCTTCGAGCGATTCCAGCAGCGCAGTTTCTTCGCCGCAAATATAAGCGCCTGCGCCGGGATGCACATAAATATTGCACTCGAAATCTTTGCCTAAAATATTTTTGCCGAGAAACCCGCGCTCTTTGGCTTGCTCAATGGCTTTTTCCAGAATCGGAATGATGAACCAATATTCGCCGCGAATGTAAATGTAATTGTTCGGCGCGTTGAGCGCATACGCGGCAATCGCCATGCCTTCGAGCAGTTGATGTGGATCGTAGCGCATCAAATCGCGGTCTTTGCCTGTGCCGGGTTCAGATTCGTCAGCGTTGCACACGACATATTTCGGGCGCGGAGATTGTTTTGGAACGAAGCTCCATTTCATTCCAGTCGGGAATCCTGCGCCGCCACGTCCGCGCAAATTGGATTTTTTGACTTCGTCAATTACCTGATCAGGCGTACGTTCCTGCAAGACTTTGGTGAGCGCCTGATAGCCACCCGTTTTGATGTACACATCAATGTCGCAAGCTTCGCCTTTGAGATCGAATCGTGATGAAAGAACTTTAGTCATAACTGTGTGGCAGCGTGATTACTTGAGGCTGTCAATAATTTCGTCCGTGCGTTCCGTGGTGATTTTTTCGTGATAATCAAAGTTGACTTGTAAGACCGGCGCTAAATCGCAAAAGCCTAAACATTCAACTTCCTGCAACGTGAATTTGCCGTCCGGCGTAGTCTCGTTGACCTTGATGCCAAGCTTTTCGCTGATATGTTCGGTGATTTTGTCACAGCCCAAAACGTTGCATGAAATTGTGCGGCAAACCTGTAATTTATATTTGCCGACTGGATGGCGTGAATACATCGAATAAAACGTGACGACTTCTTCAACTTCATTCACGCGCATATCCAAACGCTGCGCCAGATATTTCACATCTTCATCTGTCACATAACCGTTCTCCATTTGCGCAATATGCAATGCTGGCAATATCGCTGAGCGTTTTACCGGATAATGCGAAATGTATTCGTCAATTTTCTGTTCGTTTTCAGGACTGTACATAAAGTTAGAATTTAGGGACTAGGGGCTAGGGACTAGAAAATGCAATTATTCTAGCCCCTAATCGCTAGCTGCTAGTCCCTATCTGTCAATATCTCCAAGCACAATATCAATGCTGCCGATCATACCGATTAAATCGGCAAGCAATTGGCCTTCTGCCATTTTCGGCAGCGCTTGTAAATTCATAAACGAAGGCGTCTTGGCGCGCACGCGCCACGGGCGTTCTTTGCCATCGCTGACAACGTAATACCCTAATTCGCCGCGTGCGGATTCGATTGGGAAATACACTTCGCCAATCGGTACGGTGAAGCCTTCAGACGCGACGAGGAAGTGGTGAATCATTACGTCAATGTGTTCTTTCATTAACGAACGATCTGGCAAATTTAATTTGGGATGATCGGATTGAATTGGGCCAGCGGGCAAACGATCAATCGCTTGTTGCATGATTTTCATGCTCTCTTCCATCTCCTGCATTCGCACCACGTAACGCGCCCAAATATCACCATCTTGTGCGATAGGAATTTCGTAATCGTACGTTTCATAACCCGTGTATGGATCAGAACGCCGCACGTCCCAGTTTACGCCCGAAGCACGCAACGATGGGCCGCTCAGGCCCCATTGCAAAGCGTCTTCGCCGGAAATGATGCCAATGCCTTTGGTACGGATTTGGAAAATTCGATTACCCGTTACCAGCGTATGCGCCATTTTCAAAAAGTCAGGGAATTGATCCATGAATTCTTTGAGAAGCGGCAAAAAATTATCGGGCAAATCGGCTTGTAAACCGCCGATACGAAAATAGCTTTGGTGAAAGCGCGCGCCGGAAACACATTCAAACAAATCCAGAATTTTTTCGCGTTGATCGAAGGAATAAAAAAACGGCGACATTGCGCCGAGATCCATCACGTGGGTTCCCCACCAAACAAGATGCGAGCAGATGCGGTTTAGCTCCGTGAGTAAAACGCGAATCACTTGCGTACGCGGCGTTGCCTCAATGCCCAGCAATTTTTCAACGGCCAGCACATAGCCGAGATCATTGCCCATCGAGTTCAAATAATCCATCCGACAGGTGATTGTGACGACTTGCTGCCATTTCTGATTTTCCATCGTCTTCTCCATCCCTGTGTGGAGATAGCCGATGTCAGGCCGCGCCGCAACAACAGTTTCGCCATCTAATTCGACTTCAACGCGCAGCACGCCATGCGTCGAAGGGTGTTGCGGCCCCAGCGAAATCGTCATCCGCTGATCGCCCAGCGGATCGCGTTTGCTCAGCGCTGTGACCGAAGCGGTCGGAATCGTGATGGTTTTTTTGTGGGCTTCTTTAGTCTTACTCATACAATGATTTTAGTAGCCTCTAACCGGGAAATCTTTTCTAAGTGGATAGCCTTCATAATCGGCAGGCATCAGAATCCGGCGTAAATCTGGGTGGTCAATGAAATCAATGCCAAATAAATCAAAAATTTCGCGCTCTAGCCAATTCGCTGATTTCCAAACTTCGCAGATGGTCGGAATTTGCGCGTCGTCTTCATTGAGAAATACTTTCAAGCGCAACCGATGACCATGCTTGATCGAAAATAAATGATAGACCACGGCAAAACGTGGCGTGACAAATTCGCCTAAATCCAGACCGGAAACATCGCTCAGATAATTGAAATCCAAACTTGGTTCGTCGCGCAAAAACGTCATCAACTCGACCAAGCCTTCGCGCTTGAGAATCACCGTGATTTCGCCGAGCGATTCAATAATTTCTTCAATGTTATTGGCAAATCGCGCGGTTAAGGCGCTGACATTTGCATAGCGCGAAGTTTGATTTGGGCCGCGCACTGCGACACTTTGCAGAGGCCTTGATTCGGTTGATTGCGGGATTTCTTCAGCCATTTAGTTTTAGGTTGTTAACAGCGAACGAGGATCAAAATTAGAATACACTTGGAGTATCAGCACGCATACGCAGGACGGAATCACGTTCAATTTTTTCCTGCAATTTCATGACAGCATAAATTAATCCTTCAGGACGTGGAGGACAGCCGGGAATGAATACGTCTACCGGAACAATTTTGTCTACGCCTTGCACCACCGCATAGTTATTGAATACACCACCTGCTGAAGCGCAAGCGCCCATCGAAATTACCCATTTTGGTTCGGACATTTGATCGTAAACGCGTCGTAAGACTGGAGCCATTTTAATGGAAACGCGTCCAGCTACAATCATGACATCGGCTTGACGTGGGCTGGCGCGAAAAACTTCTGCGCCAAAGCGGGCAAGGTCGTTGCGAGCATCTGTTACTGCCATCATTTCGATAGCGCAACAGGCTAACCCGAAAGTCGCAGGCCAAAGACTGGATTTGCGCGCCCAATTAACGAGCCAATCCAATTTTGTCGTTAAAAATTCGGGCATTACTTCTGCCGCATAAGTTTCTAAGCCTTTATCCATGCAAGCTCCTGCGAATGATCAATGCAATCGCAATTTATTTTTTCTTAACTCCGGTTCCACTCGAACACGCCTTTTTTCCAAACGTAAATGTACCCCACCAAAAGAACGGCGAGAAATACCATCATTTCCACATAGGCGAAAGGTTTGGAAATTAGTTGTGACAACGAGCGAAAAACGACTGCCCACGGAATTAAAAAGACCGCCTCAATATCAAACAAGATAAACATCATCGCTACCAAATAAAAGCGCACAGAAAAACGTTGATGCGCAGATCCAACCGGATCAATTCCGCATTCGTACGGCATCAATTTGGCGCGTGTATTGCGGTGACGCCCTAATAAATGGCCTAACACAATATTCGTGACCGCAAATCCAAGTACGAAAAAAAATACGACCAATATGGAAAAATGCTCTTTCATGCACATCCCCAACTTAGAAGAGAAGCACTCTCTGCTAAATCATTAAAGAGATAAATAAACTTAAAAACCACACGGCAGAAAGTATAACAGCTTAGATTGAGAAGAATAGTACAATCTCCTTTCCTATGCAAATCTGCTGAAGGCGTAAAAAAATTGGCGGAAGGCAAAATTGTTAGGAATTTTGATGAATTTGTAATGTTCAGCGATCACGCACAAGAACATCCTAGTGGGCAAAAAGTTTCTTTTGCTGCATAAGTGGTTTATAAGAATATCGTTATTTGGATGTACATGAGATTCAGGCTTTTTCTAGCGAACTTTTATGAGTAGCAGGAAGCAACAATTTTCTTTGCGACGCGTGCGCCAAATTGCCAAATTGTCCGTATTGATCTGGCTATTTCAAAAGGGAACGCCCGCCGATGCAAAACGTTTAGCTGCGCTCAAACTTGACGAGGAAAAACCGGAATTTAGTCGCATTCGTTGCCCCGCGTGCAAATGGCAACCGCCCGCGCATATGCGTTGGTGTTGTTCAGACTGTGGCGCGCCGGAATTTTATTACGGTGGCTGCGGTACGATTTGGCACACATTCGACACGCATGGAATTTGCCCCGGCTGCCAGCATCAGTGGAAATGGACAAAGTGTTTTCAATGTCATGAATGGTCTTTGCACGAAGACTGGTACACGCACGAACCCGATTAATTTGGCTGTCTAATATTTGGAGCTTATCACTATGGTTTCCCGCCGATCCTTTTTACGCGCTACCGCAGGCGTAAGCGCTGCTGCCGCTTTCAACGCTGATGGTATTGAACGCGCGATTGCTGCAACGAAATATATAAATCATCTGACGCCTGATGAAGCCGCGCAGAACGAAGATTTTTGGTTTGAAGTCCAACAGGCTTTTGACGTTGATCGTACGCTAATTAATTTGAATAACGGCGGCGTCAGCCCTTCGCCGCGCGTTGTGCAGGCGGCAATGCGGCGCTACGTTGAATTTTCCAATCACGCACCTGTATACACGATGTGGCGCTTGCTTGATCCGCAACTGGAAACCGTGCGCAAAAAATTAGCGCGTATGTTTGGCTGCGATCCAGAAGAAATTGCAATTACGCGCAATGCCAGCGAAGCGCTTGAAAATGTCCAATTTGGCCTTGATTTAAAGCCTGGCGATGAAGTTTTGACGACGATGCAGGATTATCCGCGCATGCTTGCAGCGTGGCGACAACGCGAGCGCCGCGAAGGAATTGTCGTCAAAAAAATTCAATTTCCGACACCGCCAAAGTCGCTGAGCGAACTTACAGATTTATTTGCCAAAGCGATTTCGCCAAAAACAAAAGTTATTCACTTTTGCCACATGACAAATTTGACGGGGCAAATTTTTCCGGTCAAAGAAATTTGCCAACTCGGACGCGAACGCGGCATTGAAGTTGTGGTTGACGGCGCGCACGCTTTCGCGCATGTAGCCACAAAACAACCTGATTTGGATTGTGATTATTACGGCGTCAGTTTGCATAAATGGTTACTCGCGCCAATCGGGACGGGGATGTTATTTATGCGTCGCAACAAGATCAAGCAAACCTGGCCGCTGTTTGCGGCGGATGAATCGCTTGATAACAACATCCGCAAATTTGAACAAATCGGCACGCATCCGGCAGGGAATTTTTTAGCAATTGCCGAAGCGCTTTCATTCCACGAAGGCATTGGCGCAGAACGCAAAGAAGCGCGCCTGCGTTATTTATTTCATCGCTGGGCAAAACGTTTGGAACCGCTCAAAGGCGTGAAATTGCGCACGAGTCTTGACCCGCGTATGTCGGTTGGTTTGGCGAATGTGGATGTCGAGGGACTGGATTTAGCGAAGCTCGGCGCGTATTTGATGAGCGAATATCGCATTATTTCTACGCCCATTGTGAATGATCGCGGTGTAAACGGAATCCGCATTACGCCCAATATTTATACGACGTTGCAGGAAATTGACACGTTTGCCGAAGTAATGGAACGCGTGATTACAAAAGGCTTACCATCGTAGTACAAACTTTCCAGTTCGCAGTTGGTTGTGAGGTGCGAACTGGAAAGTTCGCACTACGGTTTTTATAACCATTTGATCCAGCGGAAAAAAATCAAGAGCGCAATCGAAATTGTTGCCATTAACCCAAGCGCATAAAAATATCCGTTGTGCCATTGTAATTCGGGGATGCGCACAAAATTCATCCCGTAAATTCCTGAAACTAGCGCAGCGCTCATCAAAATTGTTGAGAGTGCGGTCAGCCGTTTCATCACCATGTTCATGCGATTGCTTTGAATGGAAAGATAAACGTCCATCGTCGAGCCGAGCAAATCGCGCAGGTTGTCAATTTGATCTGCAACACGAATCAAATGATCAAAAATATTCTGAAAATAGTATTGGACTTCGCGCGAAAAAACAGGTTGTTCGCGGCGCAGCAAAATATTAAAAACATCGCGCAGCGGTGCGGCAGTGCGGCGCAATTGTAATAATTGTTTTTTCAGGCGAAAAATACTTTCGATGTCTTGTGTATCATTATTACTGAAAAGCGCATCTTCGACATCATCCATTTGATCTGAAATATTATCTAAAACCGGAAAATATTCATCTACCACCGCATCAATCATCAAGTAAGCCAACAGCCCTGCACCTTGTTCGGCAATGTCTGTCCAGTTTCGCCATAGTTGTTCGCCACGCGCTAATGCTTTGATGGGATTGCGATGCGCTGTGACAACATAATTCGTGCCAAGAAAAATGTTCACCTCATTCAATTCTAATTCATTATCTTCCGTTAATTCAGCGCTGTACAAAACTATAAAATAGTAGCCGTGAAAATCTTCAATTTTGGGGCGTTGATGCGAGTGCTGGCAATCCTCAATGGCGAGATGGTGAAAGCCGAATTCTTCTTGCAAGATTAAAAATTCTTCCGGCGATGGGTTTTCGACATCCACCCACAGAACATTTTCCGTATTCTCACGTAAGTCGCTAATTCGTTTGTGATCGCGGTTGGTCGTAAACTTTTTTTGCGTGCGATTGAGCACTAAGGTTGAAATCATAAGCGGGCAACTCGTGCGATGATTGATGCTTCTAAGCGGCTTGCTAAAGCTCAGATTTGTCAACATAACGCGGACAGCTAAGCTTTCACAAGTTTTCTGATATATAATGTGAGTTACCTCCTTTATCGCAATAGGGTTTTGCTAGTGAATAGCGAACGGGAGCAATAATCAGATGCCGTATATTTATTCAAGATTGGTCGCAGTTTTTTTCTTATTGGCAATGTTGCCCCTCGCTGCCTTTGCCCAAAATTCCGAACTTAAAATTATTACCATTGATGAGGCTGGCAAACCGTTGCCCGCCGTCAAAATCGAACTCAAAAAATCTGGTGCGAATGTTTTTACCGCTACAACAGATGAAAGTGGTGTGGCGACAATTCCAAAACTTGTGGCTGGTTTATATGAATTAACCGCCACAAAAGAAGGATTTGAGCCGCGCACCAAAAATGATTTGACCATCGAGGCCGGAACGTCTGTTAATTTGGAATTATTATTCGTTCCCAAAGTTAACATTACGGATACTGTGAACGTGACAGCGAATAACGCCACTGTAAATCCGGTGGAGCAGGCGTCTTCAACTTCCACTGATATTCAGCGCAAGGATGCCAAAGATTCGGCGCTGCGTCCGCATACAGTGGAAGACGCGTTGCCGCTGGTTCCTGGCGTCGTGCGCGATGTGCAAGGTCAATTACATATTGCTGGCGGGGGCGAAAATCGCTCGGCGTTACTTGTGAACGCCATTGATGTGACTGATCCGGCGACTGGCCAATTTGGCATGACGATTCCAATTGATAGTGTTGAATCCCTCAACGTTTACAAATCGCCATTCCTCGCGCAATACGGACGTTTTTCTGCGGGCGTAGTTGCCGTCGAAACGCGGCGCGGCGGCGAAAAGTGGAATTTTGAAGTAAATGATCCGCTGCCGGAGTTCCGTTATTTAGGCGGTCATTTGCGCGGATTGTTTTCCGCTACGCCGCGCATTGTTTTCAACGGGCCACTCATAAAAAATAAATTGTATTTGTCGCAAGGGACAGAATACGCCATCAAAAAAACACGTGTGCTTTCGTTGCCATTTCCGGTCAATGAATCTGTGAATGAGTCCGTCAATTCGTTCACACAACTTGATTACGTCGCGCTCAAAAATCACTCGCTTACAGGCACGCTGCATATTGCGCCGCGCCAATCCAGTTTCTTCAATCTCGACTTTTTCAATCGTCGCCCGGTTACGCCAAATTTTCGCGGACGTGATTATACGGGAACTGTGATTGATCGTTGGACGCTCGGCACAAACTTATTGGAAAGCACAATCGCCTACAAAAAAGCGCGGGTCGGTGTGTGGGGGCAGGGCGTGCAGGAAATGAATCTGATACCGACAGGCAATACGGGCAATTATTTTAATGAACAGAATCGCAGGTCTTCGCGGATTGATTGGCAGGAAACGTTCTCGCTGCACCCGCTCACGAAATACGGAACGCACAATCTAAAAATAGGTACTGACATCACGCGCGCCCAAAATATGGGCGAATTTCATGCGCGCCCTGTAAACATTCTGAACACCAATGGACAGTTGTTGAAGCGCATCGAATTTATTGGCGGCAGACCTTATGATCGTTCGGATTTAGAAATTTCTACCTTTGGGCAAGACCATTGGTTACTGACACAAAAATTTGCACTGGATTTAGGCGTGCGCGCCGAGCGGCAAGGCATTACTGAGACGTTCAAAATTGCTCCGCGTCTGGGATTTGTCTGGACTCCATTCGGGAATCAGCGTTCGGTCATTCGCGGTGGTTATGGATTGTTTTATGACCGCGTGCCGTTAAATGTTTATTCTTTCAGTGGTTATCCCGATCAGGTCATTACGACTTATGACGGCAATGGCAACATTCTTGATGGGCCGCGACGCTTTTACAATATTACTGATAAAGCTGCTACGTTGACCAACCCATTTATTCGTGGCAATCGGCATACGGCTGGCAATTTTGCGCCGTACACTGCAACGACTACGTTGGAATTTGAACAACCTATTAATCAACATTTGCGGTTTCGGGTGAATTATCAAAAAAGCAATTCCTCTGGCTTAGTTATTACCACGCCAGGACTTGTTGACGGGCGCAATGCTTTGATCTTAGGTGGCGGCGGCAAAGCGCGTTATGAACAGCTTGAATTTACGAGTCGTGTCAATTTCAAAGAAGAGCAGCAGCTTTTCTTGTCGTATGTGCGCAGCCGTTCGCGCGGTGATCTAAACGAATTCAATCGTTATCTAGGTAGTTTTCCGTATCCAATTGTGCGACCGAATCAGTACAGCAATTTGCCTGGCGATTTGCCGAATCGTTTTTTAGCGTGGGGCATGATCAAAGTACCGTTGAAAGTCTATTGGTCGCCAATGGTCGAAATTCGCAGCGGTTTCCCGTACGCAGTTATTGATGCGAATCAAAATTATGTAGGCGTACCCAACAACGACAAATATCGCTTCCCGAAATTTTTCTCGTTTGACAGCCGCGTCCGCCGCGATTTCAAAGTGAACGATAAATATTCGGTGCGCATTTCCGTCAGCGGATTTAATCTGACCAATCATTTCAATCCGCCTTCGTTGCATAATAACGTAGCCGATCCGCAATATGGTTTGTTCTTTGGGCAAAACAAACGACGTATTCGAGTGGATTTTGATGTGATTTTTTAGGTTGAAGGTCAGTACCGCCTGCGGTAGCGAGAGGAGCTCTCGCTACTCACCCGCCCGCTACCGCAGGCGGTACTGGCTTAGTCCGCGCAACGACAGGCGCAAATTTCCCGCCTTCGAGCAATAAATATCGCTCATTCCGCCAAACAATTTCTTTGCCAAACAAGCCTGCCGCCCAAGTCGCAAAACTAATCAAATCCTGCACAGGGACAAGCCATAAATTTTTGTACACCGTTTTGTCGCCTAATAAATGCACGCCTAATTTGATTGCCAATAACGCGCGTAACAACAATACAACTGCCAAAACTCCTAACGTCAACCAATGTGAAGCTGCAAGAAATAGTAAAATTGCCCACGCCAAAAAATATGTGAACCCTTGCCCGTAATAACCTGCCGGACGCGAATAACGTGCGCTGCGATTCCAACGCAAACGATGCTTGAACGTAGCGATAAATCCTGCTGTCGAAGCGTGATGATTGATGACGTGATCCGATAAACCGACTTCATAGCCTGCTTCTGAAGCCCAATGTCCGAGCACAAAATCGTCCGCCAAATAATCTTTCATTGCGGCGAATCCGCCGATTTTTTGCAAGCAGGCTTTCGTAATTGCCATCGAAGGGCCGAGCGCGAATTTCATTCCTTCTAAACGTTCGGCGACGACTACACCTGCCATAAATTCTGAGCTCATGCCGAGCGCTTCAAGGCGTGACCAAAGATCATTGCCAGCGATGCCGCGATATAAATTGGTGACTGCGCCAACATTTTTAGAAGCGAACGCGCGCGCCATTGCCTGCAAATAACTTGGCGCAACCGAAGCGTCACTGTCCGTGATAATCAAAATTTCGTGCTTTGCAGCCTCTGCCATTTTTTCCATGCTGAAAACCTTGGCGTTGGCGTAGGGCGGTTGACCGACGACTAACATTTGCACAGGCACCTGTGGAAAACGTTGGCGCAAATTCGCTACGACAGCGACCGCCGGGTCGTCCGGGACGCGCACCGCGAATAAAATTTCGTAAGCTGGATAATCCTGTTGCAAGAAAGTCGCCAAATAATTTTCGAGTTCCGGTTCAGCGCCGCGCAATGGTTTCAGCAAACTCATTGGCGGCAAATTAGCCAATGGCGTAGCGGGAATTTTTTTGATGGCTTGAATTTTTTTGCTCACCGAAAACAGCGCGAGACACCCATAAACAAAGCTGCCGAGCGTCATCACGCCTAGCACAGCAATGATTCCATAATAAAAATAAACCAGCATTAATGATTGGTTCTCCTCACAAAAAATGCAACTTTTCTGTATTGCGTCACGTCTTAAAAATGGTTGCAAAATTAATTATCCACGAAACATCGAAAGTGTCTAAAATCAACAAGCCATAAATCCATTCAATGCATTACACAAAATCGCCCGTTGCCAAAGCAAAGCTTTTTTCTTTGGTATTTTTGTTCGCGTTAACAACTGTTATTTATATCGGAAGCGCCTGGTCACCAGCCTTGCAAGACGATGCGGACGCCGCGCACGCTGAAGCTGCGCGCGAAATGGTTGAGCGCAATGATTGGGTGACGTTGCACATTAATGGCATTCGCTATTTAGAAAAAGCGCCGCTGCAATATTGGTTGACAGCGGCTTCTTATAAAATTTTCGGGTTTACAGCATTTGCTACGCGCTTGCCGATGGCGCTGGCTACGTTGGGGCTGGTGGTGGTCGTGTATTTTTTCGGATCGTGGTTAGGACACGAACGCGATGGATTTTATGCCGGACTCGCCACCAGCGTGGGATTGGGCGTATTTCTTTTTACGCGTATCATGATTCCCGAAGTCATTTTGTCGTTGTGCATCGCGCTCGCTTTCTATTTTTTTCTCAAAGTATTTTTTGACGAATTGCCAACGCGCTGGGTTTACATATTTTATGCAGGGATGGCTGCGGCAGTGCTGACGAAAGGGCTGATTGGATTGGTCTTCCCGCTCGGCGCCATTTTCTGGTTTATCGTGTTGACGAATAGCTGGAAGCGGCTTTTGAAAATGCGCGTGTTCACGGGAACGCTGGTCTTTTTACTGCTTGCAGCACCGTGGCATGTTTTAGCCGCAATGCGCAACGATAAATTTTTGTGGTTCTATTTTGTCAACGAGCATTTCTTGCGCTACATCGGCAAACGCTATCCGGTGGATTATGACAAAGTGCCTTTGTTTGCATTTTGGACATTGCATTTAGTCTGGCTGTTTCCGTTCTCGGCATTTTTGCCGCTCGCGTTTTATAAGCTGAAAAATTTATGGATGCCGCCAGAACGCGCTGAGCAATTGCGCTTATTTTTCTGGCTCTGGGCATTAGTCGTGATCGTATTTTTTTCGTTCTCAACGCGGCAGGAATATTACACGTTTCCGGCGTTTCCGGCGCTGGCGTTATTACTTGGAAACGCATTAGCAAACGGCGAACGCGCGCAGCAAAAATTAGTTTTATGGGGGCAATCCATTCCAGCGTTACTGGGAATTTTACTGGGGCTGGGGCTGGGATATTTTGTGTGGCTGGCACGCGGCATTTCGGCAACGGATGATTTATCAAAAGTGCTGACACAAAACCCCGAAAATTATCGGCTCGCGCTGGGGCACATGTCAGATTTGACGATTCCGGCATTTGCTTCGCTGCGTTTTGAAGCCGTCGGCGCGGCGCTTACGTTTGCGTTTGGATATGGGTTGGCATTTGTGCTGCGAATGAAGCGCAAAGATTTAGCGGCGAGCCTCACGACTGCGCTGGCAACTGCGAGTTTCTTATTCTTCGCGCATTCGGCACTGATCAAATTTGATCCATATCTCTCTTCGCAAAAATTAGCGGCGGGTATCAAAGCTCGCTTACGTCCAGACGACATTGTCGTCATCAACGGCGAATATCAAGGAGGGTCAAGTATTGGTTTTTACTTGCCGCAAAAGGTGTTTTTATTGAATGGGCGAATGACTGGGTTGGAATTTGGTTCGCGCTATCCTGATGCGCCGCAAATCTTTTTGGAAGACGCCAATATCGCAAACTTATGGCGCGGCAATCAACGCGTTTTTCTTTTTATGCACAACGAGAAATTGTCGCGTTTGCAGGAAACAATTAAGGCGGAGATGTTTTTGCTGACAGGAACAGGCGGGAAAGCAATTTATAGCAATCGCAAAGACGCGCCGTAAATCGTTCAGAGTTCACGCTTCAGCGCGCCTGACTAAAAGATTTGCACGCTGAAGCGTGAACTCTGAATATTGTTACCATTCCAGTTTGACGCTGTTGGTACGGGTATAACTGAGCGAGCGAATGCCTGACCAGCCGTTATTATTGCGCGGTGTAATGATGAGGCCTACGCCGCCTGCTGTACTGAATTTCAGCGTGCCAACTTGTCCCGGCTTAATTAATCCCGCTGGCCCACCGAACGGCATATTCGGATAGTTGGGCGTAATTGTCGTGACCGAGTGACACTTCCCAAATAAGAATTTTGAGAAGCTGCGGCACACCTCATCCTCATTGCAGCCTTGCCCCGTGGTCGTATTTGCTGCGCCAGTGATGTTGCTGTCGCTGATGCTCCCTTTCATCCCTGCCATCACGATTGTTTGTCCTGGCGCCTCATTAGGATTCTGAATTTCTGCCGCAAACGAAGTCGGCATTGCATCAAGATTCACGCCATCAAAATTTAGCGCGCCAAAGTTATTTCCATATGATTGAAACGTCGTCGCATTGTAATTGCCGCGCACTTCGCCGGACGTTGCGCCAAAATATCCCGCCGGAGTTTTTACAAATGCATTGCCCGTTAATCCGCCGCGAATATTGCCGTTATCGTCAATTCCGACGGCGATTAAATAGCCCGTCATCATCGGATCCATATCCAACGCAGAAAAAGAAATCGCGCCGTTAACAGTTAACTCAATTCCCATATCGCTTTGGACACAAGTTGCTCCGTCCATAAAGAGCAGATGCACCGCCGTATTCGCGCCAGATACATTGAAAATATTTATCATTGTGTTTGCCGTGCCATTGGAATTGCTAGTGTAATAGGGAAACACGAGTACTGCGCCAGGGCGAATATCATTCGGGACTTTTTGGGCGAAAGCTGAAGCCACCAATATAAATATTGTTAGTAACAAAATTACTGAGCGCTGGAAAAAATTAAGCAGGGTTGTGTGCATGAGGTTACTCCTTAAAAAAGTCTGCGTATCAGGATGAGGTCAACAGCAGCCTGCTAATGAGCGAGGCTAAAAGCGCTGGGGGAATTTCTGAGAAAAAGTGTAGCATTGCCACAGGCAATGTCAAAAATAGAAAGAGAAAGGCGAGCGCAATATTGTTCATCACGCTCGCCCGAAATTTACTTGAGCTTGGAATAATCTGTCGCGTCCATGAATATGGATTCGACTTTGTTTACAATTTTTCCGTTGGCCTCAGATGCGTCACGCACTTTTACCCATTCGGGGTCTTTGCGAAAATCATCCCACGATTTTTTGGCTGCTTCACGATCCTTGTGCGCCAAAATGTAAATCAAGGTATTTTTTGATTTCGGCTCGTCTTGTGGCACCCAATAGCCGATGTTTGTCATGCCATGTTTTTCAAACAGTTTTGTCGTATGGTTGCGAAAGCGCGCTTGCAAATCAGGCAACTTGCCTTCTTCGGTGTAATACGTGCGCAATTCAAAAATGCGGCCTGCCATAGCAGCTTCGGTGGGTGTTTCGTGTCCGAGCCAAAATCCACAGCCTAGCCCAAAAGTAATCAGCAAAAATCCCAAGAGATATTTTTTCATTCGGTTGTTCCTCAAAATTGTTGTCGTAGTGGTGAATGTAAAGCGCGCTCAGCTTAACGCAATTGCGCTCATTGAATCAATTGATCGCCACCCTAGGTTGATTACTGTTGCGCCCGTTGGCGCCGATTACGAGTGGCACGGCATTGCCTGTGGGCGCATTGGCGGGGAGGCGGGCATTGATTTGCCACAAGCCGACAAAGCCAGGGGCGAGACCGCTGAATTCGACGGTGGCCGCGACGCCGCCAATGGTGACAGTGGGGGTGAAATTGGTGACATAGAGTTTGCTGCCATCGCCGGGGGGGGCTGTGCCTGTGGCGGGGAGCGCAGTTAGGCGCGTGGCGTTGTCAAGTAAGGCGGCGCCGGTACCTGTGGCATAAATTTGAATGACGCGCCCGCGTGCTTCAGGACGAGCGGCTCCATTGGGCTGATAATCCTGATTGAGGACAGCGGCCTGTCCTGCGCCATCGCCTGTAAATGAAAATAAACCCGGCGAGCTGGCGCGGACGGTTAAGACTTCAGTGCTGACGGGCACACTGTTGTAAGTAACAACAACAGACGCGTTGCCAGGGTTTGTTTCAAATGGCAACTGAAAATTAATCTGGTATGCGCCGTTGCTGCCGAAATTCGCTCCCGCTCCGACAAAAAGTAACGGCGCGAGGATGCCATTGACGCGGACGGAAACGCCATTGACCGTCGTCGGTAATGGGAATGCCGTAACGCCTTGATTAATTGTTGTTCCGTTTGGCAAGCCCGCGCCAAACACTGAGACGAGCGCTCCGGGGGCAGTTTCGGTCTGCTGGAAGCTGGCTCCATTAACCGTGACAGAATTGAAAGTAACGGGCGCGCTAAAATTGCCCGTTGCCAGCAGCGCGTAACCTTGCCGATTAGAGTCAATTGTCTGATTGCCGGGTTGCGCTATGACGCCGAGTTGTCCATTGCCGGGGACATTTGCGCCAATCACTTTGATGGTGTATGTGCCTTGCGCCGGATATTGAATGTAAACCGCTTCGACGGGATTTTTGGCGTCAAACGATGCTCCGTTTGCTAACAGCGTATAGGCTTCTTTGAAATTTGTATTGCCCCGAAAAACATTGCCCGCAGGGTCTATGACTTCCAGATCAAGATTATTGATGAGCGCAATACTAGCGGCGGTTGAGCCTTTTGGATCAGTCCATACAAGTGAGATGCGCAAAGGCTCAACCGCGCTGACATTCGTGATTTGGTACGTATGAGTTTGCCCGGTTTGGATGGCAGCATTCGTTGCCGGGCGTGTGCTGTCGCTCGCGGTTGCGCCGTTCCAAATATCGGCAATGACTTTTAATTCGCGGCGATCTCCGGTGAAGTACAGTGCATCATCTAAGGCCATTCGTCCCCAACCTTGTCCCATACTTGGTAGCGACGCTTTTTGTGCGGACGGCGCGTCGTCGGCTGTGTACGTGCCAGTCATATTGCGACCTGAATTCAGGATAATGGCTTTAATCAGAGCATTCGTGGGATTGAAAGCGTTCGCCCCGACTTTGGCTCCAGTCGGATAAAACCCATCGGTAAAATATTGTCGCACTAACGCGCCGCCACCTGCGGCCATTGGCGATGAAAAGCTTGTGCCGGAAATAGTAGAAAGGGCGCGATTATTGTTGGGAGCAATTGGATTGATAGATGCGTCCAGCGCAGTCGTTGACGTTTGATAAGTAAACGTTGTGCTTTGCCCTAAAATTTCTGTAGCTGCGCGCACTGTATACAGCGTTGTGATGTCTGGTTTGATGCGTCCATCAAGCGTTGGGCCGTGACTGCTAGCGGAGGATAAATCTTCGATGCTGCCACCGCTGGTTGGTGTTCGTGCGCCACCAGCGAGAATGGCATTCTTGGTGTCTTTCGTCAGTGTGTTTGTATTCGGCCCACTATTCCCAGCAGAATAAAAAATCGTGAAATCGCGCAAGCGCCACATCGCTTCATCAGTGCTGGCAGCATTGGTATCATAGCTTGCGCCTGCGCTGCCGCCATAGCTATTAGTGTGAATGCGTGCGCCTGTCTGGTAAGCCTGCTGGAACATTAAAGTGCGACCTACGCGCAGGCCTACTAAACTGGTAGTGCCGGGATGTCCGATGTCCTGAAACACAAGCCGCGCATCAGGCGCTACGCCGTCGCCGCTGGTGCGATTCGCAATGCCCGGCACCGCGCTGGTGCCGTCTGCGTTGTAATCGCGTCCTGCTAACACACTGGTAGTGTGCGTGCCGTGATAGCCATTACTATCATCGTATGCAGCAGCATTGAGATAGCTACCGCCGGATTGTTCATCAGGGTTAAGAACTTTGCCACCATTTGGATTGGCGGCATTGTCTATCAACGCGCCAGCGCCAAGCACGTAATAAGTGAGGACTTTATTGTTGGGATTTGTGACTGCAAAGGGTAACTCTCCATTCACTAAATTTTGTAAAGTTGTCGCATAGGATAACGTTTGCGCGGAGGCGTCGCCGCTGAAGCGAAACTGTGCATTATCCCCATCAATGCCGGAATCGGCGATGCCTACGATTTGGCCTGCGCCTGTCAATCCGTTGCGAAAAAGCGGCGTGTCCGATCCGGCGCTGCCCGATTGGATGATTTTTACGGCGTTATCATTTTCAGGTTTCGGAAGTTCGTGACGTTCAATCCATTCGATGCCTTCGACGTTTGCGAGTGTGACAATCAAGCGCGACAATACGGATGGCGGCACTGCTAATAAGCCAGTTGTTACGCCGTCAAAACGCTCAGTGATGTTGGTGAAGTCGGTGAAATTTATACTGCTGAGCGCAGTTTTGATGTCCGCGCTTTTTTCTCCGGCAAAGGTCGTAAATGCAATACGGATGAATTCGCTGCTTTCTGTGTTCGTTCCGTTGGCGAAGGCATTGGCTAGTTGCGCAAGTTCCGGTTGAATTTTCAGCGCTGCACCATACGCCCCCACCCAACGAAATTCACGGCTGCGATTCGCCAAAAGTTGCGTTTGTTTATTGCGCGCCGCTTTGAGAATGTAGGCGTTGTTCGGAATGTAGCCTTTAATTTCGTAACCGCGTGCGCGCAAGCTGTCAGTTTGCGCAGGCAAAATGCGATCAGGAAATTGCACAATAAAGTATCCGGCAGATGACGTAAACGCCAAGCGCGAAGCGCCCGCGCTTTGTTTCACGACTTCTAATTGCTGATTGCCAATGCGCAGCGCCACCGGAACATTTTGCAGCGGATCAAATTCAGCAGCGCGCAACAGCAGCATGCCGGGATTTTTCATTTTAGCGTCAAGGTCTTGCATACGTTGTTGGCGTTCGCGGGTAGCTTGGCGGTTTTGTTGTGCAGTATTTTGGGCTGTATCCGTTTGCGCCCAGCCACGCGTGATGGGAAAATTTTGAGCCAGTAACAAAGCCGCTGACAGCATGACCAGCGAACCAAAAATCGTGAGACGAATATTTCTGATGTGCATAAGTGTTTTTCGTAATTGCGACAGAACAAGCAGGAATGTAGCGCCCAGAAAATATAATACAAGACAACGAAAATAGGCAGTAACAAATTCTCTTTTGCGGAACTTGTTACTGCCAAAATGTAAAGGAAACGATTTTTTTAGTTTACTGCCACCGTTGTCTGATTACTGTTGCGCCCGTTGGCGCCGATTACGAGTGGCACGGCATTGCCTGTGGGCGCATTGGCGGGGAGGCGGGCATTGATTTGCCACAAGCCGACAAAGCCAGGGGCGAGACCGCTGAATTCGACGGTGGCCGCGACGCCGCCAATGGTGACAGTGGGGGTGAAATTGGTGACATAGAGTTTGCTGCCATCGCCGGGGGGGGCTGTGCCTGTGGCGGGGAGCGCAGTTAGGCGCGTGGCGTTGTCAAGTAAGGCGGCGCCGGTACCTGTGGCATAAATTTGAATGACGCGCCCGCGTGCTTCAGGACGAGCGGCTCCATTGGGCTGATAATCCTGATTGAGGACAGCGGCCTGTCCTGCGCCATCGCCTGTAAATGAAAATAAACCCGGCGCATTTGCCAGCACTGTCAAAAATTCATTTGTGACAGCTACGCCGTTGTACAAAACTTCAACAAACGCAATGCCCGGAGCTGTTTCAAAAGGAAGTTGATAGTTGATTTGGAACGCGCCGTTGCTGCCGAAGCGCGAACCTACGCCCACATAAAGTAGAGGCGCGAGGATGCCATTGACGCGGACGGAAACACCATTCAATGTGGTCGGCAATGGGAATGATGTAACGCCTTGATCTGATGTAACACCATTCGGGAAGCCCGCGCCAAAAGCCGACAATAATTCACCAGGCGCTGTTTCCGCTGCTCTGAAACTAGCACCATTCACATTCACTAAAACGTTATTGAGTGGCGCCGCATAAACAGTTGGGTCATTGATGCGTAATTTGACTTCTACGTTATCAAAAAAGATACCTTCACCTGTTTGCGTATTGCCGTTGCGGCGCAATTGCAATTCTAAACGGAACGAGACATCGGAATTATCAGCCGTGGTTGTGTCCACGCCGAAGGCTCCGGTGCCGGTCGTAAAATTTGATCCGCCAAAATGCAAAAAGCCGTTAGTGCTTGCCTCACGTTCGATGAAGTTGGTAAAGAGATTTTGTCCTGTATCATCTGTTTGGGCAATAGCGACAGTGTTGCGATATGTTCTTAACCGTAAAACCGCAGCATCCCCGCCTAATTGTGGGACGTTTGTATCACCTGTAAAATCAGCATTGAGATCAACATCGAACGATTCAACTTTTGCGCCGAGTGTGGCGGCTACACTTGGGTTAGAGACACGCCCAGTGGTCGAATCAACGTTCAGACCCGGCAAGACAATTTTCTTTGTCCACCAACGTGTGTCGTCGAAAAAAGAACCGCTTCGTGAAGTTGTACTGATGCCGTAACTGGCACCCACATCGCTGGGGTCACCTAAGCTGGCGGTCGAACCATTGTTACTTGATTTAAAGGCTGTCGTTACTTTCCAATTTCCAGCAAACGCCTCTGTGTTGGCAGCGGGATTTGGATTATCTGGGCGTAGACTCCAATCCGCTTCAGGGATCACAACAATGTCTTGCCCTCCTGGATCAGGGGTTGGTTCAAACCGTGTGCGATAGGTAATCAATCGTTGCGCGACTGTGATAGTAAATTGCGTAGTTGTCGCTAAACCATTTGCAGGCGTGATCGTGACATTAAAGGTAATCGTTTGCCCTGGCTGAATACTAGCGTCATTTACTAATGTTACCTGAAATCCGCGTGTGAGCGAAGTTGCACCTGCGATGTCTCCGATATTGAGCGATACCACTTGCCCTGGTACTGCGCCGTTGATGCGCACCAGGCTTGCAGGCACCTGACTCGCCGCATTTACTGCTACTTGCACAGTAACATTCGCAGCGTTCACAACGGTTGGGTTCTCAATATTAAGTGTTGCTGTTACCGTTTCATTTTTGCCGACAAATCGATCAGCATTCACGCCGCCGCTGATCGCCGTGGTACTCAGTGCCATCACCGGAACTGCGCCTGCTGTGAAATTGCCCGTTGCCAGCAGCGCGTAACCTTGCCGATTAGAGTCAATTGTCTGATTGCCGGGTTGCGCTATGACGCCGAGTTGTCCATTGCCGGGGACGTTTGCGCCAATCACTTTGACGGTGTACGTGCCAGGATTGGGATATTGAATGTAAACCGCTTCGAGCGGATTTTTGTTATCGAAGGCAGAGCTATTAGCCACTTGAGAAAAGGCATTTTGAAAATTCACATTACCGCGAAAAACTTTGCCTGTTGGGTCTGTGACTTCCAGATCAAGATTGTTGATGAGCGCGACACTGGCAGAAGGCGCAGCTTTGGGGTCGCTCCAGACTAAGGTGATGCGCAGCGGTTCCACTGTGCTGACGTTGGTGATTTGGTACGTATGAGTTTGCCCGGTTTGGATGGCAGCATTCGTTGCCGGGCGTGTGCTGTCGCTCGCGGTTGCGCCGTTCCAAATATCGGCAATGACTTTTAATTCGCGGCGATCTCCGGCAAAGTACAGTGCATCGTCCAGCGTCATTCGCCCCCAGCCTTGCCCACCATTGGGGAGCGGCGCTTTTTCTCCGTTCGGCGCGTCGGTGGCTGTGTACGTGCCAGTCATATTGCGACCTGAATTCAGGATGATGGCTTTAATCAAAGCATTCGTGGGATTGAAAGCGTTCGCCCCGACTTTGGCTCCAGTCGGATAAAACCCATCGGTAAAATATTGTCGCACTAACGCGCCGCCACCTGCGGCCATCGGCGCAGAAAAGCTTGTGCCGGAAATATTACTGAAGCTGCGATTATTATTCGGGCTGCTTGGATTTACTGCTGCATCGAGCGCCGTAGTCGAAGTTGCAAATCCGTAAGTTGACGGAATTCCCGTTGATTCAGTTGCTGACCGTACTGTACCGAGTGCGACAATATCAGGTTTGATACGCCCATCAAGCGCGGGGCCATGACTGCTATAATTCGCTACATTTTCTGGATTCCCGCTATTGGTGGGGCTACTCGCTGCGCCAACTAATAAAGCGCTTTTGGAATCATTATCCATTGTGAATGTATCCGTTCCATCATTGCCCGCCGAAAAGAAAATTGTGTAATCGCGTAACTTCCACATGATTTCGTCAATTTCCGACGCATCTAAATCGTATTGCGCGGCAGGACTGCCACCGTAGCTATTGCTATGTATGCGTGCGCTTGCACCATAGGCTTGGGTGTGCAACAAAAGTTGTCCGACATTCAACCCATTTAATTGTCCAGAAGGATGCCCAACATCTTGAAAAACAATGCGTGCGTCAGGTGCCATGCCATCACCGCTCGTACGGGTAGGAATCCCCGCTACTGCGCCGCTGCCATCCGCTGCATAATCACGGCCTGCTATTACGCTAGTGGTGTGTGTACCGTGGTATCCATCTGCGTCATCATAGGCGACAGCATTAAAGTAAGTTGAGCCCACACGTTCGGTTGGCTCCAGCACTTTGCCGCCATTAGGATTGTTTGCATTGTCCAATAAAATGCCTGTTCCTAAGACAAAATAAGTCAGGATTTTGTTATTTGGATTTGTGATCGTAGACGGGAGCAAACCATTCACTAACGCTCTTGTAGTAGTGGCGAAAGATAATGTCTGGGCCGCTGCATCGCTGCTCAGTCTGAATGACGCGTGATCGGTATCAGCTCCTGCGTCCGCAACACCAACAACTTGTCCTGTGCCTGTCAGTCCATTGCGATAAAGCGTGGTGTCGTTGCTGGTGGTTCCACCCCCTTGAATGATTTTGACGCCATTGTCATTCATTAGCTTGTATTTTTGGTAGCGTTGAATCCATTCGATGCCTTCGACATTGGCGAGGGCTACCAGCAAGCGCGGTAATTCTGTAGGCCTGATTTCTGCATAGCCGGAAATCACCGCTTCGGAATTCGTAAAAATGCGTGCAGGATATTTTAGCGCAAGACTGTCGAGAGCAGCTTTGATGGCATCCTCTTTTTCGCCGCTGAAGGTTTGAAATTTTATGTGGATATTTTGCGCATCATCATTCTCAGTTTGAATTGTTTGCGTTGCCGTGTTTGCCAACGTCACCAATTCCGGCTGAATTTTTAAGCCTGCACCATAAATGCCTGCCCAGCGAAATTCACGCGTACGATTTGCGAGCAATTGCGCTTGTTTGGTGCTTGCAACTTTGACGATGTAAGCATTGTTAGGGACGTACGCTTTGATTTCATAACCATTAGCACGCAGCGCAGCAGTTTGTTCGGGCAAAATCCGAGCAGGGAATTGCACAATGAAATAGCTGCTCTCTTGCGCTACTGCCAATTTATTTTGCGCAGCGCTGCGCGTAGTCATATCAAGCTGTTGCGTGCCGATGCTTAAAGTCGTTGGGGTGTTTTGCAACGGATCAAATTCAGCAGAACGCATCAGCAACATGCCGGGATTCTGAATTTTGGCGTCCAGTTCGCGCAATCGTTCTTGTCGCTCTTGCGTAGCCTTGCGTTTTTGTTGGACGGCTTCTTCGCTTTCACCTTTTGGTTGTTGTGTATTCGCGGATGAATGCGCTGTTGCTAAAATTGCGCCTGCAATCAGTACGCAAGCTAAAATACAAATGAAGAAAATTGAACGAGGGAAGTGCTTGATTGGCATGAAATTAGTTCCTGAAAAAATAACGGTAGCTTGAAGCAAGGGCTGTGAGAGCATTACTAGAATTACCATTCACAGGAGCCTAAAATCAACTACCGTCGCTTGCAAAATAATTATATTTTTCTTAGCCGAAAATCTCGCGCACCTTATCGCTGAGCTTGCGTGCTTGATTTTTTTGTTCTTCCAATTTCGCTAACTGCTCGAACAATTTTCGTTGTTCACGGTTGAGCTTCGCAGGTGTTTGCACCGTTATGACTGCGAATAAATCGCCGCGCCCCTGACCTTGCAACGAAACAATTCCTTTGCCACGCAAGCGGAAGATTGAGCCAGTTTGTGTGCCTTCGGGAATTTTCAATGGCTCTTCGCCATCAATCAGTGTTGGGACTTTTATTTCTGAACCTAGTGCTGCTTGGGTGAAACTGATGGGAACATTTACGTAAAGATTATTTTCTTGCCGCTCAAATAGTTCGTGTTCTTCGACTTCGATGAACACATACAAATCCCCGCGTGCCCCGCCTTGCGATCCTGGCTCGCCTTCGCCTGTGACGCGTAAACGCGCGCCTGAATCAACACCCGCCGGAATTTTGATTTCGATAATGTGATCTTTTTCGACGCGCCCTTGTCCCTGGCAGGTTTGGCAAAAATTGGAAATTGTGCGCCCCGTCCCCCGACATTGATGACAAGTGCGACTAACGGAAAAAAATCCTTGTTGGAATCTCACCTGTCCAGTGCCGCTGCAAAGATTGCAAACATTGATGGAGCTGCCGGGCGCTGCGCCTGTGCCGGTACAGGTTTCGCAATTCTCATAACGCGGAACTTGAATCTTGGTTTTGTAGCCGGCGGCGGCTTGCTCCAACGTCATTTGCAAGTCATATCGCAAGTCTGAGCCGCGTTGCCCACCGCTGCGTCGCGTGCGTCGCCCGCCAAATAATTCGCCAAACAAATCACCAATAATATCTTCAAAGCCATGAAAATCGCCGCTCGTCCACGCGCCATTTGAAGCGGCGGAAGAGCCTACGCCCGCGTGTCCATAATGATCGTAACGCGCCCGATTTTCGGCATTGGAAAGCACACCGTATGCCTCAGCAGCTTCTTTGAATTTTTCTTCTGCGACCTGATCGCCAGGATTGCGGTCAGGATGATATTGCATGGCTAATTTGCGATAGGCTGTTTTTAATTCCTGCTCGGTAGCAGTTTTACTTACACCTAAAATTTCGTAATAGTCGCGCTTACTCAAGATAGCACCTCGTTCTGATAAAAAATGATCCGGCAGGATACCATATCTTTTGGGGCTTTTCACCCATCGCAAATAGCAACAGCCGAAGGCGAAAATCCTTCGGCTGCGGCAGACTTTGTTTTTCAATCAAGAAACTCAACGAACGTTGTTAATGCTGTTTTTTGCGGTGTCGTGTTTGGTCTTCAATACATTGCAAATTAATTGCCCGTCAGCGCCAACTACAACTTCATGCGGATCACCTGAATGCTGAATTCGTTGGGATTTAATATTGGAGCGCGAGGTATTGACTCCTTTTTGCGTATTTTGTGATCCGTCCAAAATACTCACTTGAAAAACGTCCTCAGCAATATTCGCAGCATTTTTTGCAGGCGGTGTGTCGTCATCGCCTGTCACCAGCACTTCAGCCGCGACAGTGCGGCGAATATTGGAGCGCGATGTACTGATGCCAGCACGTGTTTCGGTTTGATTATTTTCACTCGTTCCCGTTTCGCTTGTTGAAGCTTCGGCGGTGCGTTTGCCTGAGGCTTGTCCGGTCGAAATATCGCGCGGTGAGATAACTGTATTGCTCGTTGTGCGTTTGCCGGAAGCCTGACCTGTTGCGATATCACGCGGTGATTTAATTTCATGTTTGCCGGAAGCCTGACCGGTCGCAACATCACGTGGCGAAACAATTGTTAATAGATAATGCCCCTGCGCCAGTTTGCTAAAGGTTGCATTGCCCGTTGCATCGGTTTTAACTTGCTGCACTAAGACACCATCTTTAGTAGTTAAATTGACCCCAACGCCAGGGATAGGATCGCCCATCATTTTGGCTTCATTGACAGTGTTTTGGGCGAAAAGGGGAAGGCTAAAAATACAAGCTGCGAGTACGAGAAGAGTGTTTTTCATAGTTGTATCCTCAGTGGGGAATTATTGGTTTTCCAGAGCACGAAGCGTTTGATGCACAGGGTAGAATCGCGTTGTCTGTACGAAAAAAAGGATTGGTAAGGGAATTAATGCTTTCCACTTACTCAATCCTTTTTTTTCAAGATTCAGCGCGTCCTATTTCTTGCCTGCTGAAGCTGGCGCTGCAAACATCGCTTCGGTCAATCGCATACCAAAGCTCTCCAGTTCGTTGAAAGCGGCAGATAATTTTTCTAACTCGTCGCTGCGATAAGCCAGCTCCGAGCGCGCAATCAATTGCCGTGCTTGCACCTGATCTTCTTCCGACAACATAGCGCCAAATTCGCTGAAGGTGCGACGCGTGCTTTCGATCAAGCCGTCTAAACGTGTGCGAGCCAGAATCAATTCTTTCATCACTTTGTCGGCCTGTTCATTGCGTTCAGCTTCTTCGATCAACCGCGCAATTTCGTCCGGGCCTAACCCGGATGAAGGTGTGATGCGGATCGCTTGTTCGCGTTGTGTCGCTTTGTCGCAAGCCGACACATTCACGATTCCGTCAGAATCCACATCGAACGACACCAGAATTTGTGCGGCTCCGCGCGGCCCTGGAGGAATATCCGTTAATTCAAATTTCGCCAGACTACGATTACCGCGTGCCAATTCGCGTTCGCCCTGTAAAACGTGGACTTCGACGGTTGTCTGGTTATCTGCTACCGTCGTAAATGTAAGCGCTTTTTTGAGCGGAATACTGGAATTCCGTTCGATAATTTTTGTGAACAACCCGCCGCGTGTTTCAATCCCAAGCGAAAGCGGCAACACGTCGAGCAGCACGAGTTCTTTGACTTCGCCGCTCATTACACCGCCCTGAATTGCCGCCCCGATAGCGACGACTTCGTCAGGATTGATTTCGGCAGATGGCATTCTGCCGAACATTTCAGTTACTTTTTGATGAACGAGCGGCGTACGTGTTTGCCCGCCGACGAGTAAAACTTTATCAATATCTTCAGGTTTGAGCTTCGCGTCCCAGAGCGCTTTTTCACAAGGCTCCAATGTTTTTTCGACCAGATCGCCGATCATTTCTTCGAGTTGCCCGCGCGTCAAAACTTTATTGAAGTGTTTTGGCCCTAAGTTGTCAGAAGCAATAAACGGTAAATTGATGTTTGTTTCGAGCGCTGAAGAGAGTTCGCACTTGGCGCGTTCGGCTGCTTCTTTAAGACGATGCAGCGCTGGGCGATCATTGTGCAAATCAATGCCCGTTTCTTTTTTAAATTCGTCAATAATCCAATCTACGATGCGCAGGTCGAAATCTTCGCCGCCAAGGAATGTGTCGCCAGATGTTGCAAGCACTTCAAAGACACCGTCGTGCATTTCCAAAATGGAAATATCGAACGTGCCACCACCTAGATCGTACACCACAATTTTTTCTGCGGTTTCGCGGCCTAATCCATAAGCCAGCGCCGCTGCTGTCGGCTCATTCAAGATACGTAAAACGTTCAAGCCCGCAATTTTGCCTGCGTCTTTAGTGGCTTGGCGTTGTGCGTCGTCGAAATATGCTGGAACTGTGATAATCGCTTCTTCAATTGTTTCGCCTAAATATTCTTCGGCGCTTTGTCGCAAGCGCTGCAAGATCATGGCAGAAATTTCAGAAGGGCTGTAATCGCATCCAAACAACCGTAGCCGCGCGTCTCCATTCGGACTATCCGCGATTGTATACGGTGCAGTGTCCTGCATGCGACGCACTTCGGGTGAATTCAGCTTACGACCAATCAAACGCTTGACGGCATAAATTGTGTTGGAAGCATTTGTAGCGGCTTGTCGTTTAGCAATTTGTCCGACCAAGCGTTCACCCGATTCCTGAAAACCTACGACAGAAGGCGTCGTCCGCCCACCTTCCTTATTCGGAATAATTTGGGCTGCGCCGCCTTCCATAATAGAAACGCAGCTATTAGTCGTACCTAAATCAATACCTATTACTTTTCCCATATATCTGAAAAAATGATTGAGCTTGCGGTAAGCAAACTAGTAAGTTGAGGGGGCGTGTAGGAAAATATTGAGTGCTTGGATTGTTATTAGGGCTAGTGGTTATTGGCGCGGGAAACGCTTGGGAACTAACTCATCACAGTTGCAGGGGCGTCGTTCAGCACACGCTCGAGTGTGCGTGCAACATAGCTTACCACATTTATTGTACGGGCGTACTCTATTCTTAATGGGCCAACTACGCCAAGGTTACCAACCATCTTGTTACCATAACTATATGAAGTAGTTACAAGCACACAATTATGTAAACTCGGCAAGGTATTTTCGGAGCCGATGCGCACAGAAACATTGTTTTGTTCTTCGTCGCGCACAACGCATTCATTGAGCAGCGCAATCAAGCGCTGTTTTTCTTCAAAAACTTGCAAGATTTCGCGTAAGCGCTGAATGTCTGTAAATTCTCGCTTGCTTAAAATATTAGAAGCGCCATCTACAAAAACTTCGGGCTCAGCCTCATTATCACGTGTCAAACCACGATGGCATAACAGAATGGCATTTTGCAGTAAGCGATCATAGAGGGCTTGTTCTTCCGTCAGGCGGCGTACTAATTCGTTGTGAATTTTGCTTAACGTCATGCCTGAGAAGTTAGCGTTTAGATAACGAGCAGTGCGATCTAATTCATCTTGCGTGAAATCTTCGGCTACGCGGACAAGGCGATCCTGAACTAGGCCTGCGCGCGAAACCGTGATGACTAAAATTCGTCCGTCGCTGATGCGCACGAATTCGATATGCTTCACTACATCGCGGGAAATATTAGGCGAAATCACAATTCCAACATTTTGGGATAGTTGCGATAACAGGTGCGAAGCTCGCGCCATAATCTGATCGGCGCTTGGCAATTCGTCGCTTAACATTTCGCGGTCAATTGTATTTTCGTCATCTGCCGACAAATGTGTTTGCTCTAAAATATGATCCACATAAAAACGATAGCCGTGATCAGTCGGAACGCGTCCCGCCGAGGTATGCGGCTGTTCGAGATAGCCAAACTCTTCCAAATCCGACATCACATTGCGAATTGTCGCAGCCGATAGCCCTTCACTCGAAAGCTTAGAAATCGTGCGCGAGCCAATCGGTTCGCCCGAATTCAAATGTTCCCGAATGATGAGTGCCAGCATTTCGCGCCTGCGTTTGTCTGGCAATTCAGCAGCTAATTTCATGTTTTTTTAGAGTGATCGTTGCCGATCTTGAGTTGCTTACTGTGAAGAAAAGCAACGATTAGGCACTTGCCAAGAAGACCATCTTACCTGCTACCAGATTCAGATAACAGATAACAGATACACACAAAAATTAGCACCGTTACGATAATACTGTCAAGCATTTATCCAAAGATCGTACCCTTGTATCCTAGTGTAAGAAATAGAAGTTGCCCCGAGCCAATTTAAGCCGTATACGGATTGTTAACATAGCCCTTGGTTTTTTTAACACTTGTGTGTAGAATGCAAAACGTTAAACAGTCCCCGGTGAGTAACTGAGTTACTCAACCATGTTTTTCATTGAGTAAACTCGATTTTCTTAACTACTACGGAAAGGATCGCCCAATCATGAAACGAAAAGGCGTGTTAATAGGAGCCTATGTGCCTCCTGAGATGAAAGAGGCGCTCAAACGTCGCTCTCAATTACAACACCGCACCCTCTCACAAGAATTAATTCGCATCTTAGCGGAAGCGCTAGGTCAGCCGATTCCTGGTTCGCCAGATCGTCGCGGAGAAACTTCTACGCCACGACGCCGTGCCACTGACCCGTTCCCAAGACGCCGAACGGGAGACTTGATTCCAGGGGAAGCGATTGCGCAACCTGCTATCCCACAAGACTGACCTCACTTTCATTTGGTACTTAAAAAATAGTCAGTAAGTAGTTTCACTTGCTGACTATTTTTTTCATTAGGGCAATTTGTATCCGGGCGCAAAGTAAGAACTGCTTTGCGTGCCTGGCGTATTTTGTTCGAGTGGCAAACCCTTGTATATTCTCGCCAACCGAAATTTACGAGGGGATCAAATGAAACTTGTAAAAGCTTGCCTGAAATATTTGCTGGCTCTGTTTTACGTCGGCGCGGGCGTCAATCATTTTGTTCATCCAGATTTTTATCTGAAGATGATGCCGCCTTATTTGCCATGGCACTTAGGCTTAGTGTATCTGAGCGGCGCGCTTGAAATTTTGTTGGGAATTTTTGTCCTCGTTCCAAAATTTATGCGCTTAACCGCGTGGGGCATTATTGCTTTACTCGTCGCAGTCTTTCCCGCCAATATTTATCTGGCAATGAATCCGCAACTTATGCCGAACGTAAGCTCTACGGCACATTTGATTCGCTTACCATTTCAACTTGTTTTTATTGCGTGGGCGTGGTGGTATACGCGACCCGAAACTACACAAAAATAATTATGAAGGAGAATTTGAACCATGCAATATCGCAGGTTTGGGCGCACTGATTGGCAAGTTAGCGAAATCGGCTACGGAATGTGGGGAATGGCTGGTTGGAAAGATTCCAGCGACGATGAATCGCGCGGCTCCTTGCAACGCGCAGCCGATTTGGGCTGCAATTTTTTTGATACAGCCTGGGGTTATGGCGCAGGCCATAGCGAGAGTTTGCTGGGTGAACTTGTCCGCAATAATCCCGATAAAAAATTGTATACGGCTACGAAAATGCCGCCCAAAAATTTTATTTGGCCCAGCCGCCGCAAATTCACTTTGGACGACTGCTTTCCGCCAGATCATATTGAGCAATATGTCCACGCCAGCTTAAAAAATGCGGGGCTGGATAGTTTTGATCTAATGCAATTTCACGTCTGGGAAGATAGTTGGATGGATGATGAGCGGTGGGTGCAAAAAATTGCTGACCTCAAATCGCAAGGCTTCTTTCAAGCGGTCGGCATCAGTATTAATCGGTGGGAGCCTGCAAATGGCGTTCGCGCGGTCAAAAGCGGATTAATTGATGCTGTGCAGGTGATTTACAATATCTTCGATCAAAATCCTGAAGACGAACTTTTTCCGGCTTGTGCGGCGCAAGATGTTGCAGTGATCGCGCGTGTTCCTTTTGACGAAGGTACATTGTCCGGCGCGGTTACAAAAGACAGCACGTGGCCGGAAGGCGATTGGCGCAATACTTATTTTGTGCCGGAAAATTTGCAAGCCAGCGTGGCGCGCGCCGAAGAAGTTTTTAAATTGATTCCCGCCGACATGAGCAAGGCCGAATTTGCTTTGCGCTTCATTTTGCACAATCCACAAGTCGCTACCATTATTCCTGGTATGCGCAAGCTCAAACACGTCGAAGCGAATTGTGCGGCGAGCGATGGCGTAATGCTTTCAGATGATTTATTAGCTGCTCTGAAAAATCATCGCTGGGATCGGCAACCGACAGATTGGTCTCAATAGTACTTTTGCAAAATGTTTTGAGTACCGCCTTTAGACGGCCTATTATCAAGCATTGCCAACTAAAGTTGGTACCAAAACAATTCTTATCTTGCTGCAGTCGAGAGGGGATTTTTGGCGTTGTAATCATCAATAAACGCATTCGTTACGTCCGCCGTCGGAAGCGCCGCCAGCAACGACTCGCCCATTTTGCTGACATCCAAAATAAAAGTAATGTTGCGCGCGCGCATAAAATCTTCCATCGCTTTGCCAATGAGCGCGAAAACTGGTGTCACGATTTCTTTTTCACGCTTAGCAAAAGCGGATTGCGCATCGTTTTTCTTATAGTCATATTCGCGCTGTAACCGCTCGCCCTCTTCGCGTTTGGCGGCTAAGACCTCAGGCGCAACGGTTCCCATCTTATTGACTTCACTAATCAATCCTTCGATTTTCGCTTGTAACACCTGCAATTCTTTTTGGCGCGGAGCGAATTCGCTATTCAATTGTTTGTAGGCCTGCACTAATTTTTGAATCCCAGATTTTTCGTCATAAAATGCGCGGCTGTCCATCAGCACAATTTTGCTTTGCGCATTTGCATCCGCTGCTGCCGCAGGTTTATTGGCATTAGAAGCCCACGCGGAAGTTGTAGAAGGTTGTTGGGCCTGTGCGAGACAGGTGAAAAAAAACAGGCAAACGAAAACAAGTGCAGAACGAGAAATAAATTTCATGAATTTTTTGACGTGGGGACGAAGGGCGTTCGCGGCGAAAATTTGCAGTCAAAATAAAGTGAACGTAATAATACGCAAGGAAATTAAACGCGGCAAGTAATCTTTTTGATGAAATTGGTTATAATGCCGCTTTGATATTTATGCTCAAAAGGACGAACGAATGAAAATTGAACCAGGTGCTTGCGTCATCGTAAGTTTAGGCGATCCCAGAGAAAAATTCTGGGGAATTTTGGACGAAATTAATGCCGCTGGCATTTGTATGCGCGGCATTGATATGAATAGTTTCGACGAACTGATTCGTATGTTGATCAAACGCGAATCAGGAATTTCTCCCGCCACAATATTTTTCCCTTTGCGCCGCATTGAGCGTATTTTATTGGACGAGAGCAGCGATTATCTTCCTTCCTTACAACAACAATTTGAACATCGCACAGGGATTGCTTTAGCGGATTATTTGCAACGCACGTAATGCAGAATACGTTTATTTATCTCACCGCAGAGAAAAAGAAGACTAAGGGACTGCCGGACAATCGGACAAGGAGAACGTTGTAGCTGCCAGCCCCCCTATGTCCTACCTCTGCGCCCCAAAAAATACATCCAATTTCAGTGCAACAAAACAATCACACCTTTATGGTTGAAATTTGACGGTCTTGCGGTCTGATTAGCTTCACCCAACAGTAGCGTATTTTTTATTTTCAAGCAGCCTCGGCCTAACTCTTAGGAGCGGCTGAAATGAAGCCAGAAATCGCAACGCCGACCGTCAGTATTATTATTTGTGCCTATAATGCAGCGCCTTACATCGCTGATACGCTTGATTCAGTTTTTGCGCAAACCTTTCATGATTATGAAATTATAGTTGTTAATGATGGTTCGACCGATGACACCGAAGAACTCCTTGCGCCTTATTTGCATCGCATTAAATATTTGACGCAAAAAAACGCCGGGCCAGCGGCGGCGCGCAATACCGCTATGCGAGAAGCGGGCGGAAAATATATCGCTTTGCTAGATAGCGATGATCAGTGGATGCCGAATTATTTAGAAAAAATGTTGGCGCAACTTGAAGCTGATCCAATAATTGATGTGCTGTATCCAAACGCAATGTTGTTTGGGGCACCGCATTGGGAAGGGCAGTTATTTCAAGACGTCTGTCCTTCCACTGCCCCCATCACGTTGGAAAAAGTGCTTACGCGTGAGAGCAATATATTTATCTCCGCAGTTTTTAAGCGCGCAATTTTGGGGCAAGTGGGTGTCTTCGATGAAGATTTATGCGGGTCAGAAGATTTCGATTTGTGGGTGCGAATGCTCTTACACGGCTTTCGCTTTGCTTTCACTACCGAAGTGCTTGCGCGTTATCGCAAACGTAAGGACTCTCTTTCCAGCGGTTCGGTCAAATATTACGAAAATGCCATGCAGGCTTACCGCAAAATCTTCGATGAGCCAACGCTGACGGCGGCACAGCGAAAATTAATTGAGGTTGAAGTTACCAAGATTGAAACCGAAATCCATTTAATTCGCTCGAAGCAGAAAATCGCAGGACGCGAATTTTTAGTGGCGGCGCGGCATTTGCTCGAAGTCCATGCACATCGCCCTTCGATAAAATTGAAATTAGTGCTGGCCAGTTTGATTTTGTTTCCTGACTTGCTATTTTGGTTCGTGACGAAACGCGAGGCAAATGTTAGCATCAGTATTGCTGACGCTCAGTTGCCTCACAGTGTTGCATTGCCTGAGCCGCAGTCATTGCCTCAATTGGTGACGAAACCGACAAGTGAGTAAAAGAGTTATTGACGATGTGTGGTATTGCTGGTGTTTTCCATTTCGCAAGCGAACAGCCGATAAATCCCGCGCTGCTCAAACAAATGACAGATGTGATTTCCCATCGTGGCCCGGATGACGACGGATTTTATATCGCAGAACGCGTCGGATTAGGCCATCGTCGCCTTTCTATTATTGATGTCTCAGGCGGGCATCAACCCATCTTCAATGAAGACGAAACCGTCGCCATCGTATTCAACGGCGAAATTTATAATTATCAGGAACTCGCTCAATTAGTTGAAGCGCGCGGGCATCATCTGAAAACGCGTTCTGACACCGAAACGATTGTGCATTTGTACGAAGAGTTCGGCGAAGATTGTGTAGCGATGTTGCGCGGCATGTTTGCTTTTGCGATTTGGGATTCGCGCAAACAAACGATGCTGCTCGGACGTGATCGGCTCGGCAAAAAACCGCTGTATTACGCGGATTATGGCGGCAAATTTTATTTTGGCTCTGAGCTGAAATGTATTATTCAAGACCGCGAAATTCCGCGCACGATCAATTCTGAAGCGCTCGCCGATTATTTTTCGTTTCTGGCAATTCCTGCCCCTAAAACAATTTTTCAGCACGTGCGCAAATTACGTCCGGCGCATTATTTAGTCGTGACGCCAAATGGTTTGCGCGAGCGTGAATATTGGGATTTGGATTTCAGTCAAACCGAAATTCACAGCGAAGAGGAATGGCAGGCACAATTGTTCGACGCTTTGCGCGAGGCGGTTGATGTTCGTTTGATGAGCGAGGTTCCGCTCGGTGCATTTTTATCCGGCGGCGTAGATTCTTCCGCTGTTGTGGCGATGATGACAGAAATTACCAATCGCCCAGTTGTGACCGCTTCGATTGGTTTTACTGAAGAAAAATACAGCGAAGCCGCTGCCGCCAAACAATTTGCACAACACGTAAAAGCCGATCATCACGAACGAATTGTGAGCCCCGACGCAGTTTCGGTCGTAGAAAAATTGGCCTGGCATTATGACGAGCCCTTTGCCGATTCGTCTGCCGTGCCGACCTATTATGTTTCGCAAGTCGCGCGCGAATTCGTTACGGTAGCGTTATCTGGTGATGGCGGGGATGAAAATTTTGCGGGTTATCGGCGCTACAAATTTGACGCAGCAGAAAATCGTGTACGCGAAATGTTGCCCGCTGCATTGCGCAAACCAGCATTTGGCGCGATGGCAGCGGTCTATCCGCAATTGGATTGGTTGCCGCGCCCCTTACGTGCAAAGGCTACACTTAGAAATTTATCGCTAGATCCGGCGCAGGCTTATTTTAATTCGGTCTATGGCGCAGTTGTGCGCGAACGCGATGCATTTTTGCACGCGGACGTGAATCAATCATTGAAAGGCTACGATCCATTTTCATTATTCAAATATCACTATGATCGCGCGAACACGAATGACCCACTTTCGCGGGCACAATATGTAGACATCAAGACATATTTAGTGGATGACATTTTGACGAAAGTTGACCGCGCGAGCATGGCTGTTTCGCTGGAAGTTCGTTGCCCGATTCTGGATCACAAATTTATGGAATTGGCTGCGCGCATGCCTTCGAGCATGAAATTGCGCGGGCAGACTGGAAAATATATTTTCAAGCAGGCGATTCGCAAAATTGTGCCAGAAGAAGTTTTGACGCGTCCGAAGATGGGCTTTTCAATTCCGCTGGCGGAGTGGTTGCGCGGTGATTTGCGCGATTTGGCGCACAGTTTGTTATTTGATCAGGAAGACGAATGGCTCAATCAGCGCACAGTTAAAGAGTTATGGGAGCGCCACCAAAGCGGTGTGCGTGATTTCAGCACAGTACTTTGGACGATCTTGATGTTTCGTTTGTGGCAGCGAAAATTTATGTCGTAGGTCTTTAAAGTAACGCAGGAAATGAAGTTTGAAAAATAAATAAACTAAGCGTGAATTGTTAGCGTCCTAATAATTTTGCTTTTGCTCTGTACTAAAAAAACTTCGCAGGCAAAAAATTCGATGATATAGTTCGCTCGACCGGACAATGATACCTAAAACACTTGTTAAATATTCAGATGCAAATCAGATACTGGCAAGTTTCCACTTAGAGCCTCCCAAGACGATTTTACAGTTGTCGGCGCAAGAGGTTGTCAAGTTAGCGTAACAATCGAGTCAAAAGGATTTCCCCGCTTTAGCGAGAATCCTGCTCTCCGCAAAATATAGCAATGTTCGTGTTGCTGTGGCGCGAAACACTTTTCGCAGCGTCACAAGACGGAGTATTGTGAGTGAGACTGATATTTAAATTTTTTAAAATACGTACCGAACGTTAATGAAAATTATCTACCATCACAGAACACGCGGCGAAGATGCACAGGGGATTCACATCCAATCATTACAGGATGCGTGGTCTGAGCTAGGACACAATGTTGTCGAAGTCAGTTTAGGACGCGCACAAAGCGGCAAAGCCAAAGCCGCGCAAGCCAGCAGCACCAATGGCAAACACTCTGAAGGCCGCAGCAAACTTGGCAGTTTGTTATATGAAGGCATGTCCCTTGGATACAATTTGTATGGCGGCAAAAATTTGCGTGCAGCGATCAAAGAACATTCCCCTGCGCTGATTTACGAGCGCTATTGCCTGAACCTCACTGCCGGAGCGATCACCGCGCGCAAGTATAAACTTCCTTTTGTGCTGGAAGTGAACTCTCCGCTGGTGGATGAGATGTCCAAAGAAAGTGGCTTGATTGGTCGCAGCGTCGCGCAACGATGCGAGCGTTTGGTCTTGGAAAATGCCACGCGCATCGTTGTCGTGACAGACGTGTTGCGCAAGCATTACGTCGCGCAAGGTTTTGATAGCGAAAAATTTCAGGTTATTCATAACGGCATTGATCCGAAATTGTTTCACCCTGACGTTGATGCGCGTGCCGTGCGCGAAAAATATCAACTTGGTAATCGCTGTGTGATCGGTTTCGTTGGTTGGGCGAGGCAATGGCATCGTTTGGATTTACTGATTGATGCGTACGCGAAATTGCCGGAGCGCGATAATTTTGCGATTTTGATTTGCGGCGATGGCCCGGCGATTCCGGCCTTGCGCGAAAAAGCCAAAGATATGGGCGTTGCCGAAAATGTACATTTTTCTGGTGGCTTAGATCACGACGCGATTCCTGCTCATATTGCTGCAATGGATGTCACAGTGCTGCCAAGCATTCCGGTTTATGCTTCGCCCATGAAATTGTTTGAATATATGGCAATGGGTAAAGCTGTGCTCGTTCCCGATCAGCCAAATTTGCGCGAAGTTATTACTGAAGGTAAGAATGGAATGTTGATTCCCCTCAATGATCCGAATGGTTTTGCGCGCGCGGTGACGGACTTAGCGATGAATCCAACGCTGCGGCAAAGTATTAGCCAAGGTGCGCTGGACACAATTCAAAATGGGAAATATTTTTGGACGGAAAACGCGCGACGCGTGTTGCAAGGTGTTGGTTTGGAGTAAAATTTTTCTTGTACCAACCTCGAAATTCTGCTTAGATTGCCCACGCCTTTTCCCCGTATTTCAGGCTCACTCCCGCTAAATTTTTTACTGAGCCTAGATTGCAGTTGGTTCTAGTCGCAATGAAAATTCTTTTGTTCTCACACCGGACTCCTTATCCGCCCCATAAAGGAAATCAAATTCGCCCTTTCAATGTACTGACTTCGCTCGTAAAGCGCGGTCACGAAGTGCATTTAATTGCCTTTGCCGACGGCGAAGAAGAGTTAAAAACAAAAGCCCAATTGGAAGAATATTGTGCCTCCGCTACGTTAATTCCGTTGGATCACTTCGGCGGCAAAATTCGCGCCTTGCTCAGCTTGCCAACCAGCACGCCTCCATCCGTCGCCTATTTCAATTCGCAAGCCTTGCGTGCCGAAGTCAAACGCATCGTCGCTGAACATGGAATTGAGGCGATGGTGGTTTACTCTTCGACGATGTGCCAATATGTGCCCGAAGAATTTATCAAACACACCGTCGTAGACATGGCCGATACAGATTCAGAAAAATGGCTGGACTATGCCGAAGAAAAATCGCCGCCGATGTCGTGGATTTACGAAATCGAAGGTACGCGGCTTAGGGCTTATGAATACTGGATTGTGCGCAATTTTGGCTACAGCTCATTGCATACGCAGCGCGAAATTAATGTGTTGACAGAATTAACCGCTGAAGATCACAAGCGCATGATTCCGATTACGAATGGCGTAGATTTAGAAAAATTCCGACCAGATGCCTTTCCCGCTTTTGCGCCGGAAAAATTGCCGGAAAACGAACGCAAATTTTTTACGGACGAAAAGGCGGAGCGTATCGTGTTCACAGGCGCGATGGATTATTACCCGAACGCTGAAGCGTGCGTGTGGTTCGCCAACGAAATTTTTCCGCCGATTCGCGCGCAATTTCCGAATGCACAATTTTTGATTGTGGGCAGCAAACCTACGCCGGAAGTCGTCGCGCTCGGACAATTGCCAAACGTATTTGTCACGGGATTTGTAGACGATGTGCGCCCGTATTTGACCGCCGCCAAAGTTTGCGTGATTCCTTTGCGTATCGCGCGGGGCGTGCAAAATAAAGCGCTCGAAGCAATGGCATGCGGGCGTGCGGTAATCGCTACGCAAGATGTAATCACAGGCGTAGGCGCAACCGCCGGCGATCATTTATTGCACGCGCAAAGTGCCAAAGATTTCGTAGACCAAGTCATTCACGTTTTGCGCGATGACGAATTGCGCACGCGCTTAGAAAAATCCGCCCGTGACTTCGTCGAACGTGAATGTAGCTGGGAACCGCTAATGGAGCGGTTTGCGAGCTTGGTTGAAGAAGTAGGGAGGAAAGAGTGCTGAGTACTGAGTGCTGAGTGCTGAAAGACTCTCTACTCAGCACTCAGTACTCAGCACTCAGCACCTAAATAATTATGATTGTTAGAACAAAAGCACCACTCAGAATCAGTTTTGCCGGCGGCGGCACAGACGTTCCGCCCTTTCCGCAACAAGAAGGCGGCTGCGTTCTCAGCGCTACGATTGATCGTTATGCGTATGGCACTTTGCGCACGCGCGAAGACAAACAAATCAACATCGAATCGCTCGATTACGGCATGGCGGTCAAATACGATCCCGAAGATTTAATGGTCTACGACGGCAAATTAGATTTGGTCAAAGCCGCTATCGTCAAAATGGATAGTCGCGGCGAACAAGGCTTTGATGTGTTTATCCACAGCGACGCGCCGCCGGGATCGGGGTTAGGTTCTTCATCCGCAATGATGGTAGCGCTGGTGGGATTGCTGAAAGAATTCAAAGGTTTGCCTATGACCGATTATGATGTAGCGGATTTAGCCTATATCATCGAACGCAAAGACCTTGCGATCAAAGGCGGCTTGCAGGATCAATACGCCGCAGCGTTTGGCGGATTCAATTACATCGAATTTCTGGGCGACCGCGTGATTGTAAATCCGCTGAAAATTCGCCCGGATATCATGAACGAGCTGGAATATAACTTGTTGCTTTGTTACACAGGCTCTTCGCGTTTGTCTTCAAATATTATTGAAGACCAAGTCAAACGTTATGAAAGCGGCGAGCAGGACAGCCTGAACGCATTGCGTCAATTAAAGGCCATGACGATTGAAATGAAGAACGCGTTGTTGTGCCGCAAACTCGATCATTTCGGCGATATGCTGCATCACGAATGGGAAACCAAAAAGAAAATGTCGGCCAAAATTTCGGCTCCCCATTTGGATGAGCTTTATGAAGAAGCGCGTAAAACCGGGGCTATTGGCGGCAAAATCACAGGTGCAGGCGGCGGCGGATATATGCTGTTATATTGTCGCTTTGACAAGAAGCACAAAGTCGCTTCACGCTTGACGGAAATGGGTTGCACGGTCACCGACTTTGCGTTTGAGCCATTTGGATTGCAAACGTGGCGCGTTAGCGGAGAATAAAAATCGCTACAGCTTCACACGAATGAACACGGAATTATGAAGAAGTATTTAGACCTCATCAACGCTCGCACAAATGAAAGCATCGCGGTCAAACACGCTTTGCTGGAAACTCAAGGCGAAACCATCGCGCAAGTTGGCGCGGCATTAGTTGCAGCGATGCAGAGCGGCAAAACGCTGTATTTATTTGGCAATGGCGGCAGTGCAGGCGATGCGCAACATATCGCGGCTGAATTGGTCGGGCGCTTCACTAAAGAACGACGTGCGTTGCCTGCCGTAGCGTTGACTACAAACACGTCGGCGTTGACTGCACTGGGAAATGATTACGAATACAACATCGTATTTTCGCGCCAACTCGAAGCCTTCGTTAAATCCGGCGACATAGTCATCGGCATATCAACCAGCGGAAATTCGCCGAACGTTTTGCACGGACTACAGACCGCAAAATCATTAGGCGCAATTGCGATTGGGATGACAGGCGAATCTGGCGGTAAAACCAAAGCCGCAGCGGATCATTGCATCTGCGTTCCTTCGCGCGACACCGCCCGTATTCAGGAATCGCACATTCTGATCGGCCATATTTTGTGCGAAATTGTTGAGTGCGAATTGTTCGGAAATTAGGCTGAGGGAGCGAAATTTACACGTTCATAAACTTCACGCAAACTCAAAGTTAATTGCAGCGATTCAATTTGGACTTCGCTTTCGATGCCTTCGATGTCGTGGCGTACCCACAAGCCATTTTCCTGCCGATGAAATCGAATCACATAGGCTTGCGCTTGCGAGATTGCTAAATATTCCTGAAAGCTGGGGATGGATTTATATTCCGTAAATTTCTTGCCTAAATCGTAACCTTCAGTAGTGGGCGAAAGCACTTCGATCAAGACTAACGGATTCACTAATAATTTAACGCCAAGGAATTCCTCAAAAATTGGTTCACCGCAAACAACCGAAGCATCGGGATAGCGATAAGTCGTGAGTACTGGGACTTTCAAGCGAATTTCAGAATTGAATACCTCACATTTGCCGCCTGCTAACTTTGTGAGCAAACGAGCAGAAACATTTAAGGCTATACGCCCGTGTTCAGGGCTGCCGCCCGCCATCGCAAAAATTTCGCCATCAAAATATTCGTAACGTTCTTCTGAATTTTTATCGAGTTCGACGTACTCTTCAATCGTCAATTTTTGAACGGGAATTGCTGTCATTTATCTATCCTCACTGCCTACGCTGAAAAACCATTTTCGCAGCCACGCTAATTTTATACAACACAAAGTCCGCGCCATTGCGAGATAGGAAACTAGGACTCCTTCTCTTTGCAAGATTGCCACAAAAATGTGGAGCGGGTTCTCTATCCGCTCATTCATAAATTAGAAGATCAGCGCGGGTAAAGAACCCGCTCCACATTTTTAGCAAATAACATAGTTTCCCGTGTAATTACTGATGCTTGCCTTTTGCGTTTATCTGACAACGGTTAGAATATGCCCTTATTGATTTTGCTTGTAAGGCTACAACTAAAGGAGAGATTCGCATGAAAAAAATTCTCATTATCACGGGCGATGGCGGTGAAGGATTTGAAGTGCTTTACGCCTATCATCGTTTTCTCGAAGCAGGCCACGAAGCTGTCATTGCTTCGGTCAGTCGCAAACGCATGAACTTAGTCATACATGATTTCGCTGATGGTTGGGACACGTACGTCGAACGGCAAGGTTACGGCGTGGAATCACATCTCACGCTCGACGAAGTAAATGTCGCGGACTACGACGCGGTGTTATTGCCGGGCGGACGCGCGCCAGAATTTTTGCGCCACAATGAACGCGTGAAAACTATCGTGCGCGAATTTTCTGAGAGCGGAAAATGGGTGTGGGCAATTTGTCACGGCGTACAAATTTTAGCTACGGCAGGATTGTTGCACGAAGGAATGCATATAACTGCTTACGAAAATTGTCGCTTTGATGTTGAAACCACCGGCGCGACTTATGTCAGCGAACATCAAGCCGTACGCGAAGGGAAAATTGTGACGGGACAAACGTGGCAATCGCATCCCGAATTTTATCGGGAAGTGTTTGGCTGCCTGCACGAAGAAGCAAAAACAGCAGGGCAGTAAAAGGGTAGAAAAATATTGAATGGCTGAACAACAGACTGCAACAAATACAAACGAAACAGAAAACTCGAAGCTTGATTCAAAAACTCTCTGGACGTTAATCGGCGTCGCGCTCGGAATTTTTATGGGCGCGCTGGAAAGCACAATTGTTGGAACAGCAATGCCGACGGTGATTGCTACGCTGGGCGGCATTGATATTTATAGCTGGGTCGCGGTCGCCTATTTGCTGACTTCGACAATTATGACGCCGATTTGGGGCAAGATGGCGGATTTAATTGGGCGTCGCCCTGCGATGTTTGGCGGATTAGCTTTGTTCATCCTTGGCTCGGCGTTGTCCGGCGCAGCGCATTCAATGACGCAACTCATTGCCTTTCGCGCATTGCAGGGCTTAGGCGCAGGCGCTTTGTTTCCCGTCGGCATGACCATTATTGCCGATATGCTTTCGCTCGAACGCCGCACCAAAGTAATTGGCTTGTTCAGCGGCATGTGGGGCGTAGCGTCATTGTTCGGCCCGATAGTCGGCGGATTTTTGACAGAGCATTGGTCGTGGCGCTGGGTGTTTTATATCAACTTGCCGTTTGGCGCCTTGGCAGGCGCGTTGATTTGGATGGCATACACTGAACGACATCCGACGCGCAAAAATATTCATTTGGATTATGCAGGAACGATCACGCTTTCGCTGGCAATGGTCTTATTGTTATTGCTTGTGGAGCGGGGCGGCGTGTTCAGTTATGCGACGAGCGGCATCAGTATTTTGGTTATCATCGCCTTAACAATTTTATTTGTTGTGATTGAACGTCGCAGCCCTGAGCCATTAATTCCACTCAATTTATTTCACTATCGTATGGTGACCGTCACCACCTTGCACGGCTTATTCGCGGGTATGATGTTGTTTGGCGCGATGGTCTATTTGCCGCTGTTTGTGCAGGCCGTCCTTGGTCGCACTCCCACTACCGCCGGGCAAATTTTGACGCCTTATATTCTTGCGTGGGTTTTTAGTTCGATTATCGGCAGCCGTTTAATTCTGCGCTTTGGTTATCGTTGGATAGCCGTTGCCGGCATGATTTTAATGGCGGGCGGTTCGGTTATGCTGGCGTTTGTTTCGCCTGCGACTACGTTGATGCAATTGGCTGTCGCGGCAATGTTCATCGGCTTGGGCGGCGGATTGACTATGGCTACATTGATGATTGGCGCGCAACATTCAGTGCAACGCACGCAGCTTGGCGTAGTGACCGCCACAGTGCAATTTGCTCGTAGTATTGGTGCAGCGCTAGGCATCGGATCAATGGGCGCAGTGCTCTCATGGAGTTTACGCCGCGCATTAGAAAGTGGCGGCAGCGAACTCGCTTCGCTGGCAAATGCACACGCTGATATAGCTGCGCTGATTCGCCAATCCACGCGCGCGACTATGTCGCCGCAAGCTGCACAATTTTTGCAGAATGCGCTCGCGGGATCATTGCAAAAAGCATTCTTTCTGGGCTTGCTCGCAGTCATGGTTGCGACCGTAATTTCGTTGTTATTGCCAGGAGGCAAGGCGCATGATTTGGCGCATGGGGAACATCAGGGAAATGCCGAGGAAGAGGCAGTTCCGCAGACGAGTGCCGCACATTGAGGAAATATTTGAGATGAAAATTGTTGCGATAATATTTTTGCTGTTACTTCTGGCCGCGTGCGCCAAGCCTGCGCACATTGCGTCAAGTGCTGACCCGCTGCACGACATAAAACAAACTGTACGCGAAAAATTCCCAACCGTGCGTCAGCTTGCAACAGCGGATTTGGATGCGTGGCTGAAAGATGACAGTCGTGTAAAACCATTGCTGATTGATGCGCGTAAGCCAGAAGAATTTGCCGTCAGCCATTTGCACGGAGCCATTAATGCCAATGACGATGCGCAAATTGCAGCAGCGCTCAGCAATATTCCTAAAGATCAGCCGATTGTTGCGTATTGTTCTGTGGGCTACCGCTCGTCTGTGTTGGCAGAAAAATTAGCTAAACAAGGATTCACCACCGTAGCCAATTTAGAAGGCTCAATTTTTCAGTGGGCGAATGAAGGTCGCCCTGTTTTTCAAGGCGAACAGCAAGTCAAACAAGTGCATCCGTTCGATGCGAAATGGGCGAATTTATTGCGCCCGGAAATGCGCGCGCCCCTGAAGAATTAATATCGAAAAATTGATGCTACACGTCAATGAATATTTTTACGCGAACAAGGCTACGCCGGAGCAAATGGATTTTTTGTGGGCGGAAGGTTGGCGACATTTTGGTGAATATTTTTTTCGCTACTCGCATCTGCATACACATGAAGGCGTTCGTCACGTCACACCGCTGCGTATTACCATTAACGATTTCTCTTTTTCCACCAGCCAAAAACGCATCCTCAAAAAAAATCAGGATTTGCGTGTAGAAATACGGGACGCATTTATTGACGAGGCGAAAGAAGCCTTATTTCATCGGCATAAAACGCGTTTCACTGACAATGTGCCAGATTCGATTTACAATTTTTTTTCGTCGCAACCTGCGACAATTCCGTGCGAAACCAAAGAAATTTGTTTGTGGGAAGGCGAGCGCTTTTTGGCCGCCAGTTTTCTTGACGTAGGTGCAACCGCTGCATCAAGTGTGTATTCAATTTACGAGCCAACCGAAACCAAACGCAGCCTCGGAATTTATTTAATTTTGCTGGCGCTTACATATTCCCGACAGCATAAAAAAACGCACTACTATCCGGGCTACGCATATCGTGAGTCGTCGCATTACGATTATAAAAAACGTTTTGCGGGCATTACCTATTTTAATTGGCAGTCAGACTGGATGACGGAGACAGCGACGAAGCCGTAGCTGCTGTTGCCACTGCTTCCGCCGTTTTTGCTTTGGTAAATCTCATCACGCCAGGCAAATTTATTTTCTGCAATTCTTTTTCTGCAATTTTTACTGCCTCACATTTGATTTCGCCTTTGCCTTTACACGAACTGAGACGCGCTTCCTGAATTTGTGCCGCTTGGATTTTTAGAATGACTCCTTCCAGCTCCAACTCTAACTCAATCTCAAATTTCACTTGGCAAATAGGCGCGTTATTGAGCGTAATTTCAACGTAAGGCGCGTGTTCAGATTTTGCCTTGTGTTTGATGAGCGGGACAATAATTTCTTTGTTAGCCGGATATTTTTCTTTATCAAAATATTCTTGTAATTCTTCAGCCTTATCCCAGGTATTCGACAAAATCTCACTAATATCTAAATTCAGAAAATCGCTGAGATGTTTCTCCATTGTTTCCGCAAAATATGACTGGCTCATGGTTGGAAATTTGCGAAATATTTCGGCCAAAGGTGTTGCATTGCCCTCTGCATCCGTAACGTTGAGATTGGTCTGCGATAATTTTACCGTCCCAAAAAAATCTTTGAGCGTCATGATTGGGTTATCCATTTTGCATCCTTTCTTTGTCAACTAAATGGGAATCTTTAATGAGTGTTTGTTTGCCCGCGTCTACATTGGGCGTTAATTCAAGACTGAGATGCCGATTGAACGGAGTCAGCGGCGTGAATCTAAAAGTTCCTTTTCGCGCTATGAGCCTGAAATTGGGGCGAACCGTGATGATAGGTGACGGAGGCAGTGGCTTTTTGACAAAGTGTTTGATAAATCGAATTGCCCCTCGTGCAATCAATAAAAAGCCTGCGACGGCAAAGAAGCCGATAAAGGGCTTGAGGTAGTCCGAGTAATTCCGCGATTGCGCGATGCCTGCCCCGCCTGCTTCATTGGAAGGATTACTACTTGAAGCAGGCGAAGCATTCCTGGGTAATGGGCTGACGGGTGGTGTCACTGATGGAGGCAACGACGAAGAAGCGGATGATTGTGGGGATGCTGGCGGCGGCGTGGCCGGCACTATAGTCACTAGTGTAACAACCATATTGGCTGGAACTCGTTGCCCTGCTGGCGGTGATTGATTTTGCACAATTGCATTTGTGTTAGCAGGCGGTTCCGTTCGCAAGCGATTTTTGTGTAATAAGGCGAACGCTTCACTCACAGGTTTGCCTTTGACATTTGGCACCGTCACTAAATCCGGGGTCGCAATCGTTAGAGCAATTGATTGGCCGAAAGTTACAGCAGTACCTGCTGTCGGATTTTGTTGTATTACCGTATTGGCCGGTCGTTGGTTTGTTGCCTGAGATTTCGGGGCGCTTTTTAACTGACTTTGCGCCAATATCTGGGCTGCTTCAGCCGAACTTTTCCCTATGACATTAGGTACATTGATTACCTGGAGTTTCGCTACGCTCAATCGCACTTGCGTTCCGACAAGTACGCGTGTACCTCCTTGCGGAGTTTGAGTAATAACTGTGCCAGGGGAAAGTGAATTGTTTATTTCTTCTGTAATAACAGGCGCCAGGCGTAAGTTGTTCAGATTATTTTTGGCAATCTCAACTGACAAAGAGCGTAAAAAAGGAACGACAACTAACTCTACGGTTGAGACTGTTACTGCTACATTAGATTTTAGCCGGACAATAGTTTGTGGCGCTGGTAATTGCGTGAGGATTGTCTCAGGTTCGACATTTTGCGGTATTCGTTGGCGTAGAACTAATTGTAAGCCTTTGGCGCGCAAGATATTTTGTGCGTCAGTATATTTCTTGCCAATAATGGATGGCACCGTAGTGGTTGGTGCCGAGATTTCTACGAAAATCGCCGTCCCAAAACTGATGGCTGTTCCTGCGCTTGGTCTTTGCCTAACGATAATGCCGGGCGAAACATTGGGGGCAAAAACTTCCTGCGGTTGAAGCTGGAATTGGTATCTTCTGACAAAAATATTTTGGGTCGCTGTTTGCATATCCTGCCCCACCAAATTAGGCGTGGTGTATGTCGCTGGTTGCGGCTGAGCAGTAGGCACTGCAACATACAAAGTAATTGTGCCTTGTTGAGAGAGCGGCGAATCGGCAGCAGGAAGCTGACGTCGTACAACACGTTGATTGATATTTGGCGTGGGCATTTCGACTACACTTATTTTTAGCCCATACACTTTGATAACCGTGCCTAGTATTTGTTGCGCCTGCTCCTGAGTTTTGCCAATAACATTTGGCATGGTTAGTTGCACTCTTGCAGTTATAGGCGGACGTTGTTGACCAACCGCGATATAAACCGTTGGCGTTGCTAATGCCAATAGCAAAAAGCAAAGTTTATGATAGCTATGCAACATAAGCATTACCTCAACTGAAATTCCAAAATTGTTTGATTCAAGGCTGGTAATAAGGGGAGAGCAAACAACAAAACCGAAAGGATTTTGCCGTCTGACAAGCACTTGAGTAATCGAAAAAAACTGGCTGATTAGTAATTAATTATTACGAATAATACTCTAGGACTAGCTGTATACTTTGTCAACAAAGTTTTACTTCGGCAGCCTGATGGTACAAACGACTTAGAAGTAAATGCTCATAGCGCTACATTCAAGTTGCCCATTCTGCCTTGCGCCCCTATAATTCCGGCACTCGTTACTCAATTTGAAATTCTTAAGGTGGTGCGTTTGCACCTCCGGCATCCCCGCAGTTTTATCTTTAAAAATAGGAGCGAAATTTTTATGCAACAGTGCAAGACAAAGAAGTCAACCGCCAATTTCCTGATCCTTTGTTTACTGACGCTGTCTCTCGTTATTAGTTCGATGGGGCAAACGAATCGTGAAGCAGGCAAGAAAAAAGCGGCGAAACGAATTGGTATCGGGGCGGCAATTGGCGGTGCCGCTGGCGGATTAATGGGCGGTCGTAAGGGGGCTTTGATTGGCGCAGGCGTAGGCGCAGGCGGCGGCGCGGCATATCACGTCCACAAAAAACGTCAGTACAGAAAACGCCATCGCCACTAAAAACAACCAGACTGAGGAACACGAATGAACTTACATTCGCGGCGAAGCTTTTTGAAAGCTGCTACGTTGTCCGGCGCTGCTGGCGGCGTGAGCAGCTTTTTTATTCTTCCGCCGAAAAAAAATACTGACATTCGCATCGAAGAAATTTTATGCAGCTTCGAGGAATTCAAATATCGTGCGCCTTACAAATTCGGTGGCGTTCCCGTTGATCGCGTCACGCTCATCAATGTGAATTGCACTGTGCGCACGCGCAGCGGGGAAATTGCGAAAGGCTTTGGCTCCATGCCGCTCGGCAATGTGTGGTCATTTCCTTCGCGCTCGATGCCGTACGATAAAACACTCGGCGCGATGAAAACTTTGGCGGAATGCATCAATAAAACGACGAACGCGTATAAAGAATTCGGACATCCGATTGACATTAACACTGCGCTCGAACCCTTGTATTTACAGGCTGCAAACGAAGTCTCAAAAGAATTGCAACTTGATACAACAATCCCAAAACTATGCACGCTCGTAACTGCGAGCGCGTTTGATGCGGCGATTCACGATGCGTTTGGGAAGGTTCACGCTCGCAGTGTCTATCAGACTTACGGCGCGGATTTGATGACACATGATTTGTCGCATTACCTGACGCCGGATTTTAAAGGCGAATTTTTGAATCGTTATGTGATGATGAAACCGCGTCCACGTGTGTTTATGTATCACTCGGTTGGTGGCGCGGATGCTGTGCTGGAAAGTGAATTGACAACTCGCCTGAAGGACGGAATGCCAAACACGTTGGCGGAATGGATCAAATACAACAATCTGACGCACATCAAAATAAAATTGCAGGGCGACGAATTAAACTGGGACATCGAACGCACCGTCAATATTGATCGCATTGCTAACGAAACGCGCCCCGACATTGATTGGAAGTTTTGCGTAGATTTCAACGAACGATGCCCGAACATTGATTACCTGCTCGAATACCTGCGCAAAGTGAAAGAGCTTACGCCTCAAGGTTTCGCGCGCATTCAATACATCGAACAACCCACCGCGCGTGATTTAAAATCCAATCGCCAAAATGTCATGCACGAAGCGAACAAGCTACGCCCCGTAGTCATTGACGAATCGCTCGTAGATTTAGAATCGCTCTTGCTCGCGCGCGAAATGGGCTATACAGGCATTGCGCTGAAAGCTTGCAAAGGTCAATCGCAAGCAATGTTGATGGCGGCGGCAGGGCAAAAATACAAAATGTTTTTATGCGTACAGGATTTGACGTGCCCTGGTGCTTCGTTAATTCATTCTGTCAGCATCGCAGCGCACATCCCCGGCGTTTCCGGCGTTGAGCATAATTCACGTCAATATGTTCCCACTGCAAATCAACCTTGGGAAAAGAAGTTCCCCGGCATTTTCAATGTCAAAGATGGTTCATTTGATACGACAAAATTAAATGGGCTGGGTCTTGGCGCTGTATAAAAAATTACAGGAGTGTGCCCGATGATTATTGTTACAGGTAGTATTGTTGCCAAGCCTGATGCGTTGGAACAATTGCTTGCGCTGAGCCTTGAACACGTACATCGCTCGCGCACCGAACCAGGTTGCAAGTCACACGTTGTTCATCAGGATGCCGAAAACCCTTTGCGCTTAGTTTTTCTCGAAGAGTGGGTAGATCGTGCTGCACTCACTGCGCATTTTGCAGTTCATGCTTCGCGCGAATTTGTGAAACAGGCGCGGGAATTAGCAGCAGAAGCGCCAACGATGCAAATTTACGAAGCATTTCCTGTGACAATCTGACATGAAAAAGCAGGGCTCCAAAAGCCCGCATGGAGTATGGTAAGCTGCGTATTCCGCGCCGCAACCACCGACAACAAAACGGTAGCGCAAACTGATGGTTTGCGTCGTTGTCATCAAATAATTTGCTCGTGAACTAACGCAAACTGACAGTTTGCACTACCCCGATAGAACTCTATGTCTATTGCCCCTGCCACACGTTTTGACCATTATGAAATCCTTGCGCTGCTCGGCAAAGGTGGGATGGGTGAAGTCCTGCGGGCCAAAGATACACGCCTTGACCGCGAAGTCGCCATTAAAATCCTGCCTGCCGAATTTGCACTGGAGGCGGATCGTCTGCGTCGCTTTGAACAGGAAGCACGCGCGACATCGGCGCTCAATCATCCGAACATTCTGACGGTCTACGACTTCGGCACACAGGAAGGGAATCCATACCTCGTGATGGAATTGCTGGACGGCGAAGAACTGCGTGCGCAATTGGACGAAGGTGCGTTGCCTGTGCGTAAGGTAATTGAGTATGCGCAACAGATTACGGCGGGCTTGGCTGCGGCACACGAGAAGGGAATTGTGCATCGTGATCTCAAGCCGGAAAATCTATTCGTCACCAAAGATAACCGCGTCAAGATTTTGGACTTTGGGTTGGCAAAATTAAGACCGCCGCGCAATGACTCGGCAGGTTCAGAAATCGCTACGCAAAAGCAAATCACAAATCCAGGGACAGTGATGGGAACGGTGGCTTATATGTCGCCTGAACAAGTGCGCGGACAGGATTTGGATTATCGCTCAGACATTTTTTCGTTCGGCATCATCCTCTACGAAATGCTAAGCGGGCAACGCACCTTCACGGGCGAATCGCAGGTCGAAGTGATGAATGCGATCCTCAAAGAAGACCCGCCGGAATTAACCAACAACAAGATTCCACCGCAGTTGGACAAGATCGTGCGGCGCTGTTTGGAGAAGAAGCCAGAGATGCGGTTTCACTCGGCGCACGATCTGGGCTTTGCGCTGAGTACGCTGACGACGCCTTCGGGCGCGCGCTTGGAAACAGCAACGGCGGTAGCGGCGGTGACGGAGAGTTCGCCCGTGAGCACGGCGCGGTGGTTCGGTAATGTGCGGCTGTGGATGATCACGACAGCGGTGGCGGTGCTGGTCTCACTGCTCTCGTTGCCCTTCGCCGTGAAGTATCTGCGCCAGTCGCCGCCCGCTGCGCCGGTGGGTGTGCGCTTTACCATCGCCGCGCCGGAGAAGGCTACGGGTCTCTTCGCGCCAGCACTTTCCCCCGATGGCCGCCATCTGGTTTTCGTTGCGACTGTGGAAGGCAAGAGCAGCCTTTGGCTGCGTCCGCTGGGTTCGCTCACGGCGCAACAACTGCCCGGCACGGAGGGCGTTTCCGGCATTCCTTTCTGGTCACCGGACAGCCACTCAATTGGTTTCGCTTTCTTCGGGACCGAACTCAGGAAACTCGATCTCGCGGGCGGTGCGTCGCAAACTCTGTGCAAGTTACCGGCAGACGCCAGCGGGAATGAGGGCACGTGGAATCGGGACGGGGTCATTCTCTTCTCGGGCCGTGCAGCGATTTATCGCGTACCGACGACAGGCGGCGAACCGGTGCCGACACTGCGTGCAGAACAGCCGGGGCGTTACCGCTCACCGGCCTTTTTGCCTGACGGTCGCCACTTCCTCGTTCTCACCACACAGCCGGGAGCGATGGAGCTTCATCTTGCCGCGCTCGACCGCCAGGAGACCACGCGCCTTTTGGCGGCGGATTCACAGGCGAGCTACGCCAACGGTCATTTACTTTTTGCGCGAGCGGGTGCCTTGCTCGCCGCGCCTTTCGATGCTGACAGCCTGAAACTCACGGGCGAGTCTTTCGTGGTCGCGGACAAGGTAAGAGTCTCCTCCAACTCCAGCGGGTACTTTTCCGTCTCCGACAACGGCAGCCTGGTCTACGATCCGAACACTCTCACCGACACTCGGCAACTGACCTGGCTGGATCGCACGGGCAAGCCGCTCGGCACGGTCGGGCCAGTGGGCGAGTATGAATGGCCCAGGCTGTCGCCCGACGGGAAACGGGTCGCGGTGGAGCGACGGGATCCGCAGACCCGCAACCGGGACATCTACGTGATAGACCTCGCGCGGGGCCTCAGTTCGCGGCTGACCTTCGACCCGGGCGAAGATCGCTATCCGGTCTGGTCGTCCGATGGCAGCCGTATCGCCTGGAGCGCCAATCGCGACGGGGCTTATCAGATCTATCAAAAGTTGTCGAGCGGAGTCGGGCCGGAAGAGTTGCTGCTTAAAGACAGCGTTTCCATCTACCCCACCAGTTGGTCTCCGGATGACCGCTTCTTCGCTTACGTTCGGCTTGATCCGAAAACGAATTTCGATATTTGGGTGCTGCCGATGGCGGCAGACCGACAGCCCACCGTGTTTTTGCAGACGCCGTTCAGGGAGGGTTTGGCGAGTTTCTCGCCCGACGGGCGCTGGATCGCTTACCAGTCAGACGATCAGGGAAAATATGAGGTGAACGTGCAGACCTATCCCGCTTCGGGGGGCAAATGGCAGGTCTCGACCAATTCTGGGCAATTGCCGGTTTGGCGGAGCGATGGCAAGGAGTTGTACTACATTTCCGCTGACGGGAAGATGATGGCAGTAGAAGTGAAGCCGGGCGGCAGCTTTGAGGCGACCGCGCCCCGGGCGCTGTTTGATCTCGCGCCAGCGCGGGCGCTTGCTGGATTAAACAACAGCTATGCGGTGACGCCGGCGGGGGACCGCTTCCTCTTCGTCACGGCGCGGGAGGAGGTCGCGAACATGCAATTCACCGTCGTGACGAACTGGGCGGCGGAGGTGAAGAAGTGAGCTGGGAACGCACGCGCCCTCGCGTGGCTGAGGCTCGGAGCGCGAATCGCTGTCCTTCCGAGTGCTTCGCACGCGCGGGCGCGTGCGTTCCCAGAGCTACGCGTACCGCACCTACTACTTATGAAAAACTACCCTAAACCCATCAAGCATCTGCGCTGGTATATCGGCGGATTATTGTTTCTTTCAACGGTCATTAATTATATTGATCGGCAAACCTTGAGTGTGCTCGCGCCGCATTTGAAAGAGCAATATCATTGGACGAATACCGATTACTCATACATCGTGATTGCATTTCGGTTAGCGTATGCGTTTGGGCAAACGGCTTCGGGGCGATTGTTGGATCGCGTCGGGACGCGGCGTGGTTTGACGATTGGCGTCGCGTTTTATTCGGTAGCGGCGATGCTGACTTCACTGGCTGTGGGCTTGAAAAGTTTTTGCGGATTTCGGTTTTTGTTAGGCGCGGGCGAATCGGCGAATTGGCCGGGCGCGACAAAAGCTGTGTCGGAGTGGTTTCCGCGTCGTGAAAGTGGTTGGGCGGTGGCGCTCTTTGACAGCGGCTCTTCAATTGGTGGTGCGCTGGCTCCGTTTATTGTATTGGGCGTGTACAAATATTTTGGCAGTTGGCAACCCGTGTTTATTGTGACGGGTACGCTTGGATTTTTGTGGCTGCTGTTATTTCGCTGGTTCTATCAGCGCCCCGAAGACCATCCACGTTTGTCGGATGAAGAGCGCGCAATGATTTTGAGCGGGCGCGGGGAAGCCACTGTTGACATAGATAAATCAGCCGGACTGCCGTACGCCACGTTATTGCGCTTACCGCAAACGTGGGGCGTAATCATCAGCAAATCGCTGACCGACCCGATTTGGTTTTTTATCACAGAATGGTTTGGGATTTATTTGGTAACGAAAGGCTTTGATCTCGATAAAAGTTTGCTTGGATGGTGGAGCGTTTTTATTGCCGCAGACGTTGGCAATTTTGTCGGCGGAGGGTTATCAAGTTTTTTAATTCAGCGCGGCTGGAGTGTGGGCGCTGCGCGTAAGTTGATTGCCATCGTTGGCGGAATCGGCATGACACTGTTGATTCCGGCAATTTATACGAACTCTTTTTACTGGATTATTTTCTTCTTTGCGATTTCGACGTTATGCTATGCGGCGTTCTCGACTGTAATTCTCAACTTTCCGGCAGATTTATATCGCACAAATTCAGTCGCTTCCGTCAGCGGCATGAGCGGTACAGGCGCAGGAATTTGCACGATCATTGCGATGCTGCTGGTTGGGCGGATTTCCGATAAATATTCATTTGAACCAATCTTGATCGCGGCGAGCATTATTCCGTTGTTCGCTACGCTGGCGGTATTGGTGCTAATACGCAATAACAAACATACGAAAAACGGAACCGTAAATTCGATATAAAATTAGCCACGGATGGACACGGATAAAAACAATCCGCAAAAGGCGCAGAAAGCGCAAAATATTTTGCGCTTTCTGTGGTTAAAAACTTGGTGTGAATCTGTGTAAACCTGTGGCAAAAATTCTTCCAAAATTACTATGAGTCAATCATCTCTCCCCGCTGAAACTCCGTCTGGAAAATTAAGTTCAGGCCAATTGTATGTCGCTGCGACAGGCTTTATGAGTCTGTTTTCATTGGTCGGAATTATGTTTTACGGCTTGCCGTTCTTTTACGATTTATGGATGAAAGAATTTGGCTGGGATGTCCAAACCGTAACGTCGGGCAATTTTTGGGGCAAGCTTATTGTTGCGCCACTCTTCGGATTTATCGCTGGTTGGGCAATTGATAAATTTGGGCCGCGTCGGTTGATGTTGTTCGGAATAGTGATGGGCGGCATCGCGCTGATTGGCCTGAGCGTAATGACCTCGCTATGGCAATTTTATTTGTTTTATGTTTTCAACGCGATTGGCTATGTGTGTGGCGGGCCTTTGCCGAATCAAGTATTGACAGGGCGTTGGTTTGATAAAGCGCGCGGCAAAGCGATGGGCTTTGCGTATTTAGGAATTGGCTTTGGCGGAATGTTAGTGCCGCAAATTGCGCGGTGGCTGAACATGAAATTCGGCTGGCATCAAGCCTTGCAGGCGCTTGGGGTTTTGATGGTTGTTGTCGCGTTCCCGATGGCGTGGTTTGTGAAAGAAAATCCGACAGGTGTAGGTGAACTAAAAAAAGCTGAAGAGCTAAAAATCCCACTTGGCACAATATTAAAAAACTGGCCGTTTTATTTGCTGGCGCTTGGCAGTATGTGTTCGATTGGCGCGGTGGCAGGTACGAATCAAAATCTGAAACCATTTTTCAGTTTTGATTTGAAATACACGCAAGGACAAGCTGCGAACGTAATGTCATTAGTGCTTGGAGCCAGCATCATCGGGCGCGTCTTGATGGGCTGGCTCGCAGATCGCATCTCCAAAAAATACGTGATGATTTTAATTTACGGGATCGTCGCCTCATCAATTCCGCTCTTGTATTTTTCGCACACGCCCGGCGTGATTTATGTCTTCGCCTTTATTTTCGGCATTGGTCTTGGTGGTGATTACATGATTATTCCGTTGATGGCGGCAGAATTATTTGGCGTGAAAGTTATGGGACGCGTAATGGGAATTATTCTGACAGCAGATGGTGTAGCCGAAGCGCTTGCGCCCATGTTAGTCGGACGCATCCGCGATCAAACGGGTAATTACGTGAACGGCTTCGCGTTTTTAATTTTGCTCGGAATTGTGGGAACAATTGCGGTAGCGCTACTGCCGCGGAAACCCAATGCATCGCTTTGAGTACCAACTCTAGTTGGCAATATTAGGCAAGAAGCCGTCTGAAGGCGGGACTCAAAACATAAGCGCAATGATTATTCGTACGATGCAAAATTCTGACATTGCAGAGGGCTTGCGATTGTGTCGGGCTGCACATTGGAATCAATTGCAACGCGATTGGGAATTGTTTTTACAGCTCAGCCCGCATGGTTGCCGCGTCGCATGTATAGACGAAAAAATTGTTGGTACTGTGACCATCGTTCGCTATCAGCAAAAATTCAGTTGGATCGGAATGGTATTAGTTGATCCGGCGCAGCGGCGACAGGGGATTGGTACCCAGCTTTTGCACTCAGCGGTTGATATTTTACGTGATGAAACAACAGTGAAATTAGACGCCACGCCAGCGGGGCGCGAAGTTTATTTAAAACTGAATTTCGTGGACGAATATCGTTTGAGCCGAATGGAAACAATTGTATCTGGTATCAAATTTTCTACCTCAGATGTGCGTCCGCTATTGCTTACCGATCTGCCCGCAGTGCTAAAAATGGATCAGAAAATTTTCGGTGCAGCTCGAAATATTTTGTTGCAATGGACGCTCGCAGGCGCGCCCGAATTAGCCTGGGTTCTCACGTCCGCTAATAAAATCAAAGGATATTGTTTGGGGCGGCACGGCTATAACTTCTTGCATTTGGGGCCAATCATTGCAGAAGATAGCGAAACCGCGCAGCAATTGGTATCTGCCTGTTTACAAGGCCAGATTGGCAAATCAGTGATTCTTGATACGCCGCACCATCACACTGGTTTTATGCAATGGCTGAATGCAATTGGTTTTCGTGAACAACGTCCGTTCATCCGAATGTTTCGTGGCTCCAATAATTTTCCTGGCAATCCCGCTTACCAATTTGCCATACTCGGCCCGGAATTTGGATGATACCGTTTTTATTATGAAGAGATTCCTCAAACGCCTTATCGCGGCTCCCTTCGTTTTTCTGGCTGCTATTATTATTTTGGTCGAAGACTGGCTGTGGGATGATTTGCAGCGGTTTGCTGCCTTTATTGGACGTCTGCCTGTTCTGCGACAGTTGGAATCTTTTATAACGACTTTGCCGCCGTATGGCGCGTTATTATTTTTTGCTACGCCATCATTGTTGCTGATTCCGGTCAAACTCGCTGCCGTCTATTTTCTTTCACACGGATTAGCTACGCTAGGATTGTTGGTTGCGATTGGCGCTAAAGTTGTTGGCACTGCTTTAGTGGCGCGCATCTTCACGCTGACGAAACCCAATTTGATGCGTATTAACTGGTTTGCGCGCTGCTATGGAAAGTTTACGGCTTTTAAGGCTTACGTGTATGGCCGCATCAAAGCAACGGCAATGTACCGCCTGACGCATCGCTGGAAATTGCGCTTGCGTGAGCGCGTCGTCACCTTATTGCGCAAGCGAAAATCTGTTTGGAAAACTCGTTGGGAGGCGGCGATCAGATTAATGCGGCGCAGCAAATCTTCATAACAGGATTTTTACTTGATGATTTTTGTGCGACCTTTGTGAATGACAGACATCGCTTTCTGATTCGCTACGCCCCAAGCTGCAAACCCTTCCAAAATGGGCGAAAGACTCTTACCAAAATCTGTGAGTGAATATTCGACCTTGGGCGGGACTTCGCGGAACACTTTACGCGCTACTAAATTTACATTTTCAAGTTCGCGCAATTGTTGCGTCAGCATTTTTTCCGTAATTCCGCCTAACGCCTTACGCAATTCGCCAAACCGCATCGTAGGCTGATTGTACAGCTTCCACAAAATTCGCCCTTTCCATTTTCCTGATAACAATTCAATGCCGGTTTCGACCGGGCAAAAGGCTATTTTTTTGTCAGCACAAAGTTTTTTCATACTTTCAATTTGGATAGTATCTACTCTAACTGCTTATACTGCCAAATATTCTGGTAAATGCAAAGGCTAAATATTCAGGAGGTAAAAGAATGAGTCTGAAAGATGTGAATGTTGTAAATGTGCGTCAGCAAAAAAGAGTGGCGCTGGTAATTGCGAATCCGGCGGTTGCGAGTACGACGGGCTGGAATGTTGGTTTCTGGTGGTCAGAATTGACGCACCCCTATTACGAACTGACGGAGAAAGGGTACGAGCTTGAAATTTTTTCACCGCAGGGCGGCAAGTGTGAGCCGGATGCGATGAGCGATCCACGTGATGCCAGCGGTTATTCATCCAGCGATCTAATTTCGATGGGCTTTATTCACACGCCAGGCCTTGCGGCGTTAATCGAAAACACAAAAAAGGTAGCGGAAATTGACGTGCAAAAATTCGACGCGATAGTTGTTGCGGGCGGGCAAGCGCCCATGTTCACGTTTGAAACTGCCGTTGCTTTGCACACAAAATTTGTCGAGTTTTATGAGGCCGGAAAAATCGCTGCGGCCTTGTGTCACGGCGTAGCGGTCTTGAAATTTGCCAAATTAAGCAATGGCGAATATCTCGCAAAAGGTAAAACGGTCACAGGCTTTGCCAATGTCGAAGAAGATTTTGCCGACAACGCCGTTTGGCAATATGGAATGTTACCAAACGGTCAACATATAATGCCGTGGCGCATTGAAGATGAATTGAAGGTGATTGGTGCAAACTATATTCAAGCCGGATTGTGGCGCGGGTTCGCCGTGCGCGATGGCAATTTGATTACTGGACAACAAAATTTTTCGGGGCGTGAAACCGCGCAATTAATTATTCAAGCTTTAGGAGAATAACCAATGAAAATCGCAATTTTAGGTGCTGGCAATGTTGGCGCGACGCTGGGAAAGCGCTTTGCCGAAAACGAACATGAAATTTATTTCGGTGTGCCCAACCCGGAAAAGTATGCGGACAAGGAGTTGCCGGGAAAAATCGGGACTGTTAGTGCCGCGGTCAGTGACGCCGCAATTATTTTGCTGGCGGTTCCGTATGACGCCGTCAATGCGGCAGTTGCTGCGTGCGGTGATGTGACGGGCAAAATCATGATTGACGCGACGAATCCACTTGGCATGACAGACAGCGGGTTAGCGTTGGTGCTTGGTTTTGAGACTTCGGGCGCGGAACAAATTGCCGCCATTGCCAACGGCGCAAAAGTCGTGAAATGTTTCAATCAAACCGGCGCGAATATTATGGCGCAGCCGAACGGCTCTATGATGTTTGTGTGCGGCGATGATGCGGAGGCCGTCGAAACGGTGCGTCAGTTGGCAGCGGCCATTGGCTTTGACGCTTTGAATTTCGGGCCGCTCAAACAAGCCCGTTTGTTGGAACCGCTTGCTATGACCTGGATTCATCTGGCCTTCAATAGCGAATTGAAACGAAACTTTGCCTTTGGAATTTTACGAACATAATCGGCGCGGTCAATTCATTTGCAGCTTGTGCCAATGAATCTCTCACGCCAAGGCGCAAAGACGCAAAGACGGGAAAAGCGATTTCTTACGAATTTAGTAAAAAAAACTTCTGCCGCTATTGCTGCTTTGCGCCTTCGCATCTTGGCGTGAAACTTTTGATTTTATGCAAGATTTATTTGCATAGGCTGCAATTTATTTAATAGTCGGAATCGCAAAAAAAGCACGGTACAGTTATGATCTGTGCTGGTATGCTTTTACTCGCAAACGAACAACACTTAGAAGCGCAACTCGCACAGCCAAATGCCGCAGACGTTGCCGCGCTGGAATGTATTAACGGCGATGTGATGATTGTCGGCGCGGGCGGAAAAATGGGGCCATCGCTGGCGCGTCGTGTGAAACAGGCGATGCGGGCGGCGCAGGTGAATTGCAAGGTTTTTGCCGTCTCGCGGTTTTCTTCAGCGCGCGCGCGCGCGGAGCTGGAAGCCGCAGGTGTCACGACGATTGCATGTGATTTGCTCAAACGCGATGATGTAGATCAATTGCCGGATTGCGAAAACATTTTATTTTTGGCGGGCCGGAAATTTGGCTCAACAGAGCGCACGGATTTGACCTGGGCCAATAATGCGGTTGTTCCGGCCTATGTCGCGCATCGCTATCGGCATTCGCGTATCGTGGTTTTTTCAACTGGCAATGTGTATCCGTTTATGAGCGCTGCTTCAGGCGGTGCAACAGAAAATGAACCGCTGGAGCCGCGCGGCGAATACGCAAATTCATGTTTGGGGCGCGAGCGTGTCTTTGAATATTTCTCGCACGAGTTCGGTACTAAATGTTTATTGTTTCGGCTGAACTATGCGGTGGACTTGCGCTACGGCGTGCTGGTGGATATTGCCCGCAATGTGTATGAAGGCAAACCCGTTGATTTGACTGTTGCGCATTGCAATGTGATTTGGCAGGGCGATGCGAATTCGTATGCGCTGCGCAGCCTGGCGCTTTGTGATGCGCCGCCGCGCATTTTGAATGTGACGGGGCCGGAAATTGTTGCGGTACGCGAGGCGGCAGAATATTTTGCCAATTATTTCGGGCGCCTGCTGTCGTGGCGCGGCAAAGAAGGTGCGACTGCTTTGCTAAATAACGCTACGCTTTGCCATCAGTTATTAGGCGCGCCAGAAATTGCTTTGTCCGAATTGCTGGAAATGGTTGCACATTGGATTAAAGTCGGTGGCACAAGTTTGCAAAAGCCGACGAAGTTTCAAGTCATTGACGGAAAGTTTTAGGGAAAGCAACTGATGGATCGTGAAATTCAACAACAATTACTACGCGGCATCGTCATTCCTGCGCATCCGTTAGCGCTGACATCAAAACGTAAATTGGACGAGCGTCGTCAGCGTGCATTGACGCGATATTATTGCGATGCAGGCGCGGGCGGGATTGCGGTGGGGGTTCATACTACGCAATTTGCAATTCGTGATGCACAAGTTGGATTATTCGCACCAGTGCTGGAATTAGCTGCGGCCACGATGCACGAATGGGAAGGCGCGCACAACCAACGGCTCGTGAAAGTTGCCGGAGTTTGTGGCCCAACGGCGCAAGCTGTGTGTGAAGCGGCGTTTGCGCGTGAAATCGGTTATGACCTCGGGTTGCTAAGTTTGGCAGCGCTGCGCGAGGCCTCGTTAGCCGACTTGATTTTACATTGTCGCCGTGTTGCCGAAGAAATTCCGCTTTTTGGTTTTTATCTTCAGCCTGCTGTCGGCGGACGCTTATTGCCTTACGAATTTTGGCGCGAATTTTTGACCATCGAAAATATTGTCGGCATCAAAGTCGCTCCGTTCAATCGCTATCAGACATTAGATGTTGTGCGTGCGTTGGCAGGCAGCGGACGCTCAAACGAGGTCGCGCTGTACACAGGCAATGATGACAACATCGTCACTGATTTGCTGACGGAATTTCGCGTAGCAGCGAAGCCGATTCGCTTTGCCGGAGGATTGCTAGGGCATTGGGCTGTGTGGACAAAGCGCGCAGTCGAATTACTCGAAGGGATCAAGGCCGCAACGCCGAATGACGTTTTCAATCTGCTTGCGCGCTCAGCCGCAGTCACTGATACGAACGCAGCATTTTTCGACGCGAAAAATAATTTTGTGGGCTGTATTGCAGGGCTGCACGAAGTGTTGCGGCGACAAGGATTATTGGTTGGGCGTTGGTGCCTTGATCCGCACGAAGATATATCGCCAGGGCAGTTAGAAGAAATAGATCGAATTTATTCTGCTTATCCGCATCTCAATGATGACGAATTCGTCGCCGAAAATTTATCGCGTTGGTTAAGCTAAGAATATAACAGCAGGAAAGCCCCTCTCTTTCCTGCTGTCGCTCTCCCATTTCTCTCTGTTTATTTGCTGTCGGCTTGATCTGGCTCATCAATCACGATAGCAAAATGCTCACCACCGAATGTGACTTTACTCAACTCCATGCCAGTATCAATTTTGCGCAAATCCAAAGACGTTTGCACAGCTTTTCTGCCTAAATCTTCTTCTTGTGCCTTTACAGTGGCAACTACATTTTTGCCATCCAGGATTGTGAAATTGCCTGCCTGCTCATCAAATATCGCTCGATATTCGCCTTTCTTTACAACTGATCCATTCACAATTGTATTATCGTAAAAGGTAATCGAATGTACTTTGTTCTTGCCGAACGCCATTGACCAAATCAACCCAGTAAGCAACAGTACAATGAATATTATCCCACTAAGTTTTCTCATAAAGCTACTCCTTGTCTTTGGTTAGTTCGTTGTAAGAGCGCATATAACGATCATAACAACGAAGCCCTTTTTTATACTATTAGTTTGAGCAATTACGATGCCAGTGAAAAAAGTGGAAGCGCATAATAATGAATAGGAAAAAAATCGAAGCGCGAGTTGTTCTGTGACGCTTTTGTTTGCGAGCAGAAATCGGTTAACGCGAGAAGGCTATGCCTGCACGGTGCGTTTAATTTACTGTTAGTGATTTCTCTGCATAGTTGCAAGATATGTAAAATATTTGTTAAGTGAAAGTATAGTTTGTAAACCTATTACGTTATAAATTTACTTAACCTATCAATAAGTAAAACTTTTGAGACTGATTGTACAAAATAGTCACAGGCGTTATTAAGTACGCAAATTTGCTACGTAAAAAGTTAAGCGTATTTACAGCACTAATTAATTAAATTTAAGAAGCATCTTTGAGCAGTCATTAATAATCTATAGTCGAGCAGGTTAATCACTTCACTACGTATAGGTTTAGTTAGTTAGTCCTGCAATTAATGTGAGATGCGGCACAGTGCTTGCACTGACAGTATTTCATTATTGAATTGTTTTGTAGGGAACATTTTGACTTGTAGGCCGTTAGTTAGTCCAACATAGTTGTTACGTAAAGATATACAATAATTAGAAAAAATTATCGAACTGGGGAAAGGCTTTTAAAGATAAGAATAGCGCTACCTTTTATGTTCTACTCTTAATTGTTCTTTAAATAAAAACTAATAAAAATAGAGAGATGTCTAAGATGGAAAATAAGCGTGATAGTAAATCATTTTTAATAAATAGGAAGATACTTTTAATCTTGATTGCCAGCGTCTTTTTTCGCGCTGCTTATGCGGATGAGCCATGTAATATCTCTCCTGCGGCAATTTATGAAACCGCCGCGCCTGCTGTTGTTTATATTCACGCTATTTCAATCAACCCATTTCGACAAGCTGAGCGCGTCGAACATGTGGTTGGCTCAGGATTTATTATTGATAGTGAAGGGTTGGTGCTAACGAATTCGCATGTAGCATTTGGGCGACAATCGCTGAGCGTGAAATTAAGTGATGGGACGAATCTGCCTGCGCGTTTGTTGGGAGCTGATCCAATTTTTGACATTGCCATCTTACAAATCCCGAAGCCGAAAACGGGGCAACTGCCAACAGTTAAGATTGGCGATTCCGACCATTTACGGGTTGGCGAAGAGGTATTGGCATTGGGCAATCCACTCGGTTTAGATCAAAGCCTGACGCGTGGAATTGTATCGGCGACGAACCGCGTTTTGCCGCCTACTTTCTTTTCTTTGCAGGAACCGCTCATTCAAGTTGATACGCCGATTAATCACGGCAACTCAGGCGGCCCTTTGCTAAATCGTTGCGGCGAAGTCGTCGGAATTACGACAGCGGTAATTTCTAATGCACAAAATATTGGATTGGTGATTCCGATTAATTTAGCAAAAACTGTCTGGCCCGAACTATTACGTAATGGTCATTTGGTGCGCCCCTGGATTGGTTTTCATGGTCAGTTTATTGATGATGATTTGAAAGACATGTTGCGCATGCCATTGCGTACAGGTTTTCTCGTTGAAGTCGTCGAACCCGGCAGTCCTGCCGCGCGCGCCAATTTACAAGGTGGTGAGTTGGAAATGACTATTGCAGGGACAGATTTTTTGCTCGGTGGCGACATTATCACTTCGTTAAATGGTCATAAATTCGACACTCCGACGAATATTATAGCCGCGATGCAAAGCTTAAAAGTTGGGGATGAAGTGCGCCTTACCGTCTTTCGCCAAGGCCAGCATATTGATGTGAAATATCAATTACAGGAACGGCCTTTATTGTTTGGCGATATAGAAAATCAAAATGCCGCTGCGCAAGCTATGCCGAAATTTAAGCAACCATCACGCTATAGGTTTTAAGCTCTCACATAAATTTCATTTTTTCATTTTGCGATCACGGTTGTCATCGCCTTGGTCATAGTGCGTAAAAATTTGATGACTACCCATTCAGACAACTCACTGAGTTGCCCTAAAAATTCTAAGGAGAAGCTATGCAGTACACGAGGAAACAAGTTAGCAGTATCTATCAACCCTCAATTCTTTTTAGCCTTTTGCTCGCCCTTTTTATGAGCGCTAAGGCACAAGCGCAATCCACAATTTTTGCTATTCCTTCCACCGATGCCGCCAGTGCTGGGCAGGGCACAGCTCGATTCGATTTCATCAGTCATCTTGGCAAAGATGTTAATGGCGGTTTCCAGACATACTTGCCGCGCGTGACCTACGGCGTAGGCAAGGGAACTGAAGTCGGTGTCAACGTTGGTGCAACGACTTCAATTGCGTCTACGACAGCTTTTATTCAGCCAAATGTTAAGTGGCAATTTTATAAAAACGAAGATGCGGGAATTGCTTTTAGCGGTGGTTCGACTTTATTTGTGCCTGTGCGCGACCGCGCGAATTACAACACATTTGGACTGTTTTACTTAAATGGAAGTAAGAAATTTCGCCAAAGCTATGGCCCACGATTTACCGCCGGAATTTATACGCTCACAGGTTTGAGTAACGCTGTTGCGCCTAATAAAACCGGGGCGATGGTTGGTTACGAACAACCAATTGCAAAGCGCGTAAGTTTTGTTACGGATTGGATGAGCGGCAAGAATGGATTCGGCTATGTCACGCCAGGATTTTCAATCGCTGCCACAAACAGAAGCAATCTCAAACTCGGTTATAGCGTAGGTAATTACCTCAATAAAAATAATGGCGTATTCGTTTCTTACGGATATAGCTTTTGAAAGGAGGGATATTAATGAACTTAATCGTGCAAATATTTTTGTAATTTGTACGTAGATAGAAAGAAGGTAAAACGGCAGGCATTCACACTTATGTATCGTGTGAATGCCTGTTTGTATTGTCGCTTTTGATAAAATGCAGGCTTAAAATTTTAGGCCACTAATTTCGGGGATAATATCAGAAACATCGCCTTCAGTAATCTTAGCAGGAGTGTCTACGACCAAACTAACACGGATGGTTTCGCCTGGTTGGAGTGGGGCTTTACGCGAATTAGGAATCGGGCGGTTTGTGTTTTGCGCTACGATTTTTTGTTCGAGGTCAAGGACTTTTGCCATTAACTCCAGCCCCGTAATCGCTTTGTCGCCACGATTAGTAACGCGCAAATTCACCATAAAGCGCGTCATGCCAGTAAGATTTTGCGCCGCCAGCATCTCTTTATTTTCCAGCGTGATTTTATTTTTGTAGTCGTCAAATTCGGGGCTGCCCGCGCGCAATGCGCCTTCGAGTCTAACCTGCATTCCGCCAGGGATCTGGGGCGTGCCAGTATTCGTCGTGGCGCGTTTGCTTTGCGCAAGAAAAACAATGACTCCCGCTAGCACTAAAGCGCCGATGCCGCCCAGCACTAACATTGTACGGGAGCGTTTTTCTTCCTTCATTTGCTCGGTTTCAGTTTCAAACATAGGGACTCCTATCTGCGCGTTGCGGTAGCGGGTGGATGTTACTCTCAACAATTTTCCCCCGCCAGTGCAGGTGGTACTGACATGGGCTCCCAAAATACAAAAGCCACAGCCGCATATCTATAGACACCGGAAACCGTATTTTTGTTCCGGTAAAATTGCTGTTGCTGTGGCTCGGAAGTTGTTAGTCTCCGCTGACCATCATCTTGTTAATTTTTAATGTCGGTGCAGCTAAGCTACCGCGAAAACGAAGGTCATTTCCGATCATTTCGATGCCACGCAACATATCGCGGAAATTTCCTGCTATGGTGACTTCTTCGACCGGATAAGTCAATTGACCGTTTTCAATCCAACGCCCGGAAGCTCCGCGCGAATAATCACCTGTGACTGGATTGAATCCGAAGCCAATCATGTCTGTTACATAAAAGCCATTTTTGACTGAAGCGATCATTTCATCAGGCGTTTGTTTTCCAGCGGCGATGTAAAAATTGGAAATGCCTACGCCAGGCGCGCCCGTTAATCCGCGCTTGGCATTTGCGGTTGAATGTAATCCTAATTTTCGCGCTGTGTAAGAATTGAGCAGATAGCTGCGCAGCACGCCATTTTCTACGACTGCTGTCTGACGCGTAGGCAATCCTTCGCTGTCGAAGGGACGCGAACCGATTGCACCGGGAATGCGTCCGTCATCAATAATAGTTAGGTTTTCGGCGGCAATTTTTTCGTTTAGTTTACCGACCAAAAATGAAGCACGACGGAAAACTGATTCGCCGGAAATTGCCTCAAAAAAACTGCTCAGCAATTCACCAGCGGCAACGGCATCGAAAATAATCGGAACCTCTTGCGTTGGGACTTTGCGCGCGCCCAGTTTGCGAATAGCGCGTTCGGCAGCGATGCGTCCGATTTCTTCCGGCGCGTCTAATTTATTCAGCCAGCGCTGTGAATCGCCCCAGCCCGCAATTTGCATTTGTTCGCCTTCGCGCGCGATGGGCGCTGTCATTAAGCCGCAATTTGTGCCGCGATATTCGCCCGCGAAACCGGAACTTGTAACAAGCAACATGCGTCCTAATGTAGTGGAACACGCTGCGCCTTCGGAATTGATAATGCGCGGGTCGAACGAGCGTGCAGCCGCTTCCGCCGCTTGTGCCATCACAATTTTTTGCTCGGTTGGCAGCTCCTCAATAGCTTTGTCGTACAGCTCTAAATTATCAGGAATCTCGTGCGCCAATTCTTCGCGCGCAGGTAAAATCGCCGCTTCATCAATCGAAGTGAACCGCGCCATTTCGACTGCATCTGCAATGAGCTTTTCAATAGATTGCGGTTGAATATCGGAGGTAGAAGCCGACGCCTGACGACCTTCGTAAATCACCCGCAAGCCAAGGCCGCGCGAAGCGGATTCTTGCAGGGTTTCGACTTCGCCTAATCGTACTTCAACTGAAAATTCGGTTGTCTCAAGCGCGATAACTTCGGCTTCTGTTGCGCCGCGCTTGAGGGCTGATCTAACCACATCTGTAAGTAAATCTTTGGTGATCTCCATTCGCTGATCAACGTCATCCTTTCGTGCCACCGACCGTCATTTCGGAAATTTTAATAGTTGGCAAACCAACTCCAACAGGAACTGATTGTCCATTTTTACCGCATAGCCCCACGCCTTGATCCAAGGCTAAATCATGCGCGACAGCCGTGACTTTAGTGAGTGCGCTTGGCCCGTGTCCAATCAACGTAGCACCTTTGACAGGAGCCGTCACTTTTCCATCTTCGATCAAATATGCTTCGCTGGTTGAGAAAACAAATTTGCCATTCGTAATATCCACTTGTCCGCCGCCAAAATTCACGGCATACAGCCCGCGTTTGACGGAGCGGATAATATCTTCGCTCGTGTCTTGCCCGCTGAGCATGAACGTATTTGTCATACGCGGCATTGGCAGACATTGATAACTTTCACGGCGTCCGTTGCCGGTCAATTTTGCGCCCGTTAATTTTGCGCTCAAGTGATCCTGCAAGTAGCCGCGCAAAATTCCGTTTTCGATTAATACCGTGCGCGAAGTCGTGTTGCCTTCGTCGTCAATGTTGAGCGAACCACGACGGCTGTCAATCGTACCGTCATCCACAATTGTACAAAGTTCGCTCGCCACTTTTTGGCCGAGCAAACCGGAAAAAGCCGAAGTGCCCTTGCGATTGAAATCAGATTCCAAACCATGCCCGACTGCTTCGTGCAGTAAAATTCCTGGCCAGCCAGGGCCAAGTACAACCTCCATTGCTCCGGCGGGCGCTTCGAGCGCATTGAGTTGGACGATGGCCTGACGTGCGGCTGCCGTTGCAAAATATTCGGGAGTACGATCCTGGGCAAATAATTCCAGCCCTGCGCGTCCGCCGCCGCCGATGCGACCAGATTGCAAATTTCCATCGTCGTCCGCGATGCAATTCACATTCAGGCGAATGAGCGGTTGTACGTCGCCGATTAACAAGCCCTCAGAAGTGGCAATCAAAACGATTTTGTATTCGTCTACGAGCGAAGCCTGAACTTCACGAATGCGCTTGTCGAATGCGCGCGCGGCACGATCTGCCCGTGTCAGTAATTCGATTTTCTTTTCTAACGGCTCATCGCTGGCGGGACGTGAGACTGGATATAAATTGTGCGTTGCTGCCCGACTTGTGACATTTACAGGCGCGCTTGGCGCAGCGCTGTTGGCGATGTGCGCAGCGGTCAATGCGGCGGTACGAATTGCTTCGGTGGCGATTTCGTCGCAATACGCGTAACCAGTACGCTCACCCGAAATCACGCGTACGCCTACGCCTTGTGACGTGGCACGATTCGCGGATTTTACTAATTGTTCTTCCAAGCTCAAATTACTGAGCACGGAGTATTCAAAATATAAATCTGCATAATCGCCGCCGCGCGATAGCGCTACGCTAAGCAGCTTCTCAATTTCGCTAACAGTTATATTGAAATTTTGCGTGAAGAAATTAACTGGGGAAATCATGTTGTGAACTCAGTGTCTCTCGTGCTGAATTTCCGGTGGGGCAATTTGAGTCCGCGAGTATAAAACAGCCAATCACCGAATGTAATTAAAAAAATAAGTTTACCCAAAGAACTACTTTTTCTCGCCCAAGTGCAGCGCGGCGATTCCAGCGGAAAGATTGTGATATCGCACCTGCAAAAATCCTGCTTTAGACATCATTCCTGCTAATTCTGTTTGCTGGGGGAAGTGGCTAACTGAAGCAGGTAAATAAGTATACGCCTGTTGAGAACCGGAAACCATAGCACCAATGCGGGGGAGGATTTTTGTAAAATAGAACTGAAAGGCCGGACGCAGTAGCGGCACAATCGGACGCGAAAATTCTAAAATGGCGGCGCGGCCATTTGGTTTCAGCAGCCGAAAAATTTCCTGCAAGCCATGCTGCACGTTTTCCAGATTGCGCAAACCAAATGCAATTGTGATCGCGTCAAAGCTGTTGTCCGCAAACGGCAAATTCAATGCGTCACCTTCCACCAAAATAGTTTGCATTGTTGGTGAAAATTTATATTTTCCCGCCGTCAGCATTGGATGGCAAAAATCGCAACCGATTACTTGCGCGTTTGGTGCGGCTTTTGTCAGTTCCAACGTCAAATCGCCAGTGCCGCAACACAAATCCAAAATCTTTGCTTCTGGTCGCGCAATCACATCTGCTAATTTTTTGACCGTGAAGCGTCGCCACCGCTTATCAATATTGACTGAAAGCACGTGATTGAGCCGATCATACGTCGGCGCAATTTCAGCAAACATCGCGCGCACGAGTCGCTGTTTGCCTGCCGCATTAAATTCGGGATTTGGTGCTGTCATTAGTTTTGCGAAGCTTGCCAGTATCTCCGTATTATTCGGAAGGTGCTTTGTAATTGTCGTTGACTTTACCCAACACCAGTACAGTCAGGGCGTTTGCTTCTAATAAGCGTTTCGCCACGCGCTGCAAATCCAAGGTCGAAATGCCTTTGATTTTGGTTTCAAATGTCAGTGGATATGTTTCCGGTAATTTGAATGTAGCAATTTCTCGTAAGTGCTCTGGCACCGAATGCGCCGCGTGTTCTTTCAATATTTCGATCTGCGCTGTGGCTAATTCAGTTTCGGAAATTTCTGCTTTGTTGAGCGTGGCAAAAACATCAGTTGCATTGCGCGAAAATGAAAGCGCACGATCTTCAGGTACGGAAGCCGTGAAAAATAATGGTGCAGCTAAAATGCGTGGTTTAAATGATGCGGCTGATTCGCTGTAAAGTTGCTGCAATCTTTTTTCGAGCACGCGAGACAATAATAAAGCTGCCATAAAATCAGGGTCAGTATGCCCGACACCAATTACGCCGCCGCGAATTTCTACGTTAGAAAGTTCAGGTGCTTCAACTTTGACAACGCGAACTTCTGTAGTGCGATAAGGCGGACGAAATGAAGGCGGTGCTGGAACGCCTTTGATCCAGCTTCCAAAATAACCTCTAAATAAACTCATCACACGCTCTTGTTTGAGATTGCCGTAAACAATCGCAAACATGTTATTGGCTAAATAAACGCGTTTATAAAAATCGTAGACATCGCCTTGTTTGATGGCAGCAATGGACGCCGGCGTGCCTTCGCTGTCGTGACCGTATGGATGATCGCCATACAGCGAAGTGAAAAATGCTTCGTCAGCTTTGGTCGCTGGTGTGAGTTGTAACGTCTTAATTTTTTCCAGTCGCGTTTGCGCCGCATTTTTAAAGGCGTCTGGACGAATATTATCTACGACCAGCAAACGCGCAATCATAGACATGGCATCCTGCAACGAATTCGCTGGGGCTTCCAAACGAAACCACGTTGTGTCTGAAGTGACGCCCCACTCTATTTTGGCTTGTAGCGTTTCCAATTCTTGCGTCAAATTCGGATTTACTGCGAGCAACGTTTCCACTGTCAGTTTAGCAAGGCCAGTTTTGTTGGTAACATCGAACATTGATCCGCCGCGAATCACTAATTCGCACACTACTCGTGAGGTATCCTGCTGCTCCAGCGTGACGATTTGCAAGCCGTTCAATAAAGTCTCGCGGCGGACTTCGCTAAATGGCGTGCGCGGCGTAGGTTCTGGAGCCACTGGGGACGTGAGCTTTTGTTTGCCTTTATCTTTTTGTGCGAAGCAAAATCCGGTCAGCAAAAATAAGCAAAGCAGCGAAACCAAAAATCTGTGCAGCGGAAATTTTCTGAATGATGACATGGCGTTATACCTTGATAGGAAATCATGCATAGCATTAAGGGAAAGCAAGAGTGTAACTTTGTGCAGGTAGGAGCGTCAAATCAGGACGCGGGCAAATCAAGCGGCAAAAAAATAGGCGAAGTCCGAAGACTTCGCCTCCAACGAGAAACTCGAATGCAGAAAAACCTAAATAGGAGTAGGAGCGGATAGGGCCGTGCAGGCACCAACTCCTGGCATAAAGACAGGCACTGTCAAGGTAGCAGTTGTTGTCTTCGTTTTATGAAGAGTGCGGATACCTTTTGTGAAGTTGGTACCCTTAGGCGCAGTCATAATTAATCCAACACCGCCGCCGATTGAGAATCTCATATATCCTGCACCACCAGATACCAACAACCCTGGTAACAGTTTTGACGTAACGCCTCGTATCGAAGTGGCTGTAATCGTATTTTCAGCAAAGCACGTACCTGTCAGCAGTTTTTGTACGCTTACGCCATTTTCGTCTTTATCAAAAATCTGACCCGTACCAACTTGACCCGCACCCGTCAACAAAGTGTTTTTGCCATTGATATCAAGAACTGGGTTCGAAATATCTCCACTAAGGCCAGCAACTACAATGCGTTGATCTGCATCACCAGGGTTTTGGATTTCCACTGCAAATTCGCAGGGAACTTTAAGGGTTATAGCAAGAGCATCCGTTTTGCCAGGAACCGGAGTACCTAAGGTCATCTCAGGTGTTCCCATTGCGGGAACGGTCGAACTAAATGCTTCTGCGCCATAGTTTCCTTCGTAAGTTGTTCCGTTTAAGATGTCTTTAACGAACGCGTTACCAATGAGACGATTCGGCCCCGCAGGCAATCCAGTCATTCCATTAACTTGGAGCACGATCATATAGCCAGTGACGCCCGGATCGAGATTAGATGCTTTATCAACCAGACTGCCATTCGGAGTGATGCAGTCATAGTAATCAAGCTGTGTACAAGTGGAACTGTCAATTAAAATAATATGCACATTGACAGGTGCCATACCTACATTGGTGATTGAAAATCGAGTATCTTCGGCTGTTCCGGTTCCAACACTCGTATAGTAAGGAAATACCAACATCGTTCCAGCTTTTTGATCGCTGATCCCTGGATCTGTTGGATCTGCACCTGCGAAAGCTGCCAAGGACAGCATGGCTAACGCCAAGAAGGTAATCAAAATCCGTGTGGGTTTATGTAAGGTTCGCATAAAAATCAATTCTCCTATCGAAAAAACAAGCAGCAGGTTGCTGCCCAGTGAGGGATTGCACGCACCCAATGTACGCGTAGGCTATGCAATCATTGCTTGCTCGTTCACGACTTGCGGTCGCGTGGGGGAGAGGCACACTGCTACCAGGTGACATAACGCCACGCAGTTGCGAACGAGAAAACGTAAATTTGCGTGAAGGGAGTTTTCTACGATTAGCTACAGCACACCGAAATGCACTAAGCGACACGTAGCCCGTAAGTAAGTGTTGATTTAATTGTTGCCGGTAAGATGTTAGGCAGTTGGTTTAAGACTGTCTAACACTGGCTAACAATATTTAAATCGGTTTGACATGTCAAGCTTTAATTTTTGTCAGGTTGAATGATTTTTATTTTGTTTAGCAGCAAAAATTAGGAAATAATTCATCATTATGAAAATTCATCTGCTTGGTTTTTGCCTGCTAATTTTTTTGTTTACGGCGTGTTCTGATGCTCCGCCAAAAAGCGCAAGCGAGGCGGCTGGAAAAAACGCAACGGGTTCTTCAGCATTGCCTGCTGCTGGCGAAGCAGGTGCCGTAATGCAATGTGTAATAGATGGTAAACCGTTTAAAGGGAAAGGCTTTTTTAATTCGTTTCGTTTTTATCCAAATGGCGTTGGGCGAAGCATTCCCAAGGGCAGTTTGACGTTGGCATTTAAGGACGCTGAGAACGAAAATAATTTGCAATTAATAATGACGGTTGTCCCCTTCGATAAAAAAATAGGAGCTAAACCGAGCAATATTGTAGAAGCTTTATATTCGGGTACAATTCGCGGGCAATCGGTACTTTGGGGCTATAAGCAATCGTACAAAAACGCGAGGTTTTCGCTTGAAATTACGAAGCTCGAAGACAAAAGTACGAAACTTATAATCAGCGGAAAATTTGTGGGGAACTTGACGTCTGCGCTTGCAGTGCAGGGGCAGGAAGGCGTGGCAATTTCGGTCGAGAATGGCGAATTTTCTAACGTTGAAGTAAGCGTAGTGCAATAAAAAAGCTGGGAGCGCAGGTGTCTCGCTTGCTGAGGTTCGCGCTATAAACACGCTACGATGAAAATAATTTCCTTTGTAACCCTCAGCAGGCGGGACACCTGCGCTCCCAGCCTGATTACGCAATGGTAATTTCTTTGCTGAGATACACGTCTTGAATTGCTTGCAGCAACGCAGCGCCTTCCGCCATTGGGCGCTGGAACGCTTTGCGACCTGAGATCAATCCGGTTCCGCCTGCACGTTTGTTGATGATCGCAGTTTTGATCGCTTCTTTGGTATCGCTTTCGCCTGAAGAAGCGCCGCCGGAATTGATTAATCCTGCACGTCCCATATAGCAATTTGCTACCTGATAACGCGTCAAGTCAATCGGATGATCCGTCGTCAATTCCGTGTAAATGCGTTTGTCGGTTTTACCGTACGCACTTTCGCCCGTATTCAATGCCAAATACCCACCATTATTTTCTGGCAATTTTTGTTTGATGATGTCGGCTTCGATGGTCACGCCGAGGTGGTTGGCTTGTCCGGTCAAATCCGCAGACACGTGATAATCTTTTTCTTTGGTTTTAAACGCTTCGTTGCGCGCGTAGCACCACAGCACTGTGTACAAACCTAATTCGTGAGCACGACGAAATGCCTGACTGACTTCGACAATTTGGCGGCGTGATTCTTGCGAACCAAAATAAATTGTCGCGCCAATGCCGGTCGCGCCCATATCGAATGCTTGTTCGACTTGGCCGAACATAATTTGATCGAACGCATTCGGGTATGACATGAATTCGTTGTGATTGAGTTTGACGATGTAAGGAATTTTATGTGCGTAACGACGCGCGGTTGAACCCAGTACGCCCAGCGTTGAAGCGACAGCATTGCATCCGCCTTCAATCGCTAATTTGACAATGTTTTCGGGATCGAAATAGATCGGGTTTTTCGCAAAGCTCGCGCCCGCTGAATGTTCGATGCCTTGATCTACGGGCAAAATTGAAACGTAGCCCGTGCCCGCCAGCCGTCCATGATTGAATAAATCCTGCATATTGCGCAGGACTACAGGCGAGCGGTCAGAATCAATCCACACGCGATCAATAAAATCCGAACCCGGTAAATGTATTTGTTCTTTAGGAATTGTTTTGCACTGATGTGTAAGCAGCGCTTCGGCTTCGCTGCCAAGTAATTGCTCGATTGCTTTGATGTCCACTGATAAGCCTCCGTATTGAACGATAATTCGATTAGCAGAACGAATGATTTTAGTTTTTATGCGCCTGCTTTGCAATGAATGAAAAGTTGCAAAGTATAAATCATATTTATGACGGGTTAAGGCTGGGAGCGCACGCGGCTCGCGTGCTAAGGCTAATAGCGCACACATCTTTCGTCGCAGTAAATTCTACCATTAACCGCAGCACGCGAGCCGCGTGCGCTCCCAGCAAAAAAATAATATCCAACGCTCTATCTTTTTTCGTATGACCTGTCTCTAGCACAATGAGAGTGCGAGGCACGCGAATGAAAGCTGAAATTCAACACGAAAATTTGCCCGATGAAATGTTAGTCGGTTTAGCGATTTTGGGAGATTTACGCTCGTTCGATGTTTTAGCCTTACGCTATCGCGGCGCGGTCTTCCGCGTCGCACAAATTTATTCCACTCATGAACTAGCCGAAGATGTAGTGCAGGAGTCTTTATTGATTGCCTTCAAGGCACTGCCAACCATTGATGATCCAGGCAAATTTGCTTCATGGCTGTATGCGATCACGCGCCACGCTGCGATGCGAATGAGCCAGAAAGCGCGTAACGAATCGAATCGCAGAGTTGATTTAGATGACTTATTGCTGGAACAAAGTGAGGCTCTCGCTCGCCCTTTTGTCGGTGCGAATGATTTTGAAAGCGCTTGGGTTCGAGCTGCGATTGATGAGTTGGCTGACGAATATCGTTTGATTTTACAGCTACGATTTTACGACGAAATGTCGCTCAAACGCATCGCTAAATTTTTAGCGTTGCCGTTGACGACAGTTAAATGGCGACTGCACCGCGCCAAGCAATTATTGAAAGAAAAACTCACGCCAGCACCTGCTCCGACCAAGTGGGAAAAGCCCGCGACGGTCAAGCGAGAAAAAGTTTTACTAAGGAGATAGATTTATGGAACGTGAACAAGAAATGCGGAAATTAATTAACGTGCTACATCGTATGACGCGGACGGCTGCACGTGTGCAATGGATGGGGGCAGGCGAAAACGAAGCGAAATTTGCCGCTTCGCAATACAACAAAATTTTAGCGCGCCTAAGCGAACTTGACCCAAATTTGAAAGGCGTATTCGATCCGCTTGCCGACGATAGCTCATTAACTGTCGTAGCGATGGCCGCACGTCAAGTTGTTTCTTACTACGAAGACGAAGTGCGACCCGAAAATAGAGGCAGGGAACACGGCGACCCGCGCGGCTTCGGATTTGGATTTCCGTGCGGCACTCCCACAGATTTTAATTTGGAAGATATTGGCAACTGGATTCGTGATCGGCTAAGTGATGTCCAACGCCACGAACGCGAGCGACGTGCGGACGGAAAACATTGCGGATAGCAATAAGTGCCGAGTAATAAGTGCTGAGTGCTGAGTGTTGAGTAATAAGTTTTTCCTTCTCAGCACTCACTACTCAGCACTCAGCACTTTCATATACTGGTTTGATTTCGTGATTTTTCTTTGTGCCGCTCGAACGCTAATTCAATCAATTTATCCAACAATTTGTCATACGATAATCCGCTCGCTTCCCACATCTTGGGATACATGCTGATCGAAGTGAAGCCCGGCAGCGTGTTCAATTCATTCACATACCAATTATTTGTGCCGCGTTCGAGGAAGAAATCTGCGCGCGCTAGGCCTGAGCCATCAATTGCGCGAAAAGCACGCACGGCGAGTTCCTGAATTTCGACAATTTGTTGATCCGAAAGCGGCGCGGGAATCATTAATTTTGCGCCGTTCGGGTCAATATATTTCGCTTTGTAATCGTAAAATTCAGCGTTCTCTGTCGTAGCGATTTCGCCCGGCAAACTCGCTACTGGTTCGTCATTGCCAAGCACGCTGACTTCGATTTCACGCGCATTGACGCCGCGTTCGACAATAATTTTGCGATCAAATTTAGCCGCTTCGGCAATTGCTGCTTTTAATTCTGTCGTGTCATCAGCTTTGGAAATTCCTACCGAAGAACCTAAATTTGCAGGCTTCACAAAACATGGGAAGCCAATTTTTTCGATGGTTTCCGCTTCAATTTTGGCAGGATTTTTTTCCCATTGCGTACGCAAAAAATGCGTGTATTCGACGATGGGCAAATTGGCTTCAGCAAAAAGCCGTTTCATAAAAACTTTGTCCATTCCGCACGCCGAAGCGAGTACGCCGCAACCAACGTATGGAATATCCGCCATCTCAAACAATCCCTGAATCGTCCCGTCTTCGCCGTATGTGCCATGCAAAATTGGAATGATGACATCAAGTTGATCGCGCGAATTTTCTCCGTCCGCAGAAGTGCGTTCTAAGCCGCGCTGTGTCGGATCGCCAAGCAATGCGACGCGTTGATCCGCAGTTTCTATTACCGAGCTTGGCAATAAATTCGTAGCCTCACTCGACGCCAGCCATTTGCCTTGTTTAGAAATTGCAATCGGCACAACTGCGTATTTATTTTTGTCGAGCGCGTTAATGACAGATTCTGCCGAACGCAACGAAACTTCATGCTCGCCGGAGCGACCGCCAAAGATGACACCTACTTTTATTTTTGACATTTAAATGCTGGATGCTGGATGCTGGCTACTAAATGCTAGAAAAGGGGACGTGAATTCTAGCATTTAGTAGCCAGCATCCAGCATCTTTCCTCACATGATTTTTTTGCCGAAGGCGGACAAGATTAATTGCACGCCTAATTCTGCTGTGCGATTGGCAGAGTCTAAAATTGGATTCACTTCCGTTAATTCAAACGACAACATTTTGCCCGAGTCAGCAACTTTTTCCATTGCCAGATGACTTTCACGATAGGTGGGGCCGCCGGGGACGGGCGTGCCTACGCCGGGAGCGTAATCGGGGTCAACAAAATCCATATCCATCGTGACGTGAAAGCCGACAGTGTTGCGTGATGCGATTTGAATGGCTTCGTCTACGCACACGCTCATGCCGCGTTCATCAATTTCGCGCATCGTGTAAATGCGCACGCCGGAATTGCGCATAATTTCTGCTTCAACTGTATCTACGTCACGTGCGCCAATCAATACGCAATCTTCGGGATACACTTTCGGCGCGAAGCCGGAAATGTGTGTAAGCTCGTGTGCGCCTTTGCCTAAAATTGCAGCGAACGGCATACCGTGAATATTGCCTGAAGGCGAAGTTTCTGGTGTGTTCATATCGCCGTGCGCGTCGAACCAAAGCACGCCTACGCGTTGTTCGTGTTTACGATAATACGCGGATAATCCAGCAACCGAACCTGCCGCAATCGAATGGTCGCCGCCTAAAATTATCGGGATGGCTTCGTGCTGCAAAACTGCTGTAACTTTTTCGGCGAGTGCTTGGCACGCTTCAAAAATTTCCGGCAAATATTTCGCGTTGACGTTTTCTTCGCGCAACATTTCAGGGTTGCGCACGTTGATATTGCCCGCGTCTTTTACTTCGTAGCCAAGCGCAGTCAAACGCTGATTGAGGCCAGCGACGCGCACGGCTGACGGTCCCATATCTACGCCGCGCCGATCCGCACCCAAATCCATCAGGACGCCGATGATTGTTACTTTTTTCGTTATCATAAAAGTGTAGTTTTGAGAACACGTTTCAGGGTGCGGTTTTTTCTGAGGCACTCTGAAACGTGTTCTCAAAACTATTATTTGACAGCACGAATGAGCGAAAAGCTGCGAGCGCTGATGCCAATTTTCGCTTTCAACCCGCGAATAATAATTTGCCGAAAGCCCGCGCCGCGCAACATTTCGGTTAAGTCATGTGCCGAGTAAAAATGTGCATTCGCTTCTTCTGGATTACGTTTTACAAAGCGGTAGTATTGCCGCCGCACTTTTTGCATAAAATCGCTCAAACCCGCTGGCGGAGCCAATTCCGCAGCGATTAATAACGCGCCATTCATTTTTAAAATCCGCAGCGATTCGCGCAAAAAATCTTGCGCCTCTAATTGATTAAACGCTAATCCGCAAACCACTAAATCAAAATTATTGTCGCCGAATGGTAAATGATTAAGCGGCGCAGTACGCCATTCAATGCGCGTTCCAACTTTGGCAGATTGCGCGTCTAACCGTGCGCGTTCGACTAATTCCGTAGTAGTGTCAACGCCAATAATTTTGCCTTCGGAGCCAATCATCCCAACCAGATGACGCGCGATCATTCCCGTGCCTGAAGCTAATTCCACCACTTGCATACCGGGATGTAGGTCTGCTGCTTGGATGATTTGTGTCAGTAGTTCCTGATAATCCAATCCGGTTCGTTGTTGAAATTCGCGCGCGCGTTTTGAATCTAATTCATTGAGCCAGTCAGAAATTGCTAAATGCGGTGGTGCTTTTTGCTTAGTAGTTTGGGGGGTGATTAATTTTGCTTCTTTGGGAAGTTCTTTCGTCATCATTCTCGTTACATCTCCAGGTTAATTTTGCCTCAGTTGTCGCTCACATTGCCGGGGCTACGACAAACAAAGCGCTGCACTAATGAGGTAACGATGAGGGGGAGCAAAGATAGTTTAAAGTGCTGAGTCCTAAGTACTGAGTAACGAGTAAAATATCTTTCTACTCAGCACTCAGCACTCAGCACTAATTACGGTTTCAGCCGATATAACATTCTCGCAAACGGAATCGTTTCGCGTACGTGTTCAATCCCACAAATCCACGTGACTGCGCGTTCGATTCCCATTCCGAAGCCTGCGTGCGGAACGCTGCCGTATTTTCGTAAATCCAAATACCAATCGAAAGCTTCGGGCGGTAAATTATGCTCATGAATCCGTTGCAAGAGCAAATCAAGCGACGAAGCGCGTTCGCCGCCACCGATGATTTCGCCATAGCCTTCAGGCGCGAGTACATCTACGCACAAAGCTAAATTCGGGTCTTTCGGGTCAGGCTCCATGTAAAAAGCCTTCACCGCCGCCGGATAACGATGCACCATTACTGGCTTATCGTATTGCGAAGAAAGATAAGTTTCATCCGGCGCACCAAAATCTCCGCCGTACTCAAATTTGTTTTCGACTTTTCCAGCGGCGTGCGCTTCAAGCAGCATTTTCACTGCATCGTCATATTGCAAACGCGGAAACGGCGGAATAATGGATTCAAGCTTTGACACGTCGCGTTCGAGAATGGCTAATTCATCTTTACGATTTTCCAGCACGCGTTCGACGATATAGCTGATGAAATTTTCTGCCAGCGTCATCACGTCGTCCAAATGCGCGTACGCAATTTCCGGCTCGACCATCCAGAATTCTGTCAGGTGGCGGCGCGTCTTTGATTTTTCGGCGCGAAACGTCGGGCCGAAGCAATATGTTTTGCCGAAAGCTGCTGCGGTTGCTTCGTTATAAAGCTGTCCCGATTGCGTCAAATAGGCTTTTTCATCATCAAAATAATCTACTTCAAATAGCGTCGAAGTCCCTTCGCAAGCGGCGGGCGTGAAAATTGGTGTGTCGGCTAACGTGAATCCATTGTTGTCAAAAAAATCGCGCACAGCTTTGATGATCGTGTGGCGCACACGCAAAATCGCGTGCTGGCGTTTTGATCGCAGCCACAAATGACGATGATCCATCAAAAATTCTACGCCGTGATCTTTGGGCGTAATCGGGTAATCATGCGTGAGTTGAAAAATTTCCAGCGCGGTTACATCAAGTTCATAAACGCCCGGTTTTTTCGGATGTTCGCGCGGCACGCCTGTCACAATAATCGAAGATTCCTGCGTAACTTTTTCGCAGTTTTCCCACGTCAGTTCGCTCACATCTTTTTTAGAAGCGACGGCCTGAATCATTCCCGAACCATCGCGGATTTCCAGAAACGCGAGCTTGCCGCTGGAGCGTTTGTTGTACAGCCAGCCTTTGATTACGACTGGTTGACCGACCGATTTTGCAATGTCTGAAATATATGTTTGCGTCATAAATTTATTCAATAAAAGCAGGGCTTAGATGAATCATTTCATCATCCATCGTGAGTGCTAAATGTATGTTTTCCAGCCAGCCAACTCTGCCCAAAATGTTTCTAGGTGCGCCTGGATTGGCAGCAAATAAAACCGTAGATTCAAATGCTATTCCCAATGTATAAAGTTCTATTGTGTGGGCATACGTTGTCAGCTTTCCTGCTAAAGTGCCTATTGTAACGAGAGCGCCGCTTTCTACTTCAATTCCCAATTCTTCAGCCAGTTCATATTGAAAAAAGCAATAATCACTTCCGGTATCAATTTTCGCATTACAAAGTGCAACAAGATTATTGCGCATCAGCCGTACCGGAATCGTAATTCCAATTTCAGTGGTGTTAAAGTGATGGCGCAATGAAAATGATAATTGATAGCTCATCTCAAATATTTACAAACGGAATGTTGGGGTCTTCTACCAAGATAACGAACGGGTCTTTGATGCCAAGTTGTCGGGCTTGCGTAAAAACATCTTTGGCCTTTGTGCTATTAGCCAGCAGTTTTCCATCTTTAAGTGCTACCCATTGCCCAATGTAGTCTTTTTGATTTTTCGCCAACCATTCATAGTCCAATGACCGATCATCAAATGGCGCATTCGTACTTATGATTTTGCTTTTAGGAAATGTCGCTTTAGGCGATTGATCTTGCGTTAATGCAGCCACCAGCTTGGCACGATCTAGCGCAGGCAATTGATTGATTAGCTTCACTATATTTTCAACTGAAACTGTAGCCATAGCCAAACTCCTTCCTCTTAAGATTGCCTATTTAATCACAAAGTGCTTTAGCTTCCATAAATTCTGTACGCTTCTTGCGAACTCAATTTCCTCACCCGCAATTTGTCCCCATCTGTTTTTTCGCCGTGCGCGGCATCGAGATAAAATTGTCTGCCCGTAAATTTATCAGCGGCATTCACTTCATAAACACCAATGTTGAAAGTATACGCGACTTCGCTCTCAGCCTGAAACCAATGCACGTTGTCTTTTTCGTCCGAAATCGTAGTGACTTCGCCAATCGCCAATGTTTTATCGAGCGTAGGTTTAGTGATGACGTGATCTTTTTCGTCAGAGATGCGATCAAAATGCCAGCCGTGCAACGTTCCGCCAATCGGCATATGCATCGAAGTCATATTGCGATGGCAATGCGGCGGAATCGAAGCGCGCTTCGTCATCCCATAAATAAAACAACTGAACGCTAATTCTTCCGGCATTCCAGCAAGGCGTTTTGGCGTAGTTTCAATCACGCCTTCGTGCGTACCGACGAGTTTTAGCTTTTTGCTCAAGCGATCAAAATCAATCGCTCGCAATAAATCTTTTTGCTCTACGCGCGAGAAAATTTCGGCGATTTTATTTTGCCAATCAGCTTGCGAGCAATGCTGCGTTTTCATCGCGTGCGAAGCTTCTTCAACTTCAGCCAGCCATTTGTTAGTGGCTACGCGAACGGGAGCGGCGATGAGATTGTTGCTACAAATTGCTTCGACGAATGAAAGCGTAAGTAATGAGCCGAGCATTCCCGTTGTGAATTCGCGCCGCTTAATATTTTTCATTGCCTATTAATCTTCCTTGAGTTTCAGAAATGAAGTGGGGACATGCGCGGTTAGCCACACGCCATTTTCGGAGCAAAAAAACTGAATATTATTTGCGTGCATAGCGTCTGCCTGCACTTCAAAAACTACAGGTTTGCCGTAGCGCATTCCAACCTTGATAGCAGTTTCAATATCAGCGGAAAGATGAACGTGATGACGTTGCCCCTTAAGCAAGCCTTGCGTAAGAATCGAATCTATATTTCGCGTAGCAGTTCCGTGATACAAAATCGCGGGCGGAACGGATGCACTATAGCCAAGTTTGACTTCGATGGAATGCCCTTGATTCGCGCGAATTTTTGTTTGGTCTTCATTGAAGGCAAAACGTTTTTTATCGTTGTTGGCTACAATCTCAAGCAATTCGTCAAAGGTAAAATTCAGACCATGAGTTTGGCAGGCAGTCATCAACTCTGACACCGAAACCCAACCTGCTGCATCTAGTATCAGCCCGATTTTTTCAGGCTGATGACGCAAAACCAAACTCAAAAATTTACTGATTTTTATTTCCCGATTACTCATTACAAGCTTTCAAGCTTTTGCCGCAACGCCGGATATGCTTTCATCCCTGGCTTGTTCATTGCTCTCAACACTGTCGCCACCGCAGGGCGAATATATTTCTCGTAAACTTCGGCACGGCCTACGACTGCACTTTGATAAGAAAATGTACCTGTCGCTTTAAGCTGGCGTTGCACCGTCATCAAGTGGAATTCGTACATCAAATCATTTTTCTCCAGCGCAGCTAAGCCATGTTTGACGCGCATATCGTTGAAATAATCAATGTACGATTCGACCCACGTTTCGTCCGCAGGCTCAAGGCGACGTTCAACTAAAATCGGTACTAAATCATACGTCGCAGGGCCCATTCGCGCGTCCTGATGGTCAATGATGCGCAAAGCTCCCTGATGATCTACCATCAAATTCATTGCGTGATAATCACGATGCGTGAGTAGACGCGGGCGGGCGGAAAGTTCTTCGGCAATGGCGTGCAAATCGGCTTTGATTGCAGCGGCTTCCGTTTCGCTCAGCGTTTCACCACGATAGCTGCCGAAAAAATGATCGTAGAAATAATTTAATTCCCAGCCTAATTTGTCGGTATCAAAAGCGAGTGTGCTGGCAACTGAGCCAGAGCTAAAAGCCAAATCTGACGCGGCCTGAATGCGGGCGATTAATTCGATGGATTCTTTTAGTCGGGCTTCCGCTTCGGACTCATGTTCACTCATCCATTTCGCTAGATTTTCGTCGCCGAGGTCTTCTTGCATAATGATGCCTTCGGTTCCCGCTACGGCAACGATTTTTGGTACGGGTAAATTTGCCGCTTCAAATAAACGCGTGACGTCAAGGTATGTGCTGCTTTGCGGATTGAACGGCGAAGCGTACAAGCTGATGATGTATGTTTGCGCGGGATCGTTGTTAGCCGAAACGCGATAATATTTGCGCGTCGAAGCGTCTGGCGTTAGTGCTTCTAGCAAAATCGAATTTGGCTCAACGCCGAAGTGTTTTGCCGCGTAAGAGCGTACTCGTTTTGCGCTGACATCTTCTGTCGCAACAATTCTATCTTGTGGGGTCATAAAACTTCCTCAACATCGTAAAGCGAACTTTCCAGTTCGCTTATTTTGTCGGAAGCGAACTGGAAAGTTCGCTTTACAGTTAACCAAAACTGGCGACTAAATTTTCACCAATTACTTGTGCGGGCGCGGCTTTTTCAGGGCGTTCAGCCTTTGCCGCTAAATCCGCGCGCACAATCGCCGCTTTTGAAAATTCAGCGTTCGGCGGAATCGTTACGCCGTCGCCGACAATACAATTTGTCAATTTTGCGCCGCTGCCGACGCGCACATTTTTCCAAAGCACAGCGCCTTGCACATTTGCATCCGGCGCGATTTCGCAGCCTTCATCGGCAATAAATGTTTTGCCTTCGCGCTGCAAAAATTCCTGATGAATTTCAATGTAGCGTCCCAGTGTACTTAGCTCGAACCAATTGCCTGCGCCAATGTGCGCCGCGATTTTTTCGCCCGATTCCATTGCTTTTGGATACACATCACGAATGGAATCGGAAAAAACGCCACGCGGAATATACTTGAAAATTGCCGGTTCGAGAATGTGGATGCCCGTAAACATGAGCGGGGCTGGCACGGTCGTTTCGTTAATATCGGGAAATCCGCCGAAGCCCTGATAATAACCGTTTTCGTCTACGATAATTTGCGAAAATTTTTCGCGTTTTGGATTTGGACGCATCACCAGCGTAGCGATTGTCTTTTGGCTGCGATGCGTTTTGAGCGCAGCTCCTAAATCCAGGTTCGTAATAATTTTGCCATTCACGATCAGAAATGTTTCGTCTTGCAACTGCTCACGCACATTATCTATCGCGCCGGATGTGCCGAGAATTTCTGGTTCTTCGAGCGAGTAGGTAATTTTGACTCCGTATTCAAGGCCGTTGCCAATTTGCTCGCGTACGGAATCGGGTTCGTGATGCAAATTGATGATGATTTCGGTGATGCCGTATTGCTTCAAATAATCAATTGTATAAGCAATTAACGGGCGATTCAGGAAGGGAATCGCGGGTTTGGTTCTTTCGATGGTTAAGGGCCAGAGTCGTGTGCCGAATCCAGCCGCTAAAATCATTGCTTTCATAATCGGTGGTCGGTGGTTAGTGGTCGGTGGTCAGCAGGCATTATTCAGCCACTAATCACCATCCACCACCCACTATCAAAAAACCATATCTTCCAGCGGTTTTCCCTGCGCCTGACAATGTTGGGATTGCAGCGCGAGATAGCTGTCAAGGATGTAATCTTGCGGCGGAATGCCTAGTGATTTTACGGCTTCGAGAATATTAATTTCTTCGCCTTCGAGTTCGAGAAAATCGCCAATAGGAGTTTCATCTGCCATCACATGCAAATAGTTTCCGCTTGGCAAGGTGGCTCGATAAACGGTGCGATATTTTTGGTAGTGGAACCATTTTTCAAAACCAAGTCGTGCGAAAATTTCCAATGCTTGCCCGGCGCTGCCAAGTTCGGTTTCGATTTCCTCGCGGCGTTTGAACTGTGAATTTTTTTCGGCTTTTCCTTTGTAGGTTAAAAATCCTTTTCCGCCTGCATCACGCACGCGCAGAATTGACCATTTTTCGCCAAGCTGTTTGGCTTCGTTGTCGAGTAACCAGTTCTCCTCAAAATGACGCGGCGTTTCGACTTCAAGACGCAAACCAGCATCAAGCAGAGCTTGTACGCTCAATTTGAGTTTTACTTCAATTTCGTGACTCATCAGGTGTGATTTTTTCGGTGCGCTGAAGGCAGGGGCAAGCCGCAAGCTGCATGCCGAAAAGAGCTTAACTTTTGTAACGACCGCTTATTGCAAAGGGGATTATGCGGGAGGCTTAGGCGACTTGTCCAGTGGCGTAACGCGGATCAAGTTCAAACGTTCCAGGCGCAACTTTGCGGAAGCGTTTGGCGCGGCTGAGCGAGACTGCGAGCGTGATTAATTGGTGCTGACCACGAAATTCAAATCCGCCTTCGGCCATGCGCTGATAAATATCGCTGACGTGTAACGGACCACCAGCTTCGCGCAAAACGATAGTGGCGGCTTGCGGAATGCGAAAATCATTGAAGCGCACGTTGCCGGTCGCGTTTAGTCTTTGCGCAGCAAGGCCAGCTTCGATAGCTTCTAAATCTTCGAGTTCGATGGCGGCTTGATGTACTTCCTGCTGAGGCACATTCACTAAAGGAGGAAAAGGTTGTCGGGCAGCAGGTGGCGCAGCGCGCTGTTGCAGGTAATTAGGCACGGGCGGAGGTTGCGGCGTGGGAGCCTGCATTGGAGGAGCAGGCGGCGCAAAAGATTCTGTCGGAAAAAGTGCTGAGCGTAAAGCTGAACTTGTCTGGTCAATGACCAAGTCGAGAGAAGTCATTTGCGAGCGAATCATCGCTGCCTCAGTTTCTAATTCAAGTAATCGCGCTTCAATGCGCTTTTTGGCATCACGGGCTTCTCTGAGCGCGCGGTGCATGGCTTCAATTGCAGTATTCTCAGTCATCATTGCTAATTATCTCAAACGGGCAATTTGAGATGCGTTTACTTGTCGCGCTCCACTACAAATTGCGAAATGTCATACAGCGCTTGCCGATACTGATTTTCCGGCAATGATGCTAACGCTTCCTGAGCGCGGCGCGCATAACTCAAAGCTTCTTCTCGTGCAATTTCTAGTTGACCACATTCACGCAAAATAGCCAAGACTTTATTCGCAGCGGCATCATTTTCTTCAACAGCAGCGCGCACTAACGGCTCATATTCAGGATGCCTGTGCAGTAAACGGATCAATGGTAAAGTCACTTTGCCTTCGCGCAAATCGCTGAGCACTGGCTTACCTAATTTTTCAGCGTTGGAAGTAAAATCCAGCAAATCATCTGTTAACTGAAACGCAATGCCGAGATTCATTCCATAATCTTCTAGCGCTGCTTTTTCTACAGCACTTGCGCCGCGCAACACGCCACCCAGGCGACAGCTTGCGCTAAACAAAAAACCTGTTTTGCGTTGCACAATATCGAAATGTTGTTCTTCGGTTATAGATAATTTTCCGACAAGCGTGAGCTGTAGTAATTCACCTTCGGTCATCTTGCGCGTAGCTTCGGTCAACACATCAAGCACTTCGAGATTGCGTTGTTGTAATGAAGTCTCGAATGCTGTCATGTACAACCAATCGCCGAGTAATACGGCAATATCGTTGCCCCATTGCGCTGCGACGGCTTTTTGTCCGCGCCGCATTTCTGCGCCGTCAATAATGTCATCGTGTACCAGCGTCGCCGTGTGCAGCATTTCCATTACGCCAGCCATACTGAAAATTGAAGCATCCAGCGATTCGCCAAAGACTTTTGCGGCGAGCAACAGCAACGCCGGACGCAACCGCTTGCCGCCAGATTTACGCCAATAACGATTCAGGTTGTTGAGAATTTGCAGGTTAGAGCGAGACTGTCTTTCCAATTCTTCTTCGACTTGCACCAAGTCCTGACGGACGAGGCCAAAAACTTCGGCGGCGGTAAAACGCTTACCGGAGAAAATAGGAAGGGAAAATAGTTTCGGCATTTCATTCACGCTCTAAAAAGATGATCGAAGTAATGAGACTGCTAATTCGACCGAAAATTAGTAAATTGCATATCAATTCCGAAATCCTGCTGGCGTAAGTCGCTGATGACTGCTTGCAACGTATCACGATCTTTTCCGGCTACACGCACCAAATCGCCTTGAATCGAAGCTTGTACTTTGGCTTTTGAATCCTTAATGAATTTGACGATTTCTTTGGCTTTGTCTTGTGGGATGCCTTGTTGCAAGGTAATGCGCTGTCGCACGGTTCCGCCGAGTGCCGATTCAATTTTGCCATAGGTTAAGCCCTTAAGGGGAACGCCCCGCTTAACAAATTTCGATTGCAAAATATCGTTCAGGCTTGTGAGTCTGTATTCATCATCCGAACTCAAAATAATGGCTTCTTCTTTTTCGGTTTCGATATTGCTGATGCTGCCTTTGAAGTCAAAGCGATTTTGTACTTCTTTCAAGGCTTGAGTGATCGCGTTGACCACTTCCGTGTGTTCGATTTTGGATGTGATGTCAAAAGTATTCTGCTGTGCCATATTGATAAGATAGCGTTAAAGTGTCACTAGCGAGTGCATGAACAGTCAAGAAACTATCACACTCGATAAATACATTGGCGGTGCTCGCTCAAATAGGGTTAGGAATGACGTTCGCGCCGTGTTTTAACCTGTGCAGCAGGGAAAGTCAAATTTGTCAGTTCGGGCAAATGGCAAATTTTGGCATTATCATTGACGCAGCAGTATCTTAAGCTATGGCGCTGCGAGTCATTCTCACGTCATTTCTCAGCGAGAACCGCCGAAACTATGATTGACAATCAAATTCTAAGTGATGATAATACAAGCCCTTGCCGCGCAGGATGCGAAATGGCTGTGTTTTACTTGCTGTTTGCTGCGCAAGGCAAGGATTAAAATCGCTATTTCATAACGTCTTTTTTTATCAATAGCGAGGCGATTATAAAGTCACGAGAGTGAATCGAATGCCTTTGCAGCTCTGGCGTTTCCAACACGGACTGATAAGTTGTGCAAGCTCCCGCAACATTACCCAGTTTTTACAATTTAATCACCTGATGCGTCTTCTCGACTAATCAGCGGAGGGTCTTACAGTGTCAGATTATCAGAATTGGCAAGAACAGCTTCAGCATAAAGTAGGCGAATTGCTCGCGCGTCGCTTGGGAAATTTTGCTGAAGACTTGCAACAAGTGCAAAACGTAATGAGTGATTTGTACCAGCGTTTGCCTGCGGCGGGCGGGCCTGTTACAGCAGAAGAAGCGGCGGGTTTACAGCAACAAATTGATCACTTGCGAAGTACTGCGGTGCAAGAAGCTGAAAGCAGTTTCCAAACGCGTCTCGCCGAAACTGAAGCGCGCGTGCGCCAGGAATATGAGGCGCAACTCCAAACATTACAAGCGCAACTGGAGACTGCACAACAATCGCACAGCAATGCAACGCTGGGACTTGGCGTGGCAGCCGCTGGCGCAGTCGGCTATGTTGCCGGAAGTGATGGCGGAGTTGCCAATTATGATAGCTTCAAGCAGGCCGTGGAAGAAATTGACGCGCAACGTCAACAGGCAGATGTGTTGGCGACATTAGTTCGTCACGCCTCGCAATTTGCTACGCGCGTTGTCTTTTTTGTCATTAAAAGTGGCAGCGCCATTGGCTGGAAAGCGGTTGGATTCTCTAACGGACTAACCGATGAAACCGTGCGGGCATTGAATATTCCCGTTCACACAAATGCGTTGCTCAATAACGCCGCCGCGTCACTCCATACTGCCACCGCCAATGATTCAGCCGGCGTGTTAGGACAATTTGCTTCTGGCGAAGTGACGAATTCCGTTGCTGTGCCGTTAGTCATTCGCGGCAAAGCTGCTGCACTTCTTTATGCTGATGCGGGCGACAACGGCGGAGTTCAGCTTGCAGCGCTAGAATCTTTAATGCATGTGACGAGCATGGCAATTGAATTATTGCCTGTGCGCCGCAGCCAGCCAGTCGCTGCGCAACCCGCGCCGCAACCTGTTGTACAACCAGTTCCTCCGGCAGTAGCTTTCACGCCTCCTGCCCCTTCGTTTGAAGCGCAGCCTGCGGAAGAATCCGGGACCGTGCCTGTGATGCCTTTGCCGACTGTCGAAGCGCCGGCTGAAGTGCAAGAAGCCGTACACGCCGAAGCTGTCACTGCCTCCCAGCCCGCCGCTGTGCCCAGCAGCTCGCAAAATGACGATGAAGTGCGTGCGCATAATGATGCGCGCCGCTTTGCTCGTTTATTAGTTTCTGAAATCAAGCTGTATAACGAACAAAAAGTCCTCGAAGGGCGCAAAGCAAATGACTTGTATGAGCGCCTGAAAGAAGATATTGATCGTAGTCGCCAGATGTACGAAAAACGTGTGTCGCCTTCGGTCTCGGCTAAGTACGATTATTTTTATGATGAATTATTGCACACGCTTGGGGAAGGCGATGCCGCCAAATTAGGACGCGGTTGCCCTGGCCCGACTGTACCAGTTAGCTAAATAATTCGCGCAAAAATTTAGATAGTAAAAGTGAGCCGAAGAAAATTTCTTCGGCTCACTTTTTTACTTACAAACTTGCACAAATTTTGCCCTTTCCTGCTATACTGATTTCCCCTCGAACCAATCCATAGTCTGAACTGTTGCGCCCGGTTTTAGCTAGTTGGTTACCGCTGGGCGTTTGTTGCCTTTCACAGCGCCTGCGAACCCCAATTCTAACAGGAGCAATCCATGAAACTTGCTGGACGTTGTTTTTTATCCTCCCTATCATTGCTTTTGGCGCTGACAATATTTCTGCCCTCAATTCTCGCGCAAGATATGCGCGCACGGCTGAAATCAGCGGCGGCCTCACAATCCGAACTTGAATTGCAAAAAATCGAAAGCGCTGCGCCGCGTTCAGAAGACGCTGCGCTGGCAAAGTTGGCGCGCGGATATTTGCGGCTGCAAGCCAAAGACTATACGAACGCGTTAGCCATTCTTGATGAGGCAATCATTTCCCGCCAAAGCAAGCTCGGTGATTATGCGATTTATTACCGCGCGCAATCGTTGCAAGGCTTGAATCGCACGGAAGAGGCCGAGCAAGCGTATGCGCGAGTGGCGCAACAATATTCCAGCTCTTTGCTCGCACGTGTTTCGACGTTGCAGGCCGCAGGCTTTGCGCTACAACGCAATGCCTATCAGGCGGTAGTAAATTACGTCGAAAAATTAGCGGCTGCGAATGATGGCACAGCGCTTAAGCTCAAAGCTGACGCGCTGGAAAAAATGGGGCGCAACGAAGAAGCCGCAGGCGTCTGGCGCAAAATGTATTACGACGCGCCGCAATTTCCCGAAGCCAGTGATGTCGCCACAAAATTAGTCACCCTCGGCGCATCGCCTGCTGCTAGTACTGGCTCTGGGCAAACGTTACGCGCGCGCGCTGACAAATTGTATCAAGCCAATCTCTGGATCATTGCGGGGCAGGCTTATGATGCGCTGGCGCGCCAATTTCCGATTGCGGCTACGACCGAAGTTTATTTGCGCGGCGGGGTCAGTTATTACAAAGGCAAGCAATATCCGCAGGCGATTGCGATGCTGGCGAATGTGCGTTCGCGCTCGGTAAATGATCAGGCGGATGCAATTTATTATCGCGGCCTGTCTTATCGTGCCTTGCGACAGGATGCGCCCGCCATGCAAGCGTTGGCAGATTTGCGCCGCATTGCACCGAGCAGCACGCAACTCGGTAATTTGCTTTACAGCATCGGCAAATCGTATGAAGAGTCGCAGCCCACTACTGCGGCTATGTATTACGAGCAACTTTTTAGAGAATCTCCACGTGCTGACAATGCCGACGAAGCGCATTTCTGGCGTGCTTGGCGTGCGCACGAGAATAAAGATTTTGCGACAGCTTACAAGCTTTTCATCGAACACATAGCCGAATACGGTGAAGTCACAGAGAATCGTGGCAAAGCTGCTTTCTGGGGAGCATTCGACGCAGAACGTGCCGGTGACAAAGGGCACGCGTTGACAATGTATAAAGCGCTTTTGCTGCGTTATGGCGCAGGCTGGTACGGTTATAATTCCGAACGCCACATCGCCGAATTGACGCGCCTAGGTGCAAAAGAAACGCCCTCTGACTCTGATCCGGTATTAAGTCGTGCGGTTGCCAAATTACAAATCAATCCTTCTGTCGCAGAATATATGAACTCTGCGGACGACGAACGCTTGGAAAAAGCTGATTCGCTGATGCTGATTAATTTGGCGCAACCCGCTCTGAATGAACTCGAAGCTGCCCGCAATCGTGCGCCAAATTCTCCGCGCATAAATTTGCGCATCGCTCAAATTTATCGCACCCGCAACGAAAATGTTTCTGCTGTTAATGTCCTCAAACGAGCGTATCCAAATTACGGACAAGCGTTGCCGACCGAAATGCCACGTGCCGCGTGGGATGTTTTTTATCCGCTTGGCTGGTGGCCAACGATTAAAGATGAAGCGAAACGAAATAACGTTGATCCATACTTGGTTGCTGGGCTAATTCGTCAGGAAACGATTTTTAATCCCAAGGCAGTTAGCCGCGCCAACGCGATTGGCTTGATGCAATTGTTGCCTTCGACAGGCCGTTCTGTAGCTAAACGTTATAGCTTAGGCGGCGGCGCGATTAGTACGGCTGATCTTTTTAATCCTTTGCTCAATGTTCAGATTGGTACAGCGTATGTCGCGCAATTAATGCAAGATTTCGGACGCTTTGAATATGTTGCAGCCGCATACAACGGCGGCCCTGGTCGCGTGTCACGCTGGCTGCGCGAATTGCCTTCCGCCAACATTGAGGAATGGGTGGATAGCATTCCGCTCAGCGAAACACGTGCATATGTGCAAGGTGTCTATCGCAATGCGCGGCAATACAAACGGCTGTACGATGATGAGGGACGATTCAAGCCTGAAGTCGGAAACGGAAATTAATTGTGCGCTGAAATTAGCGACAGCTTAGAAAAAAGGTCGAGTTTGCGCTCGGCCTTTTTCTTGCGCAAAATTTGCTCCTGAAATTTCTTTTACCTTGTTTTATGTCCCACAACCAAGTACAAAATCAGCAGCAGAAAAATTCATTTTCAAAACTATACTTGGCGATGGTTTCGTTCCCCCTTCTATCGCTTTCTTAGCACTCAGGAAAGACGCATTTGCATGAAAAAAAATCAGATTTTACCTTTAGTGACACTGTTTTTATTGATCGTTGGTAATGTGAGCGCCACGCTCAAACCATACACACTGAAAGAGGCAGGATTACAATTTGAAATTCCTGATGGTTGGAAGGTGAGTACCAGCGACAAAAATGGAATGTTACAGCACAGCATATCTTCTGCTGATGAAGAAGTGGTTTTCTTTTTCGTAGTTGCTGAAGATGCTGCAATGGCTGAAAAATTGTGGGGAGCTTATCTGGATGGCGTCAAAAAAGAAATGAAAGATGTGAAATCAGAAGGCCAAAAACAAGATAAGTTCAACGGCATGGAGCATCTATCGGAATCCGGCACAGGCGAATCGCAAGGCGTCAAAATGGAATGGAGCCTCGACGTGCTTGCAGCCGATAGACCCGTGCTGATTTTCAGCGTCATCGCGGCTGCTTCGGTTGATAAACATGTTGATGCGGTTGGGAAACTTTTGAGCAGTATGAAACATCTTTCCAACTAAATTTATGCGCTGTATGAAATACAAAAATTTAGTTAGTTCAATATTTTGTGTTTTGCTTGTCGTTACGGCGCGCGCACAAGCAGTCGCGCCTGCCCTTTCTGTACTTGTGAAAGCAGATGCTGGAGCGATTATTTGGCTGGACAATTTGCGTTATGGCGAAGTTGCGGCGAGCGGGGAGTTAATCATCAAAAATTTAAAACCAGGCGTTCATGCCTTGCGTGCGCGTTTGACAGGTCAACGCGAATTTACCAAAAATGTTCAGCTTGCATCTGGCAAAGAGAATGTTGTGCAAATTGTTTTTGCTGCTCTTGCCAGCGCCTCAGAATTAAGTTTTCAGACTGCCGAAAATTTACGCGAAAAAGGAAAGCACAAAGACGCCATTTTGGAATATCAGAATGCCATTAGGCTAAGCAAAACACCGTTGCCGCGCGCCCGTGTTGGACTTGCGCGCAGCCTTGCCGCGACAGGCGAATACAGCGACGCCGTAGACGAAGCGAAACGCGCTGCGCGTGAAGCCGCAACCCATTCCGCACTTGCTGCCGAAGCGATCACTGTTGCCGCAAATACATTCCGCTCGCAAGGACTTTATGACGAAGCTTTTGAAAATTATGCAAAAGCGTTGCGTCTTGTGCGTAACATTTCGCCCGAAGCGCACACAGGTTTGGCGCTGACTTATCAGGAAGAAAACAAGGTAAACGACGCGATCAACCATTTGCAATTTGCTGCCGCGCAAAGCAACGACACGGAACCAATCATTTATTACTTGCTTGGAAATTTGCTGGATCGTGAAGGCCAAATTAAACTCGCCGTCGAAGCTTACGAAAAATTCCTCGCGCTTGATCCGAGCAGTAAATTCGCGGCTACAACGCGCTCAATGCTGAAACAACTCAAGCGCGAAGCGAAAAATAATTGATCGTCAATGGTTAAAGAGCCGGGCTACAAGTCTACCTGCGGATCGCTTTTCGTCGCCGATCCGATCACACATAATTGATCCAGTATTAACGCAAAAATTTCGTAGAGATTTTTTAGCTCACCTATATCAGTGATGACACCGGCAGCCTGAAAGACTAGCTCATCTACACCTTCGGGAAAATTTGTCGCAAACCAGCCTTCATCATCTTTGATTTCAAAATTCACTTCGCGTTGCGACAGCAATAACTCGCGCAGCTTTGGGTAGCTGAAAAGTTTTTTCAGCTTGAGCTCATCATTCCCTTTGATAATGAATTCCTCATCAAATTGCGGCTCACCAATTTCGACATCTTGCATCCCTAACATTTTGCCAAGCCCGCTGAACATGCTTTTTCGATAGACCTTGAAACGAAAGCCATCGCGGTTTATATACGGCGCGCGCATTCGCGTAAACACCATCGTGGTTTTGCCTGTCGAAACCGTGTATGTATCCAATGTGATTGTCCAGACTCCGGTGCGCGCTAGTACTTTACTGCCACTCCAGAAACCACCATCTACAAAATTCGCGTTAATTTCTGTCGCGAGTTGTTGCCACATTTCGTCTTTGCTGGGGCCAAATAAATCTCGGATAATTCCCATTGTAATTGCTCCTTAAAAATGAATTTTCTTATTTATATTTTGGTCAAAATAGCGAAGGTTGATCTTCCAATTGATCCGGCGTAACAATTTCCTGCCCGATCAATTGTTTGAATTGATTAGCCGAGCCGGGCGAATGTCCAGCGAAGTGATTATTAAAATAGCCATAAATTTCAGACACATTATTTGGTAAAGTCTCGAACGCCTGCGTCCACAATTTTAAATCGTTATCGCGGTTAATTTGAAGGCGTGAAAAATCTGTCAAATCGCTTGGCCCCATCCAGCGCACATAAGCGAAATCTGCTGTCGGTTGCGCGACCAACTGCAACATCGTTTCGCGCGCAAACCATTTGCTATCCGTGAGCGCGAGCGCGGTTTTATTGGCTTTGAGTACGTCTAATAAATATTCACCTACGTCGTCGAGCAGCCAATTCCGATCACGAAATTCAATCGCAAAACGTAAATCGGGCGGCAACTGCGGCAGAAAATTTTCGAGTGCAGGCAAGGAACGCGGCGAAAAATCCGGCGGCATCTGAATCAAAATCAAAGCTAGCTTTTCACGCAAATTCCGCACGCGTTCGCAAAACCGCAATAGCAAATCTTCGCTATCCAGTAACCGATTATGATGTGTGATTTCCTGCGGGAGCTTGAGCGAATACGTGAAATTTTGCGGCGCGCGTTTGTACCACGAATCAATCGAAGCCTGCGACGGAATGGCATAAAAACTGGAATCAATTTCTACTGTGTCGAAAGCTTTGACATACAAATCAAGGAAATCGCTGACACGTGACCCACGCGGATAAAATCCGCCCACCCACGCGTCATAATTCCAACCTTGTGTGCCAATGTGGATTGCCGTCATATTTTCTTAACTATTCGACGATGTATGATCGTGAACGATTTTCCAGCCGTCTTTGAACTTGCGAAAAATTAACGTGTACAATCCGCCAAGTTTTTTTCCATCCGATATGGTTAACTCGAAACGCCCCCGCACAAATGCAGATTTATCGCCGAGTAATTCAATAATCAAATCACTGAATTGCAGTTTGCCCATTTCTTTGCCTTCGGCTTGATAGTTTTTGCGATAACGCTCTAAAACTTCATTAAAGCCCGCGCGTTTGCTGCCGCCGGAATAAAAAGTCAGCTTGTCCGAACGCCAATAGCCTTGCATAAATTCTTCAAGCTTGCCGTTATTCCATGCGGCGTTTTGTGTTTCTAAAACTGCGCGAATCGCGGCTTCGTCGGACGCTGCGGTTTTAGGTTTTGCAACGATAGCGCAAGTGCAAAGCAACAGCGCGGCGATAAGAAAAAAAAATTTTGTTTTCATTGATTCGATTCCTTCTCCTAAGTGATCTGGCTATTCTTAGTTTCTTTGTTAGAATTCGCAAGCAATATATCCGCCGAGCAAAATCTATCAAGGAGCATCAACAATGCAAAAACTTTTGCTAGGGAATTTTTTGGCTTTTATTTTTGGAATGACTATGACAACGGCACAAACATTACCTTTCCGGCAAACACTCACCAGCGTTGAGCGCAACGTTAACGTAGCGGAATGGCAAATTTCCAACCGCGAACTCAAAGACAAAGCTGCGTGGGAAATTAAAAAATATCGCTTGCACGGCGGCAAACAAGAAGGCGTAGACGTGATCGTTGTGAACAACGGTAAGCTGACGTTTACAGTGATTCCTACGCGTGGAATGAATGTGATGAAAGTGGTGATGGGCGATTTGACGCTGGGTTGGAATTCACCCGTCAAAGAAATCGTGCATCCGCAATTTGTAAATTTGCAAAGTCGGGGAGGTCTCGGCTGGCTCGAAGGATTTAACGAATATATGGTGCGCTGTGGTCTCGAATGGGCAGGGCATCCAGGGAAGGATAAATTCATCAACAACACGGGTGACGAAGCTGAAATGGACTTAACGCTGCACGGCAAAATCGGTAATACGCCCGCTTCTGAAGTCGAAGTTGTGATTGATCGCGCGAGTAAAGATGCGCCGCTGCGTTTGCATATTCGCGGGCGTGTAGATGAGCGCATGTTTTATGGGCCGAAGCTGGAAATGTGGACGGAAATTTCTACGGAAGTTGGTGCCTCAACTTTTCGTATCGAAGACACTTTGAAAAATTACAGCGCTTACGAACAGGAATTCCAAATTATTTATCACGCAAATTATGGCCCGCCTTTGCTCGAAGCAGGCTCACGCTTCGTTGCTGCGATCAAAGAAATCCGCCCGTTCAATGCGCACGCGGCGGAAGGCTTAAATAATTTTGCCGAATACGTCGCGCCCACCAAAGGTTTTGTGGAGCAGGTTTACGGCATCATCCCGCTCGCAGACGAACAAAAACACTCAACGGTCATGTTGCACAACGCAGCGGGCGACAAGGCTGTAACGATGAGTTTTGCGCCGGAACAATTGCCATATTTTTCACTTTGGAAAAATACTACGGCAACGGAAGAAGGATATGTGACAGGCTTAGAACCGGGCACAGGCTTTCCGCCTAATCGCAGCATCGAACGCAAAGCCGGACGCGTGCCAAAATTGCAGCCCAATCAAACGCGTCAATTTTCTATTGAAGTCGGGTTACACAACACAAAAGAACAAGTCGAACGCGGCAAAGCTAAAATCGCAGCCGTGCAGGCAGGTCATCAAATCACCGTGAATCCGCAGCCGATCAAAGTTGAGTAGCAATACCCTGGGAGCGCACGCGGCTCGCGTGCTGAGGCTAATGGAGAGGGTAAATTGCGATGTGAAAATTTTCCTCCGCTAACCTCAGCACGCGAGCCGCGTGCGCTCCCGGAAACTATTTCGACAATTCCGCAATTCGCTTTTGAATCAATTCCTGTTGTTCTAAAAATTCGTGATTGGTCGGGTCTTTCGGTAGGATCGCGGCGAGGATGGCACGCGCCGCTTGATAATTTGTGAGAGCTTCTTTTCGTTGCTTATTTTTCTCAAAGCCCATTGCCAAATACTGCAACGCCTCGGCGACATCGCGTTGCGCTTCGATATTGTTTTTATCCATCGCCGAAAATTCTTTCATAATGGATAACGCACGTTGAAAATGCGGCAAACTTTCAGCCGCAAAGCCTGCGCGGGCGAGAGCGGAGCCTACGTTCATTACAGTGCTGCCAGTGTTTCGATGGTAGCGAGGATTATTAGGGTAACGTTTCGAGAGCGTTTCCATAATTGACATCGTTTGCCGATGCAATTCGATAGCTTCCAGGAATTTTGCCTGCGCTTCAGCCGTTGCATTTTCTGTTTTTAATTTCTCGCCCCAATCTTCCAAAGCAGTGCCGAGCCGTTGTTTGATGGTTACTTCCACCATTCGGATTTTGTCAATTTCTTTTGTAGCCGCTGACAACGAGCTGAGCCACGCGATTGTTTCCCGATAAGACTGCGTTTGTTTCTCATATCCGCCCGTTAATTTTTGGGCGTCACCAGAAACCAGGCGACCACGGCCTAAAATTGCGATGGCTTCGATATTTTGCGGTTCGCGTTGCAAAATTTGTTCGCCCGCCGCAATGCTTTTTTGTGCAACAGCGAATGCTTCCGCGCCGAGGTTTTGCCGCACTAACAACAACCCCAATTTGTTATAACCAAGCTGCAAATCAATTCCCAATTTCGTATCTTTATTATTTGACGGAATAATCTTTTCCAGCAACGCGACGCTTTTTTTGTAGCTTTCTGCTGCCGCCGCAGACTTGCCTAAATTGGGGCCGAATGTTTCACCTTGTACATCGCCGATCTTTTGATATGCCAATGCTAATTCGTGTTCGAGCGCGACATCATTGTTGGTTTCCTGCGTCAGGCTATCCAGATAATTTGTCGCGTCTTTGACCAGCATTTCGCGCACAGCAGTGGAGCCGGGCAAATCTTCAATGGCATCGTGATATTTGAAAATTACATTGTGCGCCAAGGTGCGGACATCGCTAAATCGTTGCTCAGCAATTGCACGTTCGCGCCGTGCAATGCGTGCTTGCCACGTCGTAGCGATGATGCCGCCGAGCAATGCAATAACTGCGATGATGCCTGCTGCGACAGCGATTTTATTGCGTTGGTAAAACTTGCTCGCGCGATACGAAAACGTGTCAGGTCGCGCAATGATTGGCAGGCCATTCAAATAACGGCGAATGTCTTCGGAAAATTGTTCGACCGAAACGTAACGGCGTTCGCGTTCAGCGCGTAAGGCCATCGCTACAATATTTCTGACTTCGCCGCGTAAAATATTTTGCTTGGTTGAACGGGATTTTGGTTCGTCGGTTTTGGTCTCAAAATTTTGTGGACGCTCGCCCGTTAATAGTTCATGCAAAATTACGCCTAGCGAATAAATATCCGTGACAGTCGTGATGTTTTCGCCTTTGGCTTGTTCGGGCGAAGCGTAGGCGGGCGTCATCATTACCTGCGCCGTTTGTGTGACGTTGTCGGCTTCATTCGTGAGCAATTTGGCAATGCCAAAATCCAACAATTTCACCGCGCCTTCGGCTGACACAATAATGTTGGAAGGTTTCAAATCGCGGTGAATAACAAGGTGTTGATGCGCGTAGCTGACCGCTGAACAAACGGTGCGAAACAATTCGAGAATCTCTTTGGGGCGCAAATTTTGTTCGCGGCAATATTCGTCAATGGATTTGCCCTCAACAAATTCCATGGCCAAAAATGGCAAGCCGTCGGCGGTCGTGCCTGCGTCAATTAAGCGCGCGATGTTGGGGTGTTCGAGGCTGGAAAGAATTTGTTGCTCTTGCCGAAAACGATCAAGCAGCGCTTGTGACGGGAACGAATGCCGCAAAATTTTCAGCGCAACTTTTTGCTGAATTTCATCGGTGCGAACGGCGGCGAAAACTGCGCCCATTCCGCCTTGCCCGATTTCATGCAGAATTTTGAAACGCCCGATTTGTTTGCCGATGAATTTTTCGCTGAACGCAGTTTCGTTGAGCGCTTGCACGGGCGAAGCTTCCAGAAAATCGGCATCTTCGTCCGCTTTGAGCATGTCCAAAACGGCTTGCCGGATTTCATTGTCGCCGTTACAGGAAGCACGCAAAAACTCTTCGCGTTCGAGCGGCGAAATATCCAGCGCCTGATTGAACAGCGTATCAACTTTTTTCCACGTCTCAACGTTCACGCAAAAGCAATTTCGTGGGGCAAGTTTTTGAGGCGGGGCGGGGGCAAATTAAATATATGCGACAACATCAATTTCGACTAACGAATCGCCGGGAATCCAGGCCGCAGCAATCGTAGTGCGCACGGGAGGTTCGTCGCCAAAGCGTCCGCGAAAGGCTTCGTTCATCGCGGCATAATCTTTGCCGTCAGCTAAATACACATTGCATTTCAAAACCTTATCCATTGAAGAGCCAGCGTTGACGAGCTCTTTTTCGATTTCGTCAAGAACATGTTTTGTGTGTTCTTTGATGTCGCCTTTGAAATGCGCGCCTTTACCTGCGATAAAAAGCAAATTGCCATACGAAACTGCGCCATTGAATAAGCCCGGTTTTTCAGGCTTTTTGCCGTCTTTGTAATGGACTTTTTTGGGTTGTTTGTTTTGTGGCGCAGCTTGCGCGGTGGGCATTGCTATCGCGCTCACGGCTGCGGCAGTGATGATTTTACGGCGTTGTTTGTTCATAGAAATTTTCCTCACGAATTTTATTCTTTGACTGCGATCACAGAAATACGCACAAGCGGCAAGTTTTGATTCCGGTCGCTGCTCGGAAATGGTTGCACCGTTGTGCGAGTAGGCGGCGCGTTGGAAAAAAATGTTGCGTACGTTTGATTCATCGGACTGAATTCTTTGATGTCGTCCAGGTAAACATTGCTGGCGGTAATCATCGAAAGTTTTGCACTGTGCGCTTCCAGACCTGCATACAATTTTTGCATTACGCTTTTGACTTGGTCGGACACAGTTTTGTTGGCACTCTCATTGCCTAATTGCACCGCGCAAAAGATCGTGTCGCCATCAGCAGCGCACGTGTTCGCAGAATTTTTCAAGCGCACAATTTTGCGTGCAGCCACGACAGCGTACGCCGCTTGCATTTGATTCGGTAATTCGCGCATCGGAATCAACGCTGTCGCCGCCACCGCATAAAAATTGCTCACTAATACGTTCGACGATTTTAATTTCACTTCCGACAAAACTTTTTTCATCACATTTTCCGCTTCACGATTTGAATTGCCATAGACGCCCGAAAAATAAATGCGATTGCCGACTTCGACGGCGGCGCTAGCGTGTCCGAGCGGCGTCAGGGTTTTTAGTGTCAACACTTTTTTTAATTTCAACTCGCGCACAGCAACAGCAGTCATTTCAATCGTTGTGTCCGTCGGCATTTTCGCTACGCCAATTACGATGCGTGCAGGCGGAGCTTGCGGAAAATATTCAGCGTAGACGCGATCCACTTCTGCTAAATCGCTGATACGCTCTAAATACAATTGCATGTGTACGATGTGTTCCATCGTCAAGCCAGCCGCATCCACAATCGCTTTGACGTTTTCGAGACATTGCCGCGTCTGTGCTGCGACACCGCTAGGCATATTACTATTCGCATCGCGCACGCCTTGCCCCGAAACATACAAATAGTCTTTGACGAGAATGCCAGGGCTGTAAGGGCCAACGGGTTTTGCGGCATTGGGCGGAACGATAACTTGACGTGGTTGCGCCAGCGCGGTCAGGCCGAGCAAGAACAGCAGACTGAAAAAGGGGACACGTTTCATAATATTGCGCATTATATTTTATGCGGCTGTAGTTGTGAATCTTGACAGTCTGAAAAAGCACGGCGTATCGTGCTTTTGTCGTTCATTTTATAATTTCAACCAACCGCTAAATTTTTCGGAGCGTATCATCATGCCAAATCGTCGCCGTTTTTTGCAGGGAATGTCTAGCTTGCCATTGATCGGGAATTTTTTTACAACAAGCGCTGCTCCCACTCTTGCGCCTGCCGGACGTGATTATTTCAAAGAATTAGGTGTCCGCACATTCATCAATGCCGCCGGAACGTTCACGATGCTGACGGCTTCGTTAATGCGCGACGAAGTGATGGAAGCGGTGAATTATTCGTCCAAACATTTTGTCGCGCTCGGCGAATTGCACGATGCTGTTGGCAAACGTATTGCTGAATTAGTTCACGCAGAAGCTGCGATGGTGACTTCAGGCGCGGCTTCCGCATTAACACTCGGCACGGCTGCTTGTTTGACGGGCAAGAATCCTGAGCACATCAAAAATTTGCCGAACCTTGCCGGAATGAAAAGCGAAGTCATCATCCAGAAAACGCACCGCGTTGGTTACGATCACGCGATTCGCAATTGCGGCGTAAAAGTAATCGAGGTCGAAACCGTTGAGGAATTGGAAAAGGTGATAAGCGAAAAAACGGCGCTGCTGTTTTTTTTCAATGATGCTGATCCGCGCGGGCAAATTAAAGCCGAGCAATTTGTTGCGCTTGCCAAAAAACATAATGTACCGACGTTGATTGATTGTGCAGCAGATGTGCCACCGACTGAAAATTTGTGGAAGTTCACGAAAATGGGTTTCGATCTTGTCGCGTTTTCTGGCGGCAAAGGCATTCGCGGCCCGCAAAGTGCTGGCCTTTTGCTTGGTCGCAAAGAATTGATTGAAGCTGCACGCATGAGCGCCCCGCCCAACGGTGACACGATTGGACGCGGTATGAAAGTGAACAAAGAAGAAATGCTGGGGATGATGGTTGCGCTCGAAGTGTATTTAAAACGCGATGCCGACGGCGAATGGAAAGAATGGGAACGCCGCGCAAAAGTTGTGACCGAATCTGTAGCGAAAGTGAAATCCGTAGTGTCGGAAATTTATGTGCCGCCCATTGCTAATCACGTCCCGACCGTGCGCATCAAATGGGATAAAGCCACATTAAATTTGACTGCAGACGAAGTGCGCAAACAAATGCGCGAAGGCAAACCTTCAATAGAAATTGCGCCGTCTTCGTCTCCGGCTGCGAATACGACACAGGAAATTTCTGTCGGCATTTGGCAATTGCAACCTGGCGAAGTTGACATTGTTGCTAAACGCCTCAAGGAAATTATCACGTAAATGGATGGAGTACAGCCTTCAGGCTACGAAGCTAGGTTATCAATGCTCACAGGCTGAAGCTTGAACTTCAGCCAAAAAAATAGCCTGCGCACATTTCGATGAGCGCAGGCTAAATAGTTTTGAGAGAAGAAAATCTAGTTGAGAGTGAAATTAAAAGTAAGGATGCCGGAAACTTTGACGCCTTTGCCATTGAGAATTGTTGGCGAAAAGACCCATTCTTTTGCGGCCTGGACAGAAGCATCACGTAATAATGGATGTCCATTTACAGTTGAAGCTGACACCACGCGCCCTTCTTCTGAAATCAAAATCTGAATTTGCACCGGGCCAGCAATGTGTGCCGCTTTTGCCATTGCAGGATAAGGTGGCTGCACTTTTCTAACTGCTTTGCCCGTAATCATTGAACTGGTCATCTGTACGATTTTTTGCGGCTCAGGCGTTGCTGCTGGTGTTGGCGTAGCTTTTGGTGATGGTGTCGGTGTTGGCGCAGGTGGTGGCGGCACATCGCGTTCGTTACCTTCACTTATAAAAGGCGAAGGAGTTCCTATATCCGTGCCTATATGAGGTGTACCAGGAATATAATCCGTTCTTGGTGTAAGGCGCGGTGCAGGTGTCACCGTTCTAGGGTCTGCGATAGTTCTTGGCGGTGTCGCAGGCGGAATCCAGGCAGGCGACGGTTCTGATACGTGTGTAATTGGTTCCGGCGCTTTGCTTGCTGGCAATAACGGTGGAGCCATTATAATTTTTAAATTGAATGCTTCCGCAGGTGCAGGATTGAACCACATAATTGACAGCACGCCGAGCACCGATAAAGAAACGCCGTAGATCAGGCTCATAGCGACGAAGAATTTGCTGCGCCCTTTTTTTTCTGACTTGGTTGATTCTACTAATTTATCGAACATAGTTTGCCTCCGTGAGATGAAAAATTTGTGCCGATGGGTCTCACGATTGCTTGCGATAGTTCAGCGTTCACGCTTCAGCGTGTCAAAATCCTTGCAAGCTAAAGCTTGAACTCTGAACCGTTTATTCCAAAGCTTCCAGTTGTAATCCGATGGGTGCTGCGCCGCTGGCTTTGACAGTGTCAATGACGTGCGCGATTTCGCCGTAAGGTAAATTTGGTGCCCCCTTAATGAACACCGTTTTTTGATCCGAAGGACGTCCGTCCAATGCTGTGTGCAACAGCGAGTTTAATTCACCGATGTTTTGCGCTTTCGTTTGATTGAGTAACAAATTGCGGTCGCCCGAAATACTGACAACTAAAGTTTCCGGCGGCGCAGTTTGTTCCTGATTTTTAGGCTTCTCTGGCACTTTCGTGTCGTATTTATGAGGCTTCACAGGGCTGATGACCATAAAAATTATCAGCAACACTAACAGCACATCAATCAGCGGCGTGACGTTGATATTGGGCGTCGCACGAGCTTTGTTTTGAGCTTGCATAAAGCGTTCCTCCTGGGTTTTAGACACACTTCGACGAAGCGTTGATGACCAACGCAAGCAAGAACTGAATTGTCGAAGTGGAAGAAAAAAACTAACCGATAATTGTGATGCGGCTGAACATCAATATCGTATCCGCCGCCTTATATTTTCCGTCGCGGAAAGCGGGCTTGAAATTTGCTTGTTGACCAAGCGCGTCTGACAGTTTGTTGATGACTGCCGGATCGTGGGGCGCTTCGATCACTTGTTTGACTGAAGCTTTGCCGTCCGTGTTGACCAACGCGATCACTGCGAATTCTTCGTCCGGTACTTCTTTAGAAAATCCAATCAAGGTGCCGCGCGGATCAAGAATCGGGCGTGGGCTGGGTGGCAGTGGCAACAATAAATCTTTGAGTTGCGCAATCTCTTCATCATCGTTGTTGATCGGGCTGATAGCGATTTTGGCTACGTCCTTCATGATTGAAAACGCACGATTTGCCGGGCGCAACACGGAAGTCACTAACATCAAAAATAACAAGCATGACATCACCGTGGCGAACGATTGCGAGAAAATTTTGATGCGCCAATTGATTTTTTGTTCGGCGCGCTGTCGTGCCATTTGTAATTGTTTGCGCGCTTCGATTTGTAATGCCCAAATCGTTGATTCCTGCATTTCCTTAACTGTAGCGGGAGGCAATTGCGCTGCGCTAAGCGCGCTTAGTGCCAAACTTTGCGTTTGCAGTTCGTCCGCAAAAGCGCAGCACGCGGCGCATTCATTTAAGTGATGATTAAGCAGAGCGCGTTCTGACGGACGAATCTGACCATCAAGTTGCGCGGAAATCAAAATTGTAAAATCACTGCACTTCATAATTGTGTTGGTCTTTGGGCTTCGGTTTTTGGTCTTTGGATACGACTTGTACATTTACAAAGTCCAAAGGTCAAAGCCCGAAGGCCAATTTCCCAATCCCCCTGTCGTGCAGTGGCGTCAGAAGCGAAACCAGAATTCGGTTGTTGCTGACCGTCATCTGTCACTGTCTCGCCGACCCATCGGCATGAGCGTCGAACAACGCACACCGCACGACACGGGGATTGGCTAAAAAATCATTGTCAAAATTTGCTCAAGCTGGCGCGCAACATTTCGCGTCCGCGAGCAATACGAGATTTCACTGTCCCGACCGAAATTTCAAGGATACTGGCAATTTCTTCGTATGACATTCCTTCAATGTCGCGCATCGCTACAGCAATGCGAAAATCACTTTTTACTTCGCCCAGCGCACGTTCCAATTGCATTTGCCGTTCGTGCGCCAGCGCGGCAGCTTCCGGCGAATCAGCGTTGCTCGCCAGATTGGCACCAATCGTTTTGCGATCATCCGCAAGCGGTTCATCCAGCGAACGCATTTCATCGCGGTGGCGACGCTTCCACCAGCGCTGCGAATTCAATGCCTGATTGACTGCAATGCGACAAACCCAGGTTTTCAAACTTGCTTCGCCGCGAAAGTGATCGAAGTTGCGATAAATTTTCAAAAACGTTTCCTGCGTCACGTCGCGGGCTTCTTCAGTATCACGCACAATGCGCCGTGTCAGCGAAAATACCAGCGGTTGATACGCTTGAACCAATTCCGTGAACGCGTCCATTTCTCCGGCGCGCAATCTTTCAATTAGAGCCAGTTCACGCGGTTCAATTTCTGGCATTGTCGGCGCTTCAGCATCGTACACGTCACCCACCGCGCCATCGAGGTTGGCTTCGATTCCAATTGCCAGCCATGCTTTTTGTTTCACTAGCATGCGCGCGCGCTCCAGAAATTCGGTACGTGATGAAGGCCTGTTATCAACAGGTTTTTTCGTCTCCGAGCGATTGCCCCATCCTGTTGACATTGATAATAGACTCCGGCTTGGGCAGAAAGTTCCCGATTATCTTACAACTTTTTTCAGGAAAACGAACGCGCGAAGTTTGTCAGCGGGTAATTGATTGTAGGAAATCAGTTTGCACCAAAAACAGTCTATATCTGGTCGGTATTTTTATAGCCCAGCCGTTCACGGCTGGGTTGCCGGTGACAAAAATTGCAGAGGGCGCTTTAGCGTCCTTCTCGTCTGGCTTAAGCCGATCTGGAAAGCCCGTTCAAACGGGCTAATTTATTTAGATTATCTTCGACCCAGCCGTGAACGGCTGGGCTATGAAAACAAGCAACAGCCGTGAACGGCTGTTTAGTTGAAACCACTGGATTAATTAACCGCGAAAATATCTTCTTACATTTTCGCCAGCTTCTTTGCACAGAAAATTTGCTGAGTTACAGTAACGCAGGCGGCAACGATTCTTACCGCAGTTGCTCCAATCAGACGAAAGGCAAGTATTTCAATGGCAAAATCCACGAAGGAATCCGCTGGACGGCGGGAATTTATCAAACAATCAGGCTTAGCCGGAGCCGCGCTGGCACTTGGCGCAAGCTTTGCAGAAAGCGCTGCGCAAACGGGAGCAAAAATGAAACTTGGATTCGATAATTTTTCGATTCGCGCATTTGGCTGGAACGCTTCGCAATTGATTGATTACGCGATTGCGCAAAAAGTAGACGTGTTGTTGATGTCGGATTTGTTGGTGTATGAAAGCTTCGACGAAAAATATTTGAAATCGCTCAAAGCCAAAGCCGACGCGGGCGGCTTGCAATTGCAAGCGGGGACAGGTTCGATTAACCCTGGCTCGAAAACGTTCGATGCTAAACGGTGGAAAAGCGGCGAAGAACATATTTTGCAAACGATCAAAGTCGCGCAAGCGCTCGGCTCGCCCGTCGCGCGTTGTTATCAGGGCAATGCCGAAGATCGTAAATCGCCCGGTGGCATCGAAGCGCGCATTTCAGAGATGATTAAGATTTGCCAAAATGTACGCAGTCAAGCACAAGATGCAAACGTAAAAATCGCTATTGAAAATCACGCCGGAGATATGCAGGCTTGGGAATTAGTTACCTTGATCGAAGGCGCAGGGCCGGATTTTGTGGGTACGACATTGGATTCGGGCAACGCTACGTGGACGTTGGAAGACCCGATGGAGAATTTGAGAATTTTAGGGAAGTACGCGGTGACGACAGGGATGCGCGATTCTACTGTGTGGGAAAATGAGGAAGGTGCGATTGCGCGCTGGACGGCGATTGGCGACGGCGTGGTAAATTGGAAAGAGTACGTCAAAGAATTTCAGCGACTCGCGCCGAATTGTGCATTTGTGCTCGAAATTATTTCCGAGTTTCAAAAGCCGCTGCTATATTACCGCGACGATTTCTGGCCTCCGTACAGCAATGTGCGCCCGCGTGAATTCGCTAAATATGTGAAGCTGGCACGCTCCGGCAAAGAACGTCCGGCGTATGTAATGCCAAAAGGCGAAGCAGGGAAGAGCGAATTGCAGGCATATCAAAAATCAGAATTAGAAAAGAGTTTGCGCTATTGCAAGGAAGTTTTAGGAATTGGGCTGAAGGTGTAAAAAAATAGCGAAATAAAAGGCCACGGATTTGATGAAATAGCACGGATAGTTTTTAGGTGAACTTCTCTGCGTTTTTCCACACAATCCGTGGCCTTTTTTGTTTAGGCTTAGAAGATAATTTTCAAAGCTAATTGTCCGATGCGTTGACCGTCAGTCACCTGTGCGGTCGGGAATAAATAATCGAAGCGCGGGGTTAATGTCACACCAGCGGTATTCAATCCAGAAACCCGATATTTATTGCTTTGGAAGCTCGCAATATTCAGGCGATTGAAGGCATTGAATAATTCGCCGATGAATTGCACTTTGACTTTGTCTTCGCCGAAGCTGAACGATTTTGTCACGCGTGCATCAACCGCAGCGAATTTACCTTTGCGGAGCGTATTGCGTCCGACACCAGGCGTGCGATCAGTGCGATTATTGCCGTCGTTGTTCAGATCGGAACCAACTAATTCAGAGAACGGAGCATTTGATGCGACTTGCAAAATGCTGCCAAGTTGCCAGCCGTGCAACAAGAATTTCCCTGCCCCTTTCAAATCATGGAAAAACATTAAATCCCACGATCCGCTGACGACCAGACGATGTGGCACGTCAGAAACGCCAAGGCCGCGATCATCACTGAGAATCAGGCTTTGTTGTGCTTGTTTCGCGTCATCGCCGCCACCAACCACTACTGAAGTTTGATCCGGCGTGTTGTCAATGACTTTCGACCAGGTGTACGAACCAACCAATTGGAAACCGTGCGCCAAACGTTTGTTCATCGTCAATGTCAGTGCGTCGTACTGGGAATCGGCGCTACCTTCAAATTGGCTGATGCGACCGAAACCGCCTATCGGACGTGTTGGTGAAGACGTGCCTGCATGGCGCAGGAATGATAGTGTTCCGCCCGTTGAAAGCGTAATCGGGGTTGCAGTCAACACGCCTAAATTTAAATCACGCGTGCGCGAAAGCTGTGTGCCTTTGACGTGTAAATATGACGCGCCTATCGACAAATCTTTTGTTAAGGCGTAATCAAATCCTAAGCTTCCTTGTTGCGTGTACGGTTGCTGATAGTTTTTGTCGAAGATGAAAATATCCGGCGTGGCGGCAGTTCCGCCCAAGGCGCGAATTGAATTCAAATCCAGAAAACGATTCGGATAATTAAACGGCAGTTTTACATTTGTCAGCGTAATGCCAATGACGTTGATGCCGTTGTTGGAATGCGCTGTGCCAAGCGCAATCGAAGGCGTACGCCCGTAAAATAAGCCATAGCCACCGCGAATCACAAAGCCCTCTTTCGGGCTGTAGGCAAAGCCAAAACGTGGCGCAATATTGTTATGGTCGTTTTTAAATTGCGCGGTACTTAAGTTAGCAGCCGCTAGGCGTGTATCAGGATTCGCTGTTGTCGGCGGAGCCATTTCCTGAATGTCATAACGCACGCCAAAGTTCACCGATAAGTTATTTGTAACGCGCCAGTCGTCCTGCGCAAAAAATCCGTACTCATTAAAGTTCGGACGCGTCAACGCTCCGGTTGTGCCATCGCCGGCGAAGGATTGTTGATAACGCGAAACAAAACGATAGCCTGCATTGGTCACATCAAAATGGTTGGCGTATTCGGCAAAACCATTTGTGCTTTGGAAGAAATAGCGCCCGCCAAAATTGCCTGGGAAGAAGTTTTCAATTTTTTCGATAATGACATCTACGCCGCCTTTGAAGCTATGCTTGCCAGTGATGTAGGAAATGTTATCTACGAATTGAAATTTATCTTCGTTTGTCGCGCGGGGGCTGAAGCTGTTACGCCCGAAAACAAAGGCTGTCGTTCCTCCTTGTAGGAGGTTTCCTTCCGCATTGTCGGTATTTGCAAAACCTGGTTGTTTATCGAATGCCACTTGTGCGCGAAACTCATTGAGCAATTTAGCTGAGAATGTTGTGTTTAGTGTCGCAGTATATGTGTCGGTTGTAACGTTGCTACTGCCGCTGTGTTCTTCGGCGCTGGTGGGGCCGCTATTTTCTAAATTACGGCCTTTGAAATTTTGCCGATTGTAACGCAGGCTCAACCGATTGGCCTCGTCTATATTCCAATCAAATTTGCCGAGGTATACGTCCTGATTGAATCCCAGCGTGTAATTTTTGACGAGGGGCAAAAGGCGTTGTAAGCCTGCTTGCGAAGCTGCGTCAGACGGAGCTTGTGCGCCAAGCGAGGCGATTACCGGGCGTGTATTGCGTTGACCATCGTAATTAAAGAAAAAGAACGCGCGATCTTTTTTGATCGGACCACCAATGTTGCCCCCGAATTGATTGAAGTGATAGGCCGGTTTGTCAGCACTACCCACAATGGTTTTGCTGACCGTGTCATAACGGAAGCCCGCCGGAATTAAAGCCGGAGCTTGCGCGGCGGTTTCGAGGTTGCCATCACGACGCAAGCTGTTTGCGTTCAAAATGCGATCACGGAAAAACTCGAATGCCGTGCCGTGAAAATTATTCGTGCCGGATTTTGTGACGACGTTAATAACGCCGCCTGCTGCGCGTCCGAATTCCGCCGAAAACGAATTGGTGTTGACCTGAAATTCCTGTACGGCGTCTTGCGAAAATTGATACGGCGCGCGGCCTGATCCGGTGCGTCCTAATGATTGTCCGAAGAAATTATTATTATTGTCTACCCCATCAATTTGCACACTGTTGAATGTGCCGCGCTGACCGCCAAACGACAGGTCGCCCTGCCGTGTTGTGTCGCGTACGACGCCCGGTGTGAGCGTGACGAAATCGAGGAAATTACGACCATTGACAGGCAGGTCACTCACCGCTTTTGAGTTAACCGAACCGCTGACGCTCGAACGCGTAGTTTCGACAACAGGTGCGGCGTCTGTAATCGTGACAGTTTCCCCGACGCCGGAAACTTTCAACGCTAAATCAAGATTTAATTTTTGTCCGACGTTTAAGGTAATGCCGCTGAATTTATTTTCGGCAAAGCCAGTGGCGCTAGCGGACAGTTGATAATTGCCAGGCGGCAAAGCCGGAATGCGATAAATTCCGCTGTTGTCGGTAACCGTTTCACGGGTTAATCCTGTGTCGGTACTTTTAATGGTAACTTTTGCATTAGGTATGACTGCATTATTCGCATCTGTAACGATGCCTTCAATCGTAGCTGTTGCCGACTGTTGCGCAAAGCTTACGCTTGCAAGCAACAAGGCAAACAACGACGTCAGCAGCAATGAATAAACAGGGCGATGTTTCATTGGATACTCCTTAAAATTTTACTCCCGCAAGATTTTTGCGCTGAGCAAGACAAGAACATATTAAATAGGGGAGTTGACGTGACTTTTGACCGCTACGTCAAGTTTTTAAAAATTACAGCGAGAAGTTTTCAGGCCAGCATAGTTGATGATTATTCTGAGTCAATAAATTTAGTCTTCCGATAAGCTGCGATGCTAACGCACAGGCGAGCGCACGCGCAAGCGAGAGAGGAAAAATTTACTGCGGGCGTATGCCGTCAGCTTTTCCTACCATGCAGCCAAGCGGTAGTATTACGCAAATTAGAAGGCACAAAATAATTAACATTTGCTCATTGCTTACTATGAAAAGACTACTATTAATTTCAAACTTCGTAATGTTGGGGATCGGAATTTGATTTTTCTGGCTCGACAATAAGTCAGCACGTTGAATGATCGCCCACCCCATGATTTTAAAGGCTGCGGTGAATGCGCTAGACGGTGGCAGTTTTCCGCTACGGTGATTGTGAATCATTTGCGTTACGCGGAGCTGTACGTTGAAAAGGTCTTCCGCTCGACCGTTTGAAAAGTAGGTGTTTTGAGTCCCATCTTCAGGCCGCCTTTTGCCATATGCTGCCAACTAAAGTTGGTATTCAAAACTTACTTAACAAAAAAGCCAAATCGAGTGATTTGGCTTTAGTCAATTATGGGAGGGAGAGGGAATTGATTTTCAAGTTAAGGTTTCATGCTGACGGTATTGTCGCCCAATACACTTGGGCCATGAGCCGCTCTCAGCGATGTATCTGCGCGCGTCGTGCCATCGCCGAGAATCACGCCATCGCCGAGAATCTGACCATCGCCAAGAATCACGCCATCACCGAGAATCTGACCATCGCCGAGAATTTGCCCGTTGGCGAAGATCGCATTAACACTGTCGCCGAGAATTTGCCCGCTTCCACTGATTGATACTGCCCCTGACTTGAGGCTTACGCCTGAAGTTTTACCGGAAACCAGACTGAGTGCGCCGCTGGCATAGAGCGTAGCATCACCAAGAATTTGCCCTTTACTATAAACTGCCTGCCAGTATGTCATTAGCCCGCTGCCATAAAGAAAGCCATAATTCGTGATAACGCCTTGCCCCCATTTGACCGTTTGTCCGGCAATCGTACTGGTTTGCGAAGTTGGCAATGCGGCAGTGAGCAACGCTGCACCATTTGTGGTAGGTAGCGTAGTTTTGACAAGTCTCGCTAGTCGCACTGCGCCTTCGATATTGAGTTCACCCGCTCCTTGTTCCAGCATATTAAATCCGTTCAGCGGTTGTGCGCTGTACATCAGAATTGCTTTGACAAGATTAGGTGTCAGGCTTGGATTCGCTTGTAATAACAAGGCCGCAGCCCCTGCCACAACCGGAGCCGCCATCGAAGTTCCGCTCAGATACATCAGCGTATCTTGTAACGATGTCGCGCTGCCTGTAAGCAAAGCAGGATACGCGGCAGTTAATTTGTTGCCATTGTTATTATAATTATTCGATCTCGCTGCAATAATTTTATTACCGGGGGCAACGAGATCGGGTTTGATTAAATTGTCATATTTCTTTACCCCATTAACAGTTTTATAAGCGCGTGTCGGGCCACGTGAGCTATAGGTTGCGACTGTGTCGTCGGAGCGCGCATCTGTGCCAAAGGTATTTGTTGCACCAACCGTAATGACGGATGGATCAATCCCTGGCGAATGAATGCCGCCATAAATTTTCTTGCCGCTTGCGTCTTTGCCATCGTTACCAGCGGCAGCCACGACCACGATTCCGGCATTGACGGCGGCTCGCGCTGCAACACACAGCGGGTCAGTTGTATAGCTATCTTTTGCCATTGAGCCGAGGCTCAAATTGATAACACGGATATTGTAATTCGTTCGATTAGCGACGGCCCAGGCCAATCCAGCAATGACGCTGGCGACGGAGCCTTGTCCATCACTATTGAGTACGATCACACTAATGACTTTTGCGGCGGGGGCAATTCCGCGATATGCGCCTGATCCAACCAGACTGCTACCCATCACAATTGTTCCTACATGGCTGCCGTGTCCGTACGGATCCATGTTTTGACCAGTATTCGTGAAATCAATTTGGGTCAGGATGCCGGGATGATTCGTAGAAGACCGGAGCAAATTGTGGTTTTGGTCGAATCCGCTGTCGAGAATTGCTACGCCAATATTATTACCGTTATTGCTACCATCCAGCGTTTGTCCGCTAATCATCGAACGAACCAGCGATGCGCCTGTAGTATTTTCAAGATGCCCATGCGCGATGACCGGGCGATCAGGCGAAACATAAGTGATGCTGCTGTCTGCCGCTAATTGACGAATCATTGAACGTGGCGCTTCGACTACCACCAATCCCATTTTATCTAGCTTGTTGCTAATGCGTCCGCCTGCCTGTGCCAATTTTTCCTGCAACACAATATTTGGAGTGGTTGAATCTAATTGCAGGATGAAACTTTGTTTTTCCTCCGGCAAAGTGTCAGTGGAAGGAAGTAATAGACCATTGACCTTAGTGCGCGACGATGGTTGGCGAGTTGTAGCTGTTGCTATTGATCCCGTCCGCAGGGTGCGTACCTGTGCCAAGGTTTTCCCGGCTAATAACTGACGCTGTTCGTCGTCATCTTGTGCCAGCATCTCTTCCAAATCTGGCGCAAACTTGGAGGCTCTTTCTTTCGTTACTTTAGTTCGCAATTCCTTCAGCGTTGAATTTTGGGCGAACAGGCTCAACGGCGTTATTTGCAAACTTAAAAGTAATGCAACAGCGAGGGCACTTCGGCTTTTCAATTTATCGTTTTGGCGTTTCATAAAAACTTTCCCCATCTAAATCAGCCACTGCTGAAGATGTAACAGAGGAGGTCATTAAAAGGCGGAACTTTACGTAATTCGTGATGAAATGTTGATACTTACTGTGATAATTGGAATCTTGCGAAAATTACGCATGCAGACATTTTGTAGCAATAGCGGTGCAACATCTGCGAGGCCACGAGAACTCAAATAACGAGGTACAAATGTATGAGAATGCAAGATAGGTGGTTACGTTTTTAGGTGGTGTCGTCAGATAAATATCCTGAGGACTGGTGTTCACGCTGGTGGTGGTTGAGAAGGATGATGTGGTTAGGCGGAACGAGCAGATTCTGCTCTTGGGCAACCAAAGCCAGGACTTTTTTCCTGACTTTGGTATTGACCAAAATTGTAAACTTAGGATACCGGTTTCATGCTGGCAGTATCATCTCCTAGGTATCTTGATGTGCTCGATGGTTTCAGGGAAGAGTCCGCGCGCGTAGTGCTATCACCCAGTACGACGCCATCGCCAAGCACGACGCCATCGCCAAGCACGACGCCATCGCCAAGCACCACACCATCACCTAAAATCACGCCGCTGATGAAAACCGTATTGGCTGAATCGCCTAAAATCACGCCGCTGCCAGTTATTTGCAAAGCACCGGATTTCAATACCACTCCGGCGGTGGTTTGGCCTGTGACTTTGGCAAATACCCCACTACGGTAACTGGTTGAGTCGCCCAGAATTTGCCCTAACCCATAGACAGGTTGCCAATATGTCATTAGGTCGCTGCCGCTGATAAACCCGAAATTGGTAATGACCCCTTGGCTCCATTTGAATGTCTCTCTGGCAATCGTGCTTTGTTGGCTGGATAAGGAAGCTGACAAAAGTGCTGCGCCGCTGGTGGTCGGAAGTGTAGCCTTAACCAGCTTCGCTAATTTCACCGCGCCTTCAATATTTAATTCTCCCGCGCCCTGTTCGAGCATATTGAAGCCCTTCAGCGGTTGTGCGGTATACATCAAAATTGCCTTGACTAAGCTTGGCGTTAATTTGGGATTTGCTTGCAGCATTAACGCGACCGCTCCGCTGACAACAGGCGCAGACATCGAAGTGCCGCTCAATTGCATTGTTCCCACTAATGGAATTGCTGATTGGCGCGCTGCTATTAACCCCATGCCACCACCAGTGTTCCCGGATTGATAGGAAAAGCTGTCGTTCAGATTGTTAAATACATTGAGTTCGGGGCACTCGGTGACCAGCTTATTTTGCGAAGCTGAATCAGCCCGATTATAGGATTGTGCGCCAATAATGCGATTACCTGGTGCGATAAGATCAGGTTTGATTAAATTGTCGTATTTACGCGCTCCATTGACGGTTGTGTAGCCACGTGTCGGTCCGCGCGAACTGTAGGTTGTAACAGTATCGTCGCTGCGTGCGTCTGTACCATAGCTATTTGCCGCGCCGACAGTAATTACCGAAGGATCAATCCCCGGCGAATGAATGCCACCATAAATTTTCTTGCCATTACTATCTTTGCCATCGTTACCCGCCGCAGCTACCACCACAATGCCTGCATCGTAAGCACGTCGTGCAGCCAGACAGAGCGGATCGTTTTTGTAACTGTCTTTCGCCATTGAGCCGAGGCTCAAATTGATAACACGGATATTGTATGTCGCTTGATTTTTGATACACCAATCAATGGCGGCGATGACGCTGCTGGAAGTTCCAGCCCCTGTTTCATCCAGTACGCGCAGGTTAAGTAACTTAGCTCCCGGCGCAATGCCTGTGTAATACGCCTTCTGAAAATTGGCGTTCCCACTAATCATTGCTGCGACATGGGAACCGTGACCAAAACTATCATCTACGCCAGTATTGTTGGCTAAAAAACTTTGTTGTGTTGCGACTACAGACGCGTTGGCGTCATTGTACGAATAGGAATACGTGTATGTGCCGTCGCTATTGATTGCATAATAAGAATAATTCAGCGACGAATTCAACATGTGATGATCTGCTGCGATGCCGCTATCAATTACGGCAATGCCAACGCCACTGCCATTAAGCGCAGTGGTTTTGCTAATAAGCGAGCGAATTTGCGCTGCACCAGTTGTCGTTTCTAAATGCCCGGAAGCAACGATAGAGCGGTCTGGACTGACGTAAGAAATGATAGAGTCTGCTGCTAATTGACGAATGACTGCGCGCGGAGCTTCGACCACCAGTAAGCCGGTCGCGCTTAGTTTTTGCTGGGTACGGACGCCAGCTTGTGCAAGCTTTTCCTGCAAGACAATATTGGGAGTATTGTTGTCTACCTGCACAATAAAACTTTGTTTTTCTTCAGCCAAAATATCACTGGAAGGCAATAATACGCCATTGACCTTTGTGCGCGAAGTTGGTTGATAAGGTTTATCTGTCGTCGCCGATCCTGTGCGCAACGCACGTACCTGCGCTAAGGTTTTTCCGGCTAATGTCTGACGCTGATTTTCATCATCTTGCGCGAGCATGTCCTCTAAATCTGGTGCCAGTTTGGGGGCTTTGGCACCTTGTTGTTGCTTGCGCAAATCCTTGAATGTTGCCGTTTGTGCCAGCACGTTTCCAAGCGTAAGTGGCAGACTAAGCAACAGCGAGAGCGAAAATGAAATTACTTTTTTCATACAAATAGTAGTTAAGCATTATTGCCTGACTTCATTTACAGTGTAGGTAACATGCATGCTGTGTTATCCCCTAGCCACGCAGTGTTGTTAGTGACTAATCCATCCGCGAGCGCCAAGCCGTCTGCGAGTGCCAATCCATCCGATAAAATAATGCCATCGGCTAACGCAAGACCATCCGCGAGCGCCAAGCCATCGGCCAATGCCAAGCCATCGGCTAACGCTAAGCCATCAGCTAACGCTAATCCGTTACCATTAATGCTCACAGCTCCTGGATAAAGTGTGATGCCGCCTGATAATTTGCCTGGCAAGATTGAGAAAGCGTTGCCATTAACTCCTGTGGCATCTGCTAGCGCTAAACCGTTGCCATATACGCTCTGCCATTGCGTCATCAAATTGCTACCGTATAAAAAGCCCCAATTCGTAATGACACCTTGTGACCAGTTGACGTTTTGTCCGGCAATTGTGCTCGTTTGCGAGCTTGGCAACGCGGAGGTGAGCAACGCTGCCCCATTAGTGGTGGGCAAGGTTGATTTGACGAGTTTTGCAATGCGTACGGCTCCATCCACGTTGAGCAATCCAGCACCTTGCTCGAACATATTGAAACCTTTCAGCGGTTGTGCGGAGTACATCAAAATCGCTTTGACCATGCTCGGTGTTAAATTGGGATTGACCTGTATCAGCAACGCTGCGGCACCGGATACGACTGGCGCAGCCATTGAAGTCCCGCTTAAATACATCGCCCCTTTGGTGTAATCAGCTTTAGTGGTTTCGCTACTGGCTTCAAGCTGAAGGTTTTGATTGAGCAAATAATTACGCCACCAAACGTTCACATTTTCTGTGGCCGTAAACACTTTGCTGGCGGATTTTGCGGCAATCAATTTATTGCCGGGGGCAACGAGATCGGGTTTGATTAAATTGTCATATTTTCTTTCCCCGTTGACGATAGCGTAACTGCGTGTCGGGCCACGTGAACTGTAAGTTGCGACTGTATCGTCGGAGCGAGCATCTGTGCCAAAGGTATTGGCCGCGCCCACCGTAATTACTGTGGGATCAATGGCCGGCGAATTGATCCCCCCATAAATTTTAGTGCCGTTGGCATCTTTGCCGTTGTTGCCTGCTGATGCGACGACGACAATGCCAGCATTAAAAGCACGACGTGCGGCAATACAAAGAGGGTCAGTTAAGTAACTATCTTTGGCTGTCGTTCCAAGGCTTAAATTAATCACGCGAATATTGTTGGCTGATTTATTTGTGATGCACCAATCTATCGCTCTGATGACGGTGCTGGCTGTGCCTTGTCCGTAATCATTCAAGACTTGAAGACTAATGAGGTTAGCTTTATAGGCGACGCCTGTATAAGCGCCATTCGACCAGGAATTGGTTCCCAATGCTACTGATGCGACGTGGGTTCCATGTCCAAACTCATCCATCGGTCGGCTATCATTATTGACGAAATCATACCGTACGCTGGTTCGCCCCGTATAAAGTGAATAGTGATTATCAACGGTGCCGCTATCAATAATCGCAATTCCTACTCCGCGTCCATCCACATTGGTAGTTGAGCCGAGAAGTCCACGAATTTGGGCTGTGCCTGTCGTGTTTGTTACATGTCCCGTCGCAGCCATCGGGCGATCAGGGCTAATGTATTCAATCGCTTCATGGATTGCTAATTGTCTGATCGCAGTACGCGGCGCTTCGATCACTGCTAGTCGCAAATTTTCGTGCGATTGCTGAATCGTGCCACCAACTGAGGCTACTTGATTTTTTAAGGTGACATCCGGCACGTCCTCTTTTAGTGAGACAATGAAGCTTTGATTTTCTTCTGGCAGCGCCGCTTCATTCGGCAGCGTCAGCCCATTAATACGTAGCTTTCGCAATGTCGCATTAGCATTAATGGATTTTCCTGATTGTCGGAGTCGTTCAATGAGACGAGCCAGGCGAGCTTGTCTTACCTCAGCTAAAGTTTTTCCGCTTAAAGTTGCAACGGTGTCTTGATCGTCCTCTTGTAGCAGTGCTTCCAAATCAGGGGCAACTTTGTTCCTCTTTTTTTCCATACGCTTGTTGCGTTGCGTGTAGCTACCCTGCGATGAGTCCCCAAAGGAAGTAAAGGGAATGCTCAACATTAGTGCTAAGGAGAGTGAAACTACTGATCTAAATTGCATAAAATTCCTTAATTGAAATAAAAAAATCAAGCCTGGCAGATGGGTATTTTATAGAAGACAAATGTGCTGACTATGTTTTGAATCTCTGATAATCGCCGTAACAATTGGAAATCAGCGAGGATTGCTCATGGCAAGACACGGCAGAGTGAGAGGATTGCAATAAATAAGAAAATTTTTCAGGCTTTTCGCACGCGGATAATGGCTGTGTGGCGAATTTCTGCGATGATTTTTTTTGGAGGCGCAAGCAACTGTAAATCGAGGCTGACGATTTCGTGGCCGTTTTTATTGTACGAATCAGCAACTTTTCCGCGCAACGAAAGCTGGTCACCTTGTTGCGGCAGGGCGTGATGTTTCACTTCGCTACTGGTATGAATCCAGGGGCCGAGCTGACAATTTTGCATCAAAAATTCATTCGCCTGCGCCAGGTAAAACGCCGGATGGCACCTGGCATCAGCGCCAAAATAAAGCGGCAGTTCAGCACGGACATCTTTGAGAAATTTGGCTTCGATAGCTGCAAGGTCTAATTTCCAATCCAGCGAGCCGAGCATTGCTCCTGCCGGAAAATTAGCAATGGTTGCTGAAGGCTTTAGGGTCGGCAAATCTTGATGCGGAAAAGTAGCTGGAAATATTTCTGCTTTTACTCTTGGCATGGTTGCCGTTGCCACCGCGCACAAAATTTCTGCTGGATTAAAAAGCGCAAGGCTGATTGTTAATGGATCAACACTCATGATTTTGCCACGCACACAGGCCTCTTCGCCGTGATAAATCGGCTTCAGAAATTTTGCGGAGACCGTGCCCTGTTCTATCCAGCTAATGCCAGGCATTTCAACTAGCGGATGCATCAGATACGCATACACGCCTACACCAGGAACAAGGCCGCCGCGAAAGCCGAATTGGGCGGCGACATCATCGCTGTGAATTTTGTTGTCGTGATCTTCGGCGTAGTTGTGACCGATAATTTTATATGACGCGAGTTCTTGCCCAAGTGAAAAGGGAACCATTTCGTGATTCTCGCAGATCGCCACAATTTTTTGTAGGGGCAGCAGCTTATCCTCGCCCGTATCACATATCATCAATATGGGCGATCACAAGGGATTGCCCCTACAAAATGCTTTGCCTGACAATGCACAAAAATCGCAGTATGTAGTAAGCTGCTGCGCGTAGTACTTCCACCCAAAATTTTTACATCAATTTGTGAGGAGAAAAATGAAGCCTATGTCCACATCGCTTATTTTAGTTTTTATGTTCGCGTTACTTTTTAGCACGACGATTGCACAGGACGGGCCGCCAGCGTATGGCTCCGTGATTACGCTTGAGCAGGCGAAAAGAGTTGCTGCTGCGGCTGAAGCTGAAGCGCGCAAAAATAAATGGAATGTTTACATTGTTGTCGTAGATTCCAGCACAAATTTAGTATTGATGCAGCGGATGGACGATGCCCAACTTGGCAGCCTGAACGTGGCGCAGAAAAAAGCTTATACTGCCGCTGCTTTTAAACGCTCAACGAAAGTTTTTGAAGATGGAATTGCCAGCGGCGGCGTAGGCATGCGCGTACTTGGCAACGATCAGGTGATGCCGATTGAAGGTGGCTTGCCGATTATCGTGAACGGCAAAGTCATCGGCGCAATCGGGGTATCCGGCGTAACCAGTCAACAGGACGGCATTATTGCCAAAGCTGGCGCAGAGGCTCTGAAATAATCAGAAAGCAAAAAATCATGCATTTCAAACGACGCGATTTTCTGAAAACGAGTGCGGCGGCGGCGCCATTGGTTGCATTGTCAAAAGATGCAATCGCGCAAAAACATCAACTTAGCGCAAAGCTGGAACAGGCGATGAACGCGCCAGTTTTGAAGACAGAATTTTTCAAAACCCCTGTCAAAATTGCTGCGATTGATTTGCTGAAAAATGGCAAGAATTATATCGTGCGCGTACGTTCGACCGATGGCGCAGAAGGAATCGGCGGCGCGCACGATGCTGTGATGGCGACTACGTATCCGATTTTTCTCAAACGCGTCGCGCCATTTTTTATTGGCAAAGACGCGCGCGAATTGGAAACGCTGATTCATGAAGTCTATTTGCGCGATTCAAATTACAAATGGCAGGGGTTGCCGTTTTGGGTTTGCGTTTCCAGCCTGGAAGTCGCGCTGCTTGATCTGCTTGGCAAAGTCGCAAACAAATCATTCGGTGAATTGTTAGGAACCATCGTGCGCCGTGAAATTCCTGTGTACCGTGCCAGTGGCAATCGCGGCAATGCGCCCGAAGCTGAAATTGCGTATCTGCAAAAAATCGTAGCGGAAACAGGTGCCAAGGCGATCAAGTTTCGGCTTGGCGCGCGAATGTCTTATGACGACGCCTCGACCAAACGCGATCACACGATGATTCCACTCACACGCAAAACCTTTGGCGATAAGATGGCGATTTATGCAGACGGAAACGGTTCTTACGATGTGCCAATGGCAATCAAAATCGGGCGGATGATGGAAGAATACAAGCTCGCCTTTTTTGAAGAACCTGTGCCGTTTGATTATTACGATGAAACAAAACAAATCGCTGACACCTTGAAAATTCCGATTGCGCTCGGCGAACAGGAATGCAGTATGCGCAGCTTTCGTCGCATTATCGAAAACGATGTCGCACAAGTCATACAACCTGATTTGCTGTATTTCGGCGGGCTGACACGGTCAATCAGAGTTGCGCGCATGGCTGCAATTGCTGGCAAAGATTGCACGCCGCATATGTCTGGCGGCGGCTTGGGCTATTTATACATCGCGCATTACGCTTCATGCGTACTGAACTGTGGTGCGCATCAAGAATACAAAGGCGATGATGATACGCTGCCTGTGAGTTCAGAAACTTCGTCGCTCAAAAGCGAAAATGGCTTGTTGAAAGTGCCAGTCGGGCCGGGCTTGGGCGTAACGATTGATCCTGAATTTTTGCGGCGCGCTAGTATTATCACTGCATAAAGTGACAACTTATAAAGTTTGTTAGCTATCGTACGAATCGGTTTCTGCACGAGCAAATCGTAATTAGGCTCATTCATTCCTGCAGTCAATTCAACGTAGTACAACGAAAAAAATCCAAAGGAGAATGTGTATGTCTCAAATAGGGGGCAGTGTCGAAGTTGCTTCGGCAAGTTCGGACGGGTGGTTGGATCGCTTTGCACAAGTGATGGGGCGTTTTGTGCCGGACGCGATCACGGCTTCGATTATCTTTATGTTGGTTCTGGCGGGGCTGGCATTATCGCTTGGCAATTCGTCCACAAAGATTTTGGATGCTTATTCGCAAGGACTTTGGTCGTTGTTGGCATTCACGATGCAGATGACATTAATCATTACGCTCAGTTCCGTGTTGGGGGCAACGCCGCTTTTTCGCAAAATGATTTTTACGTTGTCACAATTGCCTAAAACAGCGACACAAGTGGTTGCGCTGGCGGTGCTGATTGTTGCTGTTGCGTCCTATTTTTATTGGGGCTTGGGCATCGCACTATGTCCGTTGGTCGCAATTCATTTTGCCCGCGAAGCCGAGCGCAAAGGACTCAAAATTGATTTCATGTTTTTGCTGGCCACTGTCTGGGGATCGCACGCGTGTTGGCAATATGGCCTGTCATCAAGCGCAGCTTTGTTGATGGCTACGCCGGGGCATTTTTTAGAGAAAACCACTGGCGTAATTCCACTGGCGACGACGATTTGGGCTCCAGCATCCATTATCATGGAAATTGCGTATATGTTATTGGTGATCGTTGTTGGTTGCTTGCTGATGCCGAAAGCGTATCGCCCGCTGTCGCATTTTCCTGATGCTTACAAATTAGCAGAAGAAGAATTGCCCGGCGAAATCGCACCGCAAAATTTTTCTGAACGGATGGAACGCAATTCATTTGTGCTGGGAATTTTGTCGCTGGCGTTGCTTGGTTGGTTATACAACCATTTTTTTGTGAAGCGATTAGGGCTAGAAATTAATGCACTGAATACAATTTTATTGTTTCTGTGTTTACTGTTGCATCGCAATATTCATCGCTTTACCGAAGCGTTGAAACGCGCTGTGTTATCGAGCTGGCCTGTAATTGTGATGTACCATTTATATGCGGGCGTAGCCGGAATCATTCAACACACAACCGTCGGAGAATTTCTGGCAGGCTTGATTGCCAATGTTTCGACGCCGTACACCTTTCCGCTGATTGCCGTGGTTTCCGGCACGATTGTCGCAATTTTTGTGCCTTCGAGCGGTGGGCAATGGGTGATTCAAGGATTTGTTACTTCAAAAGCCGCAACCGCAGTCGGCTTAACTGTGCAACGCGGATTGCTGGCGCTCAGCGTAGGCGATCACATGGGCAATTTAACTGCGCCATTTTGGTATGTTGTAGTGGCTGGAATCACGCGTGTAAACTTCCGCGAATTTTATGGCTATGGATTAATTTATGCGGCCCTATGGTTCGTTTTAGGTGTGATTGTTTTTACCTTTGCGCCCTGTTGAGCTTGAGCAAGAATGCGTGATGTACGAGCTTCAGTTTTAAGGAGAAAATCCCAATGAATTTTATGAAAGCACTTGGTTTGTGTTTGCTGGTCGCGCTCAGTATTGATGCTGAGCCGAATCGCCGCACAATTATTTATGATGGAAAGGTAACTACGGTGAGTTCTTCACCTGTGTCTGATACCACCGATTTGTGGATCACTCTGGAAGATTTGAAACGCGCGACCCAATTTGAAAACAAGCCCAAAGGCGTTTGCCGTGATGCGCTTTGCTTTCCTTTACCGAAAGCGCGCAAAAGTGCTTTTCTCAAATCACAAGGAAAAATCACTTGGTTTAATTTGAGCGAATTTGCACGGCTTGTGCGCCAGCCTGTTGCGTTTGACGGCGAGCAATCAGTTTGGTTTTTCGGCCCACGTGCGGATGAGCAAAATGGTTATGTTGCCACGCTCAAGGCACCTGATTTTAAATTGCCGGATATGAACGGGAAATTACATTCGCTGTCAGATTTTCGCGGCAAAAAAGTATTGCTGCTGACCTGGGCTTCGTGGTGAGGATGCCGCTTTGACCTGCCAGGATGGCAGAAATTATATAGCGAATTAAAAGACAAAAATTTTGAAATCATTTCTGTCGCGCAAGACACAGGCGGAGTAAAAGACGCTGCTCCGTGGATCACCGCTGCGAAACCTGAATACACCGTACTGATTGACACAAAGCATTCGGTCACACAGCTTTACAACATGGTGAATGTGCCCACCGCCGTTTGGATCAATGAACAAGGTCGTATCGTGCGCCCGAACGAAGTCGCTTATGTGGATAACCGTTACACCGGAATGCACAAAATTGATGCTGCGCCTTATCTTGATGCAATCCGCGATTGGGCTGCGAACAGTGAGAAAAGCGTGTTTGCGCTGAGTGAAAAACAATTAAAAGACCAAATGGAACAGCAGAAACCGGAATGGGCTTTGGCCGCAGCGGAATTCAGTTTGGCGGAATATTTATATCGGCAAGGACAATCGGCGGCTTCGATCAATCATTACAAAGAAGCACAACGCCTCAATCCTGATAACTGGAATTACAAGCGACAGGCGTGGGCTTTGTCGAATGCCGACCGCGATTACGGCACAAATTTTACAAAGGAAGTGCAAAAGCTAAACGGCAAACCATATTATGCGCCGCGCCGTTTGCCAGAGAAGAAGAAATAGAACACCGTTTTGAGTCCCGCCTTTAGGCGGCCGGATTGTAAAAGCTGCCGCCTAAAGGCGGGACTCAAAACTTTTACTCCACAAATTGGATGTTTACTTTGTTTGGAATCACGCCTTTGGCAAAGCCTTCATCCAATAACAACTGCACCGCTTTTTTATCGTTTTCGGTATAGCCAAGCGTACTTTTGTTGACCCACATTGCAACAAAACGGTCGGCGGTTTCGACTTCCATGTCGCGGGCAAATTGCATCGCGTAGGCTAACGCCGATTCGCGGTTGTCCATCGAATATTGAATACTCTTGTGCAACCAGTCGGAAACTTCGCGTTGTAAATCCGCGCCTAAATCGCGCTTGATTGCATTGCCGCCCATTGGCAAGGGCAAGCCTGTTTCTTTTTTCCACCACATCCCAAGATCAAGAATTTTATCCAAACCTTGTTCGTGATAAGTCAGTTGACCTTCATGAATAAGCAAGCCCGCGTCAACATTGCCTGCAACAACTTCGTCAATAATTTCGTCGAAGGGCAAAACTTTGTATTGAAATTCGGGCGTATGCAATTTCAGCGTAAGAAACGCGCTGGTTAATATGCCGGGAACGCCGATGACCATGTCTTTGATGCGGGAAGCTGGAACTGGTTCGCGCGCTACGACAATCGGGCCGTAGCCATCGCCGATGCTCGCGCCGTGCGGCAACAATGCATAATGATCCGAGATGTAGGCATACGAATGAAATGACACAGCGGTCACATCAAATTCGCGCGTAGTCATCGCAATTTGATTGAGCGATTGAATGTCTTTAAGGGTGTGCGAGAATTCCAGATCGCCTGTGTTGATTTTGTCAGTGGCGAGTCCGTAAAACATAAACGCATCGTCAGAATCGGGGCTGTGAGCTAATTTAATTTGTCGTTTCATAGTTGTTAGTTGTCAGTTGTCATTCGTCCGTTGTTCTTTTAGCACTGGCTGTAGTTGTCTTCAGAAATACAACGGACAACTAGCAACGGACAACTGACTAAGCTGCCAATTCATATTCGCAGAAAGAATTGTAGACTGTATCGCGCTCTACAGCTTTGAATCCGGCGTCTTGAATTAAGTGAATAATTTCTTGTTTGCTGGCTTCATTATCGCTGGGCGCTTCGACTAAATATGATTCCATCAATTCGCCGCCGCCTGTGATTGTGCCGTCGAAATCATTGGCTCCGAAATGCAAAGCTGTTTGCGCAAGTTTTTTACCGAGCATCACCCAATACGCTTTGATGTGATCGAAATTGTCGAGCAACAAGCGCGACACCGCGATAGTTTTCAAACTATCAATGCCTGTCGGCCCTGGCAAATATGCAAGCTGCGAACCGGGCGGATAAAATGCGAGCGGAATGAAGCATTGAAAGCCGCCTGATTTATCTTGTTGCTCGCGCAGCTTCACGAAATGGTCTACGCGATCTTCGTGATTTTCGATGTGACCGTACAGCATCGTAGCGTTTGTTTTTATGCCTGCTCCGTGAACTTTGCCGGATAAATCCAGCCAACGCTGTGCATCGGTTTTATGAGTGCAAATTTTATCGCGCACGCGTTCGTGAAAAATTTCTGCGCCGCCGCCAGGACAGGAATCCATTCCTGCTGCACGCAATTTTTCAATAACTTCTTCGTCTGACATTTTGTAGAAATTGGCGAAGAAATCCAGCTCAACCATTGTGAATGCTTTGAGGTGAAGTTGCGGAACTTCGCGTTTCAATGACGACAGCAAATCGGTGTAATACGAAAAGGGGAGTCGCGTGTTGAGGCCGCCTACGATGTGCAATTCGGTTGCGCCTTGTGCTGCGGCATCGCGCGCGATGGTGAGATTTTCTTCGATGCTGTGTGTGTAGCCGCCTTCCTGATTGTGCTTCACAAAAAAGCCGCAAAATTTGCAATCGGCATAACAAAAATTCGTCGGATTTAAATGCCGATTCACGTTGAAATACGTATTCAAGCCGTGCTTGCGACGACGAACAATATCGGCGAGTCGGCCTACACCATGTAGATCGTCGGAAGCAAAAAGCGTCACGCCATCTTCAAAAGATAAGCGTTCGTTGGCGACAACTTTTTCGGCGATTGGTTTTAGTTTTGGGTCAATGAAAAAATCGTTCATATTGTTTTCATTTGCCACGAATTACACGAATTTTCACGAATAAATAATTATAAAAATTCGTGTTTATTAGTGTAATTCGTGGCTTCTATCAAAATCATTTCAGCAATTTCTTTATCAATTTCTCTGCTTCTTTTCTATCCATTTCGCCATTTGCGGCGAGCACCTCTTCGGCAAAAACTTCTCCATTAGCTTTGATGTTTTTAGCTTCGATTAATAACGTAAATGGCGTCCCCCATTTGCGTTCGTCGCCGCATTGTTTGCGATAAGCAAAATGCGTAGTTTTTTGCCGTGCAATTTCTTCGGTTGTTTCAATCGCAATCGGATACGTCGGTTGATGTTTGGTGACGAAATCTTTGACCTCCTGCATCGCTGAATAATTGCATACGCCGACAACGCCTAAGCCTTTGTCGCCGAATTTTTTCAGCAAATGTTGGATCGTTTCAAAATCGTGGCTGCTGTTTTCGCACCATGCGGCAAAGTAGGTAACAAGAATTAATTTTTTGCCCTTGGCGAATTCACGCAAATCAATTTTTTGCCCTTCGACAGTACTGGGAAATGCGAAATTTTTGTACGTGATTTTGTGCGACTGAAAAGTGACGAGTTTATGGTCAATTTCGTCTTTCAATGCTTTTTGTGCATTGCTGTCAACACCGACAATCATTAATAAAATTATGGCGAGGATGTTTTTCATTTTAGTAAGAAAATATCTGCAGCAATAGTGACAAATAAAATTATGCTAACGAAAGCGTTCGTTGTAAAAAACGCTGCGTTCAAGCGCGAGAGATCATTAGTTTTGACGATGCTGTGCTGATAAATTAAGAGCAGCGCGGTTGCTATAACTCCGATCAATGCAAGCCAATGCAAATTACTAAATGCAAAAACTGCGATCAAAGCGGCGAACATTGCTACGTGCAAAAAACGTGCAATCCATAAAGCTTTAGCGATGCCAAATTTTTGCGGAATCGAATTTAATCCTGCTTGTACATCAAATTCGTAATCCTGACACGCGTACATCACATCAAACCCAGCAGTCCACAGCATCACGGCTAAGCTTAATAATAAAGGCACAGGCGAATCAATCGCGCCGCGCACGGCAATCCATGCTCCGGTGGGAGCGATGCTCAAGCACCAACCTAAAACTAAATGCGAAAGGCTGGTAAATCGTTTGGTGTAGGAATAAAGCAGCACAGATGCCAGCGCTACTGGGGATAAGATCAGCGTCAACTGATTGAGCATATACGCCGCGCAAAAAAAGATCAGCGCAGACATGAGCGTAAATAATCCGACAAATTGCGCGCTCAATAACCCCGCCGGAATCGCCCGCATCGCCGTGCGCGGATTCGCTGCATCAATTTCACGATCCGCCAAACGATTAAATGCCATCGCCGCCGAACGCGCGCCAACCATCGCAACTGTGATCCAAATAAGTTGTTGCGCTGAAGGCAAGCCACGCGCCGCCAAAACTGCACCCAGAAATGCAAAGGGAAGCGCGAACAACGTGTGTTCGATCTTAATCATTTCGAGAGTTGTTTTTAGGCTTTGCAACATAAACTATGAAGTACGAACGCGGAACGATGAATAAACTTCAGCCCTCAGCGCTCTGCGTTCATCATTTTTTTCGCGCTTCCTTCCCAACGTGTTTTCTGTTCGTGCGCAACACCTAAATGATCCAGTAAGCGATGCGTAAAATGTTCGACTAAATCATCAATCGTTTGGGGGAAATGATAAAAACTCGGCATCGCAGGAACGATTCGCACGCCCATTTTGGCGAGCTTCAACATGTTTTCCAAATGAATTGCGTGCAAGGGTGTTTCGCGCGGTACAAGAATTAAAGGGCGATTTTCTTTCATCATCACGTCGGCGGCGCGATGAACTAAATCGCGCGCAATGCCTGTAGCAATGCACGCGAGCGAACTCATGCTGCAAGGCACAATCACCATCGCATCTGAAATATATGATCCACTGGCAATCGAAGCGCCGATGTCTGCTGCCGGATGCACGAGGATTTTGTCAGAATCAATCCCGATTAATTCACGGACGACGCGCGGTTCAGTGCCAGCTACGTTAATACCTAATTCTTCATTGACGACGCGCACGCCAGCTTTGGTGATGACGAGATCAATGCGCGTTACGTCAGGAGATTTGTGCAGGTGCGCCAAAAGTTTTTGGGCATAAATGGAACCGCTTGCGCCTGTGATGCCGACCGTGATTGATTTCATCTTACTGCCTTCGGTGCTATAACTTTCTTTGTTCACAACCAAAGTATAAGCACGCCAGATGGCGATTATGTCACGAAAGTATGGATCAACAAAATTTGCGAGAATTACTGCTTCAGTTTCAAACGGGAGCAACTTCGGTGGACGCTGTCATCGAAAAACTCAAGCATTTGCCGTATGAAAATTTGGGTTTTGCGCATGTAGACCATCACCGCGCAATCCGCCAAGGGTTTCCCGAAGTTGTTTTCGGGCGCGGCAAAACCCCAGAACAAATTGCCGCTATCGCCGAAAAATTATTGGCGCGCGCGGGGAATTTACTCGTGACTCGTACGGAAGTGCGAGCTTTTGAATTAGTGCAACAAATTGAACCATCCGCAATTTTTCACGAATCCTGCGGCGCGATTTCAGTCATTCGGGATCGCACAATTTACGGAAAGGGAACTGTTGCGGTTGTGACGGCAGGAACTTCGGATATTCCGGTAGCGGAAGAAGCTGCGCTCACAGTCGAAGCGATGGGAAACGAATTAATAAAGTTATTCGACGTTGGCGTCGCTGGCATTCACCGCATTCTGAGTCAGCGCGAATTATTGCAGCAGGCGCGCGTGGTTGTGTGCTGTGCGGGAATGGAAGGTGCTTTGCCTTCAGTTGTGGGCGGGTTAGTTAGCGTTCCTGTGATTGCTGTGCCGACGAGCATCGGTTATGGCGCAAGTTTTGGCGGCGTTGCTGCTTTACTTGGCATGTTGAATTCGTGTTCGTCTAACGTAACAGTCGTAAATATTGATAATGGATTTGGTGCAGGATATGTGGCGAGCTTAATAAATCGTGGCTAAAAAGGGAGCCTGTTTAATTCTTCAGGAACTGGTTGAGGTTTAAGTCGAAAAATATTTTTCACAATACTGTAATTTTTCTCGGAAGAGTTTACAGATTGCGAGTATGTCTAGGGTGCCAGCATGATCTGCTGGTGTTAGGTGGTGTAGCATTTCCATTGCCGGTAGAATGTTACTCTAACCACTTAGCTAGCTCTTTGGCGTGAAGGGGTTGGTTGTACCCAGTGAGCAATCACCCCTTCTTTTACTCTTCCCTCGCTTGATCCTTCCTACCTACTTTCCTATTACCATTCCAGGTCAAACAAATCAAAATACAAGTAAAAGAAGTTTAATGACTACGAAAAAACTTAGGGCAAACGCAACGTGTGAGGTGTGATAATTTTTGGTGAGGCATTTCTGAAGCGCTTCATTTAAAAAACGATGAAAGCCATTGGAATCTGCCCCGTTAGTTTCCAAGAGCTTTCATCGTAACCAATGAAACTACTACCGAAAAAGCAAGCGCAGTCTAGCTGTCACTTTGCGTTAAATCAAGTTAAAATATTTGAAAATTGCTTAACTTGTTGTAAACAAAGGGAATAAAATTGTAGTAAAAATGCTTAAGTTTTGTCATTGTTTGACAGAATTTAAGAGCGTGCTTGTAACTATTTGTGTGATAAGGAGTTGACGTGTCGCTCCTGTTCAACGATAATTTCTATCGTAGTAACTAGCCGTTTTAACGAATAGTCAGTCAAAAAAAACTTCAGCAATTTGATTGATCTCAGGAGGATGAAATCAATCAATTCGCTTCAGCCTCTGGGGAAAAATGCGCGTAGATTTAACTGATTGGATTGCGTTGAATATGGTGCGCGGTATCGGGCCGCGTACTGCAAATATTTTGTTGGATCATTTTGGTTCACCCGCGAGTGTTTTTGCTGCTCCGCGTGAAGTGTTGCTTGGTGAAGGACTAAAGCCTGAAACCATTGAGCAATTACAAAGCACTGAAATTTTGGATAAGGCTCAGGCCGAAATCGAAAAGCTCGAAATTCTTGGCGCGAGTGTAATCACCCTAGCCGATGAAGGTTATCCGCCATTGTTGCGCGAAATTTACGATCCTCCGATTGCGCTTTATGTGCGTGGAGATTTAAAAGCGGCGTTAGAAAATCCAGCGATTGCTGTCGTTGGTTCGCGCCGTTGTTCGACTTATGGCACAAACGCGGCGAATTTTTTAGCCCGTGAACTCGCGGCGCAAGGCGTGACGATTATTTCTGGCCTGGCGCGTGGCATTGACGGCGCAGCACATCGCGGGGCATTAGAAACAAATGGCAAAACACTTGGCGTGATTGGTACAGGACTGGATATTAATTATCCGAAAGAACATAAAAAACTGACGGATGAAATCGCTGCGACCGGTGCAGTAGTTTCAGAGTTTCCGTTGGGGACGCCGCCGCTGCCACAAAATTTCCCGTATCGAAATCGCGTCATTAGTGGGTTGAGTTTTGGCGTATTAATTATTGAAGCGGCGGAACACAGCGGTTCCCTCATTACGGCGCGAATGGCTTATGAGCAAGGCCGCGAAGTTTTTGCTGTGCCTGGCAATATTACTTCGCAAACTTCATTCGGACCAAATTTTTTGATTAAAGACGGTGCAAAATTAGTGCAACAGGCGCGCGACATTATTGAAGAATTTCCGCGCTCCATCCGCGAGTCATTATTGGGAATTGGCTCCGCAATGGATGAAAAAGGTAAAAAGAAAAAGCGGCAACAGCCAATCTTTGAAGCCATTGCGCTCAGTGCGCCAGAACAAAAAGTGATGAGCCTGCTCACAGCAGATGCGGCAGCTCACATTGATGAATTGTTGTTGACCAGCGGATTATCTTCGCCTGATTTGATGAGTGCATTGCTTGGCTTGGAAATGAAAGATAGAATCAGAGAGCTTCCGGGCAAATGTTACGTCAAAAGGTTGTAAGGTCGTGTACGTCGTAAAATTCTTTGAGTGGGTTCAAACCTGGTTCATACATATTGCTCAGCAAGTTGTGGTCATGCCTCTTTATTGGGCTGCCCCGATGATGGTTTTGGTGGCGATTGCGGATTCATCGCTGCTTTCCTTACCCGAAGTTAACGACATCATTACGGTTACGCGCATTGCACACAATCCCAACGAAGTTTATCTTTTCCCGTTAATTCCTGCGCTTGGCTCAGTGATTGGCTGCTTGATTTTGTATCGCATTGCGCGGCAGGGACGGAATTTTCTGACGAAAAAATTTCATCCTCAACATCTCGAACGCGTCGAAGCCTTATACAAAAACTGGGGATTATTAGCGCTAGCGATTCCGGCATTATTGCCACCGCCATTGCCTTTCAAAATTTTCGTTGCCACAGCAGGCGCACTGGGCTATCCGCTTAAAAGATTTGTCCTGACAATTCTGATTGCGCGGATGGTTCGTTATTATGCCTGGGGCATTGCCGCTTATTTTATGCGCGAACAGGTTTTACAGGCGTTGGAATGGCTGAAATCACACTTTGTCGAAGTTTTAATCGGCGCGTTTGTGCTGGTTGCGCTAGCAATTATTACTCGCTGGATAATTTTATTAGTTAAGAGCCGCACAATAAAAAAGAACGCTGCGGCTTCTGCAATGGATTAGGATTTTTTTCATGCTTATTTTTCTTTCTGGCCTGATGGATTGGTTCAAAAATTTGAAAGCCACGTTGATTGGTTTCGGTGCACTCGGCATATTTTTAATCGCGCTTTGTGACGCCGCATTTATTCCGATGCCGGGTGGCCCCGATGTAGTCGTTATCGCGCTCTCGATTGCTAAACCTGCACTCATGCCGCTGTACGTTTTCGCGGCGATGGCTGGTTCGACGATTGGCTCGTTGATTTTGTATTTCATCGCGCGCAAAGGTGGAGATGCTGCGTTGCGCAAATTCAGCGCCGAAAAACGTGCAAAAGTAGAAAAAGCGCTTGAGCAATATGGTATTTGGGCAATGCTCGTGGCCGCTGTAATGCCGCCGCCGTTTCCCTTCAAAATTTTCGTTTTGTCCGCAGGCGCATTTCACATGCAACTTTGGCGTTTTGTACTGGCCATGATTTTAGGGCGCGGTTTTCGGTTTATTTTGGAAGGCTATTTGGCAGTGCGCTACGGCGATCATGCGACGGAAATTCTTAAACAAAATGGCGCGAAAATTGGTTTAGGCATTGCGGCAGCGATCATTATCGCGCTTGTCGTGAAGCTATTACTAAGTCGTCGCCAGTCGGCAGATGAACTGAGTTCAGAAGAAGTCAGTTTATAAAATTTAGCTCAGAACAACGTGATGAATTATTTGAGTACAAGTGAAATCGAAGCAGGATTGGCGACAGTACTTCAATCGCCCAAAGATGAAGGGCGTTTGGAATTTATCGTGCGCCGACCGCGAGTTAACGCCCGTGAAGTTTTGGCAGAAGGCCAACTTGATTTAATTGAAGGTTTGGTTGGTGATAGCTGGTACAAGCGTGGCAGTTCGCGTACGCCTGATAATCGGCCTCATCCCGATATGCAACTTAATCTCATCAATGCGCGGCTGATTGATCTTCTCGCGCAAAGCAAAGAGCGCTGGGAATTAGCAGGCGATCAGCTTTTTCTTGATCTGGATTTGAGCGGAGAAAATTTGCCAGCCGGAACGCAATTAAAAATTGGCTCCGCAATTATTCAAGTGACGGATCAACCGCACACTGGCTGCAAGAAATTTGTGGAGCGGTTTGGTTTGGACGCGATGAAGTTTGTGAATTCACCACTTGGTCGGCAGCATAATTTGCGTGGGATCAATGCCAAAGTTGTGCAGGCTGGCACTATTCGCGTGGGCGACATCGCTACAAAAATTTAGCAAAAAATACTCGCATTACTAACCGCAGAGAACGTAGAGCGCGTAGAGATTTAGAGCTTTTCTCTGTGTCTTCTGCGTCCTCTGCGGTTAATTCTTTCATAAAAATCTTGCTAAATGTTTCGCCCAATCACGCTCATCAATCTTCCGACGCTGCGTTCGGCTCCGTTTTCCTTGCGATAGCTAAAAAATAAATTATTTTCTGTAATCGTACAGCGCGCCGAATCGTAAATACTTTCTGCCCGCAACCCTGCGTCCAAAAGCTGCTGAATGTTGCAGCGATTCAAATCAATATGCCCTTTACCATTAGGCTGAATTTTTGAAAATAACGAATCAGCATAAGAAAATTCCTGCCGAAATTGTTCCAGGACTTCAGGGCCGGCTTCAAAATTTTCCGCACAAATCGCAGGGCCGAGCGCGGCATGCAAATCTTCTGGTTGCGAACCGTATTCCTGCTTCATTCTCTCAACCGTCAACGCCAGGATTTTTTGCACCGTTCCGCGCCACCCTGCATGCACGCCCGCTACTGCACGCGTTTTGACATCGGCAATTAAAATTGGCAGGCAATCTGCCGTTTGAATGCCGAGTAAAATATTAGGCAAATTCACTGTTAGCGCATCACCCGGCTGCGCTTCTGTTCGCGCGTCCGCCAAATCTTTGAGGGAACGAATATCGGCTGAATGCGTTTGCCGCGCCGTCACTAATGTTGCTGCGCCCGCGCCGACCGCCGTTTTAAATTGTTGCCGATTTGCCGCAATACGTTCGCGCCATTCGGGTTTGGAATGCCCCAGCGTAAATTCGTTCAGTTGTGTTTCGTCGTCAGTAATGCGTGTACTGAAGGCATTAATAAAACCGAGTTGTTCCAGTGGTTCGCACACGAGAAATTGCAAACCTTGCCTCTTACGAAATGAAAAATGATTCATCAATTAGTTGTCCTTTAAGATTTCTTGTTAATAATTACTACAGATTACGGACGTCGGACAAATTATGATTATTGGGATCGGCATTGACATCATCGAAATTCGTCGCATCGAACGCGCCTTATCTGCCCGTTTTATCGAACGCGTATTTTCTAAGCGTGAAATCGAATATTGCGAACATTCTCGCCGCGTCGAGAAATATGCTGCACGCTTCGCCGCAAAAGAAGCTGCCCGCAAAGCCATCGGGGCGGGCACTCCTGTAACAGCTTTATCCTGGCACGATGTCGAAATTATCTCTTCGCCGGAAGGCGCGCCACGCTTAATTTTTCACGGGCGCGCTGCCGAACTGGTGAAAAAAATGAGCGTCACTCGTTCGCATGTTTCTATGTCACATTCCGTCGAAAACGCCATCGCGCAAGTAATTTTGGAGGGCGAATGATTGCTGCCTATGCGCGCAGGATATTTGCAACTGGCATTGTCGTAATGAGCGGTTGCAGTCTGTTTACTTATTTGGGAAAGTTCCATCGGCTCTTTGAATTGACAACTCATTTTCGTCTGCAATATTGGCTTGGCGCTTTTGTTGCGGTGATTGTGATGAGCTTCTGGCGACAGTGGCGTTGGGTTGCGCCCGCTGTATTAGTCTTAGTCCTGAATTCAATTCATTTGTACCCGTGGGTGATTACAAGTGGGATGGCGATTAGTACATCGCCTACTGGCAAATTGCTCAAGCTTGCGCAGGTCAATGTCCAATATCGCAATACGCAATATGATCGAATGGTGGCATATTTAAAGAACGCTGATCGTGATATTGTTATTTTACAGGAAGTGAATCAGGAATGGGTTGATAGACTTGTTCCAATTAGGGAAATTTACCCGTACTCGCAGATTGAAGCACGCCCCACAGGCTCCGGCATTGCCGTTTATAGCAAGCTGCCATTTGAAAAAGTTGAGACATTGCATTTGGGCGCGGCAGACAGACCAGGCATTCACATACAATTTAAGCTCGGCGATAAGATCGTGAATCTCATTACATTTCATCCGTTAACTCCGATCTTGCCAGCGAAATTTGCAGGAAGCACGAAAGAAACGGCAGCGATTGCTGAGTTGGTGGCGCAAACGGCTGCGCCCAAAATTTTGATTGGCGATTTTAACGATACAATGTTTTCGCATCGTCATTCGCAACTATTAGCAAAAACACAAATGCGCAATGTGCGCAGCACTGCCGGAAGCGTTATTATTCCGACGTGGCCTTCGTGGTTGTACTTTCATTGGCTAATGATTCCGATAGATCATTGTCTGGTCAGTGATGATATTTTTACCGAAGTCGCACGTTCAGGCGGAGCCAACGGGTCAGATCATTTACCTTTGGAAGTGAATCTTGTTCTGACTGATAAATAAAATTTGCCGTTAAGCCGAAGGACATTATCACCACAAACCAGCCCTGATTTTTATTGATCTATGACGTTATTGTTTTTTCTGTTCTTTGCAATTTTCGATGTCCAGAAATTGAATTTGCCTGTTGGGGCAAAAGTTCTCGAAACGCGCACGCTCACAGCTACGTCACATCCAAACAGAGCGTTAGTTTTGTGGATGGTGAATCCGAAAAAAAATCCGCGTGAGCCTGCGGATGAAATTTACACTTGTCCTGAATATACGCGCGGACATTATTTCAGCGGACAAACACGCATTTCGCTGGTTGATCTGAAGACGAACAAAACTATCAATACGATCAACGTGAAAGGCGAAACGGAGGATCACGATAGTTTTGATATGCCGTACAAAATTGCGCGTGGCTATTATTATCAAGTTGCGAGCAGCAAAACGAAGGAAGCAAAACCGATTATTCTGTCACTGCAAGATTTCAATGGCGATGGCAAAGCGCACGAATTTGTTTTATACGATGCCGAAGGTTGTATGACTGTGATGACTACGCTCATTGGTTACAGCGAAGCGCAAGACAAAGTCATTCAATATCAAACGGTTCTAAAAATAAAAAATAAAAATGAGTCCAAAACTGAAACGGTTGGGTGGGTAGATCATCTTTTCAAGCAACAACCACGCAAACGCGGCGTGTGGAAATTTGAGATTGATTATCGCGGGCGCGGAGGTTCGCTGGATCAATACAATGTTCGTTACAATACCAAATTGGAACGATTTGAAGGCACACTCATTTTTAGAGAATAAATTTATGCAATTCAAAAAATCCTTTTCAGTTTTTCTCACACTCGTACTACTTCTTTCACTCGTTATCACTCCTGCCGGCCAAGCCGCTTCGCGTGCGCCATCTCGTGGCAAAAACGGGATGGTTGCTTCGGTCAGCGAAATCGCCTCCAACGTTGGGGTAGAGATTATGAAACGCGGCGGCAATGCGATTGACGCGGCGGTCGCAGTTGGACTCGCGCTCGCCGTCGTGTGGCCTGAAGCTGGCAATATAGGAGGCGGCGGATTCATGATGATTCGCTTGGCGGATGGCAAAGCTGTAGCGATTGATTACCGCGAAATGGCTCCGGCGGCGGCGCACCGCAACGTGTATTTAGACGCGCAGGGAAATTATATCGAAAATTCTTCGACGGTCGGACATCGCGCCGCAGGTGTTCCCGGCACGGTTGCAGGCTTTGCGTTAGCGCTGCAAAAATATGGCAAGTTGAAATGGGCGGATGTGTGCGAACCCGCGCGGAAATTGGCTGCGGACGGGTTTCCGGTTTGGTATCAGCTCGAAACCAGCCTCAAAGCTTCGAGCAAAAATCTCGCGCAGTTTCCTGAAAGCAAACGCATTTATTTACGCAATGGCAAACCGTACGAAGATGGCGAAGTTTTTAAGCAGCCTGAATTAGCTGCTACGTTCACGCGTCTGATTAAAAATGGCCCGCGCGAATTTTACGAAGGCGAAACGGCGCGACTCATCGCCGCAAGCATGAAGAAAAATGCGAACAGTTGGATGACGATGGAAGACCTGAAAAAATATCAGGCGAAAGAACGCGAACCACTGCGCACAATTTATCGCGGCTATGACATCATCACGATGCCGCCGCCTTCTTCGGGCGGAATTGCATTGATTGAAATGCTGAATATTTTGAGCCGTTACAATCTGAAAGAAATGGGCTTCAATTCATCGCGCGAATTACACGTCAAAACCGAAGCGATGCGTCGCGCGTTTGCTGATCGCTCAGAATTTTTAGGGGACACTGATTTTGTCAAAGTTCCGGTCAAAGGTTTAGTCTCGAAAAAATACGCTGACACCGTAGCCGCGACGATCAATTTGGAGCGTGCTTCGACTTCGGAAGAAATCAAACACGGGCAACCAGCAGCCTATGAATCTACTGAAACTACGCATTTCACCGTCGTAGACAAAGACGGCAACGTAGCGACAAACACCTACACGCTGAACGGGAGCTTTGGCTGTTTTGCTACGGTGGAAGGTGCAGGAATCTTGCTCAACAATGAAATGGATGATTTCGCTGCGAAGCCTGGAACACCGAACGCGTATGGCTTGATTCAAGGCGAAAATAATGCCGTCGCAGCAGGGAAGCGACCGCTGTCGGCAATGACACCAACCGTAGTTTTGAAAGACGGGAAATTATGGTTTGCGCTCGGCAGCCCCGGCGGCCCAACGATTATTAACACCGTGCTGCAAACACTCATCAATGTGATAGATCATGGCATGACCATTCAGCAAGCCGTAGACGCGCCGCGCATTCATCATCAATGGATGCCTGATCAACTTCGCTTTGAACCAATGGGCATCGTCGCAGATGTGAAAGATAAGCTACAAGCAATGGGGCATAAACTAACCGACAGACCGAGTTATATGGGCGATTGCGAAGCGATTATGATTGAAGATAAAACTGGCGTACGATTAGGAGCCAGCGATCCGCGTCGCGGCGGCAAAGCCGTTGGCTATTAAGTGTGATTATAAAATAATACCGATGAATATTGATTTGGTGAGCGGTTAGCAAGATGACTGCCACTTGATAAACCGAAAAAGCGCGGGTGTAAAATTATGATGCCAGATTTTCAGCGTGATGGTGTGATGCCCCCTATCGAACCGAAACGCTATAAAATTCTCATTGCCGACGACAACGATGACATTCGCATTATGTTGTCAGAGTTACTGAATTTACAGGGGCACAAAGTGATTATGGCAGAAGACGGTGAAAAGGCTGTGCAATTAGCTTCGCAGGAAACACCGGATTTAATTTTGATGGATGTGATGATGCCTCGTTTGAGCGGTTTGGAAGCTGCACGAAAAATTCACGATATGGCCGCACTGAACAATGTACCAATTGTGGCGATTTCTGCGTTTCGCAATCCGCTGGCAGAAACCACAACCACGGGAACTTTTCGTTGGCACGCTTACTTGCGCAAGCCATTTGACCCTGCCGAACTCGAAAAAATCATTGCTAGTTTGGCGACGAAAACGTTTTGAGTCCCACCTGCAGGCGGCCTTTTACCCAGCGTTGCCAACTAAAGTTGGTACTCAAAACTTTCAGTTTGCCAACTAAAGTTTGGTATTCAAAACTCATCGCCGCTATTCTTTGTTTGCTCGTTCCCACGCTAATTTTGCAGCACCTAATAATTCTGCCTGCTCGCCTAATTTTGCCATCACAATTTGGCTTTGCTTATACGCTGTAGGAGCAGCCCAACGCTTTGCTTCGGCCTTAATTGATTTGAGAAATGGTTTGAGTTGTTGACCAAACGCGCCGCCGATAACAATTGCTTCGGGATTGAGCAATGAAAGCAAATTCGCTACGGCGCGTCCAACCGTCGCACACGTTTCTGCAATGACGCTGAGCGCCAGCGGGTCAGCGCTACGAGCGGCGCGAATGATTGTTGCCGCGTTGATTTGCGCAGGATTGGATAGCACCACTTTACTGAGCAGCGAATCAGAATCCGGTGTCCATTTTTCAAGCGTGTGACGAACGAGCGCCGCTTCGCTGACAGTAGTGGCGAAGGCTCCTTGCCCAGTAACTTCGTCCTGATAGTTTTCGCTCAAGGCCAGCCACGAAGCGGCTCCCGCCAAATCGCCAGCGCCATGAATGATGGTTCCTTCCAACAAAAATCCGACAGAAATTTCCTGCCCTAACAGCAACGCTACGACATTATTTTTGCCCGTAGCCGCACCGCACCACGCTTCGGCTGCGACGGTTGTGTCGCGCGCGGAATGCACCACAATCAACGGATGTGCAGAAGTCATCTCTGCCGCGCGCTCAGACGAAGCCGCCGCCGAAACACGAATGTCTACGCCGGAATCGTCCAGCGCTTCTTCAATCATTGCGCGCAACGGCACGCGTTCCCAGTTGAAAGTATTGTGATGGGAAAACGACACGCGTTCGGCACGCTGATCTATAATGCCATCAACGCTGATGCCAACAGCCTTGACGATTGTTTCGTTGCGTTCAGGCGAAGCGGCTAATGCCAAAATTAATTGTGTGATTGCCGCCACAGTGGCGCGCACGGTTGTTTGTTTGAGCGGTGTATTTTGCAACACTAAGAGGCGCCCCGTTTCAGAAACAAGTGCGCCTTTGATTTGGTTTTCTTCCAGCGCCAGGGCCATGACTGCCTGCGCTGTTGGCGTTGAACCTCGTCGCGTGATGGCTTCGGGCATAAATTTTTCCTTAATAAATTTTGACCTCGTAAACGGCTCCGCATATCATAACGGTTCGCGCTGTCAGCCCCAAACTTTGTCGCGCAATTTTTTGCCCCGCCGTGATTTTCTTATGCTTATTAAAAATGTTGAGGAATACTTAATGTACCGAACAGCTCTATTTTTATTCTCACTCATGTTTCTTTCGTTTACTCAATTAGCCTGCCAGCAGGAATCATCATCATCATCTGCACCGACCGCTTCGACATCTGTTGCAGCGGCGACGCCAACACCTGCGCCGACTCTTGCAGCATCTGTTTCTGCTGATGGCATGAAAACTTTGCCGAATGGTTTGCAATTCAAAGACCTTGTCGTTGGCACTGGAAAAAGACCGCGTTATCAACAAGAAGTGAAGCTCGAATATATAGGCAAAACGCAAGACGGCAAAATTTTTGATCAAGGGAAACTTAATTTTAAGCTTGGCGATCCCGAATATCTAAAAGGCTGGAATTTAGGCATTCTTGGTAGCGGCGAAATGGACGCGATGAAAGTTGGCGGCAAGCGTTTGATAGTGCTTCCATCAGATTTGGCTTTCGGCAATATTGGTGTGCCAGGAAAAGTTTCTCCGAACGCGACAATTAGTTTTGAGATGGAATTATTGGAAGTGAAATAAGGAGGGAGAGAAGGAGCGATTTCTCGCAAGAATTTCGCTCCTTCGGTCTATCCCTCCATCGCTCTATCGCTCTACCTCATTTGATTTGTGAATAAGCTGTCGGGCGCAGGAACGAACCATAAATATTCGACACCGCTTCAGGATCAGTCCAACCAGGCAGCACTTTGATTTTTGCAAAAGCTTCACTCTTCACGAACTTCGCCCAAGCCGCTTCACGCGCAGGCATGTCGTCGAACGCAATCATATAGGTCAACGCAGGTTGCCGCGTACCAATCACTTCTTCGCCAAAGAAAATCGGCGCGAAGCCACAATCTCTGAAAATCTTGATTTCTTCCTGATTGAACATTGCAACTTTATTTTTTAGCGAAAAGTGATTGCGCGATTCATACGTGCGCAGTTCAAACACGCGCGGAGCCTTATTGGGCGCGGGAACTTCTGTTTTGATGTGTCCGTCAAAAGCCTTCAGCAAAACAGATTCATAGCGCACATAGGGCATTTCCGGCGTAGCTTCAAATTCCTGCCATGCTTTCATAAATTCTTTATCACTTTCCATCCGCGCATTTGCCACCTGCATTTCGCCCATTGATTTGTAATCAATGAATACCATCAGCGCAGGCGAATATTGCCCAGAAGCGATGGTGAAACAGCCCACGGGGCCGATGTCCTGGCGCTTTGCCATCGGCATAAAATGATTCTGAAAAAAATCGTGAATGCGTTTAGTGTTGATGTCATTGCGCAATTGATAGGTGCGCATTTCGTAATAGTGATTGCTTTCTGCGGCTGCGTTTGTAGTCAAGTTCGTAGCTCCTGCTAATCCGGCAACGAGGCCGGTTTTGAGAATGTTGCGACGGTTCATTAGATGATCCTTTCGGGTAGTCAAAAGAGAGCTTTGAGTACCAACTTTAGTTGGCAACGCTGGGTAAAAGGCCGCCTGCAGGCGGGACTCAAAATGTGTTTCCAGGATTTATCTTAGCCAATTCAAATTGTTTCGGAAAGCGTTGCTAAGATTTTCCACCTCGCATTTTTCCAGGCTCTCTGTTGCTCTTTGGTAAGAAAAGTCCAGGCGACGATGCGGCTGATTTTATTGCCTTGCCCCATTGGAATGGTTTTCACTTCGACTGCCTCGGCTTGGTGGAGCACGGCGTAAACGCTTTTGAGACTAGATTGTTTTGAAATCAGCGTCGAAAACCAAAAGCAGGAATTTCTAAATTGGACGCTCTCACGAATCATGTTTCCAACGAAATTTTCTTCTCCGCCTTCAGTCCACAATTCACGATTTTTTCCGCCAAAATTCAAGGTCGGTTTGGTGATTTTCTTGCTGCTTAAATTCGATAATTTCCTCAGTGTTCCAGCCTGCGCTTCCGCCAGCGAAGCGTGGAAGGGTGGATTACAAATAGACAAATCAAAGAGTTCATCTGTGCGAATTATCCCGCGAAAAATATCTTTTGGATTCGGCTGCAATCTGCATTCAAACGCAAGTTTTAAAGCTGGATTCGCCGCAATAATTTTACTCGCAGCGACAACAGAAACCGGATCAATATCTGTCCCCACAAATGACCAACCATATTCTTTATGCCCGACAATCGGATAAACGCAATTCGCGCCTACGCCAATATCCAGGCATTTTATTTCCTTGCCAGTCGGGATTTTCCCTTCGTTAGAGGACGCCAGCAAATCCGCGATGTGATGAAGATAATCAGCTCTGCCAGGAATTGGCGGGCATAAATAATTCGGCGGAATGTCCCAATTTTCAATTTCGTAAAAATGTTTGAGCAACGCTTTATTCAGCATTTTCACAGCGCTCGGATTCGCAAAATCAATCGTATCGTCGTTGTAATTATTCCGCATGACAAACGGAGTCAATTCAGGACAGCTTCCTATTAACGCCTTGAAATCGTAGCGGTCACGATGTTTGTTGCGCGGATGTAATTTGGATTTTTCTTTTTGGGGCGGCTTTTTGGAAGGCATGAAGATTGATTCAATAAATGAAGGAGTGTTGCATAAAGCGCAATTTTCGCTTGTCTGCGTCGGTTTTATAAAGTCGCTGAAAGCGACCAATAATATAGCCCAGCGAGCATCGCTGGGAAAGCGAAGAGCCAGAATCCGTCGCTGAAGGCGACGCACAGAAGGTTTGAAATTTACCGATGTAATTGTAGCTCGCCTACAGCGAGCGGGGATTTTGTCGCGCCGTTCCCCGCTCGCGGGCTATATTATTGGTCGCCTTAAGCGACATCTGATTATTTCAATCCCAAACGTAACGCTCGTCAAAATCAATCTCACATTGTTGCAAGAATGCTCGATATTCTTCCTGAAAATTCTGCTTAGCGTGATGCTGTTTTGTCGCTTGATGTAATTGATTACGGTGTCAATCTGGGATTGCCCTACGGAAAATGCGCCATAGCCTTTTTGCCAATAAAAATCGGCTATCACGCTTAATATCACCAATCAATTCCGGCAGATCAATTTTCTTTGGCAACGAAATCAATAGGTGAATATGATTCGCCGTGCCATTCGCAATAACTAATTGGGAATTGTTATTTTCGACAATCCCGTGGATGTAGCCGAATAAATCATTTTCAATCTCCGGCGTAATCAAATCCGCGCGATTTTTCGTAGAGAAAACAATATGCGCCAACATTTTGAAGAGTGATTGCGGCATAACGATAGAGGCGTTCGAGTTAATATTTATGGATTATTACCAACGGCGAGGGGGAATATAAATCATTTCATCAAGTGAGAAAAGAAACTTTGTTGTTAGTCGCTAATGGCGAGCAACAATAGGAGAAAAGAATCATTGTTATTAGTCGCTAACGGCGACCAACAATATAGCCCCGCGAGTATCGCGGGGTAGCGTGAATACGAAAACATTCTGTCGCTGAAGGCGACGCACAAAATGATTAAAAATTTGTCTTGATGAATGAATGTTGCTCGCCTACAGTGAGCGGATGTTTTCTTGCTGTATTCCTAGCGATGCGCCTTCAGCGACCTAATCCGCGACGCTGTCTTACTGTCGCTGAAGGCGACGAAGATTATAGCCCCGTGAGAATCGCGGGGTAACGCAAGATCATGATATTCCGTCGCTGAAGGCGACGCACAATCTAATGGTGAATTTTGCTCAGGTAAATGTTGCTCGCCTACAGCGAGCGGGTGGCATTCTGACTTCGTTCCTAGCGATGCTCGCTAGGCTATATTGTTGGTCGCCGTTGGCGACAAGGCTCCGTCGCTGAAGGCGACGAAGATTATAGCCCCGTGAGCATCACGGGGAAACGCAACATAAAAATATGCCGTCGCTGAAGGCGACGCACAATTGCTAGGATTATTGCATCGTACCGCTGTTGGCGACGTTGTAGCGAGAATGGTTGGGCTTCGGCATTTGTTTATGCGTCTAAATTATTTACTTAACTAGCAATAATTGCTCTTACTAACGCATCAATTTCATTCATTACATCTGGCATTTGATGTTTGATTTCGACGCGCAGGCGACCCAAGCGCATGGGCGTCAAATCACCTTCGGGTGGATTGGTGCGCAAGTAAGTTGCCGCTTCTTGATGAGCGGTTTCGCTTAATTGGGCAACGCGTAAATGCGCTTCATTCGTGGCATCAAAGCGAGGGAAATAGACATCAAGGATTTTTTTGTGAACGTGCCTTGCGCCAAATAATCCTCTGGCTTGAAATTCTTTCATCATTGAATTTGGTACTGATGAATTGAAGAATGCAGATAGATAGCAGGCTTCAGTCAGAGAGGTTGTGAAGTAAACATATGTCACCGTATCAACTATAAAGTTTAAATCGAAATCCGCTCGCTTGATGACTGTTGAATTAGCATCTTGTGCCGACGCATTGTAAAGAACTAAATATGGTTTATTTAGATTTTGCTCCGCAAGTTTATTTTGCCAATTTAAATATTGTACTGCGCTAATATTTTTACTTTTTTCTGTTTTACGTTCATCCCAAATTTTTTCAGCTTCGGCAAACCAGCGCGCTGCATTTAAAAATCCTGCTTCTCTTAATTCGTCCGCCGTGTGCAACACAATCGTTTTGTCTCCATTGTCTTTTTGTTTGATCGTGAGCGGCAGTGTGACAAGGTGGGGCTGAAAAAGTGTGAAGGGCAAAATACTTTTCGATAACGCGGTGCGAAACAGAAAGCGACTTTCGACGCGGCCTTTCAGATCGATATTTACCCATGGCTTTTTGGCGTCGGACTGAGTCGCGGGCGAAGTTCGGACATTGATGATGCGATCAGTGAAATCAGGCGGCAATTGCTGCGCAATATCCACGAAATAAAGCGAGCGAGGTGTTAGCTCTGCTCCTCTTTTAAATTCCTCTTTATAATAATTAGGTTTATTTGCCCCACTTGATTGTCGCAATGAAAATGCAGATGATTTGCCTTGCTGAATGTAAAACCATTCAACACTGGTTTCGGTAAGCCTGGCTTCAACTGTCTGCCAATTGCAATTATGTACGAGCAATTTGCCGCTAAAAGATTTTCTGGCAAAGGTACGCGAGCGGTCGGCAGTTGTACTATTTTTCTCGGCAAATAAAACGCAGCTTGGTACACGGAACAAGGGCGCGACGCCATCCAAATCCCACGCCGCTGTTAATGAAAATCCTTTCGCCCTGCCAGAACGTGTGTTGTCGTGATGATCGGCACTGAAAAAGCTGCGCGGCAAAACAAACGCGATTTTGGCTCCGTCAGCTTTGAGAAAATAACTGCTGCAATAAGCCAAAAATATGGCGGCTATTTCTAAGTTGGGATAGTTGGCTCTGCGTTCAGGATTTACGTCATATTCTTTGGCGAGCGTATCCAGTACATTTTGATATTCCTGATTGCGAATAGAACTGTACGTGAACCACGGCGGATTGCCGATGACGTAATCGAATTTTTGCGCGAGAAAATATGGCTTGTATAAATTCTGTACGATGAATTTCCAAATGCTGTCGCGTCCGGCTTCTTTCACTTTTTTCAAGCCGCGATAAATTTCATAAAAGCTGTGCGCGATTACATCAGCAATTTCGCTACGATTACATTGCGTCTTTAAAATGTTGGTGAAGGTTTTCAGCGATTCATCTTTGCGTTTTTGCGTTTGCGTTGCCAGCTCTTCGCAAACGCTCAAGGCGTCATCAAATAACGCCATATCGTCAAAAATATCCATTTGCAGCGAATAACGATCTTTATCAATTTGCAGCAAAAACTCATTGCCGAACAACGACTCTACGCCTTTGGGAGCGAGCAAGGTATTTGCCAGTACAATATTCAAATGCAGTGGTCTTTTGGCATTGATGATGTCTTTGCCATACGCGAGCAAAAGCGTAGTTTTCGCAATTTGTACCGACAGCGGATGAATATCTATGCCGTGAATTTGTTCGTTGAGTTCTTCAATTTTTATATTCGGATGCAATGTCTTGATGCGATCAATCGCAGCGCGAAGAAACGAGCCACTGCCGCAGGAAGGATCAAGAATTTTATCTGTGGTTTTGAAATCAAATTCTTTGACTACGCGTTCGCATAACCAATCCGGCGTGTAATATTCGCCGAGCGCGTGGCGCGTGTCCAAATCAATTAATTCCTGATAGACGCCTTTGAGAATATCTTCGTCAACCGTTTGAAAATCGAAGGCGGAAAGCTCTTGCGCGATAAGCCGAAAAACTTGTTTGAGCGTGGGAAAGCTTTGTTCGTTTTGTATCCAGAAATAAAAATCGTTCTCAACGAAATTGCTGATGTTGTAGCGCTGAAAAATCGAGCCATCAATAATTTCGCGCATTTCAGTGTCATCAATATAATCGTCATTGGAGACAACTTTATATGCCAGCATTTTGGCAAAAACGCTCAGGTAAGTGTGAATTAAAAAATTGTCTTCGGTTGCTTCAAACGAACTATACGCCACGCTCAAAAAACGGTTCCATTGTTCAAACGAAACCTGTACTTCGCCGCAGTCACGCACCGCGCGAAAATTCTTTTTCATTTCACGAAAGCACTGAATGAAAACGTAGCTTTGATAGCCGAACGCTTCTTCGATCCGCTTGAGCGAAGCTTTTTGCTTTTCTTCTTTGAAAAGAAAACGATCAATCCAGTAATAAAAATCCTCGGTGTTATGTTCGGTAAGCGTGAAAGAAGCACTTTCAACTTCATTCAGAATTAGTTCGTGTTCTTTGATTGTTTCCAGTTTGTCCAAACAGGAAACATCCGGCGCGTAAACTTTCCAAGTCACGAAATCCGAAGCGATTAATGTGAAATTATAGCCTTCGCCAGAATTGAATTGCCCCAACAGATAACCCGCCAATTGTTCTTTGGCGTGGACAAGCGTTTTCTTCAGGTCGTTTTCAAATTCAATAATAATATTGTTGTACAGCGTGTCAGCACTGCCGCGATGCATTTTGTCCTGGCGCGAAATATTGACGATAGAAGCTTCTGCGCCGCTGCTGATGGCATCAACGACTTTTTTCGTTTTCTCATTGTCCGCATACAAACGATTGAGCAAATCTTTGAATGCCTCTTTTTTGGTAAGTTCCTTGTTAGCAGATTTTATTTTTTGCCGATATTCACGGATCAATTCCAAATTCATAGCTGATGATTTCCCCGAAGATATAGCTTGGCAATTGTGGGTTCGGATTGAACTGCAAAAGCTTTCTATCACGAAATCAAAACAGAATTCAAAGCGTCAATCATTAATTAAAGGTTCGTGCAATCGCAAGAATAAGTAATTGTTCGTTTTGTCGCCTTCGATGCTCAACCATCTCGCTTCAATCATCAAAAAATATTGAAGATTTTCCCTCGTCGCTGAAAGCGACCGGCAATAAAGCCTGGCGAGCATCGCTAGGGATACAACAGCGAAATATTCGCTCGCTGTAGGCGAGCAACATTCCGTCACGCCAATATTCAACCCTGCTTGTTCGTCGCCTTCAGCGACAAAATGTTTTATGTCGCGCTCTCTATATTGTTCGTCGCTTTCAGCGACGTTTGTTGTCGTATACGCGTTACCCCGCGATGCTCGCGGGGCTATAATCTTCGTCGCCTTCAGCGACTTCACCTTGTTTTGCAATGCTTCTCGTCGTTTTTAACGATTTTATAGCGTTCAATATTCCTGGCTCTCTTGCCATTCCCGCAATCATTTCGTTTAATGAAAATCGCATACCGAAGAATTTTCAATTAACTTCATCGTAAAAACGGACACACAACTTATGAACTTTTCATCTCTTTTACGCACAAAATCAGTTGAGCTAATTCAACATGATGCGGCGCAAGGCTTTGGTGATGGCGAAGGTGGTGGATTGCATAAAGCGCTTGGCGTCGTTGATCTCACGGCGCTTGGCATTGCGGCTGTGATTGGCGCGGGAATTTTTTCGACCATTGGCAACGCGGCTTATAACGGTGGCCCGGCGGTCGCTTTTCTTTTTATCTTTACGGCGGTTGCGTGCGCGTTTGCGGCGTTTTGCTATGCCGAATTTGCTTCGATGATTCCGGTTGCGGGATCGGCTTACACGTATGCTTATGCTTCGTTCGGTGAGTTGATTGCGTGGATTATCGGCTGGGATTTGTTGATGGAATACGCCATCGGCAACATTGCTGTAGCGATTTCGTGGAGCGATTATTTCACGTCTTTATTGGCTGGTTACGGCATCAACATGCCGCAATATTTGACGATGGATTTTCTTTCGGCTTCGCGCGGGTTTGATAAAGTTGATGCTTTGCTCAAGGCTGGACAAACGCTCGATCAAATCAAAGCTACGGACGGAATTGGTAACGCGCTTGACGCGCATCAGGCGTGGCTGACTGCGCCTGTGATTGGTGGCTTTCATTTGGTGTGCGATTTACCCGCGCTTGCGATTGTCCTGTTGATTACAGCGGTGGTGTTTGTCGGTATAAGGGAGTCCAAACGCTTCTCAAACATTATGGTAGCGATCAAGCTTGCCGTAATTTTTATGGTGATTGTGCTGGGCGCGTTTTATGTGAATCCGGCCAATTGGTCGCCGTTTGCGCCAAATGGAGTCGCTGGTGTGTTGAAAGGCGTGTCAGCGGTATTCTTCGCTTACATTGGTTTTGATGCGATTTCGACTACGGCAGAAGAATGTAAAAATCCGCAACGCGATTTGCCGCGCGGGATGATGTATTCGCTGATTATTTGCACGATTTTGTATGTACTGATTGCGCTCGTGCTGACGGGAATGGTCAGTTATAAAGAGCTTGCCGTAGGCGACCCGCTGGCGTTTGTTTTCGGTCGCATTGGCAAAACGTGGATTGCTGGAATTATTGCGATTAGCGCGGTGATTGCGATGGCTACGGTGTTGTTGGTGTTTCAGCTTGGACAGCCGCGCATCTGGATGACGATGAGCCGCGATGGATTGTTGCCGCCAATCTTCGCGTCAATTCATCCGAAATTCAAAACGCCGTGGTTTTCAACGATTGTGACAGGCCTGGTCGTGGCGATCCCTTCGCTGTTTATGAACTTAACCGAAGTAACTGATTTGACCAGTATCGGGACGCTCTTTGCGTTTGTGTTGGTGTGTGGTGGTGTATTGATTTTGCAAAATTCACCGCAAAAAATAGAGCGAAAATTTAAGGTTCCCTATATCAACGCGAAGTTTATCGCCCCTGCTTTGTTTATTTTGACGTGGGCTGCGCTGATCTTTTTCAAGCCGGAGTTTATTTCCAGCTTAGTGAGTGCGACTGATCCCACTGATCCAAGTGTGCAGGGGTGGGAAGTTTTTAAGCATAAAATCCCGCTGCTTGGGTATATCGTTTTGGCGGCGGCTTTGATGGTGCAATGCTTCCGCAAATCACTGTCGCTCATTCCTGTGCTGGGCGTCCTGACCTGCGGATATTTGATGACGGAACTGGGGTGGACGAATTGGTATCGGTTTCTGATTTGGCTGGCGATTGGGTTGGTGATTTATTTCTTTTACAGCTTCAAGCATAGCAAACTGAATCGCGTATCTGCATAAATTCAATAAATTCATTATGGGGCTCGTCAGCAACCTGCCTCCTGCACGAAAAGTTGCTTGTGTTGTTACTGTGCCGCTGGTTAGAAGCTCATGAAAAAACTTCGTTTATTCATTACATTGCTTTGCGCTTCGTTTTTATTGAGTTCGACCCCATTCGCACAAACGACGAAGCCGCTTAGCAACAAACCTGAGCGCGTCGAATGGTTGCGCGATCTTGGGTTTGGGATGTTCATTCACTGGAATGTAGATGGCACGCTCGGCGGCGTCATCAGTCATTCGATGGTCGGCGCATCCGAAGATTATTTGCAGCGCTATGTGAATGATTTGCCGAAATTCTTTAATCCGTACAAATACAAGCCCGAAGATTGGGCAATGCTGGCAAAGCTCGCGGGGATGCAATACGTAGTGTTCACGACTAAGCATCACGCGGGGTTTTGCATGTGGGATTCCCAAACAACAACTTTCAATTCGATGAATACGCCGTACGGCAAAGACCTTACGAAACTGCTGGTCGAAGCATTTCGCAAGCAGGGAATTGCCGTGGGGTTTTATTATTCGCCAGATGATTTTTTGTGGCTTTGGAAAAATGGCAAGCCCATAGCACGCGCGCCGCATCCAGGCGTCACGCCGCAGGAAAACAAAGCGCTGATGGATTATGACAAAGCGCAAGTCAAAGAATTGCTCACCAATTTTGGCCCGATTGATTTTTTCTTTATTGACGGGCCTGCCGAAGGCTTACGCGAATATTGTTGGGAGTTACAACCAAATATTGTTGTGACACGTGGAGCCATCGCTACGCCGGAGCAGTATATTCCGGGCTTACCGCTCGAAGGTGCGTGGGAAGCCAATTTGACGATGGGGACGGAATGGCCTTACAAGCCTACGAATGAGACATATAAATCAGGGCAGGATTTGATTCGCACATTGATTGAGACCCGTGCCAAAGGCGGAAATTTGTTGCTTAACGTTGGCCCGAAGCCCGACGGCGAATTGCCGATTCAACAGGAAGATCGTTTGCGCGAAGTTGCGATGTGGATGTTCGTGAATCGGGAAGCTATTCACAACACGCGTCCGTGGAGCGTCACCAACGAAGGCCCGATTTGGTTTACACGCAATAAAGACACGGTCTATGCGATTGTCACGGACGTTTGGAAATATGGCGAAGCGCGTTCGTTTGTGCTGAAAACAATTGAGGCGACGAAGGAAACAGCAGTTTCTGTGCTGGGGCAAAATAGCGAAATTCTGGAATACAAGCCCGATGTAAAACCGAATATCAAGTGGTCACAGACTGCCGATGGTTTAGCTGTGACGGCCTGGAAAGCGCAGCGCTTGTACACCAACAATCAATGGCCGAATCCCGTAGTCCTAAAGATCACGAATGCAAAATCCGCCTTTGTGCCGCCGCAAATTGTGACGCTTACTGGCAAGCTCAATGGCGAAAAAAATGCGGCTACGTTGATGGGACGGCTGGATCACTTAGGCAAGGCGTCAACAGTCGAAGTTGGATTTCAATATCGCGTCAAACCAGAGGCGACAGAGTTTACGGATCGCAAATGGGTTGACGCCAAGATGATAACGCGCAGCGAAACAGGCGAATTTACCGGCGCAATTGAAAAGCTTGATCCGCGCAAAGAATATGAGTTTCGCGCGCTTGTGAAACATCCCTTGATTTCATTGACAGGGAAAGAAATTGTGATTCGCTAAATTGATCCTGACTAGCTCGCCAATTTTTATTGCTAGTAAGAATTTTATGAACTGACTACTGGTTTTTGAGGAGCACATTTTTTGCACTTGCAACCGACTGGCTTAACGTACGCGTCAAAATATTCTTTTCCGTAATCAATCGTGATTTCTTCGCCTGCCTTGATCGGTTTCTTTGACCAGACCCACACTTGTTTGCCTGTCGTATAAGCGCCTGCGTTTGGTTGGCAGGAATGATTGAGATAGCGAGCCATATTCGTGCGATGTTTACCATTCAGCGAATGCGTTTTATTGAGCTCCATGATGAAGCGGCTGTCTGTTTTGCCAGCTTCTTCATTGGTAATGAGCGTCCCCATGTACTCAATGATGCGGATGTTTTTGGGGATGTCTTGTTGGGCGAATATTCCTAAACCTGTGGTGGAACGCTTAACAGCGTATTGCTTTGTCGTCTTCTTCATTTTAGCAGTTCGGGCGTTTCATAGATATTTCCGATGATCTCCATCTTATCACTTCCGCCCGCACCCAGGAGCATTTTCGCGTCACCGCGATTTATTTGAAAAGACGCATCCTCAAATATCACCGCTGCTTTTAAGTCAGGCGTGACAATGTGTTCGAGAATATCTCCTTCAAAAATTTCGCTCCCGTTCACATCCTTCAGGCCAGTGAATTGCATAATTTCAATATCTTTATTCGGGACAGTTTTGGTGGTGATTTGATCTACGTCTTTGAATTTACCATCGAAGGTGACGTTAACGGACTTGCCAAATTTTACCTTGAGGTACGGGTGCATTGTTTTGTCCGGTTTATGCCAGACTCTGAATTTTATTTCGCGCATACGTGATGATTATTCCTTGAATTAAACTGGAAGAATTTCCTGCACTCTGCCGACTTCGCCGGACACAAGACGCACTTTGATGCCGTGCGGATGATGTGCGGAATTGGTGAGCAGGTCGCGCACAATGCCTTCAGTGAGCCGTCCGCTGCGCTGATCCTGTTTCAGGACAATTGCGACTTTGAGGCCGGGCTTAATATCTTTGCGGTACTGACCGTTCATCATTAATCCTCTTCTTAAAATAAGTTTTGCCTTTCCTACCGAAAGTAAAAGAGTGTTTCTTGTCGTTGTAATCGTTCCTTTTCTCGATTAAAAACTTTCGGGTCTAAATTGGCAGGCTCTACGACGGGTTTAGGCAGGCAGATTGCGCAGCACAATTTTGTGCCAAGCTGATACAACTCAATTACGTTTCCAGTGAATAACTCTTTTTGCCCATGCAAATTGAAACAACGCCCCGCATCATTCCGGTTGCAAGTATTACACCCTTCGCATTCGCATTGTTGCCCCATTACTGGTTGCATCATTCACCAAGTTTACATTTGAGATTGAGCAGGACGAATTAAGCTCGCGATTTTAAAGGAATGGTGCGCCCGATTGGACTCGAACCAATGGCCTGCTGCTTAGGAGGCAGCCGCTCTATCCACCTGAGCTACGGGCGCACAGTAAAATTTACGATTGATATTTTATCAGCGACATCACATCGTAACCAGCTAGTTTATCGCGTCCGGGCAAAAATTCTAATTCGACGATGAAGGCGAGGCCAGTGATATTGCCGCCCAATTTTTCGACCAATTGCGTAACAGCTTGTGCGGTTCCGCCTGTGGCTAACAAATCATCTACGATTAAAACGTTATCGCCTGAATTTACAGCATCTTTGTGAATTTCTAACGTGTCGCTGCCGTATTCTAAATCGTAACTGTGGCTTTCAACTTCGGCGGGCAGTTTTTTTGGCTTGCGCACAGGCACGAAACCTGCGCCAAGGTGATAGGCCAGCGCAGGCGCAAAAATGAAACCGCGCGATTCGATGCCAATAACCGTATCAATTTTTCTGCCACGATAATGATCAATCAGCCGATCAATTACGGCTTTAAGACCGCTCGCGTCCTTTAGCAAAGTTGTGATGTCGTAAAATAAAATCCCCGGTTTGGGAAAGTCGGGAACTTCGCGGATTAATTGTTTGAGTTCTTGTTCTGCTGTAGTAGTCATGCAAAAAAAATTCCTTTTAATAATCAATGCGAAAATCAACGTAGCGCGCTGTCACGGGAATATCCGTTTCATCCAAACTGCTCACGTCAGAAAAGATCGGCCCTGTCGCCAAATCTTTTTTGAATTCGTCCATCGCCTCGCGGTCACCTTCGGCCACGATTTCGACGGAGCCATTCGGCAAGTTTTTGACTGTGCCTTTGACTTGATGACGAGCCGCAGCGCGCATCGCAAAATAGCGAAACCCGACGCCCTGGACTTCGCCGGAAATTAAGAAACGACGGGCAACCATAAAAGTTCTCAAGCTAAAATTCTCAAATAAGAAACGCGAGCTTAGCTGTAAGGCTCGTTAGCTGTCAATTCATCAAGGCATCAGATTTGCTTGGTAACAATCTTGGAAAGAAAGTTTGTAGGATATTTTTCCCAGACCTCTCCCGATTGCGAGAAATTGCCCATTTTCTCTGCGAACTTTTCCCCAATGACGTAATATTGAGGCAGGGAACGTTAGAAGTAGATCATCATTTAATTTTGGCAACGGATTTGCTTACGAGCTTTGTAACCAATTAGACTGACGATCTAAAATTTGGAATTAGGCAAAGGTCAACGCTAAAAACAAGGTCAGTTAGTGCCAAAAAAATTATGGCTAAAGAACGAATTTTGATTGTTGATGATGAGCGCATGGTGCGCTGGACGCTGAATGAAGCACTCAAAAGTTGGGGCTATGAACCCATCGAAGCGGGTACCGTTATGGGAGCGCTGTCGGCATTTGAAACGGAACATCCGGCGGCGGTTTTGCTGGACATTAATTTGCCGGACGGTTCAGGCTTAGATGTCCTCACCCAAATTAAGCAAATGCACGCGCACGCTGTAGTCATCATGATTACGGCGAATGTGATGGTTGAGGATACGTTGGCGGCGCTGCGCGGTGGCGCATACGATTTCATTGGCAAACCTATAAATTTGAATGAACTGCAAGTTACCATTCGCAATGGTTTGGAAACGGGCAAGCTGCGCAAAGAAGTCACGCAAATGCGACGTGAGCGTTCGCGGCAATTTAATTTTGAGCAAATCATTGGCGAATCGCCTGCGATGAAACGCATGATGACGCTGGCGCGTAAGGTCGCCGAAAGCGAAGCTTCGTCCGTGTTATTGCAAGGCGAAAGCGGTACAGGTAAAGACCTTGTCGCCAAAGCCATTCATTACGGTTCACGCCGTTCTGAAGGCCCGTTCGTTGCGATCAACTGCGCGGCGATTCCGGCTACGTTACTGGAAAGCGAATTGTTCGGCTATGAAAAAGGCGCCTTCACCGATGCCAAAAATCGTAAAGAAGGAATGTTCGAGCAAGCCGAGGGCGGCACGGTTTTCCTGGATGAAATTGGCGAGTTAGAGCTGGGTTTGCAGGCCAAATTATTGCGTGTGCTGGAAGAGGGCGCGTTTCGGCGCGTGGGCGGATTGCGCGATATTCCGCTGGATGTGCGCGTGATTGCGGCGTCGAATCGGGATTTAAAAACGGAAAGCGAAGCCGGACATTTTCGGCTGGATTTATATTATCGGTTGTCAGTCATTCAAATTGATATTCCGCCGCTGCGCGAACGCGACACGGATGTTTTGTTGCTCAGCGAATACTATATCAACCAGTTCAATCAAAAATTGCGTAAACAAATTCGTGGCTTATCGCCGGAAGTTATAGATATTTTCCGACATTACCCATGGCGCGGCAATGTGCGCGAATTGCGCAATGTTATTGAGCGCGTGATGATTTTGGAAGAAACCGATTATGTCACCGCGCAATGGTTGCCCCGCGGCGTCATTGGGGAAGAACCGATCGTAGTAACTGCGCCAGAAATCGCGCCAGTTGCGACGATGGCTACGGCAGAAGCCGCCGCGCCAAATACGGTTGCACCTGCTCCGGTAAGTGCGCCCGCGCCGTTGCCGTTCGCTTTGCCACCTGCCGGAGTCGAATTAGAAGCGGTCGAAATGTCGTTAGTCGCACAAGCCCTGCAACGCAGTGGCGGCAACCAAACGCGCGCCGCCGAATTATTAGGAATCTCCCGCGATCAATTGCGTTATCGCTTGAAAAAACTGGGAGGAGCATCCATTGAAGCATCATCATGAGTACCGATACTTCCTTACCTGCTAATCTCAATTCGCTGTTGCAGCCTTCCCCTATTTGTGACGCACTCTGGGAAGCCTTGGAGGATGGTGCGTGTCTGCAAACCCCTGATACCCACATCATTCGCGCGAATCAGGCATTTGCCGAAATCGTTGGCCTGCCGTTAGCGCAAATTATTGGTAAAACCTGCGCCGAAATTTATTGTTGCGGCGACAAATCAGGTTGCGCGGTAAAAATGCCTGATTGTTTAATTAACTTACAAAATCCAGGGATGATCGGTGAAGAAATTCATCTGGGCTCGCCGGATCGGAAATTTCGGACACGAGCTTTTCCGATCCTTGATGAAGCTGGCAATAAGATCGCATTCCTGATGACAATGCGCCAACTGCCAGTTGCGCTCACGCCCGAATCATCTATTGCGCGCCAAAATCAACGCGCACAATTTGGTGAGTTGGCCGCTAGTCTCGCGCACGAAATTAAAAATCCGCTTGCTGGCATTCAAGGCGTCGTGGACATTTTGTTGCAACGCCGCAATGCGGCTGACCCTGAGCGCGAAATCCTCGAAAACGTGCGGCACGAAGTCCAACGGATTGACGCTACGATACAGGCGTTGCTCAATCGCGCCCAAGCTAATATTTTCAGCTTTCAGCCCGCCTCGCTAACTGAAACTGTGCAACGGGCTGCGCAAATCGCACAAAAACAGGCGGAAAATATTGCTGCGAGTAACGGACGCAAAATCAAAGTAGAATTTCTCCTGCCATCTGATCCGTTGGTAATGAACATTGACGTGGCGCAAATTGAAGAAGCGCTAGGACATTTAATTGTCAATGCTATTGAGGCTGTTGAAGGCCATGGAGAAATTATTGTCAATCTGCAAGATCAGCCGGACGAAATTATCATCGAAGTGAAAGACAACGGGCGCGGCATTAACGAAGCAGATTTATTTCGCATTTTTAGCCCGTTCTTCACGACACAGGAGCGTGGTCTTGGGCTTGGGTTGCCCACTGTGCGGCGCATTGCCCGCGCGCACGGCGGACAGATTGAAGTGAATTCGCTGGCGGGCGAAGGTACTTCATTTCTGTTACGATTGCCCCGTCAACTAACACCACAACCTGCCTGAACATTGCGTGTCTTTCCCCATACCACTGCGCATTCCTCCTCATTTTTCCTTTTTCTCCAGACCTGGCTCGCAATAATTTTCGAGATTCGCTTAGGCACACACTTTGCAAAACCCCAAGCAGGAGGTCATCGCATAGGCGATGAAAATTGTCGTATGTTGAAAATCAATCGCATCCTTTGTCCAACCGATCTGACAGTCTCTTCCAAAGCCGCATTGCAATATGCCATAGCGTTGGCGCGTTCATACGAAGCCAAACTCTATGTTTGTTATTGCGTGGATTCATTTACCGATTTAGCCAATCGCTCTGAATTGACAAAATTATTTGAAGATGCCATTCGTGCTCACGTTGAGGAAATTGATGGTAGTTTTATCAATTGTGACGCGATTGTGATCGAAGGCGATCCGGTCTTAACCCTTTCGCAAGCAGCGGCGGCACGGCAAATAGATTTGATCGTAATGGAATCGCGCAGACGTCCGCTGGCGGCGGCGTTGCTGGGCTCAACCGCCGAAGCTGTCTGCCGCACTGCGCCTTGCCCTGTGCTGGTGATGCATGCCGATGAACGTGATTGGGTCGGCGATAACGTACAGCCAATAAAATTGCAGAAAATTTTGGTCGCACATGATTTCTCAAACGACGCAGAAATTGCCGCCAAGTATGCGGCTTCGTTAGCGCAGGAATATCAAGCAGAATTACATCTCGTGCATGTTTTGCCCGTTGCGCTCGCGCCCGCGCTCGCGTCGTTACCGTTCAATGTCGAAAATGATTTTCAGCGCGCCACGCGGCTCTTACAACAATCCATTCCTGAAGAAGCAGTATTGTGGTGTAACATCAAACAAGCTATTTTAGCAGGGCAGCCTTATCGTGAGATTTTGAGCTATGCCGAAGAAAATCAGGTTGACCTCATTTGTATGGGCGTACACGGTGCGGGGTTTTCGATGCGAGCGTTGTTTGGCTCAAATTCTGATCGCGTTATGCGGCAGGCACCTTGTCCCGTACTCATTACACGCCCTTTGAAACCAGCTTTACAAGAGGAGCTTGCGCCCTCTTAATTTGGTAGGAGCATTACCTTGCAACTCTTCACAATTTCGCTTCGCCTCTTCCTCTCATTTGTTTTTGTCACGTTTTTCTCAGCTCTTGTATTTGCCCAACAGCAAAAGGCTCCAGCGAAAAAAACAGCCGCTAAATCGGCGATTACCGTTGAGGAAATTGCCGAAGCCCGCACATTGCTAAACACACTTGGTTACTGGCTTGACACCAGTGCTACAGGAATTGACCAGTCGCTGCGTCAGGCTTTGATTGCTTTCCAAAAAGTTGAAGGATACCCACGTACAGGCAATCTCACTAAAGCAACATTGGCAGCGTTGCGTAAGGCGCAAAGCCCTACGCCCAGGGATAGCGCAACGCCGCATATTGAAATTGACCTCCAACGACAAGTATTGATGATGGTGAAATGCGGTGATGTGCCATTGCGAATTTTGCATGTCTCTACTGGTTCCGGCGAATTCTTTACTGAAGGTGGAAAAACGCGACAAGCCATTACACCAACGGGGCGTTTCAAAATTCAATGGAAAGTGAATGGTTGGCGTACCAGTGCATTAGGGCGATTGTATTATCCTAGCTATTTTTTCGACGGCGCCGCGATTCACGGCAACCCCGCAGTTCCTGTTTTCCCTGCCAGCCACGGCTGTGTGCGCATTCCGATGTTTGCCGCACAACAATTCAGTGAATTGGCGACGGTCGGGATGCCTGTAATTATTTTTGATGAATAGTACAAAGTAACTTTCCTCAACTTCAAAACCTATCATGGCGCGCGCCAATCGCTGACGCGTAAAATTGCGCGCCAATCTGCGCAAAAATCCCCACGCTCAATATTTGTATCGTTAATAATTGCCATAACTGCGCCTCGATTATCAGGCATACAACTTGCCCTATTAAATAAATGGGAGTAGGTTACGTAAAAAATAAAATTCGTTTCAAAGGGAGAAAGTTATGAAAATCATTCTTGCTGTTGATGGCTCGGATTGCAGTGATGCCGCCGTAAAATCAGTCGCCGCGCGCCCGTGGCCGAAAGGAACTGAAATCAAAGTTTTGTCTGTCATTGAATTGCCGTTTGTCCCAACGACAGAAACCTGGGCATTGCCGGATTCTTACTATGCACAACTCGAAAAAGTGCAAGAAGATAAGGCGACCGCTGCTATTGAAAATGCGATTAAGATTTTGCGCGAAGGGCAGGGAATGGTGCAGGAAATTACCAGCATCAAAATGACGGGCCATGCCAGAGACGTCATTCTTGATGAAGCTGAAAAATGGGGCGCAGATATGATCGTGATTGGCTCGCACGGCTATCGCGGTTTCAAACGCTTCTTGCTTGGCTCTGTCTCGAACGCGATTGCGTCACACGCACATTGTTCGGTTGAAATAATTCGTAACCCTCACGCTGAAAACTAAGAGGTAGTTATGGCTCATGTTGTCGTGCTCGGAGGTGGTTTTGCTGGTGTGGCAGCAGCGGAAGCGCTCGCGCGTCGCCTAGGCGAAGAGCATCAAATCACGCTGATTTCACATCAGAATGAATTTATCTTTTACCCTGCGCTGGTGAAGTTAGCTTTTGGTCAGTGCGAGGTAAGTGATCTTAGTTACAATTTGCGCGATGCAATGCTGGAGCGTCGTATAAAATTCATTCAGGCAGAAGTCGCGTATCCCGATCCCGACAACAATCGCGTAGTGCTGGCACATGGTGAAGTTGAAGGCTCGGTGCAATATGATTATTTGCTGGTTGCCTTAGGGCGACGATTGGCGACAGAAGAGGTGCGCGGGTTTTTCGATCACGCGCACCATTTATTGACAGTGAATGCGGCGCTGCAATTTCGCACTGCGCTGGAAAATTTTCAAGGCGGTCATGCAGTTTTTGGATACTGCCCTGACACGCGTCTGGTCGTGCCAGTATTTGAAGCGGCATTTGCGTTAGATCGTCACTTGAAAGAGCGTGGGCTGCGTGAAAAATCTAAGATTACAATTGTCTGCCCAGCCGAATTGGGTGACCAGTTAGGCGGAGCCGAAATAGTTCCTTCGCTGCAAAAATCTTTGGACGATCATCAAGTTGAATTTGTTCCTAATTTCCCGATCAATCAGGTAACGGAAAAAGCAATTTTCACCAGCACAGGGCAAACGATGGATTACGATTTACTCCTGTTGTTGCCGCCCTTCACAGGCCCTGGCGCCGCGATGTATACGGGCCTCACCGATGCCAACGGCTATGTCCGCGTAGATCGTCATTTGCGCGCGGCGGGTGCTTATCACACCTATGCCGCCGGAGATTGCGTCAATTTCCTTGGCCCCAAAATGGGGCACATGGCAGTTTTGCAAGGTATGGTTGCGGCTGCGAATATTGCTGCCGAATTAGAAGGTAAGGAACCTGTGGCGCGCTACAACCACGAACTCATGCTGGTGATTGACGAAGGTGGCAAGGATTCGATTTATTTGCAAAAAGAACTCTGGGCGCACGACGAAGGTAAGGTCAAGCAAGGTCGTTTTTGGAGTTGGGCAAAAAATGTTCATCAAAAATATTGGCAGCGCATTCACTCTTAATCAGGCTTCTGGCAAAAGAGTTTTGAATCCCGCTTTCAGGCGGCCTCTCGCACAGGTTGCCAACTAAAGTTGGTACTCAAAACTTCGACTTCAGCATTCGTGTTTTCTTAGGTTGACTGTTACAATTTGGCGGCTCTGTCAAATTAAACAGAAATTGCCGACACAACCATGAAGGAAACCGATAGCTCTCATTTTTATCAAATGTTATTTGAGGAAAATCCGCTCCCGATGTGGATTTTTGATCTCGAAACCCTAGCTTTTTTAGCCGCCAACAATGCCGCCGTAGCGCATTACGGGTATTCCCGCGAAGAATTTTTAGCACTCAGTCTCAAAGATATTCGTCCGGCAGAAGACGTGCAATTTTTGTTGGATAATTTCCCTCCTGCTAATACACAACTCAAAAGCGTAGGAATTTGGCGTCATACCAAAAAGAATGGCAAAATATTTAGCGCTGAAATTCTAGCGACAGATTTTCTGTTTAATGGTCGTCCAGCGCGGCTCGGAATTGTAAATGATGTGACGGAGCGCTTACGCGCGGAACAATCGCTGCTGGAAAATCAGCGCTTGCTCGCCAACATCATTAGTTCGGCGATGGACGCAATTATCACGGTTGATGCTCAGCAGCGGATTGTACTGTTCAATGCTGCGGCAGAAAAAATGTTTGGTTATACGGCAACCGAAATGATGGGCAGTGACATTGCGCAACTCATCCCCAATCGCTTTCGTTCTGGGCACCATCAGCACATAGAAAGATTTGGTCAAACACACGAAACCAAACGCACGATGGGTCGCTTGGGGGCAATTTCAGGCCTGCGCGCGGATGGCAAAGAATTTCCGATTGAAGCTTCAATTTCGCAAGTCGAAACCAACGGAGCCAAATTCTATACGGTAATTTTGCGCGACATCAGCGAGAAGAAAAAATTGGAAATGCAATTTTTACGCGCACAGCGAATGGAAAGCATCGGCACCTTGGCAGGGGGCATCGCGCATGACTTGAATAATATTTTGTCGCCGATTCTGATGGCGATTCAGATGTTGCAATTGAAAGTGACGGACGATCTTAGCCAGCGCATGCTTGAAGTCATGCGCATGAACGCTGAACGCGGCGGCGACTTGGTCAAACAGATTCTCTCGTTTGCACGCGGCGTATCGGGCGAGCGCATCGCTGTACAACCGAAACATCTGCTCAAGGAAATTGCCAAAATTCTTAAAGAAACGCTCCCGAAATCCATCGAGGTCAAATTACAAGTTGATCCCGAATTATCTTTGATTAGCGGCGACGCTACGCAATTGCAACAGATTTTGATGAACCTTTGCGTCAATGCACGCGATGCGATGCCCGACGGCGGCAGTCTAAACATTGAGGCAAAGGATATTGAAATTGACGCCACTTACGCAGAAATGTTGCCGAGCGCCAAGCCTGGCAGTTTCGTTCGCATTGCTGTCTCAGATACAGGCACAGGCATTGCGCCGGATCACCTCAACCGTATCTTCGATCCATTTTTTACAACGAAAGAAATTGGCAAAGGCACAGGGCTGGGATTATCCACGGTGCAAGGCATTGTTAAAGGCCACGGCGGATTTCTAAATGTTTATAGTGAAGTTGGCAAAGGCACAGTTTTTACTGTTTATTTACCCGCACTCGCCGCCGCACAATTGGCGATGCAGGAAACGCCCGCGCTGCAATTGCCCGGAGGCAATGGCGAATTAATTCTGGTTGTAGACGACGAACTTGCCATCCGCGAAATTACGCGCGGTACGCTGGAGTCGTTCAATTATCAAATATTGACGGCAAGCGATGGAGCCGAAGCGGTCGCGTTATTCGCGCAGCATCGCGCTAGTATAAGCGTCGTTTTGACAGATATGATGATGCCTGTGATGGATGGTCCGGCGATGATTCAAGCGCTGCGCCGCATTGATCCTGCGATTAAAGTTATTGCCTCAAGTGGGTTTTCCGACACTGGGAAAGCGGCGGAGGCAACCGCTCTGGGCGTTTCGGCCTTCCTGCACAAACCTTACACTGCCGAGAAATTACTGAAAACGCTGGCTGAGCTTTTACAAAATCAAAAGTAGCTAACAAGTGGCAAAATTCTCTCTTAATCCCCTCGAAGATTTTGCCAACCTCATCAGACAGATGAAGTAATAGTGATGTGGTCATTCACAGTGCCAACGCCCGGCACATGATTGACAGCCCCAAGAATCGCGCGCTTTTCACCATGATCTCTAACTTTTCCGCGCAATGTTACAATGCCATCTTCGATGCTGACCTGAATGCGATGAGCTTCGTGATCGGCGCGCCGCTCCAAGGCTTCTTCAATGCGTTGTTGTACCTCGTTTGCCGTGAGATGGGGAATAATTGTGAGTTTGTTTGTTACACCACGTACGCCGACCAGACTTTCAATTGCCCGCTCCGCATGATTTTTTTGCGCTAGTATTTCCACCCCACCTTCCAATGTCACCCAACCACCTGACACTGTCGTATGAATTTTTTCGGCAGCTACTAAAACATCCCATTCCAACGCACGGCGTACGGCTTGCGCGATTTCTGTGTCAGTGCGTTCCAGCGCGTCAGGCACAATAATATCAATGTCGTTGGCAACATCCAAAACATTGGCGACGCGATGCGCGGCTTCCTGCGCAGCAATTTTCTTGGCATAACTATTAACCTCACCAGTCAATGTGACCACGCTCTGATGCACTGTGACACCGATTTCCGTTTCGATAATACGGCTGTCCCAACGCATTTCTTCTTCTACCGCCTGCTTGATTTGTTCGTCTGTTTTGGTGTGCATAAAACCTCTTTCTTTTTTTCCATCAGTTAAATTTGAGCGATGGAGTTTGCGTCTTTTTTAGAGCAACCGATATGCCAACGCGTGGTTGCGAGATTTTTTGAAAAGTCTGTGAAGCCTTGCGAAATCTTCCACACAACTTTCCCCAGTGTGCGCGAATTCCCACACAAAATTTCGCAAAATGGCTGTTTTTTCGGCTGTTGTCTAATGGCACGGGGTTTGCTCAAGGAAAGAGCAGGAACCCAAGGGAAGCAAGTAGATTGATAATCGGGGAGTTTCGATGACACGCAAGGTCATCCCACCTTGGGTTCCTGCTTACCATTGTTTCATTACTAAATGTGGAGGTAACAGTATGGCAAACAAATCTGGTACAGCACTGGCACCCGCAAAAGGTTATGAAGTGTTTGATCCGTTCCGGCAAATCATGAACCGCGTTTTTGGCGAGAATTTTAATACCTTCGCCAAAATGCCAGAAGAGAATTGGTCATTGGCAACCTGGGCACCAGCCTGCGATATCTATGAAACAGAAAATGAGATTGTCGTGAAAGCCGAATTGCCCGAAGTCAAAAAAGAAGACGTAAAAGTCACCTTTGAAAATAACCTGCTGACAATTCACGGCGAACGGAAATTGTCGGAAGAAACCAAAAAGGAAAATTATCATCGCGTCGAACGCAGCTATGGTGAATTCACACGCAGTTTTGTCCTGCCCAATTTTGTTGATCCGGCGAAAATTAATGCCGAATTTAAAGAGGGCATCCTGCGCGTGACAATGGCAAAGCGCGAGGAAGCGAAACCAAAACAAGTTGCAATTAATGTCAGTTAGCAGTCAAAACTTCCTTCTATAAATGTGGTTGACACGTTTAGGGGTAAGTTACTTGATCCAGTCACGAGGTTTGGAGAGTTTCTCGTGGCTGGATTTTTTTTTACTTACTCACTACAATTCCGCGAGGGGAATCAAAATGAAAATCTTGTTAGGTTATGATGGCTCTGATTGCGCCCGCGCTGCGGTTGACGATTTGCTAAGCGCTGGGTTACCTGCCGAAGCGGAACTCAAAATTTTAAGCGTGCAGGAAAGCTGGATGCCTCCGCCTTCCAGTTATGAAGTATTCGCTGGCAGTAATCACGCGCTGGAAGCCTTTGCGCACGCACAAGAAGCCGCTGTCGCCTTGCGTTCAGCATTTCCGCAATGGGACATTACGCCGGAATCGGAAACCGGATCACCCAGTAGTGTCCTGCTCACCGTCGCAGATCATTGGAAGCCAGAGTTAATTATCATTGGATCGCATGGACGATCCGCGTTAGGTCGTTTTTTTCTCGGTAGCGTTTCACAAAAACTTATCAATGAAGCGCATTGCTCTGTTCGCGTAGCGCGCGGACGTGTGCAGGAACCTGACACGCCGCTGCGGGTGTTATTAGGCGTAGATGGATCGTCCGGCGCTGGCGCTGCAATTGCCGCCGTTGCTGCGCGTAACTGGCCTGCCAACACCGAAGTGCGATTAGTAAATGCGACGTGGGAATTACCGCCAATGGCTTCGGAACATGCGGCTGCGGCGTTGACGGAATGGGCTGCGCACGAAAAAGAACAAGTCCAAACAATGCTGACATCGGCGACACAACAATTGGCGGCGGCTGGGCTAAAAGTTTCGAGTATTGTCAAAGAACAAGACCCGAAACAATTGTTGTGTGAAGAGGCCGAAAAATGGGGCGCAGATTGTATTTTTGTCGGCGCTAAAGGAATCAGTAAATTGGAGCGTTTGTTAATTGGTAGTGTATCCGCTGCGGTTGCTTCGCGCGCGCATTGCTCGGTCGAAATTGTCCGCCTGCCAACCTGAGCGAAAAAAACATGTCGCCCCCAAACAATGCAAAGCCACAAAAAAGGCCGAACCGCTGGATGATGTTAGTTGAATTCCCAGCGGCTACAGCTTTATTTATGATTGCTTCGCTCAATCTGGCCTATCGCCCAATGTGGTTGTTAACAGGTGCAAGCTTGGTTCTATTGGTTGCTTGTCATTTTTATTTTAAGTGGCGCTATGAATTAAAAATTCCGTCGTTCATTTTAATCCTGGCTTTTGCGGCTGTCCAAATTGACACAGTAGGCAATTATTTTCGCTGGTATCAAAAAATTCCCTGGCCTGTTCCTTACGACGTTTTTGCACACTGTGTGATTCCAGCATTGCTGGCCCCAGCGCTGGTATGGCTGATTAGCGCGTGGTTTGCAAAAATGCAATATAACGTGCCGCTCAGCGTAGCAACGTTCGTTGCGATCACGACGAATTTTAGCTTGTCCGCGTTTTATGAAATAACGGAGTTATGGGATGAGCTTTATTTTGGTGGTAAACGCATCTGGAGCGCTTATGACACGCCGCGTGATTTGCAATGGGATTTAATCGGCACCCTCTTTGGATCATTCCTGACTTTTCTCGCCTTAAAATTTTTGCAACGCCGCCGCGAACAAAAACTCCGTCTGGCTCAAAATCCATATTCTTTTGTTGCCAAACATTCATAAGTCGGAGGCCAGCTTACATAAAAGTGAAACTGTTTATAAGCAGCTCGCGCCGCATCCTTTAACTCACAAAAAAAACTGCGTATTAGCGATGAGCCGATGCGCAGTTTTTGATAGGTTTGGTTAGTTTTCGTACTAAAAGATATTGATGTTCACTGTATTGCTGAACGTGCCGCCGTTGCCTGTGATGTACAGCGTGACAGCGCCTTTGCCGGCGAGGCTGCGCGGAATTAATAAGTTGACTTGATCTACGCCAATGAATGTTCCGTGCGCTCCAGCATAATCGGCTTGCATCGGTACATAAATTCCCTGGTTATCACCAAAATAAGCATTGACGGGCAATCCGGTTGCGTTCCAGCCACGAATTCCTGTACCGAATAAAACCAAATAAACGCGTTCGCCTTCAGGGCCAAGATCAATCGGAGTTGTTACCCATTTTTGTGTGGTCGCATCAAAGCGGCCCACCGCTTCAAACGATTGCGAACCGTTGGCACGTATGCGTTGCGCGTACGCAGCGGGAACGCCTGTGCCAGTGGAATCTGCGCTAATCAAACCAAACGCCGAAGATGTAATATTCGCGGTTGCATAAGATGTTACGTTATCGCCTGTCTTAATCGTTAAATACGCCCAGCCCAATGCAGCATTCGCCGGGATTTGATAGTTGATCTGATTTTTATCTACAAAAAACAACGGCGCGAGTTGCGAAGTCCCCGCGCTATCGGTGAATGTGATGGTGGTGCCAAGCAACGTGGTTGGCAGTGGCGTGGAGACCGCGAAGGCACGACCTGTTGCTAAATTCGGGCCAAAGAGGGAAGCGATAGATTCTGGGGCATGACCGTTGGCGACCAGAAAATTCGCAGCAGATACGCTAGCATTTGTGATTGGCTCAATCGTTGTTGTAGATATTGTATAGGTCGTAGCTGAGCCAGCGAAGAGCGTCGTGTCAGTGGCTGCCAAAGAATTTGCACCTGCTAAGTTGTAACTGGTGGCGCGCCACGTTGTGCCGTTATCGGTGGAGACCAATACCCCAAATGGAGTGCCGTCCGCATTGGCGGCTGCTGCATATATCGCAGATTTTGCTGATACAACAGCTAAATTCAAGATTGGCAGCGGCAGTCCTGGCATTAATTGCCACGTCGCGCCGCTATCAGTGGAGCGATACAATCCGCCGATAGTTGCTGCCAGCAAATTCGTGCCGCTTGCTGCGATGCTGTACACCTGTTCGGGCGGATTATTGCTGGTGGTCACCGTTGTTGCGCCGGTCGCTTTCCACGTTGTGCCTTTATCCGAAGTTTTGAAAATGTGGTGAGCGTCGTTAATGATTAGGGTTCCGCCGGCATACAAATCACTGCCGTTGAGGAAGAGGGACGTGACGCGCGCGCTGGCAGAAATTGTTTTGTTGGCTGTCGCCCAATTGCCGCCACTGGTAGACAAAAATACGCCGCCACCATTAGTTCCGGCATATACGTCAGTACTATTCGCAGCTAATGAAGTTACTGATAAATTGGTTAGTCCCGTATTAAATACTGTCCAGTTTGTGCCATCCGTAGATTTGAATACGCCGCCTCCGCTGGTGCCTGCGTACAGCGTCGTACCGCTGAGCGCTAGCGCACGCACATCTAAAAAAGTTAATCCTGTATTGACTTGTGTCCAGGTGACGCCGTTGTCAGTGGTTTGCCAAACTCCGGTGGACGTTCCAGCCAGCACTTTCGTGCCATTCACCAATAACGTCCGAATTTTGGTGTCAGAAAGATTTGTACTGGAAGTAATGAAAGTACCTGTCCATTGCCCTGGCAATACTGTTTGCGCATGAATTGCGGAGGTGAATAGAGCTAGAAAAATAATTAAGGTGCAAAATAAAAACGAATTGCGGGGACGAAAAATCGGTTGCAAGATGAAATCTCCTTTTTCAGTGCTGGCGAGTTTAGTCTTATAAGTTTCTCAGCAAACGTATGCGCCATTTTACAGAGAATGCCGAAAAAGTAAAAAAAATCGCAGCATTAGTTTTGCTTAACGTTTGCCAGAGTATACAGGCAAGGAAGAAATCATCGCCTCCGATAATATTTTTTTCAAATATGCGCTGACAGAAATCGAATGCCTTGTGCTAAAGTCTGCGCCATCTCAAGCAACGGTCCGTACTAAAAAATCTTTGCCGCGTCTTAAGTTTGCCATTGGAGAAACCACTTCGCTATTCGCTATATTTTTGTTTGTTGTTTTGAACTTTATTATTCAAGGTATGAAAATAAACTCCGTGATTATCAGTAGGAAAAAGTTTTTGCTTTTAGCCTTAGCGTTTTCCTTTTTAAGCTTTAACGTCTCCGCACAATCAGGGCGTGTCGTGCCAAAGTCGTCCCTATCAGCGGAATCGCCCAAATCGTCAAACATTAAACCAGTATTTAAGCCTGATCCTAATGCGGACAAATATAGAATTATATTTCCCACCCGTTATGATGGAAAGCTAAATTACAATCCGCAAAATGCCAGGAAAACAAACAGTCAGCCATACGCGCAAGCAGTCAATTTCATAGAAGAACTGAACAAAGTCGGGGCACAAGGTTATCGGTTACAATATACAGCTCAAAACTACCCGCCTATTGGTATCGCCAAATTAGGTGATCTGCAATATGAATATGCGTGGTTTCAAACCATTAGTGATCTTTTTTTCACTAAAGCAGGTTTTGCTAACAGATATGCACCGTTAGCGCAACAAGGGTTTTCCCTAATAGATATTCTCTCTCTTGGCACTTTGTGCGATAGCCCTTCTGTGTCTTATGACCAGTATGGAGCAGTGCCTCAAGTGCAATCAGACGATTGTATATTTGAAGACCTATTTTTATTAGAACGAGTAAAGGGAGAGGATAAACCAAAGGAATTTAGCTTAGCGAGACAGTATCCTAGATGGCAGCAGCCCAAAGGTGACGCTTCGTTTGAATCTCAAATTCTAGATTTTTGGCGACTTGGTTTTTATCCCACGCACGCCTTTTCCAAATATGAAATCTTGTTACAAAAAACTGTACTAGGCGAAACGATGCCAGAAAAACCAGAAGTACAGATTGTCAGCGGCAAAAGCGTACAATCAAGTGTAAATGCACTAGCGCGTGAGGGCTATCGTTTGCGTTTGATCCGAGAAGATATTGCGGTAATGGTTCGGGAAAAAGGAACTGTTACTCCCACTTCATACCGTTGGTGGAATGGAGCCATTAACAGTGAGGAAGAATGGTCGCAACTGCAAGCGCAGGGGGCAATTTACCGAATGACTAGCCCCGACAGTGAAAAAGGCGCGGAACGGGCTTTAGTATTTGAGCAACCGCTTGTACCGCAGACAAAACGATATGAATATAAAAGGCTAATCTTTGAACTGAAGACAGTCGAAAACAAAGCCCAAAAGAAATCCTCGCTTGATCTGACAGCAGCGTCACAGGAAACGGTAAAAACACTCAATCGTTTAGTCAAAGAAGGGTTTGACGTGCGTGAAGTATTCGCTTGGGGAGTGGCTGGCTCAGTCAGTGTTTTACTGGAGCGCGTTCGCTAATAAGTAAGGGGAGTTGTATAGAATGCGTGAATTACGGAGATGGCTATATAACCCTTGACTATCATCGCTTCTTAACAATTTTCGCGTTATGATTAAGGCTGGTTTGCAAGACCAGCCTTTTTTATGACCTTATGAATTTTTTATTTTTTCTACTACAACAAATACCCAGCCCCGCCGAAGTGCAGCGCGCGATGGATCCGATGGTGCGCAATGGGCGCGAAAATATCAGCTATTTATATTCGCTGGACGGTTTCGATATTACGGTGATCGTGTTGTATTTTGCCTTGCTTGGGCTGCTGGCAATTTTCGGTTTGTACCGTTTGCGGATGGTCTATCATTTCTGGCGTTACAAAGATGTTAAGCCGCAGCCGCTCCGCAAATTTGCTGAAGATGAATTGCCGCGCATTACCGTGCAGCTTCCACTTTTTAATGAATTGTACGTCGTCGAGCGGTTGCTTGAATCCGTAGTCCAGCTTGATTATCCGCGCCATCTTTTAGAAATTCAGGTCTGCGATGACTCGACTGACGAAACAATAAAAATTGCCGAAGCCGCCGTCGCCAAACATCGCGCCGCAGGCCATGACATTTATTACGTTCATCGCACAGATCGCACGGGCTTTAAAGCGGGCGCGCTGGAAAACGCTACGAAAACGGCGAAGGGCGAATTGCTGGCGATTTTTGATGCGGACTTTTTGCCGAAGCCGGATTGCCTGCGCAAAATGGTAGATTATTTTTCCAACGAAAAAGTCGGCATGGTGCAAATGCGTTGGAGCCACATCAACGCGGATTATTCGTTGCTGACGCGCATTCAACAAATTATGCTCGACGGGCATTTCGTAGTCGAACAGGCTTCGCGCAATCGCACAGGCGCATTTTTCAATTTTAATGGCACGGCTGGCATGTGGCGCAAACAAGCCATTGAATGGTCGGGCGGCTGGCAGCACGACACATTGACCGAAGACACCGACTTAAGCTTTCGCGCACAGTTAATGGGCTGGCGTTATGTGTATTTACTGGACGAAGACGTTCCGGCTGAATTGCCAGTCGAAATTAACGCTTTCAAGGCGCAACAACGCCGTTGGGCAAAAGGTTTAGTCCAGGTCGGCATGAAATTGTTGCCGCGTATTTGGTCGCATCCGAAATTATCCAAAGCGCAAAAAATCGAATTGTTTTTCCGGCTCAACGGCAATCTGGCTGCGCCGTTGATGATTTTGCTGAGTTTGTTGCACATTCCGGTTTTGATCGCGCGTTTCAATCAAGGCTTGTTTCACATGCTCTTGCTCGATGCGCCGCTGATGTTTCTTTCGACCATTTCTGTAGCTGCTTTTTATGGCTCCGCAATCTTATATTTGCATCCCGACAAAAAACGCCGTTTGCTGCTATTACCAATTGTGATGGGGATGGGCATTGGCCTTGTATTTTCTAACACGCGTGCGGTGCTGGAAGCGCTATTCAAAATTAAATCCAGCTTTGTACGTACACCCAAATACGCGGTGAAGCAATCGAAAGAAAATTGGTTGCAACAGGCTACCAAATATCGCCGCAAGCACGGATTTTTGCCGTATATTGAATTGTTGTTCGCGTTATATTTTGTGGCGGCGATTGCTTATGCGATTCGTTCAGAAATTTACGGGACGATTCCGTTTCTGATGATTTTTTTGGTAGGCTATGGCTATATGGGCTTGATGTCCCTGTTTCAGAGCCCCGTTCGCGCCTTAATACAAAGATTTAGAAAGAGTTAGTGGCTTGCGAATATTTCAGATTGTGAAGGGAACAACGAAAATGTTACACTGCGTCCGCCTCCGGGTTACTGCCTCAACCCCTTTTCCAATTGCTAAAAATTCTCTGCTATGAAAGAAGCCGATCCGATTGATGTAGAAAGCGTGATTCTGGATGCTGAGCTGCTGATTAAGTATCAATTACCTGATCGCGGCATTGAGGCGTTGGAATCTGCCTTAGAGCGCCATCCTAACAATATCCGGTTACGCGAAAAATTATTGGAATTGTACATCGCGCAAAAACGGCTGGATCAAGCTGCTAGTCAATGCGTAGCGCTGTCCGGCCTTTACGTCCGCGCCGGAAATTTTGAAGAAGCGAACCGCTGTTTGTTGCAAGCACGCAATTTGAATCCGCAGGAAGCGATTAGTTCGCGGATGCAGGAATTGCGTCGGATGCAAATGGCGCAGCAAAAAGCTACTGCGCCACAATTTCAAGTCATCACCGCGTCCGCGCCCGCACAACCTGCACTGCCGCGTCACACGCTGGCAGGGAGCCTTTCTGATGTCAGTATATTCGACATCGTCCAATTGCTCGAAAATAATCACCTCACAGGCATTTTGATCGTCTCAAAAGAGGAATTTAAAGGTAAGGTTTATTTGACCGAAGGCCAGATTGTGAATGCTACGATGGGGGAATTGGCTGGCATCGAAGCTTTCAAACATTTGATGCAAGAGGCCAACAATAGTTATTTTACCTTCGACAAATCACCTGTTCCATTTGCCCGTCAAATCGAAGCGTCCAACAATACATCGCTCATTTTGGATTTGCTGCGTGAATACGACGAAGAGCACCGCTTTGACGAAATTCCAGCCGACTAATCTTTTGCCCTTGCGCAACTTTTTAGTTTGAGACAACGTATTGCGTTCATACGAAAAGGAGCCTTATGTTTTGTCCAACCTGTGGTGTGCAACAATCTGCGGAACGTAAATTTTGTACCGCGTGCGGAACGAATTTAAGCGCCGTGACTGCCGCGCTCAGCGGTAATACTGGTACTGTTGCCGCCGCGCCTGTCTCCTATGACGACGGCCTTGCACAAGCACAGGCACAATATCGCCGCGAAATCGCAAGCGCCATTTACAAAGGCGCGCCCGGTTTGGGCTTGTTAGTTGCTGCCATCTTTATTTTTTCGATTTTGCCGCCTGGTATTTCAGTTTGGATTTGTTTCGGATTAATTATCGGTGGAATTTCTTCACTTGGCAGGGGCCTCGGGCAATATTATTTGGCAACTTCTGATCTTAAAGCGGCGGAACTGAAAGCCGCGAACACGTATGTTCCATTGGCGAAACAGCCACCGCTGATCGCACAAGACCCGTATCCTCCCACGAGTGTGACAGAACATACGACACGACATTTAGGCTAAATCACGTTTACGTTTTTCAGCTTCGAGATACACCGACGAATCAAATGATCGCGTTGTGTGATCGGTGATACTGCCAACAGTGTCAGGTTGCGCGGGTATAGCAATCGGTTGTTGCAGTGGTGGCGCAATTTTCTCCACGGTTGTATTGCGCAGGCTTTTTTGAAAGGAGCTGACCATTCGTGCCAATTGCCAGAGCAATCCGCCTGCAATGCAAAAAATAAAAAACAATCCCATTATAAAAGGCACAATCAATTCAGGGCCTCTTATCCCAGAATGTATAAACTCGGAATAGGCAACGAAACAGGCGATGAGTCCAATGATTCCCATTGCCGCCACTGCAAAAAACATGCCCGTCAAGCGCGGGCGCGGCACGTGTACTTCGATGGTACTGGCGGGCGTAGTGATATTTGATCCACAACGTTTGCAGTAGTTAATTTTTTGCGCATACTCAGCGCCACAAGTTGAACAAAACATGCTTGCCTCCGCAAAATTTATCGGGCGAGTGCCTATGAAAATGAACCAGCCTCTGCTCGTACGATAGCCGGTCATTCTAAGTTCGCCTTTGTGGTTTATTTTTTCGGGCAATGGGTAGAGAATGACCACCTTGAGATTATCGAAAGGCAAAATCAATGCTCTTCAAAATTGCTCCTACGCAACCCAAAGAAATTGACCTGAAAAAAGAATATGATGCCATTGTCGTCGGCTCCGGCGCGGCAGGCGGCATGGCTGCGTACGTACTCACGCAGCACGGCTTGAAGGTTTTATTGCTTGAGGCCGGGAAAAAAATAGACACGACGAACGAATTAAAATCCACCGAATGGCCATACGAACATCCGCGTCGCGGCGATCAACCACCAGATCGGCACGCGCTCTCGCTCAACGAATATAATGTGCGCCAACCACCTTATGCCAAAGATTCAAATTACAAACATGTGCATTCGTATGTGCAAGGCTGGAGTGGTTCTGACTATTCCAAAAATCTTGTTGTAGACGAAAAAGATAACCCATATACAGGCACAAATTATGCCTGGGTGCGTTCGCGCGTGCTGGGAGGCAAGACTAATATTTGGGGGCGACTTGCGCTGCGCTTGAGTGATTATGATTTCAAAGCCGCTTCGCGCGATGGTTATGGAATGGATTGGCCGATTTCGTACCAAGACATTCAGCCCTATTACGACAAAGTAGATTTGTTGCTTGGGATTTCAGGCCACAAAGAAAATTTGCCATATTTGCCCGACAGCCTGTTTCAACGCCCATTTAAATTGACAGATTCCGAAATGAATTTGCGGCGCAGCCTTGCTAAAATGGGGCGAACGGTGACGCCATATCGCGCGGGCGTGATGACCGAAAAACTCAAGCACGCCAAATATCGCAGCCAATGTTTCGGGCGCGGCGCGTGTGCCAGACGCGCGGGCGGATGCGATATTCACGCAGCATTCGATTCGCCTACGGGCTTGATTCAGCCCGCGCAGGACACTGGAAATTTGACGCTGCGCACAAACGCTACGGCAGCAGAAATTTTGGTTGATGCAAAAACAGGCAAGGCGCGCGGCGTGAGATTTATTGATACTGAAACGATGAAAAGTTATGAAGCCCGCGCAAAAGCCGTAGTCCTTGCCGCTTCAACCTTAGAATCTGCGCGATTGTTGTTGCTCTCAAAATCCGCGCAACATCCGAACGGCATTGGAAATTCCAGCGGTCACGTCGGTCATAATTTTTGCGAACACGTAATGGGGCCAGGCATCACAGGCTTAGTCAAAGAACGCATCGGCAAAGCGAAAACCAATGATGACGGGCGTCCGGGCGGATTTTATTTGCCGCGTTTCCGCAATCTGAATGAGCGCAGCAATAAATTTATTCGCGCGTATGGCTTTGAAGGCGGCAGCGGCACGCGGATGTTTCCTGCCGTAGATCAGCCCGGATTCGGACGTGATTACAAAAAGAAAGTGCGCGATTATACCGGCGCATTTATTGATATGGGCGCGTTCGGCGAAGTGTTGCCGCGCTTTGAAAACTACGTCGAACTTGATCCGCAGATGAAAGATAAATGGGGAATTCCGGTGCTGCGCTTTCATTACAAATTTGGCGACAACGAAAAAGCGATGGTCACGGATATGGCAGAAAGCGCACAGGAAATGTTCATCGCCGCAGGCATCGAAATTGTCAACGTAGAGCGCAGCGCCTTAACCGAAGGCTGGTCAATTCATGAACTTGGCACAGCGCGCATGGGCAACGATCCAAAAACTTCCGTGCTCAATCAATTCCAGCAATCGCACGATGTCCCGAATTTATTGGTTGTAGATGGTAGCAGCCACGTTTCCGCCGCTTGCCAAAATCCTACGTGGACAATTATGGCGCTCGCGTGGCGCTCGTGCGAACATTTGGTGGATGAAATGAAAAAGGGGAATTTATGAGCGACAAAAAAACAACTATCTCACGCCGCAAAATGCTGCGCTCCACTGCGACTGCGATTGCTGCTGCGCCATTGATACAAAAAAAATCTCTCCCCCAAAAAACTGCGCCTACGAAATTTTTTACGCCTGCCGAATTCGCGCTCGTGGATGAACTAACCGAAATCATCATCCCCACCGACGAACATTCACCGGGCGCGCGTGCCGCCAAGGTTGCCGCGTACATTGACGCACGCTTAGCCGAAGCGTTCACGAATGAGCCGCGTGAGCTTTGGCGTTCTGGCCTGACTGCGATTGAAAAATTGTCGCAGGAGCTGCACCGCAAACCATTTCTGAAATCTTCCGAAACTGAACGCGCAACCGTCGTCGCCCGCATCGCACAAGGCGAACGAAATCCGCAGACGTCTGCCGAAAAATTTTTCGTTGAATTGAAATCGCGCACGGCGCACGCCTACTACACTTCGCAAATTGGTATTCATCAAGATATTCAATACAAGGGCAACGTATATCTCAAAGAATATGTTGGCGAATCTGTTAACTAATGTCAGTACCCGAAGCGGCAGTGATGGGCATTATAAAAGCTGCCCACTACTGCAGGCGGTTCTGACATTTTGTCAGTCACTATTTATAGGAAAGGTCATTTATGGAAATTCTGCTTCCGCTTTTAATTATTGTTGGAATCGTATTCTTCGTTGCCGCAAAAACCATTCGCATTGTGCCGCAAGCTACGGTTCTGATTATCGAACGGCTGGGCAAATTTGATCGTGTTGCCAGCAGCGGATTGAATATCATCACGCCTTTTCTGGATCGTCCGCGCGGCGTGTATTGGTCAGGGGTGCGCCCCGGTATGACTTCGATTGATTTGCGCGAACAGTTTATAGATTTGCCTCCGCAACCTGTTATTACACGCGATAATGTCACGATTACCTCTGATAGCGTGGTGTATTGGCAAATTACTGATCCGATCAAAGCTGTCTATGAAGTGAACGATTTGTCAGGCAGCTTAATTCAAATGACAATTACTTCCATGCGTAGCGTAATAGGTAATTTGGATCTGGATCACGCCCTGACTTCGCGCGATACGATCAATGCCAATTTGCGCGCGATTTTAGATGAAGCCACTGATAAGTGGGGCGTCAAAGTTACACGCGTAGAATTGAAAAATATTACGCCGCCCGAAGACGTGCGCATCACGATGGAAAAACAAATGACGGCGGAACGAAATCGCCGCGCGACGGTGCTGCAAGCCGACGGTGAAAAGCAGGCCGCGATCACACGCGCCGAAGGGGAAAAACAATCTGCCATCACGCGTGCTGAAGGTGAAAAACAATCCGCGATTTTGCAGGCACAAGGCGCAGCCGAAGCCCGTTTGACCGCTGCTACCGCCGAATCAGAATCTATTCGCCGCATTTCTGAAGGCATCTCCGGCGGCAACTCCGCGCAGTATTTGATTATGATGAAATACATTGAATCATTGCGCGATATGTCAAAATCAAATAACGCCAAAGTCGTCTTTATGCCTGTCGAAACCAGCAGCCTGTTATCCAGCATCGGCGCATTCAAAGAAATTTTTGGCGGCGATATGACTGAATCCGGCGCTACGCCTATACCGCGTATGATTCGCCCGGAAAAACCATTGCAAGAAAGATAGTTTTTGAAATGACGCGACAGCGTTTGGAGTGCTATGACTTGGCGTAGCTTTAGTAGAGGTTTAGATTACTGTAATTTTATAATGAAAGCCTCTTACAAAGCGCTGCCAAGCCAGCGCACTCCAAACGCTGCCGCGTTGACAAGATTTTACGATGCATTAATCAGGAGGTTTTGGGTGAAAAAAATATGTAGGTTGGTTTTCGTATGCGCTTTTATGCTTTTGCCTTTTGCCATTAATGCTGGCGATTTGGTGCGGCTTGTACGCAATAAATTATCAGCAGGCGATCTGACCAGCAGCATCGCTGCGGTGGATGATTACAAACGAAAAAACGGCGTAGATTTTGAATACCTGGATGCCGTCGGCTGGCTCGCACGCGGCGCAGAAATGTTGCGACAACGTGATCTCGCCGCTGGTTTCGTAGCCGAATTGCGCCGCGAAATTAAAGAAGAAAAATTTGATTGGCTCGCTCCGCTCGGCGCAGCCATCGAAGTCGAAGGTAAATTGCGCGCGGCTCGTGAAGGGCGCAGTGCCGCGCTGAAGTTTTTAGAAGGCGAACTCGCCAACGCTAAAGATATCGGGCTGCGTTCGCGCATCAACCGAACGATTAATGTACTTTTCTTAGAAGGCAAACCCGCGCCTGCGCTCAACACCGCTGATTTTATTGGCTCCGAGCCGCCTGCTTTGGCTGGTTTGAAAGGAAAGCCCGTCTTATTATTTTTGTGGGCGAATTGGTGTGGTGATTGCAAAGCCCAAGCCGTTGCACTCGCTAATGTGTGGCAGAAATATAAATCGCAAGGTTTAGTATTAATTGCGCCGACGCGTTATTACGGTTCGACGGATGATAAAGACGCCGCGCCCGCAGCAGAAAAAGTGCAGGTCGAAAAAGTCTGGAAGGAATTTTACAAAGGGTTGGAAGATGTACCGATTATCTTTGATACTGAAGCGATGGTGCGATATGGGGTAGCAGCTACGCCCACGTTTGTTATCATAGATCGCAAAGGAATTGTGCGGTTGTATTCGCCCACGCGATTTTCTGAAGCAGAATTGTCACATCGCATCGAAGCCATCTTATCGTCAAAATAAGATTTCGTATTCATCGCTCCGCGCTCATCCTCCATCATTTTATGGAATCATTCCGGTAAAAACATACGCCTGCAAATAAATCATCACGCCCACTAAAACCGCCAGCGCAAGGCTGTGGAAAAACACATAGCGTAAAATCTCGCCTTCATTTCCTTCTTGCCCCGTTGCTACGCCCGCGACGACGATGGATTGGGCGTCAATCATTTTGCCCATCACGCCGCCCGAAGAATTTGACGCTGCTGCGAGGATTGGCGAAATGCCGATTTGTTCAGCAGTGATTTGTTGTAGGTTGCCAAACAAAACATTGGAGGATGTATCGCTGCCTGTTAATGCTACGCCCAGCCAACCGAGCAGCGCGGAGAAGAACGGAAACAGCGAACCTGTGCTAGCAAACGCCAAGCCCATCGTTGCATCCAGTCCGGCATATCGTGTAGAGAATCCCAGCGCCAGCATCGCCGCTATCGTAATTAATGAATATCGCACGCGCCAAATTGTGTTGCCGAACAATCGCACCAATTTCATCGGACTCAAGCCCAACAACAAGCCGGAAATGATCCCTGAAATTAACAGCCCTGTGCCTGTCGCTGACAACCAATTGAAAGCGAAAATCGCTTCTTCGGCCTTCGCTGCTGAAACAACTGGCGGCACGCGCAGCACTTGATTGTGCAAATAGGGAATTGTGATGTTGACGAGGCTGATGTTATTGAGCAGCGTTTTGATTTGCGGCAATCCCCAGGCGAACACGACTACGGAAAGGATAATCCACGGCATCCACGCGACGAGAGCGTCTTTGGTGGAAGGTTTCGCCATCACTTCTGCCGTGCTGTGCTGGCGCATAATTTCGCGCGGTTGCCAGAATTTTAATAGCACGAGCAACGCCACGATTGATGCTATCGAAGCTGCTATGTCCACGACCCACGGCCCATGATAATTACTCACTAAAAATTGCACGATGGCGAAGCTCAATCCGCACGTCAAACACGCAGGCCAGACGTCCCACATTTTTTTGCGCCCCGCCATCGCCCAAATAATCCAGAAGGGAACGATCACAGAAAAAAACGGCAGTTGCCGCCCGATCATCGCGCTGAGTTTTTCCAACGGCAGCCCTGTGACTTTTGCTAAAGCGATAACAGGAGTGCCGAGTGCGCCGAACGCTACGGGCGCAGTGTTGCCGATGAGCGCGATGCCAGACGCGAGCAGCGGTTTGAAGCCGAGGCCGATTAACATTGCGGCGGAAATCGCTACGGGTGTACCAAATCCAGCCGCACCTTCGATAAATGCGCCGAAGCTGAACGCGATGATTAAGGCCTGAATGCGATCATCGCTGGCCAAATTCGCAATCGTCGCGCGAATGATTTCAAACTTGCCTGTCTCGACTGTGATGTCATAAATAAAAATTGCGCACAGCACAATCCAACCAATCGGAAACAGCCCGAAGGCCGCGCCATTCGCGGCTGACGCGAGCGCCAGCGAAACTGGCATGTGGTAAATCACAATCGCAATCAATAGCGACGAAGCCAAACCAATTAATGCAGCAAGGTGCGCACGCATATGAAAAAATGCGAGCAATCCGAGCAATACTACGACAGGGATTGAGGCGACGAGGGCGGAAAGAAAGACGTTTCCAGCGACAGGGGAATACACTTGTGTCCAGGGCATGTTGACGGTTCTCCACGAATTGATTGTTTGTACGTTTGGAAAAGATGCGCGGCGAGCATAAACGGTTTCAGTAATTTTACGCAAGGCAGTCGGGCAAAATTGCAAAAGTGCAACGCCTCATTATAAAATCCGCCTAAATTCACCTAAAAAGTAAATACTAATTTGACTAAAATCAGGCAATCACTTTAAGGAGTATCCAGATGGAATTATATCGTTTGCAGGAAGCGGCAAGTTTACTCAATGTCAGTTATCAAACATTGAAGCTCTGGATTTACAACGAGAAAATTCGTTCCGTAAAAACAGCGGGTGGACATCATCGCATCCCGCGCAAAGAAATTGAACGGATGCTCGGAACCAAAAAATCTCCGGCGCAAAAGAGCGTACAGACATCGGGGTTGGAATCCATCAGCGGCAGAAATAAATTGCTGGGCACTGTCATTAGCCTGAAATATTCAGGGCTACTCGCACAGGTCACACTTGATGTAGGCGGACAATTTGTGACTTCGATTATCACGCGTGACGCCGCGCAATCGCTGAGGTTGAAAAAAGGCGTGCAGGCGTATGCGTTAATTAAAGCTACTGAAGTGATGGTAATTCGAGTCTAGTGAGTCCGTAGAGTCTATGGAGATTATGGACTCAAGGGCGGATTTTCCAGACTCTAAAGACACAATAGACTAAGAGGAATTTATGAAGCTCAATCGAAAAACATTTTGTAGCACAGTTTTACTATTTTCGTTGCTTATGACTGCTTTGGGAAATACCGAAAATCAACCTCCGAATTTTATACTCAACGTATTTGGCGTAGCGGGAAAATCAGTGCGGCTTACGTTGGCGGAGTTTGCCAAAATGCCGCGCCGCACCGTGCAAGCAAAAAATCATGACGGCAAAGATTGCATGTATGAAGGCGTTGAATTACGCGAAATTATGACGCGCGTCGGTGTGACGTTTGGCAAAGAATTGCGCGGCAAATTGCTTTCGTCGGTTGTTCTTGTTGAAGCCGCTGACAATTACAAAGCTGTCTTTGCGCTGCCGGAAATGGATGCACTTTTTACGGATAAAATAATTTTGCTGGCGGATACGTGCGATGGTAAGCCGCTTGAGAAAAATGGCTCGCTGCAAATGATTGTGCCGGATGAAAAGCGACATGCGCGTTGGGTGCAACAAGTCAGCGCGATCACTTTGGTGCAAGTCGAAAAGGAAAAATAAGGAGCGGCGAATGGCGACGAATACAATTATTTTGTTGTGTGTTGCGATTACGATTGTGACGTTTTTATATTCTTCGGTTGGACACGCAGGGGCGTCGGGGTATATCGCTACGATGACGTTATTTGGCCTAGCGCCAACTGTGATCAAGCCTTCTGCGCTATTGCTGAATATCCTTGTTGCTACGATTGCATCGTGGCAGTTTTGGCGCGCGGGGCATTTTTCATGGCGCTTATTTTGGCCGTTCGCGGCATTGTCTGTGCCGTTTGCTTTTCTTGGCGGTTACATCAATTTGCCTTCACACCTTTTTGAAATTTTAGTGGGCTTGGTGCTGCTTTATTCTGCACTTCGTTTTTTATTTGAAGGCAAAAAGGAAGAATCCGAAACGCACGCGCCATCAACGCCAGTGGCTTCTTGGGTTGTTATCAGGCTTGACAGGCACAGGTGGAGGAATTTTTTTAAGCCCGCTACTGATGTTTTTGCGATGGGCAAAAGCGAAAGAAGCGGCGGCTACGTCGGCGTTGTTTATTTTGGTGAATTCGATTGCTGGCTTACTTGGAAATTTTAGCAGCACGAAACAATTACCGTCATTTGTGCTGCCGATTTTAGGTTGTGCGCTGGCTGGTGGCGCGGTTGGCTCTTATCTTGGCAGCCAGCAATTTTCTGTGAACTTCATTAAAAAATTATTAGCGGTGGTGTTGACGATTGCGGGGCTGAAATTATTGTTTACGTAAAAATTGTAGGGGCGATGCCTTGTGGTCGCCCGTCTTCGTTGCTGCGAAAACGGGCGGGGACAAGCCACCGCCCCTACAACGTTAGAAATAAAGCTTCGCCGCAAATTGAATTTGCCGTGCGGGGAATGCATTTGTGATCGTGCCGTAGCTGCCGCCCGCAATTGCGTTGCCGTTGGTATCACGACGAATGTTGCTGACGTTGCCATCAACATTGCCGAAGTTGGTGCGATTGAACAAATTGAAAGCTTCCATACGGAATTCCAATTTGGTTGATTCGCGCCAGATCGGGAACGATTTATGCAAACCTAAATCCGCCTGATAAAAACTAGGGCCGCGCACCAAATTACGCGCTGCATTACCGAAAGGCTGACTGCGATCAGTAGGAATCGCTGCTCCGGTCAGACTCAAATAATTTTTAGGATCATTCCTGTCTGCATACAAATCACTGCCAGTTAAATTCGGGCGATAGGTTGGTGCGGTGCTGACTTGGAAGGCTGAAGCCGGGCTGTAAGTCAGATTCGTTTGTAACCCGCTCGCCATCGTATTAATCAACGTCATGCGCCAGCCGCCAATCACATAATCCAAGGCTTTCGGGCTACTGGCTGCAAACTTGCGGCCTTTGCCGAAGGGCAAATCATACACAATGCTGGTGGTGTTATTGAGCGGTTGATTGTAGCTCGACAGCCCTTTATCCGCGAACAGATTTGCAATATTGCCGCGCGAATTGTCGCCGTTGAGCGCTTCCAAATGGCCTGCTGCGTTATCAATCGCTTTTGACCACGTGAAGGAATTCAAAACATATAATCCGTTACTGAAACGCCGTTCCAATTTTAATTGCAGCGCGTTGTAATTCGCAAAACCTCCATTGAAAGAAGCCTGGATGAACGAATACGTCGAGAAGGGGCGACGATTTTGCAGCGGCGTACCGGCTGCTGCATCGGTCGTGTTATTTGGACGCGCTTGATTGTAATCCGCCAATACGATCAATTTATTGCTACGGTTGCCAACGTATGCAATGTCGAATAACCAATTGCCCGGCAATTCGCGTTGCACGCCGAGATGCCAGCTTTGCACGTATGCTGTACGCGTGTCACGAGGCGTAAAATTGACGCGTGATGCAAGTGGATTAAACCGCTCTGGTGCGACCAAACCATCAGCGTAACCTTGCTCCGTTTTGCGGAAACAATTCAAGAAAGTATTTCCTGTGCAAAGCGGTTGCGAAACCTGTTGTGTAATCGAAGTGCTGACAATATTCGGGCCGTTGTAAGCCAGCAAATTTTCGCCGCCGAGACGATTGAAATGAATGTAACTCGCGCCATAACCGCCGCGAATCACGGTCTTGTCCATAACGTTGTAGGCAAAGCCCAAACGCGGCCCCCAGTTATTTTTGTCGGGATCAACCAACGCGCGATTATAAAGCGAACCGTCCGTAGCCTGGATAATCGTTTGTGTTTTCGGATCGAAATTTCCTAAACGATTTTTGGCTTCCCATTGCGGCGTCGCAAATTCGTAACGCACGCCTAAATTCAATGTCAATTTTTGACTAGCCTTAAAATCGTCCTGCAAGTAACCGAAATGCATGCGCTGGCGGTAATTCACGATGACGGCATTATTCAGCGAATATGAAGCTGGTGCGCCAAATAAGAAATCTGCCAGATTATACAAGTTGTTGCTGGTTGTAATTGTTGTCGGACGGCTGAATTGGCCGCTATAGCCAAAGTTGCCGTATTTGGGATTGAAATCATCAATGTCTGTGTTGATGGATTGATATTCGTATCCGGCTTTCAAACTATGACGCCCTTTCAGAAAGGTATAGTTGAAACGCGGGTTGATTACGAACGGGTTTTGAAATTGCGGATTAGAATCCTGTCTACCGTATGAAGTGTAACCGCCAATATTTTGCGTGTTCAATCCACCTGCAAAACGCGGATCAGTTGGTAGTCCTGGCAATTTGAAACTCGGATCACCTACGCCCGTTGGCGTTTTGCCGCCTTGCGTGCGCGAAATGCCAAGCCGGAATTCCATCAACGATGTTGCGGTTACATTGTAAGTTGCACCGCCTGCCAATTGTTGATTTAGCACACGCACAAAAGCATTTGCGGGACTGTAAACCGGAGCGGGGATTACAGGCGCTTCGTAATTGTTGAGTTTGCGATGGCTGATACGCACAAAGCCAGTCAGTTTACTGCTGAATGTATTGTCTATTTTGATGTCGAATTTGTCGTTATAAAATTTGCTGCGTGGCAGGTCTTCATAGTTATTTGAGACGAAACCTGTTGCTGTCGCACTTGTCACAGGTTGCGCCAATGCCGCCATCACGCTTTTTGCAAACGGCGTAATTTCGCTGGTGGGAATGTTGCCGTCTGCGTACACAACACCTGTGAATGGATTGCGTACGGACACACCAAGTTTGCCGTTGCGTTGATCGAGGGTTGGTACGGTACCGAATTGCAAGCTACGCGTAATGCGGCGAAAGCCTTCATAATCCACAAAGAAAAATGTTTTGTCTTTGACAATTGGGCCGCCAAACGTCGCACCAAATTGATTTTGTTGCAGCACTGGTTTGACGCCGCGCGTTGGTTTGAAAAATCCAACTGCATTCAGCGAAGTGTTGCGCAAAAAATCATAAGCAGAACCATGAAATTCGTTGGTTCCGCTGCGAATCGCGGCGTTGATGACGGCGCCGCCCGCGCGTCCGAATTCAGCGCTGAAATTATTAGTTTGGACTTTGAATTCCTGCACGGCATCGGGCGAAGCTTGCACCACCTGATTGGAATAGCCTTGGTTTGATGTGCCGTATGAGTTGTTGTCTACGCCATCAATGATGAAATTATTGAGCGCGCTGCGCAATCCGTTAACGTTGAATGACGCATCGCGTCCGCCGGAATCCTGATTGTTCAATTGCGATTTGCGCACGCCAGGCGAGAGCAACGCGAGATCGGCATACGAGCGACCATTAAGCGGTAAATTTACAATTTGTTCACGCTTGATGACCTGCCCGCGATCACTGCTTTCAGTTTCTAGTTGCAAGGCTGTATCAGTAATCAAAACCGTTTCGCTGACTGCGCCCGCGCGCAATGCCAAATCCACACGTTGTCGTGCGTTGACTTGTACCGCGAGGCTTTCAACTACTGCTGTAGAAAAGCCCTGCATTTCGGCTGAGATTTTATAATTACCAATCCGCACATTAACGAATTGATAATTGCCGTTTGAGTCGGTTGAAGTTGTCGCTTCAATGCCAGTAGCGATATTCTTTAATTTGATCGCTGCGTTCGGCACGACCGCGCCGCTGGCATCCGTCACCGTACCTAACACCGTCGCGGTATCGAATTGTGCGAACGCGGGTATTGTCGCACAAAGCAACAACGCATAAGTAAATAAGCAAAATACTGTTTGCCTCAGTTTCATAAGTAGTCTCCTGTGAAATATGGTTCAGAAATTTAATTGCATAAATAGATATGATAGCAACGAAATGTTATGCTTCAGACAAGCGAAGATCAAGCACGTGTTAAGAAAATGTTAAGTTTGATTGTGGCCACTTAATTTCTTTTGCTGTTGGTGCGCTGAGTATAAGTGTCAGTTCTGATGACGGTTGTTTACATTGACAATCCCTGCAAACGCCGATATTGTTTTCTATTGAATTCTGAGCGCTAAAAACAGGCTAGATCATGTCATTATTTTTGACTCCGCTTAAAATCAAAGCCAATCGCAATACAGCAAATCATTGTTGCTGTTGTTGTTGTTTGTCTGCCCAGCGGAACCGATCATCTGTGCCAATCATCTTTACAATATAAGATTGTAGCTTCAGACAGACCCCAAAAAACCTCGGTTCTCGCTAACAGGAATCGGGGCTTTTCCATTTATGCTTCGCCATTTTTGAGTTTTTAGGAGACACATGAGCGCAACTTCGCTAGAAGCCGACCACACTGACAGCCCAATCGTTCCGAATTTGTTCGAGGACGAAATGGCGCAATATGAACAGCAAATCAAAAAATTCCGCGCCGGGCTGATCGGCGATACCAAGATGCAGAAATTCCGCCTGCAATTTGGTACGTATGCCCAACGGCAGGACGGCGTACAAATGCAGCGCATCAAAATTCCCGGCGGATATTTGACTGCAGATCAATTGACGCGACTGGCCGATGCCGCAGACAAATTTGCGAGCGGGTTTATTCATTTCACCACGCGCGAAGACGCTCAGCTCTATTACTTGCAACTCGAAGATACGCCGAATTTATTACGTTCGTTGCAGGACGCAGGCATCACGACGCGCGAAGCGTGCGGCAACACGGTGCGCAACATTACAGCGTGTTATCGCGCAGGCGTTTCGCACAACGAAGCGTTTAATGTTTACCCGTACACGCACGCACTGTTTCAGTTTTTGCTGCGCAACAAGTACAACCAGAATATGGGACGCAAAATGAAATTTGCGTTTGAAGGTTGTGCCGAAGATCACTCCGCGCTCGCCTACCACGATTTGGGATTTCAAGCAGTTACACGCGCAGAAAATGGCGCAATCAAACGCGGCTTTCGCGTGCATGTAGGTGGCGGAATGGGGAGCGCTCCGATCTTAGCCAAAATCTACAGCGATTTTTTACCGGTCGAAGAACTGTTCAATTTCACGCTCGCTGTCATCCGCGTCTTTGATCGCTTTGGCGAACGCAAGCAGCGGATGAAAGCGCGCATGAAATTTTTGGTGCAATCCATGGGCTGGGAAAAATTCAAAGAAGCCGTGGATGCTGAGCGCGCAATCATTGGCGAATTGCCGCCCGTTTCTGATTATTTAGAAGAATCCGCCGATCCCGCAATCGTCAATGAAACTGCGTCAAATTTGAATGTACTTGATCCGCTCACGAATGATCTAAATTATCAGCAATGGGCAAAAGACAACGTGATTCAGCATCGTGTAGCAGCGTTGCGCGGTGTTCACGTCCGCACAAAATTAGGCGACATTACATCTGACCGCGCCCGTGAACTCGCGGACATCGCGCGACAATTTTCGTCCAGCGAATTACGCGTTTCGATTGAACAAAATTTATTTTTGCCGTGGGTGCGCGTGAGTGATTTGCCTGCGCTTTACAAAGCCTTGCAACAAGCTGCATTGCACGATGCCGGAGCCGAAACAATTGCCGACGTCACCGCTTGCCCAGGCGCAGATACTTGCCGTTTGGGCATCGCTTCAGCCAAAGGGCTTGGCGCTGCAATTTCAGAATCCTTTTTCGATGGCTCGCTCGCGCCATATCGTGAAGCGAACCGCGATATGCGCATCAAGATTTCCGGTTGCCCAAACGGTTGCGCGCAACACGCCGTAGCCAACATTGGTTTCCACTCCGCCGCGCTTTCCAATGACGGGCATAATGTGCCAACACACATTTTATTTCTAAGTGGATCGGCAAATCATGGTCATCCCAAAGCAGGCAGAATTATCGGTAAATTCCCGGCGCGCGCAGGCATTCAGGTTGTCGAAGAATTACTAAAATTACATAACACTGAAAAATTAGACGGCGAAGATTTCAATACATTCATTGACCGCATCGGCGATCAACGCGTGAAAGAAGTGCTGGAGCCGCTGCGCAAAATTCCTGCGTTCGATGAAGACCCAACGTTCTATGACGATTACGGTCACGAGAACGAAAAATTCACTGTGCGTTCCGGCGTACGGGGCGAATGCGCGGGAACTACAATTGCGGAAGTCGTCCCAACCTTCGCCGAAGCGACTGAAAAATTATCGCAAGCCGCAGCTTTTATTCATCACGGCAATTTTGCTTCCGCTGGGCTTGAAGCCTACGAAGCCGCCGTCGCAGCCGCGCGCGTGCCGTTGTATCAACATTTAGTTGATCCGTTTACTTCGCTGGAAACGCTCTGGTCGTTTGAAAATATTTTTGTTCTATCGGGCAAGACGAATGGCGAATGGAAAGAAATCTCGGCTACATTTGAAGCCATAAAAAATGCTGATGCAGACGAAGCAAGTGCACAAGTTGCTCTCGAAACAGCGCGTGCATTTGTCGGCTATTGCGAACAATTATCAGCGGCGTAAGATCGTATTGAAAAACAGAGCCCAGTCGTTCACGGCTGGGCTCTGGCAAAGACAATTCATGTCGCCCCTTTAGCGGGTTTTTGATCGCGGCTTTAGCCAAACGCAAGGACGTTAAAACGCCCTTCCACATTTAGGTCACTCGTTCCCCCGCCGTGAACGACTGGGCTATTCAGAAAACCCCTCTACGGTTTCCTACCATCCCTTTTCATTGAAAAATTTCTGGCGCGGTCTTTGCACTAATCCATAACATATTCGCGGTGTGGGGAATTTTCCTCACTTCTGTGTTCAGGAGACTGAAAGATTATGTTGCTGGTTGATACCGCCGAAAGTGCGCAAGTTGCTTGTTTTCATTGCGGAGAAAAATGTGACGAAGTTTTACGGGCTGATGAGAAGGCATTTTGTTGCGTAGGCTGTCAGACGGTTTATGAATTGTTACGCAATAAGGATTTGTGCGGCTATTACGATTTTGAAGAGCGCGGCGCGATTTCGTTTAAGCAAACGCGCAACTCTCGCTTTGAATTTTTGGACGATGAAACCGTTCGCCCGCAATTGATTCAATTCAGCGACAGCACGCTCGCCAAAACGACTTTGCGGTTGCCGACGATTCATTGCGCTTCGTGCATTTGGCTACTCGAAAATCTGTTCAAAATTAATCCCGCGATTTTGCGCTCCGAAGTCAATTTTCTCAAAAAAGAAATCTCTCTTTCCTTCCGCGAAAAAGAAATCAAACTCAGCGAAGTTGCCAGCCTGTTAGCCAAACTTGGTTACGAGCCGGACATTCGTTTCGACAACATTACACCGACGACGCAAAGCCAGGAAAACGCGCGCAAAAAATTGTATTTGAAAGTTGGATTGGCAGGCTTTGCGTTCGGGAATGTGATGCTGTTCAGCTTCCCTGATTATTTGGATACGACCAAAGTTCTAAGTACGCAATTCAAATTTTTATTCGCGTGGCTGAGCATCTTGTTCTCTACGCCTGTGCTGCTGTACAGCGCTTCGGACTATTTTGTTTCTTCGTGGTATGCGTTCAGGCAACGCAAAATTTCGCTCGACGTACCCATAGCATTAGGTATCAGCGCACTCTATTTTCGCAGTGTGTACGATATTATCAGCGGCGCGGGCATGGGGTATCTGGATTCGTTTAATGGCCTCGTATTTTTCCTGTTAATTGGCAAAATTTTTCAGCAAAAAACATTTGATTCACTTTCGTTTGATCGCAATTACGCTTCATATTTTCCGCTGTCTGTCGCCGTGCTCGAAGACGGGAAAGAAAATTACCTTCCTGTTTCCAAGCTGCAAAAAGGCAACGAAATTTTTGTGCGCAACCGCGAACTTGTGCCTGCGGATAGCATTTTGCTCAGCGCCAATGCCGCCGTGGATTACAGCTTTGTTACGGGCGAATCGGAATCTGTTGTAATTAAGAGTGGCGATCTTGTGTACGCGGGCGGGCGCATTGTGGGCGCAGGCGCGAAGCTTTCGGTTGTCAAAGCAGTTTCGCATAGCTATTTGACACAGCTTTGGAATAACGAAGCGTTTCATAAAGAAAAACATTCGACGCTGCTCGATATTTCTGATGCATTTGGCAAATATTTCACGGTGGTTGTGATGGCGATTGCGAGTATCGCCGCATGGTATTGGCTGCCTAACGTAGACAAGGCTATCAACGTTTTTACGGCGGTATTAATTATTGCTTGCCCCTGTGCTTTGACCTTGGCAGTGCCGTTCACATTGGGCGCTGCGGTAGCGATTTTGGGCAAAGCAAAATTCTATTTGAAAAATGTTGGCGTCGTCCCAGATTTGGCAAAAGTGAATGCGATTGTGTTTGATAAAACAGGCACGTTGACGCACGCTGGACAAGCCAATGTCGAGTTTATCGGCGCGCCGTTAGACGCGTCAGAATTAGCGCTGGTGGCGGATTGCGCAAAAAATTCTCCGCATCCACTCAGTCGGCAAATTGTCTCTCACTTGGAAGCGCAGGCAGCCTTGCCTGCCCGGAGCGAGCAACGTGAGGCTGCGTATGTGTTGCAAGGGCAGTTTTCTATCGCGAATAATTCCCTCAGCGAACAATCCAGCGATGTTGCACTTGCTGGTCGCAAGCAAGCTGCCTGCGCTCCCAGGGGACTCACAAGCACATTTCGTGAAATTCCAAACTGCGGCATCATCGCCAATATTAACGGGCACGAAATTGCTTTAGGTGCAGCGAATTGGATTCAAGAAATAACGGCAGAAAAGTTATCTGCGCACAATAATGCGCCTGTTGTTCACCTTGCGACTGATGGAAATTATCGGGGCTATTTCCGCACTCAAAATTCTTACCGCGCTGGTGTGACTACGCTTTTGCAATCGTTACAGCCGGAGCGCGAATTATTTTTACTCTCTGGCGATAACGACAATGAGCGCGAAAATTTGCGTCCGCTCTTTTCCGGCGATAACAATTTAGCCTTTTATCAAAAGCCTGAAGACAAGCTGCAATTTGTGCAGAAGCTGCAACGCGAAGGCAAAATTACTGCGATGATTGGCGATGGATTGAATGATGCAGGCGCTTTGCAACAAAGCAATGTCGGCATCGCTTTGACTGAAGACACGAGCGCGTTCACGCCTGCTTGCGATGCGATTTTAGCGGCTGAAAATTTCAGTCGCTTGCCGCAATATATTTCGTTCGCGCGTTACGCTCTCAAAGTTCTCGTTGGCGCGTTTTTGCTCTCTCTCGTCTACAACACGATTGGATTAGCACTGGCTGTAACAGGAAGGCTCTCGCCAATGGTGACGGCGATTTTCATGCCACTCAGTTCATGGTCAGTCGTCGCCCTAGCCTGGGGATTAATGAAAGTTCGTGAACGCAAAATTGTAAAAAGCGATGCGTGATGAGCGGCCTACTCGTTACCTTCAATTCATCACGCATCACGCGTCACTTTTTCTCGCTTGAGAAAATTTCCCCACCTGAAAGTGGAAAATCACTCAACCCTCAGATAAAACCAGTCAATTTTCAGACTTTTTAGCGAGGCACGAAAAATGCAGATTGTCTAAAAGGAGACATAACTATGGAGGTTCTATTCATTCTCATTGGATTCAGCTTAATGGTAGCACTGTTTTTTTTGGGCTGTTTCTTCTGGGCCGTGAAATCGGGGCAGTATGAAGATAGATATACGCCCGCCATCCGCATGCTCTTCGATGATCATCAACCTAAGATTAATTCGTCTTCAAAACGTTCGGAGGATTAAGTTATGCAGAGTGAAGCCCTGCAAATTGAAAAGTTCGAGTACGACAACAAGATTGTCCGCGACTTTTCTGTTGCTATGGTCATTTGGGGAATCGTTGGATTTCTCGTTGGCCTCATTATCGCCATCAAATTGAGATGGCCTGATTTTCTTGGATTTATCCCCATTCTTTCTTATGGACGGTTACGCCCACTCCACACCAATGCCGTGATTTTCGCGTTTGCCGGTAATGCAATTTTTGCGGGTGTGTATTATTCGTTGCAGCGTTTGTGCAAAGCGCGCATGTTCAATGACACGCTCAGCAAAGTGCATTTCTGGGGCTGGCAACTGATTATTGTTTCGGCGGCGTTGACGCTGCCGCTTGGTTTTACGTCCAGCAAAGAATACGCCGAATTAGAATGGCCGATTGATATTGCGATCACGCTCGTCTGGGTGGTGTTCGGCGTCAATATGATGGGCACAATTTTCAAACGGCGTGAGCGGCATATGTATGTGGCGATTTGGTTTTATATCGCTACTTTCCTGACCGTAGCGATGCTGCATATTGTCAATTCATTGGAATTGCCTGTCAGCTTTATGAAAAGCTATTCCGCTTATGCGGGCGTGCAGGACGCGCTCGTACAATGGTGGTATGGACACAATGCCGTTGCTTTCTTTTTAACGACGCCATTTTTAGGGCTGATGTATTACTTCATTCCCAAAGCGTCAGGGCGTCCAATTTATTCTTATCGCTTATCTATCATTCACTTTTGGGCGCTGATTTTCTTATATATTTGGGCTGGCCCGCACCATTTGCTGTACAGCTCGCTGCCGGATTGGGCGCAATCAATCGGCTCGGTATTTTCGATTATGCTCATTGCGCCGTCGTGGGGCGGCATGATTAACGGGTTGTTTACCTTACGCGGTGCCTGGGACAAAGTCCGCGAAGACCCTGTGCTGAAATTCCTGGTCATCGGTATTACCGCGTACGGTATGTCTACGCTTGAAGGCCCGCTGATGTCGCTGAAAAACGTGAACGCGATCACGCACTATACCGATTACACCATCGCACACGTTCACATCGGCGCATTAACCTGGAATGGCGGCATTGCCTTTGCGATGGTGTATTACATCATTCCTAGGATTTATCGGACTGAATTGTTCTCCAAAAAATTAGCGAATTGGCATTTCTGGTTCGCAACATTAGGAATTTTGTTTTATGCGATTCCGATGTACTGGGGCGGCATCACGCAAAGCCTGATGTGGAAAGAATTCACACCTGAAGGCGTCTTACGTTACCCCGTATTTCTGGAAACGGTGACGCAAATTCTGCCGATGTATACACTGCGTATTGTTGGTGGTTCCCTCTATATCGTGGGTTCGCTCTTTGCCGTGTGGAATCTGTTCCAAACTGCTAAGTCAGGCAAATTAGTAGCAAATGAGGCTGCAGAAGCTCCGCCGCTGATGTCTGAAGTTGTACACGCTGGTGGCAACATGCACTGGCATCGCGTGTTAGAAGGCAAACCCTTACGCTTTGCAGTGCTCGCGCTAGTCTCCGTGGTGATTGGCGGCATTGTCGAATTTGTGCCAACTGCCGTTATCAAATCGAATATTCCCACCATTGCGAGCGTCAAGCCTTATTCGCCGCTCGAAGTCGAAGGCCGCGATATTTACATTGCCGAAGGTTGTAACACTTGCCACTCGCAAATGATTCGCCCGTTCCGTTCCGAAACAGAACGCTATGGGGAATATTCCAAAGTTGGTGAATTCGTTTACGACCACCCCTTTTTATGGGGTTCCAAGCGTACGGGGCCGGATTTACATCGCGTTGGCGGCAAGTATCCTGACTCGTGGCATTACATGCATATGAAGGAACCGCGCTCGACTTCGCCCGGTTCGATTATGCCTGGTTATACGTGGTTGTATGACACCAAGACCGATTACAGCCATACCGAAGGCAAAATCATTACGCTGCGTCGTTTGGGCGTGCCGTATGCGGATGGCTACGAGGCGAAAGCTGTAGACGAAGCGAAAGCGCAAGCGGCGAAAATTGCAGCGAGCCTGGCGCAAAGCGGCGCGAAGGTTGATCCCGATACAGAAATCGTCGCAATGATTGCTTACCTGCAACGACTTGGTACTGACATCAAAGGCGCACAGCCTGCGGTGAAAGCTGAGAACGAAGCACCAGCGCAAACCGCTAAGAAATAAATAATCGCTGGGAGCGCGCGGCGCGCGTGTTGAGGCAGACGGTAAAGGCTAGCTGCGATAACAGAATGCGCTTCACTAGCCTCAACACGCGCGCCGCGCGCTCCCAGTTATAAGGAATCATCTATGTATAAAAATGTCTTACAAGCGATTGAGGGAATTGGCATCTTTCCGCTCATTTCGATGTTTATTTTTATGTCAGTTTTTATGGCTGCTGTGATTTGGTTTTTCCGTGCGGACAAAACGCGCTTGCAGCACATGGCACAATTACCACTTGAATCGAATTTTCCTACTCAAGATAAAAGGAAGGAGGTCTAATTATGGCGGAAAAAGAAGCCCTAAGCGGACAAGAAAAAGATACTTTAATAGCAGGCCATGATGCCGACGGTATTTTAGAATTTGATAATGACATGCCTATGTGGTGGTTAGTCGGCTTTATTTTTACAGTCGTATTCGCATTCGGATATTTAGTGCAATATCATCTCGCAGGTGGGCCTTCATCCGGTGATGAGTACAACGCCGAAGTTGCCGCGTTCAAGAAAACGCAGGAGCCTGCGGGCGGACAAGATAAAGTCGAATTCGCCGCGCTCACGGATGCCGCCTCCATCGAAGCAGGCAAGGCCATTTTTAATGGCACTACAAGTATGTGTGCCACCTGCCATCGTAATGATCTCGGCGGCATGGTCGGGCCAAATTTGACGGATGAGTACTGGATTCATGGTGGTGATTTCAATTCCATTATGACCAGTATCAAAACGGGCTATCCTGATAAAGGAATGCAAAGATATGGGAGTGGCGCTCCTTTAAATGCCAAACAGGTACAGCAAGTTGCCAGCTTTATCGTTTCGATGAAAGACTCACATCCGGCCAATCCAAAAGCGATTGATCCGGCGCGTGAAATTAAATACGAAGTAAAACACGATGAAGCGAAAGACGTTGTAGCAGGCGCCGAGAAAAAAGGCGAAAAGCATGAGAAAGACGCAAAGCATGAAAAGGACGAAAAACATGCTGACGAGAAAAAAGTTGCGCCTGTAAAAGCAGAAGAAAAGAAAAAATAAATATAAGGGAGCGACGCATATCGCTCCCTTTCTTACTAACTCATAGAAGTACAAAATCATGTCAGTTATTCAAGCGCCAACAGATACACCGGATAGTTTCCGCAATAAAGTTTCTTCGATTGGAGATGAAGGAGTTCGCAATTGGATTTACCCGAAAAAGCCTAGCGGGAAATTTTATACCGCACGTACTATCGTCAGTTGGTTTCTCTTAGCATTTTTATTTGGTGCTCCGTTCATCAAAGTACATGGGCATCCGTTCCTGCTTTTCAATATCATTGAGCGGAAGTTTGTTTTCTTTGGCCTAGTGTTTTTTCCGCAGGATTTTTATTTGGTCATGCTGGGCATGTTAACAGGGCTGGTTTCAATTTTTTTGTTTTCGGCTATTTTCGGGCGCGTGTGGTGCGGTTGGATGTGCCCGCAAACAGTGTTTTTGGAAATGCTCTTTCGCAAGATTGAATATTTTATTGACGGCGATTCAATCAAGGCTAAAAAAGCTGCCAACACGCCGATGACTCCGGCGAAATTGGCGAAAAAAATTATCAAGCAGGTAATTTTCTTTGCGCTCTCATTTTTAATCGCCAACATGTTTTTGTCCTATATTATTGGGATTGATGCACTGAAGCAAATTGTCATAGACCCGCCCAGCCAGCATATTTGGGGGCTGGCTTCCATCCTGATATTTAGCTTTTTATTTTACGGCGTGTTCGCGTGGTTTCGAGAACAAGCCTGCATTGTTGTTTGCCCGTACGGACGTTTTCAATCAGCGCTGGTGGATGCGAATACGATTGTTGTGACCTACGATTTCAAACGCGGCGAACCACGCGGCAAGCTGGTCAAAATTGATCCCCTGCGTAAAGCGACTGAACCTGTGCCTGCGCGCGGCGATTGTGTGGAATGCAAGCAATGCGTGGAAGTTTGTCCGACCGGCATTGATATTCGCAACGGCATTCAATTGGAATGTGTGAATTGCACGGCGTGTATTGATGCCTGCGATACGGTGATGGATAAAATCAAAAAGCCGCGCGGGCTGATTCGCTACACGTCATTGAATGCTGTGCGTGATGGGAAATTCAATTGGCTCACGATGCGCGTTATGGGATATGGGGGCGCATGGTTGTTAATTACTTCACTATTTTTATTTTTCTTCATTCGTCGTCCGATGACGGAAGTATTGATTTTGCGGCAGCCCGGCACGTTAGCTTCAAAACAAGCAAATGGTGACACCGTGAATTTTTATCTGCTGCAAATTGTAAATAAGCACGATTTTGACGTGCCTGTTGAAGTGAAATTGCTAGCGCCTGAAAAAGGTACGCTCACGATGATCGGTGATATTTCAAATATTCCGAGCATTTCAGAAAAGAGCACGCGCTTTATTCTTGCCTTACCGAAAGATCAGCTTGCCGCCAGCGATATGAACGTAAAATTCGGAATATTTTCCAACGGTAAATTGCTGAAGGAACTGAACACCCGTTTTTTGGCTACGACCTTGAATTAGGGAAAATTATGCTAACTGAAACTCCATCAAATAATTTGCCATTTATGCCAAATGAGAACAAAACTGAAGCGCCGAAAAAATCGTTGTGGGGCTGGGGGATTGCGGCTGTGTACACGATTTTTGCGGTGGCTACATTAGGGTTTGTGGCTTTCACAATGCGGCAAAAAGTCGAGTTAGTGACAACCGATTATTACGCCAAAGAGGTCGTATATGAAGATCAAATCAATCGCGTTCGGCAATCGAATGATTTAGCTACGCCGGTAATTTGCCAGCTCACAGCAGATGGCAAATTTGTGCAAGTTCAATTTCCGGCGGAGCTTCAATCCGTGCGCGGCGAAATTACTTTGTATCGCCCTTCTGAATCTTCACTTGATATGAAAGTCGCGGCGCAGCCTAATAAACAAGGCATACAAATGATTCCGACAGCGAAGTTAGCGCACGGAGCCTGGCGCGTGAAAATTAATTGGTCGGCAGAAGGCCGCGAATTTTATAACGAATTTCCGATCACTGTGCAGTAAGTATGAACAACGGAATTTTGGTCGCATTAGGATTAGGTTTTCTTGGCTCGTTGCATTGCGTCGGCATGTGCGGGCCGCTCGTACTGGCTTTGCCGCAACCGCAAGGCGAATATGGACGTTGGGCAATGCTCGTCAGCGGGCGCATACTGTACAACCTCGGACGCGCGCTGACGTATGCGTTGCTCGGCTTGGGCGTAGGTTTAATCGGCGGCGCGGCGCGCTTCTCTGGTTTGCAACAAGTTGTTTCCATTACTTCTGGTGTCTTAATTTTACTATGGCTGATGCTGCCGAAAAAAATAGCGAATAACGCTTCAGTGGCGACAGGCGCAGCGCACTTAATCAATAAATTGCGCGTGCTGTTATCGCCAGTACTGCGCACGCATTTTTTATCATCGCAATTTGGGTTGGGTGTTTTGAATGGATTATTGCCGTGCGGACTTGTCTTTGTTGCGTTGGCAGGCGCGCTGGCGCAAGAGAGTGTTTTCGCCAGCGGCGGCTTTATGGCATTATTTGGCCTTGGTACTTTCCCCGCGATGCTATTTTTTTCGATTCTCACAGGCAAGTTGAAAACTAATTTTAGCTCTTCGCTGCGCCGCCTTTTACCCATCGGATTAGCGGCAGTCGCCATCTTATTAATTTTACGCGGACTCGCGCTTGATATTCCTTACGTCAGCCCTGTACTGGGAGCGCATTCAACAACCACTTTGTCTCATTCCTGTCATTAAGTCACTTCTGTAATTAAGTTTTGAGCACCAAATTCGCCGCCTGAAGGCAGTACTCAAAACTCTTTTGTGAGCGAAAAATTCCCCCAAACATAAAACGCCTGCGAGAAATTCCCCATCACGCGCGCGATTTTATATAGCTACGCTCGCACTATACTGCGCTACGCTCTGAATTAGCAGGCTGTTCACGCTGGCACTGAGATTGCTGTATACAAAGTGAGAGAAAGTTTTATGCAGACAATCCAACATAAAATAAAAGTTTTAGTGGTAGACGACGAAATGTTGATACGTTGGTCGCTCAAAGAAAAATTAAGCGAATGGGGCTATGAGGCGGTTGAAGCCGAAAATGCTGCGCAGGCGTTAGTGCTTTATTCTGAATCTCATCCTGCTGTCGTTTTGCTTGATATTAATTTACCTGATGGCTCAGGTTTAGATTTATTGCGTGAAATCAAACATCGTCATCCCAAAACAGTAGTAATTATGATTACAGCAGTCGTAAACCTATCGCACACCCTTTCCGCCTTGCGCGGCGGAGCTGATGATTTTATTGGCAAACCGATTAATTTCGACGAATTGCAATATGCAATTGAACACGGACTGAAAAACAAAGTCGAACAGCCGAAATCGCATGAACGACCAAAGCCGCGCTTGCTGGTTGTCGCAAGTTCGTTGGAAACGGCGAACCATTTGGCCGCGAATTTTTTATCAGAGGATATTGATATAACAACGGTCGTTTCGCGTGAAGATTTCAGCGCGGCAATGGAAGTCGAACACGATCTGGCTATTGTTGATGTCGCGGCAGTCGCGTTGCCTGCGATTCTGGCAACAGTGCGCGCCAACCCTGCGCATGCAGAAATTCCTTTATTGGTAAATATCAGCCACATTTATTCCGACCCTACAATTTCCGGTGTCTTATCGCAATATCGCGCTATGCCATGCAGCCAAGCTGAAGTAATATCACTGGCGCGGCGGCGGCTGACGACAATTGATGGTCGTTTGAAAAGTGACGAAGCGTATGCTTCCGTCCGCTTGCTGTAACACTATTACATCTTTTCAAAGCTTTCATTGCCACTGTGAAAAATACTGAGTCGCAGGCGACTGAATCAGCAGCGGGGCAGCCGCAATCTGTTGCATCCTCGCGTCCCGCCACCGGGCATTTGCATCGCTTTTTTGCGGAGCTTGGCCCAGGTCTAGTCACAGGCGCGGCAGACGACGACCCCTCCGGTATTTCTACCTATTCTGTTGCGGGTGCTTCGCTCGGCTTCAGCCAACTCTGGACAGCCTTATTTTCTTTTCCATTGATGGCGGCAGTGCAATTGATGTGCGCGCGGCTGGGAATGGTGACTGGTTTGGGGCTGGCGGGCGTGATACGGCGGCGCTATCCGCGCTGGGTGTTGTGGAGCGCGTGCGTTTTATTAGCGGTTGCAAACATCGTCAACATCGCGGCGGATTTGGGCGGGATGGCAGCCGCAATGGAAATGATGACGGCTGTGCGCGCGTATATTTGGTTGCCGATTTTTGCGGCCTCAATCGTCGTGTTGCTGATTTGGTCAAGTTATCGCCACATCGTACGTGTTTTCAAATGGCTCACGCTGGTTTTATTCGCGTACATAATCACGGCATTCCTGGTGCATCCGCCGTGGCTGCAAGTTTTATATTCGACCTTTGTGCCGCACTTTGAATGGAACGCTAATTACCTCGCCACCTTCATCGCAATTTTAGGCACAACAATTTCGCCATATTTATTTTTTTGGCAAGCCGCGCAGGAAGTCGAAGAAGAACGCGCGATGGGGCGAAAAACTTTGCGTGACCGACGCGGCGCTACGGACGAAGAACTATACGCTGCGCGCACAGATGTCTTGTCGGGCATGGCCTACGCGGGAGTCGTGATGTATTTCATCATTTTGACGACGGGGGCGACTTTACACGTAGCAGGAATGCGCGATATCGAAACAGCGAAACAGGCTGCCGAAGCATTGCGCCCGCTGGCAGGCGACGCCGCATATTTACTTTTTACAATTGGGCTTGTGGGAACCGGAATGCTTGGCGTGCCTGTGTTGGCTGGTTCCGCGGCCTACACGATTGCTGAAGCGATGCACTGGCGCGGTTCGCTGGATGATAAGCCGCGTACCGCACCTAAATTTTACGCTGTGCTAACAATCGCTGTGCTCGCTGGTTTGGCACTGGATTATTTTCGGTTTAATGCTGTGCGCATGTTGTTTTGGGCTGCGGTCGTCAATGGTGTATTAGCTCCACCATTGATTGTTTTGGTCGTGCTGCTCACGAGCGATAAAAAAGTGATGGGCAAGCGCACAAATTCTCCGATCATAAAAATTCTTGGCTGGACAGCCGCAATTTTAATGGCAGGCACGACTGTTGCTATGATTTTATTGTCATTATAAGCCTAGTGAAGTCTAGGCAAGTCTGAGAAAGTCTAAGAACGATGGATTTCTCCAGACTTTTCCCGACTTTCCCAGACTCTATTGATTTCCCAGACTTTAATTTATGCGTGCGACAATTAATTTTTACACGGAAGAATTTCCTGACAATATTTCGATTTTGGAAGCCTTGCATTTGCGCGGTGTTGAAGTGCCTACGCTGTGTAACGATGAGCGGTTAAAGCCGTGCGGCAGTTGTCGCATGTGCGAAGTAAATGTGGCAGGACTTTCGCATCCGGTGACAGCATGCACGACTGCGCTGGTAGAGGGAATGGTCATCGAAACGCACGCGCCTGAATTAGAGCGCGAACGGCGCGCGTTGCTGCAAATGGAAGCGGAGCATTATCCGGCTGATGTCGTCACAAAATTTCCCGAAAAAAAATTTCATCGTTGGTTGTCGCATTACGGCTTAGAAAACGATTGCCTTGGCGCACATACCCCGGAACTGCTTGACGACGCGCACCCTTACATCAATGTAGACATGTCGCAATGCATCACCTGTTACCGCTGTGTGCGCATTTGCGAAGACCTGCAAGGTCAATTCGTGTGGCGCGAAGATCAACGCGGTGCTAACACGCATATTGTGCCGGATTCGGGCACGACATTGCGGGAAAGTTCTTGCGTGAGTTGTGGCGCGTGCGTGGATGCTTGTCCAACGGGGGCGCTGGAAGACAAATTTATTTTGCAATTTGGTATGCCTGACGCATGGACGAAAACAACTTGTCCGTATTGCGGCACGGGCTGTGAAATGTTGGTCGGCACAAAAAATGAGCGGATAGTATCAGTCAAACCTGTACTTGATGCGCCTGTCAGCAAAGGTCATCTGTGTGTGAAAGGTCGTTATGCGCACAATTTTGTCTATGCGGATGATCGCGTGACTGCGCCAATGATTCGTGAAAACGGAAGTTGGAAAAAAGTTTTATGGGATGAAGCGATAAAATTTACCGCCGAAAAATTGCAGACAATTTTGGCACGTGATGGAGCGGACAGCATTGGCATACTTGGTTCGGCGCGCGCAACCAATGAAGAAAATTATTTATCGCAAAAATTCGCCCGCGTCGTGCTCGGCACAAATAACGTAGATTGTTGCGCTCGCGTCTGTCATGCGCCCACTGCCGCTGCAATGAAATTGATGCTCGGCACAGGCGCGGCAACAAACTCTTTTGATGACATTGAGCTGGCAGAAACAATTCTGATTTGTGGCTGCAATCCAACCGAAAATCATCCAATCGTTGGCGCACGCATCAAACAAGCTGCGATTAAAGGCGCAAAATTAATTGTGATTGACCCGCGCAAAATTGAGTTGTCACAGTACGCTGCGATTCATTTGCAATTGCGACCGGGAACGAATGTGCCGCTGTTTAATGCGATGGCATACACCATCATCGAAGAAAATTTATACGACGAAAATTTCATCGCCGAACGCGTAGCCGAATGGCCTGAATATAAAAATTTCATTCAAGCTTTTGCGCCCGAAAACGTTGCCGGAATTTGTGGCGTTGACGCCTCGCTTATTCGTGAAGCCGCGCGTTTATACGCTCAAAATTTGCCTTCGCTCAGCGTGCATGGTTTAGGCATGACAGAGCATACGCAGGGAACCGAAGGCGTGATGAGCATTGTGAATTTAGCTTTGCTCACAGGCAATTTGGGCAAACGCGGCGCGGGCGTGAATCCGTTGCGCGGGCAAAATAATGTGCAAGGTTCCGCGCACATGGGTTGCGAGCCGGGAAATTTGACGGGTTTTGTTTCGCTCGCGGATGGCAAAGAAGTATTTGAGCGCGTGTGGCAATCTACGTTGCCGGAAAATAAAGGCCTGAATCTGATGCAAATGATGGATGCGGCAGCGGCAGGGAAGTTGAAAGCGTTGTGGGCAATTGGCTACGACATTTTGCTGACGAATGCGAACGCGCACACAACGCGCAAAGCGATGGAAAATTTAGAACTCGTGATTGTGCAGGATATGTTTTTGAACGAGACAGCAAAAGAATTCGCTACGGTGTTTTTCCCTGCGGCTTCGTCGTTTGAAAAAGACGGCACGTTCATGAACGCCGAACGCCGTGTCCAGCGTGTACGCAAAGCCATTGCTCCTTTAGGTGAAACAAAATCCGATTGGGAAATTATTTGCGATGTAGCGCGCGCGATGGGCAAAGGCGAGTATTTTGCTTTTAATTCCGCTGAAGAAATTTGGAATGAAGTGCGCGCCGTATGGACTGTCGGCAGCGGCATCAGTTACGAACGCCTTGAAAAATCAGGCTTGCAATGGCCTTGCCCCAATGAATCGCATCCCGGCACGACGATGTTGCACAAAGAATCTTTTCCAATTGGCAAAAAAGCTGCACTGCGTCGCATTGCTTATCATGCGACTACAGAAGCGACGAACGAGGAATTCCCGCTTCTGCTAGTCACAGGTCGCACGCTTTATCATTTCAACGCCGGCACCATGACGATGCGCACAGCGAATACGGAATTGAGACCAACTGATTATTTGGATATTGCACCTGCGGATGCAGAAAAATTGTTGTTGCAAGAGGGGGAACAAGTCTGTGTTGTTTCTCGCTATGGAACGGCTGACTTACCGATCAAAATTAACGCCACGATCAAAGCCGGAGAGCTTTTCACAACGTTTCATAATCCTGCGATTTTCCTGAATCACGTTACAAGCGCACAACGCGACAGCTATGTTGGCGCACCCGAATACAAAGTCACAGCAGTACGCCTTGAAAAAATAGTCATTCATTAATTCGTTTACTCATTTCATGGTCACTAGCGCTGCCATTGTTTCAATTCCATCCCACAAGTTTTGCAGGCGAATATTTTCATTCGCACTGTGTTGGTTGTTGTCGTGATTCGCAATGGGGATGCCGATAGCAGGCGTTTTCAAAATGTCCGTGAAAATATAGAGTGGCACGCTGCCGCCGAGCGTGGGCATTCGCACGGTTGAGCCGCGTGCGTTTTCAATGGCTGTGATGACCTGCCGCGAAATATCCAAATCCATTGATGTCCGCGCCGCATTATATCCATCGTTGTTGATGACTTTGATAACGCGCGGATATTTTAAGCGCGTTGTTTCGTCCGGCTCTGTTTCGACAATGTGCCAGCCTTGTTTGCGAATATGCGTCAGCACGCGCTCGACGGCGACTTTGTAATCAATGCCTTTGACGAGGCGAATATCAAGCGCGGCGGTGGCGGTGGACGGAATCACGTTGCGCGCTGTTGCGCCCGTTGAGCCGCTGGAAAGCCCGCGAATATTGAGCGAGGGCAGCATCAGCATTTCTTTTAGCTTTTTGCCGTTGCCTTCGGTGAAACCAATTTGCAATTCGTGTTTGAGGTCTTCGTCATTGTCAGCGGCGGCGGCTAATGCGCGTTGTTCAGTCGGGCTAAGCAGCGCGATGCCGTCATAATAATTTTCAATCAACACACGTCCATCATCGTCTTTCATTGAAGCCAGCAATTTTGCCAGCATCATCGCTGGATTCGGTGCCCAATTGCCATAATGCCCGCTGTGCAATTCGCGGCGTGGGCCATAAACCGTTAGCTCCAACGAAGTCACACCGCGCGCGCCAAAATAAATTTGCTGCTGGCGATTTTGATGCACGGGGCCATCACAGACTAACCAGACATCGCCTTTCACCAGGTCAGGGAATTGCGCCAAAATATTTTCGAGATGTACAGAGCCAGCTTCTTCTTCGCCTTCAAAGAAAAACTTAATGTTACTGGTAAGTTTGATTTTATTGGCTTTGAGCGCATCCAGCGCTGTTACAAGCGCGATGATCGGCGCTTTGTCGTCACCACTTGCGCGTGAGTACAAGCGCCATTCAGGATCGAATTTTTCGCCTTTATTTGGAAACGAAATATCTTTGCCATTTGCTTCCAACGATGCCGAACGGAGCGTTGGTTTGAACGGATCACCGCCCACCCACTTCGCTGGCTCAACTGGCTGACCATCGTAATGCGCGTAAAAAATCAAGGTGCGTGTCGCGCCGGGCGTATTGATTTCGCCATATACAACTGGCGGCACATTAGGAATTGCGAGCAATTGCGTTTTGACGCCGCGCGCCGCGAGCATTTGCAAAATCAAATCGGCATTGCGGCGAATATTTGGCGTGTCGGATGCTACGTTAGGAACCGCCAGCAGTTTTGTAAATTCGCTAATGATTTCGTACTCGTGCGTTTGGCGAAACGCGCGCGCGGCGCTAACGCTGGGTGGTTGTGCTTGAGCGGGGATGAAGATCAGCAAAAGGAAAAAAGTCAGAGTTTTCATAAGGCAGCAATTTTAGGGATTCGGAACAAAAAACGTACTGCCTTAAGATAGACGAAACGATCCGAAAATGCACAATGCACCCGACCCGCGTAGTAATTTCGCTTGCTCTATTAATAGTGGCGATTACTCAAAGTGTTTTATGCATGCGATGATTTTCTAACCACCATGTAAAGAAAAACAGCAGCGTCGGCGAAATCGTTACTAAAAATAGTGGTAAGAAACGGCTGCCCGCCGCTGGCAGGAGGAACGTTAGCGCACAAACGATGATGACGATGCTGCCCACGAGTTCCCATTTCAGCGCCAGCAAAAATCCAACCAGCAACACTAAATGCGTAAGTTGCAACAGCCATATGTTGAGCGGCGGCGTTTGTCCGCCTCCAAACCAGCTCAGGTGTTCGATGAAAAAAGCACCCCACAAAATAAACAGCATGACGCAGCAGGCATTGGCTATAAACCGGATGACCTCGCCCAGCCGATTTTCTAACAGATTGACTAACATAATTGTGGCTCCTTTCGTAGGTTTCTTTTATTCACATTTATTGCAACTGTTGAGCCATACTCAAAGTGAATCGGTTGACGTTTGCGGCGGGAAAATTCACTCATTGCGACGGTTTGAAGTGGGGAAGTTTTCCCGCTTGGGAAAATTCCGCTTGTATTTTGCGCGCGAATTGCACGGCATAGCGGTTGCACTTAATTTTTATAACAGTTGGATTATGTGAGGAGGAACTATGAGCGAACGCATGAAAATTTTGATTGGTTGTGATGGTTCGGAATATACCGAAAAAGTACTTGCAGATTTGAAACGCGCCGGATTGCCGCCCGCAGCCGAAGTGCTTGTCTTAACAGTTGCTGAACATTGGCTGGCTGCGCCGACCAGTTTTGGCGGAGTTGATGTGCAATATACTGAAGACTCGCAAGAGGCTACTAAAACAGCCGCAATCGCGCAGCACATGAAATCTATGTTAAGTTTTTATTTTCCAGACTGGGACATAAAGACGGATGTTGCCTGGGGCGGGGCCGCTTCAAAATTGATTGAACATGCGGATGAGTGGAAACCTGATTTACTGGTTGTTGGTTCACATGGACGTTCTGCACTGGGGCGTTTGTTATTGGGCAGCGTGTCACAACGCGTGTTGCACGATGCTCATTGTTCTGTCCGAATTGGACGTGGTAAACAAAAAGAGCCTAATGCTCCGGCGAAAATTTTGATTGCGCTGGATGGATCGAAAGGCGCGAACGCTGCGGTGGATGTTGTCGCCGCGCGGCATTGGCCTGCGGGCAGTCAAGTACGTTTAATTAACGCTACGTGGACAGTGCCGCCAGTTACTTCGGCGCATTTAGTCACGCCGATTGCGGATTGGATTCGCGCTGAAAATGAACGCGTGCGGCTTGCGCTTGAAGCTGCAACTGCTAAATTGAATGCAGCAGGCTTAGGTGTTTCTTCCTTGGTCGAACAGGAAGAACCGCGCAAATTAATTCGTGACGAAGCCGAAAATTGGGGAGCTGATTGCATCTTTCTTGGCGCGCGCGGCATGGGAACCGTCGAGCGTTTATTGATTGGCAGCATTTCTTCATCTGTTGCGGCGAATGCAACCTGCTCAGTTGAGATAGTACGAATTGCAAATTAACCAAAGGAGACTTGAATGTCAGAAATGACTGATAAATGCGCTCATCCGGGTTGTCATTGCCCGGCGCATATGGATACAGAATATTGTTCAGACTATTGCGAAACTACACACGACGAAACTGAAACACATTGTCAATGTGGGCATGCCGAATGCCATATAGCCTTCGTTGACAATGCGTGAGGAAGTGAGTGATCGAGAGAAAGAGGGGGGAGAGAATGTGAATCAAACTCTCCCCCCTCTTTATCACTATCGCGCGCTCTCTTCTTCTCACCGCCAGGTCTCGCTTACGCCCGTGATTTTTTCAATGCGAATGCGAAATACGATGGGGTCAATTTGTCCTTTGATCATTTTCGATTCAACGGGTGATAGGTGCGGCAACTGCTCTAACAAATGCGCTAATGCTGTCGCCCTTTCCTTTTCCTCGGTGACTTCTTCGTACTTGCCATAGGCGATTACGCTGTACCAATTATAATCATCCTCAATTTCTTCTACCTGCAAACAAACCGCCGGATTCGCGCGCAGCGCTTCGATTTTTTGCCCCGGTGTCGAATGCACCAGAATGTGTCCATCGTCGCACCAGTAATAGATTGGCAGAACGTAAGGTGCGCCTTCCAGTACACATCCGAGATGACCTAATTTGTGACGTCGCAATAAATTGTATGCATCTTCTTTTCCAAGTTGAGCAAGCATAAATAAAACCCTCCTTCTACCTACAAAAGGGCAAAGGCTGTGCCTTTGCAGTTTTTACAAAAAGGTCTCTTAGCAAAGAGTGCTTTTGCGCATTGGTGCGTAAACTTCCACAATTTTGCCTGCTGGGCTATCGGCTATTGGGAAGAAATGCTTGGCACTGTGCTTGCTCTTTTCTTCATGATCGCAAAATTATTAAGTGCGAGCGCATTTACGTTGTTACTAACTTTTCATAAGGAAACAAAGCCATGTCACGTCCTACCCATACACTTAAACATGAACATCGCGTAATCGAACAAGCATTACGCGCCTTAGATGGCATTTGCGTGCGCCTAGAACTCAACGAAACGATTCCGGCGGAAGCCTTGGCTCAGGTACTTGATTTCATTCAAATGTACGCCGACCGTTTTCATCATGAAAAAGAAGAAATGTGGTTTTTCCCTGCGTTGCTAAAAGCTGGAACGGAAATCGAAGGCGGGCCACTCAGTTTTCTCAAGCAGGAACATATCACTGAACGCAAATTATTAATTGATTTGGGTGCAGCAGTCACTGCTTATGAACACAGCGCAGACAGTGCCAAAGCGCATATCGTTGAACTCGCGCGCAATTTCAGTCGGCACCTGCTGAGCCATATGCGCCGCGAAGATGCGATTTTGTTTACTTTGGCAGAAGAAATTTTAGACGAACCGGCAAAAGCTGATATTCATCAAGCGTTCATCAATGCTGAGATAGGATTTGGTTTGGATTCAGTGGCTCATTATGAGCAACTGGCTTCCGAGCTGGAAAAATCATGGTCAGTATGATTTTTCCTTTTCAATGAAGGAGGAAATATGAATCAAGCGCATTTACATTTGCTGCTCAATCACATTCCAATTCTTGGCACCGCGATTGGGTGTTTGTTTCTTGGTTATGCCTTGCTACGCAAAAATGATGAATTCATCAAGGCCAGCTTGGTTTTCATGGTTTTGATTGCGGTGTTGGCTTTGGCAGCATATTTGACGGGCGAGCCTGCGGAAAAAGTAGTAGAGCATTTGCCCGGTGTAACGGAAGCATTGATTGAAAGTCATGAAGACGCAGGAAAATTTGCGTTGATTACTGCCGGATTGACAGGCGTTGCTTCGTTAGCCGCTTTGTTTTTATCCAGCCGGGTAAAAATTCTGCCTGTGATTGTTTTGGCGTTAGCTTTGCTGACGACCGGGATGATGGCTTGGGTAGGGAATTTAGGCGGACAAATTCGCCATACAGAAATTCGCACAGGCGGCGGGCAATCAATCGGGGCTGAAAATACTCAATCAGGCACAGCGACCGAAAAGAAAAAAGAAAGAGATGATGATTAATTCAACGACCGAATAATACAAATAGGCGTATTGCTTGCCGCAAGCAATACGCCTATACTTAATGCGTTGGCAAATTAATTCATCACACTAACTCTCGTGCCGAATTTACCCCCTGTATCTTTTGCTTAACGCCGAACATTCATGTTCACCCCTGCTGATCGCATCGAATAACAATAACAATTACGGCCTCGCTTAAGGATAGGAGTCCTATGCGAAAGACGAATTACTTGTCTGTGCAAAGGGTTAAGTATGCTGTTTTGTTGCTTGCATTCATGGTGCCGTTGGCGATGTGGTTCGCTCCCGGCGCTGCCAGCCAAAGCGTCACAACTGATCCTGTAACCGTGCTGGGCTACAATGAATTAGGGATGCATTGTATGAACCAGGACTTTTCTGAGCTCATGATTTTGCCGCCCTTTAATACATTAAAAGCGCAAATCATTGATCGTTCAGGCGGAGAACCTCGCATCATTAAATCGGGCGTTACCGTGCGTTACAGCATTCCCGGTAACACGCACTCCGCTGATAAAACAAATTTCTGGCAATTCGCCCCGAATTTATTTGGCACATCATTGCTGCCGAATTATGGTTTGACCGGCAACACTTTGTTCGGTGAAATGAAACCGACAGGGAATAATGATTGGGCTGCGACAGGCATTCCGATGACGCCTTTGAATGACGCAGGCCGCGAAGACCCGTATCCATTGGCGAATATCAAAGTTTATCGGCAAGGCCAATTAGTCGGGCAAACGCGTGTCGTTGTTCCTGTCTCATGGGAAATCAGTTGTAATCTTTGCCACAACCGCGCAGGGATTTCGACTGCGACGGATATTTTGCGCAGGCATGATCGTTTGCATAATACAAAGTTGGAGCAAAGCAAGCCCGTAGTTTGCGCCAGTTGCCACGCGGATAACGCGTTAGGCATGTCGGGCAATCCAAATTTACCAAGCCTCTCACAAGCTATGCACACAGCCCATGCCTCGCGCATGGATCAAGCCAATCTCGGCAATTCTTGCTATGCCTGCCATCCGGGTATTCGCGCGCAATGCCAGCGTGATGTTCATTTCAGCAAAGGCATCACTTGCGAAAAATGTCACGGTTCAATGGAAACCGTCGGCGCGGCAAATCGTCGCCCGTGGATTGATGAACCGCGTTGCGGCAATTGTCATCAGCGCCCAGGTTTTCAATTTGAACAGGTCGGATTTCTTTACAAAGAATCAACCGGGCATCAGGGCGTGCATTGCGCCGCGTGCCACGGCAGCCCGCACGCGATTACTCCGGCGGCGACTGCTGCGGACAACGTGCAGGCACTTGCGGTACAAGGACACAGCGGAAAAATTGATCAATGTACTGTGTGCCATCGCACCAGACCCAACGAATCGTTCCCGCATCGGGCAGACGATTAAATTCTAATGAAAGGAGGAAAGAAATTATGCGAACGTTTATAAATAGAAAAATATTTGTGATGTATGTTTTCTTCACATTGATGGTTAATGCGTCAGTCTTTGCACAAACAAACCTGATCGTTGATCTTGGCACATTAGGCGGCATTCAAAGTCGCGCGATGGGCATCAATTCGACTGGTCAAATCGTAGGTTATTCTGACACTGAGGCTGGAAAATATCATGCGTTTTTGTGGGACGGCGCGATGCACGATTTAGGCACGCTGGCGGGCAAATCGGAAAGCTTTGGCTTTGCCATCAATAACGCAGGGCAAATCGCTGGCGCTTGCTCAAATTTGGGCGATGTCACCATGCGCGCTTTTCTTTGGCGCAATGGTACGCTGAATGACATTGGCGAATTCATGCCGCGTGCGATCAATAACAATGGCGATGTTGTGGGCTGGCTCAGCCTCAAACGCAACAGCGTGGATTGGTATGAGCACGCGTGTTTGTGGCGGGGCGGCGCGCTTACAGATTTAGGCACATTGAACGGGCTGAGCAGTTTTGCGTATGGCATTAATGATGCCGGAAAAATAGTTGGCCTCGCGCTTTCCACTGATGAACTGACTACGCGCGCCTTTCTTTGGAATAACGGCGCGATGAGTGATCTCGGCCTGCTTGGTGGCAACAGCGGACAGGCCTACGCCATTAACAATCTCAATCAGATTATTGGTTTTGCCAATGTGGCGAGCGGCGCTCCGCACAGCGTTTTATTCAATCTGGATCAATCGGGCAGCGTTACCGCTCGGACAGATTTAGGCACGGCTGTGAGTGCTTACAGTTATGCCTATGGGATGAATTCGCAAGGCCAAGTCGTCGGCACAAACGGACACGCCGTATTCTGGCAAAACGGCGTAATGACTGATCTAAATCAATATTTGCCTGCGGACACGAAATGGGTGTTGCAGGCAGCGACAGGCATCAATGACAAAGGCCAGGTTGTCGGTTGGGGAACGTATAACGGATATTTACATGCGTTTCTTTTTAATCGCGCACCATCCTTATCTGTGGGCAGCGTTTCAGCCGCCAGTTACACCGGAACGACAGTCGCGCCCGAATCACTGGTCTCGTCGTTTGGCACAAATCTGGCGATAAACATGGTGTCAGCTTTTACTTCGCCGCCGCCGACAGAATTAGGCGGAACGAAAGTGATGATTCGTGATAGTGCGGGCAATGAGCGTTTGGCGGGGTTGCTATACGTTTCGCCCTCGCAAATCAACTATCAAATTCCTGATGGCTTGCAAGCGGGCGATGCACAAATCACGATTACGAGCGGCGATGGAACCGTTTCAATGGGAACGTTAAAAATCGCTGCTGTATCGCCTGCGTTATTCAGCGCAGATGCCAGCGGCACAGGCTTAGCCGCCGCGCGCGTGCAACGTGTTCACGGCGACAATTCGCAAAGCAATGAGCCTGTTGCGGCGATTGATTCCACTACAGGAAAAATCCTAGCTGTTCCAATTGATCTCAGCTCGGCAACGGATCAGGTCTATTTGAATTTGTTTGGCACTGGCATTCGCAAGGTGAGCAGTAGCAGCGCGGTCACAGCAACGATAGGCGGCGTGCCTGCGACTGTTGCGTATGCCGGAGCGCAAGGCTTTTTCATTGGACTTGACCAACTCAATATTTTAATCCCGCGTTCATTAATTGGACGCGGTGAAGTTGATGTTTTGGTTTCAGTAGAAGGCAAAGCGACGAATCTAGTGAAAATCGCAATTCGTTAATTCAAGTGGAGCAGGCGTTTGAAATTTCCACCAAAAATAGCTTGCGCCTGCTCCGCGCTAATTCCTATTTCCATTAGCGCGACAATTTGCTCGTCAAAAATTTTACTCACCCAGCCGCGCGGAAAAAACGAAGAATCCGTGCCAAACAATAATCGCTCTGTGCCTACAACATTGATTGATTGCTTAAAAATCGTAGGCAAATCCGTTGGCGTCGGTGCGTAATTCATCCATTTGTTGCTGCTCGATGTATCAAGGAAAACATTCGGACACAAATCCGCGAGCATCAACGTTTCCCTGAAAAATCCTGCGCCAAAATGCGGCACGATGAAATTTGTGGCAGGGAATTCGGCAGCGAGTTTGTAAATGTCGAGTGGATTACTAAAACGTAAATCGAATTTACTAGATAGCCCCAGTTTTTTGCGTACGCCTACTGAAAGCGCTCCGCAATGCACAAATACAACAGTGCCAGGGCGAGTACTGGCGGCGGATACGATTGCGCGCACGCCTTCGCATTCCGCCATCGAAAAATGAGACATGGCAGGGAAAAGGCACACGACTTTGAGTTTGAGTTCGTCAAATGCGCGAACGGCACGCGCTTCGGCATCAGGTTTTGTTGGGTCGAGGAAAAATGCGCCGACTATACGTTCAGGAAAAACTTGCACGGCTGCGGCAATTGAAGCTTCGTCATCTGGTACGCTCGCTATCATCATTGCGCCTGCTAAATTGTGGCGATCAAATTCGCTGATCCACTTAGCTGCAAATTCTGCTGAATTTGCGGAGGGCATTTCCCAGCCCGTGATTGTCGCAGCAGTAACAAACGCATTAGCGTCCTGACTCAAGGTCGGCGATTGTTTGATAAGTGTGGCGAAAAAAATGTGCGAAAAAAAATGTGTATGCGCGTCCCAAATTTCGAGTGCGCCAAATGGAGTTTCTTTTTTCATCGCTGCGATTATCAGCGATTGTCAGGCTTCAGGTAAAGCGCAGGATTTTTTATAACGGTGTCGCGGCAACTCTCACAGCAAAAATATACTGTCTTGCCATTAATTTCTGCACTGACTTTTTGGTTGACTGGTTCGCCTGTGACGGGGCAAGTCGTGATGCCATCGCCTTTGCCTAAAAATGATTTCACTTCGGTTTTTGCGTCAGGCAACGGATGTTCTTTGTGCATTGAAGGCATTCCTTCTTTGACGAATTCTGAAACGCCTTCAGCGTGCGCCTGCACGAGTTTGACTACCCACGGATCGTCCGAAGTTTCGATAACTTTGATGCCTTTCGCGGTGTTGCTCATCTCGACTTTGATTTTTTCGGCGTGCTTGAAAAGCTCGGCAAAAAGCGGATCCCACATTCTGATAGGTTGTTTTTCTGTGAGGCGTTTGTACATCGCTGCGACGTGTTCGCGAATCATTGCCTGCACTTTTGGATCGTCAGATTCAGTGATCGTCTCGACGCCCTTATCAATTTTTTTGATCGTGCGCGAAATCTTTTGATGATCGGCAAACAAGGCGTGAATCATTTGCATGTCCTGCATATGCCCTTCGCCTTGCCTCATCATTCCCATTTTATTTTTGTCATCGCCGGATTTTTCGTGACCTTGATGTTGCTCTTGGGCCAAAACGGATAACACCGCGCAGCACAAAACAAAAATACAAAATACTAAAGTTGATTTTTTGTGAAGCATAATTTTATTCCTAATACGACCGATGTGTTCTCAAGTGTAAGCGTGCGCGCAGCAAAAACAAAAAGCCCGGAAACGAGAGCGCGAAGAAAAGCCAGCCGCGCGGGAATCCGCCACTATTTACAAGGCCATGCAAAAAGTAAAACAGCACAAGGCTCGCGATTGTAATAGTGCCGCCAACCGTTTCGTTTTTCCAGGCGATAATCATGCCCAGCAAAACACCAAGTGGGAAAAACGGCAGCAATATATATTCTTTCGGTGAAAGTGCCGACAGATTAATTCCTTCGCCGAGGAAAAACAGTGAGATAACGCCAATGCTAACCAGGCTAAGCGCGCGCGCCGTAAGCTGCAAAACGATTTCTGAATCACCTGAAATATAGTGCTGAGCGGTCATAACTTTTCTTGGCTAATCAAACGATAAGGGGGCTGAATTGCTCTTGTGATCTGCTTTAGATTGATGCTGAATTTCGCTGTGACAATTTTGGTTCAGGCAGGTTTGCACGCCGAAATATGGCAAAATCCATTTCATCAATGCGTAATACACAATAATAAAAATAAACAGCGCTAATACATCGCTCATAAATCTACCTTATAGATTGTCCAGCACATTTTGGAGCTTTTCATTAATGATGCCTGCGCTTGCGGTTAATTGTGGATTCTCAACAACGGACATCATTTTAGCGGCGTCAATTACTGCGATAACGGTTTTGCCTTCCTGCTCATACACAATGACGTTGCAAGGGAGCAACAAGCCGAGCGCAATTTCTGCTTGCAACGCCTGATAAGCGATAGGCGGATTGCACGCGCCGAGGATGATGTAATTGCGAAAATCTACGCCAAGCTTTTCGTGCAACTTGGCTTTCATATCAATTTCAAACAACACGCCGAAGCCTTCTTTTTGCAGGGCTGCACGCGTGCGTTCAAGTACGATGTCGAAGGGCAACGACAATTCGCGTTGCATTCCATATTGAATCTTTGCTGGTGTCATTTGCTGCATTCCTTTAATGGGGAAGTTTTTTCTCTAATTCTTCTTTGGCCTGCATTGCCACTGTGAAAGCCTCATCCGCTTTTTTCTGCGTGGTTTCTAAATCAAACGCATGCCAACTGAATTTTGCATCTTTCAATGTGCCTTGCGCGGCGACGACTTTGATACGTTCCGTGGCGACGTACATTCGTTTAGTTTCGGCGGAACGTAATAAGCTAGTTGCCCAGCCCACCGCTACATCGGCGCGATTAAGTGCATCCAGTACGACTTCAGCTTTTTCGCCAATATCAGGACGCGGGCGCAATGCGCCGCCAATTGTGTTATGGCAATTGGCACAGAGCGTAGCAATCTGCTGCGGTGACATCACCACTTCCGAAGCCATATGCGCGTGACAGGTTGAACAGCTTGGCCCTAATCCTGAGCCTTGCAATTTTTGGTAATGCTTGCTTTCGACAAAAGAACCCACCACGCCTTTGTGACAAGTGCCGCACGTCGTGGGCAGATTGCGATAATTGATGCGGCTTTCAAGTTCAGCGGCGGGGCGAATGCCTACGTGTGCTTTGGCTTTGTCTGTGCTCGCGGCATCACCGCCGTGACATTTGTCGCAGGCTACGCCGTAGTCTTTGTGTCCCGATGCGTGCCATTCAAAATAGCGATTGCTCAGCTTCAGCGGCTCCGTAATTTTGGCGTGACACATTACGCAAGAATTGTTTTGGTAATTGGTTGCTTGATTTTTATTCTGTGCGATTACGACAGGAATAATGGTAACAAAAACTAATACGAAGAATTTTTTTAGCATTGCTTTCTCCTTTGTGTTCAATCGGAGTCAGCCGAAAATCAACGCCGATCCGGCTTTATAAACAGCAACCTATATGCCAATGCGCGCTTAGTTGATTTACACCGCTTAGCGCGAGGTGTGGGGAATGGGTTGCGAATAATTTCGCGCGCATTCCCCAAAAGCGTGGAATATCGCCCGAAAAAGTGCAGAAATAAGAGGAAATCCTGTGAAAATGTTGTGGCCCGATGTTTGCAAGGTAGAAGGGCAAGTGTCTCCATGAAAGCGAGAGAGTCGCGTGTATAGCAACCGTAAAGCCATTCCAAAAACGGCTCTCTCGCACCTTCCTGAATAAAGAAAATTCACCCACAGAAATCGTGATGTCAAAAGAGGGTTTTGAGTACCGGCTTTAGTTGGCAGCCCTTGGCAAAAGGCCGCCTGACGCGGGACTCAAAACACCTGCCTAGGCAAGCGGTCTATTACTCAGGCAGTTTTTTCCAAATGTTATCTTTGATTACTGTCGCACGCAGGAAAACATCGTCCACGGTGCGTCGTGAGGCGGATAGGTTAAATTCATGCCATTGCACTTTGGCTTGTTTGTTAGCAGCTTCAAGCTGGCGGATTTTTTCTGTTTCATCCTGCAAGCGCACTTTTTTACTCTTACCTTCGCTCAGCAAAAATTGCGCCCATTCTAATACGCCATCGGTGCGGCTGAAGGCGGCGATGGTTTCGCCCGCTTGCGTTGGCACGGCAAGATACTGTGAGGCGGAGCCATTGCTGGTGTGGCATTTGGCACATAACGCAGCCGTTTCTGGCGGCCAGGTGATTACTGCCGTAGCCATATGTTGATGGCAGTTTATACAACTTGGCCCATTGCCGGTTGCTTGTAACGCTTGCGAATGTTTGCTCTTTACAAAAGCGCTTGCGATTTCCTGATGGCAGGCGCTACAGGTTTGCGCAAGATTTTTCGGGTGCAATGTGCTTTGTGCGAAGGTTGGCGCAAGCACGCCTTCGTGGGCGAGTTTATAGCTGCTCGAAGCGGGATTTCCGCCATGACATTTTTCGCAACCGACATCGTTTTTCGCGTGACGAGAACTGCGCCATTCATAAAAATGAGCACTGGTGCCGAGAGGTTCTGTTAAGCCAGCGTGGCACGTCACACAACTATTATTACGAAACGCCTTGGACACGCCATGCGGAGCTTTTTTTTGCACAGCGGCAACGAGAACGGTCAAACTCAGAATTCCGAAAAGAGCTAAGGTTAGTAACTTTATTTTGCGCATGGGGACTCCTTATATAAAACTTCTCTTATTTTCTCAATCAGCAACATGGGTGCCAGTGATTAATTTTCCCTGCGTGTGAGAACTTCCCCGATTAACGCGTGAAATCCCACAGTCCCACGTTGAATTCGACTTGCCTGCGTAACTTTACGCAATAAGGCCGCTCGCACATTGCGGAACAGTTCTTGCCATAAATAAATTCCGCCCCGTTCATTGCTTTGTGCAAAGGAGTAAAAACTATGCAGACGGAACTCAACACGAAGCCCCAGGTCAATCAAATATTGGTTGCGCCGCGCTTGTATTGGAATCGCATTTTTCATCCAACAGATTTTTCTGATAGCAGCGCCGTGGCCTTTGTGCACGCACTGAAATTAGCTGCGCGTGAACACGGGCGTTTGACGATCATGCACACGGATGATGATCCAAACAGTAGACATTGGCAGGAGTTTCCGCGTGTGCGTCAGACCTTGGAACGGTGGGGCGCTTTGCCGCCGAATAGTCCTAAAGAAGCGGTCGCCGAACTTGGATTAGACGTAGTGAAAATTTCTGCACCGCAAGATGACATAATCGAATCTATTACGCATTACCTGAAAAAACATCCCCAGGATTTGATTGTGATGGCGACGCATCAATATGACGGCATAGACCGCTGGACGCATAAACCAGTTGCCGAAATCGTCGCGCGTCGTTCAGGCGAAATGACCTTGTTTTTGCCGGAAGGTTTAGACGGATTTATCAACGCGAACAATGGAGTGATAAGTCTACGTACAATTCTGATTCCTGTGGATCGGCAACCGCATCCGCAAATTGCGATTGAAGCGGCGGCATCAATGGCGGGAATGCTGGCCTGCACCAATGTGAATTTCGTAGTATTGCACGTTGGCGCAGAAAAGGATTTTCCCGCATTTGATTCGTATCCCCGTGAAAACTGGCATTGGCAAATGCTCAATGTACAAGGAAAAGTGGAAGAAGAAATTTTGGCGGCGGCGGATCGCCTGGAAGCAGATTTGATTGTGATGGCGACTGAAGGGCATCACGGATTTCTGGATGCGTTGCGTGGCAGTACAACCGATCATATCGTGCGACAATCTGATTGCCCTGTGCTGGCTGTACCTCGCGCCGAAAAAGTACCAGAGTCCTGGCAAGAAGCTCCCGTTTGGTCACCCGTCAATTAACACATGAAGTGGAGGCGATCATGCAAGAATACAAAGAAATCCAAGAACAATTAGAGCAGCGATATGCGCATATTCAAATGCGTCTGCAAAAAATCACGGGTGATGTTCAGCATAAAAATGAGCCGTTGAGTGCTGATTTTGCTGAACAGGCAGTCGAGCGCGAAAACGAAGAAGTTTTGACTGCACTGGATGATTCGATCCGCGACGAAATGGAGCAAATTCAGACGACATTGCAACGGCTGCAAAACGGGGAATATGGAATTTGTGCTGCGTGTGAAAAGAAAATCCCGCTCAAACGATTGTCTGCCTTGCCGCACGCCAATCTTTGTGTGAAATGTGCCGAAAAGGCTGGTCATTAACTTTCAGGCTTGAGGTATAACGCTATGATTACGCTCGAAACAATTTTCTGCCCGATTGATTTACAACCGGCAACGGACGAAGCTCTCTCGTATGCCTTGGCGTTAGCCAAAGCGTACGAAGCAAAATTGTATGTTTGCTACGTCGCAGAAGGTGACGAAATTAATAGCGCAACAGAGATGGAGTTCCGCCATCAAATTGCGTCAGTGGTTGAATCACATTGTTACCACACCGAAACAGGGCGTCTTGGTTTGCCGGATTGGGAACCGCTGCTGGCGACGGGTGAGGTCGCTAGCGTAATCGTGCGCGAAGCTGCGAAACATCACGCCGATTTAATTGTGATGCATTCGCGGCGACAGTCGTATGCCGCTACATTGCTTGGTTCGACCGCAGAATCTGTTTGTCGAAATGCGCCCTGTCCGGTGTTGATTACGCATCCGTACGAACACGATTGTGTGAATCCGCAAACGGGTGAAATACAACTTAAAAATATTTTGCTCGCCGACGATTTTTCAGATGATTCCGCTGTAGCCTTGGCTTTGGCCTTGACCTTGGCTGAAGAGTATCAGGCGCAATTGCACTTATTGCATGTCATTCCTCACACGGTGATGGAAGAGTTTGCTAATGATGAAGAGATAGAGCGGAATTTGCAGTTGCAGGAAGAAATTCCCGCTGAAGCAAAATTATGGTGCAACCTGAAAACCGTGGTGCGGCGTGGCAAACCGTACGAAGAAATACTGCGCTATGCCGATGAGCATGAAATAGATTTGTTGTGTATAGGATTGCGCGGCGCGGGGCTTGCGGCAGCAGAAATAGGGTCGAATGTTGAGCACGCATTGCGACAAGCGGATTGCCCTGTACTCGTCGCGCGACCGCTCAAGCCTGCTAGTTTTGTCTTAGCGGAACAAAAGGTGCAGTTGGATGCGCAACCACTGTTCGAGCGCTGAAAAATTTATCGTTGTGAAAGGAGCGAGCGTTATGGCTAATAACCAAAAATTTACCAAACAATCAATCAGCAAACGAGTAGACCACGAGGCCGGAAGTCATCGCCCGCCCCGCGCTATGCCCGAACCAGCGGTGTGTGAAAAATGCGGCGATGTCTACGCTGACCGTCGCTGGTCATTGCCAGATGCGAATCGGCAAAGTAATAAGCATCCGCATTTTCGCGCTGCTGCCATAGTGATTTGCCCCGCGTGCCAGCGCCAAGCAGACGGCGTGCCGAGTGGATACGTTTATTTAGAAGGAAAATTCCTGGCAAAGCATTGGGGCGACCTTGAGCATTTGCTAGTAAATGAGGTCGAACGGGCCGCCGAAGATAATCCTCTGATGCGAATTATTGCGTGGGAGCGTGAAGGCCCTGAAAAATTGTTGATTACAACGACTACAGAACATTTAGCGCAACGACTCGGACACGCGCTGGACAAAGCGTATCACGGTGAAGTCCGCTATGATTTTTCGCACGAAAATAAACTGGCACGTGTGTATTGGAAAAGAGATTAACTCGGTAATTTCTTTCTTAGAAAAATCCCGTAGGGGCTATTTTCAACAGCCCTACGGGATGTTTACGCTGTCAAAAACACTTTACAAAAGCTTATAAATGCATCGTACGGTATCGCGGGCAATCAATAATTCTTCGTCTGTAGGGATGACATAAATTTTCACCCGCGCGTCGTCTGTGCTGATTAATCCCTCATTGCCATTGCCGCTAGCATTGTTTTTTTCGGGATCAAGCTTAACGCCCAGCCATTCTAATCCTACACAAATTTGTGTCCGAATTGCCGCCGAATTTTCACCAATACCACCCGCGAAAATTAGTGCGTCAGCGCCATTCATCGCGGCGAGGTACGCGCCGATATATTTGCGCACGCGTGAACAAAACATATTGATTGCCAGTAACGCGCGACGATCCTGATTTGTATGCGCTTCATCAAGCAAATCGCGCATATCATGCGTCAGACCGGAAATTCCGAGTAAGCCTGATTGTTTGTTAAGTAAGGTCTCAACTTCGCGCGCAGACAAACCTTCTTTCAGGCTGACGAAATCAACGATGGATGGATCAAGATCACCTGATCGCGTCCCCATCATCAATCCTTCCAGCGGCGTCAGTCCCATCGAAGTATCAAGCGAATTCCCATTTTTAATCGCGGCGGCAGAACAGCCGTTGCCCAAATGCAACGTAATAATATTCACCTGTTCGCGCGGGATGCCTAACATTTGCCGATAGCGAAACGCGATGTAACGATGCGATGTACCATGAAAGCCATAGCGCCGAATCCGATAGCGCCGATAAAGTTGATATGGCAGTGCGTACAAATAAGCGTGCTCCGGCAACGTTTGATGAAACGCTGTATCGAACACGGCGACCTGCGGTAGCCCCGCGCCGAGCAATTCGCGCACGGCTAAAATGCCTTTGATGTTGGTTGGGTTATGCAGTGGCGCAAGGTCAATACAATCTTCAATGCCGCGCAGCACTTCGTCTGTTATGCACGCCGATTGCACAAATCGTTCGCCGCCATGTACCACGCGATGGCCGACGGCTTGAATATCTGTGATGCTTTTGATTTCTGCGATGCCTGTTTTTTCTGAGCAGGCCCAGCGAATGATGTAATCCACTGCCGCACGAATATCGTGAATCAGCGCCGTAGATCGCTCGGCAGGTCGCCCTTCGACTTGTAACGAAAGAACGGCTTCGCCACCGATGCGTTCGATGGTGCCGCGTGCTAATCTGCGATCTGCATTTTTTTCGATCAAATCAGGATCGGTTGTAATCAACTGAAATTTTATCGTTGAGCTGCCACAATTAAGTACCAGAATATTCATAGGCGCGAATGTAATGCAACAACAGGGCAAGCGTAAAGGTTTAATCGGCGCGAAAATTCTCGCAATCGCGCGGGCAAAATTTCCCTTTTTGTCGGAGCGATGATTTATCGCTACCCGTTTATCCATCATCAAGTCCGTTTGCTATTAGGGATCGCCCTAACAATTGGTTTGGCATGAATTTTGCGGTGTAAAAAAACTATGTTTGCGCAAGAGAGGAATTGTTTATGAAACGAATTGCCGTTTTGACCAGTGGTGGAGATGCGCCAGGGATGAATGCTGCGATCAGAGCCGTCACTCGCTTGGCGATTGCACAAGCCTGGGAAGTCTTTGGCATAACGCAAGGTTTTGCCGGATTAATCGCGGGGGAATTTACTCCGCTTGGGCAACGTGACGTCGGCGGCATTATTCAACGAGGCGGCACGATGCTGGGCAGTGCGCGTTGTCTAGAAATGAAAACAGAAGCAGGTCAACACGAAGCCTTGCGTCAATTGCGGGCGCAAGCGATTCACGCGCTGGTTGTGATTGGTGGTAATGGTTCGCAACAAGGCTCGCACGCGCTTTCGCAATTGGGTTTTCCGGTGGTTGGTATCGCTTCGACAATTGACAATGATTTGTACGGTTCCGAAATTACGATTGGCGTTGATACCGCACTCAATATTGCCCTCGAAGCAATTGATCGCCTGAAAATCACCGCTTCCTCTCATCATCGCGCATTTCTAGTTGAAACGATGGGGCGCAATTGCGGGTACATCGCATTGATGGCAGGCATTGCCGGAGGCGCAGAAGCGATTGCGATCCCTGAAATTGAAACTGACCCCGAGCAAATTGCCGAAGACATTCGTTTGGCATATGAACGCAAAAAACCGCACGCGATAGTCGTTGTTGCCGAAGGCGCAAAATACAACGCCGAAGGGCTGATCAAATATTTCAAAGCGCATAAAGAGCGCTTGGGTTTTGATGTACGTGCAACTATTTTGGGGCATGTGCAACGCGGTGGCGCGCCCGGCGTGTTTGATCGAATGTTAGCAACCAGATTTGGCGCTGGTGCGATTGATTGTTTAGCGCGCGGTGAATCGGATGTGCTGGTTGGTTTATTACACGGCACAATTGCGACTACTCCATTGGGCGAAGTCGTCACGCACGAAAAGCCTCTAAATTTATCCATGATGGATTTAGCGAATGCCTTAGCGCGTTGAGATTTATGAAAAATCGCCCCGATTTATCAAGTACGCTTACAATTGAACCTGCGGCATTAGCGGCTGGCGCAACCGCTTTGTTGTGGGCGATGCGCACGCCTGATGAAGTATTACTGGCTTTGCAAAGCACGCCGAATGGGTTGCGTGAAAGCGAAGTTCAGGATCGTGCCGAAAAATATGGCGAGAATGTTTTGCCCCATACAGCCAAGCGCGCCTGGTATCAGGAATTTGCGCTAAATTTCGTTCATCTGTTTGCGCTTTTATTATGGGTTGGCGCTGCCCTTGCATGGTTTGCCGGAATGCCTGAGCTCGCCATTGCAATCATCGCAGTTATTATTATCAATGGTAGTTTCAGTTATTGGCAGGAATATCAGGCAGAACGCGCGGCAGAAGCGCTGGCCGCTTTATTACCGCATCAAGTGACGGTTTGTCGCGCTGGACAAGCGCAACGAATTGCCGCCTCAGCGCTTGTTCCCGGTGACATCCTGATTTTGACTGAAGGCGATGCCATTCCCGCTGACGCCCGTATTATTACTGCCGAACGTTTGCGCGTTGATATTTCTTCGTTAACCGGAGAGTCGCGCCCTGTGCCTCGCACAGCGATAGCGATCAGCGCTACAGCAGGGCGTTCAATTGCAAACTTATCCAATCTAGTTTTGGCCGGAACTACCGTGGCAGGTGGGCGTTGCACAGCAGTTGTTTTTGCTACAGGATCATACACCGAGTTTGGTCGCATCGCTGCCTTGACGAATATTCAGGACGAACGCCCCAGCCCGTTGCAAACGGAATTGCACCGCGTCACGCGGCTTGTCACCTTTCTAGCCTTTGGTCTTGGCCTCGCATTTTTCATTATCGGCAAAGTGTTTGCAGGCTTATCTCTGACCGCCAGCTTTATTTTTGCGATTGGCATTATTGTCGCCAATGTACCTGAAGGGTTGTTACCTACGTTAACGCTCGCGCTGGCGATGGGAGTGCGTCGGATGGCAGGTCGCAAAGCTTTAGTCAAACGACTTTCTGCCGTCGAAACATTAGGCGCGACCACAATAATTTTGACTGACAAAACAGGCACGCTCACGGAAAACGAAATGACAGTGCGCGAAATTTGGACGGGTGGAAAAAGTTATGGCGTGGGCGGAATCGGCTATGAACCTTATGGCACGATTGAATCTTTATCGCTAGATGGCTCGGTCAGCAGCGCTGTGGTGGATTTGTTGCGTGTTGCCGCTTTATGTTGCGATGCTCGTTTGGTTCTATCGGGAAAACGCTGGCAAGTGCTCGGCGATCCAACCGAAGCCGCAATTTTAGTGGCAGCAGCAAAAGCTGGCTTGAATGCAGAAACATTGGCTACTAATCCGCGCTTGAGCGAATTACCATTTGATTCGACACGCAAGCGGATGAGTACGATTCAGGATTTTGAGGGGACACCATTCGCTTGTGTGAAAGGCGCGCTCAGTGAAATGTTGCCGCATTGTTCACAGGTTGTGCGTGGCACTGATTTGCTTGCAATACTTGCAATAGATGATGAGCAGCGCCAGCTTTTTCAGGCCGCGCAAAATGCCATGGCACGACGCGGTTTGCGTGTGTTGGCAGTAGCCAAACGCAAGATAACCATTGAAAAGCAGGATAAAAATGATGGTTGGCGTGTCGAAGAAATTGAGAATGATTTGACGTTGCTCGGCTTAATTGGCATGGAAGACCCGCCGCGACCGGAAGTACCTTCGGCGTTGCTCGCGTGTCATAGCGCAGGTGTGCAGGTCGTAATGGTCACGGGCGATGATGGCGTTACGGCTGCGGCTATTGGGCGCGAAATTGGTTTGCATCGGGATTCGCCGCACGTCATAACAGGTGCAGAGTTGGAAATTCTGAAAGATCATGAATTGACAGAACTGCTCAAGCAGCCTGAATTGTTATTCGCGCGCACTACGCCGGAACACAAGCTGCGATTAGTTGAGGCATATCAAAAACGCGGTGAAGTTGTCGCGGTAACAGGTGACGGCGTGAACGATGCGCCTGCATTAAAGCGCGCCGATATTGGCGTAGCGATGGGCATCGTCGGAACAGATGTGGCGCGCGAGGCTTCGGATATTATTTTGCTGGATGACAACTTTGCCAGCATTGTAGTAGCGATTGAAGAAGGCCGCGCCGTCTATGACAATATCCGCAAATTTGTGACCTATATTTTTGCGAGCAATATTCCTGAACTGATCCCCTTCATCGCGTTTGTGCTTTTCCACATTCCGTTGCCCTTAACGATTATGCAGGTGCTGGCAGTGGATTTAGGCACGGATTTAGTTCCCGCGTTAGCCTTAGGAATGGAAGCGCCAGAGCCTGACGTAATGCGCCGCCGTCCACGTCGTCGCAGCGAACGGCTGCTGAAGTTCCCTACGTTGTTGCGTGCGTATGGTTGGCTTGGTTTGCTGGAAGCTGCTTTATCAATGTGTGCGTATTTTTATACCTATTGGTTAGCTGGATGGCGACCGGGCGAAGAATTGGCGAGCGACGGCTGGCTTTATTTTACGGCAACCACAATGTCATTGGCTGGCATCGTTGCTTGTCAGGTGGGAAATGTTTTTGCCTGTCGCAGCGAAACACAATCTATCTTGCAACTGGGATTTTTCAGCAATCGCACTTTGCTGCTGGGCATTGTGATTGAAATTGTAATTTTATTGCACTTGGTTTACTTGCCACCCTTAGCCAGAGTTTTTGGTCTTGCTCCGTTGCAATGGCAGCATTGGGCCTTGCTGGCAATTTTCCCGGTAATCTTTTTAGGAGCAGAAGAACTGAGAAAATTATCGTCAGAAAAAGATCATCAGCATAAGCGATGTCAGGCTTGCTGAAGTTTTAGGCCAAGAATAGAGAGGCTGTAGTGCTTACCGTCCATTTCCGCGACTTCAACCAGTTCGCCCCATTTTTGAAAGCCGAATTTGTTGAGCAATTTCAAACTCGCCAAATTGTGCGAGAAGACAAACCCCACCAGATTGATAATGCCGAGCGACGGGCAAAGCGCGATACATTCGCTGAGGATAGTTTGGCCTAATCCTTGGGCACGAAATTCAGCATCCAGATAAATGCTTAACTCTGCCGTCAGATGATAAGCCGGACGCCCGTAAAATTGCTGAAAACTTGCCCAACCTACAATTTTGTTTTCGAGTTCGTAAACAAATAACGGACGCGATTCATCATGTTCTTGAAACCATGCGCGTTTGCTTTCGACTGTGACAGGTGAAGTGTCAGCGGTGGAAGTTCTGGTAGCTACGGTGGAGTTATAAATTTCGACGATGCGGGGTAAATCCTGTTCGACTGCTTTTCTCAACATATTTGCAAAGGAAGACTGCTAAGCTGTGCCGTCAGCATAAACGGCAAGCGCTTTTTCATCAGGAATAATAATTACGCGTCCTTCGACCTGAATTAATTCATTTTGTTGAAGGCGCGTGAAGGCTCTGGAAACAACTTCGCGCACAGAGCCAATGCGTGCGGCAATTTGTTGATTGGTCAGCACAAGCGTGCATTGCAGACCACTTTCTAAGCGTGAGCCGCGCACGCGGGCTTCGCTCAGCAACCAATGCGCGAGGCGCTGATCTACTTCACGCAACGAGAGCGCTTCGACTAATTCCGCGCAACGGCGCAAGCGGCCCGCTAAAACTTTCGTTGCCGCCAACGCGATTTTCGGATGTTCCATACATAGCCGTTTTACATCGCGCTTATCAATGAATAGTACTAATGTTTCTTCATCTGCCGCTACTGTCGAAGGATAAGGCCGATCATCAAAGACAGGCACTTCAGCGATGGTCGCACCTGTACGTTCGACGTGGATGACCTGTTCGCGTCCGTCCAATCCTTCACGAAACGCGCGAATTGAACCTTCCGCAATCACAAATAATCCCGCCGCTTCATCGCCAGACATAAACAAAATTTCCCCCTTCGCCAATCGTCGTTCAACCGCGCGATTCGCCAAAGCATTTAAATCTGTTTCGTCTAGTTCGCCAAACAGCATCGTGCGGCGAAGAGCAGCAAGTTTGTCAATTATCATTGCAATAATCATCGCGCTATCCGCAGTTGGATTCAAGGCAGTGGTGAAAATATCTGCTGGGAGCGCACGCGCCTCGCGTGTCGAGATTAGTGTGGCAAATCCGCTGTGATGAAATTTGCCTGCTCCATTAGTCTCAGCACGCGAGGCGCGTGCGCTCCCAGCGAAAATAAATTTACTTTGATGACTTAAGTCACAGCCACGCCCTGAATGCGCGCCTACACTCGCAGTTGTTAACGTATGGAAGGAGTTTTTAGTATGACAATCAACGTAGCAACGACAGTGAGAGAAATTGCCGTGACGATGCCGGGGGCAACGCGCGTGTTTGAAAAAATGGGGATTGATTATTGTTGCGGCGGCAATCGCACTTTGGCGGACGCTTGTGTAAATGCCAAAGTATCAATTGAAGAGCTAACCGCTTCGCTTGAGGACGCGCAACCCGCGAACGAAGCGCCGCCGCTATGGAAAACAGAATCGCTGACAGCTTTAATTCAGTACATTCACGACAAGCACCATATTTTTACGAAGGATGAATTGCCGCGCCTCGAAAAGCTAATGGCAAAAGTTGTTTCGGTTCACAGCGCAAATCACCCCGAATTACTCCAGTTACAAAACGCATTCTTAAATTTGAAAGCCGATTTGGAGCCGCATTTGATGAAAGAAGAGCAGGTGCTTTTCCCTTATATTACGCGAGTAGAAAGTGCGCTGAAACAAAACACAATGCCGCCTCTTGCTGCGTTCGGATCGGTGCAGCATCCCGTGCGGGTGATGAATATCGAACACGAAACTGTCGGTGAAATATTGACTGAAATGCGCGCTATCACCACGGATTACACACTTCCGGCGGACGCTTGTATAAGCTATCAAGCCTTATTTCAAGCGCTCATCGCTTTCGAGGCCGATTTACATCAACACATTCATTTAGAGAACAACATTCTTTTTCCGAAAGCTGTAACCGCCGAACGAGAGTTGGTTGAAGGTGGGTGAATTTCCTCCCATAAATTTTCACGAGCTGCGGAATATTACGCAAATAGCTGGCGCGCGCAATCATACCGAGAGGCATAGCGTTTGCTCTTACATTTCCCAACTTTAACTGGTGCGGAATGTCTCCTCTTAACAGTGATTATAAATAAACTGGAAGGAACAATATGAACAAGGCATTTTTATTACCCACAGCAAAAATCAGCAAGTTCGCTCTGCTGTGCATTACGCTCACAGCAGGTATCGCAATGATTGGTTGTGGTGCTAGCGAGATGGATGAAGGCAAGGCTTTTTTTACAGAAAAGGGCTGTGTGCAATGTCATTCAAACAGTACATTCGGCTTAGTTTCTCAATCAAATGCGGGGCCGGATTTAGCGCTGGCTTATGAGGACGTCCAAAAACGATTTGGCACCTCACTGGAAAATTTCCTGAAAAATCCGACTGGCACAATGCAAATGGTTTTGACCAGCCAGATCAAACTCACCGATGACGAGAAGGCGAAAGTCGTGCGGCTACTGAAATACGCCTACGACAATCGCCCAAATAAATAAGCAGAGAAGCGCCGAGCTGTTTGTAATTGCTTTCTTTGCCAGCACCAATAAAACGTAAGTGTCCGATGAAAGGAGGACATTTTTTATGAATCACCTGTTATCAAAAATCAAAAAAACAAATCTCAAGTGGTATGGAGCGGGAGCAGTATTACTGTTGATTTTATCATTTGGATTTGCCAGTTGCGGGCAGGGAAATTTGCAAACAGCAATTCCTGCAGGTACAGACGCGGCTGCGGCTGCGCTCACGTATGTCGCACCGGGAACGACGGACGAATATTATTTGTTCTATTCGGGCGGTCATTCCGGCAACGTGTATGTTGCCGGAGTCCCGTCAATGCGGCATATCGCTACGATTCCGGTCTTCGCACAATATCCGGCGACAGGCTGGGGCTTTGACGAAGAGTCGAAGAAAATGATGGGCGGTTTCACGTGGGGCGACGTTCATCACCCCTCCGCTAGTGAAACCAAAGGCGATTACGATGGGCGTTGGATGTTCGTCAATGACAACGCTAACAATCGCGTCGCGCGTATTGATTTGCGCGATTTCAAAGTGAAACAAATTCTTGGCCCGGTTCCAAATATTTCCGGCTTGCACGGCGGCGCATTTGTGACACCAAACACCGAATATGTGCTCGCAGCTTCGCGTTTTTCTGTGCCGCTACCAAAAGGAACAGTCGCGCCGCTTGAAGAATATTCCACTAAATATAATGGCATTGTTTCTGGCATCGCAGTGAATCCGCAATCCGGTGAAATGAGTGTCGGCTGGCAAATTCTGATGCCGCCGTTCAATTTTGATTTAGGTGATGCAGGCAAAGGCCCCAGCGAAGGTTGGGCCTTTTGGACTTGCTATAACTCAGAACGTGCGACAGGGAAATTGGAAGTTACCTCAACGCAAAAAGACCGCGATTACATTGCTGCGGTAAATTGGAAAGAAGCCGAAAAGGCAGTCAAAGAAGGAAAAATTAAAGAAATTGGCGGCATCAAAGTCATTGATCCGAAAGCGACGCCTGGCGTTGTTTATTTGATTCCTTGTAGTAAATCTCCGCACGGCGTAGATGTCAGTCCCGATGGCAAATGGTTTATCGGCAGCGGTAAATTGCAATCCATCACAACTGCGTTCAGCGTCGAAAAAATGCTGAAAGCAATTCAGGCCAAAGATTATTCAGGCGAAGAAGACGGCATTCCCGTGCTGAAATATGAAAGCGTCAAAGAAGCTGAAGTCAACGTCGGTCTTGGCCCGTTACATACGCAATTTGACAACCAGGGGTATGCATACACCAGCTTGTTCGTCGAAAGCGCCGTAGCGAAATGGAAACTTGGTACCTGGGAAGTCGCAGACAAAATCCCAGTTGCCTATAACATCGGTCATCTTTGCGCAGCCGAAGGTGACACTGTTAATCCTGATGGCAAATACCTTGTTGCGCTTAATAAACTTTCGCACGGGCGGCATTTGAATGTTGGCCCTTCGCAACCGGAAAGCTCGCAGCTTATTAATATCGGTGGCGATAAAATGAAATTGCTGTATGACGCTTTTACTGAACCAGAGCCGCATTACTCGCAAATGATTAAAGCGGACAAGATCAAGCCGATTGAAGTGCATCCCAAAGAGGAAAACAAAAATCCAAATGCAATTTGGGACATTAAAGATGCGAAGATCGAACGCTCTGGTAATAATGTAACTGTGAAGATGATCGCCGTGCGCAGCAGTTTTGAGCCGCTCAAGCTCGAAGTCAATCAAGGCGACCGCGTCACCATTCACCTTACGAATATTGAGCAGACTACTGATGAATTACACGGGTTCGGACTCAACGAATACAATATCAATATTGTCGTTGATCCGGGCGAGACGAAAACAATTTCATTCATCGCTGATAAGCCTGGTGTGTTCCCGTATTACTGCACGAATTTCTGCTCTGCATTGCATCAGGAAATGCAGTCGTACTTAATCGTCAAACCTGCTGGCGGGGCTGTGGCGAAGAAGTGAAATAATGCTGGGAGCGCACGCGCCCCGCGTGCTGAGGCGTACGCAATATGTAAACTGCGATGCGGGGATTTCTTTCGAGAACCTCAGCACGCGGGGCGCGTGTGCTCCCAGTCAGGAGATGTTTTATGTCATCCGCACAAGAATCCATTGTTGCTGATAAACCGCGCAGGCAATCAGCCCTATCAAGATTTTTACTGAAAGAGTATGAATTTTTTGAGCATTCGCTGTCGCTCAAAAGCCGGATTGTAATTTTATTAGCGGTACTGGTCTTAATCCCTGCCTTTATTTTTCCGCTGTGGAATATGACGTTCACATCGAATCAATATCCTGATGGATTGCGGCTTACAATTTACGCATATCAATTAGAAGGCGCGAAAACAGCGGGGCGTGATGATTTGCGCGAAATTAATTCGCTGAATCATTACATCGGCATGCGCCCATTATTGGAAAGCGACTTCAGCGAATTTACATGGTTGCCGTTTGCGATTGGTGGACTGATGATTCTGTCGTTGCGCGCGATGGTGTTAGGTAAAATGTCTAAACTCGCAGATGTGTTTGTGCTCTTTTCGTGGTTTGGAATTTTTTCATTCTGGAGCTTTTATCATCGGCTTTATATGTACGGTCACAACCTCGACCCACAAGCAGCAATCAAAGTTCCGGCCTTTACTCCGCCGCTGCTTGGCACTGAACAAGTCGGCAATTTCGTTGTACGCAGCTATCCTGACATCGCTTCATTTGCCCTGATTCTATTTGGGCTGTTGATGTTTATTGCGATTTTGCTGTCGTGGAAAAAGACTGAGGCGGAAATATGATTTTTCACCGCAGAGGCACGGAGATTACACAGAGGCTCGCAGAGATTTTTTCTCTGTGTCGCTCTGTGCGACCTCTGTTTCTCTGCGGTGAAATAATAATTCTCATCATCTTGCTTTCTTCTTTATCAAATGCTGAAACACTCACAGTTGCGCCTGCCCAATCTATTCAAACCGCTATCAATGCTGCACACGCAGGCGATACAATTCAGGTGCAGGCTGGAAGCTACAACGAAAATATTACGCTTGATAAAACGCTTATTCTAGAAGGTCTCAATAAACCTGTCTTGCGGGGAACGGGAAAGGGCAGCACGTTAATTGTGATCGCTGATAATTGCACAATTAAAGGCTTCGTCGTCGAACATTGTGGTAACGATTTGCAACAAGAAGATTCAGGGATTTTATTGCGCTCCAATCGCAATCGAGTGGAATACAACGAACTGCACGATATTTTGTATGGCATCTATTTGATGAAATCAGCGGGCAATACAATCTCACATAATTTTATTCGTGGTCGTGCGGAACTTGAGTCTGGAGATCGCGGAGCAGGGCTGCATTTATGGAATTCACCAAACAATATCATCACAGATAATACGATCACTGAGGCGCGGGATGGTTTGTATATTCAAAGCAGTCCCGGAAATTTTATCAGCCACAATCGTGCGACGCACTTGCGCTACGGGCTGCATTTTATGAACTCTGACGACAATAAATTCGAGGACAACATTTTTTCTAACAACATCGCGGGCGCAGCGATTATGTATTCACTGCGCATCGAATTGCGTCGCAACGCGTTCATAAATAATCGCGGTTTCAGTTCGTTTGGAATTTTATTTCAGGCTTGTGATGATTGCGTGACCGAAGAAAATTTCATCATCAACAACGCGTGTGGTGTCTTTATGGAAGCTGTGCGCCTGAGCCGCTTTACTAATAATGTGATCGCCGAAAATGATGTCGCGATGCAAATTTTTAGCAGCTCCGACAATTGCGAATTTTCGGGAAATAATTTCGTCGGAAACCTTAGCCCGCTGCAATTAGTCGGCAGGGAAACGAATACAAAATGGCTGAAAAATTATTGGAGCGATTACGACGGTTACGATTTGGACAGCAACGGCACGGGAGACATCGCGCATAAAATCCAAAATGTATTCGATTATTTAGAAGGCAATTATCCGCGCTTGCGCCTTTTCCTGAACAGCCCCGCCGCGCAGGCATTAGCCACGGCAGAGCGCACGTTTCCAATTATCAAAGGCTCGACGCTCGTGGATCAGGCTCCGCTCATCAAGGCGCAACAATTTCATTCTGATTTCGCGCCGCCGGAACCGCAACGAATTCCGCAAATTATTTTGGCAGTCGTTTCTTTGCTGAGTTGTGGCATCGCATTTGCCGTCACGATTGCAATGTCGAGAAAAGGACAAAGAACATGATCAGCGTCAAGCACCTAACGAAAACATTCGGCGAATTCACTGCGGTGAACGATTTGTCGTTTGACGTAAAACCGGGCGAGACGTTTGCTTTGCTGGGGCCGAACGGTAGTGGCAAAACTACGGCGCTGAAATGTTTGGTGGGCTTGATTACGCCGACGGCAGGCGAAGTCACTATTGACGGCATAGACATTTGGAAAGATGCGCGCCGCGCCAAAACGCTGATGAGCTATTTGCCGCAAGCCGTAAATTTTCATGACAATTTGACCGCGCGCGAGGTGATGCAATTTTATTGTCGCTTGCGCAAACTGCCCGCCAATCGTATTGATACGGTGATGAAAGGCGAGCATTTTAATTTCAATGGCTTTACGGACAAGCCCGTCAATCAATTCTCCGGCGGCATGCTGCAACGTTTGGGCTTGGCCGTAGCGTGTTTGCCTGACGCGCCGATTTTGCTATTGGATGAGCCGACTGCGAGCCTTGATCCTGAACGCGCAATTCAGTTCCGCGAATTTTTACAAACGCTCAAAGCCGCAGGCAAAACGATTATTTTTACTTCGCACGTGCTGGCGGATGTCGAGGAATTAGCCGACCGCGTAGCAATTCTTGTCGCCGGAAAATTAGTTGCGTTAGAATCCATCAAAGCTTTGCGCGCAGGCCTGAATTTAAAGAGCCAAATGCGCATTACATTAAGAGCGCCAGAAAATCGCTTGCTTGTAATTGCTCAGCAAGCAGGCGCGTACGAAGTGCGTTTTGCGGAGAATGATTTATTGCTCACGTCTGCACCTGAAACGCGGTTGGAAGTTTTATCAGCAATCAAAAATGCTGGCGGCGAAGTAGTGCGATTTGCGACGGAAGAGCCTTCGCTTGAAGATATTTATTTGCAGTACATCAAACAGGAATTATGAAAACATCAGAGCAATTTCACCACAGAGGCACAGAGGTTACACAGAGATTCACAGAGGTTTTTTCTCTGCATCCCTCTGCGCGCTCTCTGTGCCTCTGTGGTGAAAAACTATTTGCCCTCTTTATTGTGTTAGTTTTACTTACAGCCTGTCGCAATGCCGAAATCAAGCCTGAAGAATTTGCTAAGGAAGATGTTTGCACACAATGCAAGATGGCGATTTCTGAAAAACAATTCGCGGCTGAATTTTTTACGACCGAAGGTGAAGTGCGCAAATTTGATGACATCGGTTGTATGGTGGATTATCTAAAAGCGAACGCGGCGACAAAACCAGCGACATATTTTTTTGTAGATTACGAAACAAAAAAATGGATCAAGGGAAAAGCTGTAACCTTAGTAAAATCGGATTCACTCGCTACGCCAATGTATGGCGGTATCGTAGCGTTTGACGATCAAGCAAGAGCCAACGCTGCTGCGCCAAAAATTAAAGGCAAATTTATAAGCTTAGAGGAGCTTACGAAAAGATGAACGCGAGCCGCAAAATCATCAAAAAAATTGTCTTACTTGGTTTCATTCTTTTATCCATAGTCAGTTGGTTTTTGCTGCGTTCAGGCGCACCGAAAATTTTCGCCAGCGTGCAAGATCAAATGTACGATAGCCCTGTGATTGGCTATGAAAACGCAGGTAAAAACGATCCGGTCGCGCGGTTGCAACAAAAAATAGAGCGCGGCGAAGTGAAGCTGGAATACTCTGAAGTTGATGGTTATTTGAGTTCTGTACTGAAGCAACTCAATGTTCCGGTGTCTTCGCAAGGGCTGGTTTTTTCTAAGACAAGTTTTCAGCTTTTTCGTATTTCCCCCAAAAATCCGCGCGCGATTTATTTCAATGACGACGTTTATGTAGGCTGGGTGCGCGGCGGAGATTTTGTCGAAATTTCGACGGCTGACCCCAAGCTCGGCGGCGTATTTTACATGCTGGAGCAAACAAAAACTGACCAACCAAAAATCGTGCGCAATAACGAATGTTTGCAATGCCATTCGTCGGGAAATACACGCAATGTGCCTGGTCATATTGTGCGTTCAGTGTTTCCAGACGAACGCGGCTATCCGATTGCACAGCTTGGTTCGCGCGTGATTGGGCACAGCAATCCGCTGAAAGAACGTTGGGGCGGCTGGTTTGTTACAGGCACGCATGGCAGCGCGCAACATCTCGGCAATCAACTTTATAGCGAACGCGATGTGCTGGAAAAAATTGATTTGAACGCGGGCGCGAATTTGAAAAGCCTCGACAAAAAAGTGAATTTGGTTGGTTACCTTTCGCCGCACAGCGACATCGTAGCGTTGATGGTTTTAGAGCATCAGACGCAAATGCACAATGTGCTGACGCGACTCGGCTATGAAACAAAAATTGCGCTAAGCCAAAATGAAGCGATGAACGAAGCGTTGCAACGACCAAAAGATGAACTGTCAGACAGCACGAAACGCCGTATTAACAATGCTGCGGACGAGGTCGTGAAATATTTGCTGTTTGCTGACGAAGCGAAATTGCAATCTCCAATTGCCGGAACATCAGGCTTTTCGGCGCAATTTGCTGCGGCTGGATTGAAAGATAAGCAGGGACGTTCGCTGCGCGATTTTGATTTAGAAAAACGGCTGTTTCGTTATCCATGCAGTTATTTGATTTACTCTGAATCGTTTGATGCTTTGCCGAAAATGGCACTGGACACGGTCTATCACAAACTTTGGTTAGTTCTGACGGGGCAATCGCAGGCCAGAGAATACGCTGGGATCGCAGCCGCTGATCGCAAAGCAATTTTAGAAATATTGCGTGCTACGAAAAAGAATTTGCCCGCGTATTTTTATTAACTGAGAGCAACTGGGAGCGCCCGCGGCTCGCGTGCTGAGGATTATGAAGCGAATAAATTTCAGCGCAGTTAGATCGTCTCGCAAATCTCAGCACGCGAGCCGCGGGCGCTCCCAGCATTAGCACGCGCGGGCGCGTGCGTTCGCAAGGAAATAATTATATGGACATCAATGCTGTCATCACAATTGCTCGCCAGGAATTGACAATCAATATTCGCAATAAATGGACGATGATTTTTGCCGCAGTGTTTACGGTGTTGGTGCTGGCGATTTCATATTTTGGCTTGTTAACCGCAGGTGCGATAGGTTTTCAAGGTTTCACGCGCACTTCGGCGAGTTTACTGAATTTGGTGCTGTATATTGTGCCGCTTGTAGCGTTGGTGATGGGAACACTCAGTTTTACCAGTGAAAAAAGCGCCAGCGAATTGTTGTTCGCGCAACCTGTATCACGCGGCGAAATCTGGCTTGGCAAATTGTTGGGACTATTCGCTTCGATGTTGACGGCTACGCTAATTGGATTTGGCTTGGGCGGATTTGTAATTGCGATGAAAGCGGGAACTGCCGGAGCGTTGCGCTACCCCTTGTTTGTAGGCTTTTCATTATTGTTGGCAATGGCATTCCTGAGTTTGTCAGCCTTGATCGCGGCGCTCTGCAAACGCAAAAATCGCGCCTTCGGCATTGTGATGTTTCTATGGTTTTTCTTCGTATTGTTTTATGACTTGCTCGTGATCGGCGGAACATTTCTTTTTAAAGAGCGCACGGCGAATCAATTTATTTTCGCTTCATTGTTCGGCAATCCCGTAGACATGACGCGGGTCGCTTCGTTGATTATATTGAACGGCAAAGAAATTTTTGGCGTGGCAGGCGCGGCCCTAACAAAATTCTTAGGCGGTGATGTTCTCAGCATTTTGTTATTGGTGCTGGGCATGACGGTTTGGATTATCGCGCCATTTTTGTTGTCGCAGCGTTTACTGAAACGCCAGGACATCTGATTTACTGCTAATTGTTGCCGCTGGCTTTGGTCTAATGGTTACCATTCAGGTAAGAAACTGATGTGGGCTGAAGACAATGAAAAAATGGATTACAGCCTTGCTGATTGTGTTATGTGTGGTCGTGATTGTAGGCGCAATTTTAATCGGGCGCTATTCGCAAAATTACAGCGCGGATAAGTTACATTTCGAGCGCGGCGAAACTGAATTAGTGATTGCGAATCAGGCGAATGCGTCGGTGCAATTATTCAAGGCTGGGAAAACCTTGGCTGCATCCTCATTAGTCGCCAATTTTTCAGGCCATCGCATGTGGTTGCCAAGTGGAAATTATTTTTTGCAAGTTGAACAAACGTCGCAGCAATCCTTTTATCCTGTCCCGCTAATCGGGTTCCAGCAAGGCCCAGAAGCGAGTGGCGAATTTACGATAACAATTCGTTCCAGCACAAGGATTGTTCCTCCGGTATTACTGCCGCGTACGCCCGTTTTTAATTTCATTCCCAGCGGACATTTTTTGTATGGTGATCAAACTAACTCATCGGCATCGCACTATGTTTGGCAAAAGGCTTTTTTCATCAGCCCCTTTGAAATCACGAATGAAGAATTCAGGATTTTTCTCAGCGACCCCACTGGCTATAACAACCACGCAAACTGGACGGAAGATGGCTGGAAATGGAAAGCCGAAAACGCGTCGCAAAGTTCTGCTAGTTTGAATTTAGCGCACGCTGATTTCCAGCGATTCGGGCAAGCCGATCAACCGATTGTGAATGTAAATTGGTTTGAAGCTAGCGCGTATTGTCATTGGTTGACGCAAAAAATTGGCGGGAACCAATGGCTCTTTTCGCTGCCTACAGAGGCCGAATGGGAAAAGGTCGCGCGCGGCCCGGATAATTTCGATTATGGTTTAGGGATGAATCTAAGCGATGCTGATGTGAAGCTTTACAACTGGAAAAAGAATCCAATGGCCGAAGTTACAGTGGTCGGTTGGCAATCCACACTCGCTAACTATCAACCCAACCGTTATGGGGTGTTTCATATGACAGGCAATGTTGCAGAATGGACGCTATCTTTAAATCAGCCCGCCAATCGTGAACATCCGTACGCTGACGATGAGCGCAATCGGGAATCACTGAGCGGCGCGCGCGTCGTGCGGGGCGGTTCGTGGTATAGCGCCAGCACTGCGACAATGTACATTCCTTATCGGGAAACATTTGAACCGACTGTTCACACGCCTTATCTCGGCTTCAGAATCGTTGCCAGAATGATTTCATAGGAGGTGCTAATGGAAATCAAACCACCTTTCCCACAGGAACATGGCGCGTGGGCGATGTTGTATGCGCCGTTGCTGATTGTTGTATTAGTGCTCGGAAACTTTGCGATTCCTGCACTCTTATTTTTACTGGCTACGACCGCAATTTTTCTCGCGCATGAGCCATTATCAATACTCGTAAAACTCAATCCGAAGCGGCCTTCCAGCCCACAAATTTTTCGCGCATCAAAAATCTGGTTAGCAATTTATACATCGCTTGCCTTTGCGGCGACTGCGCTGCTGCTGTTTATTGATCAGCGTTGGCTATTGTTGCCTTTTGGCGTCGTGTTGGTTGTTTTACTTTCGACGCACATTTATCTCGCTTCCAAGCGCGAAGAGCGCAGCGTTGGCGGCGAATTTCTTGGTGTCATCAGCCTGACATTGACTGCCCCTGGTGCTTATTATGTTGTGACGGGTAAGCTGGATCAGATGAGTTTGTGGCTGTGGCTTTTGAATATTGTGTATTTCACGAGTTCCATTTTTTATGTAAAAATGCGCGTCAGCCGCTTTGCTAAAAAACAAACAGCGCAAAAATTAACGGGGCAATGTGTGGCGTATCATGTTGCGCTGGCGTTAGGGCTGACAATTTGTTTATGGAACGGGTGGTTGACAGCATTTGCGGCGCTGGCATTTTTGCCAATTGTGTTGCGCTCATTCGTCGGGTTAACGCCACAAAAAGGGAAATTAAATTTGCAACGCATCGGTATAGCCGAATCAATTTATACATTAATATTTGTGATTTTTCTTACGCTTGGGCTGCAACAAAACTTTCTTGCTTAACTTTTATGCGATAGATGGCAGCCTAAATCGGTGTATTCATTGCACCTGAAATATTCCTCATCACTCAAATAAAAATAATGTGTTTGCGGGGACTTTTACTGGCCTCAGTCTCAAGTTTTGAACGAGTGCGAAAATTTGCTCAGTTCTTGGGGATATTTACGCTATGAATTGAATGGAAGCAGCCGAACTGGAAGAATTACAGGCGGCATATTCATTGCAAGCAAGATTACAGAAAGCGAATTACGAAATAAGTAATAGTCTTGTTTTCTGGTAAATTTATGCATTCAACCTTTTGTTTAGAATTCATGGAACGTTGCACGACTTGTCCCTCTCGCACTAATCATCCCTTCTGCGATTTGCCTCCGCCCTCGTTGGCAGCGTTTGAGAAAATCGTCCACACCTACTTTTACCCACAAGGTACGGTACTGTTTTTAGAAGGCCAAAATGCACGCGGCGTGTTTATTTTGTGCAGCGGGCGCGCCAAGATTTCAATTAATTCGGGCAAGGGCAAATCACTGATGCGCGTAACTGAACCTGGCGAAATGTTGGGGCTGACGGCGATTATTTCGGGCAGCCAATATGAAGTGTCCGCCGAAATGTTGCATGACGGGCAGGTGAATTTCGTTTTTCACGAAGACTTCGTCAAGTTTTTGCGTGACCACAGTGAAGCAAGTATGCGCATTGCAGGATTGCTAAGCCGCAGTTATTTCATAGTCTACGATCAAATTCGCTCATTGGCGTTGTCTGATTCGGTGACGGAAAAACTGGCGAAATTGTTGTTGGGGTGGTGTGCGCAAGAAGGAAAAGAAACGGCGCGCGGCATTCAATTGAAAATTTCGCTGACGCACGGTGAAATCGGGCAAATGATCGGAGCTTCCCGCGAAACTGTCACACGCACACTAGGCGAATTGCGTAACAAGCGTGTAATTGGCCTCAATGGGTCTAGCCTTTATATTCAAAACAAAGCCGCGCTGGAAAGTATTGTTACCTAAGAAAGACTTGAAAAGTCTCAGAAGCTTGGAGAAGGCTTGAAAAGTCGAAACCGCTTTATTTTCCGCCAACAGCGGGTTTATGACTTTTCTGGACTTACCTAGACCTCTCTGAACTTTTCAAGCCTTTCTTCTTTCAAAGGTGAACTTCGCCGCTTTTAACGAGCGAAAAAAGGTATAGGACAATTCCCAGGAATATTAACGTACCGCCTAAAAAGATAAATAGCAAAAATGCTGTTGGGTGCGCCCAATGCAGCGAGATGAGTTCGACCAGCAGACCTAATATCACAAGGACGCCTGCGAAGCGCAACCGATTTTCAAGCTTTGTTGCGGGAGCGTTCATTTTCCGTTCTCCTTCCAAAATGTAGCGTCTTTCAATTGATCTACGCGATGGATGATGTTGTGGCAATCCGTCGAGGAGCAACTCAATTCATTCGTTTTCATTTTTTGCAACGCGCCTGGTTCTTTCGTATGCGTGTCATTTTCCTCAAACGATCTTGAGCCCTGGTGACAATGTAAACACTCACGATTGTTATAGGGTGTGTACAGCTTGATTGGTTGTGCTGGTTTGCCCAGATATTGTACATAGACGTGTTTCAGGCCGCGCAATTTGGCGTTAATATCCCCATACATTGTGTAATCGGTATGGCAGGTGAAACAGGCATTGTCGCGTGGTACCAAATTGTTTTGATAATGAACCGCCGGAATAAAGCTGCGGTCATCAATATGTAAACTCTTACCGTAATCCTGCATAACGTGACAAGACAAGCAAAATTCGGTTGATTTCGAGCGCTGCAAATGTTCGGAAACACCGAATCCGCCAGCGAGAATCGGCAGTACTAAAATTGCGACAAACGCTAAAATCTTGCCGCCCCGCGTTACTGTGACATGTGGGTGTACAATCAGAATACCAATCAGGATAACGCTGAGTGCAATGACAGCGATTAGGGCAGTAATTGGGGTGAACATCCTTATTCCTTTGCGTTAGGGGTGAATTGTGTGCGTCGCAACTCACCCCGTGTCCTGTAAGGGGTTTATTATTTTGCTAAGCTGCGGCAATAGGCTACGAGCGCCTGGCATTTTTCTTTGCCGAGCGCTTTTTCATAGGCTTGCATTTTGCCTTTGCCCTTTAAAATCACTTCCAGTAATTTTTGATCAGACATTCCTTTTACTTCAGCAGAATCAAGTGCCCGTACTTTCAGCTCTTTCCCTTTTGCCGTATTGGCTTTGCCATCCATACCGTGACAGGATGCACATTTTGATTTGTACGTCGTGCTGGTTTCATCAAACATCGCGTTGGCCGGAGCCGTAGCGGGAATGATAAGCGCGAGTGAGAGAGCTGCTGTTGCCGAAGCAGCAACGACCAGTTTTTTTATGGTTGTAGTTGAGAAATTCATAGAGTTTTGCAGTTCCTTTCATCCGTTGGATCAAAAAGTGATGCGCGTGCTTATGGTCAAAATATTTGACCGAAAGTCCATCACGCTGAAATCTCGCTCATTATAGCTATAATGGCGATAGCTTACATTACCTGTGAAATGATTATTGAAGCGATACGCCAGCCGTGCCTCAGGATTGTGCCGTTTCAGCGGAGCCGCGAGGATCGTGTCATTGGTTCCGCTGGTGACGTTTGGTGCGCCCAAGTCTTTGATGTAGTAATACGCCAGCAAGAGATCAAGCCGATTTGTCAGGCCGAAACGAGCATTTGTGAAAATCGAATTCATGCGCCCGTAAGCAAGTAAACGACCAAGTACAATTTGCGTCCCCAACGTATAACGCAAGTTCGCCGTCGAATATAGGTTGTGATGATCAAAACCCACGTTCAGCCAAGCCCGCGAATTTGGTTCCAAATCTACAGATGCAGTGTAACTGCGTGAATTAACATCATTTTGTACTTGTGGCGTAGGATTCGTGCGGTCTACCGACGTGAATGCCCCGACGAATGATAATTTATCTGACGCGTGAATTTGCGTGCGGAAACGGAATCGCGTGAAATCAAGTGGCGTAATGCGCACGAATGCATTGTTGTTGGTGCCATGTTCTACGTCGGCAATAAAACTGGTGCGAGTGGTTGGGCGCACTCGTACGCCGCCGACAAATGCGTTGGTGGCAATAGATTCCTCTTCATTTTTTAGGACAGGATTGGTGGCAGAAAGCGCGCTGGTTGTAGTCGTCACGCTGCCCACCAGTTTGACATCGCGTTGCATCGCACGCCAGCCCAAATTCGCAGAAAATTTACGGCTGAAATTCATGTCCAATTGCAACGTGTTCCATAACGAAGACCAGTCTGTTAACCGATCTCCAATTGTGTTGGAAAGCGTCGTGACCGGATTCGCTGTTCCGGTTTGCGCAATAGTTGTCTGAAAGGTGCGCATGTCACCCTGAATTTTGAAGGCGGAATAGCGCAATGTATCACTAATTGAAAAGTTTTTATTCAGATCAATGGTGATGCCTGCATCAACGGTCGTGCTGGGGCGTTTGGTGACGCTATCAGCATTCAGCAGGGCAGAACGAATAATTTGGTTCGCTGTTGAGCCGTTTCCTGTTGCTAATTCAATGTAACGGCCTTTCATCCATTCATCATCGTGCAAACCGCGCAAGACAACATGCACACGTTCGCCGATAGAACCGTGAACGCTGCCACGCACTACGCCTGCGTGTGAACGCAATGGCACATCTCGGTCAAGCGTCGCAAGCTTGGCATTGTCCGCCGGAAAATAGCCGAGGCTTAATCCTGCTGGCGCCGTAATTTTGGGATCATTCTTGAAGGATCGAAACAACGCTTCGGCATTGAAGCTCCAACGATGCCACGTGGATTCGATGCCGGCGCGATAATCATTGGCTTCCCAGCGCGTTGCACCTAAAAGCTGAAACAGGTCACGTTGAAAACTGATGTCGGGATTGTAGCGGCCTTTTGCCGAACTGCGCCCATATCCGAAATTTAAGCGCACGGCGCGTTGCGGGAAAAGTTTCAATTGAAAATCAGAAACCTGTTGCCGCAAATCATGATTGCGCCAATCGTTGGCAAAATTTGGCCCCGGTGTGCGGAAGTAATTAAAGCGGCGCACACTCGAATCAAAACGATAGGCACGCGCTTTATCAAGGCGCAGCGAAAAAGTCTGACTTTGATCGCCGCCGGCATTATTGACTTCAGAACGCAGCGTGTCGTACAGCAACCCTTTGCCATCAATTGCGCGTGAATCAAGTGAATATTCCAGCACGCGGAAGCCATCGCGCACGTTCACTTGCGAAAGATAACTGTTGCGATTGCCGCCCGTCTTTTCAAAACGGTAGCCGAGCTCCAAGGCTGATTGCACAGAATATCCGCCGATAATCCGTCCAGTTTCGGGTTTGTCTACTTTGTCATTGGGCTTGGCAACGGCGGCGCGCGCCAGCGCCAATTCATTATCCTGACTTTTGGTTTGTTGTGTAGTTTCGCTTTTTTCCACACTGCTTTGCGCGTAGGTGAAAGCGAAGAGCAAGCTCATTATCACGGCTGTTGCGCAGGGGCGGAAGAGCCGTAAAACAATCGTTTGTAAATAAGATTTCATGGCATTTCCTTTCCTGCTAACGGAATTGTCTGTTTTTATTAGAACCGTGAATGTCCACGTGACACAACGTGCAATTGTTGTAGCGCGGATCAGTCAAATTATGCGGTGCGCTTTCGCCCAGCCCGGTGCCTTCGCCTTCGAGGCCAGGTGTATTGGAATGGCACTCAATGCATAAGAATTTGACCTGCGGTCGCGTTAGCATTTTTGGATAAGTCGAACCGTGCGGCGTGTGACAAGCCTGACAACCTTCCGTTTTTATCGGCGCATGCTCAAACACGAACGGCCCTTGTTTATCGGCGTGACATTTCACACAACCCGCGTCACCATTGACCGAATTACGCAGCGATTTCGCCATAAAGCCGCCGTGTTGATTATGGCAATCGGAACATTTCATACCGCCTTCGGGAACCTTGTGATGGAACGGTTTTTGGAATGAGGATTTTTGATCAGCGTGGCACTGATAACACATATTGGGTTCAGCATCACGCAACAAAAATTCTGTGCGTTTGGGCGCGTGTGAAGAGTGGCAATCCAAACATGAAACGCCGTGCCGCGCGTGTTCGCTGCGCCGGAAGTTGAAACGCTCTTCGCTGTGACCTTGCGAACCTTCATGGCATTGCAAACAAATCGCTGATGCTTGTGCTGAAGATAGATCGCCGAACGATGTCAGCTTCGCTGCTTTCGCTTTTTCCACGTTGTCATACAGCGCCTGTGCTTCGGCATCTTTGCCTGCTTTTACGAAATTTTGCGCTGTTGTGTAAAACTCTACGTGATTTTTTGCGCCACCGTGACAGGCTTCACAGCCGCGCTGATCTACCGGAAATTTGTCATTGTTGGTTTTGTTATGCGCAGTGACACTGTAATGCGTGGCCTGATTGGTGTGGCATTCGGCGCAAGAGGAACTCCCCACATAAAGCGCGGGATCAGATGGCGGTGGCACTGCTTTCGTCTTTTTATCGGTGGTTGCTGCAAGCTTCGTCGAGATAAAAGGTGCAGCCGCCGTAAGACAAAATAGCAGTACGAGTACAAGCTTGGGTATTCGCATAAATTTATTTTAAGAACATCGCAAATTGCACAGTTGAATCAGGTGTTGGGATACAATTTTTTGCGTAATGCATCTTTTACTTTAGTGCCTTCTTCAAATGCGGCATCTGCTTTACGGCGCGCTGTTTCAAGGTTGAAAACGTGCCAGGTTATTTTTGATTCCGCTAACATTGCCCGGACAACTTTCATGTCTTTTGTCTCGTCCGTGGTATCAACTTTTTTCGTATGCGCATCTTCCAACAAACGATCCGCCCACAACGTAACAAAATTGGCGCGCTTCAGGGCTTGCATCGTTTCGTCAGCTTTGCCGGGAATTTCTGGACGTTTGGGCAGCAAGGCATTCGTCGAATCGTGACAGCTCGCGCATAGCTTGGAGGTTTCCTCTGGCGTATAAATTACTTCCGAAGCCATGTGTCCATGACAGGTACTGCAAGATGGCCCAAGCCCTGCGGTTTTGAGATTTTGATAATGTTTGCTTTCGACAAAGGCGTTAGCGATTTCGCGGTGGCAACTGCCACAAGTTTGCGCTAGATTTTTGGGATGGAGCGAACTGGCAGGATTGCTTAACGGCAAAACACCCGTATGCGCTTTGGCTTGTTCTTTGATCGCAGGATCGCCGCCATGACATTTTTCACAGCCGATGCCTTTTTCTTTATGCAACGACATATGCCAATCGGCGTAATGATTGGCGAGCTTTAAATCTCCGCGCGAATGCGAATGACATTCCACACAGTTGTTATTTTTGAAGGCAAGTAATGCGTCTTGCGTGGGCGAAAGCGGCGTATTACTAGAAATTACAATCGCTCCTAGCGAGAGAAAGGCACTAACTACAAGCAATTTTTTCAGCACGGCTTTACCCTCCTTATAGGCTGGCAAGCAGAAATCAGCACAATGCAATGATAGGGAGTTTTCGCAAGTGGATCGTTGCCTTGCATTGACGTTCGTTGCCAAAGCCACGAAAACTAAGCTGATTTTTTTCATTAATAGACTTCATCAAAGGCAAGCACTCCTACTGCAAAATACAATGCTTTTATTTGACGGGGGAATTTTACGGCTGCGAGCCAGATTCGTCTGTGATGAGTGTCACAGGTCTCTGTGATGTAGATCACAAATTCTGAAATGGTGGGCAAATTTGCGCAAGCCGAAATGCTTTCTCTTGTGAAAATGGTATGGCTGTACGCGGCATAGAGCTTGCTGTTTCGCAGTGTTATGGAAAAGGTTACGTCACAATCTTTGGCTACTGTTTATGGCCCCGTGAATTCCTGGCGCGTTGGCAAATCGCTGGGCATAGATTTACTGTGCGTGAATTCGATTTGTTCGTTTCGTTGTATCTATTGTCAATTAGGGAAAATCAACGATCACACCTTGACGCGCAAAGTGTATGTGCCGACCGCACAAGTCATGCGCGATTTGGCGCAGAGCGATTGGCCATCCGCCGATGTGATTACATTTTCGGGAAGCGGGGAACCGACGCTTGCGACCAATCTTGGCGAAGTCCTTCGCGCCATTAAAAAATTCACTGCTAAGCCGATCATTGTTTTGACGAACGCTACGTTATTGGGAAGTGCTGATGTGCGGCGGGATTTACTGGCAGCAGACAAAATATTTTGCAAGCTTGATGCGGCGCGCGAACGCACGTGGCAGCTTATTAATCGCCCGGTTGCTGGATTGACTTTGCGCGAAACTATCGTCGGGATCACAGCTTTGCGGCAGGAATATCGCGGTCATCTCGCCATCCAAACGATGGTGTTGCCGATCAATGTAAAAGAGCTGGAAGAGTTGAGCGAATTGCTCAAGGAAATTCAGCCGGACGAAGTACAGTTGAATTTGCCTTCGCGTCCTGTGCCGCAGGAATGGTTATTTGAAGCGCGTGGGAATCATCAGTTGCAAATGGAAAAAGCTGCAAAATTCAAACAGATAAAGCGAGCAGAATTAGAGCGAATTGCTGCAAAATTGCAGACGCAAACCGGGTTGCCAATCACCTTGCCGCACCACGCTTAAAATATTTTGTGATTTCGACGACCACGATTGGTAAAAAAACAGCTAACAGCACAACGACCCAATCGCGCCAAAACAGTGGCGACAAATCTAATGTACGCGCTAGCAGTGGTAAGTAAATTGACAGCAATTGCAACAACAACACGATACCTACCGCGCCCCAAATATAGAAATTGCGTGTGGGAAAAGTGAAGACTGAACGCGTGCGGGAGCGGCAATTAAAAGTGTGACTAAGTTGTGCGCCAATTAATGTAAACAGCGTAACCGTGCGTGCCTGCGCGCCTGCGCCGTATTGATGCAAAGCCCAGATATAAGCGCCTAAAATGATGCCTGCGAGCAGGACGGCTTGCCACAAAATTAAAATAAGAAAGGGGCGGGACAAGAGCGGCGCACGCGGATCGCGCGGAGGATGTTGCATTACATTTGGATCAGCTGGTTCCAGCGCCAACGCCAGCGCCGGAAATACATCCGTGACCATGTTGATCCACAAAATCTGTAATGGTAATAACGGCAAAGGCAGGTTCGCTAGAATGGCTACAAAAATGACCAGCACTGCACCGAGATTTTTTGAAAACATCAAATGCACGAATTTGATGATGTTGGCATAAATCGTGCGCCCGCTCTCAACCGCGTTAATAATCGTAGCGAAATTATCATCCGTCAAAACAATGTCTGCTGCTTCTTTGGCAACTTCAGTGCCGCGTTGACCCATTGCAATGCCGATGTCCGCACGTTTTAGTGCCGGGGCATCGTTCACACCGTCTCCAGTGACCGCTACGATTTCGTGTGCGCTTTGCAAGGCTTGTACGATTTGCAATTTGTCAGCGGGCGAAACACGCGCAAACACATCTGTCTGCTTGGCTAGTATTGCAATTTGATTTTCGTCAGCAGTCTGTAATTCGCGCGCGTGCATAGCGACAGGATTTTTCGATTGATTTAATTGTAATTCTTGCGCCAACGCGCGTGCCGTATTGATTTGATCGCCTGTCATGATGACAACGCGAATGCCTGCCTGATGCGCTTCAGCAATTGCCGCTGGTACTTCAGCGCGCAGCGGATCGCTCATCCCGACAAAGCCAAGTAGCGTGTAATCGTCTTGTGGTTCGTGCGCGGCAAAGTCCTTGGAATTTATATTGCGCGACGTTTTTTCTGCTAGTGCCAGTACGCGCAATGCGCGCGCAGCCATTTCTTCATTGAGCGCGAGAAAGAGTTTTTTTGTAGCTTCGTCGAGCGGCTGCGTAGTAGAGCCGCTCGCTAAATAATTTTTGCAATAAGGCAAAACTGCGGATGGCGCGCCTTTCAAGGCGGCAAGCTGATTTCCTTCCGGCGTTTTATGCAACGTCAGCATATGCCGCATTTCAGTATTGAAGGGGATTTCTGCGAGCTTGGGATAGGTGGTGCGCAGCAAGTTGAGATTGATGCCTAGTTCGTGTGCTGCCCACAACAAAGCTGTTTCAGTTGGATCGCCGATGGCTTCGGGCGCAACGTTTGGTGTGGCAGTAAAAGCCGCTTCGTTGCAGAGTATAGCAATGCGTATGGCGCGTTTGAAGCATTCATCTGAACTGACAAGTACGCTTTCCTGCGTTAATTTTTTTACCTCGCCATTCGCCAGACAAAATTCACGTACCTGCATGCGATTTTCTGTGAGCGTACCTGTTTTATCCGTGCAAATAATCGTAGTGCTGCCCAGCGTCTCAACCGCAGGGAGATGGCGAACAAGCGCGTTCTTGCGCGCCATATGTAACACACCAAGCGCTAAAATCAGCGTTGTGACCGCCGGTAGCGCTTCAGGAATTGCCGCGACTGCGAGACTGATTCCGACTTCGGCCATCAGCAAAATATTTTCGCCGCGTATCCATCCCGCCAACATTACCAACGCGCCAATCACGATCACCAAATAAACTAGGCGTCGGCCCATTTCATCCAGTCGTCGTTTCAATGGCGTAGTTTCGGTATGTGTGCTCGCCACCAGATGTCCAATTTTCCCGAGTTCGGTTGTTCCTCCAGTACCTATCACAATCGCAATTGCATGCCCCGCTGTGATTGCGGTGCCGAGATAAAGCATCGAATGACGTTCGGCTAACGGCGCATCGTCAGCAACCGGGGCCACATTTTTTTCGACGGGGACGCTTTCACCTGTCAGGGCTGCTTCAGCGACACGCAAGTTGCTGGCTTCATATATTCGTGCATCGGCTGGTATTGCATCTCCGGCATTGAGAACTAACAAATCACCGGGAACTAATTCGGCTGCATCTAGTAAAACTTCGCGCGCGTCGCGTCGCACACGTGCCATTGTGCGTGCTTGCTGGCGCAAAGCCGTGAGCGCTTTTTCAGCGCGCCATTCGGTGAGAAAACCAACGATGCCATTGAAAAGCAAGACGACTAAAATTGCGAATGCCTCCAGTGCATTTTGGGAAAACCACGCAATCAACGCCGCTACGCCAAGGAGTGCAACAATCAGGCTGAAAAATTGTCGCAACAGTAATTGCCACCACGGCTGCGATTGCGTAGCAGGCATTTCGTTGCGTCCCCATTGTGCTTGTCGCGCCGATACTTCTGCGGCAGATAATCCGCTGACTGGACTGACTTGCAAACTGTGCGCGACTTCATCAATCGGTAAGCAATGATAAGGCAATAAAATTGATTGGGGATTTGCTTTTTCGAGGCTTTGCATATGCGTAATTTCTCTCACCATAGTTTGGTTGCAATCAGGATGCCAGCGAGAGAGAGTCTTTGGCAAGAAATCATAGGGCAGTGGCTTGTCCGACTACGAAAGATTATCTAGAGACGATCTTTTGTGGGCGCCTGCATCTGGCAATGTGAAAACGGGCAGAGACAAACCGCTGCCCCTACAAAATATGCAAGTTTATTAATGCGATAGCATTTCGCGGACGGTTTGCGCGATAGATAAGCATGAAGTTAAGCCTGGTGATTCAATGCCGATCAAATGAATAACGTTGGAAAAATTATCGTCGTGTTTGATAACGAAATCAGCGAAGCGGTGATCGTGTGCAGGTCGTCGCCGGGGACGGATTCCGGTGTAGCTCAGGCGTAAATCTTCGCGTTGTAATTGCGGCACAATTTGCGCTGCCGATTCGTAAAATGATTCCAATGGCGAGCGCCCGTTTTCGTAATCATCTTTGCTGTTCACATAATTTGCATTGGGGCCGAGCAGCACAGTGCCAGCAATATTTTTCGTGAAATGGACGCCCAAGCCGTGACCGTTCGCAGGCGGTAATGGATAAATCAAACCATTCACAATGTTGCTCAAACGCGGCGGCAATTCAGCATACTCGCCGCGACACGGATAAATTGTATGTTCGTCATAGCCGATCATTTTTGCCACTTCATCAGAAAATAATCCGGCAGCGTTGATGACTGCGCGGGCTAAAATTTCTGCTTCGTTTGAAGTACGCAAGGCGATCAGGTTTTTCGCTTTGCTTTCCATTGCTAACACACGCGTGTCAGTCAAAATGTGTGCGCCATTTTCTGTCGCAATGCGCGCTAACGTTTTGAGCAATGCTTCGGCCTCGACAATGCCTGTGTTAGGCGAATGCAGCGCCAGCGGCGAGGCTACGTTCGGTTCGCATTTTTTGATAAAAGCTGCATCAACAATTGCTAAATCTTTGACACCATTTTCATCGCCCCGGTTTTTCAGGTCTTCGAGCGTGGGCAATTCGTTAAGATGATCCGCCACAATTAATTTGCCGATGCGTTGATGAGGCACGCGATGTTCAGCGCAAAATTTATACAACATTTGTGCGCCGCGCACGCAATGAAACGCTTTGGCAGAATTTTTTTGATAGTACATCCCGCCATGAATTACGCCGCTGTTGCGTGTCGAAGCGCCCAATCCCAAACGCGGTTGTGCTTCCAGCAAAAATACATCTTCCTGCTGCCGCGAAATTTCAGCGGCGATGGCTGTGCCAATGACTCCGCCGCCAATGATAATGACATTTGCAATTTCTGCCACGCGTGAATCCTTGTGATTTTGTGATAGTGGATCAGTGTCAGAACCACTTGCGGTAGCGGGTGACTGCTGTGCGTGCCCGTCGCTGCCGCGCTGGATTCTGGCTTTAGAAAATAAAAGGGGAAAAGCTTAGCACTTCTCCCCAGCGGTTTCCAAAATGTCGTCGCCAATTAGTGTTGGCAAATTTTCTCAGTCAGGCTGCCGATATTGAAACGGCGGATGCTGCCCGATTGATCGCGTTCGACTTTGCGTAATTCTTCAGCGATGTAATCACGCACGCGTCCATTTGATGAATAAATCAAATCTTCCACCATTTGCCGCAATGCTTCGGTCAAGCCTGTCGCAAATTCATTTGGTTGCGCTGTACCTACAAAAACAATTTCTTTGTCCTGATATTCAAATTCGGCGGCAAACGGATCAAGGAACGGATAGCGTTCGGTGACGGCTAACAACCCCGCGCGCAAGGCTGTGGGGAAGGAGCTGCCGCGACCAGCCACCGCCATACCGCGCTCAACCGCCGCGACAACCTGGCTCATCAATGTCATCAAATCACGCATATCGTTGCCGGATTTATTAGTCTCTGGCAATGGCGCAGGTGTCACTTGTGAAGCCGTAACCGATGTCACGTTAGGTGCTGAAACAGTAGGTGTAGGTGTAGGCGCAGCTTTCGCTGGTGCTTCGACTTCTACAACTTCGAGAATGTCATCGAAGGTCGTAGGCTTTGGCCTTGTTTCTGCGAAGCTATGACCACTGGTGCGAGTTTCAGATTGATTACCCGATGGCAAAAGCGATTCATAATAAGGCGTAGCTTGTGTCGGCGCGGGGGCGGGTGTCGCCGCCGAAATCGTAGCGGATGCGGACTGTGGCGCTGGAATCGGTTGCGGCGTTGGAGCGGCTTCGGTCACTGGCGCTGACGGTGCTGGCGCTGACGATAAAACATTTGCGGCTGAACTGGATGTTGCTTGTGAGACAAAACGATTCAGACTTGCCTCAACATTTTTTTCGTCAATTTTGGGCAAAGCCGCGACCGTCGCTTTGCGATAAACGCTAAACGTAGCGTATTCGTGATCGCTATCTTCCGTTAAGCGCTGATAGGCCTCGTCGCCTTCCAGTCCTGTTTCACCAACAGAACAAACGGATTCAATTTTATCTCCTTCGACATAAATCAAGCCACGTTTGTCTATTGCTTCGTTGAAAACCAAATTGATGTAAAACGTTTTTTGTTCTGCCGCCAGTTTTTTGATGAGCTTGCCCAAATTGGCCCAATCGGTGGTGAGGTCTCTATACACAGCCTCGCCGTCGGCAATTCCGGCCAATGTTTGTACGATTTCCTTGCGTAGATAAAAAACCGAAATCGTTCCTTTGGTTTGTTGCGATAACTTGAACAGTTGTTCTTGCACGGCAACACCAGCGCGATGGTTTTCACCGGAAATTTCAGAGGCATTGATAATCAGTCCGTCCTGAATAAACAAAAATCCCTTGGTTGTAGGGAAATTCAGCAAGACATAGCCGTTGAAATTTTCAGCTTTGAGTTCTTCAAGAAGCCCATCCATACGCACAAATGATGTGCTGAGCTTCTCGTGCATTGGCTTACCTTTAGGAATATAGTACATAAGCTCTCTCTTCTAATTCGAGGTCAAAATGGTGAGTGACGTGATGCTTTCCGGGCGTGAAAACATCTGTGACGATGCCAGATAAAAATAACTGATAATCACGGGGGTAGGGTAACTGCCTGCTTAACAATAGCAAACAGTCGCAGTGTAACAAAACGAAAATTTCTAGTCAATCAACTCTTTAGCAGGCGCACATTTGTGGCGTATAACATAGAATTTAGTTGAAGCTGGTAGTGTTTTAACCATTAAAGCGAGAGACTAAATTACAAGGAATCTCTATGAAAAAGCATTTTATGACTGCGTTTTATGCCTTTGTCGCCTTCAGCTTGATGAGCGGTTTATTCCTGCAATGGCATTTTCAGTCTGTGGCGGCTCAATATAAAAAGAAAACGCTGATCGCGCATCGCGGCGCTTCGGCGTATGCGCCGGAACATTCGCGCGAAGCGTATGAACTTGCCATCAAACAAGGCGCAGATTTTGTCGAGCAGGATTTACAAATCACCAAAGATGGCGTGCTGGTTTGTTTGCACGATACGACCTTAGAACGAACTACAAATGTCGCTGAAATTTTTCCCGACCGCTTTAAACTCGAAGGCTCTAACAAACATTGGTATGTTGTAGATTTTACTTTGCAAGAAATCAAACAGCTTGATGCCGGAAGCTGGTTCGACGCGAAATTCAAAGGCTCGCGCGTGCTTACGTTTGCTGAAGCGATTGCCATTGTGCGTGGTAAAGCAGGTTTGTATCCTGAAACTAAAGCTCCTTCGTCTTATGAAAAGCAGGGTTTTGATATGGAGCGATTAGTATTGGCGGAACTAAAAAAAAATAAACTGCCAGATCGCAGAACTCCTGTGATTTTGCAATCGTTCAGTCCCGCCAGTTTGCAAAAAATGCACGACGAATTGCAGACAAAAATTCCACTGATTTTGCTGATTGGTGGGGATATGAAAAATCAATGGCTCACGGAAGAAGGTTTGCGTAATGCTCATAAATTTGTGACTGGCATTGGCCCCGCGAAAAATTTAATAGCTGACAAACCAGAACTCGTAAAACTTGCCCACAAAATCGGTCTTAGCGTAACGCCATACACTTTCAATCAGAAAACAAAAGGGAAATATGAAGATGCGCGCGTGGAGATGTCGGCGTTTCTTTATACTTTAGATGTTGACGCACTTTTTACCGATAACCCTGATCAGTTTCCGCTCAAGAAGTAATTATTATTTGCTAAATTTTTTGTGGTAAGTGTTGGCAAGCCAAAAAATATTTTTCAGCGCTGAACGTTGTCATTTTTTGTCAATGTTATCAGGCAATTTGGCTTGACGAAAAGTACAAGGAACGGTACATTGGGCTTGTCAGTATTGCTTTCCTCACACGGCTTTTGAAAGCTACTGTTCTTCCTCTTAGCGCGAAAGCGCATTCACTGGAATTCTTGATTTTGTCGGAAATGCTCTTGAATTGATCATTTATCCTTTCGTCTTAACAGACACGCCTTTACTCCCCATCTATGGACCGGATCGGTGCCGCGAATAACAGATTTTGAAATTGAGCGAGAGTTTCTCAATGCCGAACTCTATTCAGTAATAGTTTTTGACTTCGTTTGAGTTTTTTATGCAAATCCATCGCCTCACCCGATTTTGGAGCGCTGCGCGCATTTTATTTTTTACCTGTCTGACACTGGTATTTTTATTGGCTGGATTTGGAGCTTGGGCGGCAGGTGTCAAAAACATGGTTACGGCACCAAAGCAAAGTCTGGCGAAAGCGTTTAGTGCGTTCAAGAAAGCTACACCTGTGAAAGCTCCGCCTATGGTTGTCGGTGGCTGCACAGGAACGTCACCAAACATTGTTTGCGGTTCGTCGAATACTTCAGCGATCACCCTGAACGGAACAACTACTGGCGGCTATCAGGGGGGAGGAGCTACGTTTACTAATCCTCAACGTGCGTCCGTGTATCCGTCAACCAATATCGTGAGCGGTCTCACGGGAACGGTTTCATCCGTCGCGGTTCGATTGAATGGACTGACTACCGATTGGGGTTATGACCTAAACATGCTTCTCGTTTCGCCGTCAGGGCAACAGTTCATATTTTGGAGTAATATTGGTCCAAGCAATAATGGCTCTGCCGTAGTACTAAACAACAACACGTTCACAATTAGCGATGGAGCTGCATCGGATCTTCCGCAAGGAACCCCTGCAAACGGCAGTTACAAGCCAAAGAATTACGGAACGTTCACCGATATTTGGCCAGCGACTGCCACCAACACCATAGCTTTTTCGGCGAGTACCACCAACTCCGCCAGCCCTTTCGGCAATCAAACACTTGCCAGTCGGTTCAATGGAGAAAATCCCAACGGCACATGGAATCTTTACCTCACTGTCACTGGAACACCGGACACCGGATCGCTACAAAGTTGGGATCTGATTTTTGCAACGCAAGCAAACAGTGCGGCGACGACTACAACACTGACAAGTTCAGCCAATCCCGTACAAATTCCGCTCAGCGGCAACAGCACAGCAACAGTTACCGCCACAGTGACATCCAGCGGCAATCCCGTCACGCTTGGGGCTGTCAGTTTCTTTGAAGGCGCTCAGGCGTTAGCGACAAACGTTCCAGTGAATGCAAGCGGTCAGGCAAGCTTCACATTCAACACGGTAACGGGCTCGCCGCTTTTGACCGAAGGCGTCCATAACATCACGGCGAATTACAGTGGAGCTACAGGCTTTGGTGCTAGTAGCGGTTCGCTTACGCAAACTGTAGATCGCGCTACGACGGTATCGGGCAACACATTTTGCAATACAGGTAAGATCACTATTCCCCAAGCTTTGAATGGCTCGGCTTCTGTTTACCCATCCAAGATTTTCGTCAGCGGACTCAGCGGCGTAACGCAAAGCGTGGTGATGCAACTCAAGGGATTCACCAATCCGGTCACCGATGACGTCAATATGTTGCTGGTTTCGCCAACGGGGCAAAAGTTCGTCCCCTTCGCCTACGTCTCCAGCGAAACTGGAGCAGCCTCTAACGCGAACATAACACTCGACGACGCTGCGGGCAGCGCTCTGCCCAATTCGGGCCCCCTCGTGACCGGGACATACCGCCCAGGTCACCTCGGTGTCAGCAGTGGCAACGTGACACAGGCCGTGACTTTTGTCTCGCCTGCACCGGCTGCGCCATACAAAAGCCCCGCTCCCCACGGATCGGACACGTTTGCCAGTACCTTTGCTGGCGCGAGTCCTAACGGAACATGGACTTTATATGTCATTAATTGGGCAAATACCCCCGGCGCAGGACTCCGCGAAATCACCAACGGCTGGTGCCTTACGATTGGCACTTCGAGCGATCCGGCTACCACGACAACGGTGTCGGTGACGCCTTCGCCGTCAACGCTCAATCAATCCGCTACAGTTTCAGCTTTGGTGGTAAATGCCTCAAACAGCTCCCCCGTAAATGCGCAAGGGACGGTGACGTTCAAGGAAGGCAACACGGTGCTGGCCGGACCGATCAATGTTGACTCAAACGGAATGGCATCATTCACGACCTCAACTCTTACCCAAGGCGCACATACGATCACAGCGAATTACAGCGGTGCGCCAGGTTTCTTTGCGTTGAGCAGTGGAACAGTACTTCATTATGTAGACGCACCGACGACGAATCCGACGACAGGGCAACTCTGTAATACAACCGCAATTACTATTCCTAACTCAATCAATGGTTCTGGCTCGCCGTACCCAACGCGCGTGAATGTCAGTGGATTAGCGGGCACGGTGCAAAAGGTAACAGTGTCGCTCAACGGATTTTCTCATCAGTTTCCTGATGATGTGGATTTGATGCTCACCGGGCCAAACGGAAGAAGCTTGGTGCTGCTCTCTGATGTGGGCGGTAGTAATGCTGTCAGCGGCCTCAATCTCACGCTGGACAGTACCGCAGCGAGCGCACTGCCGGATTCGACCGCACTCACTTCAGGCACGTTCCGTCCGACAGATTTTGAAGCCGGAACAGACACCTTCGCATCTCCCGCGCCAACAGCAAATGTCTTCAGCGCGTCAACTACAACTTTGGGAAGTGCCTTCAACAACATAGACCCGAACGGCCTTTGGACGCTGTGGGTTGCCAACGATAACGCAGGTGTTCAAGGAGGAGGCAGTTTGAGCGGCGGCTGGTGTTTGAACTTCACGATGAACCAGCCACAGTTGACCGTTTCCAAGACCCATTCTGGCAATTTCACACAAGGACAAAGTGGCGCACAGTACACCGTGACTGTCGGCAGCAGCGGCCCCGGCAACACCGCCGGAACGATTTCATTAGTGGACAATGTGCCTGCCGGATTAACGATCTCAGGAATGTCAGGCAACGGCTGGACTTGCAACACCGCTACCGCCACCTGCACTACAAACGCAGTATTAGCAGCAAATGGAACACTGCCGCCGATTACCGTGACAGTAAATGTCGCAGCGAATGCCCCTGCAAACGTCGCAAACTCAGTTACGGCTTCTGGTGGCGGAGCGCAATCAGCCACAGCAAGCGATCCTACTACTATCAATCAGTTACCTGATCTGACAATCACAAAGACGACAACCGCCAGCACCTTCCAGCAGGGCGACATAGCGGTTTTCACGGTTACGGTTACGAACATCGGCAATGGCCCCACGACGGCAACATTCAACGTAACAGACGTCATGCCGACCGGTCTCCAGGTTGACTCGCTGCTTGGCTTGCCTGCCGGTTTCGACTGCTCGGCGGGCGGTAGTGCGCAACTGAGCTGCACTAGCACTTCGGCTCTTGCGGCAGGGGCCTCCCGGTCCGTGCAATTCAACGGGAGAGTCTCCCTCACTGCGCCGACCTCGATTACCAACACGGCAACGGTATCGGGAGGTGGCGAATCGGTCACAAACAATAACTCCGGTTCGGTCACCTTCAGCGTGACCCCGACGCCCAAGGCGGATCTCACCGTCAACAAGTCGGCGAGCGGAACCATGACGCAGGGCGGAACCGGCAACTTCACGGTGACTGTCAACAATATCGGCGAAGGCGCGTCGAACGCTCCCTATACGGTGACCGACACGATGCCCACGGGCCTGACTGCGGGAACGCCGAGCGGTCCCGGCTGGAACTGCTCGGCCTCGACGCCCACCGTCGTGAGTTGCGTCCGCTTCACCAGCATTTTGGCGGGCGCATCGGCACCTGCGATCACCATTCCAGTAAACGTCGCGGCAAACGCTCCAGCGTCAATCACGAATACGGCGAGCGTGAGCGGCGGCGGCGAAACCAACACCGGCAATAACTCTGGGAGCGTCACCGTTACGCTCTGTCCGACAAGTTTTACAGTCAACGATCTAGGCGATACACCTGATGCAACTCCCGGCGATAAAATTTGCGCCGATGCCAATGGCAAATGCACCTTGCGTGCGGCAGTAATGGAGGCCAATGCGATCACGGCTTGCTCGCCGCTGACGATCAATTTCAGCGTTACGGGCGTGGTCAATCTAGCTTCAGCGCTGCCTGTGCTGAATCATCCGAATCTGACGATCAACGGACCGGGCGCGAATTTGCTGACAGTGCGGCGCGATGTGGTCACAGCCTTCCGCATCTTCACGATCAATAGCGGAAAAACGGTCACCCTCAACGGCTTGACCATTTCCAACGGCAGCGCCACTTCGGGCGGCGGACTGTCCAACAACGGCACGTTGACGCTGAACCAATGTGTGGTCAGCGGCAATACAGCGACTAGTACTGGCAGCAGCGGCGGCGGCATCCAAAACCAAGGAGTGCTGACATTGACCGATAGCGCCCTCACAGGCAATTCGGCGGCATTAATCGGCGGCGGCTTGTGGAACGTACGCTTTCCCGGCAATCCGGTGGCGGTGAGCGCCACGCTGACCAATTGCACTCTAGCGGGCAATCAAGCCGCCTCCGGCGGGGCGTTACACAATCAGGGGACGACGGTGAGCTTGACCAACTGCACGCTCTCTGGCAACACGGCCAATATCGTAGACCCGACCGGCGGCGGCGCGGGCTTGGAAAACGTGGCATTTAATTTTGCCGCCACTGCCACGCTGGTCAATTGCACATTCAACGGCAATCAGCACACGAACAGCACTGACCCGACCGCCGATGACATTTACTCCGGCAACTTCGGCTTCCAATCCACCGTGACACTGAAAAACACGATTCTAGGTGGCAGCGCAGCGACGGCAACGCCCAACCTGCGCGTTTACTCTGACGGCGCAATTGCTGCGCTCGGTGTCATTAACTCGCTCGGCAATAATCTTAGCAGCGATAACGGTAGCGGATTCCTGACGGGGGCTGGCGATCTGGTCAACACAAACCCGTTGCTGTCAGTATTGGGCAATTACGGTGGATTGACCACCACACATGCCCTATTGCCTGGCTCTCCGGCAATCAATGCTGGAAATAACACAGGAGCGCCAACCACCGATCAACGCGGCATTGCGCGTCCGCAGCAAACTACCGTTGACATCGGCGCATTTGAATCACAGGGCTTCACGCTGGCCGTGAATAGCGGTTCGCCGCAAAGCACTATTATCAATACGAACTTCGCGCTGCCTTTGAAAGTCAATGTCACGCCCGTCGGCATGGGCGAACCGGTGGATGGCGGGCAAGTTACCTTCACGCCACCGATGAGTCCTGTGACAGCGACGGTGGCGGGCAGTCCGGCAACGATCACAGGCGGGATGGCAACGAGCGGAACCGTTACGGCCAATGGCACGACAGGCGGTTATAACGTCGCGGCCAGCGCCAAAGGGGCGTCTTCGATCAACTTTGCTCTGACCAACAACATTGCGCCGACAGTGCAGCAACTGGCGCGCGGCAATTCCAGTCCAACCAACGCCAGCAGCGTGACATTCAATCTGCTTTACAGCGAAAGCGTGACAAATGCCACGGTCAGTAACTTTACGCTCGTGCCCGGCGGGAGCGTCGCGGGCGCAATGATTACCGGCGTCGCCTGTAATATGGCGGCGCATAGTTGTGTCATTACGGTAAACACAGGCACGGGCAGCGGCACGCTGGGCCTGAATATGACCAATTCGACCGGCGTCATGGACAGCGATGGCGCAGGGCTGAGCAATCTGCCGTTCACGGGAGAGGTTTACAACCTTGACAAGGCTGTGCCCATGGTGGCCTTCAGTTCGGCAGCCCCTAATCCGACGAATGTCTCGCCGATTCCGGTGACAGTCACGTTTAGTGAAAACGTTATCGGCTTTACGGCGGGGGACATCACGACCAGCAATGGTACGGTCAATAACTTTATGGGCAGTGGTGCGATGTACACTTTTGATTTGGTGCCAGCGGGACAAGGGCTGGTGACAGCAGACATCGCGGCGAACGTAGCTCAGGATGTCGTCGGCAACGGCAACACTGCCGCCACGCAGTTCAGCCGTACTTACGACACGATTGCGCCGACCGTCACGGTCAATCAGGCCAGCGGACAAGCCGACCCGACCAGCAACAGCCCCATCAACTTCACCGTCGTTTTCAGCCAAGCTGTAACCGGCTTTGGCAACAGCAGCGCCGATGTCACCTTGAGCGGGACAGCAGGCGCAACGACAACGGTGGTGACGGAAATCGCGCCCAACAATGGCACGACGTACAACGTGGCGGTCAGCGGGATGAGTGCGGGCGGGACGATCCTCGTCACCATTCCGGCTGGAGCCGCGCAAGACCTGGCGACGAACCCCAGCGCCGCCTCGACTAGCATGGACAATACGGTGACGTACATTACCTGTCCGTCCACGCTGACGGTCAATGATCTGGGCGATACGCCGGACGCCACTCCGGGCAACGGCGTCTGCGCCGACAGCACCGGTAAATGCACGTTGCGCGCGGCTATTCAGGAAGCCAATGCGCTGGTGACACCCGTGCTCTGTTCGCCGCTGACGATCAATTTCAGCGTGACGGGTGTGATCAATCTCGGCGCGGCCTTGCCCACCATCAATCATCCGAGCCTGGTGATCAGCGGGCCGGGCGCAAACCAACTCGACGTGCATCGCAACGTAAGCACGCTCTTCCGTATCTTTACGATCAACAGCGGCAAGACGGTCACGCTCAGCGGCATGTCCATCACCAACGGCGATGTCAGGGGCTTGCCCGGCAACGGAAGTATCGGCGGCGGCATCCTTTCCTTCGGCAACCTCAGCATCAACAACTGTGCAATCAGCGGTAACCACGCGGGCAATAACGGCGGCATTAGCCAGATCAACGGCACGCTGAATGTGACCAACAGCACCATCAGCGGAAACACCAGCATTTTTCAGGCTGGCGGTATCTACACCCAGAATAGCATCGCAGTGAACCTGACCAACAGCACCATCAGTGGAAATATCTGCAGTTCCGAGGGCGGCGGTATTTTCGCGGTTGCGGCTGCCGCTGGCACCTACGCGCTGACGTTGACCAATTGCACCATCACGAACAATACCAGCGGCCCCGAGGGAAATAGCAGCGGTGGTGGCGGGATTGCCATCTATTCCGCGAATACAACCAATCCCAATGTCACGGCCAGCCTCAAGAACACGATTGTGGCCAGCAACACGCCCGACAATTTCAAGGTTGACCTGGATCAAGGCTCGCTCAATGCCAACTACGTCTCGCTGGGCAATAACCTCGATAGCGATGGAACCAGCGGCTTCACCAACGGCGCAAACGGCGACCTCGTCGGCACCAGCGGCAATCCGATTAATGCCTTGCTGGCGGCGCTGGGCAATTACGGCAGCCCGACACAGACGCATGCGCTGTTGCCGGGCAGTCCCGCCATTAATGCGGGCAACAACACAGGCGCTCCGACCACTGATCAACGCGGCATCGCGCGTCCGCAACAATCCACAGTTGACATCGGCGCATTTGAATCACAGGGCTTCACGCTGGCAGTCAATTCTGGCAACAATCAAACGACTGCGGTCACAACACCGTTTGCGAATCCTCTGGCCGTGACGGTCACGAGCAGCTTTAACGAACCTGTTAATGGCGGACAAGTGACATTCACACCGCCGGGCAGCGGAGCCAGCGCAACTTTGGCAGGTAATCCCGCAACCATTACTGGCGGCGTTGCCACCAGCGGCACCGTCACCGCTAACGCCACGGCAGGCGGCTCATACACAGTAGCGGCTACCGCCACTGGCGCACCAACGGCGGCTAATTTCTCATTGACCAATACACTCGTGCCTGTCACTGTGAATGTTCCAGCAGGCATTACCTACACGCTCAACGGCCAAACGCTGACAGGAACACAAACTGTGCAGGTGGCACCGGGTACGTACACGCTTGCGACGACCACGCCGCAATCACTGGGCACAGGCGTCCGGGCCGTGTTCTCGAACTGGTCGGATGCAGGCGCGATCTCGCATAGCGTCACTGTAGGCTCAAATCCGCTTACCATCACAGGAACATTCACAACGCAATATCAATTGACGACAGCAGTAACCCCATCCAACGGCGGTAACGTGACGCCAGCGACGGGAACGTTCTATGATTCCGGCACAGTCGTGAACGTAAGCGCCACCGCCAATCCCAATTTTGCCTTCACAAATTGGACGGGTTCTGTGGCGAATGCGAATAGTGCGGCAACAACCGTGACGATGGACGCGCCGAAATCTATCACGGCGAATTTTGCTGCCTTCCAGCCCGTCACGATCACCGTGCCCGCTGGCATTCAGTTTAACTTTAATGGCACAACCTATACTGGTACGCAAACCATCAACGTTGCACCGGGCACGTACACGCTGGTCACCTCCACGCCACAATCGCTGGGCGCAGGAACGCGGGCTGTATTTAACAATTGGTCAGATGCAGGCGCGATTTCTCACAGCATCACGGTTACGGCTTCGCCTGTGAACATTACGGGCATTTTCAAGACGCAGTATCAATTAACCACGGCAGCAGGGACAGGTGGCTCTGTTTCACCCACCACAGGAAATTTCTATGATACGGGGACAGTCGTGAACGTAGTGGCGACACCCGATAGCGGCTATGCTTTTGTGAACTGGACAGGACCGGTGGCAGTAAGCTCGTCGGCAGCCACAACAGTCACCATGGATGCGCCGAAATCTATCACCGCGAATTTCGGATTGATTCCGCCCCTCAATGCGCAAATTGGCGATCCGTTTGTATGCAATGGCATCGGCAGTTCGATTCAGGTCACCGCCACGCTCAAAAATCCTAATATTGGTTCTGAAGCGGCCTCGTTCAATGTCAATCTTCCCTCCATGCTGACCCTTGTGCCAGGTTCGTGTGTGGCTTCCAATGGGGTGTGTAATCCGGTGTCGGCGACGCAGTTGGGTTGGATGGGCAACCTGGCGGGAGGCGAAACACTCACGATTACTTATCAAGCACAAATCGCCGATAGCACGCCGCTCGGCACCCTCATCACCATTGATTCAGTTGGCACGGTGGCAAGTGTGACGGCAACCGTTTCTGCTTCGGGCACCGTCTCGTGTCCCGCCGCCAATCTCAACAACGATCCGGTCAATGTCGCCCTGAGCGATCAGAAAGCTGGTTCGGTGCTGGTGTTCCCTTATTACACCTCGAAAGCAAGTACGAAAGCTGATACGCGCTTGAGCATCAGCAATGTCGGCACACAGCAAGCATATGCGCACATCTTCCTGCTTGATGGCGCCACCTGTCAGCAAGCGGACTATTCGGTCTGCCTCACACCCAATGGCAGCTTCACCTTCACCGCCTCGGAAGTTGATCCCGAAACGACGGGCTGGGTGCTAGTTGTCGCGGTGGATGCCAACGGTTTGCCCATTCAGAATAATGCGCTAGTTGGCAATGCCTTCCTGAAAGATGGTTTATATGTGGGCAATTATGGCGCCGAAGCCTTCTGGGCCAATTCGACAAGTGTGGCGACCGTGAATGGCAACCTGGCAAAGCTGCGCTTTGACGACACGGGTTATGATGCCGTGCCCAATCAATTCGCGGTGGAAGTACAAAGTCCACGTGATGTGGTGGGGCAGAAAGTCGTCACGGTGGGGATGAGCGGAGACCTGAACGAAGCCCAATTGACAGGTGCAGGACAGCTCAGTGCGGGCTTGGCGTACAATGCGAATGAAAATCCGTTTGGCAGCTTCGTGGGCTTCCTGACAGGCAACTGTCAGGCGAGTGCGATCATCACGCCGACGAATCCGCGGTTGCCCTTTACGATGGGCGGCATTGTGCCGAGCGGGCAGGCCGGCACGCTCAAGTTCAAGATTGGCAGCGGTGTCGGCTTATTGCTCACCCCACAGAATGCCACGAAATGGTCCGGTATTCGCGGTCTGCACAAAACCAGCACCACCTTTACTACCATAACCATTCCGTTGAGTCCGCCGATTTGTTAGATGAAAAAGTTGGGAGTTTAGGCGAGGAGTTGGCAAGCTGAAGCGTGAACTTCCAACCTTTCTTGTATTATTGTACTACCTCGCCAAATAGCTGTATTTGCTATTGCCGTCCCTTAATTACATAGCGAATTGTCTACGCCGAAAGCTTTGGTTGTTTAATTCTGGCTTTGCGTTATACTTGCCAACTATTTTGGGAGACACTTACTTGCTATGGCAACTGGCAGATTAGAAATTACGCCTTTGGGCGGTCTTGGATTTTTCGGGATGAATATGACCGTGTTTCGTTATGACGGTCAGATGATTATTGTAGATTGCGGGATGATGTTTCCCGATGAAGATTTATTGGGCGTGGATATCGCCATCCCGGATTTTACCTACATTGAAGAACACCGTGACGAAATCACCGCTATTGTTCTCACGCACGCGCACGAAGATCACGTTGGCGCGCTGCCATTCCTTTTACAATTAGTGAATGTGCCTGTATACGGCACACGCTTTACGTTTGGTTTAGTCGAAAATAAATTGCAGGAATTCGGCATTCTCAGCGAAACGCAGCTTATTGAAATTAAAGGGCGGCAAAGCTTTGAAGTCGGCGATTTTCAGATCGAATTTATTGGCGTCTCGCATTCGCTAGTGGATTGTGTCGCGTTGGCGATTACGACTCCCGTGGGCGTTGTCATTCATACAGGTGATTTCAAAGTTGATGAATCACCTGTTGTTGGCCCTGCGATTGACCTCAAACGTCTGACTGAATATGGCGACAAGGGCGTTTTAGCATTGCTTGCGGATTCGACCAACGTTGAGAAAGATGGGCGTACAGGTTCGGAGAAAGCCGTAATTCCAGGCCTCGAAAGTGTTTTCAATGAAGCCGAAGGCCGCGTGATTGTTTCGTGTTTTGCGACGAGTATTCATCGTTTGCAAATTATTTGCGATCTGGCGGCGGAAACAGGCCGACACGTGGCGCTCGTAGGGCGCAGCATGATTCGCAATTTTGAGACGGCTGAGCGGTTGGGTTATTTGGATGTGCCGAATGGTTTCCTCGTAAGTCCCGCAGAAGCGAAAAAAATGCCGCACGATCAAGTCTGTTTGATGGTGACGGGATCACAAGGCGAACCGATGTCAGCCTTGCCGCGCATGGCTGTGGAGCAGCACCGTGATGCGAGTATTATTGAAAATGATACGGTGGTAATTTCGGCGCGCCAAATTCCTGGCAACGAACGTAGCATTTCGCGGATGATGAACCATATGTTCAAACGCGGCGCGAACGTCGTTGACAGCAGTGTCGCCCGTATTCACGTGTCTGGTCACGGACGTCAGGGCGATTTGCAAATTATGTACGATGCTGTGCGTCCGAAATATTTGATTCCGATTCACGGCGAAACGCGCCAGCTTTATCGTCACGCCGCCGCCGCGAAAAAATGGGGACATGCCAAAGAGCGAATTATTTTGATCGAAAGCGGCGACGTCATTGAGCTCGACGAGTTTGGCGTGCACCTGGGCGAAAAAATCCAAGTCGGTCGTACCCTAATTGATGATTCACGCTCCGGTCGCATCAACGATTTGGTGATTCGTGATCGCAAACATTTAGCTTACGATGGCGTCGTTTTGCCTATTGTCGCAATCAATAAAAGCTCAGGCGAAATGGAATCTGCGCCTGAAGTCGTACAACGCGGTTTAGCGGTAAACGACGAAGGCGGTAATGAGTTTCTGCATAAAGCTCGTGTCATCGTGGCTGAAACTATCAGCAATTCTTCGCACGAAGAGCGCGTAGATTGGGCGCTCATCAAAGAGAAAATTCGCCTCGACCTTAAACGTTATATTCAAAAAGAAACCGGTCGGCGCCCGATGATTATTCCGGTTGTGCTGGAAATATGATTCTCTTTTGCGAATGTGTTAATTGGTTGGGGTTGAGGCAGGTTTTTTTTCTTGCACGTCAATATCTTTGAGATCAGCCGGATTCCAGGTTTGGGCTAATGACAAACGGCAAGCTCTCGCCAACTCATAAGAAAGCAATAGTAAAGTACTTGGGTGTGTTGTTTTACTCTCACACTGTTTTAATTGCTCGCCATAATTGACCATCGCTATTTTTACTTCCTTGTGCTCGACCATAGAGAGCGACCCCCAATAAAGTTGCCAAAATAGCTTCCGTTCCTCTTTTACTTGCTCGATATCGTCAGCCTTTGCAATCGTCGCCGCTGCGGTGCAAGCCTTATCGTAAAGCTCAAATTGTTTACTCCAAAAAGTTTTTCTGAATTCATTTTCTGTCGTCGTACGATATTGCACAAAGCCAATGATGATTGTCGCCACTGCTATCAGCGTCGCTAGTAACTTTCCTACATTCTCAAACCAATTGGCTGGCGCTTTCTTTTCTTTGAGTTCCGCAATTTCTTTTTTTAGAGCGGCTATGTCGGCGCTTTCGATCTGCTCATCCATAAATAAAATTCCTTTAGCTGATTTATCTCCACTAGAAAATAGCGCGCCGCTACAATATGGGCAATGATCTGAAAATGTTTCGAGCAAATCCGTCAATTTGCGCAATTGCTATAAGGAAATTCTGGAAACAGTTCTGCATTACGCCTTTACATCACTTGCCGTAGGAAGTAACCAATCAAGTTGAATGAAACAGCAGGGAATTGTGGTGAATTTTGTAGACCCCCGACGACAGTAGAAATTCCCGCCGAAGCTGTTGAGTTAACGCTCGACAGGGTTGGTGTGGATGGGGGAAGGCTGGCAACTGCCCCGTACCGGCCTCTCCCCAACCCTACCGCTACCCGACAAACTTCAATTCGTTGATTCACTTCTTGCAAGGATCAACGAGTTGAGGTTTGTCGGTCAAGCAAAAGAGGCGAGCCATCGGTTGACTCGCCTCTTTTGCTTTTTGTGTTTTGCGCGAATTTTTATTTGCCAGCCGCTGCAACGACTTTTTCCGCTGCATCTTTCATGCCATTTGCGACCAGAAAATTCATGCCGGATTCTTGTAGCACGCGCTGACCTTCTTCAACGTTAGTTCCTTCCAAACGCACCACGATCGGAACTTTAACGCCGAGGTTTTTCGCGGCTTCGACCACGCCGCGCGCGACCATATCGCAGCGCACGATACCGCCAAAAATATTGATGAGCACGGCTTGTACATTCGGATCAGCCAGCAAAATTCGGAAGGCATTTTCGACGCGTTCCTGTGAAGCGCCGCCGCCCACATCCAAGAAGTTCGCTGGTTCGCCGCCTGCTAATTTGATGATGTCCATCGTCGCCATCGCCAAGCCCGCGCCGTTGACCATACACGCGATATTGCCGTCGAGTTTGATGTAGTTCAGATCAAATTTTGAAGCTTCGATTTCGAGTTCTTCTTCTTCGTTCAAATCCCGCAGCGCCGCAAAATCCTTGTGGCGATATATCGCGTTGTCATCAAATGTGATTTTCGCATCAAGCGCATAAAAATCGCCATCTTCCGTCAGCAGGAATGGATTGATTTCGACGAGCGATGTATCAAGCTCAATCGCCGCTTTGTACAGCGCCAGCATGAATTTCACCGCTTTGCCAACGAGTTCCGGTGCAATGCCCAGCCCGAACGCCAGCTTACGCGCCTGAAATGCTTGCAAGCCAACCGCTGGATCAATGTATTCCTTAAGGATTTTTTCGGGTGAATGTTCGGCGACCTCTTCAATGTCCATGCCGCCTGCGGATGAGGCCATAAACACGTTGCGTGAAGCGGCGCGATCCAACACGATACCTAAATAAAATTCCTGTTTAATTCGCAATCCTTCTTCGACCAATATCGTGCGCACCAAACGACCTTCGGGGCCGGTTTGATGCGTAACCAAATTCATGCCAAGAATCGAACTCGCCAGCGTCGTCACGTCTTCAGCAGTTTTCGCTAATTTGACGCCGCCACCTTTGCCGCGACCGCCCGCGTGAATTTGCGCTTTGATGACAACCGGAAATGAACCGAGCTGCGCCGCAGCGGCTTCCGCTTCAGCTACGGACGTGGCAACGACGTTGCGCGGCGTTTTGACATCAAATTTGCGCAACAATTCTTTGCCTTGGTACTCGTGAATTTTCATAAATAAGCCTCAGTAAAATTAAATTTGATACGAAGTCCGTGAGTGTAAGAGGCAAGGGCTGAAAATGCAAGAACATAGACATAACGAAAGTAACGAATGAACGAGCTTGGAAGTAAAAATATAACTTTCTCATTTCTCGCTGAAAGCACGTCTGTCATTTGTTTGGCTAAAAAACTTTTGCTTGAAATTAATGCTTGCTATTATTGCAGTATACCCCAGCCAGATCACTAATTTCAGGAGTAATTTGCGTGAAAAAAATCTTTGGCCTTTTGCTAATTTTTATTTTGGTTCTTTTTCCGACTTTTGCTGGAGCGCAAGGCTTTAGCATGAGTGGCGGGAAAAATCCTTCAATTACTGAAATCAATGCGAAAAATACATTTACTTCAATTGAGGGACGGTTCACGATTTGGATGCCGGAACATTTTAATTCCTATCAACCAATGACCTTTACTTTACCCACTGGAACGGGGAAAGGTTCTGCTTTTAGCTGGGTTGTTGACGAAGGGCAATTCCGCGTTTTTTATGTAGATGGTGCAGCGTCATTAAAAGACCCGAAAGTCGCCGCACAAATGCTTGATGCCCTTACAAAAAGTACATTGAGTGAAATTGAGCAAGGCGGCGGCAAAGTTCGTCAGAATGAAAAATCAGGTGTAGACGGAAACGCTGCGCAATTTCTTGCCCTCGAATTAAAAGATCACATTCTTTTTATCCGCGTTCTATTTTCTGGCACTCGGATGTATCAACTGTTTTTTGCAATGGACAAAAAACATCAGAGCAAAGAAAGTGTTGCCACAAAAATTCTGGATTCGTTTCATTTACTTTCAATGGCTGATACCGAGGCCTTGATAAGGAAAAAAATTGATGAAGCTATGCCTGCACCTTTGCCGCAATCCCCAACTAATGACCTCAAAGGTTCAGATGCAATGGAAGCTGAACTTTCCGGTAAAGTAAAAACTGTGATTGAGGAAAGCGAAGACCTTTCTGGCACGTGGACTATCAGTACGCGCAAAAGAAATTCTGAGCAGGAATTTAATGAGCAGGGAAATCTGATTCGTAAAGTGTCTTACGACTATCGCGGGAATCCATTTGAAATTCAGGTTTATGGTTACATTGATGGTGATCGAGTAGAAGCTTTTAAAACGATTCAATACGAATATAATCCGCCGCCACCAATGATGGCTCCAGCCGGAGCCGCTAAGGTAAAGCGTGATATGCGTTACGGTAGTAAGTACAAATATAAAGAAGATGATCAGCATCGCGTTATTGAGCGCCTGGCTTATCACAATGACGGAAACCTGTGGCAGAAAATGGTAATTAATTATAAGGACAAGCAAAAAGAAATATTATTTTATGATCAGGCGGGAAAACTTTATGGGCGATATGTCAGGATTTTAGATCAGAAGGGAAATTCTATTGAGTATTTTTCCTACGACGAGAAATCAGGAAAAATAAATTATCATTCGCGTGATCGGCACGAATTTGATGAGAAGGGGAATTGGATAAAACGAATTTCAGAGGACGTGACAGAAAAGGATGGCAAAGAAATCGTAAAGCCTTCCTCTGTGACTTACCGAAAAATTACTTACTATCGATAATTTTGCTCACAGAAAAAGAAGCGGCGAGTCTTTAAATAAAGCTCGCCGCTTCTTTTTTACCAATCAACGACGCTGCCGTCATCAGGATCGTACGTTTCCTGATTTTTCCAATCGTGATCGTACATATTATTTTTCTTCATCAACTCTTCATCCATCTCAATTCCCAAGCCTGGTGCAGTTGGCAAATCAACGTAACCGTCTCTGACCTTGAACGGATTTTTGATGTAGCCTTCGCCTAAGCTGACTTGTTCCTGACACAAGAAATTCGGAATTGAAGCTGCAATCTGCAAACCCGCAGCCAATGAAATCGGGCCGAGCGGATTATGCGGCGCTATCGAAGCGTAAAATGATTCAGCGAGTCCAGCGATAATTTTGACTTCAGTGATGCCGCCCGCGTGACATAAATCTGGCTGCAAAATGATGGAAGCCTTTTTCTCCAGAATTTCGCGGAAGCCCCATTTGGTAAAAATGCGCTCGCCCGTTGCCAATGGGATGTGCGTAGATTTTGCCAAATCTGCCATCACTTCGACTTCCTGACAATTCACTACTTCTTCGTAAAAAAATGGATTGTATGGTTCGAGTGCTTTGATGAGCAGCTTGGCTGTGCCGTGTGGAATTGAGCCGTGAAAATCAATCGCTAAATCGCCGTCTTTGCCTACGAGTTCTTTCAGAGCGGCGAATTTCTCTACGGCATAATCAATGTATTCTTTGTTCTCGACAAAACGCGCGGGGCGATCTTTCAATTTTGCGGGGCCGGTTTTGAAAGCGGTGAAACCTTCTGCCTTACGTTTGACGATGTCTTCGGGAGTCCGCGCGTGGGCATAAACACGAACCCGATCACGCGTTGGGCCGCCTAGCAATTCATACACTGGCACGCCGAGTAACTTACCTTTGATGTCCCAGAGGGCTTGGTCAATGCCTGAAAGCGCACTCGTCAAAATTGGCCCGCCGCGATAAAACGCGTGACGATAAATTGCCTGCCAATGATGCGCTACGTTGCGCGGGTCTTTGCCAATTAAATACGGCTCAATTTCTTTGACCGCAGCGGCACACGTCAGCGCGCGTCCTTCCGTAATCGGTTCGCCAAGCCCGACCACGCCAGCATTAGTGTGAACTTTCAAAAACAACCAGCGCGGTTTGACGAGGAAGGTTTCCAGTTTGGTAATTTTGACAATTTCTTTGGCTTTAGGGGTAACAAGCGGGCGTGCCGTTTGTGCGTTAGCGGCTGCACCAAAAGTAGCGGCAACCGCAGATTTCAACATGGATCGGCGGGTAGTTTTGGACACGGCAAATTCTCCTTTTGGAATTAAAAAAAGTATTTGAGCGTAAGTGCGTGTTTCCAAACAAGGGAATACGCACTTACGCTCAACATTTTGTTTGATTTTGCTTGTGTACTACTTGGAATTACTCGTTGAAGAAATTCTTAATGCCTTGAATCGCCTGCCGTGTGCGTTCTTCGTTTTCGATCAATGCGAAGCGGATGTATTCATCACCTTCAGGGCCGAAACCGATGCCAGGCGAAGTCGCTACTTTGGCTTTGGCGATGAGCTGTTTCGCAAATTCCAGCGATCCGGCTTTACGATATTTTTCTGGGATTTTTGCCCAGACGAACATCGTGCCCATCGGCGGAGTGACTTCCCAACCCGCAGCGTTTAAACCTTTGCACAATACGTCGCGGCGCTTTTGATAGACGCTGGCAATTTCGGGGACGACATCGTCCATATCACGCAGCGCAATGATCGAAGCGATTTGGATTGGCTGAAACATGCCGTAATCCAAATAACTTTTCAGGCGCGTGAGCGCGTAAACAACTTGCGGATTGCCGCACACAAAACCTACGCGCCATCCCGCCATTGAATAACTTTTTGTCAGCGAAAAAGTTTCGACCGCAATTTCTTTTGCGCCTTCGACTTCAAAAATGCTCGGCGCTTTGTAGCCGTCAAAAACTAAATCGGCGTAGGCGAAATCGTGAATAATCAGCCAACCGCGATCACGCGCGAGGGCTACGGCTTTCTCAAAGAAATCTTTTGTGACGCACATCGTCGTCGGGTTATGAGGGAAGCACAGCACGAGAATTTTTGGTTGCTGCGACGGCGGATATTCCAATTTGTACAATTGGTCGAGCATTGATTCTGCGCCTTCGAGCACATTAATTTTGATAAGTTCGCAGCCTGCAATTGTTGCGGCGAAACTGTGAATCGGATAGCTTGGTGCGGGCACAATCACTCGGTCGCCCGGCTCAACCATTGCCATTACAAGGTGCGAAAATCCTTCCTTAGAACCAATCGTAGCGATAGCTTCTGTTTCAGGATCAATGTCCACATTGAAGCGGCGCTTGTACCATTTAGAAATTTCCAGCCGCAAATTCGGAATGCCTTTTGACTGCGAATAGCGATGATTTTTCGGGTTGCGTGCTGCCTCAATCAGTTTTTCGACAATGGGTTCTGGCGTAGGTAAATCAGGATTGCCCATCGAGAGATCAATAATATCTTCGCCGCGATGACGCGCTTCCATTTTGAGCTGGTGCGTGACGGCAAATACATACGGTGGAAGTTTTTCAATTAAAGGAAATCTAAAATTCATACTTCAAGCTGGTTGTCAGTTACTCGTGGACAGTTTATTGTAATGCGAAAACACCGAGTACTAACAAAGAAATTACCAAAAAGCAACGGACAAATTTAGGATGGATATAACTACAAATAATCACGTTGAAACAGAATTTAATAATAGCGGACTCGACGTTCTCATTCCTGCTGACGTTTTGCAAGCGCGCATCCGTGAGTTAGGCGCACAAATCGCGCAGGATTACGCCGGGCGGAAACCAGTGTTGGTTTGTGTGCTAAAAGGCGCGATGGTGTTCATGGCGGATTTGATTCGCGCGATTGATTTACATTTGAACATTGATTTTATTGCAGTATCGAGCTACGGCGCAGGCACGCGCTCCACCGGAGAAGTGAAAATTGTCAAAGACCTTGATGGCCCGATTGAGGGCCACGATCTAATTTTTGTCGAAGACATTTTAGACACGGGGTTAACACTGAGTTATTTGCTCGAAAATTTTCGTGCGCGCGGTGCGGCTTCGATCAAAATTGCGGCGCTGCTGAACAAACCAGATCGTCGCAAAGTCGAAGTCCAACTTGATTATAAAGGCTTTGATATTCCCGATAAATTTGTGGTTGGGTATGGCCTTGATTTTGACGAACGCTATCGCAATTTGCCTTACATTGGCGTCGTACGAAATATCGAATAAGCGTGCAACACAGTCTGAATGATAGGAAAGCTGTGGTATGCTTGGCGCTCCGAAATATCTGTAACGCAATAGTTTCATGCTCCGTTTGTAATATCACATGGATTTCCTGCTCCAAATTTGGACTTTTATCGGCGGACTAAACTGGAAGAATGTCCTCGATATTTTGATTGTCGCGTTTTTGATTTACGAAGTCCTCCGGCTAATTCGTGGGACACGTGCTGTTCAAATGGGGGCGGGGCTCTTGGCAATTGCAGGCATCTATTACTTGTCGCGCTGGTTCGGATTGGAGACGGTAGAATGGTTATTGCGCAATGCCGTATTTTATCTAGGCTTTGGAATCATTGTTTTATTTCAGCGCGAATTGCGGGCGGCGCTCTTACATTTTGGAAAAAATTTCCGCTCGCCTTTTTTGCATATACGCCTGCGCGCGCGCGCTCATCAACACAGTTGGTACGATGATATTGTGCAAGCCGCGATGGATTTATCAATGGATAAAATCGGCGCGTTGATAATTCTCGAACGTGACATCGGCCTGAAAACCTACATCGAAAGTGGCATTCGTCTGGACGCGCGACTCACCTACGATTTGCTGGTCACAATTTTTAATACGAACACTCCTTTGCACGATGGCGCAGCGATCATCAGTAAAAATCGCCTTGCCGCAGCCTCGTGCTTTCTTCCGCTCACGCAAGACCCTCGCACGGCGCGTGAATTAGGCACACGTCATCGCGCGGCGATTGGCATTACCGAAGACACGGACGCTTGCGCTGTGATCGTCTCAGAAGAATCGGGTACAGTTTCATTTGCGATGGCAGGACGTATGACGCGCAACCTTGATGGCCCGCGTTTACGCCGGATGATCTTGCACGCAATGGAGCCCTGGCACACAGATGAAGAAGCCGATGCACACGAAGAAGAAGAGCGGCGGCACGAAGAAGAATTGCAACAAATTCTTGCGGATCGCATCGTGAGAAAAGATGGAGAGGCGACTGATTCCTTTCAGGATCGCGTAGCGGAGGAAGTGCAGTCGTGAAGCAACGCTGGCTCAAAACCCTCACATATTCGCGTCCGTTGATTCTGCAATGGGGCGCGCGCTTTTACCAATTCATCTTTGCCAATTTTCTGCTAAAAATTTTAGCTTTATGTGTTGCTCTATTTTTGTTTTATGTCGCCCAACAACCTCCGCGCGACATTATGCTGGTAAATGTACCCTTGGAATTCGTCAATATTCCGCCTGGGTTAGAAATCAGCAGTGAAGCGCCAGATGCCGTCAATATTCGCTTGCGTGGCCCCCAAGATTTAGTGACAGGGATCAGGGCAAATCAGTTGGAAGTCAAAGCTGATCTGAGCAATCGCAGCGCAGGCGAACGTGTCATCCAGATTAAAGCGTCGGATGTGATGCGGCCCGAAAACGTTGAGGTGCGGCGCATCGAACCAGATACGCTGGAATTGAAATTAGAACCGACACGCCGCAAAACCGTTCCTATCGAAGTGCAATTTGCGGGCAAAGTCGCACAAGGGTTTGAGCGTTTAAAACAAATCGTTAAGCCTGAAATGGTTGAAATCGAAGGGCCGGAATCAAAGATTGCACAAGTAACAAAGTTAATGACTGAAAGCGTTCAATTAGATGGTCGCCGCGAGAATTTCCAGGTGCAGGTTGAATTGGAAGCGCGTCGCCAAGGTGTACGACTGGTTAATCCAGGGCAGGTGAATCTGGTGGTTGAAATCGCGCCGCAAAAAAATGTCGAGTGACTTTGGTTGACAAAATCAGCGAGACATCAGTAAGATGACTGTTCGTTGTACTAACAATTAGTATAGCTAATACAGCGAAGTGTTAACGGGGCGTGGCTCAGCCTGGTAGAGCGCACGGTTCGGGACCGTGAGGTCGGAGGTTCGAATCCTCTCGCCCCGACCAATTAAATCAATAAGATAAAGCCTCCACTCGGAGGCTTTTTTCGCAGGTGTCTCACATCAGATATAAAGAACTTTTCGCACAATTTTCATCTCGCCGACTTTAGACATTCTCTAGCACTAATGTGCTTCTCCGTCACAGATCATTTTATCGCATAAACTAATTAATTATTTCAGCCTACCAGAAATGATAATTCGTTCTATTGGATTGACTCTGAGATGGGTTGACATTTAATATGTAATATATTAGATGTCAACCGATGAAAAATGTAGAAATTATTATGTCTGCAACTCAACAAACGATCATCAATCAAACCAAAATTAGTGAACAAGTATACGATTATTTGCATCGCAGCATTGTGACCGGCAGATTTACTCCTGGTCAGCGGCTTAATTTGGATGAATTAGAAGTTCAATTGAAGATTTCTAAGATGCCGATCAAAGAGGCGATAGGGCGTTTAGCAGCGGAAGGCTTGCTGGATATTCAAGCGCGACGCGGGACTTATGTTGGTCGCATTGATCCTCGCGATTTAGCCGAAACCTTTGAAGTTCGTCGTGCGCTTGAAATGTTGGCGGGCGAATTAGCGGTTAACTTCATTACAAAAACTGAAATTGGCAAGCTCCGCAATTTGATTACGCAGATGGAAGCTTCGCATGACGTTGCCCAACATCTGGACTTGAATTTTGAATTTCATAGCTTGATCGTCGAGTTATCAGAAAACCGCAAGTTAATTGAGACATATCATCGGTTGCGAGTTCCGATTCAAGTGGCGGGAATTCATTATCGGTCAGAAGATTGGGTCTCGCGCATTGTGCAGGAGCAAAAAGAACATCGCACGATTATACGGGCTTTGGAGCAGAAAGACGCTGAAGCGGTGTCGCGCGCTATCAGTGAACATATCAAACGCGGCAGTACATCTTTGCTGGAAGATGTCAAACGCTCAATAAAACAAAATTCATAAGAGAGGTGCAACGGCAGCTTTGCTTAAGCACAACTTTTTATCACCTTAAAGCATTGAGGCTGATTTCAGTCGGGCACGAACTTTGGCGAGTCAAAACCCGACTAAAATCAGCGCTCTATGCTTTTCCACCGGAGGCTCAAGATGAAACAACTTTCCCTTGTTTTCCAGCGGCATTTTTTAGTTAACAAACTTGCGCTCGTGATGTCAATGCTACTTTTACTCACTGTTGCTTTCGCGCAGCGAGGGCGTGGCACAATCCTTGGTTCCGTGACAGATGTAAGTGGCGCGGTCATTCCTGGCGCGCTGATTACTATTACGAACACCGCCACTAATGCCGTCACAAATGTTACCGCTAACAGTGGTGGGAATTTTACCGTCCCTAATTTACTGGTTGGTAATTATACCGTTGTTGCTACCAGAGACGGCTTCAAAAAGGCATTACGTAGCGGTGTTACATTGGAAGTGGATCAGCGGGCGGAAATAAATCTGACCCTTGAGACGGGCGCGGTGAGCGAAACGATTGAAGTTACCAGTCAGTCTTCGTTAGTGGACACAACAACCGCTACGTTCGGTAAAGTGATTGAAAATCGCCGTGTGCAGGAATTGCCTGTCAATGGACGGAATGCGCTCTCGCTGGTATTGCTCGCGCCTGCCGTGCAATCAGGTGTTGGCCCGACCGCAAGCGGCTTTGCCGATCGCGGAACGCAGGTCTCAATGATTCGTATCAATGGCAGCCCCTTCGCCACAAATAATCTTGTGGTAGATGGCTTGAGCAGTGTGAATGCGTATTTGCCCGATGTGAATATCAATCCAAACGTAGATTCGGTGCAGGAGTTCAAAGTGCAGACGAATACGATGTCGGCAGAATACGGATTTACGCTTGGCGGCGTAGTCAATCTCGTGACCAAATCCGGCACCAACGATTATCACGGCACTTTGTACGAATTCTTTCGCAATAATTATCTGGATGCGAATAGCTGGGCGAATAACCGAGCGCTGCGCCCTAAACAGCCATTACGCTATAATCAATACGGCGGTTCTATCGGTGGGCCGGTGTTATTACCGCGTTTTGGACAAGGCGGGCCTTCGTTGTACAAAGGACGTGATCGCACCTTTTTCTTTTACAATTACGAAGGCTATCAATTTATTACTAATGCTTCAGGCTTTTACACCTTGCCGACCGAAGCCTTCCGCAATGGTGATTTTTCAAAATTAGCGGATGCAACCGGAAAACCAATTATCATTTATGATCCACTCACGACGCGCGCTAATCCTGCCGGAGGATTTTTGCGCGACGCCTTTCCTGGCAACATCATTCCTGCCAACCGAATTGACCCCGTAGCGAAAAATATTCTGAAATTTTATCCGCTGCCAAATCGCGCACCAGATAATGCGTTCACAAATTTAAATAATTACTTTGGGGCGGTCAGTAATAAGCGCACATTAAGCAATCACACTTCGCGCGTAGATCACAGGGTTTCGGACAAAAATAATTTCTCTGTGCGTTACACCTTTTACAAACAATTTACGGATAACGGCACAGCGAATTTATTCCCTGACCCCGTTGTGCGCCAACGTACCGATCCATTTCGCGGACACAACGTAGTGCTGACAGATCTGCACAATTTTACGTCGAACATGATCCACGAATTTCGCATCGGTGTGGCGCGACAAATCTTTGATTTCAAAGTGGCGAGCGCAGGGGGCAATTGGCCGCAACAGTTGGGATTGCCAGCAATTGTGCCACCTGATGTCTTTCCTGCTGTGAGTAATGGTTTGCCGGGATTTAATACCGGAACCGTGGGCAAACGCGGCGGCGCAGTCTGGCAATTATTCGATTCATTGACTTGGTTGCACGGCAATCACACTTCAAAATTTGGCACAGAATTGCGCTTGACACAGGCGAACAATCTGCAAAAAAGTTCACCCTCTGGTTCGTTCGGATTTCCTACCACCTTAACTGACAACGCTGCCCCTATTGCTGGCAACCGCATCAATACAGGCAACAGCTTCGCTACGTTTCTACTCGGTTCGGTGGGCAGTGCTTCTGTGACGACACATTTGGGCGAATCTGAAGTCGGCAAATCGTATGGATTTTATGTGAACGATGAATGGAAAGTACGTCGTCGGCTCAGCTTGAACATTGGCTTGCGCTATGATCTGCAACAACAGCCTTATGAACGGCGTTGTGGTACTTCGATGTTCAATCCGTTCGCTACAAATCCGACGAATGGATTAAAGGGCGTGACGCAATATGCGTGTGTGGATTATGGGCGCACATTTTCTCAAAATGATAAAAATGATTTTGCGCCGCGCGTCGGGTTTTCATTTGATGTTTTCGGCAATCAGAAAACAGTTGTGCGTGGTGGTTACGGTATTTTCATGTCCGCATTATTTTCGTATTGGAGTTCCAATTACGAAAGCACGAATGGCTTTGCCGGAACGGCAACTGCTTATAATCCGCCCTCTGGCAACAATCTGCTAACCGCGTTTCAATTTAAAGACGGTTTCCCGACTACACCAAATCAACCGTTAGGTGCAAAGTTGGGGCCGAATCTTTTTGCGACCTCAAGTGCTTCCTTCAAAGAAGCGATTTCCCGCACACCAATGTCGCAGCAATGGAATTTGTCTTTGCAACAACAACTTGGCGGCGGATTTTTGGTGGAAGTTGCCTACTCAGCCAATCACGGTACGAGCTTGCTTTCCGGCAATTACGATCTGAACCAAGCCGATCCTGCATTAGTCCGTCAATATGGCTTAGCAGGGCAATTAACGAATAATGTAACCAATCCATATGCAGGCAAAGTGCCCGGTACATTTGGCGGAGCAACGATCACGCAAGCGCAAGCGATCAAGCCGTATCCTTACGTTGGTGGCATCACTGTCCAAGCACCACATCAGGGCAATTCGATCTATCATTCATTGTTGGTATCAGCCGAGAAACGTTTCTCAAAAGGATTTACGATGCTTGCTTCGTATACTTTTGCGAAGCTTATCTCTGATTCCATTTTCAATGGCCTTAATTTTATTGGCTCTGAAGGCGGCAACGAATTCGGTTATCAGAACGGCTTATACAATCGCCGCGCTGAACGTGCCGAAGACCCGTCCAACGTACCGCAGCGTTTAGTCGTGAGCGGATTATTTGAAGTGCCGATTGGCAAAGGCCGTAAATTCAATGTGCAAAATAGAGCGCTTGACGCAATGGTTGGAGGTTGGCAGCTCAACACGATTAGCACATTTGTCGCAGGAACACCGACTGTCGTACGCGGTGCAAACAATGGTTTGGCGAATCGTCCCGATTGGATTAGTAGTCTCGATTTGCCCGGTGGTTTCGTAGATGCGAACCCTCAACGCGGCGTGCAATGGTTCAATCCGGCGGCGTTTGTGAATCCGGCGCTTTACACCTTCGGCAACACTCCCCGTGCGATCAGCCAGTTCCGCAATCCAGGCGCAATCATCGTTGATCTGTCGGTTTTCAAGACCTTTACGATTACCGAAAAACTGAAACTGCAATTTCGCGCTGAAGCCTTCAATGCCCCCAATCATGTGAATCTTGGTACACCCAATACTTCATTCGGTGCTGGGCCAGGAGGCACAAATAATAACGATGCTTTTGGTCGCATTACCGGATCCCGCGATCCGCGTTTGATGCAACTTGGATTGAAATTGCTGTTCTAATCCTCTAAGCCAATTGCGGGAGATAGCAACTTTAACTCAAAATCTATCTCCCGTTTTTTACTTTTGTTTTTTTGCTTCCAATGAAGATCAACAACGTCATCCTCTTGAGCCTGCTTTTACCTGCAACTATTTTTGCCGTAGCTTTACCGCAGGCGAAAAAAGATTCATTGCAACCGAGCATAGCTGATGACAATCTGAAAAATTATCGCCTTGTCTGGCACGATGAATTTGATGGCTCCACAGTAAATTCAAGCGAATGGAATTACCGCACAGGCGAGCGATTTTGGAGTACCCAACGGCCTGAAAATGTATCTGTGTCTGATGGTAAATTGCGGATCGCTCTCAAACAGGAAAAGTTCGGCAATACTGAGTACACAGCGGGCGGTCTTATCAGCAAACGCGAATTCAAATTCGGCTATTACGAAGCCCGCGTCAAAATGCCGCGCGGCAAAGGCTGGCATACGTCATTCTGGATGATGCGCAACGGCGATGACCGCGATCAGGAATTGGACGTTTGCGAACAGGATTCAATCAACCCGAACGAGTATTCGACCAATGTTCATGGCTACAAACCGACGCATAAGGCGCTCGGCGCGAAGCGCATCGCTACGCCGGATTTAACGACTGACCTTCACATTTGGGGCTGCGAATTCACGGCGACAAAAGTTGTGTATTACTTCGACGGCAAAGTCGTAGACACGCGCGATGTCACAAATGTCCCGCTGGGCGATGTGAGCATCTGGCTGACTTCGATTGCCGCACCGCTCGGCAAAACGGACAAGGTGGATGACGGCGCATTGCCCGCGTATGCCGAGTTTGATTACGTGCGCTTTTTTGAGAGCGACGAAGAATTGATGAAGCGCAATGCCGCTGAACAAGCCGCAGCTTTGAATCAAAACGCAGGCAATCAAGACCCCGGCGGTGCAGACCGCGACAAGCTGCTGGCCGAACGCATGCGCGAAAAGATCACAGCGGGACTGGCGGGCGAACGCACCGCACACCGTAAGGCACAATGGTTTGGACGCGCCGCGCTCGGTTTGTTTTTGCACTGGGGCATTGCGGGTGTAGATGGCGACATTGATCTGTCGTGGGCGATGGTGGCGAACATGGGGCGCGGCAAAAAGCTCAAGCCCGTAGACTATTGGAAGCTCGCGGATCGTTTCAAAGCCGAAAACTACGACCCGAATAAATGGCTCGCGGCGGCGAAATCGGCGGGGTTTGATTACGCTGTGCTAACGACGAAGCATCACGATGGCTTCACACTGTGGCCGACTGAAACGACAGACCTCGGTGTGCGCACATATTTGCAGGGACGCGATTTAGTCAAAGAGTACGTCGCGGCTTGCCGCAAAAACGGGCTGAAAGTCGGTTTTTATTTTTCCGGCCCTGATTGGTATCTCGAACAAAAATATCGTTCGTTCAATTACCGCAGCCAAAGCGGCAAGGGCAATTCTTCGTTGCCGCCGTTGGCAGGGCGACCTGATTACGACATCAACCATCAACCTTACGAAGTGCCGGAACCGCCGCCGGAATTTACGAAGCAACTACAGCAACGTCTGCGCCAGCAATTAACTGAACTGCTGACGCGCTACGGAAAGATTGATGTGCTGTGGTTTGATGGCGGCAGCGTTTCAGATATGACGCTCGAAGAAATTCGCAAGCTACAACCCGGCATCGTCATCAACAATCGCGGCAACCTGAAATGGGAGAAAACCGGCGGCGTGTTTGCAGGCGATTATTTCAGCGTCGAACACGCCGAAGCACTCTTTCGTCCGCCGGGCTGGTGGGAACAGTTGCGCATCTGGAATTCGCCGTATTGGGGGTATTCCAAAAAGAACGAGACCGCGTATGGCTCGACGGCTTCGATCTTAAAACTGCTGGCGCGCACACGAGCGTGGGGCGGGGCTTTAATGGTAAATGCCGGGCCGCGCCCCGACGGCACAATGCCGGAGCCATTTTACAAAGGTATGCGCGAAGTCGCTGACTGGATGAATACAAATCGCGCTTCCGTGATTGACACTGACGCCGTGCCGGAAAGTGTTGAAAGCAATGTGCCGATCACGACGCGCGGCAACGTGTGGTATCTGCACGCCGTAGCCGGATTCAAAGACGCTATCGTCATCAAGCCCGGCAAACATTTTCACCAGATCAAATCCGCTAAGTTGCTGCGCAGCGGTCAGCCCGTAAAGTTTGAATGGGACGGCGTGACTTTGCGCGTTCCAATGGCGGCGGTTGATCCCAACGTGCTGCACGACGTGATTCAATTGCGAATTGAGAAATAGAAAAAATGCGAAGACGCGAATTACTCAAAATGGGCGGTGCGCTGGGGCTGACAGTGATGAGCCACCCTGCTGCTTTGCTCGCGCAATCGCCCGAAGTCACACACAGTCGCATCGGAACTTCGCCGCTCAAAATCACGAAGATCGAACCTTTCGTCATTCGCACGCCGAAAGACAATAAAATGCCGGAAGAGTTGATTGTGATGCCTCCGGTTGGCAATCGCACGGGCGGCATAGGGTTGCGGGATCGGCTCGATCACGCCAGCCCTTCGCGTTTCAACGGCTATACGCAAGCAGTCATTGTCAAGGTGACAACCGATCAGGGCTTGATTGGCTGGGGCGAATGCCACGCGCCCGCCGCACCGCGCGTTCATCAAACGATCATCAGCGATATGCTCACGCCATTGTTGATTGGGCAGGACGCGCGTAACGTCGAAGTGTTGTGGGAGCGCATGTATTCCAGCGAACGCTTACGGGGCTATTCGACAGCGCCGTTTACCGAAGCCATCGCGGGCATTGATCTCGCGCTGTGGGATATTCTCGGCAAATTCACTGGGCAACCCTTGTACGTGTTACTTGGCGGCAAATACCGCGACACAGTTCCGACTTATCTTGGCATCAGCAGTTCATCTGCCGAAGAGTTGAAAGACAAGGCCGTGCGTGCGGTCGAGGCGGGTTACACCGCAATGAAAACCGAACTTGGCAAAGGCGTAGGCTCACGCGGGCTGGATCGCCTTGCATCCGTCACACAAGCCATTAAAGGACGCGCGCAATTGCTGCTCGATTCGCTCGGCGCATTCAAGTTGCACGAAGCCGAACAACTCGGACGCGAACTCGATCAAATGACCGGCATCGGTTGGTGGGAAGATGCGTTGATGCCCGAAGACACGACGGGCTATTCGCGCTTGTCTGCCGCGCTCAGCACACCGATTTGTGTAGGCGAAGGCTTATCGAATCGTTTTCAGTTCCGTGATCTGTTTGCGGCGAAAGCGTGCGACATGATCAACCCGGATGTTTGCCGCGCTGGAGGCATCACCGAATGCAAACGCATCGCTACGCTGGCCGACGTGCACGGTGTGTTGTGGTCGCCGCACGTCAGCACAGGTACTGCGCCGTATGTCGCGGCTTCGTTGCATCTGGCGGTGGCAACCGCAAATTTCGTCATCATCGAAGGTGGCAATAAAGCCGAAGGCCCGTTCGGCAATGTATTGCTGAAAGAACCGCTGGAATTCACACCCGGCAGCGCGCGCGTGCCGGAACGACCAGGACTCGGTGTGGAGTTCGATGAAAAAGAATTGGTAAAAGTTATTGTTGGCTGAGTACCCAGAATCGTTTTGTACTCTTGAATGTTGCGGACGTGAGAAAAACGTATCTCTACAATTTGATTTCAGTGTTGTTAGTGGTTGGCGTTTTGCTGGGAAGCGCGTCAGCCGCGCCAACTGATCTCGCGTGGCTGCAATCTTACAACGTTGTGTGGACGAGCCAAAGCCGCAGTTCCGCTGAATCTATGCCGTGTGGCGGCGGCGATACGGGATTGAATGTTTGGGTCGAAAACGGCGAGTTACTTTGTTATGTGCAACGCAGCGGTGCGTTCGATGAAAACAATCAGTACTTGAAACTCGGAAGATTGCGCGTGCGGTTGGAGCCGAATCCGTTTGCTGCTGGAGGCGAGTTTCGACAGGAATTGAAACTGCGCGAAGGCTTTATAGAAATCACGGGGAAGCACGGTGCGTTGCAAGCGCAGCTCAGTGTTTGGGTAGACGGTTTCAATCCTGTCGTTCACATCGAAGTCAAAGTGAATCAGCCTGTGCGCGTCGTTGCATCGTATGAAAACTGGCGGCAATCCGATGTGAGTCTGCCGAACAGTCCCGCGCGTCCGCGCTTTGCTGCGCTGGGATGGGACGGCTACCCCGATGAAGTTACGCGATTTCGGGATGAAGTGAATTTTCAAGGCGATGCTGTGCTGTTCTATCACCGCAATCGTGACGACCATTTGCTGATTGATTATGCGATTCGTCAACAAGGATTGGAAGCGGTGAAAGACCAAATCGTCAATCCGCAAAAGGGGCGCACGTTTGGTGGGCTGTTGCACGGCGCAGGCTTGGTGGCGGATGGAATCGCAGAAGGAAAATACGCAGACGCCGATTTCAAAGCGTGGAAATTGCGTTCGCGTCAGGCTGCGTCGTCGCATCATTTAGAACTCGTTTCGCACGTCGCTCAAACGGATACGCTGGCGCAGTGGCAAGCGGGGCTGGGTAAAAATGTGCAGGTTGCAAAAACTTCGGTTGCGAATGCGCGACAACGCACGCGCAATTGGTGGCAACAATTCTGGCAACGTAGCCACATCGTCATCGCTCCGAACCAACCGGACGAAAACAATAAGGCCTGGCAAATCGCCCACAATTATCAGTTGTTTCGTTACCAACTCGGCTGCAATGCGTTCGGCGAATATCCGACAAAATTCAATGGCGGCAATTTCACGTTTGACCCTTCGTTCGTCGAAGCCGACAAAACCAACGATCCCGATTGGCGGGCGTGGGGCGGAGGCAGTTTTACCGCACAAAATCAACGCCTCGTGCATTGGCCGATGCTGAAAGCGGGCGACGCTGAACTCGTCAAACCACAGCTCGAAATGTATCGCCGCACGTTGCCGAGCGCGATGGCGCGCGTCAAAATCTATTACGGGCACGAAGGCGCTTTATTCACTGAACATCTGGAAACATTTGGTTTGCCGATTTCGGCGGGTTGGGGCTGGGCAGAAGCTGGAGCGAAAACGCGGCAACGGGGACAGGAAATTCCTTTCGGCGACCCACGCGCGGACGCTACACACGGGCCAAACAGCCTGGTCGAACGAGGCGAACAGGCGAACGCGTTTGTGTCTTACCATTACGAGTCGCAGTTGGAGTTTTCGTACATGGCGCTCGAACATCATCGCTGGTTCGGCGGCGACATTCGCCCCTATTTACCGCTGATTCGGCAAGCGGTGAAATTCTTTGACGAGCATTATCAACTGCGCGAAAAGATGCGTTCGGGCGAGCCGCTGGATGAACGCGGCAAGCTCGTGATTTATCCGTCTACTGCGCTGGAATCCTATCGCGGCGCACGCAATCCGGCGGACTTGATCGCAGGCCTGTACGCTTGTTTAGCAGGCTTGCTGGCGTTGGATGACAAATTAGTTCCGCCCGCTGAGAAAGAGTATTACCGCGCCTTTCAGACGCGCGTGCCGGATTACACTTTTGGTGTGGTGAACGGTGAGCGCATTCTCGAACCCGCGACGAGTTATCACCATTATCAGAATGTTGAATGCCCACAATTTTATCCGCTGTTTCCTTTCAACCAATTCGCGCTTGGACGCGATGATATGCAGCTTTTCCGCAACACATGGAAGCACGGCAAGTTCCCGAAAAACATGGTGCAAAGCTGGCATCAGGACGGAATCTTTTTTGCGCGTATGGGAATGACGAAAGAGGCTGCCGAATACAACACGCGCAAGCTGGAAAATGCGCCGCGCCGCTTTCCTACGTTTTGGGGGCCGGGACACGATTGGGTTCCCGATCACAACTGGGGCGGCAGCGGGATGATTGGCTTGCAGGAAATGTTGTTGCAAACCGTTGGCGAACGCGTTTTGTTGATGCCCGCCTGGCCGAAAGATTGGGACGTAGATTTCAAGTTGCACGCGCCCAAAAACACCGTCGTCGCAGGCCGCTACCGCAACGGCAAAATCGAAAACCTCATCGTGACACCTGCGATGCGGCGCAAAGATGTCGTCGTTGCCAATTCAGTCATCGTGTTCGGCGATTCGATTACGCAAGGCGGCGCATTGCCGATAGAGCAACGCAGCAGCGCGTGGATTCGTTTGGTCGAGGCTGAATCAAACGGACGCTTGCAAATGATCAACGAAGGCAAAGGCGGACGCCCCACCGATTCGCTGAGCGAATTTGCCGCGATGTTGCAACAGCAAGCGACCCCGACGGCATTAGCGATTTCACTCGGTACAAATGATTCGCGCGATGTTTCCGGGCAATGCATTTCCAACGCCGTAGCCAACCTCAAAGCAATGATCGTTGCGGCGCGAAAAGCCTATGGCGACAAGTTCCCGATCCTGCTCATCAGCCCGCCGAACATCAACAAAAACGCGCTCGGCCCAACGCGCCCGATTGCCGATCAACGCGAAGCGAACTTGCGTGAGCTTGGCCTCGCCTATGAAAAACTCGCGCAGGAAATGGGCTGCCAATTTGTGAATTTGTTTGGCACGATTCCCGCCGAATCTTTGACAAAAGACGGCGTGCATCCTGACGTGAAAGGCAATGAAGCGATTGCGCAAAAAATGCTACCCGCGATGCTGCGCTTAGCGGGACTTGAAACGAAAGCACAAGGCAAATGAAGCACTCAACACGACGCGAATTTATTGGGCAATCCCTGGCGCTGACTGGTGGGCTAATGCTGCCGCAAAGCAAAGCCGATGAACTCGATTTTCAAAAGCTATTGCGCCCGATTCCGATGACCGCGAAATTTGAAATGCCCGATTATTATGTGTGGTGCGGCACGCTGACGCGGGGCGATGACGGTAAATATTGTCTGCTGTTTTCGCGCTGGCCGCGTGCGTTAGGGCATAACGCGTGGGTGACGCATTCCGAAGTCGCCGTTGCGGTGGGCAATAGTCCATTCGGCCCCTTCACGTTCAAAACCGTAGCCTTACCTGTGCGCGGCAAACAATTCTGGGACGGGCTTTGCACGCATAACCCGACGGTGCATCGGTTCGGCAAAAAATATTATCTCTACTACATGGGCAACACTGGCGATGGCGTAGCGATGAAATCCCTCAACTGGACGCATCGCAATAACCAACGCATCGGCGTTGCCGTAGCGGATCATCCGCTTGGGCCGTGGCAACGATTTGATAAGCCATTGATTGAACCAACGGCAGGATTTTATGACGCGCTCATGTGTTCCAATCCGAGTGTTACCAAACGCCCGGATAGCGGATTCTTGATGGTGTACAAAGCCGTCGGCGATAAAAACAAAATGCCGTTCGGCGGCCCCGTACTGCATTGCGTAGCGACAAGTGACAACCCGACTGGCGCGTTCAAAAAACATCCCAATCCAGTCTTTGTCAAAGAAGGAGTAGCGTTCGCCGCTGAAGACCCGTACATTTGGCACGACGGCAAAAAATACCGCGCTATCGTCAAAGACAACGAAGGCTATTTCACCAACGCAGGCAAATCGCTGGCGTTGTTTGAATCGGCAAACGGCTTGGATTGGAAATTGTCGCCGCACCCGTTGGTAGTCACGATGGAGGTGCAATGGGCAAATGGCACGAAGCAAAAAATGAATTCGCTGGAGCGTCCTCAGCTTTGGTTTGAAAAAGGGAAGCCAGCGATTTTGCTTTGCGCGGCGGATGTTTCGCCGACGCGGGAATATTCATTCAATGTACAGATACCATTACGAACTTAATGCGAGTTGAATATCATCGAAGTTTTGCGGCTATGAATACGCGCTTCGACGTGATTTTGCGTGGAGAAGACGAGCAACATCTCGAAGCTGTTGCTGTGGCGGTTAGTGAAGAAATTCAACGGTTGGACGCTACCTTGTCGCGCTTTAATCCAAGCAGTGAAATTGCCCGCTTGAATCGGTACGCAAATATAAGCACTGTAAAAGTTGATCAAGAAATTTTTGCCTTGCTTGAACGATGTGAATGCGCCCGAAAAAATACGAATGGATTTTTTGACATTGCCGCAGCGACAGGCGGCGCAGGCATTGATCTAAATGCGGAAAGTTACTTGGTGCGGTTTACCGATGCTGTAATACAAATTGATTTAGGGGCGATTGGCAAAGGGTACGCGCTAGATTGCGGGCGCGAAATTTTATTGCGTTACGGTGTAACAAGCGGATTGTTGCAAGGCGGCACGAGTTCAGTGCTGGCAATTGGTGATGACGAATGGCCTGTAGATGTTCGCCATCCACGCAAGTCTGAAAAAATTGTGCAACGCCTTGCTCTGAAAAATTGTGGTTTTTCTTGTTCGGCAGTGCGGCATGCGGATCAATTGCTCTCTGACGTAATTAATCCACATTCGGGCGAACCGCTGTGTGGTGATGGTGCTTGTGTTGTTTTGGCTGAGAATGCGACCGACGCCGAAATTTTCTCTACGGCATTGCTGGCGATAGGACAAGAAAAGGCAAAGCCATTTGTTGATAAGGCGAAGCTCAATATTTTTTGGATTGATGCCGCGTTATGAATACACAGGTCAGAGTACCGCCTTCAGGCGGCAAACTTTAATTGCACAAATTACTCTGCCTGAAGGCGGTACTCTGAACGATAAAAATTATGGCTGTTACGCGTCGAACTTTTTTGGAAACTGCCGGAGTCACATTGGCTGCGAGCGCTGTGTTGCGTGCGGACGAAGCGCCCGTGCGCGTCGCGGTGATTGGCACGGGCGGGCGCGGCTCGGATTTATTGCGCGCACTGACTACGATTGATGAACTGACAGTGGTTGGCGTTTGCGATGATTATCCGCCGCATCTGGAACAAGGCGCGAAATACGCAGGGCCACAAGCAAAGACGTTCAGCGACTATCGCAAAATGCTGGATGAATTGAAGCCGCAAGCCGTCGTGATCGCTGTGCCGTTGTACCTGCATTACAAGGTTGCAGCGGATTGTTTGAACGCGGGCTGCGATGTCTTCCTCGAAAAGACAATGTGTTACACCGTGGACGAAGCGAAGAAGTTGGCTGCGCGCGCCCATTCGTCAAAGCGAGTTTTTCAAGTCGGACTGCAACGCCGCGCCAATGCAATTTACAAACAAGCGCAGGCGATGGTCGCCGCAGGGATGATTGGGCAAGTGACTTCAATCAAAGCCCAATGGCATCGCAACAATTCGTGGCGTCGTCCTGTGCCTGTTCCCAAAGGCGATGCGAATTGGTTGAAGCTGGAACGCAAACTCAATTGGCGTTTGTATAAAGCGTATTCCGCCGGACTGATGGCCGAACTTGGCAGCCATCAAATGGACGTAGCGAATTGGTTTCTCGGTACGCATCCCAAACGCGTAATTGCTTCAGGCGGGATCGAATATTTCCGTGACGGGCGCGAAGTCTATGACAACGTTTCGTGTTTGTATGAATACGAACTGAAAGATGCTAAGGGAGCGCCATACACGGTACGCGCGAATTACACTTCGATTTGCAACAATGCGTATGAAGGCGCGGCGGAATTGATTATGGGGACGAAAGGCAGCCTCTATCTGACGAGCGAAAAAGGTTTGCTCTTTCAGGAAAAAGGCACCGACGCTGTGAGCTGGGAGGGCGGGCAAAACGCGGCGAATGTAAACGCGGCGGTTGTCACTGCGGGCAAAACGTTGAAGCTGTCGAATGATCCGTGGGCGCATCGTGGCGCTCCGTTTGAAATTGATATTGCCGAAGGCAACGACACGCGGGACGAACTGATTTCATTCATTGACCACGTGCGTCGGCAAGATACGAAAACGATTTGCGATGTGAATGTGGGACTGGCTGATTGCGCTACGATTTTGATGGCGAATCAATCGGTGGAAACGGGAGGGTGGGTGACATTTCCTGTTTGAAATCGAGTTTGAAAAGCTGAAGCTGGCAGGAAAAAGAAGGGCAGGAAAAATTTCATGAAACGATCAGAGCTTAGTGAAAGATTTGGCGTTTCATTGCCTGTGTACTTTCCGTTCTCTTTCCTGCTCCATATTTCCTGCCAGCAAAAATGAAATTACATTTTATGAGGATGCTATGAAACGACGAGACTTTTTGACCACAGCAGCCGTGACGACCGGCTATTCGATGTTCATCAAAGTGGATGCGCTGGCACAAGACCCAGACAAGCGCACTGCTGAACAAATTCGCCAGGAGATGCAGCGGCTTGCGCCAGCGGGCAATCTGGCAGCGGCTCCGCTAGAACGCAATATGAAACTGGTTGAGTTGAATTGCGATCTGCTGGTTGCAGGCGGCGGACTTGCCGGATGCCTCGCTGCGATTAGTGCGGCGCGTCACGGTTCAAAAGTCGTACTCGTGCAAGATCGTTCGCGGCTTGGCGGTAATTCCTCCAGCGAAATCAAAATGCACGTAGTCGGTTCCAACAACCACAAAGGCCGTCCCGGCTGGCGCGAAGGCGGCTTGCTCGAAGAAATTCGCTTAGATGACGCAGCGAACAATCCGCAGCGTTGCTGGGAACTGTGGGACTTGTTGCTCTATGACAAAGTCGTGAGCGAACCGAACATCACGTTGTTGCTCGAAACCACTTTGTACAACGCCGAAGTCAAAGACGGCATGATTCAGCGCGTGCAAGCGCGTTGCGACCGCACCGAGCATATTTATCGCATCACGTCGAAACTGTTTGCTGATTGCACAGGCGACAGTCGTTTGGGCTTGGAAGCGGGCGCAGAATTCAAAGTCGGTCACGAGTCGCGCGCCGAATTCAATGAATCACTCGCGCCCGAAACTGCCGACAATAAAACACAAGGCTGCAGCATCCTGTTTACGTCGCGCGATTACGGTAAACCGATGCCGTTCACCCCTCCGAAATGGGCGCGCAAGATTACTGAAAAAGATTTGAAATCACGCCCTGTCAATTCGTGGGAGTACGGCTATTGGTGGATCGAATGGGGGGGGCACCTTAACACGATCCGCGACAACGAACGCATTCGTTTTGAATTGCTTGGCATCGTGATGGGCGTGTGGGATTACGTCAAAAATTCCGGTAAATATCCGGCGGCTGCCAATTGGGCGATGGACTGGGTTGGAATGCTGCCCGGCAAACGCGAAGCGCGTCGTTTGGTCGGCGATCACATGCTGACGCAAATGGATTTGATGGGCTTGAATCCAGAATTTGATGACGCAGTTTGCATCGGTGGCTGGAACCTCGACGAACATCCGCCCACAGGTTTTGAAGACCCCAATTTGCCGCCGTTCGTTTCGATTAAACTCAAGGATGTGTACAACATTCCGCTGCGCTCGCTTTACAGCAAAAACATTCGCAACCTGTTGATGGCCGGACGCAACATCAGCGCGACGCATACAGCATTTTCTTCTACGCGCGTGATGGGGACATGTGCGGTCGAAGGTCAAGCCGTAGGCACTGCCGCTGCGTTGTGCATCAAAAATAAATTGCTGCCGCGCGGGCTTTATGAAAACAAAGCCAAGCTGAAAGAATTACAACAAACCTTGTTGCGCGATGACCAATCTATCAAAGGCTTGAAAAATGAAGACCCGCTTGACCTGGCGCGGCTGGCAAAAATCTCTGCTTCATCCGAAGAGCCGAATTGTGAAGCCGCCAGCGTCATCAACGGTTGGACGCGAGCAATTCCGAATAGCTTTGAAAACCGCTGGGCTGCGCCGTTAGGAGAAAATGGCGCGTGGCTGGAATTGGCCTGGGATAAACCTCAATCACTCAAAAATGTACAGCTTACCTTTGATTCCGGCTTCCAACGCGAATTGACCTTGTCTTCATCTGCCGAAGCGAACAAAGGAATCATTCGTGCGCCGCAACCTGAAACGGTCAAAAAATATTCGCTGCTGTATCAATCCGAAGACGGCAAAGACTGGGTCGAACTTGTCAACGTAGATAACAACCATCAACGTATCTGTCGTCATAATTTTGCTGTCGTAAATGCCAAGCGAATTCGTGTTCACGTCAAAGAAACCAATGGCGACAAACTCGCGCGAATTTTTGAGGCGCGCTGTTATGCTTAAACGGAATTTCATCGCACTCGCATTGATTTTATTATTTTTGCCATCTGTCCACGCACAACAAAACGAAAATTCTCCGATTCAAATTGGCGGTGCGTTCCCTAGTATTGCTGTTGTTGCCGGACACGAAAATCGCAGCGAATCAGGCATTGGCGCGTTGTTGCCATGGGCTGACAAATTATGGTTTGTCGCTTATGTGGCGCATATCAAAGGCGAAGGCATCGGCCTGTATTGGCTCGACGAAAAAATGCAGATGCACAAACATCCTGCTTCAGTCGTCGGCACGTTCACGAATCGCTACATTCACAACCCATCTAATCAGGCTTTTTTAGGCCCACACGTCATTGATACCAAAGGCAACGTGCGCACAATTGAAACACTGAAAGGCTATCGCCTGACGTCAACAATGACGCATCTGGCCGACCCGAAAAATAAAGTGTATATGCTGGCGATGGAAGGCGAATTTTTTGAAGTAGATGTAAACACGCTCGAATCCAAACAACTTTTCAATCTCGTCAAAGAACTCGAGATTAAAGGGGCTGTCCATTTCAAAGCAGCTTTCTCAGCCAACGGGCGTGTAGTCGTTGCGAATAATTCTTATTATGAAGCAGATTATCTTGGTCAAGAGGCTTCGGGGCGTTTGGCGGAATGGGACGGCAAAAGGTGGACAATTCTTGAGCGCAAACCCTTCGTTGAAGTCGCAGGTAAACACTGGTCGGCGGCAACATATGGCAATCCGATTTTTGCTACGGGGTGGGATCAGGCTTCTGCAATTTTGAAAGTTTTTGCGAAAGGCAAATGGCTCACCTATCGCTTGCCCAAAGGCGCACAGACGTTCGATCACGCGTGGAATACCGAATGGATGCGCATTCGTGATGCCCAGACCGAACGCTTTTTAATGGATTTGCACGGCATTTTTTATGAATTGCCTGCGCAAATTTATGACGGAAAGATTTTGCCGATTCGCCCGATCAGCAATCACCTGCGCATTGTGCCGGATTATTGTTACTGGCGCGGCGTATTCGTGATGGGCGGCGACCAAACTGATAATTCATACGGACAACCACAAACAGGTTTATGGTTTGGGCAAGTGGATGATTTGTGGAAGATGGGTAAACCTGCGGGCTGGGGCAGCGTTTGGCACAAACAAAATATCAAAGCGAATGAAGTTTCAGACCCGTTTTTGATGACGGGCTTTGATAAGAAAGCCGTGCACCTCAAACAAACGTCGAATAAAGCCGTTAGCTTCAAAATTGAAGTTGATTTTCTCGGCGATGGAAGCTGGGAAACTTACGACACGATTACCGTGCCTGCGAATAGATATAAACATCATGAATTCCCCATGAGCTTCAGCGCGCATTGGGTGCGCGTGACAACGAGCGAGACCTGTAACGCAACCGTAACGTTTATTTACAGCTAATGAAAAAGCCGATTCCGAATTTGCGGTGGTGGATTGCCGGACTCGTATTTTTGAGTACGGTTATCAATTACATGGATCGGCAAACGCTGTCTGTTTTAGCGCCGCGTTTGACGAAAGAGTTGCACCTTACAAATACGGAATATGGCTGGATTTCGCAGGCATTTTTGATTCCTTACACGGCGATGTATATCGTCGCAGGAATCCTGATTGATCGTTATGGCACAAAGTTGATTTATGGCGTAGCCGCCGCGTGGTGGTCAGTCGCCGCAATGTTGCATGCCATTACAACTTCAGTTTTTGGATTCAGTACGGTTCGGTTTTTATTAGGTACGGCGGAATCCGCAAATTTCGTTGCCGCGCAAAAAGTCGCTGCCGAATGGTTTCCGCCTAAAGATCGCGGAACATTGAACGGATTAGTGCAAGCGGGAACGGTGACAGGCGCAGTCATTACGCCGCCCATCGTGATCTGGATGGCAGATATTTGGGGCTGGCGCTCAGCCTTTTTATTTACAGGCGCATTAGGATTAATTTGGGCTGTCGTGTGGTTTTGGTTTTATCAATTACCAGAACAACATCCGCGTATTTCTGCTGAAGAACTTGCGCTGTTACAAAAAACTGAAACTGTCGCGGCTTCACCTGAAAACGCTGATGCCGGTTTGCAGGAGTGGTTTTACTTTTTTCGCTATCCGCAAACGTGGGGCTTATTGATGGCACGAATTATTTCTGATCCAGTGTGGTGGTTTTATTTATTTTGGTTGCCAAAATATCTTACCGAACAGCAGGGCTTGAGCGAAAAACAAATGAGTTTTGTCGTGTGGATTCCATATTTAATTTCTGATGTCGGTTCGATTGCAGGCGGCTGGTATTCGGGAAAATTGATTGCACGAAAATTCAGCACCGTTGCTTCGCGCAAGCTGGTAATGCTGGTTTCAGCATTGATGATGCCGCTGGGATTATGCTTGCTGCTCAAACCTTCGACGCCATTTTCACTCGTATTGATTAGTCTTGTGCTTGGCGCGCATTCAGCTTGGAAAACAAATCTTGTCACACTTACCGTAGACATTTTCCCGCGCAATGTTGTCGCAACCGTACACGGCATCGTAGCCACAGGCGGCGGCATCGGCGGCGCATTATTCACAAGCATGGCTGGAATGGTGATTGATAAATATTCCTATACGCCGTTGCTAGCGTTGATGGGCGTGCTGCATCCGCTGGCATATTTGTGTATGCGCTGGCTGGTGAATGGCGAAGCGATTGTGTTCAGAGTCCCGCCTTCAGGCGGCAACGTTTGACGTGCAAATATTTCCGCCTGAAGGGGGACTCAAAACGATTTGTTTATGAAGATTACAAAAGTTACAGCCTTTGCGATTAAAATTCCGCGTGACATAACCGAAGCGCGTGGCACTGCGGGTTCGCCCGCTCCTTTGCAAGCAGGCAATTCAGATTATCGTTTCGCGGCGACATATCAAACTTTGTATTCGACGAAGATCGAAACCGCGCTCATCAAAATCGAAACCGATGCTGGAATCATCGGCTGGGGCGAAGCGCAATCGCCCGTCGCTCCTGAAGTCGTTTGTACAATTATCAAAACGATTCTCGCGCCGATTTTATTGGGTGAAAATGCGATGGCGCACGAACGTTTGTGGTCACGCATGTACAACGCAATGCGTGTGCGCGGTCACGTTGGCTCATTTTTACTCGACGCGATTGCGGGCATTGATACGGCACTCTGGGACATCAAAGGCAAGGCATTGAAAGCTCGTGTCTGCGAATTGCTCGGCGGGCCGTTTGTGAATGAATTGCCCGCGTATGTTTCCGGTTTATCGGGCGCAAATGATGAAGCCCGAATTGAGCAAGCGGCTGAATATCAACAGCGCGGCTTCAACGCATTCAAAATATTTATGGATGGCGAGCCTGAAGATTTGTTGCAATTGCACGATGGGTTACGCGAGAAATTGGGCGACAAATCAAAATTGATGCTCGATATTTTGTGGCGCATGGAACAATCCGAAGCGGTACGATTCGGGCGCGAACTGGATGCGCGCAAGGCTACGTGGTTTGAAGCGCCACTCAAACCAGAAGATGTGAACGGTCACGCGCGACTCGCCGCGAGCATTGATACGCCCGTAGCCATGGGCGAATGTTGGCGCACGCGCTGGGAGTTAAACCCATTTTTTGATGCGGGCGCGGTCGATGTTTTTCAGCCTGATATCGGGCGCACGGGAATTACCGAAGGCATGAAACTTTGCGCGTTATCTGAGTTGCACAACGTTCCGGTAGCCTTTCACGTAAGTATCGGCCTTGGCGTTCAGATTGCGGCGGCCTTGCACGTAGCGGCTTCGATTCCGAATTTGATGTTTGTGGAATGTAATCCCAAGGTTTGGCAAGTCGCAGAAAATTTATTGAAAGCCTCCTTGCCCGTTGGTGTTGGTGTAGTCGGAATTCCCGACGGCGCCGGGCTTGGGATTGAAATTGACGAAGAAAAACTAGAACCATATATCTGTTAGGAGCTTTGCTGGGATGAATAATTATGAGGGGATTTTCCCCATTGCACTCACGACCTTTAATGAACAATTTGAAATTGACGAACAGAGTCAGCTTTCGCTCATCAATTATTTGATTGATTGTGGCGTGCATGGCATTGCGATTTTCGGCAACGCAAGCGAAGGTTACGCGCTGAGCGAAGCAGAAAAAGCGCGCTTGATGCCGCTGATTATTAAAGAGGTGCGCAAGCGCGTGCCAGTCTTCGTTTCCACTGGACACACAGGAACGCACGTTGCCGTGGAGCTTTCTAAAGCGGCAGAAGACGCGGGCGCAGATGGCTTGATGATTTTACCGCCTTATTTTCTCAAGCCTTCAGCAGAGGATTTATTTGGCTATTACAAAGCAATTTCAGATGCCGTGAGCATTCCGATTATGATTCAGGATGCGCCTTTATTGACAGGTGTAAACATCGGCGCAGCGCAAATGGCACGAATGGCAAAAGAATGCGCGAACGTCAAATTTACCAAAGTTGAAGCGCCTCCGACCGCAATGAAAGTTACCGAAGTCAAACAGGCAGTTGGTGACACGATGACAATTTTTGGTGGACTCAACGGGCATTTCTTTTTGGAGGAATTACAACGTGGCGCACGAGGCACTATGCCTGGCAGCGATATGATGCCGATGTTTGTTAAGGTTTGGAGGTTATATGAAGAAGGTAAGTATAATGAAGCACGCGCCGAATTTAATCGTCACTTGCCGTTGATCCGTTTTGAGTTGCAACCTGGCCTCGGTGTGTCTGCGATGAAGCTAAACCTTAAGGCAACAAAAATTATCAAACATCGGACTGTGCGACCACCTACGCGTGTACTTGATCCCGTTGGCGTTGAAGAGTTGTTGCAAATTGTTAGTGACCTTTAGTTTATTTAATTTACTCAAATTGCATATTGTAAGTATGCAAATCTGATTTGCGTTTTTCGCTTGATTTAAGGGCGAGCCAATCGCACGAGAGAAAAATTATGAAAGAGTGCAAGTGCCAGTGCGTAAAACGCTCGGAAATCAAACGAAAGAAGGCGTCTGGAATTTTCGTTTGTGTCAGAAGCTTGACCGTAAGGAAGGGCTAGTTTTTCTACAATATTAGCTCTTCCTTACGGTCAGGCTTCTGTCTTGGCGTTACACCACATCTGCAATTGCCTCACAAATCGCGCCAATGTTGTTGTCATTCATCGCAGCCACACAGATGCGCCCGCTGCCAACAATGTACAAGCCAAATTCTTCCCGCAACTTCTTCACTGCTTCAGGACTTAAGCCGGAATAGGAAAACATGCCGCGCTGATTTTTGATGAAGCTGAAATCTTGCTCGACGCCTTTTTCGCGCAACACCGCTACGAATTTCTCGCGCATTTCTTTGATGCGTTCACGCATTTCAGTTAGTTCAGCTTCCCATTGCTGACGCAATTCAGGATCGCTTAAAACCAAATTTACAATTTGCGCTGGATGCGAAGGCGGGCTGGAATAATTAGTACGAATCACGCGTTTGACCTGGCTTAGTACACGCTTTGATTCTTCAGCGCTGCTCGTCAGCACCGTAAACGCGCCAATGCGTTCGCGGTACATCGCAAACGATTTTGAGAATGAACTGGCGATCAAACAGGGGATACTCGCTTTGGCAAAAGCGCGCACCGCGAACGCATCAGATTCAAGTCCGTCACCGAAACCCTGATAAGCAAAATCAAGAAAGGGAATTAGGTTGTGGCCTTGAATTATGTCAATGACCAACTTCCATTGCTCTTCGCTCAAATCCACGCCCGTCGGGTTATGGCAACACGCATGCAACACTACAACACTGTTCGCAGGTAATGTTTTCAGCGTTTCCAGCATTCCGTTGAAATTCAACCCGTGCGTTTCAGCGTCGTAATAGGGATAGCTGTTGACCTTGAATCCGGCGGCTTCAAATAATTGCTGATGATTTTCCCAGCTTGGATTGCTGAGCCAAACTTGTGCATCGGGAAAAAATCGTTTTAGAAAATCCGCGCCAATTTTTAAGGAACCAGTGCCTCCTACGCCTTGCACCGTAACCGCACGACCTTCGGCGATGACTTGCGAATCCGCGCCGAACAAAAGTTTTTGTACTTCTTTGTTGTATGCAGGCAAGCCGTCAATACCCAAATAACTTTTTGTAGTCTCGGACGCGTAATAGCGCGCTTCAGCTTCGCGCACGACTTTCAGCACAGGCACTTTGCCATTAGCGTCCTGATAAACGCCTACGCCTAAATTTACTTTGCTGGGATTCGGATCATTGTTGAAGGCTTCTGTCTGCCCAATGATCGGATCGGGAGGAGCTAATTCGATATGATGAAACGGAGATGTTGCCATAACGTAATTCCTTAATTATCCGTGTGAAATAAAGCAGGAATTATGCGGGCAACGGACGAATGATGCAATGTTGGTTGCCGGATTACCGCAAAAGTCACTATACTTGGCGCTTATGAATTTCACTTTTACGACAACAGGTGAATCGCACGGACGCGCTTTGATCGCTACGATTGAAGGCTTGCCAGCAGGGTTGCCGATTCAGCAAGATTTTATTAATCACGAATTGTGGCGGCGACAGCAGGGCTACGGTCGCGGCGGTCGCATGAAAATCGAAACCGACACTGTGCAAATTTTGTCGGGTGTGCGACACGGGGAAACAATTGGTTCGCCCATTGCGCTGATGGTCGAAAATAAAGACTTCAAAAACTGGCTCGAAGTCATGGCGGCAGAAAAACCAGAAGGCGAAATTGAACGCCCGCGCACCGTCACGCGCCCGCGTCCTGGTCACGCTGATTTAGTCGGCGGGATGAAATATGACCGCCGCGATTTGCGCGACATTCTCGAACGTGCCAGCGCGCGCGAAACGACAATGCGCGTAGCCGTCGGCGCGCTCGCCAAACAATTATTACTCGCTTTTGACGTAGACCTTGCCAGCCACGTCATCGCGCTCGGCGAACTTTCAACTTCAGATCAAGTCGTCAATTTTGAATCAATAAAAGCGATTTATGACAACGATGTTCTGCGCGTTACTAACAAGGAAATCGAAGACAAAATGGTCGCGCGCATTGACGAAGCCAACAAAGAAGGCGACACGCTCGGCGGCATTTTTGAAGTCGTAGCGAAAGGCTTAATCCCCGGTCTCGGTTCGCACACAAGCTGGGCGGCAAAATTAGACGGACAACTCGCGCAAGCTGTAATGTCCATTCACGCTGTCAAAGCCGTAGAGCTTGGCGACGGCGTAGCAAACGCGCTTTTGCCCGGCTCACAAGTTCACGACGAAATTGATTATGACGAAGACGGTTTTGGTCGCACCTCAAATCGCGCCGGAGGTTTAGAAGGCGGTATGACAAACGGTGAAGAATTGCGCGTGCGTGGCTATTTGAAGCCGATTGCTACGCTGCGCAAACGATTGAAGAGCGTCAACATTGAAACGAAACAACCTGAAGAATCTGATTTTGAACGCTCTGACGTAACTGCCGTTCCGGCTGCCGGAGTCATTGGTGAAGCGATGGTTGCCATTGTCTTGGCGCGTGCGATGCGTGAGAAATTTGGTGGTGATTCGCTGAAAGAAATGCAACGGAATTTGGCGAGCTACAAGCAGCAAATTCAGGAGTATTGAGATGGGACTTCCACGTAAGAAAACTTATGTCAGCGTAGAAGCGTATCTAGCCTCAGAACAAGAGCGCCCAACGCGTCGTGAATATGTGGATGGTCAGATTTTCGATATGGCTGGCGCAAGTGCTGCACATAACCGTATTGCAGGAAATATCTACTTGAAACTAACAGCCGCCCTCGCAGAAAAAAAATGTGATGCTTTCATAAGCGATATGAAAGTACGTGTAAGCCCGTTGATATACTACTATCCTGATGTAGTAGTAACTTGCGAATCACTGCCTGATAACGCTTATGCGTGTGAGCAACCTGCATTAATTTTTGAAGTGCTTTCACCTTCCACTGCAAGAATTGATCGTTACGAAAAACTGCGCGAATATCAACATCTGATTGGATTGATTGAATACGCGATTGTTTCTCAAGATGAGATAAAAATTGAATTATATCGCCACGACAATGTCAGCGAACCTTGGCAGTGCGAAATTTATTCAGAGCCTGAACAGGAAATATGTTTTACTTCCGTTGGCGTGAAAATATTAGTTTCCGAAATTTACCGTCGCGTATCTTTTGACGCGGACGTTAACGAATAAGAGAAAATTACATGAGCTTAAAGATTGTGAAATTCGGTGATCCCGTCCTGCAAAAAGAAGGCGAAGAGATCACGAACATTGACGGCGAATTAGCCAAATTTATTGATGAAATGTTCGATACGATGTATACCGCAAAAGGCGTAGGATTGGCTGCGCCGCAAGTCGCACTCTCGAAAAAATTATTTGTGATGGATGTGAGCGGAGGGAAAGACGCCAAAGATCACATCGTGTGCATCAATCCGCAGATCGTAGATTCAAAAGGTTCCATCGTCAGCGAAGAAGGTTGCTTGAGCTTCCCCGGAATTTATTTTGAAGTCGAACGCCCTGAAATCGTCACTGTACAAGCGATTGATGTGAACGGCAAAGAATTTACGTTTGAAGTCAATGGACTGGCTGCGCGCTGTGTGTTGCACGAAAAAGAACATATTGACGGACACGTTTTCATCGAACATCTCAGCCCGCTCAAACGCGACTTAGTGAAGCGCAAAATCAAAAAGAAAATCAAACTCGGCGAGTGGGAGTAATTATGCGCACGCTGGAACGCATCACCATCACAGGTTACAAATCAATTCGAGAATTACGAGACTTTGAGCTTGGCGATATTAATGTGTTGATTGGCGCGAATGGCGCAGGCAAGTCAAATTTTATTTCTAGTATTAAGCTATTGAAAGAATTATCGCGCAAAAGGCTCCAACAATTTGTTGCGAATGAAGGGTTCGCTGATGCTATTTTGCATTTTGGGCGCAAGCACACAAAAGAGCTAAAAATAGGGTTTTGCTTGGGCATTAACTTGGCAGGATATGAATTAACTCTCATGCCGTTAAGGAAGAATACTTTATTTATTCAAAAAGAGCGGGCTACTAACCCGATGAATTCAAATGACTGGGTTGATTATGGCGGAGGAGGGGAAGAGTCGAAATTACTTGATTTGGAAGGGATTGAGCGTTCATTTCTCCCTGATATTTTCGATTTTGTTGAGGTGTATCAATTTCAAGATACAGGTGATGACGCACCAGTTAAGCAACATTGTCATATTTTTGACAATCGTATGCTTAATGCAAATGCCAATAATTTAGCTGCCCTTCTCTACAGATTGAAAAATCATCAGCCCACTTCCTACAATCGAATTATCAAAACAGTTCAATTAGTAGCCCCGTTTTTTGATGATTTTTTATTGTATCCAGAGCCTGATAATCTTGATCGTATTCGTGTTCGTTGGAGACATAAAAAATCCGACGAAAATTGGGACGTATCGCAACTATCTGATGGCACGTTACGGTTCATTTGTTTGACGACTCTTTTACTTCAGCCTAGCCCGCCTGACCTAATTATTATTGATGAACCAGAACTTGGTCTTCATCCTGCGGCGATGGAATTACTCGTTGAAATGCTTCGCAGTGTTGCAACTAAATCGCAAATTATTATTTCGACGCAATCAGTTGAAATGGTCAATCAATTTCGTCCTGAAGAGATCATTGTAGTAGATCGTGAAAAAGATGAATCTGTGTTTCATCGGAAAACTGCTAAAGAATTAGAGCTTTGGTTGGACGAATATACGATGGGTGATCTCTGGCAAATGAATGTGATTGGTGGGAGGCCGTAAGCTGTGGCTAGAGTTTTAATTCTTGCGGAAGGTGAAACGGAGCGGCTCTTTGTCAGAGATATTCTTGCGCCGCATTTACTACCTGCTACTATTTATCCTGAAGTTACGGTAATTCCTACGCGCAAGGTCGCGGACGGCACTGATTTTAAAGGCGGCATTGTTCGCTATGAAAAGATCAAAGGTTTGCTACGCCGATTGTTGTATGACAGCAACGCAGCGATGATTACGACATTATTTGATTATTACGGTTTGCCTGATGACTTTCCTAAACCGCAACGCGGCTCGTGTTATGAACGAGTAAATACGCTAGAAAATTCAGTGAAGCAGGATTTTTCTGATACGCGATTACATCCATTTTTCTTTTTGCATGAATTTGAAGCAATGATGTTTGTTAGCCCTGATGAATTAGTTGGGATAACAAATAGCGCCGACCACTTGCCCGAAATGCAAACAATCAAATCCACTTATCACTCGCCCGAAGAAATAAATGATCATCCTGACACAGCGCCGTCGCGGCGAATCAAGCAATTGATTCCTAGCTATCGCAAAACTGCGCACGGACTTTCGATCATTCAAAATGTTGGGCTGGATAGTATTCGCGTCGAATGCCCGCACTTCAACGAATGGCTGACGAAATTGGAATCGCTAGGGCAACCCTCTACATAAATTATGAACTTAATTTTCATGGGCACGCCTGAATTTGCAGTGCCTTCGCTTAATGCGCTCATCAATGCCGGACACAAAATCTTAGCGGTCTTCACGCAACCGGATAAGCCTGTAGGGCGCAAACAAATCATCACGCCTTCGCCCGTCAAAGTCTTTGCGTTCCAACACAATATTCCTGTGCACCAACCAACAAAATTGCGTGATGAAGCTGCGCGCGCTGAATTGGAGCCGCTTTTTAAACAGGCGGATGCTGGCATTGTAGCGGCGTACGGAAAATTGTTGCCGGAATGGACGCTGGAGGCTCCGCGCCTTGGTTGCATTAATGTGCATTCGTCAATCTTGCCAAAATATCGCGGTGCGGCTCCGATCAATTGGGCGATTGTGAATGGTGAAACTGAAACCGGCGTCACGATTATGCAAATGGACGAAGGCTTGGACACGGGCGCGATTTTGTTGCAGGGGAAATTGGTGATTGGCGCGGACGAACGCACGCCGGAATTAACTGCGCGATTGGCGGAATTGGGCGCAGGATTATTAGTCGAAACACTAGCAAAATTGGAGCGCGGAGCAATTACGCCGCAGCCGCAAAATAATAAAGAAGCCACCTATGCGCAAATTCTCAAGCGCGAAGATGGGCTGGTGGATTGGAATTTGAGCGCTACACAAATTCGCAATCGGATGCGAGGGTTTACACCATTTCCGGGCTGCTACACGATGCTTGGCGAGCAGAAACTTGAAATCGTCAATGCGCAGGCCGAAGCCGCAGAACAAGCGCTAGAACCCGGCACAATTTGCGAAGTAAACAAAACCGATTTTGCTGTCGCGTGTGGTGCAAATTCAAAATTGAAAATTACTGAAGTCCAACCCGCAGGCAAAAAGCCTATGTCCGCACGCGATTTCCTGAATGGCGCGAAATTACAAGTGGGGCAACGTGTAGAATAGGTGTCTCGCCTGTCCGCCTAGGTTTTTATGCGGTACTTCTTAACATTTCTCACGACAGGCAGGATGCCTATCGTACACTTATGAATATTTCGCCCGCCCGCATTACAGCTTTTGAAATCCTTTTGCGCGTTACAACTGAAGACGCTTATGCCAGCAATTTATTGGCGGCTCCACGCTATGATGCGCTCTCTTCAGCGGATCATGGGCTGGCGCATGAATTAACGCTTGGCGTGTTGCGGTGGCAGGCGCGGCTCGATTTTTTCATTGAACATTTTACCAAACGAAAAATTGCCAAGCTTGATGCTGAGGTTGTCATTGCGCTGCGGCTTGGTTTGTATCAGCTTTTATTTTTGGATCGCATTCCTGCCCACGCTGCGATTAATGATTCCGTAAATTTAGCGAAACTGCATAAGAAAAAAAGCGCCGCACCGATGGTGAATGCGGTGTTGCGTGCGGTGCAGCGCGCGGGTGCGGACGAGCTTGCCAAATTAATTGACGCTATCAAAAAACCTGTCGAAAAATTAAGCATCGCTGCTTCGCATCCGCGCTGGTTGTTGGAGCGATGGATTAAGCGCTTTGGCTTTGACGAAGCGCTCGCGCTCGCTACAACTAATAACGAAGCGCCGCGAATGGCTTTTCGCTTTAATCGCAAAGTGCAATCCGAAGTCGAAACACGCGCCTGGTTGCAGTCACAAAACATTGAATTTCGCGCTTCAGCAATTTGCCCCGATGCGTTTGTCATCGAAGCTGGAAAACTTTCGGCTCAATCGGGCGCGATAAAAAATAGCTGGCTCTATTTGCAAGACGAAGCTTCGCAATTGGTCGCACACTTGCTCGCCGAAAATCCAAAATCCAAAATTCCAAATCCAAAATTCCTGGATTTATGTGCTGCGCCCGGCAGCAAAACTACGCTAGTTGCTTCGTTGTTATCTGAAGACGCGATGATTGTGGCGTGCGATTTGTATTTGCATCGGTTGCAAACGATGTGCGAATTGGCGAAGCGGGCAAACATTGCGAACATCAATTTATTGCAACTCGACGCGTCAACATCCTTACCATTTGCAGCAGAAATGAAATTTGATTTTGTGTTGCTGGATGCGCCGTGTTCAGGCCTGGGAACTGTGCAACGGCATCCCGAAATTAAGTGGCGGGTGACCGCAGACAAAATTGGTGAATTAGCAACCTTGCAAAAAATGTTGCTTGGCAATGTCGCTGCGCACGTCGCTGCGCACGGATTTTTGGCATATTCGGTTTGCTCTTCTGAGCCGGAAGAAGGCGAAGCCGTGATCGTGGAGTTTTTGGCAGCGCATCCGCACTTTCAGGATGTGACGCGCGAACGGTTGCAGGCTTTGGGACTTGCGCCAGAAATCTTTACTTTGGCAGCACACGGCGTGCGAACTTTTGCGCAGCGCCATCGCTCCGAAAGCTTTTTTGTTTGCGTGCTGCAAAATCAGGGCTGAAAACGTTTGGCTTGCAGTGGGGATTTTGCCCGACTAAGTTTTTGCATTCCAGTTTTGAGCCGCTCGTTTGCGGATAATTCCACATTTTTCCTATCCTTTTTTTATTTTCCCGACAGGCACAAAATTTGCTGAGTATTTTTATACATCCTTGCGTCGCAAAATGATGCGACAACATCATGGCAATTTTCTGGAGGCAATTAATGAAAAGTGGTGCAAATAATTTGGTCGAAATCAGTGCAGTGAAAAAAACTCCCAAGCAAAAATCAGCTCCAAAACTCGTGGACGAACTTAGCGAAATTGCAGAACCTACGAACTTAATTCAAACAGATTTTCAGCAGGACAATCGCTCTGGTGTGTTGTTGCTGGAAGATTTGTTAGGCATCAAATCTGCGCGCGATTTTGTCCAAACGCTCAAAGCCAAAAATGCAGATACCGGAAAAATCACAGAGCTTTTGAAATACGAAGCAGAATTGGAACGCTTGCAAATTGAGCTCGTGAAAATGCAGCACTGGGTCAGTGAAACAGGCAAGCGCATTGCCATTATCTTTGAAGGCCGTGACGCCGCAGGCAAGGGCGGTTCGATTCGCCGCTTCACCGAACATCTGAATCCTCGCTTGATGCGCGTCGTAGCGTTGCCCAAACCGACGGCGGAAGAAACAGGGCAGTGGTATTTTCAGCGTTACATGAAACAATTACCGAATCGCGGCGAGATCGTTTTCTTTGATCGCAGTTGGTATAACCGCGCCGTGGTCGAGCCTGTGAACGGTTTTTGCACAAAATTGCAGTATGATTTGTTCATGCGCCAAGTGCCGGAATTTGAGCACATGCTTTACGAAGATGGTGTGACGGTAATTAAGTTTTGGTTTTCAATTTCCAAAGAAGAACAGCTTAAGCGTTTTCAATCACGCGGCAAAAACCCGCTCAAACAATGGAAGCTCAGCCCCGTGGACGCCAGAGCGCAGGATATGTGGGATTCGTACACAAAATATAAAGAGTGGATGTTCAGTCGCACGCATACTACGTTTAGCCCGTGGACAATCGTGAAAGCGAATAACAAGCGGCGGGCGCGGCTGGAAAGTATGCGCTACGTTTTGTCGCAGATGGATTACAAAGGAAAAGACAACGCGTGTACCTCGCTGTTTCCTGATCCTGATATCATCACGCGATTCCATCGGTCAGCCGTGAAAATTGATTAAATTGTAAGGTTATTAAGTGCGCGAGAAATAATTTTGTTTCGTGGGCTGAATTATTTCCGCACACAAAAAATGAGTGCGGAACCAACCATAATTGCGAGGACAGCGGCGAGTTCAATGCTGTGTGCCAGATTGAACGAGAATAGCCAGCGTTCAAGCAGCGAAAAGATCATCACTGAAAAACCAAGCGTCAGCCAAAATGTGCCGATCACTAGAATGATGAAGCGCGCATTTTTATTCAGTTGTTTGCGAGCAAGCAGCCGTTGTTTGCCAATCATTTTTTTACAAAAAATCTCGTGTACGCGGCGAAGTTCCGAGTCCTCCCTTGTTTGGAGACTCCACACGCGCACACGAGAAGCTTAAAAAATAGCTATGGTTTTTTGGGGCTGGCTGGAGCAGCGGCAGATTTCGCCGCTTTTACAGGCTTCGCAAACGTGATGTTATTCATCACACTTGTTGCCCCGCATGACTTTGCAATCGAACCCGCTCCGCCTTTACTTCCGGCGTTCGCTGCATTCCCGGTCAAGGTAGCGGCCCCACCACTCACGCTTGCGCTGAGTCCTTGCGTTTTCAGCTTCGGAGCCGCTGCTAAGCGCTGTGTGATGCACGATTGAATATCAGCATCGGATTTGGGGGCTGCTTTCGGTTTTTTCGGGGCAGCCGTTTTCGCCGTTGTCGGAGCGGGTTGCGATTGCAAAGGGGATAGAGGCATTGCCAGAATTGGAGCCAGCGCGCCTCCCCCAAGCACGATCAGCGCAATACTAGCGATACCTCTAAGTGAATATTTCTCGACGTGTTTCATCTGATTCATCTCCTCTTAAATTTTACAGCTATGAAAATTTTAGACGTTCTTAAGAGGGGCAATGCGTGTGCCACAACGACTTGCCAAACGCAGTGCGATTTTCCCTTTAGTTAACTGCAAATTAGCTGACGTATTAAAAAAATAACCAGCCCAAGTCTGTGACATTTATGTACTGCGATATTTATCTGTGACGAAATTGTCTTTACGTATTAGCTCACCTCGTTGTCTCTCTTCCTTAAAAAATTAGTGAATATTTACATTTAGCCCGCCCTGCTCTTGTGGCATAGCGATTGCGATTTGCTCCAGCAACTATGGAGCATTGACAGCAGGCCGTTGGTCGCAAACTGATATTTCGTCGCCCGCCTCATTTTGCCGTTGGGCGGCGTTTTGCCTGCCTGCTGTGTCATCAGATAAAGAGAGACATGAATATTCAGAAGACGCTATTGTATTTAATTATTTTGCCGTTGGCGGCTGGCGTGTTATATGCCCAAACCTCATTGCCTATTGCGCAAAATGCGAATTTAATTCCGCACCGATTGACCTTACAAAAGGCTGAAGAATTGCTGATCCAACGCAATCTCGCGGTAACTGCCGCCAAGTTTCAAATTGATGCGAATCGCGCGGCAAAGTTGATCGCTGGATTTAGGCCAAACCCTACGCTGACAATTGGCGCTGAACAATTCAATTTATCCGGGCGCTTATTCAAAAATATCGCTCGCACAGACTCCAATTCAGCGGCAGCTTCGACGTATACGGTGCGCTACGATCAGTTGATTGAGCGCGGGAACAAACGGCTGTTGCGTACCGAACTTGCGGATTTCCAATTACAGGCCAGCGAAGCGCAAATGCTGGATGCTGTGCGGCAACAGTTGTTGCAGTTACGACAGGCTTTCACTTCCGCCGCACTGGCGCGCGAAAATTTATTGCTCGCGGAAGAAACGCAAAATCAATACGAACAAACGATCAAATTAACGGAAGCAAAAGTTGAGAACGGTGATTTGGCAGGCGTTGAATTGTATCGCGTGCAGGCCGCTTCGTTGCAGTATCAACAAGCCGTGTTGCAAGCACGTACCAGTTATCAGCAGGCGACGCGCGATGTTTTGAATTTGTTGGGAGCGAGCGCCGTTGATGTGCGACCGGGGACGCAAGTTGCGAGCGCAGACAAGAAGCAAGACGATTCTACGCCGCACATAATTAAGGCTTCTTACCAGCCCGACAAAAATTCTGATACTGAATCTGAGAACAACGCCACGCAACTTCTCACGCTAACAGATGCACCACTCGAAATTGTTTTTCAATTAAATGATCGCCCTGTTAATCAATCGCTCGAAGCTTTGCGACAAAGCGCACTGGCGAATCGCCCCGACGTAAAAGTGGCGCAAAATTTATTGGACGCCGCGACCAAAGGAATTGCGTTAGCGCAATCCCAACGCGTGCGCGACATCAGCGTCGGAACGGAATTTCAGCGTATCGGTTCCGATCACACCTTCGGCGTAAATGTTTCGATTCCGCTCTTCGTTAACAACAAAGGCTTGGCGGCTATTTCGCAAGCCGAAGCGCAAAAACAAGCAGCGGCAGCGTTAGTGCGCCAAGCGGAATTGCAAGCCATCGCCGATGTCGAAAAGGCTTATCTCGCTTATCAGTCCGCGCGTCGGACATTGGATATTTATAACGCGAACACGTTAGGACGCGCCGAAAAACTGAAAAGCATTGCGGCCTTTAGTTACAAAGAAGGCGCGATCAATTTGCTGGAGTTGCTCGACGCTCAGCGCACTTACAACCAATCCATCACAGCGTATCAACAAGCCAGAGCTGATTACCAATCGGCATTGTGGCAATTGGAAGCTGCGGTGGGTGGCTCTCTGCCTTAAGAACGCTTTGACTGAGGATAGACAAATGGAAAACGCACAGGACAGTACATCAGAAAATAATTTGGAAAATAACAATTTGCATTTGGATGAACACGAGGATGAACAAAGAGACAATAAATCGAAATTCAATCGTATGCATTTGCTGGGAATTTTAGGCGGGCTTCTGTTGATAGGGGGAGTCGTGTTTTTTCTCGCCGAAAGAAGCTCGGCTTCGACTACAACAGAAAGCCTCGCTAATAAAGAAAATGTGTCGCCGACGAGCAACGAGAAATTGCCGTTTGGAATTGTGACGGCAGAAGAGAATGAAATGCCGCAAATCGCAGTTACTCCTGTCGCACAAAAGACCATTGATATTGCCGAAGAAACGACGGGCAAGGTGGCTTACAACGAAGAAAAAATGACGCCTGTTTTTACTCCTTATGCGGGGCGCGTCGTTGAATTGCTCGCCAATAAAGGCAACTTCGTAAAAGCCGGACAACCGCTCTTAATTATCGAAGCGCCTGAATTAATAGGCGTGCAAAACGATTTATCGTCGGCGCGTTCAGATGAACACAAAGCAAAAATTGCGCTCGACATCGCACAAAAGAATGCTGATCGTACACACCATTTACTCGCCCGCGAAGCGATTGCCGCCAAAGATGTGCAACAAGCGGATTCCGATTTGGAGCGTGCAAAAGATGAATTAGCGCGCGCGCAAGCTGGCGTGAAAATCGTCGAAAGCCGCTTGGCGATGTACGGCAAAAAAGCAGATGAGATAACGAAGACTGCCGAAAGTGGCAAAGGCTTAGATCAACGTGTCATCATTCGCGCGCCAATTTCCGGCACGATTGTTGATCGTAAAGTTGGCTTAGGGCAATACATCAAACCTGACGCGGCAGACGCGATGTTTTTAATTTCTGATCTTTCGACTTTGTGGGTGATGGCAGATGTGTACGAAAATTGGTTGCCGCAAATTCATATTGGCGCGCCTGTGCAAATCAGCCTTGACGCTTATCCAAACCACAATTTCCCCGCGCATATTACTTTTATAAATCCGACGGTTGATCCAGCTACGCGTACATTGCATGTGCGTTGCACAGTGCCGAATGGACAAGGGCTATTGAAACCTGAGATGTTCGCCAAAATAAAAATTGGCGCGGCGATTCCGCAAACCGTCGCAGCAATTCCGACTTCCGCAATTATTTCGCAAGGACAAGATTCTTTTATTTTTGTCGAAGAATCGCCACGTCGCTTTCAGCGTCGCCAAGTGCATCCGGGGCGCGTGTTGCAAGATTTGACTGAAGTTGCTGAGCTAAAGCCAAACGAACGCGTCGTCACACGCGGCGTGATGCTGCTGAATATGCAAATCAAAGCCGAACCTGCGAAGGAAGAGAAAAAATAAAATGTACGTCAGCCTTTGGTCTTTGGCTTTTGATTTCTTACGCAATCACGCAGAAATAAAACAAAGACCCAAGCCCCAAGACCAAAGACCAGATTATGATTCAAAAGCTCGTTTCCTTCGCGCTCAATCAGCCCTTTTTTTTGATTTTGCTCGCGGCACTTTTCATCGCGGCAGGCGTCGCGGCGTTCCGCTCGCTCCCCGTCGAAGCGTTTCCTGACGTGACAGACATTCAGGTTAATATCATCACGCTTGATCCGGGACGCGCCGCTGAAGAAGTTGAAAAACAAGTTACAATCCCTTTAGAAATTGGCCTCAGCAGTATCCCGCATTCGATCCGAATGTTTTCGCATACACAATTTGGTCTGTCGTTTATCGTGATTACGTTCGATGAACAAGTCACTGATTATTTTGCGCGGCAGCAAGTGCTGGAGCGTTTGCAAGGCGTCGAATTACCGCCGGGAGTGCAAGCTTCGATTGGGCCGTTAGCCACGCCCGTAGGCGAAATTTATCGCTATCGTTTGAAAAATGATGCGATGACGCCGATGGATTTGCGCACGATTCAGGATTGGACAGTTGAGAAACAATTGCGCACCGTGCCAGGCGTCGCGGACATCGTGACGTACGGTGGATTCGTCAAGCAGTATCAGGTCGAGCCTGATTTTGCGAAGATGAAATCGTACGGCGTCACGTTGCAACAGCTTTCCAACGCGCTCGGACGCGGTAATGCGAATGCAGGCGGCAGCTATGTCGAAAAAGGTGAACAACAATTTTTGATTCGCGGCATAGGCTTGCTGAAATCGCCTGACGATATTGGCAACATTGTTGTCACGCAACATGGCGGAACGCCGCTCCTGATTAATCAAATTGCCAAAATCGAAATCGGCAACGTGCCAGTACAGGGAATTGTCGGGCAGGACAAAGATGATAACGCCGTCAATGGCATTGTGCTGATGCGCAAAGGCGAAAATCCTTCGGAAGTTCTTAAAGCACTTAAAGAAAAAGTTGCGGCGCTGAATAAATCCGGCTTGCCACCCGGCGTCCAAATCACTCCGTTTTATGATCGTACCTGGTTGATTGATACGACAATGAAAACGGTCTTCAAGAATTTGGCGGAAGGCGCAATGCTCGTAACATTCGTGCTGCTGTTATTCCTCGGCAATTTGCGCGCGGCTTTAATTGTTGCGTTGATGATTCCGTTGTCATTGCTGGCGACATTTTTAGGCTTGAGTCTGCGCGGTATTCCGGCGAATTTGCTTTCGCTCGGTGCGATGGATTTCGGCATTATTGTAGACGGCGCGGTGATTGTTGTCGAAAATATTTTCCGCGAATTATCTGAACATCCGACGCGCAAAGGCAGTAAGCCAAATCTCGTTAGATTGCGCGGCATTATTAGCCACGCTACAGCGGAAGTTGGGCGTCCGACATTTTTCTCAATGCTCATTATCATTACCGCGCACCTGCCGATTTTTACGTTGCAACGTCACGAAGGCCGTATTTTCGCGCCGATGGCGTACACCGTGACTTCGGCATTGATTGGCTCGTTGTTGTTTTCGCTCACACTTGTGCCGCTGCTGTGTTACTTCCTGCTGCGCAAGCGACTTTCTGAAAAAGAAAATTTTGTCGTGCGTTTTTGCAAAGGAATTTATCGCCCTGCTTTGACGTGGTCACTAAATCATCGCGTCATTGTGATTGGCACTGCGATTATTTTGCTGCTTGGCAGTTTGAGCCTTGTGCCTTTGCTTGGCAGCGAATTTTTGCCGGAACTCAACGAAGGAACAATTTGGGTAAATGCAGTTTTACCCGCCGGAATTTCGGTCGAAGAAACGAAACGATTGATGGCAAAAGAGCGCGAATTGCTGGGACAATTTCCTGAGGTGCGCTCTGTAATTTCCAAAGCCGGACGCCCTGAAGACGGCACTGATCCCAAACCGATCAACATGACGGAAACGTTCGTAGATTTGCAGCCGCCCGAAAAATGGCGCAAAGGCGTAGACCGCGAAAAATTGATTGAAGAAATGGACAACGCGCTGGAAGCGATTCCTGGCATTGAGCCAAGTTTTTCGATGCCGATCCGCGACAATGTATTGGAAAGCATTTCGCAAATTGACGGGCAAATTGTCATCAAAGTGTTTGGCGAAAACGGCGATGTGTTGCGCGAACAAACGCAAAAAATTCTCGACACGATCACACCGATCCAAGGCGTAGCCCGCGCTTTTATTGATCGTTACGGCCTTGTGCCGCAATTACAAATTGAAATTGATCGCGGGAAAGCTGCACGTTACGGCTTGAACGTTGCGGATATTCAGGACGTAATTGAAACTGCGCTGGGCGGCAAAGCGGCGACACAAATTTGGGAAGGCGAGCGCAAATTCAATATTGTAGTGCGCCTGAGCGAAGATCAGCGCCAAATGGATAACATCAAAAAAATCCTTGTGGATACGCCCGATGGTCAACGGATTCCGCTCGAAGATTTGGCTGACATTTCTGTCAAGCAAGGCAGCATGAATATTAGCCGCGAGTCTGGTTTGCGCGTAATGGCGATTGGCGTATTTATTCGCGGGCGCGATATGGGCAGCCTCGTCGCCGAAATGAAACAAAAAGTTGGCAAAGCGGTGGTATTGCCGCCCGGTTACAACGTGACGTTCGGCGGCGAATTTGAAAATCAGGAACGCGCGATGAAGCGGTTGGCGCTGGTAATTCCTGTCAGCGTGTTGTTGATTTTTGCCTTGCTCTTCAATGCGTTTGGTTCGGCAAAAAGCGCGTTTTTGATTTTGCTGAATGTTCCATTTGCGATCATCGGCGGCATTGTTGCCTTGCTCGTGACGCATATCCCGCTCAGCGTGTCCGCTGCAATTGGGTTCATCGCTTTGTTTGGGCAAGCGGTGCTCAACGGCGTTGTGATGGTGAGTTATTTTAATCAATTGCGTGAGGGTGGTATGCGTACTTTCGATGCCGTGTTGCAAGGTGGGTTGGTGCGACTGCGCACAGTAATGATGACCGCGCTTTTGGCAATGCTGGGATTATTGCCGATGGCGCTTTCGCACGGCATTGGGTCAGAAACGCAAAAGCCGTTAGCAGTCGTGATTATTGGCGGTTTAATTTCAGCTACGATTTTGACTTTGATCGTATTGCCGACGCTGTATTTGGTGTTTGAAGGGAAAAGCGATGTGCTACCGCCTGTGCAAAAATTGCCATCGCAAGCAGAATTGGATAATACTTTGCACGCAGAATCTACCGTTGTTATGAGCTAAATAAACCCTGGGAGCGCACGCGGCTCGCGTGCTGAGGCTAACGGCAGAAATTTACTGCGATGAAAAGATTTGTTCCATTAACCTCAGCACGCGAGCCGCGTGCGCTCCCAGAAGGAAATAATTATTGTTCTTCCGTTTCTTCTTCGCTGGGTGCTTCTTCTTCTGGCACTTCATCTACAACTTCATCAGAAGTATCTTCACTACTGAATTCAGCCGTTTCTTCTGCGGCAGCTCCTTCTATCACTTCAGCTTCAGTGGAGTCTTCTGATGTTGCGGCTTCATCAACGGCGGACTCATCCGTGACAGATTCTTCGTCACCGCTTGTTTCGGCGGAAGTATCATCAGCGCTTTCCGCTTCGGTTGTTTCTTCGCTCGCTGCGTCAGCTTCGCTATCATCTGAGCCGCCGCCGAGACCGAACGCGCCCAAAACGCCAGACACATCCAAGCCTACGCTTTTAAGGCCGTCCACAACTTTTTCCTGGATATTTTCTTTTTGATCTTCGCCGAGCGACGAAGCGGCATCGGCTAGTTTACCGAGCAACCCTTTTTCTTCGGAGCCTTCTTCGCCAGTTGCCTGACCAAGGACAGAATTCAACGTATCTTTCCAACTCATAAAATAAACCCTTTCCGGTTCGAGCCTAAGAAAATTAGGATACTACTTGTTTTAGAGAATGAGAGAGTTCGAGAACAAAAGCGGAGCAAATTTGATGCCATAGAGATGCTAAAGTACTGGCAACGAGTGCTTACGCGCAAAATTATGATTTATGGAATGTTCGAGCATTACCTGCCGCGCAGAATTCGTGACAGTTTTGCTGTGGAGTACAATGGATTAGCAAAACTGTCACATGGTTTGACTTTATTTTTCCTCTTGCTGCGATTTTGCCCGGCATCAAATTTGCACAAAGCTGGAACGATTACGCGGGAAAAAATCCATTTTCAATATTTAGAAAGGCTCAATGCCAGCTTTGAAATTACACACCAAAATTATTTTGCTGATGGCGGTCATCACGATTGCTGTGATGATCGCTACGGTCTTGTTGGTGAGCGTTCGCATCGTGGATTTGGTGCAAAGCGACGAACGTGATTTGACGCGTTTGCAAGCCATCAGCTTGGCGGAGCAAATCAATTTGATGTCTGTGCCACGCGATGAAGATGATTTGATTCGCGCTGTCGCTCAAACACGTGGCGCGGGGCGCAATATTGTGGCCGTTCGTTTTTGGGAGCGCGACGGCGATACTTTCAAGCAGCATTTAGCTTCGACAGGCAGTTCGCCGCCCACAGAAATTAATGACGAAGTGAAAACAGCTTTGGTGCGTGCGCCGAAAACAGTTGCGATGGAAAATTTTTCGGAAACGGCAGAACATCGCTATCGTGTGTTTGCTCCGATCTTGGAAAAAGGACAAGTGCGCGGCGCAGTCGAAATCGAAGAGCGACTGGACAACGTTTCGTCTATCGTCGAACGATATGCGTTGCACACGTTTGTTCTGATTTTGCTGGCGATTGGCGTGATGACATTTGCCATTTGGCTGACGTTGCGCTGGTTCGTCTATCGCCCATTAGAAAAATTGTTAGCAACGATGGCACGCACCGCGCAAAGCCAAAACGAAGGAATCACAGATAACGAACTGGATCGCGCCGAACGTGAATACCTGCGTATGTTGGAACAAGTACAGGAATTAAATACTGAGCGCGAGCGGCAGCAGGAAGTTTTGCGCGAACGCATTCAAATCGCTACGCTGGAATTGCAGCAGCGCAATGAACAGCTTTCTGCGGCGAATCTGGAATTGTGGGAAACCTCGCGCCGCTTATCACAACTTGAGCGCTTAGCCGTAGCCGGACAAACCGCTACGCAATTCGCCCACGAAGTCGGCACACCGCTGAATATCATCAGCATTCATCTGGAATTATTACAGGAACTTTTGCGCGATAATGTGGATGCCCGCAAACGCACAGAAATTATTGGCGAGCAAACAGAGCGCATAGAACGCATTGTACGGCAAATGTTGGATCGCACACGTGCCGCCAAGCCTGAATTGGAACTGACCGATTTGTTTATGATTATTGAGCGTATTTGCGATGCGACCGAGCCAACCTTGCTCACGCGCAAAGTCGAATTAGTGAAAATGCTCGATACGTGCCGCCCGCACATTTTGGCGCACGGGGATTTATTGCAGCAGCTTTTTATCAATCTCATCAATAATGCAATGGACGCGATGGCTACGGGCGGCACGTTGACGATTGCGGGCAAGTGCGAAAAAGAATCCGTTGTCGTCACGATCTCGGATTCAGGTTGCGGTATGGCTTCAGAAACAATGGCGCGTATTTTCGAGCCGCTTTATACAACGAAAGAGCGCGGACGCGGAACGGGCATTGGCTTAGTTGTCGTGAAGCAAATTATGCAGGAATTACAAGGCGAAATTGTGGTGCAAAGCGAATTACAACACGGCTCAGAATTTCGCTTAACGTTCCCAGTTTGGCACGAGGTACACGCATGAAAAAAATTTTAGTCGTGGATGATGATCGGCAATCGTGCGAGGCCTTGCGCGAAATTTTGCAGGCGCAAAGCTGGGAAGTCGAAACAGCGCAAGCGCCGCTCGAAGCTTTGCGAATATTTGAGAAAAATAAATTTGACCTCGTTATCAGTGACATCAATCTCGAAGCCGCACAATCTGGCCTTGATCTACTGGCCGATTTGCGCGCGCATTGTCCTGTTATTCTGATCACCGGATTCGGCACGCTTGAAACCGCGATTGAGGCTGCTAAACGTGGCGCATACGATTTAATTTCCAAGCCATTCAAGGTCAAAGATGTGCTGGCGATTGTGCGGCGCGCGCTGGAACTCGGCGACAGCAAACCGAATGAATTGCCGGATGTCAAAGCGTTGCCAGACAAGACGCGTTTGATCGGACGTTCGCCGAAAATGCTGGAGTTGTACAAAGAAATCGCGCGCGTGGCTCCGTCGAAATCTACCATTTTAATCGTAGGCGAATCAGGGACGGGCAAGGAATTAGTTGCGCGCTCGATTCATCAACACAGCACGCGCGCGCAAGGGAATTTCCTGCCTGTGAATTGCGGCGCGATGACAGAGACCTTATTGGAAGCAGAATTGTTTGGTTACATCAAAGGCGCGTTTACAGGGGCTGCGATGGATCGGCGCGGTTTGTGGGAAGAGGCTGAAGGCGGCACATTATTCCTTGATGAAATTGGTGAAACCAGCCCCGCGATGCAGGTGAAATTATTGCGCGCGTTGCAGGAAAAAGAAATTCGGCGCGTGGGAGCTACGAGAAATTTGCGCGTAGATGCACGCGTTGTCGCGGCCACGAATCGCAATCTGGAAGACGAAATTGCGCAGAAAAATTTCCGCGAAGATTTGTTTTATCGGCTTAGCGTCGTTACGTTGCAGGTACCCGCCTTGCGCGAGCGCCGCAGCGATATTCCCCTGCTGGTAAATAATTTTTTGCGGAGCGCGATGGAAAATGCAGGGAAGGCGGGGCTACGATTTGCCGAAGAAACGATCAAGATTTTGGTCGCGTATGATTGGCCTGGTAATGTGCGCGAATTGGAATCTGCGATTGAATTCGCCGCGTTATATGCGCGTGATGAAATTATTAAGCCCGAAGATTTGCCGCTGAAATTACAATCTGTCGAAGTGCGCGAAGCAGCGCAGCGCTCTCCGTTAGCCGCTTTGTTTGATGATTTGCCGACGTTGGAAGAATTAGAAGGGCGTTACTTGTTACACGTTTTAGAAATTGTCGGTGGCAGCAAAGCGAAAGCTGCTGCGGTAATGGGCGTAGATCGCCGCACTTTGTATCGGATGGCTGAGCGGTTGAAAATCAAAATTAATGAAACTGAAAACGAAACAGATATTCCAGCTTAATGCTTAGTTTCTTACATGATCACTAAGATAGAATTTATAGTGTTGGAATGTTTAGCGGGTTGCTTCCCAATTTCCGTTGAACGCCGCTTGGCCTTGCTGTGTCCCGCCCCAGCGCCCCTCGACGAGTGTCCGCTCATCCTGAGAGAGAACAATTGAATAAGACGATGTCGATAACTGAGCATCCTCTGATGCCTTAGCAACCTCGAATCCTTCGATTATAATATGCCGATTTCTATCAACATATTGTCCCTTAAATTTTTCTGTCCCAATTAACTCATTGTTAAGACGCCAAGTGAAAACTCCTTGTAGTGCGAGTCCCTCAGCAGTTTCCTCTTGTGAAGTGAATTTAAGTTTAGAATTACTATAGTCGTTTCCTTCTTCATCAATTGCATTGTGAAGCGTCCACGTACCATAAGTCAGGTTAGGACGATTGGTAGTGGCAGTTGCACTGTTTAGCAGGGAAGCTTGATTTGTTCCAGTGGCAGGCGTAGGCACGTTTTCCGCCCCTCCCATAAACGATCCCGCAACAAGTATTACGCCAAAAAAACTTAATAGCATTTGGCGTTTGATAGAGCTAAGCGCGGGGATTTCCATCCCAAAAGCTTTTAGTCCTCCACCAACAATCGCCGCAATAATGCAGCCGATTCCTATCGTAAGAATAGTAGTGTTCATGATTGTGTCTCCCTTTGGATCAAGTCGCACTCTCGTAGCTTATTTTTCTTCCGGCGCGATGTAATTTGTCGTTACGAGTGATTCGTAATCCTGATATTTGCCTGCCGTAAAATCTGTCAAAAATAATGGGACACGTTGCAAAAGCGAAATAAACATTTGCCCTGAACCACGTGCGGGATGACGGACGCGCGAAGTCACAGAGCGAATGAAAACACTTTGTTCATGGATCGGCAATTTCTTGACGTTTTCGGCAAACGCATCAAACACGCGATACTGAAATAAATATTGCTCAACGTTAGAGGTGTAAATCGTCGTCACTTTTAAATTGTATTTGCGCAAATAATCGCCGACTGCCGCGAATGCTTTTGTCCCTGCAAAATTTCCTGTAACGGGAATCAATAAATTTTTTGCCTGCAACCCGCGCACAAAATTGTAATCGTCATCGCTGCCCAAAAAATTGCCTTGTTGGCCGTGCGAATCCGTTTGCCCCAGAATTTCATTTAGCGTAGGGAAATACATGCTCCGATAACCATTTTTTAGCTGGTAGGAAATCCGCAATCCATTTTCCTTGAAATTGCTCATTATGGTTTCAAGCGCCTGATTTTCTTCAGTTGTCAGCGTGATCAAATAATCTTTCTGAATAACTTTGCGAATCTCAGTTAAGTTTGCGGCGTAATATTTTTCGTCTAGGGGAGTCGTGCTGAAATATTGCAATAAATCGCTGAGCGGCGCATTGCTGGCAGGCGCTTTGCCTTTGCCGAGCGGAATGCTGAGCCAACGCGACAAATATTCTGCGCGTGTGGGCGCGAGTTGAAACAGTGCTTTATAAGTCAAATGCTGTACTTGCGCCAATCCGCGCAAATCAATGATGAAAGCGACGCGCGGACGTGTCTTGGCGATGTATGTGAAATTTTGCTCTGGCCCGACGCCGATATATACACCGTTTGCTGCGTTCAACTCTTTCAGCTTGTCCACCACCGTCAAATATGACATTTCGTTTGACAGCAAATTGTCGGAATGAAATTCGCCACTCGGTTCAGAAAATTCGCGCACGATGCGGGCAAATTCTGTTGTCGGTAATTTTTCAGGGAAAGTGAGAGTTGGAGCCGTTGCAGGCGCAGGTTTTGTTTGGGCAATGGCTGTGAAAAGTAAGACGCAAAACCAAACGAACAAAGAGGCGAAACGGTGCAATTTCATAACGTCCTTTCAATTTTTTGACGTGGAGCAAGCTTGACAGTCGCTTTGTTTCGTGAGAGCAAAGGCATTGTAGGTTAATTCTGATTGGAGTCCAACTGCATGCGATATTTTCCCCGCCACGGCCTTAACGTCCCAACCGTAACAATTGTGGATGATGGTGGCAAAATTCTGGAACAAGAACAACGCAAAGTTATTCGCCACGTTATTCAAAACGGCTTTGGCGCGAATGTGATTTTTGGCAACGGCACAACCGGCGAATGGAATCGGTTGCGCAACGAAGAACGCTTACGCCTGATCGAAATTACGATTGATGAAGTTGGCAAAAGCGGACGCTGGGCCGTGGTTGGCGCGAAACAAAACGTCGAAGCCTGGGTCGGCGTAAATGGCGTGACGCGCGCCGAAGTGCTGACGAATCTGGACGCCGCGATTCAACTCAAGGCTGATGCCGCTGTCATCGCTCCGTTGGCGATCAATGATTTGCACGAAGGCGACATCGTACGATTTTTTCAGCGTGACGTGAATCATTTGCTCGAAGCTGCGCGCACGGCTATGCCCGTGTTTTTGTACGACAATGCAGACATCAATGCGCCGCAATTTTCACAAACAGACAATGCTCACATTCGCACGCACATCGTCAAAGAATTGAGCCGCTTGCCGTGGATTGCAGGGCTGAAAGTTTCTGCTTCGCGGCGCGTGCTGGGCAATTACACAAAAGCCGCGCTGCATTTCAAACAACCCGGCGAATTCGGAATTTATATTGGCAACGCGATGCTGATTTTTGATTGGTATCATCCGAAACGCGGGTTAGTAGGGCGGTTACAATCCGGTTTGAACGAATGGCTGCTCAACGACGCGCTGCCCATTGGCGTAGTCGCTGGTCCCGGCAACGTTTTGCCGCGCGAATGGCACAAGTCTTGGAACGTTTGCTGGGCAGGCGATGAGGAATTGATGGACAATTATTTGGAACTTTGTCAGGCTTTCGAGGCGATGACTTCGTTTGGCGGTTCGGGTGGACAATATGTCGGCAAAATGTTAGCGAGTTTGAAATACGCGTTAGAGTTGGATGGCGTAATTTCCAGCAGCCACGTTTGCGCTGGCACACAATCTTTGACGGCGGAGGATAAAGAGGTTTTTAGCGCGGCGTGGCAGGATTTGCGGGCGCGGATAAAGACGACGACGAATCCTTTGTGGCAGACACAGCGCGTCTAAACGGCATTTGTAAAAGCCCGATTAGAGTTTGTTGTTGTGCCTCGTCGAATCCATTTAATCCGAGCGCAACACGTGTTTCATCGCCGCGCAAATAAAACGTGCGCGCAATGCGATCCCACCACGAAAAAACACTCCCATAATTGCTGTCGTGTTCTGTTTGCAGACGCGAATGATGCACGCGATGCAATGCGGGTGTCGTAAAAATCACGCGGAGCAGGCGCTCAATCGAAGGCGAAAGGTTAATATTACTGTGCTGAAAATAAATGGCGGGCAACAAAATCGCTTCATACAAAACGATTTGTAAAAACGACAAACCGAACAACGGAATCAGCGCCATTTTTAGCATTGCAGAAATCATGATTTCAATCGTGTGAAAGCGCATAGCCGAGGTCACATCCATTTCAGCATCACAATGATGCACACGATGAAAACGCCATAAAAAACTGATTTGATGATTCATCCAATGCCAGATATACATCCACGCATCCAACCCTAAAATCGCCAATCCAGCTCCTGCCCATTGTGGCAACGGCAGTTGATATAATAATCCCATCTGATTTGCCGACGCCCACTCGCAAATTTGCACAATGACCGCGCTAAATAAAATCGTCGTTAAAAACGAATTGCCAAATCCTAACAGTAAGTTTTTCGCCGCGTGTTGATACCGCTGGTTTCTGTTTTGGGCAAAGGGGAGCCAGCTTTCCAGCAACCAGAAAATAACGAGCGAAGTAAATGTCACTATTTTTTGCATTACAACTGGGTCAGGCATGATTTTTCAACGAGACAAAAATGAGCATGAAAATTAGCGAATAATGAATTACCACGTTGAGGTTAGGTTTAGTGTGGGTATAATTCAACTCGTATTTTCCCAAAGAAGGCTATCAGGAATTGCTTATGGCTGAAGATTATAATTTATATCCATTTCACGTCTTTCGCCTGGTGGCGCAGCTTGGCAGTGTAACGCGCGCAGCGCAGCAACTTTTCATCAGTCAGCCCGCCGTCTCCGCGCATTTGAAAACCATTGAGGCGCGTTATGGCGAAGCGTTGTTTGAGCGCACGCCGCGCGGGATGAAATTGACGGCGGCGGGCGACGCGCTTTATGCACACGTTGGGCGCTTGTTTGCATTGTACGAAGGCGTGACGACCGCGATTGATGAGGTGCGCGGTAAGGTCAGCGGCGAAATTGTAGTCGCTGCGTCAAGTACGCCGGGATCATATTTACTGCCGAAAATTCTCCAAAAATTTCAGCAGCTTTACCCTGACGCGCAACCTGTTCTGAAAGTCAGCGACAGCGCCAAAGTTATTGGCTGGCTGCACGATTTTCGTGTGCCAATTGGCGTGGTAGGAGAAATTGCTTGGACGGATGATTTAGCAGCAATTGCAATTGCTGCGGATCGCTTACAGTTGGTAGTGGATGCCGAAAACTCACTGGGGCGAGTGCGCCAACTCAAAGCCGCTCACTTGCAAAATCGTACATTATTTTTGCGTGAACAAGGCTCCAGCACGCGCGCCGGAGCGGTTGCTTTACTCGGCGACTTAACGAATAGCTTTGCGCGTACAATTGAAATCGCAAGCACTGAAGCGATCAAACAATCGGTAGCGGCGGGCTTGGGCGTAGCCGTGCTTTCGTCGTGGACTACGAAATTAGAAGAACAAGCTGGTTTATTGCGTCCTTTGAAAATTGGGAACTTGCAACAGCCGCGAAAATTCTATGCTGTAAAACGAAGAGATCGGAATTTGACGGGCAGCGCCGCTGCGATGTGGAATTTATTAGTAAGCACTAAAACCAGTACGCGAATGTGAGTGAGTGCTTCTCACGTAAGAGGTGCAGTTGGTAACACTCAGACAACTATCCAATGTGTACTCGTTCACACTCGCGTACTGTTATCCGCACTATGAATTTGATCTGGATATTGTTCCGCCAGTCGTTGCGGTTGCCCGCCATTCTTATAACGGAAATCGCAATGCGTCGCACCTAAGGCGATTGAACCTGTGCGACGCAAACCTTGCTTGCCTTTGTCACTGATCACGTCATCAACCGCGCACATATAAGGCACAACATCCATCGCATCATATTTGGCAGCAGAATGACAAATCGCGCATGATTTTACGTTGTAGCCCCAATCGAAATCTTCACCCTCAACAACTTCAATTATATCTTCGCCCGGTTGCGCATTCGTTTGAGATTCCTTTGCGATGATGGCGAACTGCGTAAGTTTTTCCTGCAACATTTCCGCTGTTTCTGGTGGAACTTGAATCGGCGCTCGCATCAGGCCGTTAATCATTGCGCTGCCAAAGGCGTGAGCGTTTACACCGCGTTGTTTTAGCGCAAGATACAAAGACAAATTTACGTTACAGGTAAAGAGCGCAGGCGCAAAAGGATGTTCTGGTTTGTCCACGTATGCCATTGTCGGCAACATCGCGTCAAAAGTTGTTGCGGCTTCGGCAATGATGGTTTCAGGATCAGTTGCAAAGCGGCTTGATAATTTCGTCAGGCGAATATTGGCTGCGTCAAAATATTTTGCTTTTATCAATTGTTCGTTTTCTTGTCGGGGCATAAGTGTTTTTCTCTGGGAGCGCAAGCGGCTCGCTTGCCACAACGCACGAAGTGCCGTTGTATTTCTCGCGCAAAAAATTCTTTACCTTGTAAGGTGTCTCATTCGTAAGATTCGGCGGCAACGCTCGCGCTCGCCGCTGGCAAGCGCGCCGCTTGCCAGCGGCGAGCACTTGCGCTCTCAGCTATCTACGGCCTTTCGCTTGTTTGATCCAATATTGAAATTCGTCGGCGTGGACTTCGTAGTCAATCTCACTGACACGCGCCTGCATTCGTTCTGACGCGTCAGCTACGCCTTTGTTGTAAATGCTGGGGCCAATTTCTTCAAGGATGAAATTAAGTAACGCGCCCGCACCAAGATTGCCGAGCGGCTCATCCATATTTACTTCAAAATATTTTTGCAGTGATTCGATAGCGGTTTGCCGCGCTTCTTTAGAAAGTTCGATAGACATTGTCTTGATGAAGGTGTGAGAACCCAGAGCGGTAGCGACGGGCGCATCCATTGCCCCCCGCTACCGCTCTGGGTTCTCACAGTTAGTTGCTCGCGCTGTCAGCTTTGTTCAGCCGATTTGGATACAGCGGAAAATTTGCGGTTAATTCTTTGACGCGGGTAGAAACTTCTTCGCGGACGCTTTCGTCATTTGGTGCGCTCAGGACTTCGGCGATTAATTGCGCAATGGTTTTCATCTCTGCTTCTTTCATTCCGCGCGTAGTCACTGCCGGAGAGCCAATGCGGATGCCGCTACCTTTCATCGGTGGGTTTTGATCGAACGGAATCGAATTTTTATTCACTGTGATGTGCGCAGCGTCGAGCGCTTTTTCTGCGTCTTTGCCGAATAATCCTTTACTGAATACATCCAGCAAAAATACGTGATTGTCCGTGCCGCCAGACACGATACGGAAGCCCGCTTCGCCCAAGCTATCGGCCAGTACTTTGGCGTTTTTGCGAACTTGTTGCTGATAGGTTTTGAATTCGGGCTGGAGCGCTTCTTTAAAGGCTACGGCTTTGGCGGCGATGATGTGAACGAGCGGGCCGCCTTGAATGCCTGGGAAAACGGTGCGGTCAATATCTTTGGCAAATTGTTCTTTGCACATCGTGATGCCCGAACGCGGGCCACGCAATGTTTTGTGCGTCGTAGTCGTCACAAAATCCATGTGCGGGAAGGGCGAAGGATGTTCGCCTGTTGCGACTAATCCGGCAATGTGTGCGATGTCTGCCATACACAAAGCGTCTACGGATTTAGCAATCGCTGCGATGCGTTCAAAATCAATGATGCGCGAATATGCCGAAGCGCCGCATAAAATCAGCTTAGGTTTATGTTCCTTTGCCAATTGTTCCATTGCTTCGTAATCAATTGTCTCATCTTCTTTTTTGACGCCGTAGGGAACAATCTTGTAGCTCTTGCCAGAAAAATTCAGCGGGTGTCCGTGCGTCAAATGTCCGCCGTGCGAAAGGTCAAACCCCATCAACGTGTCGCCGTAATTCAAGACGGACAAATACACCGCCATATTCGCTTGCGAACCAGAATGCGGTTGCACGTTGACGTGTTCGCAGCCGAATAATTCCTTGGCGCGTGCGATGGCGAGATTTTCGACTATGTCGGAATATTCGCAACCGCCGTAATAACGTTTGCCCGGATAACCTTCGGCATATTTGTTAGTGAAGGTCGAACCAGCGGCTTCGAGGACAGCTTCAGACGTAAAGTTTTCAGAAGCAATCAACTCAAGGCCATCTTGTTGGCGACGCGTTTCGTCTTGAATAGCCTGATAAATTTCAGGATCAGATGCGGCAAGATTTTGATAGTAATTCATATAAAATTGATGAGTGATGAGTGATAAGTGATAATACAAGGCTCATCATTCATCACTCTATTCCTTTTCCAATTCGGCGATTTTCTCGATGCGGCGTTCGTGACGTCCGCCCGCAAAATCGGTGGTTAAAAATGTCTGCACGATTTCTTTAATTGCCTCTGGCGAAGTTGTGCGCGCTCCGACCGCGAGGATGTTAGCGTTGTTATGTTCGCGCGCCAGTTCCGCCGTGTCTTTATTCCAGGCCAAGGCCGCGCGCACGCCGTCAATTTTATTGGCAGCGATAGAAACGCCGATGCCTGTGCCGCAAATCAGGATGCCGCAGTTTGCTTCCCCGCTGACGACTGCGTGTCCGACGCGCGCCGCGAACTCTGGATAATCAACCGATTCCGAAGCAGAATTCGTTCCTAAGTCTTCGTACTGGATGCCCATTTGATCAAGCTGTTGCTTAATCATTTCTTTTTCGTCGTATCCGGCGTGGTCGCTGCCAATAGCAATTTTCATAATTGTGAGCTTGCAAAAAAATTCGCTTATCGTTTCAAATAGCGTAGTGATTGCATTACTTTTAATGCTTCCTGACGCGTGATTGACGTGCTTTGCAGCGAATAAAACATTTGATATTTCATACCCTTCGGCTGAAATTGACGTTTGCTGCCAATCCATTCAGCAAAAACGGATTTATCTTCATCAATTCCAACTGTGATCGTTCCTTCAAAATAAGGATTGTGGCCTTTGATATTTTTTTGGGTGTCTACGCTGCCGATGCCATCATTCGCTGCCTGAATTCTAAATTCTTTTTTCCCTTTGCTGTAAATCAAATTGTAGAACCCCACACCCGGAGCCGACTCCACGGTTTCGATAGTGACGTCGGCTAATTTGTATCCGGCAGGGATAAAGGTCGGAACGGCAATCGCAGTTTTCAACTTTGCCAATTTGGCTTTGTGCTGCTCTGTTAGCTGCGCCGCAGTTCCATCTGAATAAGCTTGTGCTGAATAAGCTTGTGGCTGCGCCGATAGAGAAATAGGTAGGCAAAGCAATAAAGACAACCAGGTGGCAGCGATAATTGCTTGGCGGATTAGTTTTGTGAACATTACGTGAAAATAGTTGAAGGTTTGCGTTCCCAAAAATTATCTGCGATCTTTTCGAGGCTTCTAAAAAATTATAGTACCTTACGATCCAAAAAAAATCCAAACGTTGAAGATTGCGGATTGTGGATTGTGGATTGCGGATTTAAACCAAAAGAAAATGCCCCAGGAAAATCACCTTCCGACAACATTAAATTTTTTCTCCCGGCTCCCGACTCCCGACTCCCGACCTTTCTTACCTATTGTTTTCCTCTTAATGCTGCTGTTTTCTTGGCGACGCTGGACTTCGTTATTAGTAGATACGGGGCGCGAAATGGATTTGCCGCTGCGATTATTGCGCGGCGAGTTGTTGTATCGGGACATTCATTTTTTGTACCCGCCGCTCTCGCCATATTTTAATGCGTTACTCTACAAAATCTTTGGCGCGCGTTTAGAAGTTCTCAACGTCGAAGGCGTAATTTGTGCGCTCGTGATCGTCGCGCTTTGTTTTGCGATTGCGCGCAGAATTTTACCGGAGCGTGAAGCGGTACTGGCTACGCTGGCGGTTATTGTTTGGTGCATTTTTAAGCCCGAAGGCAATTTGATTTCGCCGTATTCATTTTCGGCCTTGCACGGAATGATTTTGGCGTTGGCTACGCTCGTGGTGACATTGCGATATAACGAGCGCAAAACGTGGTGGAAAATTATTGGCGCAGGCATTTTGATTGGTTTAGCAGGAATTACGAAACAGGAATTTGCGATGACTGCGGCAGTGACGTGGAGCGCGGGCGTTTTATTTTTGCATCGCAATGATTGGCGAAAATTATTGACGCGGCTTTTTGTTCCGGCGGGGATTTCGTTGCTGATTGTAGCGCCCGTTTACGGATATTTTTTGTCGCGCGTAGGCTGGCACACGCTGATCGAAGATTGTCATTTGTTGTACACAAACATTCCAAACTCGCTCGTGTTTTATAACTCCGCGCGCACTGGCTTAGATCATCCGTTCGCTTCGATTTTACAAATGATTGGTGGCGCTGCCGTAGCGTTTGCACTTGCGGCTGTGATTGTTGTAATCAGTCTTGCCAAATCAACATCTCGAAAATTTCTGCAAACGTGCGCTTTTGTTTTTTCAGCTTGTATCGCCGTCGCGTTATTCGTTGGATTGGTTTCGCACGGTCGTTGGGATGGCAGCCCACTGCGCGCGTTACCGTTCGCGTTGCTCGGATTAATGCTCGTGCATTTTTTTCGCAAAGACGAAATGAAACCGCAATTTGCTTTGTTTGTGATAGCAACATACAGCTTGATGGCATTAATTCGCGTAGCGCTGCGTGTACCGAGTGGAGGCGCATTCGGCGGGTATTTTTTGCCGACATCATTGATTTTGATTGTTTATCTTTCAACTGTCGCTTTGCCACAATTCATTGAGCAATTTTCTAATGAATATACGACCGAAAGTTTTAGGCAATTTGAGGCCATATTCCAGCCAATGTCTTTATACGGCAGGACCAAATTAATAGCCGTTTCTTTGCTGAGTTTTTGGTTGATTATTACGATTTTTGTTTTCGGCTATCGCTATCGCAAAACATTTCCAGTTTTGATCGAAGCTCGGCACGGAAGTTTGTATGTGACGAAAGAAACATCGCAAGCGGCGCAGGAATTATTTGATTTCTTACGTGAAAATGCTGCGCCTGACGATGCCGTAGCGGTCGTGCCGGAAGGCAGTTCGCTCGCGTTTCTGACTGGGCATCGCATGCCGCTGCGTCATCAGATTTTGATTCCAGATTTTATGGATGCAGCAGAAGAGCAACGTGCGATTGCGGCGCTAAGGCAAACAAAATTTGTGCTTATCGTGAATCGCCCGATGCGCGAGTTCGGACTGGAAGCTTTCGGGCGCGATTATTATCAAGCGATGGGTAGAGACCTGAGTGATAATTTTTATGTTGCGAAAGTTTGCGGTGACGTGAAAGATGGAAACGTGCAAATCGGGAATCCGAAATTTTTTATTAAGATTTTGGCAAGAAAATAGAGTGCACTTATAACAACCTCAACGCTTGTAATTCTTTGATTGGATCAGTGAAGGAACACGAACCGAAGGACATGGCGATTTGGTTGCGTGTGACTTGCAATTGATTGTTGGTCAGCCGATGCCGTCGCCATTGGATGCCGCTCTCGTCAAAAATAATAGCTTCGGGCGATTGTTCAAGCAAAACATCGCGGACATCTGCTGGATCAAAATCAAACCGCGCAAATGAAGCTGCTAAAAGAAAATTCAAAAAGCCATACATCGTCGTAGCTTCACTCTCAGGCGCAGTGCTCAGCGGATAATTGCCGCGCAATGGATGATGCAACCCTGCTGTAGCTTTGAACGGCACGCGGTCTTTGGCACAAAGACAGAGAAACTGCGCTAAATGTTCAGCCTGCGGAAAATATTGCGGATGCATTCCGCCTGTGCGGACTTTGGCGCGCGCCCGAAAGTTCAAAATCGCTTCGAGCAAATTTGACGGGTCTTTTTGGATCGGAATTTCAAAATAAGTAATCAAGGTGCGCGGCAAAATGTACATTGCGCGCTGGATATTTTCGACCGTCTCGGCGCGCAATTCAATCGTATCAATCACGACAGCGCCCGCGTTCTCGTCGCGGGCGTGATAGACATTGAAATCCAGCAATTCTTCCAGATCGGCAATCAAATTGTCGCTGCCAATTACGCTAAGATGCCAGGGATAAACAGGATTGCCTTTGGGTAAGAGATTGGCAGCGGCGTCTTCAAATTCTGTCAGGCGTGTGATGGGGAGAACAAAATTGCCGAGCAATCCCCCATGTTCGTTCTGCAAATAATTGGAATAGTTCTGGACAGCGGTCTGCATATCCAGTGAAGCTGGCGGAAATAACCCAGCATAATCAATTACTCCGTCAAGCAGTATGCGAACAGATTCCATAAGGGCGTGCCGCAGCTTGCAATGCCTGCGGTTCGGTTGATCTTTCACGGCTCCGACAGACTGACTATCAGCCTGCCACTCTAACTCTTTGCCATGCTTGCCAAAACAACTGAAATCATTGTGCTACGCTTCGGTTAAAAGCGCAAATCGCAAGGCCTTACTCGACAGGTTTTACGTCCGTGACGAAATATTCACTTTCGCCAAAACATTTGGTGGGAACGCCTTTGTGTTGATCGTAACTCAGCGCCACACGCTTACCCATGCTGCGGTTAATTTTTTCAGCGACAGCATCATCGCGCACGCTAAACGGGAAAATTTCCGGCGCTGTACCAGGCATCGAAACCATCGCCAATTCGCCTTCCCACGTTTTGCAAACCCAGCCTTTTTTCGAGAGCTTTTGCACGTACCCCGAACGCTCACCATTGGAAAAACTATATTTCAATGTACCCCACGTGTAAGCAGCAAAACCGCCAATAACTAGCAACGGAACCGCAATCGCAACCAGCAAAACAATTTTCTTCATCGGTATCTTTCTCCTCGTCGTCAGAATTTTTAGTGCAATTGAATATCCGATAAATAAAGCAATAAAGTCAATTGAGTCTATAGCGCCTAGTGAGTCTGTAGAGTCCGTAGACTCTTGAATCACGCCAGACACTTCAGACCCTACAGATTCCACAGACGCTACGGACTTTCTTCAGACTAGATTTCCCCGCTTGGCTTGTTCGCGTTCAATGGCTTCAAATAACGCTTTGAAGTTTCCTCTGCCGAATCCTTGTGCTCCTTTGCGCTGAATGATTTCGTAAAAGAGTGTCGGACGATCTTCGACAGGTTTGGTAAACAGTTGCAGCAAATATCCTTCGTCGTCGCGGTCAACCAAAATTCTTAGTTCCCGCAGCTTAGCAATGTCTTCATCAATCACGCCAACGCGGTCTTGCAGCATTTCATAATAAGTGTCCGGCACGTCCAAAAACTCTACGCCATTGGCGCGTAATTGCTGAATCGAAGCCACAATGTCGGTCGTTAGCAACGCGATGTGTTGCACGCCAGGGCTTTGATAAAATTCGGTGTATTCCTCAATCTGGCTTTTGCGCTTGCCCGGCGCAGGTTCGTTGATAGGGAATTTGATCCCGCGCGATGCGTTTGCCATCACGACGCTGTTGAGCGCCGTAAAATCCGTCGCAATATCTTTGTCGTCAAACGTCATGTAGCGTTCCAGTCCGAATACGCGTTTATACCAGTCTTCCCAATATTGCATTTTGCCGAATTCGACGTTGGCTACGAAATGATCGAGCCGCAGCAAACCCGCGTTGCGACCTGGCGCTTTCGATTCGACGAAATCAGGCATAAATGGCCCGTCGTAATTTCGCTTCGAGAAAAACGAATGAATCGTGTCGCCATAAACTTTAACCGCCGCTCGCCGCGCTTCACCTTGTGGCCCTTTGATTGTATAAGGTTGCACCGCCGCTGTAGCGCCACGTTCAATCGCAATCGCAAACGCTTCATCCGCATCATCAACTTCCAACGCCACATCCCGCACGCCATCACCATGCTGTAAAATGTGCGCGCTTGCTTTGTCGAGCGGCGAGTACGGCGTAGTCAGCAACAATTTAAACGTACCTTGTTTCAGCGCGTACGAACATTGCTCGCGGTTGCCCGTTTCCAAACCCGTGTATGCGATGCGCTCAAAGCCGAATGCGTTACGATAAAAATAATCGGCTTGCTTAGCATTACCGACATACAATTCAATATGATGTACTTGGCGGATTTTTAAAGGATTGTTGCTCATAAATTAAAATGTATGTGTACGATAGGCATCCTGCCTGTCGCTATCTGTGGCAGGCGAGAGGCCCGCCGTACATTTAAAACGACGCAATGAATTCGCGCGTCACTTCTTTCAAATACGCATACGAAGGGATGATGAACAGCACTGGTTGCATCATCGAATAATCAAACTCTGTATTGATAACTGTTTTGAGATCGAATTTTTGTTTGGGAATCTTGGGGCGAAAACAATTTTCCAGTTCGCTGAACGATGACAACAATCCTGCGCCAAAGGCTTTGATTTCGGAGCCTTCTTCGATTAACCCAAATTCCACCGTCCACCAATACAACCGCCCCAATTCAATCAACTGTTGTTCGTCTGCAATGCGCGCGCCGTAGCCTACCAGCGCAGAAAAATCCGCAAAATCAGGAATCGTAAACGTAGGAATATGCCCAATCGCTTCGTGAACAATATCGGGTTCTGGCGTGTAATCGGGGCGCGAATGATGCCGCACATATTGCGTGCAGAGCATCGTACGCTTTTCCAGCCGCGACAAAAACGCGCGCGTTTCGACCAAGCCTTCAATCGGAGCGAGCCGAAATCCTGTAAATGAGTTGAGCTGATCACTTAATTTACTTAGTTGCGGAATTTCATCAGCGCGCAAGCCCAGATTTTTTTTCGCTGCGAGATAAAACGAACACGCACGGCGGTGTTGCACTTCTTCAAGTTGACAAAAAACCGAATTCCAAACCGCCAACTCTTCGCACATATAGGCTACGTCAGGAATTTTGTGCAACGTGTCGTGGCGATAATTGGCGGCGAGATGCGCGATATAATTGCGGCGCGCGCGATACGCCGGATCGTGCGCGCCGGGATGATCTATCGGCAACAAGCTGATTTCCGTAGTGGCGATGTCATTTTGCAATTCATCTGCTGTCATAATCATAAGCGCCTACCTTTCAACTGCAAGGAGATTTCGCTTTTCGCGTCACATCCGCACCGAAACAATAAATAGATTATATAGAGCCAGAAAGAAAAGGCAAAATGGTATTTAGCCTAATGAAAAAAGGTGAGAATCTCATATTACTTAAAATAATTAAGAGTAGTGGGGCGGCTGAAATATAAAGCACTTATTTTATCGGCCTGAAATTATCGTGAAAATTGGAAGGCATGAAAAAAAAAGAAAAATTCACGAAATGTTTTGTCGCTTTTCGTCATTAGGAAGTGACGGCAGAAAATATTTCAGACTGATAGTAATGACTCACCAGCGAAATGGCAGCTATTGAACGAATCTAGTGTGCGTGCTACCTTCGCCTTGAGCCAGTCTTCATCAAAATTGTTTCGCATTTTACCCCGCGTGTAGTCTTGCGCGGATCACTTTCCAAAATCAAACTTGGTGTTGGTGTCAGGTGAAGATGCCTTTCGCAAAAGGTACGATCATGCGCCTTAATTTCGTCACAATCCCTGCGGTGGCGATTGCTTACAGCCGAGATAGGGTTGTTGAGCAGAAAGACGTTTGCGTCCTCAGCCAAGCGGGGCTTCAAGATATAGGATTTCATCTTTTAATTTTAATGGACCTCTCTTTCTCGTTATTAAGATTGGCAACTATCTTTCTTGCCAGAACTGCGAGAGGAGGCATCTTATTAGTGGTTGGTGGGATTGCATTTTGTTGAATTACGATCTGCCATAAATCACATGTTTTTCAAAATGAGGAGTTCAACATGGGAGCAAATGAAACCGCAGCAAATACTGAACGAGAATGGACAGTGATGGTTTACATGTCCTCGGACAATGCTTTGGCGAGCGATTGCGTTTGGGGGCTAACTGAAATGCAAAATAGTAATTTCGATAGAAATAAAATCGCAGTGGTTGCACAATTTGATCCACCTGCTAAAGGTATAGGGACTCTCCAATATGACTTTACGATAAATCAGAGGGCTAATGCCAAAATGAGGCTTGAAAGGTCGCAATATAAATTGAATACTCCTTTAGGATTAGTAGTGGATGAGGTTCAAGGTCATAAGATACCAGAACGTCCTATAGAAAAGGCATTTGCTCATCCAAATGTACTTGAAGGCTTTATTAAAAGCGGGATAATACGTTACCCCGCTAAACGCTATGCTGTTATTTTGTCGGGATTAGGGAATGGCGTGCTTGATGGTTTGCTTGCGGATAATAACCCTATGGGGGAAATGAAAATAACGGAATTACACACAGCATTGACTACTGTCAAAGATGAATTACAAGTCTATTTGCAACATGCGACCAATGGGAAAATAGATATTTTAGGATTTGATTGTTGTCTAATGGGAATGGTTGAATTAGCTTCTGAATTATCTGATGTCGCGAGTTATATCATAGCGAGTGAAGGTCTTGTTCCTGGTACCGGTTGGCCTTATCGCCAAGTTCTTGAAACCATAAGCAATAACTCTTCAGCAGCTACTGAAGGCGTAGCCAGCGAGATAAAAAATAGTTACATTGATTATTACTCTGAATATATTATTGCAGGAATTTCAGTGGATCAAAGTGTTTGTGATCTAAGTAAGATTGAAGCTTTAGAAACAGCGATTCGTGAATTAGTCGAAATCCTTATCTGTGAAGTAGAATATGAAGACCTTGGAATCAAAGAATATAAACTCAAAAGTGAATTTATTGATAGTCTTATTCTGGCTCACTGGAAGGCACAATCATTCAGGTCTGATCAACATGTAGATTTATGGGATTTTTGCCACTGTTTGAGAGAAAGCTGCGATGTTGGTGCAGTGAAAAACGCCTGTGGAAATGTAAAGACAATCGTTGAGAGTGTCGTGAAGAAATCAAATACTGCTAATTCTGGCGGCGCATTCCAGCATTCGCATGGATTGTCAATTTATTTTCCGTGGGCGATATCAGAATTATCATTAATCAATGAATATAAGAATCTGAAATTCGCAGATCAGACTTGGTGGGGAGTGTTTTTAGACATTTATGTTAAAGATACACAACGAGAATTATCTAATGCCAAGGCAAAGGATAAATGGCTAGTATTTCCACCTGATTACTATTTTATTGGGCAAGATGCACCAAGGCTACCTGATGCACAAGTCTTGACAAGAGGGCGAGATTCCGAGATTGCCCCCAAAGTGCGAGATTCCGAGGTTGCTCCCAAAGTACGAGATGTCAAACTCCTCGCGGGTGTGCGAGATTCTGAAGTCGCGCCTAAAGTGCGAGACTCGGAAATCGCGCCTAAAGTGCGAGACTCGGAAATCGCGCCTAAAGTGCGAGACTCAGAAATCGCGCCTAAAGTACGAGATTTAGTATTAGGGATGGGGCTATTAGCACCAAAGGTAAAAAACCCACCGACTTATTTTTACAAACGCCCGCTTGAAGATGAAAGCGAAAGTGCTAGGGGATAAGAGTAGCTCGAAGCCCAAAAAGTGCGCGAAAAGAAATAAGCAGAAGGACGCTGTCGCAACGACCGCTCCTAAAGTTAAGAAATAAGTTTACGAACTGAGAAAAGTGTGATTCGTATCACACGGATAAAATTAGTTTTGCTTAGCTTAATGAGGAAGAATGAACGGCTACATTTCTCTTTTTACGTCATCTTATTAAGTAAGGTATTACTTAGTAGTGTGTGGCTCTTTTTCTTACAATCATGCCATTTTCGAGAGCACACTCCGGGTACATTTACATTTAAAGCTAATTCCACTTACCAAGAGAATCTTGCTGCAAATGCTCACCATTTTTATCAAGTCAGATTGAAAAAAAATGAGTATTTTTCCATTTTAATTGACTCCCCAGAAATAGATGGTTGCCTCAGCCTCTATGATCCTCAAGGGATTGTGATGCAATCAATAAATTTTTATCAAGGAGGGAGTTTCCCTCTGTCTTTGCTTGCTACGCAAGAGGGGCTCTACCGTTTCGATTTAAGCTCAAGCGAGAAAGAACTCTCTGGTGCTTATACGATTCAGGTACTTGAATATCGGGGTAGCAACGCTTCTGACAACATCAGGATTGCGGCGACGGCAGCTTTTATTAAAGGGGAATTAGCACGTTATGGGCCAAATAAAGACTTATTGCGCACAGCATCAGCAGCTTTCAATCAGTCAGTTACAGCCTGGCAACAAATAGGTGAAAAAAACGAAGCTGCAAAAGCTTTGTATCGAATTGGAGAAATAGCACAAATATTAGGGAACGTCGCGGAGGCGAAGGAATCATATCGTCAGGCGTTAAATTTATGTGACGGCGATCTACGCCTAAAAATAGATATTGGTAATAATTTATTTCCGCTTGATAGTTCTAAAAAAGATTTACAAAAGAACCTCGAATCCTATTTAGAGCTAAGCCGCCAACTAAAATACGAAAAAGGGGAAGCGCAAGTAATTAGTAGCTTGGCTAGATTGGCCAAGAGTAGTAGTAATCAGCAAGAGGCAATTGGAAAGTACCAACAAGCGATATCAATATGGCAACGGTTAAAGAATCGTCGCGGTCAGGCGCAAGCTTTTTATGAACTTGGTACTATTTACCCTGAACAATCGCAGGCAGAGCAATTTTGCGTGAAAGCTTTTATGCTTTGGCAGGCCTGCAATGACAAACGCGGTCAAGCCCGCGCGCTTGCTTCGGCAGGGCATTGTCAAAGTCGGATCGGTAATATGCAAGAAGCCAGCAATTATTACCGCACGGCATTTGAGTTGGCGAAAGAATTCGGCGATGAATCGCAGATGATTAGTATTGCTAACGGCTGGGGATATTTATACGAAAATTATGGTGAATATGATAAAGCCTTACAACAATATCGAAACGCCTTAAATCTTAGCCAAATAACTCAAAACGTCAAAAATGTGGCGATAGCATTAATTGAAGTTGGGTCTACGCTACGATTAATAGGAAATCACGTAGACGCGCACGCTACACTTTTGCAAGCGGTACGCCTTGCCCACCAATTTCCTCAATATGAAGCGTATGCCGTAATGTATTTAGGGGCAAATTATCATGCACAAGGGCGAGACACTGAAGCACTTCGGAATTTTCAGCACGCTCGTAAATTAATGCAAACTCTTAATGAAGACGGGGGCGTGGCAGAGATTTCAAACGAGATTGGAAATCTTTATGCTGAGCGTCACCAAAATAAACTGGCGCGCCAAGAGTATTTAAGCGCGCTAAGCCTTTTCCAGAAAAATAACGAGCCTTTTAATATTTGCCAGACGCATTTTTTACTTGCTAAACTTGCCTATAAATCCAACCATTTAGACGAAGCACTAGCACACGTTCAACCTGCGATCAGTATAATCGAAGATTTGCGTGCAAATATTCAAAGCCAGACTTTACGGACTTCATACTTAGCTGCTGTTAATAATAGCTATCAGCTCAATACTGAAATTTTGATGCGAAAAGCAAAGACCCATCCGCTGAACAATTTTGTAGCTGCAGCTTTGCAAATTAGCGAGCAATCGCGTGCGCGAAGTTTTCTTGATTCACTTAATGAAGTACGTGCCAATCTCGAGAAAGACCTTGATCCGAAAGTAAAAGCAAGAAAACAAGAATTGTTTGTATTGTTATCGGCAAAAACGGAAAAAAGAAAAGCTTTACTTAGCGGAGACTATAAACAAGAAGACCTTGATACGCTGAACAAAGAAATCAGTGAACTTGAATTACAATCGGACAATTTGCAGATGCAGATTCATGCCGCTAGTCCGCGCTATTCGGCACTAACTGTTCCTCAGCCATTGGATGCCAACCAAATTCAGCAATTGTTAGATTCCGAAACGCTGTTGTTGGAATATGCACTTGGTGAGGAACACAGTTATTTATGGGCTGTTACGCCGGATAGCGTTGTACCGTTCACTTTGCCTAAACGCTCCGAGATTGAGGGGCTTGTCCGTGCTTTGCACGATTTGATGAAGGTGCGGGAACCCAAGCCGGGCGAAACTATTTTCCAGCATGCGAAGCGGAAGCGGAATGCCGACACGCAATATCCTAAGCTGGCTGCCAAACTCAGCCAGATACTCCTACAGCCTGTAGCGCACAAACTCAGCAATAAAAAATTGGTCATTGTTGGGGATGGTGCGTTGCATTATTTGCCGTTCGCGGTGCTCCCAGAGCGCGGAGTTTCTGCCTTATCGCCTAATCATCTAAACAGCAATAGTCAAAAAGCTAATAAAAATACGGCACTTCCTTTGATGGTCAATCACGAAATTACGATGTTGCCTTCGGCTTCGGCGTTGAAATTGTTGCGTGATGATCGGGCGGGGAAGCCTGCGAAATTGGACTCGGTAGCGGTGTTGGCTGATCCGGTTTTTAACTTAACTGATGAGCGTATTGTGGCGCATCAGACAGCGCCAACGGCTAGTTCACCAGGCTCCCATAGCGTGCAAACGCGTGTCATAGATTTATTTGATGAAAATTTCCCAATCGCACGACTTGAACAAACCAGAGCAGAAGCCAACGCGATTCGAGCTTTGGTGGCTCCTCAACAATTTCTTTTGAAAACGGATTTTGCTGTTAATCGCGCGGTGTTTGATTCCGGCGAATTAAATCCATTCAGCATTTTGCATGTCGCTACGCATGGATATGTAGATGTGGAAACGCCTGATGCGTCGGGCATTGTTTTGTCGCGCTATGACGCGCAAGGCAGAAATCAAAAAGCTGGGATTTTGCAATTGCGCAGCCTTTACGAATTAAAGTTGCCGAAAGAATTAGTCGTGCTTAGCGCGTGCGAAACGGCCTGGGGGAAGGAAATCAAAGGCGAAGGAATCATCGCATTATCGCGCGGCTTTTTTTATGCCGGCGCGCAACGCGTGATGGCAAGTTTATGGAGCGTCGAAGAAAACGCTACGCAGATATTGATGGCTGAATTTTATCGGCAATTGCTCAAGGAAAAGAAAACGCCCGCCGCCGCATTGCAGGCTGCACAAATCGCAATGTGGCAAAAAAATCCAACCAAAGCGCCGTATGATTGGGCAGCTTTTGTCCTGCAAGGTGAATACCGCTAACGATAAAAATATGGAGTGGGTTCTTTACCCGCGCTGATATTTTCATTTATGAACTGGTGGGTAGCGAACCCGCCCCACCACTTTGTGGCAATCTCTCAAAGCTAAGGAAAGTTGGTTTCCCGTGTATTCAGTGCGAAAAAAAATCTTTGTAAACTGCCGTCATTCTTAGCTTTCCTCTAGCCAACTTTGGTTGTATATGCGAAACTTTGCGCGACTTGACTGATGTAAATGCGTTTTCCTTCGCTGCGCTGAATGTGTTTTGTTCTGCGCGCCTCCTTCTGCCAAGGTCGTACAGATGGGAAAAGACCGTATTATCACGCCAGAACAATACCAGCGTTTATTACAATGGTTTGATGCAGATGAAGATCGGGCTATCGCGCTTTATCTGGAAACGCGGCGACGGATCGAAATGTATTTTGCGGCGCGCAAATTTTTAAACGCTGAAGAACTCACCGATATTGTTTTTGAGCGCGTGTTACAGCGCGTAGATGATTGGGCCTCGCAACCTGACCGCAATCCGATCATCTTTTTTTTCGGTGTCGCCAAGAAAGTTGTATTGGAACAATCCAACATCCCTGACTCTGTCGAACTCCCGAAAGATATTGTTGCCGAAATAAATGAAGACAGGGAAGTTCTCGCTAACTGTTTAGAACAGTGTTTATCCAAGTTATCGCCAGAAAAACGTCGGATCATTCTGGAGTATTATCAGGACGAGCGGCGCGCTAAAATTGACCATCGTAAAGAACTCGCCAAAAAAATTGGGATGTCAGAAAATGCTCTGCGTTTGCAAGTATTTAGAATCAGGCATGAGTTGGAAATATGCCTGCGAAAATGCTTGGAGCATGAAAATTCTTGAAATGGATTGCTGGTTTTCCTCATGTCCAGTATAGAGACCCCATCAACATCCCTAAAGGTGCTTAGAGATGAACGAATTGAAGTTAAAACGATACTTGCTGGGACAGTTGTCTGAACCAGAACTGTCCGCAGTGGAAGAAAAAATTTTAGCAGAGCGCGCTTGGTACGAACAGGCGTTGCTGGTGGAGGACGGGCTGATTGATGATTATTTGTCGGCTCAACTGGATACTTCAGAGCAGCAAGATTTTCTCCGTTATTTTTTGGTCACAGGCGAACGCCAGCAAAAATTGCAAGTGGCAAAAGAATTACGTCGCCTGGCTACTCAAAACGGGCTCACACCTGTGACGCCGGATTCCTGGTGGCAACGCTTTACGGCACAATTCTGGCAACCAATTCCACTCGGCGTGACCGCGCTCGTGGTTTTAGGACTAGCGCTTGGCAGTCTTTATTTTTCGCAGTTAAGAACAACAAAACAGCCATCTGTCCAGGTCGCCACTATTACGCCATCTGTATTGCCCAGTCAGAAAGCAATTCCCACTCCGATTAAACCAACAGGGAAAGGCAAAGTAACGCTCGAATTAGCGGCAAACGAATTGCGCAGTATAATTCCCGCACCTAAGCGAAACAGTGCGACGCTAAAATTAGCTACTGCGCAATTAGAACTGCAGATTCCTGTAGAAACCGAGGCGAAATCCTTTCACGTGCGAGTTTTGAATGCTGATAGTGTCGAGTTGTATCAGGAGACGTTATCTATTGCGGGGAAAAAAGAAGGCGTACCTTATTTACGTGTGAATTTGCCCACTGATAATTTATTTGCGGGTGATTATCGCTTGGCAATTGCGCTGCCATCTGAATCAGAACAGATCATTAACTTTCATATTGAGCGTGAGCCTTGAGCGCTCATTGCGCTAAACGATTACGAAAAAAAACATAACTTACAGTGAAATGTTTCAGCCCTTTTTTTCATCTATTAGTGTAGTAAATAGTTAAAAAGAATTTTTTGTTGCTGCTTGCTATAGAAATTTGGCAATAAATTTCCAGTTGACTGGTCAATTGCGCGTTCTAGCTGTTCTATCTAAAGCCGCGAACAGATGCAGCACAAACAATGAAATAGTTTGGAGCAAGGGCTGCAAAGCCTTTTAAGATGCGGTTGTCGGGTAACGCAAACTTGTCTAACCATATATCAGTCAAAAGGCGTAACTCAGCCAGCAGCCGCAGCTTCGGAAATAGTACGGCGTCCTCAGTTTGGTATTCGCTCAGCATAGGATTAGGGAGCAAGCGTTCGTTAGGACGATTGCTCCCTTTTTGTGTGCCGCAGAATCTTTATGACCGATTCTAAAGTACATCCTTGACCGCAGTTTAAGGCAAAGGCTATTATCCCTCGTCCCCGTTTTGTAAAAATTTTATTTGCCATTGCCTGTATGACTGCACCACTAAGTCCATTTCCGCAAGAATATTCCGAACGACTCCGCGACCAATTGCGTCGGCTCTTAGTTCACTTTGAAGAAATGCGTGCTGCCGCACCGCCTGCGCCTGGTTCGTGGCTCCCTCCGATTGATGTCTGTGAATTGAATGACGCTGTTATCGTACGGTTAGAACTGCCCGGCGTAGCAGCTTCGCAAATTCGCCTTTCGGTTTTGGATGGCGTGCTGAAAATTCTCGGCACGAAAGAAACCATCAATCCGGCGATCCAAATTGAAGAACATGATAAGCCTTTGCGCTATCTTTGTCTGGAGCGAACTTCCGGCACATTTACGCGCAAAGTCGCTTTGAAATGGACGATCAATTGGGACGGCATCACTGCGAGTCTGGCAAATGGCATTCTGGAAATTCGCCTCCCCAAAGCGCAGGAATCAGGCAACGAATTATTCATCCCTGTAATCGAAAAATAAATTGTTATTCGTGCGGTTGCGCGGGAAAAATAATTTTCCCTGACACGAGACGCAAACCGGCAATAACCTATTAACGAACTAATATATATGTCCACGATAGATCAACAAGACGAGAAAAAAATTGCTGAAATCACTGACGATCAAATCAAGATTCCTGAAGTATTACCGATCTTGCCACTCCGCGACATTGTGATTTTTCCGTTCATGATTGTGCCGCTGTTTGTCAGCCGCGAACGTTCAATTCGCGCGGTGGATCAAGCGTTAGCAGAAAACCGCATGATCATGCTAGTTTCGCAAAAAGATATTGCTAAAGAAGAACCCGGCATCAACGATATTTATTCCGTCGGTACAGCGGCCATCATCATGCGCATGCTGAAATTGCCTGACGGACGCATTCGCATTTTGGTGCAAGGTTTATCGCGCGCGCGCATCAGTCAAGTTGAAGACATGAACAGCTATTTACAGGCGCGCATCGAATCGTTGCAGGAACCCGAACCGGAAACAGGTTTGGAGATGGAAGCGCTGATTCGCAATGTGCGCGGCGCGCTCGAAAAATCTGTCCAGCTTGGCAAAAATATTTCGCCCGAGGTTATGGCAATCGCTGCTAACTTAGATGACCCGGGACGCTTGGCTGATTTGGCTGCATCAAATCTCGAACTCAAAGTCGAGGACGCGCAATCCGTGCTGGAATTCCTTGATGTCGCGCCACGATTGCGCCGCGTCAACGAGTTGCTCGCCAAAGAAATTGAAGTGTTGACTGTGCAAGCCGACATCAACACACAAGCCAAGAGTGAAATTGATCGTTCGCAGCGCGAATTTTATTTGCGGCAGCAACTCAAAGCGATTCAGTCCGAACTGGGCGAAGGCAACGAATTAGCCGAAGACATCGCTGTGTACCGCGAAAAAATGACTAAGGCGAAGATGCCCAAGCCTGTCGAAGAAGAAGTGGATCGCCAGCTCAAGAAATTAGAGCGGATGCATCCTGATGCGGCAGAAACGGCTACGCTTCGCAACTGGCTCGACATTATGGTTGTCTTGCCGTGGGCGAAACACTCCAAAGAAAATCTTGATTTGAAAAAAGCCGAAGCGATTTTGGAAGAAGATCATTACGGCTTGGAAAAAGTAAAAGAGCGTATTATCGAAGCGTTAGCTGTACGCAAAATTAAAGAAAAACCCAAAGGCTCAATTTTATGTTTAGTTGGGCCTCCAGGCGTGGGTAAGACTTCGCTCGGACGTTCAATTGCCAAAGCTGTGAATCGCAAATTTGTGCGCCTAAGCTTGGGCGGTGTTCATGACGAAGCCGAAATTCGCGGTCATCGTCGCACGTACGTTGGCGCTATGCCGGGTCGTTTGATTCAATCCATTCAGCAAGCGGGTACAAATAATCCGCTGATTATGCTGGACGAAATTGATAAGGTCAGCTCAGATTTTCGCGGCGATCCGTCTTCGGCTTTGCTCGAAGTGCTTGACCCCGAACAGAATTTTTCGTTCCGCGATAATTACCTCGGCGTGCCGTTTGATTTGTCGAACGTGATGTTTATGACGACGGCAAATATGCTGGAAACAATTCAGCCCGCGTTGCGCGACCGCATGGAAATTATTCGTTTGTCGGGTTATACCGAAGAAGAAAAATTACAAATTTCGCGGCGTCACTTGTTGCCGAAGCAAATGGAAGAAAACGGCATCAGCCCGAAATATCTGGATATTTCTGACACAGCCTTGCGCGAGGCGATAGTGCGTTATACGCACGAAGCGGGCTTGCGCCAACTTGAACGCGAAATCGGTAAAATTTGCCGTAAAGTCGCGCGCCGCGTTGCTGAAGGCAACACCAAAAAAGTGAAGATGACGATCAAGAATTTATCTGAATTTTTAGGTGTGTCGAAAATTGAACCAGATGAAGCGCTCAAGCACGATCAAATCGGTGTTGTCACAGGTTTAGCTGTGACAGCCGCAGGCGGTGACGTACTTTTCATCGAAGCCATCGCAATGAAAGGCAAAGGCGGATTGCAACTTACAGGGCAACTTGGAGACGTAATGAAAGAATCCGCGCAGGCGGCCTATTCATACGCTCGTGCCCGCGCCAAAGAACTTGGCATTGACGAAGAAAAATTCTCAACGATGGACGTCCACCTTCATATTCCTGAAGGCGCTACGCCCAAAGACGGTCCGTCCGCAGGCATCACAATGGCAACCGCGCTCGTGTCCGTGCTCAGCAATCGCCCTGTTCGCAAGACCGTAGCGATGACCGGCGAATTGACCTTACGTGGCAACGTCCTGCCCATTGGCGGCGTGAAAGAAAAAGTCCTTGCCGCCCATCGCGCCAAAGTCCACAAAGTGATTTTGCCGATGCAAAATAAGAAAGACATGGAAGACGTGCCAAAGGATGTGCAAAAGGAAATGGAATTTGTTTTTGCTGAAGATGTTCGCGAAGTTTTCAAGGAAGCGTTGATGCCTCCGATTGAAAAAGCTGTGCCGACAGATGAGCCAAAAGCAAAATCCAATAAAGCCGGAGCTGAGGCCGGCGCTGCGTAAATTAGTCTTACAATAAAATCCCAAAATAGCCTGTTGAATTGCACTTCACAGGCTATTTTTATTTGGCAGGAAATTATTTCAACTGTAAGCTACACGTCAGAAATTCTTACATCATTAATTGAGTATTCCTACGATTGCAGAAGGAGCAACGCAATGCAGAAATTACTGGTTTTGCTGTTGAGCAGTTTAGTTTTTTTACCTGTTGTCGCCCAGCCCAAATATGATTTGGTCATCAAAAATGGGCATGTGATTGATCCAAAAAATAACATCAACGAGAAACGTGACGTAGCGATTGCAGGCGGCAAAATTGCTGCGGTCGAGAAAAATATTGCTGCGACAGATGCGAAACAAACGGTTTATGTGAACGGCTTATATGTGACGCCGGGCATCGTAGATATGCACGTTCATGTGTATGCTGGCACGGGGATGAAAGCGCTCACGGGCGACCAGAGCGTATATCCTGACGGCTTTGGGTTTCGCGCTTGCACGACGACGATGGCAGATGCGGGAACTTCAGGCGCGGCAAATTTTGAAGACTTCAAACAACGCGTGATTGATCGCGCCAAGACGCGTGTGTTTGCTTTCCTTAATATTGTCGGACACGGGATGGGGGGCGGCAAGGTTGAGCAAAATACGGATGAGATGAGTGCGGAAAGTGCGGCGGCGATGGCGCAAAAATATCCTGACGTGGTTGTCGGTTTCAAAACAGCCCATTACGCTGCGCCGGATTGGACAGCGGTGGATCGCGTCGTCGAAGCCGGACGCCTGGCGAATTTGCCTGTGATGATTGATTTCGGCCTCATCAAACCGGAACGCTCGCACGAAGAATTGTTCATGAAAAAATTGCGCCCGGGCGATATTTATACGCATATGTTTCGTCCCTACGATCCGATTTTGGATGAGAAGGGAAAAGTATTGCCGCATCTGTGGGCAGCCAAAAAACGCGGCATTATTTTTGACGTAGGCCACGGCGGCGGTTCGCTCGTGTGGCGCTTTGCTGTGCCTGCGATGAAGCAGGGCTTTGTGCCGGATTCGATTTCGACGGATTTGCACGGTGGCAGCATGAATGCGGGAATGAAAGATATTGTGAACGTGATGTCGAAATTTTTGAACTTGGGAATGCCGCTCGGCGAAGTGATTTTGAAATCTACGTGGAATCCCGCCAAAGAAATTCGCCGCGAAAGCTATGGGCATTTGAGCATTGGCGCTCCGGCGGATGTCGCGATTTTTAAGCTTGAGCGAGGTCTGTTTGGTTTTCTAGACTCAGAAAAAAAGATGATGAAGGGCACGCAAAAATTGACCTGCGAAATGACGATGATGGGCGGGCAAGTGATGTGGGATTTGAACGGACGTGCGGGCGAAGCATGGGAAAAAACTGCGGCGCAAACGGCACCAATCAAGCAGCAATAACAAGACGTTTTGAGTACCGCCTTCAGGCGGCCAACTAAAGTTGGTACTCAGAACTTACTTTTACCTTGTTAATTGTGAATAATTGGCGTAGTCAGAATTTGTAAGTCGCGCGATAATTCGTCCAGATGTGCAGAAACGAATGCGACTTCAGCGCCTACGCTGACGATGGCGAGCAGCAATCCCAAGACAGAAAAAATTGCCATAGGAATTTGCGGATTGATGCGACTGTGAATAATTCTTTTCATTTTCTTTACCTCCCAGCAACACTTACGTTGACAGCACATGAAATGGATTTCAGCCATTTTATTATTCGCAGGAAATTTGTCGGAACACGGAAATGATGGTAAAAAAATGATTTCCTTAATAGCGAAGAATTTTTGAGGGCTGCTCAATAGTGCTTCGTTTGCTATGTCCAGACAGCGTTGTATGAAAAATGGATCGCAAGCCTCTGCCTCAAAAAAATAAGCGATATTCCCTCTCAAAAGATCACTTTGAGCAGCTTCTGCAAGCCCTGAATCCTGACCCGTTTGTCGCGGCAGAACAATACGAACAAATCCGTCTCGCCTTGACGACGTATTTCACTTTTCGTGGTGCGTCTGACCCGCTTGGACTTTGCGACGAAGTCTTTGACCGCGCGATGCGGCGATTGAGCGAAGGTGTAGGGATTTTTGTGGAACAGCCGCAGGCGTATTTTTATGGAATTGCCAGAAATGTCTGGCGTGAAGTGATCGCCAAACCACCTGTAGCGATTTCCATGGAAGAGGATTTCCTCCCTGAAGCGGGACATTACAATGACCCCTTTACGCTCTTGATAGCTGAAGAGGAACAGGCCGAAGCAGAAAAAAGAGTGACAATTTTGGAGCGTTGTTTATAGCTTCTCCCTGCCAAAGACCGCGAGCTAATATTGGCGTATTACGACGATTTCGATCAGGCCAATATTGAAAATCGTCAGGATTTAGCAGCGCACTTTAGTATTTCGATGAAAACGCTGCGCAATAAGACTGCGCTGTTGCGCGCGAAGCTGGCTGAATGCATGAAAAAACAATTGAAAGTACGCGAAGAGTGGTGAGTCCTTATTGCGCCATCAGGATGTTTTGGCGAAATTCTCATAAATAGATGGACGCAGCTTGCGACATATCTCCCTACCAGGTTGCGCGCAGCTCTACAAAAAGAGGCGTACCGTCATGCGTGATAACAAATTGCAAAAGTATATTTGGGGGGAATTGCCAGCAGCGGAACAAGAACAGCTCGAAGAACAGTATTTTCTGGATGAAAATTTGTTAGTTGAGTTGATGGTCTGTGTAGATAAGATGATGGCTGATTATGTTTCGCAGGCAATGCCGACAGGACAACGGGCGCGTTTTGAAACGCGTTTGCAAGCGCTTCCGTTCCTGCGCGAACAAGCTGCCATCGTTCAAGCCTTAAAGCTTTATCAAGAAAAACTCATAGCCCTGTGGAAACGGCGCAACTTATAACGCCGCAAAAAAGCGGCAACCTCTTCGCAAATTTATTGCAACGAAAATTTTTTCCGAGCCTTGCGTTCGGCATTTGTGCACTGCTCTTGATTGGCTTTGGCATTTGGTGGATGCGCAAACCCACCCAGCAAATAGCTGTCCACAAAAATAATCCGGTGTCGCCGGCTCAAAATGCGACATTACTGCCATCTCCTTCAAATACTCCCCCGAATCTTCCTGCTGTCCCTCCTGCTGAGAAAGCGTCAACTCCGCCCATTTTGTCGTCCCAAAACAAAAACGAGCGTGGTGTAGCAACTGCGCCGCGCTTGGCGATGATTTTGCTTTCGCCGCAACTTACGCGTGGCGACTCGCAGGCACCAAAACTGCAATTACAGGCTGGTACGGAACAAATTCAGATTGAATTAGAATTGGCGGATGTGCCTGCAAAATCGTATCAAGTTCAACTGCAAACACCGGCTGGCAAAATCATCAAACGCTGGGAGCGTGTTGCAACAATTAATAATTCATCGCTGCCAACAGTGAGGTTTCGGCTGTCCGCAACCTCACTCACGACTGGTGCCTACGACGTTCTGTTGCTTGACCCCCGCGCTCAAACTCGGCAAATTTACAGCTTACAAATAGTGCGCGAATAACTCACGTATTTTTCGGGATATTTTAGCTAATTACTCATACCCGAGTGCAGATAATTTTTACAGTACCGCTTTTAAGATTAGCTTGGGAAGCTAAGTGGTAAAGGAAAGATGCAACTCAAGCGAGGTTCAGAAGAAGTATTGAGGCGGGAATGTTTTTGAACGAAAAGACAGTGATAAGATATTTGAAATCGGCCTCAAATATCTTTTTGCTTTATTCCAAATTCATAAATTTTCTTGCCTGAATGCTTCCGTAAAATGCGTAACGTTTTCACCTAATCTTTGCGCCGTTGGTAAGATAGTGCTGTCAGCACGCCCATCCAAATCACTACAATCATCAACCCCCAGAATTCACGGGCTTCTTCGACACGTTCATTTTTCATTTCCCAGGCATCGAACATTTCCGAAGGGCGCGTTTTGCCAAGCACACCGGGTGCCCAATCAATTGCCCACAGTAAAGCGATGAGGCCGACACCTGCAAAAATAAACCAAGGTTTGCGCCCCATAGCGAAAAGTATGCACGACAAAAATGCTGCGCCATACATCGCCATCCAGCGCGCCGGATCAGGGTCGTTATATTGCACGATGACACTAAGTAAAAATGCCGCTGCCAGCATATAATTAGCAATTTTGAGAGGGACTTGCATCGCTAATTTCCTAAGCGTAATTTCCCGAAGGCTTCGGGCGTATGGTAATTATCACTGTTTACAGGTTGCCAGTTGATGAATTTGCGATTGGGGGCTGCGCCTTGAATGCGATAAAAATTCGCGCGCATTTCTAACCCAACTTTCGGTTTACGTTGGTCGAATTTTGCAATCGGAATGCGCATTTCGCCGTACCAGATTTTCTTGGCGGCATCCACGCGCGCTTTGACTTCATAGCCGGAATTCCACTCAACATTGTGTTTGGCAGGGCTTGGTTTGCGATCAATGTCGAGATCAACCCATTCGCCTTGCGGAGAAACCTGATATTCCGTGTAATGCTTGATGTCGTTGAAATCCGTGCCTATAAAAGCTTCGGCTACGTCCCATTCCCAGAGCTTATTTGTTTCTGTCGTGGTTGACGGATTTGCTTTGAGATTTAATTCTTCGTACTGACAAACAAACAGCAAGTACAAGTTTTTGCTCGTCCAGCGCGAACGAATTTCTGTGCGATGATTTAGGATATTTTCGCCGCGCCGCCCTAGTTCAGTAACGACACCGGAAACGGATTTCCAATTGGCAGCATTGGGATCAGCGGTCAAAGTAAAATCGGCTTTGGCGCGCGCACTGATGATGACGCCTTTATTTTGGCTGTATACCGAAAGTTGAGCAATCAGCAAAAAAGCCGCTAACGAAAATACACGATGAAATTTCATAATCGTTATTCCAGTGAATTCATAAATTTTGTGCGATGGAAACGCATCATGGCGCAATTCGCCGTGTGTCGCAACAGCTTATGCGTCATGGCAATTCTGATTTTATTTGGCGGTGAAATCACACACGCCCAAACGAAATTGATTCGTTATGAAGATTCGCGGGTTTCGATGGCTTGCACGTATGCGATTGCGGTCTATGGCGAAGACGAACAGCAACTACAAAAAATCGTCAGCGAGGCATTCGATGAAGTGGATCGCATTGATCGCTTAATGAGTCATTATAAAAAGGAAAGCCCGCTCTCGCTCATTAACAGTGAGGCAGCGGCTGAGCAGCCCGTCAAAACTGATCCCGAATTGTTTTCGTTTCTGGTTGAGTGTCAAAAATATAGCCGAATTTCAGCGGGCGCGTTTGATATAACTGTCGGCCCGCTCATGAAATCCTGGGGCTTTTTTCGCGGTGAAGGTCGAATGCCCGCTGATGCGGAATTGCGCAAAGTCCGTCAAAAAATCGGTTATCAAAAACTGAAGCTCGACGAAAAAAATCGAACAGTGGAATTTCTGCGCGCTGGAATGGAATTGGATTTGGGCGGCATTGCAAAAGGCTACGCCGTTGATCGCGTCGTCAAAATTCTCAAAAAGCATCAGATCACAAAAGCCTTAATTAGCGCGGGCGGCAGCACAATTTATGCGCTCGGTGCTCCGCCCGAAAAACCAGCGTGGGAAGTACAAATTCAAGACCCGTTGGATGCACGAAAAATTGCTTTGACTGTGCTGCTCAAAAATCAGGCGCTTTCAATTTCGGGCAGTGCCGAAAAGTTTTTTGAACTCGACGGAAAACGTTATTCGCACATTATGAATCCGCGCACAGGCAAGCCTGTGATGAATATGCTGAGCGTCGCCGTCATTACGAAAACAGGCACAGCAGGCGATGCGCTGGACAATATTTTTTATGTCGCGGGCGTGCAAAAAAGCAGAATGTACTTACGACAATTTCCCTCTACTGAAATCTTTTTCTTTTTACCGGACGCGCCTAAAAAGTATCGCCTTATCAAACTGAAAAATTGAATATTCGCCAATCGCTTCGGGATGTTTCAGCCAATAACTCATAAATAATTGCAAAAACCATGCGACATTTATTGTGAGGTTAGATTGCGTAATGAAACGTGCCATCTAAAGGCGTCGTGTCTGCAAAATGCTGCGAAATCATAGAGCCACACTCAAAATCAGGCGAGTGCCTGATCGGGCGATTGGTATCTCGTGCCGGTCACTTGTTAACAACAGCAGCAAGGTTACGTTTGGGCAAATACGTGGCTTTGCTGCTGTTTGTCGTTTGCTAATCACTATTTCATTTCGCACGCAAAGCGTACAATCTGACTATGCTCAAACTGAACGCCGCAGAATTAGACGCTTTCCTGCAATCTGTATTTCCGCAGATTGATGATTACCACTTCCACACCGAACACATAGCCGAAAAATTCTTGCGCATGCGGCTTCGCTACCACGAATTGCATTTGCGACCAGGCGGCACGATCTCCGGCCCCGCGATGATGACGCTGGCTGACACCGCAATGTATTTATTAGTCATCGCACATATTGGCCCGGTGCCATTGGCTGTGACGACAAATTTGAATATCAATTTTTTGCGCAAGCCTGCGGCGAAAGATGTATTGGCTGAAGCGAAGTTGCTTAAACTTGGTTCGCGGTTGGCTGTTGGAGAAGTGACGATTTTATCAGAAGGCGAAGATGATCCTGTCGCGCACGCTACGTTAACGTATTCAATTCCGCCGCGTTAATTTATTTGACGCGCGGCAATTCGATGAAAGCATAATTCGTCATGCTGGGAATGGTAAATTCCGTAGCGCCATTCGCAAACACAAAATCTTCTAACTGCTCGCTGCCATAGCCATACGCCATCGCATTCGTATTACCAAATTTCCCCTTCAGTTTTACGCGCAATCCAGCAATATTTCGCCCACTATAATTCAGCAAGTGCAGGCGAATTTTGTTGCTAGTGCCGATCACTCGCGCAATGACGGTTTCGCTGCCGTAAATGCGGAGTGAACGATTTTCGTCGCCTAATTGCGCGCGCACTTTTTGCACAAACGCGCTGGGGTCGGCGGCTTCATCGAGTGAATATTCTTTGCTACCAACTTTAATATTTACGCGCATTGCATTGATTGGTGCGTCAGTAAGTTGAAACAACAAATTGCGGCGCGTGAGCAAATTCATGATTTCGCCCGTAGCGACAGAATTATCTTCGATCAGTCCAATGTCGGCGACGGATTGCAATTCGTCAGTCGGCAATTGCTTGATGAAGGCAAGCATTTTTCCGAGTTCATTTAAATCATTGGGATCAATTTTCAAAACTGCATCAATCCCGTAAGCGAAGGCTTCGGCAGCGGCCAGTGCAGCGCGTCCGGCAGGCACGTCATAAAAATATTGCGCAGCGGGTTTGCGCACCAGTCGCCATCCATTCGCGTCAATCCAAGGCGCGCGCGTAGGCGAAGCTACATTCACGCGACGCTGCACGCCAGGCACAAGCAAGCGCGTGCGACCATTGATTTCCAATTCCGTTATCTTCGTTATCGCCAAATCCGTTTTGCGCCATTCATCATATTTTTCGGGCGTGACAACAATTTGCGAAATGCCTGCTTGTTTTAGTTGCGGCGCAGTTTCAGCGCCTTGTTGCCAGAAAAGTACTGGAAGTGAAAAAAGCAAAAAGAGAAATTTCATAAGAAAAATTAGCCACCGATGAATACGGATGGACACGGATTAATCTGCACAAAAAATATTCTGTGTTCATCTATGCAAATCCGTGGCAAAATCTAAACGACCAATTCCTTCACGCTGATTTTTTTCAAATCACTTACACCTAAACCTAACTTGCCCGCGTATTCCACATGTCCGGGCTCACGAATAATAATGTTGACGTTCGGGTCTTCGTCACGATTTTTTTTGTTGATAAAATCCAGCGAATTGCGATCACGATTCCAAATTGACATCGCACCGCGCGCTTTGCGTTCGTTATCCACGATGTCGAGCAATAAACGATCAATCGCCACGGGGTCAGTACCAAATAAAATTTGCTTCGGATAAAACACAAATTTTTTCGTTGGAGCAAATGGTCCGCCGTGCCATACACCGCGAATCCCATCCATAATTTGCAGCACTGTTTTTGACTTCACGGGTTCGACCGCCGCTAACGTGCCGACAAATGAATACGTGTGTGTGACGCCATTTTGGTGCGTGCGCGCAACATTAGAAAAACTGCCATACGCAATATTTTTCAAACAGCCCGTCGCGCCCACTGCGCCGTGATCTTTGATGTTGGGAATATTGATAATTTTCGTGAGCGTATTAGAAACCAGCTTCATCAAATTTGAGCGTGTATCTTCTTCGCCAAAAAAATTCGCTTCGACATAAATACCAGGATCGTAACCAAGATTATCCGTGCTGCGATTCGCTCTTTCAGCCGCAACAATATTTACGCCTGCGGGAACGTGCGGCACGTAATTCACGTCTCGTAATTGATTTTCAAAGCGTTCGTAAATGTAAATGTTCGACGGTTTGATGCCAATTTCCATTAAGTTGCGAATACATTCGGCAACGATGGCTGGCGATGAAACTACCCACGGATGTCCGCCCGCATTGACTTTGATGCCGACGACATCAGAGGCATTGAAAAATTGTTTCCACGCATCAATGGTAGCTTTTTGTTTAGTCAGCGTGCGCATCCCGCGTTCCATCATTTCGCGCACAACTTCAGCGTTGACGTTGTCGCCGCTCTCGTCCAAACATTTCGCGGATTTTACGGAAACCACTTTGCCTGGATATGGCCCCGGCATGCCGAGTGCACTGACCGCTTTGTGCGGACTGACCACGCGATATTTGGGAATTCCATTGGACTCGTCAGCCAAAGCGATTTTGGCGAGCGGAGTTGCCGCCAGCATTTGTACGAAAGTTCTGCGATCTAAAGGCATGTTTGATTCTCCTGAAAAAGATGCGGACAGCGTAGGGAAATATTGTGCCGAGAGGGTAGGCGATGTCAATTCAGGAGTGATGAGAAATAAGGAATGAGTAGTGCGAGTGGTGAGTGGTGAGCGCTGAGTGCTGAGTAGTGAGTGCTGAGTTTTTATTAATACTTAGCACTCACTACTCAGCACTCAGCACTCCCTACTCCATCTTACTTTTTCGCAAGTCCCGCGATGACGCGGACGTCTTCAAAATTTCGTCCTTGTCCGGCGATGACTTTAACGAGGTTGCGTGTAAGCAACGGGTCTTGGTTTGCGCCTGCGACAGCTTTTTGCAGATGTTGCTGATAAGCGGATTTGTCTGCGCCAAAGCCTGCGACCAACGCTGCGGCAAATTCCATTGCAGCATCTGTGTTGCGCAACGCGCTGGCTTGCTTCATCATTTCGTAACCGTTTATTGCTGGCAAAGATTTGCCCTCATATTCATAACAATAACGCCAACTCGCAAGAAAAAATCCCGCATCAAACAGGGCCAGCGCGTCCGGTTTGCCATTGCTTTCGGCTGCGCTTACACGTGCCATCAGCTTTTCAAGCAACAACGCCGTTACTTTGTCATTGCGCGGGGCATAATTAATTTCGCGTTTCACTTTGCCGGCTTCACCGTAAAGCACTGCGCGGCGCATCGTTTCCATTCGCACGATCACAGGTGTTTGCGGCGTTAGCAAGGCCAGCGTGTCATCCACTAAGCGGTTGAGGTCATAATTTGTTTGCGGCGTAAACCAATCGTGACCCGCCCACGGCAACGATTTGGCGTCGCCGATGTCGTAGACTTTGCCCACCAGAAATCGTCCGGCAAAAGTTTGCAGCGGCAAGAGCAGGGTAAGCAGCACGGCAAATACAGGAAACAAACGGCGAAGATTTTTATTCATGATATTTTCCTTCTTATATTGAAATCGGAGCATCTCCAAATTGCTGCTGATTAGACGTGCGCGTGAAAAATTTTCTTCCAAAATTGCACCGAAAAATTTCTGCGTGTGCGTTTCGCACTCAAGCGAAATCTTGCCAGATGATACAATTCGCCGCATTGAATGAACAGATAAGGAGCTTGCATGAAAATTATTGCCTCGACGTTTTTGATCCTTGTACTTTCTTTTTCTGCGGTTAATGCGCAAAAAGAAGAAAAAGAATTGCCCGCCGATATTCTTTTCAAAAATGGAAATATTTATACCGTCAACTCTGACGATCCGCGTGCTGAAGCTATCGCCGTCAAATACGGCAAAATCATTTTTGTTGGCTTAAACGCGGATGCGAAAAGATTTGAAGTCAAAGGCGTCAAGATCGTTGATCTAAAGGGGCGCACAGTAGTGCCAGGTATGGCGGACGCGCATTATCACTTGTCTGGTGTGGGCTTTCGTGAAATGAATTTAAATCTGGAAGGCACAACCAGCTTGCAGGATTTTCTCGCCAAAGTGAAAGCGCGCGTGGACAAAGCTAAGCCCGGCGAATGGGTCACGGGACGCGGTTGGATCGAAACGTTTTGGACGCCGCAGGCATTTCCTACGCGACAAGATTTGGACAAAATCGCGCCGAATAATCCCGTAGTTTTGACGCGCGCGGATGGTCATGCTTCGGTGGCAAATTCTGCCGCGCTCAAGCTGGCGAATATTGATCGCAATACCGAAGCGCCGTCTGGCGGCGAAATCATGAAAGATTCGAGCGGTGAACCAAATGGCATGTTAATTGATCGCGCGCAAAATTTAGTAGCGAAATTGTTGCCTGCGCCAACTGCCGCAGATTACGAACAAGCTTTGATTTTAGGCTCCAAGCGCAGCGTCGAACTGGGCTGGACGCAAATTCAAAATGCCGGAACCGATTGGCGCGAAGTTGAAATGCTCAAAAAATTGTACGAGCAAAATAAAATCAAATTGCGCATCTACGAAGCGATTCGCGGCCCCGGTGCAGACGCCGCTGAGCTCATCAAAAAAGGCCCGCAAATTGGTTTGTATGATCGTCGTCTGACGATTCGCACAATCAAAGTCAGCATTGATGGTGCGCTTGGTTCGCGCGGCGCGGGGTTGCTCGAAAATTATGCCGATCACGATACGAATGGTTTGCTGATGTACAAAGAATCTGATGTTGTGCCGATGTTTCGTGACGCGCTGCGCAAAGGTATCCAAATCGAAACGCATGCCATCGGCGACCGCGCAAATCGCACGATTCTGGATTGGTATGAAAGAGCGCTGGGTGAGGTTTCCGCGCTGGAACGTTATGATCGCAATGATCCGCGCTGGCGCATTGAGCACGCGCAAATTGTGAATCCCGCCGATATTCCGCGCTTTAAAAAACTAAATATTATCCCTTCGATGCAACCTTCGCACGCGATTGGCGATTTGCATTTTGCTTCAAAACGTATTGGCCTCGAACGATTAAAAGGCGCATACGCTTGGCAAACTTTTATCAAGCAGGGAAGCCTTGTTGCGGGCGGTTCTGACGCGCCTGTCGAACGCGGCGAACCCATGATCGAATTTTACGCCGCCGTAGCCCGCAAAGATCAAAAAGGATTTTCTGGCGAAGGCTGGCACGCGGAAGAAAAAGTTTCGCGCGATGACGCTTTGAAAATGTTCACGCTCTGGGCTGCCTTTGCGGCGTTTGAAGAAAAACTGCGCGGCTCCCTCGAAGTCGGCAAATTCGCCGATATGACGGTTTTGAGCGCCGACATTATGCAAATTCCCGAAGCCGAGATTTTGAAAACGAAATGCGTAATGACTGTGATTGCAGGCGAAGTTGTGTTTGGCGAAATTCCCAAGAAATAAAGTATATGCTGGGAGCAGTCTGGGAGCGCACGCGGCTCGCGTGCTGAGGCTAATGGAGCAAAATTTATTCGCCCCGCTAACCTCGGCACGCGAGCCGCGTGCGCTCCCAGAAAAATTCTGCTTTCGTTTCCATCCTATTTTCTGTATTTTCCTCATCTCTCCCCCAAGCGCCCCGCGAATTGAAAATCAAAGGAATCACTTCACCCATGAAAAATCTGTTGTTACTCACGTTGCTCGTTGTCTGTTTATCTTTCACAGCTTATGCCCAAAAAGCTGCCGCGCCGCCGCCGACTTCGGCAACTTCGACAATTGAATATATTCAAAAAGATGGTCATCCTTTTACAGTGACCACCAATCGTCGTTTCTCGCACGTTTTTCCTCCTTACGGCAGCATGTACAAATCTGTTTTGTTACTTGAGGAATTTCGTTCGGAAACTTCGCGCGATGTCGAAGGCGCAAACGGCTCCATCAAAATTGATGCGTGGGTTGGCAAAGGCGAGAAGCCTGACAAAAAAGCGTGGACAATTAAATCAACCGCCAACACAGGCGAAGCGTCCGGCGATTTTTACAAAGCTACGGAATACGGCTGCTGCGCTTCGGCGAGCGTGATGACCTGGTACAATTTGCTCACAGGCCAAAAAGTTTTTACGGGTACAACAAACTGGGTGAAATTGTATGTGCCGAATTCTGGCGAAGAACAATTGGAACGCTACGTAACTTTTCACGGCAGCGATGCGACTACTTCAACCGCCGAAATGAAAAAAGATGACAAGGTCGTCGGCGTGTTGCAATACAGCACAAAAGCGCGCAACCTCCTGCGCCTCATCGTGACTTCAGCAGATACAGAAAGTACGCAAGGCACGCCCGAAATTGCCATCAAACATCGGGACGAAACCACTTGGGCAGATTACAATCAGGAAAAAGAAATCGGGTTATGGGGATCGGACGGCAAAAAAGAAAAATCCGCGATCACGAATTTTTCTGTGCTGCTGAAATGGGACGATGACAAGATTGTTGAGATTCCTTTCAAGAATGACGCGCCTGTTTTTGCCGAAGCAAAATTGTTGCCGAAAATGAAATTGGAATTGCCTGCGAAAGCTCCCGCCAAATAAATAGGAATGCCGATAACACCGATTGCATGGATTTACGCGGATTGATCTGCGATGATCTCTTTCGCGTTATCCGCGTTCCTATTTATCAATGACACCACTACGGGAGAATTTTACATGAGCGACAAAATCAATCGTCAATGGCGGCTCGCCGCGCGGCCTGTTGGCTTAATCAAAGAGTCCGATTTTTCTTGGGGCGAAGAAGCTGTGCCGGAATTGCAGGACGGGCAAATTCTGATTCACACAAAATACATTTCGCTTGATCCTACGAACCGAATTTGGGTCACAGATGTGCCGTCGTATCTGCCTCCGGTTGGCATCGGCGAAGTGATGCGCGGGCTTGGCATTGGCGAAGTCATCGAATCAAAAAATCCCGCTTTCAAAGTCGGCGACCTCGCGCAAGGTTTGCTCGGTTGGCAGGATTATTATGTCGGCGACGGCAAAGGCTTGCAGCCAATTCCAAACAATCCCGCGATTCCGATGACGGCGTATTTGGGCTTGCTCGGAATGATTGGAATGACGGCGTATTTCGGCTTGCTGGACGTAGGTCAACCGAAAGAAGGCGAAACAATTGTTGTTTCGGCGGCGGCGGGTGCGGTCGGCTCGCTCGTCGGGCAAATCGGCAAAATTAAAGGTTGTCGCGTTGTCGGAATTGTTGGCAGCGATGACAAATGCAAATGGATTGTTGATGAGTTGGGCTTTGATGCGGCAATCAATTACAAAACTGAAAATGTGCGCGAAGCCCTGAAAACACACTGTCCAAATGGCATTGACGTAGATTTTGAAAATGTCGGCGGCAAAATTCTTGATGCAATTTTAGGCCGAATGAATATTGGTGGACGCGTCGCCGTGTGCGGTTTAATTTCCGGCTACAACGCGAACGAACCAGTGCCGGGGCCGTACAATTTTGCTTCGATCATTTCCAAGCGGTTACGCGTGCAAGGATTTTTGGTCAGCGATTATTATGCGCGCGCAGGCGAAGCGATGAACGATTTAGGCCAATGGTTACAGCAGGGCAAAATCAAATACAAAGTTGATGAAGTTGATGGATTGAAAGGCGCTCCGATTGGCTTGAATAAATTATTCGAGGGAACGAATACAGGAAAGTTAATTGTGAAGGTATAAATTGCTGGGAGCGCACGCGGCTCGCGTGCTGAGATTAGTGGAGCGAATAACTTTGGATGGAATTGATTTCCTCCATTAGCCTCAGCACGCGAGCCGCGTGCGCTCCCAGGATTTATCGGCTTGCTTTTTGGCTTTCGTGCCAAGCTTTCAAAACTTCGGCCTCGCGTTCGGCGCTTAATCCATTATTCAATTTTGCTTTTTCTGCCGGACGTTTTTGATAATCCTCTAACGTCGCGCGTGCCGTGTCTGCCAATGGTCTGAACGTCAATCCTTTTGCCAACGCGCGGACATTGCTGACGCGGCTGAAGCCTGCCATTTCCGGCTCTTTGCTTGGAATCCAGACGGGCATATCCGACCACGGACGCACATTATTTTTCTTGAGAAATTCCCACTCTACCCACGTGAATCTTGCTTCGGCTTTTAAGGCAGATTGAATCGTCGTCAGCATTTGTTTCATCGTCAGCGTTTGCTTTGGCCCCAATGCGTTATACGTGCCGAACGCTTGTTGCTCGACCATCCGAATTGACCATTCGCCCAAGTCGCGCGCGTCAATAATTTGCACGGGATCGGAGCCGTCACCCGGCGCGAGAACTTCGCCGCCGCGATGCACGCGCACAGGCCAGTAAGTGAAACGATCTGTTTGATCGCCGGGGCCAACAATTAAGCCAGGACGAATAACAGTGGTACGTCCGGGGAAAATTCGTTCCGCTTCTTTTTCGGACAACGCTTTCAATGCCCCGTAATTCGCGCCGATTTTTTCTGAAGCGGGATCGTCAGTTGTCGCTACAGCAGCGGTTTCGTCCATCCCGATTTTGCTGTTGTCGGCGTACACCGAAATTGTCGAGATGAAAACATATTGACCCGCGCGTCCTTTCAAAATTTCAGCCGCTTCGCGCACCCAACGCGGCAACGTCGAAGGATTATCAATTACCGCATCCCATTCGCCAGTTTTGAGCGCATCCAATTTGCTGACGGCGCGGTCGCCTTCGATGTGCTCTACGTTAGGGAAGAGGCCGGGATTTGTTTTGCCGCGATTGAAAAGCGTGAGTTTGTGTCCGCGCTCTACGGCGTAGCGTACCTGATGCGGGCCAATGAAACCTGTGCCGCCAAGAATCAAAATTCGTAATGATTTTGGCGCTTTGGTAATTGGCGCTGCGAAATCAATATTTGGCAATGCACTAGCAGCAATTGCCGCAGTCAAAAAATCTCTTCTCGTGGTCATATTATTTTTGTACGGCGGACATTCTTGTTCGCCAATAATTGCGCGGACAAGAATGTCCGCGCTACGTTTACGGCAAGCCTGTTTTGTTCATTTGTTGTTTGAGGCGTGCCATGAAATTTTCTACGTCTTCGAGTTTGCGCGGGAGCGCGCCAGACATGATTTGGGGCTCGCCGTCTGTGACTAAAATGTCATCTTCAATGCGCACGCCTACGCCTTTGTATTTTTCAAACGCGGGTCTTACAGCCTGAATGAATTTTTCGCTTTCGGGTGTTTTCGGCAAGTAATCTAAGGCGTCAGGGCGCAAATAAATTCCCGGCTCGACGGTGAAAATCATGCCGGGGGCGAGCTTGTCTGTGATGCCTACATCGTGAACGTTCATCCCCAACCAGTGCGAAGTGCCGTGCATAAACCAGGTGCGAAATTCTTGATTTGTCGTTGAAGTAATCAATCCCAATTTGAGCAAGCCGTCTTTGATAATTTGCTCCGCGCGACTGTGAACGGCAGATTTTGTGCCGCCGGATTTTGCGAGTTTGATCGCTTCGTCCTGCGCTTCGTAAACGATGCGGTAGATGTCGGCTTGGGCGGAAGAAAATTTGCTCGTGACGGGAATCGTGCGCGTGATGTCGGCAGAATAGTGATCGAATTCAGCCGCGCAATCCATCAGCAGCAAACTGTCGTTCGCCAATTTTTCCTGATTGGTAATGTAATGCAAAGTCGTAGCGTTTGCGCCGCCGCCTACGATGCAAGGATAGCCCCAATTGAACGCGTTGCGCTTGCGGTACGTGTATTCAAATTCGGCTTGGACTTCGTATTCGTGCAAACCGGGAGCGGCTACAGCATACGCGCGATTGAATGCTTCGATACTGATGTCTACGGCCTGCTGCATCAATTTGATTTCGTAAGGCGATTTGATTTGGCGCAGTTCGGCAAAAATCGGCATTGCGCTTTTGATCGTTAAGCCTGTGGCGCCAGGCGGTAATTTTGCCGCGAATTTTTGCTCTTGGTTATATTCTTTGGATTCGCCGGGGAAGCTGGGCAACAGCAAAAATAATTGCGCTTCATCTTTGTTGATGGCATCACGCAACGTTTTAAATTCTTCGCCCCAAACTTGGTACGATTGGTTATCGCGCACGGCTGCATTGCCGCGCATTGCGGGGCCGTTCACCAGCGACATTCCCGCGCGCGGCGAAAGAAAACTTATGAAACTATTGAATTGATCGGCGTCCCAGACTTCCTGAATGCCACTGATTTGGCGGGCTTCTTCGACCGCAAGCATTCTGCCATTCCACGTTTCGCGTGCTGGATTGCGTTTCGGAATCAACAAAATTTCGCGCATTGTTTTTGCGCCGGGAATCAAAATTAATTTGATGTTTTCTTGATTAATGCCGGTCAAATAATACAAATCATTTTCTTGGCGGAACGGATAATCTACGTCGTTGGTGTACAACCGAGGCTCAGCGCTAAACAGGATTTGCAGGCTTTTTTCATTCATCCGCTTGAGAACTTCGCTGCGGCGACGTGCCAGTTCGCTTTGGCGCTCGGCGTCTGAAAACACAGGCGCGGGCGGTGCAAGTTGCCAAGGCGCGGGCGCGGATTTCGGTTTTGCGTCATTCGCAAATGCAGCAATGGAGAGTAATAAAAACAAAGTTGCTAACGAAAAATTGAATCGGGAACGAGTGAGCATAAATTCCTCCTAAATGGGCAGTCTCGTAAATTTCAATCATTAATCATAAGCGCAATCCGCAGGAAAACGAATGGCAAAAATGTTGGGCGCTGGATTCTTATGTGTATTTGAGCCATTTGAATAATTCAGGTAGCGATGGCCGCTTGCCATACATCAGCACGCCGACACGATAAATTTTGGCGGCCACCCAAACTGAACCAAGTACTGAACCCGCCAACAGCAAAATTGAGAGTGCAATTTGCCACCACGGAGGTTGTTGCACTGTGATGCGCATAAACATCAAAATTGGGCTGAAGAGGGGAATCATCGAAAGAATCGTGGAAAATAAACTATCTGGTTTGGTCAGCACGAAGGATGAAAATACATACGGCAAAATCAGGCACATGGTGATGGGCAATTGTGCTTGCTGTCCGTCCTCTTCGCTGGAAACCATCGCGCCGACCATGGCATACATCGTGGCGTATAAAAAATAGCCTAGCACGAAGAAAATCAGGAAAAAGAACACCAGCGAAATTGGTACGCGGGGGAATTTGAAATCTCCGAACGCGATTGCCTGTGCGGCGGCGACAGAAGTGATGGCGACGATTGAACCGACCCAAATTGTGACTTGCGTCAAACTGACTAAGCCGATGCCTGTAACCTTGCCTAGCATTAAGTAAAATGGTTTTACGGAAGAAAGCAGGACTTCTATGATGCGCGATTGTTTTTCCTCGATGACGCCGCGCATTACGTACATGCCATATACCAAAATCGAAATATACAAAAAAATGCCGAGCAAAAATGAAAAGGCCCATTTCGCCATCGGGCTTTCGGTTTCGCCACGTTCATTAATGAATTCCACATTAATGTCTTTATTTACTTCGCGCACTTTTTCCGGGCTGATGCCTTCGCGCAGCATTCGTTGTTCGATAATTGTTTGATTCAGCGCGTTGCGCAGGCGAGCAACGTTCGCAAAATCGTTCACATTTTTGGCGCGCTGGAAAACTTTGCCCGTTTCCAAAACATCTGGCGGCAAAATTAAATAGGCGTTCAGTTTATCTTGCTTGATGAGTTGGTTAAGCTCATGCTGGCGCGCTTCGGTGCGTTCGGGCGTGATGATTTCCTGTGAAATTTCATAGCGGTCGCCTTTTTCATTCGCTTGCGTCAGTGCCTTTGCCAATTCCTGATAAATTGCCGGAGCTTTCGATTGATCCAAAACGATCAGCCGAAAAGCGGCGCGTTCACCACCTTTGCCAAACAACAGCATTGGCAAAAAAGAGATAGCCGCCATCAGTAACGGTGTCATGATCGTGCCGATGATAAAACCCTTTGATTTCACCCGAATCAAATATTCACGTTTGATGATCGCTAGAAGTTTGTCCATATATTTTGTGACTTTTAGTGAATATCAGCACATTATTTTGTGCCAGTTGTGAAGTTACTACGAAAATAATAAGTTGCAAGTTCTAAGTGATTTAAGATGAAGCAAGACGGATTCAAAACTTGACGGGACTTGCAAGCTTCGGTTACCCTTATGGTTTGGCATTTGCTGCAAAATTTTGTCAGAAGGTGACAATCGGATTTTACTGTAGTGCCAACAACGCCAGCGAACAATGATGTTTGCTGTACCATTAAGGAGAGCTTAACGTGAAACCAGAAATCCATCCCGTTTACGAAGAAGTCACAGTGCATTGTGCTTGCGGCGCTTCCTGGCTGACTCGCTCAACCAAAAAAGAGCTGAGCATTGAAATTTGTTCCAACTGCCACCCCTTTTTCACGGGCAAACAAAAATTGATTGATACCGCCGGACGCGTTGAACGCTTCCAGCGCAAATATGGTCGTAAAGTGACCAACGATATGGCCGGCGCTGAAGCTGAATAATTGCGGATTTTTGATTTCGGATTGCGGATTAAAAAAAGATGATTTGTGTAAAAGCAAACAACTTGGCAAAAATCTCACCGCCAAACTTTGGCAGTGTAGCCGTTCGCCGTCCGCAACCCGTCACGCAATTATCGTCGCTTTGTAACCATTAGCCGGATATAATCAAAAGCCACAGTCAACTTGCGTCTGTTTTCTTACATCAGAATCAGGTGGGCTGTGGCTTTCGTGTATTTGCGAAAGCGCCACAAGGTTTTATTTGAGAGGTATTTTTTATGAGCGCAGAAAAAGAAATTATTGTCGGCGGACAAGCCGTGATCGAAGGCGTGATGATGCGTGCCCCTAATTCGTACGCTGTTTCAGTGCGTCGTCCTGATGGTACGATTGCCACAATTTCCGAACGGTTGCCGAAGCTCAGCGAAAAATATCCGCTCCTGAAAATTCCTATTCTGCGTGGCAGCGCGGTGCTGATCCACTCCATGATTTTGGGCGTGAAGGCCTTGAATTTTTCGGCTTCGGTGGCGTTTGAAGAAGCAGAAGTTGAAGGCAAGGATAAGAAAAAATTAGAGGCTGTAGCGCAAACTGGCGGACTTGCGGTTACTTCGCACGCACTTGACGCCGACAAAATTGCCGAAGAAAAACAAAAATCCGGCAATGTCCAAAATTCTTTGGCGATGGCTGGCTCCATTGTGTTCGGCATTGGATTTTCGATTTTCCTGTTTGTTGTATTACCGCTGTTGCTGACGAATGCGCTGTTCATTTACTTCGGCTGGGAAAATGCGCCGCAGTTGGCGATTGACCATGCCGCCAATCAGCCTTGGTATCTCGACGCCTGGAATTGGGTTCGCGCGTACTCAAAGCCTGTGCGCCCATCGTTCGCCTTTAATTTAGTGGACGGTGTGATTCGTATGATTTTCTTTGTGGCGTACATTTTCATCATGACGATGATTAAAGACATTCGCCGCGTGTTTGAATATCACGGTGCAGAGCATAAAACTGTTTACGCGTGGGAAGCTGGCGACGAATTAATCGTCGAAAAAGTCAAAAAATATCCGCGTCAACATCCACGTTGCGGCACGAGTTTTTTAATGCTCGTGATGCTGGTTTCTATCGTCGTATTTTCCATCGTGAAATTTGATTCGCTTGCAGGCAATTTGATTTCGCGTGTAGCGTTAGTGCCATTAATTGCTGGCATCTCGTACGAAATCATTAAGCTCGCAGGCAAAAAAGAAGCGGGCGCATTTTTCTCATTTATCACGCGGCCTGGAATTTGGCTGCAAAATCTGACGACGAAAGAGCCTTCAGACGATCAACTTGAAGTTGCTATTCATGCGCTGAAAGAATCCTTGAAATTAGAGCCAACGACGGAAGCGTCCGACACTAACTATGCGGCGACAACCGCTGCATCCTAATGACTCTGCATCCTAATGTTAGAACCGCCTGCGGTAGCGGGTGGATGCGTAATGCGAAATAACCACCCGCTACCACAGGTGGCTCTGACAGCTACTAAATTTTATGTTGGAAAAACTTGCACAAATTGAAGACACGTACGAAGACCTGACTCAGCAAATGACTGATCCTGCTGTGATCAGTGACATGGAAAAATATACTAAGGTCAGTCGTCAGCGTCGCGAATTGGAACCCGTTGTAGAGAAATATCGGGAGATGAAAAGACTTGCGAGCGACATCGAAGGCGCAAGAGAATTAATTAACGATTCGTCCGTTGATGATGAAATGCGCGAATTGGCTACGTTAGAACTGAGCGAAGCTGAAGCCAAACAAATCACCGCAGAAGAAGATTTGAAGGTCTTGTTATTGCCGAAAGACCCGAACGACGCGAAAAACGTCATTCTCGAAATTCGCGCGGGCACAGGTGGCGACGAAGCTTGTTTATTCGCCTATGAAATTTTGCGGATGTACGGGCGCTACGCTGAACGACAAGGCTGGAAATTGCAGATTTCGGATATTTCCGAAACAGGCATGGGGGGCATTCAAAAAGCCGAAGCGATCATTGAAGGCGATCACGTTTATTCCAAACTTAAACACGAATCTGGCGTCCATCGTGTGCAACGCGTGCCGCAAACAGAAGCCAGCGGACGCATTCACACTTCGGCAATTACTGTCGCGGTGTTGCCGGAAGCGGAAGACGTAGACATCAAAATTGACATGAAAGATGTCCGCATTGATTTGTTCTGTTCTTCAGGGCCAGGCGGGCAATCGGTAAACACAACTTATTCCGCCGTGCGTATGACGCATATTCCGACGGGCATTGTCGTTTCGATGCAGGACGAAAAATCCCAAATCAAAAACCGCGAAAAAGCGATGCGCATTTTGCGTTCGCGCCTGTACGAACAGGAATTGCAAAAGCAGCATGACGCGATTGCTGCCGAACGCCGTTCACAAGTTGGCAGTGGTGACCGCTCCGAAAAAATTCGCACGTATAACTTCAAAGAAAATCGCGTAACCGATCACCGCATCGGCTTGACGATTCACCAACTTGATACGTTTATGGAAGGCAATATTGACGAAGTCGTGGACGCTCTGATTTCGTTTTATCAAGCCGAGAAATTGAAAGAAGAAACCTCGCGCCAAGCGGGAGCATAGAAAAATGAGGTGAATGATGAGTGATGAGTAAAAGAAGAAGCTTAAACCCTCATCACTCACCACTTACCACTCATTACTTTCAAAGCCTTTTCAAATATTCCATCACCTGCCGTTTTTCCTTTTCACTTAATTTAAATCCAAACGAATGACCTTGATTGCTGAGACCTTGTTTGGTCGTGTCAATCACTCGACGCTCAGCTTCGGGCGCGATTTCCGATGTTGCAGGCGTGTTGAAAATTTCAACTCGCAAACCTAAATTTTTCTCGTCATAGGCTTTCGCACCGCCGACGCGTCGGAAATATTTTGGTCGCGCTTCCTGCGATAAAACGCCGTAAATTGTTGGCACTGAGCCATTGTGAAAATACGGCGCAGAAGCCCATATGCCATCGAGCGGAGGCGCTACATAACCTTTAGAATTTTCTTCGGCGTGCGAATTATTTTGAGCAAACCACGACTGATTCAAATAGGCGCGAAATTCTTTTGGCAGCCCTTGCAAGCGCACCGGGTCAGTTCCGACGATTTCTAACGGAATAATCTTATTTGGATATTTTCCATCTGCGCCATAAGTGCCGTGACACCCCGCACAATTTTTTGTGAATACGGCTTTACCTTCCGCCGCAATTTTTTCATTAATCGTGAGCGGATATTTCGGCGGCTCAATCGTTTTCAAGTAAGTCAGCACATCTTTGAAATCATTTTCCCACGACCTGATTTTTTCTCCGTTCGGCTCGCCCATGGTGAATTGCATAATCGGGCGCGCAAAATCGCCTTGCAGATGTCCGTCGTAATAAAGCGCCGTTTTTTTCTTGAGATGCCACCACGGAATCGCGTCTAAATCATGATTTTTGTAATTGCCCATTGGCAGTGGCTCGATGCGCGCGGATAAATCTTCGTTGCGACGACGTAATAATTCCAGGCTGAAAATAAATGCGTTCGTACGTCCGCGCGCAGTCGAAAATGTGAGCGAGTATGGCAATTTGTATTTCGTCAGCTTCACAATATCGTCGTAAAGCGTTTGCATATCCAATTCGGTGTTGGGCATCCCGATCATACTTTGCCCCGAAATCGGCACACGTCCGCCGTGACAGAGCATACAATTTTGCACCCACATCCCGCGCTCGTTCACGACCATTTGCATTGGCCCACCGCGATTGTCCCAAGTTGCTTCGCTGAATCCATAACGCTCAAACGCTACGCGGCGAATTGACTCAAGGTCATTTGCGGTGATTTTGTCCTGCCATTCTTTTTCCCAAACAGTCGGCAATTTTTCCAGCATTTTGTCCGTCAGTAACATCATCCCGTACGGGTTGTGCGTAAGGTTGTAATGCCCACGTTCGGCAGCAGACATATCAGCAATGGGATTTTTTTTAGCTTTTGCAGGCGAATGATTCGCAGCAAAATAGACTACGCAAGTTCCAGCAAGGATGATGAAAATGAACCGAAGAAAATTGCGAGCGGAAAACATAAGTGACTCCAGGAAAATTATGGTTCAACGTGCACAAAATGTTTTGAGTCCCGCTTTCAGGCGGCTTGGTGCCAAAAGTAGCCAACTAAAGTTGGTACTCAAAACTGACGTTACTCATTTTTGCGCGTTCAAGGCATAATGAAAATCTAATGACGTATATTTCTTTTTTGCAAAAAATGCACGCATGACTACAACAATTGCTGAAACTTTAAAAATTGCTTCTACTCAACTTCGTCAAGCTGAAGTCCCGAATGATTTGCTTGATGCGCAACTGCTGCTTGCCGAAGCATTGCAACAAGATCGCACATATCTGGTGATAAATTATAATTTAGCCGTGCCTGAAGAAGTGCTGGCGCGTTTTCACGCGTTAGTTAAGCGCCGCAGCGCGGGCGAGCCGTTGCAATACATTTTAGGGCGACAGGAATTTTTCGGCTTGGAATTTGAAGTCAACTCGGCAGTGCTGATTCCGCGCCCGGAAACTGAATTGATTGTCGAAGAAGTTTTGCGGCTTGCCCAAAAAATTAATGAGCCAAGAATTATTGATGTAGGCACCGGTTCTGGTTGCATTGCGGTCACGCTCGCGCGCGAAATTTCTGAGGCGAAAATTATCGCTACCGATATTTCGCCTGAAGCCTTGCAAGTTGCAGCCCGCAATGCTGAAAAACAGGCAGTGCAGGATCGCCTCGAATTTGTTCATTGCGATTTGCTGAGCGGTATTGCTGCCAATGCGAAAGTAGATTTTATCGTTTCAAATCCGCCATACATTGCGCCGGAAGAAATGCCTGCTTTGCAACGCGAAGTGCGCGACTGGGAACCGCACAACGCGCTGACAGATTTTCAGGATGGCTTGAATTTTTATCGTCGCCTGCTCATTGAAGCACCAGGATATTTGCAGTCCGGCGGATATTTAATTTTTGAGATGGGCTATCAACAGGCGGAAACAATTAAAGCCTTAGTTGATCGCACGGTTTGGCGCGAACCTAAGGCTTTACGGGATTTGCAGGGAATTGTACGAACATTCGTACTTACGGTTTTGTAGGCGTTTCTTCTTTTTTCTCGACGGCGGCTGCCGGCGCGTCTGGCGTGAAAAGTTTTTCATCCATTTGCGCGCCGAACGCGGCTTCGATGACGGTACGCTCTTCGACTTGGACGCCGTTTTCAAATACGATAGTTTTATAGGGAATTACAACTGCGTTTTGGACTACCTTAAAATCTTTAAAGTGCAAACGATATTTATTTGGTTTGGCGTCAGGCGTAGCGGGTTTCGATTCATATTCCAAATACAAAATGTGCCCGCTTTTGCGACTTACTTCGTAGCGGGTCTTAGCGCCGTCTGTTGCTGTCAAATCAATCACGTCAATTTCCAGCGAGCCAGCTTTTTTGGTATCGATATATTCGATTTTACTTTCGTCTTCTTTATACCGCAGCAGTGCTTCGTATCCGTGCGCATAAGAAGAGCGAAACGCCTCGGATAATTCCGGGCTGATGTCAGTTCTTTGTTCGCCATTCATCGCCCAGGTTTTTTGTCCGTCGAAGCCCATGGTAAATTTTGTGTCAGGCAAATCCAGTTCCAGCAAAACTAAATCTTCCATCAGTTTTGGTTTGCGGATAAATTTCAACGTTGATCGGCCTTCACGTGCAGCGTCCCCCAATCCCAGCTTCAGATTATTTTTGATAATGCCATTTTTTTGAATTTCAAAAATTGCTTTGCGACTGCCGTAAAAGAGAATTGCATTTTCGACCAATTTTTCAGCGCTTTGACCTTTTTGCGCCTGTGCCTGCGCCGGAATTGGGGACAGCAAAATTGTGACAATGAGCGAAGTCAAAACACCTGATAATAATTTGTGCGTCAACAAGCGACGTGAAAGAAAAAAACTGCGAAGTTTCATGCTGGCGAAAAACCTTTCTGTTGACAGCTTAGGGGGATAACCCATAGATTTAATAAACCTGTGCAATAATAACCCACAGCACTGAATTACCGCTAGCCCCGCACCCGAAAAGAACGTCAACTGACGGGGCAGCAGGTCTGTCACCTATTCCCCTGAAATCTGGCGCGCGCCAGTGTTAACGCGCCGCCGTTAGATGCAAAATGTAGATGTTTAGTTTGTTGATAGAGGAGTCCCAAGCATGAAAATCGGCATTTTAGTCGGGATGGAAAATACGTTTCCCCCCGCTTTAATTGAAAAAATTAACAGCATGAACGCTGGTGTTACGGCGGAATATTTACAAACAGGCGGCGTACGGGCTGAAGACGGTTCGCAATATCGCGTCATTCTGGATCGCATTTCGCACGAAATTCCTTATTATCGCGGCTTGCTCAAGCATGCGGTTTTGAACGGCACAATCGTCGTAAATAATCCGTTCTGGTGGTCGGCTGACGATAAGTTTTTCAATTATTCGCTCGCACAGCGATTAGGCGTAGCGACGCCGAAAACCGTTCTTCTGCCGCAAAAAGAATATATTCAGGGCGTGACAAACGCTTCGTTGCGCAATCTGGAATTTCCGCTGAAATGGCAGGAAATTATTGATTACGTCGGATTACCTGCGTGGTTGAAACCATTCGATGGCGGTGGTTGGAAAAATGTGTACAAAGTGCATTCGCTGGAAGAATTGCTCAGCAGCTATAACGAGACAGGTACGTTGTGCATGACGTTGCAGGAATCTATCGAATTTGATGATTACGTTCGTTGTTATTGCGTCGGACGCAAAGACGTACTCGTAATGATTTATGATCCGGCGAATCGCCGCTATGTCCCGCGTTTAGAACGAACGCTTGTGCCAGCGCTGGAAAGCAAAATTATTCAGGATACGCTGTTGCTGTGCGAAGCGCTCGGTTACGATATGAACACGGTCGAATTTGCGGTGCGCGACGGTGTGCCGTACGCGATTGATTTTATGAATCCTGCGCCGGACGCGGATATTCATTCGGTGACGGAGCCGAACTTTAATTGGTTTTTGGATGCAGTGGCGCGAATGCTGGTAAATTATGCGAAAAACGGAGTCCCCACCATCCGTCATCATCGCTGGCAGAAATTTTTGGATAACGATGTCGAGACAGAATTATCAAACTCGGCGAATTGAGGTCTTATGGCAAGTGTGAACGATTTTACAATTGGCATCGAAGAAGAATTCCAAATCATTGATCCACACACACGCGAATTGCGTTCGCGCGTGAATGAAATGATGGACGAAGGCCGGATGATTTTGGGCGAGCAAATCAAACCCGAAATGCATCAATCCATGGTCGAGGTCGGCACCGAAATTTGCAAAAACGTGCAGGAAGCGCGCGCCGATGTTACCAAATTGCGCCGCACGATTGCCGAACTTGCCCAGCGCAAAGGCCTGGCGATTGTGGCTGCTTCGACGCACCCGATTTCGCATTGGGAAGATCAGCGCATTTCCGAGCACGAACGCTATGAACAGTTGATCGAAGAGATGCAACAACACGCGCGGGCATTGCTGATTTTTGGTATGCACGTTCACGTCGGCATCGAAGACCGCGAAGCTGCGATTGCAATCATGAACGAAGCGCGCTATTTCCTGCCGCATGTGCTTGCGCTTTCGTGCAGTTCACCATTTTGGATTTGCCGCAATACGGGGATGAAGAGCTACCGCTCCGAAGTCTTTAAGCACTTTCCGCGCACTGGCATCCCGGATTTCTTCCGTTCGTGGAATGAATATCAGCGTTACCTGAATTTACTCATTAAAACGGGTTGCGTTGATAACGGCAAAAAAATCTGGTGGGACGTGCGCCCGCATCCATTTTTCCCGACGTTGGAATTTCGCATCGCGGATATTTGCCCGCTCGTGGATGACACGATTGCGATTGCGGCTTTGATCCAGGCCATCACTGCAAAATTGTATAAACTCTACCAGCAAAATCTTGGCTTTCGCATTTATCACCGCGCTTTGATTCAGGAAAATAAATGGCGTGCGGCGCGTTGGGGATTGGATGGCAAATTGATTGATTTCGGCAAGCAAACTGAAGTGCCTACGCGCGAACTGATTTTGGAATTGCTCGAATTTGTGGACGACGTAGTGGACGAACTCGGCAGCCGCGAAGAAATCAATGGCATCCACACCATTCTCGCACGCGGCAACAGTGCAGATCGTCAAATTCAGGTTTACAACGAAACTGGCGGCGATTTGCAGGCAGTAGTGGATATGTTGATGAAAGAGACTGTGCAAGGCGTTTTAGAATAGAAGGTACGTTCTGAGTACCAACTTTAGTTGGCAAGTTTTGTAAAAAGGCCGCCTGAACGCAGGCCTCTGGGCGTTTTTGTGTACTTTGGCAACAAGAACTCTAATGTGCTAGCAGAAAAATTAGAAAACCTTTTGACAACTTTTTCGGTTCGTAGCACAATCAAATTTCTGAAGACCTATAAAGGCGAACCACCAAGCTCTACCCGGAAAACTTGCTCTTTGTTTTTGTGAGCACGAAGAAAGGAAATCCAGCACTCCACTGATTATGCCCTCACGATTTTGGACGCGCCATTTCTCGCTATTTTGCTTACAACCTAGTTCCTGTAGTCCCCCGATACCAATATTGATTGGTTTAGTTAGCGGCAACCCCAACATTCAAACTACCCACACGAAAGGCAAACAGGCATTGGCCTGAAATCGTTCATTGCACATGGAAAATCGTAGAAAGGCGGTATCTAGTATGTCAGCAGCAGTCGCACCAGCCCGCGCCCGGGAACGTAAAATCTCGGAGTCCGACCGGCTAATTCGCACAATTTGTTTAGAAGTTCAACCCATGACGCGCGAGGCTTTCGCGCCGTTTGGTGAAATTATCAGCGAACGCGGGGCCATTGATATTGATCTTGATGGCGGAGCCGCCAGTTTTGTCGCACAAACTGTCGAGAATCGCCCGCTGATGTTTGATTTTCTGGGACGGCATCGCCGCACAGAGCAAGTGTTTTCGCCACTCGGCGGCACGAACTCTGTCATTGCAGTCGCGCTTCCCACCGAAGGCGACAATCCTGATCCTAATAAAATGGCAGCGTTTTTAGTGGACGGATCATTCGCTTTTAAATTGTATCGTGGCACCTGGCATACCAGCGCATTTCCGCTGAAAGACGAAGCGAAGTTTTTGGTCGTAGACCGTGAAGGAACGCTGGATGATGATTATGATTTGCGCGATTTAAAAACAGCGCTTGGTGTCGTAGTTGAAATTCGACCCTAACCATTTCTGACCCTCGAAAGTCCGAACACTTGCACCTGACGATTTTTCATTTTTGCGAAATTGTCAGGTGTAAGTTTTTTGTGGGATAGAATTTCTGACAGCAGCCCGCGTGTGAGGAACGACTTACTTACGGCACTAACTTTTCCTCGTGTGCTTGTGGCATAATTACTCCCTGCTTTTTAGTTAATCTTCAGGAGAATCATTTTGATGAATAAAGTCCGATTATTTTTTAGTGCTTTGATTTTGTTTTGTTTTGTTGGGTGCGGTCAACCACAGCAGTCGGCGGCTCCGACAACAACTACTTCACCTGCACCTAATGCCAGCGTGCAAGTCGCTTTGCCGCAGGCTTCCGCGAGTGTAGGGGCAAATGTTTCCGCGCCTGCTGCGAGCGCTTCCGTTCCGCCTAAGATTAAAACACCAATGACCAATCCTGCGATGGCGCGTGGAAAAGATGGTAAGCCGCCGCAAATGCCGCCGGGAATAGATCGCATGTATCGCGCGTTGACACTGGAAGAAATTAACGCCTTGCCGCCTGAAACGCGCGATATGATTTTAAAAGCGCAAGGACGCTATCCGGGCAGCCCAACTCCTACGCCGAAAAAATAATGAACAACCGCAAAATAGCACTTGCTGTTTCAGTTTCGACGGGGCTTGCTGCGCCAATCGTCGGAGGTTTTTTGCTGGGTTATTTCCTTGACCAGTCTTTTGGCACAAAGCCCTGGATGCTTTTGGTATGTGGCATGATTGGTACGGCAGGAGGTTTCCTCGCGCTCTATCGGACCGTCAATAAAATCAACGCAGAAAAGGATGATGAATGAAAATTGCCATCACTGGCGCAGCCGGTTTGGTCGGCAGCAATTTACAAAAAACTCTGGCAGGTGAACACGAAATCCACGCACTCAGGCATGCTGATCTCGACATCACAAATCAAACTGCTATCCAGGAATTTTGCACGCGCGAGCGCCCCGACGTCATCATCAATTGTGCTGTACTTAATGTAGACGAATGCGAAACGGATCGCTCGAAAGCGCATGCCATCAACGTCGCAGGCCCGCAAGTTTTAGCGGAAGCTGCGCATTCCATCGGCGCGTCAATCGTGCATTTCAGCACGAATTATGTTTTTGATGGTAAAGACGAAAAAGTTTACACGATTAAGGATTTGGCTGAGCCTGTGAATAATTACGGGCAGACAAAACTGGACGGCGAAATTGCAGTGATGTTGGCGAATCCGAAACATTTCATCATTCGCACTTCGTGGGTGTTTGGCGTCGGCAAAGAAAATTTTCTAAGCATCATTCACACAAATCTGCGCGCCGGAAAACGCGGCAAAGTAGTCAGTGATTGCTGGGCGAGTGCAACTTACGTCGAAGATTTAGTCGCGCGCACCCGCGAAATCATTGAGCGAAATCGCTATGGCATTTATCAGGTCGTTAACGAAGGCATCGCTTCATACGTTGAATTTACTTACGAAGCAGGTCGTCTTGTGGGCTTGAGCGAGCCGCAAGTTTCAGCGCTGGTCGAGTTAATCAGCGACGCTGAAATTAAACGCCCGGCGACGCGTCCGCGCTATACACCAATGCGCTGTTTGTTGTCTGAAGATTTAGGATTTGTGCTGCTGCGGCATTGGAAAGATGCGCTAGCCGTATTTATTGCAAGTGAAAATAAAGACGCCAATTTGCTTTGAGTCCCGCCTTCAGGCGGCCTTTTCGCAAGTGTTGCCGCCTGAAGGCGGGACTCAACACTGCCTTTCAAAAATCGCCCTACTCAAAAAATGAATGTCCGCTCATCAGTTCGATGTGTGAGGAAGCGGACATTCTGCCGTGCTGTATTTGCTATGCTTTGATGCAGCGGGTACGCCCGTACAAAGGTGCTGGAAACGGGTGTTACCGCCTGGCTGAGAACGTTACCGAATACGACCTAAAAGGCAATCAAACTGATACTACGGTTGATCGTCTGAATCGGCAGATACCGCTTCGATCCCCATCGCGCGGTTTTTTTATTGACAAGCAATTCCGCTCATTTAGAATGAATTCATTCTTAGCTGACATTGCAGATAAAAAAGGGAATTTGCTCATCACGCGAATAAGCCTAGCTTGTTGACGTGAAAAAGAAATGCAGAAAAGCTCTGGAAAATATCCAGAAAAATGAATGCGTGTATGAGCCTTAGCCTTCAAAATTATTACGAATTTGGAACATTTCGCTTAGTTCCCGCCGAACGGAAATTACTTCATAACGGTGTTCCGTTGTTGTTGGAACCGCGTGTTTTCAACCTGCTTGTACTATTAGTTCAGCAACATGGACATCTGGTCACAAAAGAAAAATTGCTGGAATCGCTTTGGCCTAACAGCTTTGTCGAAGAAAGTAATCTGACGCGCAATGTTTCGATTTTGCGCAAGGTTTTGGAGCGCTCTGGGGGCAATGATGGTTATGTGCAGACGGTTCCCAAACACGGTTATCGGTTTGTTGCCGAGGTTCGTGTCAGCGGTACAGCCGCCGCCATCAGCGCGTTACCTATGCGGCAATTTATTCCTGCTGGCGGTGCGGTAGCTTTGGATTCGCAATTTTATATAACGCGCACGACGGATGTTGAATTTGGCGCTGCGCTCAAACGGCAGGACAGTATCGTGCTGGTTAAAGGAGCGCGGCAAGTTGGCAAAACTTCCTTGCTGGCGCGTGGGATGCAACAAGCGCGTGACGATGGAGCACAGGTGATCGTCACTGATTTTCAGAATTTAAACACGCAGCAATTATCTTCGGCAGAAAATTTATTGCGCACGCTCGCTGAATCAATCGCCGATCAATTGGATTTGGTTGACGCTCCGCAACAAGATTGGAATCCGCATCTGAGCGCGGGCATTAATTTCGAGCGATTTTTACGCAAACAGGTTTTCCCCAATACTGAAACGCCATTGGTGTGGGGCTTGGATGAAGTAGATCGTTTGTTCGCGTGCGATTTTGGCAGCGAAATATTTGGGCTATTTCGCTCCTGGCATAACAAGCGCGCGCTTGATCCGCAAGGGCATTGGCAACGATTTTCGCTGGCGATTGTATACGCGACTGAAGCGCATTTGTTTATTACCGATTTGAATCAATCACCGTTCAATGTTGGTACGCGGTTGCAGTTGGAAGATTTTGCGCTGACACAAGTTGCTGATTTGAATCAACGCTATGGCGCGCCGCTGCGATCTGGTAATGGCGTGACACGCTATTTTTCGTTGGTTGGCGGACATCCGTATTTGGCGCATCGCGGCATTAGCGAAATGGCGCTACGTCACATTGATTTTGACGAAGTCGAAACACAAGCTGTGCGCAACGACGGATTATTTGGCGATCATTTGCGACGTTTGTTGTTAGCGATTTCGCAGGATGAAGCGTTGCTGATGGCAGTGCGAAATTTGTTGCAAGGCCACCAACAATTCGCAGGCGATGCGTTTTATCGGTTACGCAGCGCGGGTGTGATTTGCGGCGATACGCCGCGCGAAGCCAGTTTTCGTTGTCAATTGTATCAGCAATATTTGCAAAGGAATTTGTTATGAGTCTGATCGAGCTTGGTCTTGCAAATAATTTTTACGTCACGGGCGGAACCTTGCGCTTTGATGCTCCGTGTTACGTGCAACGACAAGCTGATGAAGATTTATTGCAGGCTTTGCAACAAGGAAAATTTTGTTACGTGTTGACAGCGCGGCAAAGCGGGAAATCTTCGTTGATGGTGCAAACCGCCGCACGTTTGCGTGCCACTGGCATTGGCGTAGCGATTCTTGACCTCACGGCAATTGGCAACAATTTGACGATTGAGCAATGGTACGGCGGGTTACTTAGTTTGATCGGGCAACAACTTGATTTGGAAGATGAATTGCTGGATTTTTATGCGCGTCGCGCGTTGCTCAGCCCGTTGCAATCGTGGATGCGTGCGATTCGTGAAATTATATTGCCGCGTTATTTTGAGCGCGTCGTAATTTTCGTAGACGAAATTGATGCTGTGCATAACCTGCCGTTTTCAACGGATGAATTTTTTGCCGGGATTCGCAATTTTTACAACGAACGAACCACGAATTCGGAACTCGAAAAATTAACTTTCTGCTTGCTGGGCGTCGCGACTCCGGCGGATTTAGTGAGTGATGCGCGGACTACGCCATTCAATGTCGGGCTGCGCATTGAACTCAATGATTTTAGCGCGCGCGAAGCCGAATCGCTGGCACGCGGGCTGGCGCGTGAAACTGTAGCAGGGCGCACGTTGATGCAGCGAATTTTGTATTGGACGAACGGACACCCTTACCTGACGCAGCGGCTTTGCCAACAAATTGCACCGGACAAAACCGTGCAGGCGCCGCAAGACGTGGATCGTCATTGCGAGAATTTGTTTCTCGCACATCGGGCTTTGGAGCGCGACGACAATTTGCTTTTTGTCCGCGAGCGCATTGTAAAAACGGAAGCCGACCTTGGAAATCTTCTATACCTCTACTCGCAAGTATTGAAAAACAAGCGTGTACCCGATGAAGAAACGAATCTCTTAGTTAGCGAATTGCGCCTGTCCGGCGTCGTCAATGTGCAAAACGGATTGTTGCAGGTGCGCAATCGAATTTACGAGCAGGTGTTCACACGCGAATGGATCAAAGCGCATTTGCCGAACGCAGAATTAGCCAGGCAAAAGCGCGCATTTTGGCGCGGCGTAATTCGAGCGACAGCTTTTGCGAGCCTGGTTATATTGGCTGTTTCGTTGCTTGCGGTGTTGGCAATTCGCCAACGCAACGAAGCCGAAGCGCAGCGGCAAGCCAATCGGCGATTACTTTACGCGTCAGAAATGAGCGTCGTTGCGCAGGCTTGGGAGAGCGCGAACATTGCCCGCGTGCGCGAATTACTAGACAAACAAATTCCCGCTGACGGGCAAGAGGATTTGCGCGGTTTTGAGTGGCATTATTATCAACGGCTCAGTCAACGACAACAGCGTACGCTAAAGTTTTCAAGCCTTGTGCAAGGTGTTGCGTATGCGCCGAACGGGCAATGGCTCGCGGTTGGCCTTGACGACGGCAGCGTGAAAATTGTCGAAGTGACAACCGGCCACGAGCTATACAATTTGAAGGGGCATACGGATCGCGTTTATGCGGTCTCGATTTCGCCCAATGGGGAATTGTTGGCAACTGCGAGCTTTGATCAGACGGTACGATTTTGGGATGTTGAGACGGGCAGCGAAGTTTCAGTGTTACGCGATTTCAAGGATAAGGTTGTCAGCGCTGCCTTTTCCCCTGATGGGAAACTTCTTGCTACGGGCGAAGCCGGAGGTGTGGCAACTGTTTGGGACGTTGCGACCGGAAAATCATTGGCAGGCTTTGCAGCAGGGGCAGGATGGGTGAGTGCTGTTGCCTTTTCGCCAGATGGAAAAAAACTTGCCGTTGTACAACACAAAAAAAACGTCCATATTTTTTCAGTTCGCACGCATATCCAATTACAAACGATAGAGCAAGAAGCTAGCGTAACATCCATCGCGTTTTCACCTGATGGCGAGACGCTGGCGACAGGTTGCTGGCATACTGCTGAAGCAAAATTGTGGAATGTCCGCACCGGGAAATGGCTGAAAACTTTGCGCGGACACAAAGGCGTAGTTTGGTGCGTTGCCTTTTCACCCGATGGCAAAACATTAGCTACGAGCGGTGACGACAGCCTGACGTTATTGTGGGAAATCCATTCCGACAAGCCGCCGACGCGTTTAGCAGGGCATGGATCGTATATTTTTTCGGTCGCGTTTTCACCGGACGGGAAAACGTTAGCTACTGGAAGCTGGGATAAAACTGTGAAGCTGTGGTCGGTGCCGCACGTCGAACATGACGATGTGCTGACAAGGCATCAGGATTGGATCAAAGCCATGGCGTTTGTCTCGGATGGGAAGATATTGGCTTCTGCGGCAGAGGATGGTTCCGTAAAATTTGGAGATATAACGTCACGCCAGCAACTCAGTGCTTTGAAAAAAACTCCCAAACACCTAGAGGCCGCGGCTTTTGCACCCACAGGGAATTTGATTGCAGCCGCCAGCGAAGATCACCTGATAAAAATTTGGGATCGCCAAACCGGACAAGAGTTGCGTTCCCTCCCTCAACAAAGTGACCAAATTAGCCAACTTGCCATTGCCCCAAATGCCAAATTACTGGCAAGCGGCGATATAAAAGGCAAAGTCAAAGTCTGGGATATAGCGTCTGGACGGTTACTTTATGACTTATCGAGTTATAAATATTATGTTTTTTCCTTAGCCTTTGCGCCGGATAGTTCGCAGTTAGTCTTGAGTGGTGGGTATGACAAAATGCGTGTTTTAGATGCGATCACAGGAAAAGAGATTTATACCTTACAGCCTAGTTCTCAAATCGGGCGCGTTGTTACGTTTTCGCCAGATGGTAAATGGATTGCCGCTGAATCAGATGGCACAAATATTGTGCTTATTGATACGACTACTCACAAAGTTGTGCAGGAATTGCACGGCCACACCGCGCGGCTAACATCCTTTAGTTTTACACCGGATTCAAAACGCCTTGCGACCAGCAGCGTTGACGGCGTGGTCAAAATTTGGGAAATCAGCTCCGGCCTGGAATTTAGCACGATCCATTCACCCGCTGGCAAAGTGTTTGCCATCGCATTTTCGCCTGACGGCAAAACCCTCGCGGCTGCTACTGCCGATAAAGCCATTCACCTCTGGAATACACGCGAATAAACTCACTTAATTACTAAATTGCTTGAACGCCTTTAAAATCAGAGTGTTCGTGGGTTTTTGTGCAAAGAATTTGCCGGAATTCTTTTGGCGTTCTGCGTGTGATTTCTATGAACTCAAAAAATCTGACTCCCCAAATTTTGAGTTCCACTAAGACATAAACGAAAAAGCACCCTGACAAAGCTTCCTTACGAACCCCGCTTTGTCTCCAGCCAGTGAAACTACTATGCCGCTCCAGATTCGGCCTATCCTGCTTTTGGCCTGCCTTCTGCGCTGTGCGCTGTTGCTCGCCGCCGTGTGGTTTTCAAATGACCTGAGCGTTTTTCATGCAAAAGATACTGCTTCGTATTTGCAACCCGCATTGGAAATGTTGCACGATGCCAGCTTCACTACATTAGGCGAACCGGAAATACTTCGTACGCCTGGTTATCCATTATTACTTTGCGTAGGTGTAATTTTTCAGCACGTCGAAATCATCACGATCCTGCTGCAAATTGGCTTGAGCTGCTTGACGGTGTGGTTGATTTATCGGATTGCATTTTTGCTTTTTGCCGATGAACAAACCGCCTTGCAAAGCGCCTTTCTATGCAGCATTGAACCATTGAGTATTATTTACAGTTGTTGGCTTTTGAGCGATACGCTGTTTGTTGCGTTGCTGGCACTGACGATGTGGAGTTTGTTGTTGTGGTGTAAACAGCGAAAATTAATGCCCTTACTTGCGTCGGCGCTGGCATTGAGTGCGGCGGTATATGTGCGTCCAATTGGATATGTGATTCCATTTGTTTGTGCGTGCGCACTGAGTTGGTGGGTTATGCAACAGGGGAATAAAAAGCGCGTGTTACATTTTGCGCTGTGGGCACTGAGCCTCACGTTTTTGCTAGGAGCGTGGCACGTGCGAAATATTTGGGCTACGGGTTACAGCGGATTTTCTGCTGCAACAGATTTCAATTTGTATTTTCATCAGGTAGCCGCGTTGCAATCCGAACAACAAAATCGCCCGTTTTATGAAACGCTGGACGAGCTTGGGTTTTATGAAACCGAAAAATATTTTTTGCAACATCCTGAGCAACGCGATTGGCCTATCGCAGATCGTTACCAATTTATGCGCGACGAAGGTGTGAAGGCAATGTTGCGCGATCCAATCAATGCGGCGCAAATTTATGCGAAGGGAATTTTTATCGTAATTAGCGATCCTGGCGTATTTGATTTTTTGCGCCTGTTTCGTATGTACCCGAAAACGGGCAAAACGATGAACGCGATTTTGGCGAATGGAGTGATGGCAACAGCACTGAATTTTGTACGGACAAATCCGCTGATTACATTTTGGGCTTTGTTGCTGGGTACTTTGTTATTTGCCTATTACAGTTTTGCTTTACTTGGTTTGTCGCTGCAACTACAGGCAAAATCTTTGCCGCTCGCAATTTTGCTGACGACGAGTTTGAGCCTGATTTTATTAGCGGGCGGAACGATTGGCGCGGGCAGATTTCGCATGCCCGTGATGATTGCGATTTGCGTTTTGGGCGGACGCGGATTATCAATAGCCAGCGCACAAACATCAATGTTGCGCGAACGCTTTGTCACTGCGCTGCACGAAACCGCAGTTGGTTTCGGCATTTTGTTCAAACGATAAATCTTGCTATGAAAAAATTGCCTTTGAGATTTTGCTGCGGAATATTTTTCTGCACGCTTACTATTTTCGCCTTCGCACAAAAAACAAATCCCTACCGCAAATATTCCACCGTAGAGCGCTTGCAACTGGAACATCTGCGCGCCGTAAACACAGATCGTTTGCGCTATCAACAGCAACGCAAGACTCTCAAAATCATCAAAGGCGTCAATGATTATCGCGCGATTATGCATGTCCACGCCGAAGATTCCGCGCACACCGGAGGCACACGCCCGGAGCTTTTAGCCGATTGCAAAAAAGCTGGCGTGAATATTGTGATGCTCACAAATCATTGGCGTCCGCCCGTAGATTTCATCAATGACAGTTGGCGCGGCATGCGCGACGGTGTCTTGTTTATTCCTGGCACTGAATACGAAGGCTTTCTCGCTTACCCACAAAAATCAATTATCAAACGCCCGTACAAAGGCACTGCGCAGTTTACTGCGCTTGTGAAAGAAGGCGGCGGCGATATTTTTCTTTCGCATATGGAAGAGCGCCCTGATTGGACTACCGCGCCATTAACAGGGATGGAAATTTATAATCATCACGCCGATTTCAAACCAGAAATTGAGTTTCTCGGCTGGTTGCAGCGCACATTGGCAGACCCCGACGGTATCAAACAATTTCGGCAAATCGTGACGGATTTTCCGCAAGAAGTTTTCGGCGCGCAGCAAGACTATTTGCAAAATTACATCGCCAAATGGGACGCCGACAGCCAAAACCACCGCGTCACTGGCGTAGCTGCCAACGATTGCCATCACAACCAAGTCATCACCGTCAAAGTCGGCGCGCCTGACGTAGTCGAAATTTGGCTGACGGGCGACAAAGAAGCTTCGTTCAAGGTTAACAGTAAACGTGCGCCACGCATTCCCGAACTAACCAGCGGTAAGCAAGCCGGGGACATCATCGCGCAATTTGATCTCGACCCATATGAACGAAGTCTGCGTTATGTGACGACTCATATTTTAGCGAAAAAACAAAATGAAAAATCTGTGCGCGAAGCATTGCGGCAATCGCATGCATACGTGTCACACGATTGGTTCTGTGATCCCACAGGCTTTGCTTTCGTAACGAAACATAAATCACGCCAGGTTGGAATTATGGGTGATGAAGTGAAATGGACTGCGGATACACAATTACAAATCGCAGCGCCAACTAGTGGAAAAATTCGCTTGTTTCACAATGGGAAAATTGTGCAGGAAACAATCGGTGACAAGATGGATTTTACTGTAAAAGAAACTGGGAATTATCGCGCCGAAATCTGGCTGGAATTCGACGGCGAATGGCGTCCTTGGGTTTATGCGAATCCGATTAAGATTGTCTGAATATGGTGTCGCCGCTCTGAAAAATTAGATAGATAAAAGTGCCTAGAGGTAGAACGGGCAGCTTGCCCGTTCACGGCGGGCAAGCTGCCCGCCGTACGTTTGCGATATATCCGAATATAAATCACTCAACAGTGACTAATTATCCTTCCAGCGTTTCAAATTGCGCTAATGGCGTTTCGTTTAAGACTCGTGACCAGTGTTCGTAATATGCACCAGCGGCGCGATAGCCACCATGTGAACTCACTACTTTTTTACAATTCACGACGAAAACATCAGGGCATTGTGCCTTAATGATGTCGGGATGTTGTGGGCCTCTCAGTCCAAGTGCTACGTCATGTCCTCCGATCAGGTAGCCGAATTTTAAGACTTTGTCCTTATCGGAGTGATAAACCAACGCGCGACGGCAAAATTGCAGTGCTCCGTGAAATTCTTTCTTTGGCTCAAGGCATTCGTTATCCACAGCAGGCGCTGTCAATAAAAGATTATCTACAAAACCTTCTGTTCCACCTGCCAGTGCCTGCAATGCTACGCGCGCGCCGAGACTGTGGGTTTGCACATCAACGGTCAGCGCATTGCGCGAAGCCAATTCCAGCAAGTTGCGGAAATATCCGGCAGAACGATTAGCGAAAGCGATGGCGGGAATAAATCCGGCTAATGTTTCAAACCCCGGCCAGGTGAAGCCGAGAACTAGATCGTAGCCAGTGCTGCCGGGGATCGCCGGGTTATGCATGAGCTTTGCATCAATCAATCCTTTGAGGACACGTTGATATGAAGACGCGACGTTGGCGAGCGGGTTGCGATAACCATGGATCAGAATCAATAAGTGTTTCCCCTGCATTTGCTGAGCGAGATTCAATTCGTCAACTTCTTCAAATTGATCGAGCCTGGGCAGAAACGGAAAATTTCTGATTACATTTTTATCTGAGAACCCCTGGCTAATAGAAAAATTTTTGCGACAGCTAATTAAAATCATGGACATCTCCTGTAGTAAGGGCGGAAACGAATCACAACGATCAGGGAAGGCAAAGGTCACTTTCTTTGCGCTATCGCAGCAATTATTTCGCGCAACAATTTATCGTGTTTGGCTAAAACCAAAACCTACGGGGCTGAACTGACTATGGGATAGTCAAACGTGACAATAGTGCTTTGCTAGTTACTCGTAACTGATTTTCTGCACTCTGTTACAAGCTCAAATTGGAACGTTGAGCGGGGGGATAGGTTGTTACGATTTTGCTGAAAGCGGAGCGGAATATAGCACTGCGGTTTATGGGACGCAATCATAAATTACTAACGCGCGCGATCTGGCAATTTATGCGTTGTGTGGTCAGTGATGGAAGTTGCAGGCGAGGTGATTTCAGATGTCGGTAATTCGTTCGTTATTATTTTGGCTGGACTGAGCGATTGAACAAATGCGGCGGCGGCAAATGCTTCTTTGCCGCGTTTGCGAGGAGCTGAGAAAAACAGGCCATTCACCACGATTCCCAGTCCAACGAGGAGTGGCACAAATCCTATGGCGCCTAGCACTCCCCATTCTCTATCATGCGTGATGCCGCCTAACAGCAGCCCCATCATGATTGCGGCTAACCCAATGGTGGCGGTGCTGACGCCCGTACGTAATCTGCGGAGCCGTTTTTCTTCGGGCGATTCGAGGAATTTTTCGATTTGCGGCAAAGTGTCTTCGGCAATTTTTTTCAAGTCTTTGACGGATTGTAATTCTTTGATCTTTAGTGCGAACGCATGACCAATTTCTTCCCGCGCCGAAATGGCCGAAGCTGAAAAATCATCTGTGTGATGTAGCGCCGTGCGCACAACCCGTAAATCGGCTCCGCACGCGCGGCAAAATTGTTTTGGTTGTTGTTCATCAATTCCACAATGCGGGCAAAACATAGACCGTCTCCTTTGCAAGCAATACGTGGCATACGAACGGGAGGTAGCTGATGTTCAGCTTATTTCTTAGGAGCGGAATAGTTTTTTTCGTATTGCGCGATCAATTGCAATAATTTCGTTTTCTTTAGACTTGCAACCTGCGCTACATTCGCGCGCAATTTTGCACTCGCTGCCAACGCGTCTTTGCGAATTTGTTTGTCTGCCACCGAATTGCCTTTGGGCGTTTCGATATTTTTCATCATTTCGTTAATGCCGTGCATTGCTTGCGTCAAATTGTCGAGCGCCTCACCTGCAAATTTTCCCTTGGGAAACAGGAATAAATAATTCCCGCGCGTCATATTCATTAACGAAATGTGGCAAGTGTCATCCGTTTCGCATTCGCCGGGAATGGGCAGGGAAGCGGCTTCCCACGCGATTTGGTCAGCGATGGGTAAATCCGCATTTTTCTTACTTAGGTTCCAAAGCAAATCTGCTTTGACGATCCAGATTCCGGCAGGTTCGCTGTACGCCGCATTGGCTTGATTCGCTTTGACGAAGCGTTGATATTCAGGCTGTTGTAATTTGTCTACGGGAATGCTCTCGAAAGTTTTTTGCAGGGCTACATAACGCCACATTTCAAGCTCTGCGAGCGTTGCACGCTCTTTGATTTCAGTGAGCGTAATTGTTAAGAGCCGCGTTAAATCTGCGCTTTCGGCATAAACAGGCGTTTCGGGTTTCGCTTTTGCGCGGGCAATTTTTAGGTAAATTTCGCCGCGTTTCGTTTCTTCAAAGCGCAACAGAAAGGCGCCAAATACCCAGCCGTCTTTGCCATTCGGCAAAGCGACGTGATACCAGAAATCTTTTTTGTTGCTGACCGTCGCTTCGCGTTTGTCGTCGTCAAGTTGTTTAAGAATTGTGCCAATTGGCAAGCGCGCAATTTCTTCGCCAGTGGTTGCTGCTGCTGCACGCGCTTTCACACCGGAAGCGTTTGTGATCCATTGTTGATTGGCTTGTGCAAAGGTTGTGAGCGAGCAGAGAAGAAATAAGGCGAGAAGGGAAAATTGTTTCATATAAAACTTTTCTATAAAGTCACACGAAGATTTATCTAACTCTCTTCGTGTGACTTTATAGAGGCAAATCAAAAGGACAATTTCTTTAGGTATTCCATGCTGATCTTGAGGCTTTCCAGTGCACCAATTGTCGAATTGTCCTGCTCGACGAAATAATGCTTGATGCCGGCTTGTTTGCTTTTGGCAAGGATGCGTTTGAAATCCACTTTGCCACGTCCTAGTTCCATCGTGATTTGTTTTTGACTGGCGTCCATATCTTTGACGTGAACGGTGATGAAGCGTCCCGGATATTTCGCAAAATAGACCAGCGGGTCTTTGCCGGCGTGTGTAATCCAGCCCAAATCCATTTCCATTTTGACGAGGTTGACATCACATTCTTTCAGCATTAAATCGTAAGGTAGTTGGCCGTCAATTTCTTTGAATTCAAAATCGTGATTGTGATATCCAAATGTTAAGCCCGCTTTTTTACAGGCTTCGCCCGATTTGTTGAGCACTGCGCACAGGCTTTTGTAATCGTCCAGCGTCTTGCGTTCGTTCGGCATCAGGAACGGGCAGATAACAATTTTATGCCCAACCGCCGAGGCCGTTTCAATGACTTTGTTGACGTCTTTTTTCAAGTCTGCCAAACCGAAGTGTCCGGCAGGAGCTGTCACGCCCATACTCGCCAGCAACGATTTCACTTCGGCAGGGCTTTTGCCATAATAATTCCCAAAAAATTCAAATTCCTTATATCCCAAAGCCGCGACAGCTTTCAGCGTACCGACGAAATCTTTGCCGAGATCGGCGCGTACAGTATAAAGCTGAATGCCGGGGGCTTTGATTTTGGCAGCCTGTGTTAGTTGAGGCAGGGACAAAAATGCGCTGCCAGCAGAAGCCAGCGCAGCCGTTTGTAAAAAGTTGCGACGTGTAAGCACAGTTGATTTCCTCCAAAGTAATAATTTGTTGTGAAGAGCAATGCTAAGCTAATCGGGAACGCCGCAGAATGCAATATTGCAAAGGCAAATCTTGAATGCTAGATTGCTGTCACTTTAACCCGATTAGCAAAAACCGAAAAAGTATCGAAAGGATTTCGTAATGCTCCGACGAATTACTTCCACGGCAAAATTTTGGACACCAGTCCCGTTACGTATTGCGCTGGGCGTGGTTTTTATTGCGCATGGCGCACAAAAAGTTTTTGGTGCTTTTGGCGGCAGCGGATTGAAATCTTTTGTCTCCGCTTCTGCTCCCTTAGGACTGTGGCCTTCGTGGGTTTGGATGGGCAGCGCCGCTTTTGCCGAATTAATTGGCGGGTTGCTGGTATTACTTGGATTGTTTACACGCATTGGCGCGGGACTGATCGCAACTGTGATGACTGTCACCATACTTGGCGTGCATTGGGGCAGATTTTTTGTCCAGGATCGCGGCATGGAATTTCCTTTTACCTTGTTGTGCATCGCTATCACGCTGCTGATTACAGGCGGCGGAAAATTATCAGTGGATGCTAATTTGAAGTTATAAAATTTATGAAAAATTTTGATTTAACGCGGCGCGATTTTATCAAGGCTTCTGCGACAGTCGCGGTTTCGACAACGGCGCTGTCCTACTCCAAAATTCAAGGCGCAAATGATCGCATTCGTTTGGGCGCGATGGGGACAGGAGGCCGCTGCCAAAAGGCTTTGATGGCAAATAGCAAAGCGCAGCCCGACACTGAAATCGTAGCGGTGAATGATGTCTATGAAACGCGCATCACCGAAGCGCTGGAAATTGCTCCGCAGGCGAAAGTTTATCGTGATTATCGCGCTTTGCTTGATGACAAGAGCGTTGATGCCGTGCTGATTGGCAGCCCCGATCATTGGCATGCAAAAATGACAATGGATGCAGTCAATGCGGGCAAAGACGCGTATTGCGAAAAACCTGTGACGCATTCGCTGACAGAAGGCGCGCCGCTTATCAAGGCTGTCGATGATTCCAAGCGCGTCGTGCAAACTGGTACACAACAACGAAGCTGGGAACATTACATTATCGGCAAACAACTCGTAGACGCAGGCAAACTCGGCGACATCGTTTTTGTGCGCGCGTGGTGGTTTCAGAATTACGCCGCGCGTAAATTGCCGAGATTTTATGACGTGAAAAAGGTGGACACAAAAGCCTGGTTAGGGAACGCTCCGCCGCAGGAATTGACCGCGCTAAAATATTCGACGTGGCGCTGGTTCTGGGATTTTGGCGGCGGCGCATTGACCGATTTGATGTCGCACTGGATTGACGTAGTGCATTGGTACACGGGCAGCCCTGCGCCTCTTAGTGCAATGACCAGCGGTCACAATTACATTTTGAAAGACCTCGAATGCCCGGACACGATCACGTGTGTTTTAGATTATCCGAAAAATTTCAGTGTGACGTATCACGGTATGATGGCGAGCAATATTGACGATGGTGGAATGGAAATTCGCGGGACAAAAGCGACAATGAAATTAGATCGCTCGCGCCTCGCAATTTATCCCGAAGGCGGCGAATTAATCGGTAAAACAGGTGAAGCCGAACCGGAAATTTTCATTCGTTCGCGCCGTGACGGAACTATAGATCACGTGCGTAATTTTCTTGATTGTGTGAAGAGCCGCAAATTACCTAATGCCAATATTCGTGTGGCGGTGGATTGCGCGAATGCCGCACACATTGGCAATGCTGCGCTCAAACAAGGTCGCAAAGTGAATTGGGATGCGCAAACAGGAAAAATTGAAAGCTGAGATTTTTGGTTAGTCGGCCTTCGTTAAAATTTCGTTGAGCAACACGATAAATTGACCTTTGCGTTCATCGCGTTTGATGACTTGCCAGTGCAACCGATTGCCGCGCAGCCGCGTTATTCTTACTATGCCGCGTCCGCCCCAATCACAATCAATTTCCAGCGTCGCAGTGTTTCCAAGAATTCTGGCGCGCAAAATTTTACCGATGGATTCTTTGCTCGAAACGTTGCCATATTCGCCCTGAAGCTGATCGCCAATTTGTTTGATGGTAAGGGAAAGCGAAATATCACGACCATAACGTGTTTGCGCCAACGACCAGGTTCCGTCAAACTTTTTTGGTTGTGCCGCAACGGGTAGGCTCAAGATCAGCAAGAAAATCACCGCGCCGCAAAATTTAGCAAGCCTTTTCATTTTCAACCTCGATGGAATCCTTTTTTATTTCAGGTGCTTTGGGCTTTCTTTCGCCATAGCTCTTTAGTTTATTTTCGTGGGAATAGCTCCGCGCTTGTGTCTCATTTACTCAAATTGTTTGCGGAAAGTCGCATTATTTTCATAAGTGAAAACAGTCTGATGAATTTGTGACAGCATAAAAATTGCGGCTTTGCGATCACCGGTTTTTAATTCAGCAATTTGGTTACACAGCGCACTGTACGTATTGCTTTGCGTTTGTAATGTTGGAGCTTGCAAAAAAGCGATCACTTCGTTGGTGAATAACTTTGCTTCAAGCTGAGTCGAAGGCTGATTCAGAAACCGCGCTGCTTCGCATAATTTTTGATACGTCTGTTGCGCTACTTCTTTGTTTTTGGCGAAATTTGCCTGTCGCCACGATTGATCGGGCTTATGTCCCGCAAGCAGATGCCCCCATATCCAGCCAAATCCTTTGTGATAGTAAGAATCCTGCAATGCGTGCAGATACACACTTAGTTGTGCTAAGTCACGACTAATTAGAAATTCCTGCCACAATTTTTCGCGTTGCTTGGCAGACGTGAAATGATATTGACGCCGCGCTTTGAAATTGAATAAAGGCGAAGCCGAAGTTTTGCGGTGATCGTCTATGACTTGATTATGAAGGCCAATAGAAATTGCTTTGTCCTGCTCAAAACCCGCCGCCAGCGCCAGCGCTGTAGTTAAGTAAAATTGCACATTCGCATCATCCGAGCCTTGCACTTTTACATAAGAAAAGGTGAAAGGAGCAGGGGCGGAAATTTCCGATAAAGAAATTTCGATGTGATCTTGCGCGCAGATCAAGCCGGGGCAAAGCGCCAAAAATAAGAAACTGAATATTGGTAGTAGTGAGGTTTTCATAGGCTTTGTCTCCGATGCGAGCGTGTGCGACATGATTAATCGCAGCGGCAGAGAGCAAAATGGGTCAGGGAACTTTTCGATTAGGGGGAGAAATTTTTAGGATCAGTCTGTGAACCAATCAGATTGCGCGAAAATGTGTAAATGGGCTGTAATTGTTACTTGTTTGGCTAAGTTAGGGCTGATTTGGATTGTACTGATTTGTGCAAAATCGCAAAGCGAAAAATTGACTGTTGCAAGAAAATTTAACTGCAGAGAGCGCAGTAGGAAGAACGACGGCGCACAACGGCGAGAGGAGGATGGAGCGAGTGGGTTTAGAAATTGCCCTTGTCCGATTGTCCGGCATTCCCAATGTCTGTCTTCTCTCTGCGTTCTCGGCGCCTCTGTGGTGAAGTTATTTTTGATAAATCATTGCTTCGATTCGCGCAACTTCGCGTCCCGCTTCGCCGGTCACGGATGGCACACGGTTTTCCAAAATCGCGGCGGTCAAATCAGCGATGGAAGGCAATTGAATATTGTCGTGCGGCGTGTGTAATTCGTGGCGCTCGCCAGCGGCGGTCACAATACGCAAATCACCTTGGTTTAATTTTGTGATGTGCAGCGATCCCTGCGAACCAAAAATGTCCAGTGTGTCCTGACTCTCAAACGCCGCGTGCGTGACCGTTAATGTAGCGCGCGTGCCATTTGCAAATTTGAAAAATGCTGCGCTCGTGTCTTCGACTTCACGCTCGAAAAGCAAATTGTCAGTGAATGACTTGACCTCAATGATAGTCCCGAAAATATTGGTCAATACTTCGATGCGATGACAACCAAAATCCATCATCGGCCCGCCGCCGGATTTTTCTGGCGTGAAAAACCAATAACGCGCATCGCCTTTTTGCATATCGTTCCACTCAAATGCATTGATGTTAGCAAGGACTGTTTGGCCGATTTCACCGGACGCGATAATTTCTTTGACGCGCGCGATAACCGGATAAAAATGGCGATAATACGCAATGCCAAGTTTGACATTATTGGCTGCACACGCAGCGATCATGCGATCACAATCCGCGACATTTAAGGCCATCGGTTTTTCGCACAAAACATGTTTACCTGCTTCGGCAGCAGCAATCGTTTGTTTGGCGTGCAAATCCACAGGCGTAGCGATATACACCGCATCAATTTCCGGGTCAGCTAATAATTCGCGCCAATCTGCATACCATTTGCGCGCGCCAAATGTCCGCGCGAATTCCTCTGCCAATGCGAAATTCGCACGATTGACCGCGACGAAATCTACCTTTAGTAAATCGCGTAGTGCGGGCGCGACGCGTTTTTTCGCAATGTCACCGCAACCAATTAAGCCCCAGCGAACATTCGTCATAAATCATTTTCCTCCACTTTGATTTTGCGCAGGCAAGATACCACCGCTGTCGTTAATAAAAAAATAGCCGCAAAGTTCTGGAACTTTTCTTTCGCTTGAATGCAAAACACAGGCGAAGGAGATTTTGACACTATGCGAATCATCATACTTTCTTTGCTGCTGACGGCTTGTTGGCTGAGTAATTTGCAAACAGAAATTTTTGCGCAAGACGAAGCGCAAAAAATGGCGCGCGCGCATGAATTAATCACACAGGCGCGGGCTGCGTTAGGCGCTGAAAAATTAACGTCTTTATCGGTTACAGGAACGTATCGCCAATTGATGGGCGAACGGGAAGTGGCGGGCGAATTACAAGTAGATTTTTTACTGCCGGATAAATATTTGAAAACCACAACGATGAGTCCAATTCAAGGCCTTGAAGTTACACGTATGGAAGCGCTTAACGGGGAAAAAGCGTGGGTAGACATGCAAAATAGTGGTGGCGGCGGGGGCGGTAATATTGTCTTTCGCGCAGGCCCCGGCCCTGGTGGTGGGCCAAACGCGAGCGCTACTGATATGCAAAAAGCGCAACAAATTTTTGTGAGTCAGGACGCTACGCGTGTGTTGTTGGGGATGATTTTACAAGCACCTGCCGCAATGCAATTAGAGTTTCGCTATGCGGGTGCAGCGGAAGCCGAAGATGGTAAGGCCGATATGATCGAAGTGAAAGGCGCGAATGGATTCGCGGCACAATTATTTTTAGACCAGAAAACGCATTACCCGCTGATGCTCAGTTATAAAGGCCGCAAACCGCGCATGTCTGTGGTCACGCATCAAATCTCCGGTGATGCGGCGAAAAAAATGACGCCTGAAGAAATAGCAAAGAAAGCGCAAGGCGAAGAATCAAAAAACGACGCAATTATGAAAGCCCAGCAGGAACCATTAAGCGAAATTCAAATTCGGTTCATGGATTTCAGCGCTGAAGGAGGCGTCAAGCTTCCGCATCGCGTTTCGCGTGCAATTGACGGCGGCATCACGGAAGAATGGGAACTCACAAAATTCAAGATTAATCCCACCATCAAGCCCGATAATTTTGAGAAAAAATAAGGCATAAGGTTGTGGCGTGGGAGCGCAGGCAACCTACTGACAATACGCTGATCTTGAATATGTTTCTTACGCCCGGCGTACTTGTTACTTCTCTCCGTCACAATCTCGTTAGGCAAAATTTTATGAAACGCTTAAGCCCACAATTTTTGTTGCTTTGCCTGTCGTGCGCTTTTTATGGGCAAACTGGTGCAGCGCAAACGACAAGTACTGAGCTAAAAATTACTGTTACAGACCCTAGCGGCGCGGCTATCCGTGATGCGCAAGTGCAAATCACTTCCGGCGCGCTCAAGCCAAAATCTGCCAGCACCAATCGCGCAGGCGAAGCACGATTTACCAAACTTGTGACTGGCGATTATCGCATTATTGTCGAGGCTAAAGGTTTTGAAGCGCAAATGGTCGAAACGCTTCCTTTGCACACTGGTGCAAATGCGCTGACAGTCAAGCTCAATGTTGCCAGCGTCACCGACCAAATTGATGTGGCAATTGATAAGCGCGAAGCGAACACCGATTCGCGTGGTGATGCGTTTGCGACTGTGTTGACGGGCGAACAATTGGCTTTGTTGCCGGACGACCCAGACGAATTTGAGCAAGTGATTCGCAATATGGCTGGCCCCGGCGCAGTGTTTCGCGTGAACGGTTTTCGCGGCGGAAAATTGCCGCCCAAATCACAGATTCGAGAAATTCGTTTTCGCACAAATCCGTACGCTGCTGAAAATCATGACCCCGGTTTTATCAGCGTAGACATTTTTACCAAACCCGGCATCAATCAATGGCACGGTAGTGTGAATACAGGCTTTCGTGATGAATCGCTAAATGCCCGCAATGCATTTGCTCCATTTCGCGGGGCCGAGCAAGATCGGCGTTATGGCGCAGATTTTAGCGGGCCGCTCTGGAAAAATCACACGTCGTTGTTTGGTTCAATAGACGGCATGAATTCGTATGATACGAAAACAATTGTTGCGGCTTTGCCGACAGGAAAATTTGCCGATTTAATTCGCCGCCCTTCACAACGTTTGAATTTGCAAACGCGTATTGAGCACGCGCTGAACAAAACGCACACGCTGCGCGGCGAATATCAACGCAACGTAAATCGGCAGGAAAATCTTGGCGTAGGGAATTTTGATTTGGCAAATCGTGCTTTTACCAGCGACACCACCGAACATATTTTCCGCTTGTCTGATTCGGGTGCGATGGGCAAAAAAATCTTTAATGAATTGCGCTTTCAAATCGCGTGGCGCGACATCGGCATTCGTTCGTTGTCAGACGCGCGCACGATTCGTGTGCTGGACGCCTTCACCAGTGGTGGCGCGCAAGTAACAAGTAATAGTGGTTCGCGCGAAATTGAAATTACTGACAATTTTGATCTCACATTTTTCAAGCGACACGTTTTGCGCGCAGGCTTCACCTTTGAAATTGGCGATTACGGCAGCACGGAATTGCGCAATCAAAATGGTACTTTCACTTTTGCAAGTTTGGCAGATTATCAAGCGGGGCGGCCTTTGCAATTTTCGCAGCGTAGCGGCGCTCCTGCCGTTGATTTTCGGCAGTATCAATTGGGTTGGTTTTTCCAGGATGAATGGCGCGTGAGCAAAGCGTTCAGCCTGAATTTTGGCGTGCGGCATGAAGTCCAAACCAATTTGCGCGACCGCAATAATTTTGCGCCGCGCGCGGGGTTCGCTTGGTCGCCCTTCAAGAATGGCAAGACGACATTGCGCGGCGGCGCAGGCATTTTTTATGATTGGTTTGCGTCGAATACGCTCGAACAAATTTTGCGGGTGAATGGGCAACGGCAGACGGATTTGATTGTGCGCAATCCCGGCTACCCTGATCCGTTTTCTGACGGAACTGCCAGCACCTTGCCGCCCAGCATAATTCAGCAAGACCCAAATTTGCAGATGCCGTATGTCTTTCAGTCTTCGTTTGGCGTAGAGCGCGAATTGCCGCAAAATTTTAGAGTGAACGCCAATTATTTATACACGCGCGGCATTCACCAATTGCGCGGCATTAACGTCAATCAACCGATTCCGAGCGTAGGGCGTCCGTTTCCTACGCAAGGCAACATCACGCAAATTGTTTCTAATGCAAATTCATTTGGACACGCACTGATGATGGCGGCGAACTGGAGTAGCCTGAAAAAACATATGATGGTGTCCGTAAATTATCGCCTCTCAAAAACGACGAACGAAACGGACAGTGCATTATCATTGCCTGTGAACAGCTTTGATTTACGCGGCGAACGCGGCGCAGCGCTGAATGATTATCGGCATTTGATTTTTGGCATGGCGACGTTTCCGATTTTTAAAAATTTGCGCGGCAGCATGAATTTTAATTATTTGTCGGCGCTGCCATACAACGTGACAACAGGCTTTGATAATAATGGCGATGCCGTCATTAATGATCGCCCTGCCGGATTGACACGCAATAGCGCACGCGGCGCAGGGCAATTCAATTCTGGCCTACGATTGAGTTGGGGCTTTGGTTGGGGGAAGCCAAAAGAGCAAGGGGGGGGCGCGCCTCAAATTCGCATCGTGCGCGGCGACCCCAGTGGCGAGGGCATGCTTGGTGGAATGCCCGGTGGCCTAAATTTGGCGAACAAACGTTTTCGCATGGAGTTTTATGTACAGGCTACGAACTTACTAAATAAGGCAAATCTGACGAATTTTATTGGCGTGCAAACATCGCCATTTTTCGGACAGGCAACAGCGGCAATGCCGGGGCGCAGGATGGAAACAGGGATGCGTTTTAGTTTTTGAGCAAGAGCCGCAAAAAAGCACGAAAGACACATGAAGAATCAGGGCGAATCGTAGCGCGGCGACATCGCAATTCAAAAAAGGAAAGCTCCTTTTTCCCAAAAATGTTTCTGCGTCTTTTGTGCTTTTTTGCAGCTAAGAATTAAAACCTAAGCTTGTCTTTCAATTCTTTTGCCCGTTCACGCGCGACTGTTAATTCAGTGCGTTTGCTGTCTTTCAGTCGCACAATTAAACGCCCGCTGAACCAGGTGTGAACTTCTTCTACAAAATTCAAATTCAGTAAAGTCGCGCGATGAATGCGCACAAATGTTTCGCTATCTAGCTCTTGTTCCAGCTCTGCAATCGTACGATCAACAACGTGATTGCCGCTGTCGGTTGCGGCATAAGTCAATTTATCTTGCGCAAAAAAATGTGTGATTTGGTTGCACTCAAAAAAACGAATGCGCTCGCCTACGCGTGAGGCAATGCGCGTTAGAGCGTTTATTTTCGGGACTTTCATTGCGCTCGTTAGCTGGGCTAAGACTTGGCGAAAATCTGGTGTTTCGGCTTGTAGCTTGCGCTGTGCAAGTTTTTGCAACGCGCGATTGAGGTGTTCCATTTCGATTGGCTTCAGTAAATAATCAATTGAATTTACCGCGAAAGCTTGCAGCGCATATTCATCATATGCTGTAGTAAAAATTACAAATGGCTGCCAATCCAATTTTTCCAGCAACTCAAAACCGTTCATCACAGGCATCTGAATGTCCAAAAAAATCGCGTCCAACTGATTGCGCAACTTTGGTTGTTGCAATAACGCCAGCGCGTTTTCAGGATCAGATTCCTGTCCCGCGATTTCGACTTGTCCTGTTTCGGAAAGCAGACGTGATAGGCGTTTGAGCGCGAGCGGTTCGTCGTCTATTAAAAATACTTGTGAGAGCGTCGTCGTCATAACAGCAGGGAATTACGACCTTGGTAAATAAATCATCGTGCAAGTCAGCGCATCTTTATGGCAAATTTCTAACGCTGCCTGATCGCCGAACAACGCGTATAAACGCGAACGCAAATTGTCGAGTCCGTGGCCGACAACAATTGCGGCTTCAGAAAATCCGGGGCCGTTGTCGCAAACTTCCAATCGGATTAATTCGCCAGTTTCGACCGCACTGATTTGAATTTCTCCGCCCGTGCGTTTGTTGGCAAGTCCGTGCTTGATGCTATTTTCGACCAATGTTTGCAGGGCGAATGGTGGAATCGCTACGGTATTAAAGGTCGCCGGAATATTGATTTGAAAATTTAATCGGTCGCCGAAGCGCGCTTTTTCAATGGCTAAATAATCATTTACAATTTTCAACTCATCACCGAGCAAAACCGTGCTGCGCTGATTAGCGTCTAGTGAAAATCGCAACAGCGCAGACAACCGCTCAACCATTCGTTCAGCTTGCACCGGTTCGTCCCGAATTAGCGCAGAAATTGAATTAAGCGTATTGAATAAAAAGTGCGGGCGCACGCGCGATTCCAACGATTCCAGTTGCGCTGCGATTGCCAATTTACGGGCGCGCTCTTCTTCAAGCTGTTTCGTTCTTAATTGCAACGTCGTTTCTTCCAGTTGTCGTTTCAATGACTCATTAAGAAAAAAGCTGATGCCAAAAATTAACCCTAACACGATGGAAAAGCGCAAACTATGAGGCAATTTCAAAAGAAAATCATGCCATGAACAATCGCCTGTCAAATAAATAACAAAGCCTGCTGTAATAGTTCCAAGTGCCGTCGAAATTGTCACAGTCAGAAAAAGCAAAACCCAATTTAATGGAAATAGTTGACGAGAAATTCGATCTGAAAACAAATGGAACGAGTAAATAAATTCCAACCCAACGCAGGTCGAATAAATCAGTGCGTGCCAAAAATGCGTGATATAAGTTTCACCAGATTGTTTGTCAATGAACCAATGTTCAAGCAATGATGAGGCAATCGTACCCGCCAAAATCAAAGCTACGCGTGCGCCCCAGCGTTCCTTAAATGTTTTGCCAAAAACGCAGGGACACTCTACGTTGTGCCCGATGTGATGATGTGGAATGGTTTGAGTGCTTTGTGCCATAGCGGTAAGGATACGGCGATTAGAATTGAATTGCCATAAAAATTAGCGCCGCGCGAAGCCTAGGGGTTGCAAAATTCCTAAGCTTCGCGCGGTATTGTTATTGCCCTAAAAGCTGTGCAACAGATGCTTTAAATTTGGCATCAAGTCGGCACCCTTCATTAAAATCGGCTTGCGCTTTGGCGCGTTGTCCATGTTCCAAATAGGCAATGCCGCGATTGATCCAGGCTTTAGCAAACTTGTGATTGAGCTTGATTGCTTGATCGTAATCCGTCATCGCTTTGTCGAGCTTGCCCAATTGATGGAGCGTAACCGCGCGATCATTGTACGCTTCGACAAAGCGTGCATTGATTCTGATTGCTGTATCAAAATCCGGTAGCGCCTCGGCAAACTTCTGTTGTAAGCAAAGCGCCAGGCCGCGTTGATAATAGTTTGTTGCGTCTTTTGCATTAGTCGCAATCGCTTGCGAAAAATCTGCGACAGCTTCGTCAAATTGTTGTTGTTTGAGTTTCACAATGCCACGATTTTTCCACGCTTCCATCAAGCGCGGATTGATTTGCAACGCTTTGGAATAATCACGCAACGCCGCCTCATAATCCTGACGTACACGCCGGAGTTCGGCGCGACTGAAATAAGCTTCAGCAGAATTCGGATCAGAAGCGAGAGCCAAATCAATATCCGCGCTTGCCTTATCCGGCTCTCCTTTCGCCAACCACGAATGTGCACGGGCTACGTATGACGAAGCCGTGGCGGCGCGCGAAGGTTGCGCCTGTGCATTAAAAGCGCACGAAAAAATAGCGATGATAAGACTTGCGATGAGAGTTTGGAGAGCAGTCATTAAATTCATTGGCACACCTCAGTTCAGTAAATAATGTTTCGTCCGTTGCCGCTTGGTGTGAGCAAGATAGTAAGAATTAACAAGCAAGACTATTGGATTTGGATGAACGGTAAGAATTTAGGATGAGCCGTATGCAGAGGCAGATGAATTGAAAATAGGTAGGGACAGCACAAGTGTGCGGCGGGCGTCTCGCCTGCCGCAGATAGCCGCAGATAATAGATAGGCAAGATGCTTTTCTTACACTGAAACGGGCGACCACAAGGGATCGCCTTACAATCATGTCCCCGGTAAATTTCGCAATGCGTCATTTAAATGGCGTACATCTGCGAGCGTTTTTAGTAACGGGCCTTGCGCGCTGAATTCAATCACGCTCACTGAACCAACCGGGCAGGCCATACGATAACGAAAGCGTCCCAGATCAATGCCGAGCAGTCCACACAGCATGATGCGAATGGTTGCTTTGTGTGAAACGACCAGCACGTTTCCTGATTCGTGTTTGTGTCTGATTTCGTCAATGACTTCCAGGCTGCGGCGCGCGATAGTGATGGCGTTTTCGCCTCCGGTAGGCGCGTGCCACGCGGGATCGGCAGTCCAGCGTAAATAATCGTCGTGAAAATCCTGTTCGACTTCAGCGACGGATTTTCCTTCCCAATTGCCGTAGCCAATTTCTTTCAAGCCATCACGAATTTCTAGTTCGAGGCCTAAGGATTGACAGAGCGGACGCGCCGTAATTTGCGTGCGTTGCAATGTGCTGGCGTATACCGCTTCCCATTTTGTAGCGTTGTAATAATCGGCAAACGCTTGTGCCATTTCCTGCCCTGCATTAGTTAGCGCAGGATTCAGCCCTGAGCCGCAAAATGCGTTATTGCGGCTGTATTCGGTTTGCCCGTGGCGCAAAAAATATATGGTAAATGGCACAAGCGACTCCTTACAGTTTGATTGTCTTTCCGGTGCGTGCGGCTTCATAAATTGCCATCATGTATTTCAGATCACGTAATCCTTCTTCGCCAGGCGTCAACGGTTCGGTGTTGTTCATTACGGAATCCGACATGTGATCCATTTCCATCGCAAAGTGGTCGCGCGGTTGAATGTCGCGTTCGCTTAATTGCCCGCCAACACGCATGCGCAAACGCGCTCCGGTATAACCAGTCGCGGGTTCCAATTCGACCCAGCCTTTCGTGCCAATCACACGAATGCGATTTTGTCCGGCGTAGCCATAGCTTGATGTGCATTGGCCTAACGCGCCGCTGGGGAATTTCAGTTGGAAATTAATCATGTCTTCGACCTCTTTGAAGCGAATGTCGTTGCGGTCAGTATATTCCATCGCGCTGATTTCGGTTGGTTCTTCGCCGGTGCAATAGCGCGTCGCTTGCAACGCATATAATCCAATATCCATGAGCGATCCGCCGCCCGCCAACGCTTTATTCAAACGCCATTGTTTGGGATCGCCAATGTTGAACCCATGATCGGACACTACCGCGCGAATCGGGCCAAGCAATTCTTTATCTTGCGATAATTTGATGAGCGTCTGATTGAACGGTTCGTAGCGGCAACGATACGCAACCATCAATTTTTTATTTGCTTTTTTGCACGCAGCAATCATGTCTTCACAATCTTTCGGCGTGCTTGCCATCGGCTTTTCTGTGAGGATGTGTTTGCCCGCTTGTGCGCCACGAACAGTGTATTCAGCGTGCATGCTGTTAGGCAACACGATGTAAATAATGTCTACGTCAGGATTGTTTTTCAGCTCGTCGTAAGTTTGATAGTTGTAAATATTTTTTGGATTGACGTTGTAACGCGCTGCTAATTTTTCAGCTTTGTCGCGGTGCCCGCTGACTAGCGCGGTGACTTTTGATTTTTCCGCTTTCGCAAAGCCTGGCAAAATTTGATTGATCGCCAGATTGCCCAAGCCAACAATTGCCCAGCCTAATTTTTTGCCGGGCGGGTCAGGCACACGTTGCGCCAGCGTAGCGAGATTTGACAGCGTTCCGGCGGCGATAGACGTAGTAGTTGCTTGTTTGATAAAGTTGCGACGAGAAACAGTTGACTCAGACATTTTTCCTCCATGAAATTTTGCTTGGTAATTTTGGTTGTTAGAACGAACAGCATCTTAACACCCCCACATAAATTTCCAAGTTTGGTACCGGTAATTCAGATGACATGACAAAGCGATATTTTTTTGTCGTAATTCGGGAACTTTTTTTAGGCTCCATCGTGCAGACATTCGACAGATAAAAATCAAATTTCGAGTTGTCTCTGATCCTTCCATTTCGCGCTACTTTCGTGCCCATGGATTTTTTCGCCGCGATCTGATCCCCAGTGTCCCGTGTCTGTCAAAAGAAATCATAATTTTGTTTTTGAAAGGCTTGTTTTATCGGCCTTTCAGCACATGTAAGCGTTGACCAAACGCGTGCGCTACTCGCGCACTGCGTGGCTGATTTTAGCAACGACGACGGTTTCGTGAGACTTCGCTGCACGTTTTGCCAACGCATACGCCGAAAAAAGCATTATTGCTCCCGGTTACTTACGGCTCGTCGCAGCGCTCAATTCAGGGCTTGACCGCAAAACGGTTTTTAGAGGACTACAAAATCGTGCTAGCAGCAATTTAGAAACCGCGATTTTGACTAAGCTGAAAAACCGTTCGTCCAAAATGAGTTGAGCCGATCCCGCGAGCCTTGGAAGGGCGTATTGTCTGATGTGAGGGTTAGACAGTGCGCCCGTTTTTACTTTTGGCGCGGTTTGCAGTAAAACAGTCCTTCCATCCAGCACATCTTGCTGACTTCATTTTTTAACTTAGGAGTGCATCTCGCATGTTTATCGTTGCCGTCCAATTTACTGTTGCTGCTGAAAATGCAGAGGCTTTTAAAGCCGCAGTTTTGCCCAATGCCGCCGCCAGTGCACAAACTGAACCCGGCTGCCATCAATTCGATGTTTGCTTTAGTACTGATAATACAAAATGTTTTTTGTATGAAGTGTATGACGATGAGGCAGCGTTTTTTGCGCATAAAGAAACCGAGCATTTTAAAAAATTCGCGGCGGCAACGGCTGATATTATTCTTGAACGGCGCTTTGAATCGTACGAACGCCCAACCAACCCGTTCGCGCAAGCGTAAACAAAATCATAAGCGTGGCGAGATTTCTTTAATTGCATTGTCTTAATCTCTAATGCAGAGCGCGTAAAGAACTCGCTCCACAATTTGCGTAAATCCTGTAAATTTGCCTCTGCAATCATCTATGAACCCTCAACTCGAAGCCCTAAGAATTGAACATATTGATGGCATCGAAAAAGGTCTGCCTTTTGGTGCTGACACTTCGCCGACTGATGTGCGCAGTTTGCGTTGGAACATTTTGCGCGGCGACATGACTTTTCCGTTGATGGTGCTGAAAAAATCTGCCCTGGATTTTAATTTGATCGCAATGGATGAATGGTGCGCTGAAAATAATTTGTTACTTGCGCCGCATGGCAAAACAACGATGTGTCCGCAATTGTACGAACGTCAGGTTGCGCACGGCGCTTGGGCAATTACCGTGGCGAATGTGGCGCAGGCAAAAGTGTGTGCGCGCTTTGGCATCAAGCGCATTTTTATTGCGAATCAGGTTGCAGGCGCAGGCAATTTGCATTCGCTGGCGGCTTTGATGAATAGCGATGAAACGTTGCAGCTGATGTGTTTGGTTGACAGCGCTGAAGGTGTGCGGCATCTCGCGGAAGGTTTGGAAAAATTCAACCTCCAAAATCCGCTACAGATTTTTATCGAAGTTGGGCATCACGGTTGGCGCACGGGCATCCGCAACGAAAAACAATTGGGGGAAGTGTGGGATGAACTGATGAAGAACCCGCACTTGTTTCGTGTACGCGGCATCGAAGCATTTGAAGGTTCAGCGCACGAAGTCGGCGAATTAGATGAATTTTTGGCTGAATTTAAATTCATTGGCTCGCAACTTCTAGCGCGCTGGCGTTACGACGAAAAACCGATGATGAGCATTGGCGGCACGGCTTATTTGGATCGCGTGCTCTTGCTCTCGCGTGAGGTTGGCGACGCCTTCACGGTCGTGGTGCGGAGCGGCTGTTACATCACGCACGATCACGGCATGTATGCGCGCAAACACATGAACAGCTTGTTGCGCATTCGCGGTAAAGGCAGCATTCCTGATTTCAAACCAGCATTGGAACTTTGGTCGTATGTGCAATCGCTCCCTGAAAAAGGTCTCGCGTTTTTGACATTTGGCAAACGTGATACGGCACACGACATTGATTTGCCGATTCCGCTTTATTCGCTGCGCAATGGCGAAAAACAATATTTGTCGGATGCGCGCGTCGAAAAACTAAATGACCAGCACGCTTATTTAATGACTGGCGACGGCGTAGATTTACAGATTGGCGATCTCGTTTGTTGCGGCATTTCACATCCTTGTACGGCGTTTGATAAATGGCGCGTCCTGCCTGTTGTCAACGATGCTTACGATGTCGTTGATCTCTATCGCACATTTTTTTAATGCGAAAATTGCTCCTGAAAAACGGCACGATCATTGATGGCACAGGTAATCCCGCGCAAAGCGGCGATGTCTTGCTCGGCGATGATCGCATTCTTGCGGTTGGGCAATTTGAAATCAGCCCTGACACTCCACAACTTGATTGCGCTGGCCTTGTCATAGCGCCTGGATTTATTGATGGCCACAATCATCTTGACCTGCAAGTTCTCTCTGATTATCCCGCCCGGCTCAAACAGGGAATTACGTCTGAAATAGTCGGAAATTGTGGATTTTCTCCATATCCCTGCTCACATAACAAAGCTGAATTACACGAATTTGCGAATGGCATTTTGTGTGGTAGCGATAATTGGGGCTGGACGAATGCGGACGAATATTTGCGCGCGGTTATGGAGAGTAAAACCACTGAAAATGTTGGTTCACTAATCGGGCACGGTAGCTTACGCATTGCAGTTGCAGGCAATAAATTAGGGCGTTTGAGCGAAGCTGAGCTTGACGCAATGGAGCAAATTTTGACGGATGCATTAACGGGTGGCGCGTGTGGATTTTCGACGGGATTGATGTACGCGCCGGGCGCGAGCGCTCCGTTTGATGAACTCGAACGCTTATGCGAAATCGTTGCGCGCCACAATAAAATTTATACTACGCACATTCGCAGCTATTTTTCTGAACTGCTCGAATCCATCGAAGAGCAAATCGAACTTGCACGCCGCACTGGTTGCCGTTTACAGATTTCACACTTGCAAGCTGTCGGCGCACAGAACTGGCATTTGCAAATTCCCGCGCTTGAAAAAATTGCCGCCGCGCGCGCAGAGGGCATTGACATTGCTTTTGATTGCTATCCATATGTGGCAGGCAGCACTGTCTTGACGCAGGTTTTACCCCAGGAATTTTTAGCGGGCGGCGCGGCTGCTTTAGTTGCGCGTTTACAATACTCAACCGAGCGAAAGAAAATTGCTGCGGCGACTGAAGCCGCTTTGCAATGGCGTTGGCAAGACATTTTTATTTCGGCAGTGAGCTCCGCGCAGAATCAAAATGCTGTGAATAAAAATTTGGCGCAGCTGAGCGAAACGCGCGGCAAGGCTCCCGTCGAAGTCGTGCTGGATTTGTTGCGCGAAGAAAATTGTGCCGTCAATATCATCTGTTTCAACCAGAGCGAAGAAAATTTACGCGCTACGTTGACGCATGAATTATCGAACGTCATCAGCGATGGATTTTACGTGAAAGGGCAACCGCACCCGCGTTTACACGGCACATTTCCGAAATTGTTGGGAGAATTTTGTCGTGATAAAAATTGGCTTTCCCTTGAATCCGCGATCCAGAAAATTACCTCCATTCCGGCGCGCCGCTTTGCGCTTCCCGACGTAGGCGAATTGCGCGCGGGCTATTTTGCTGACGTAGTCGTTTTCGATCCCGTCGAAATTGGCAGTGCCGCTACGTACAATAATCCTGAAATAGAACCCGTGGGCGTCAAATACGTTTTCCGAAAAGGCCGTCGGATGCTGTAAAATAGCCTTCACATTCCAAACTGTTTGCTGAACTAAAAATTAGTTGCTCTCAAATTATTTTCGTCTGGGAGGACGTCTGCAATGAAGTTATCCGCCTTTTTATCTTTGGTGCTAATCGCTGCGCTCACGCTTATTGTGTGGGGACAATCGGCGTCAGGACAGCGGGAACAAAAAATGATCGTTGGCACGGCGGAAGTGCAACTTGACGTGATCGTCAAAGATAAGAAAGGGCGTCCGGTAAAAGATTTAAAAGCCAGCGATTTTGAAATTACTGAAGATGGCGTCAAGCAAAGCGTCGAATCCTTTCGCTTAGTAACGCGTCAAAATACAAATAAAACAGCAGAGACGAAATCTGACCCGTCTGCTGCGCCTGGCGCTACAGTTACAAAGACAAATACCGAAGCTCCGACGCGCGATACAGAAACCAGTGTGAGCGCGGTTGCATTGGTTTATGACAGACTTTCAGCCGAATCACGTAAGCGTGCTCACGATGCCGCGCAAAGTTATGTAGGGGAAGGCCAAGTTCAAGACAACTATGTCGGCGTTTTTCAAATCAATCTTGGTGTTAGTACGCTGCAAAATTTCACAACAAATACAGGGCTGATTCGGCGTGCGATTGAACGCGCTGGCTTGGCTGCGACGGCGGGATTTGACGCGCCAGGCGGCGGCGTTAAAGACAGCACGACACAACTCCAAGCTATATCATCTGCTGCTTCAGCGGCAGCATCAGGTGGAAGCGGCGCGGGCGCAGCAGCAGGCGGCGCTGCCGCCGGAGCAGCAGGTGTAGATGCACAATTTGCTGCAATGGAAGAACGCATAAAAGAGACGATGGACGTTTTGCAGCGCGATCAACAAGGCTATGCTACCGCGAACGGTTTGCTCGCCGTCGTCAATTCGATGAAACGCTTGCCCGGTCGCAAAGCGATTATTTTCTTTGCCGAAGGCGTTTCAATTCCACCCAATGTCCAAAAGCAATTTCAATCGGTAATTGCAAATGCTAATAAAGCCAACGTTAGCTTTTATGCCGTTGATACAGCGGGCTTGCGCGCTGAAAGCGCAAACAAAATTGCTGGCGATGAAATTCGCGCGCGTGCAAATCGTCGCATGGAACAAGCCCATAGCGGTAGGCCGGATTTGTCAGGCCCGATGACTGCGAATCTGGAACGCAACGAAGACATTCTAAATTTCAATCCGCAAAATGGCATGATGCAATTGGCGGCAGAAACTGGCGGACAATTTATCGGCGACACGAATAATATTGCGCCCAAACTCAAACAAATTGATGAAGACTTGAACACATATTATATGCTCACATATGCGCCGACGAATGCGAGCTATGACGGCAAATTCCGAAATATCGCCGTTAAAGTCAATCACTCTGGTTTGGATGTGCAATCGCGCAAAGGGTATTTTGCTGTAAATCCGACCGGCTCTTCACCAATTTTATCTTACGAAGCGCCCGCACTGGTGCTGTTAAATAATCCGACGCCGCCCACCGCGTTTCCATTGCAAGCTGCTGGGCTGAATTTCCCCGAAGCTACTAAACTTGGACGTACCAGCATTTCTGTACAAGCGGCTGCAAACTCATTCACCTTTTTGGAAGGCAAGGACGACAAGGAAAAGAAAAGCTTCACGACAAATTTTAGCATCGTCGTACTTATCAAAGATCAAGCCAAACAAGTTGTCGGTAAATTGAGTCAAAATTATGTGTTGGCTGGGCCAATCGAAAAAATGGCTGCCATCAAAAATCAGAATATTTTGTTTTATCGGGAAACAGACTTGCCGCCTGGAAAATTCGATATCGAAGTCGTCGCCTTCGATACGCCCTCCAACAAAGCCAGTGTGAAGCGCACAACGATTGAAGTGCCTGATGCTGACGAAACAGTATTGCGTCTGAGCAGCGTCAGTCTCATCAATCGCATTGAGCAATTGAAAGAAAAAATTGATAGTCCGTTTCTGATCGGCGATGTGATGGTATATCCAAACCTTGGCGATCCGGTGAAAAAATCGGCGCAAAAACTCGGATTTTATTTCACGGTGTATCTGGCTGCGGGCAAAGCAGACGCTACGAAATTGACGTTGGAATTAACAAGCAACGGCAAATCATTAGCGAGTTTTCCGCTAAAACTATCGGCGCCTGATGCCAGCGGCAAAATTCAATTTGCCAGCGCGTTGCCGCTGGAAAGCCTGAACCCTGGCGAGTATCAATTAAAATTCACCGTAAAAGACGATAAGACGACCACTTCGCGTTCGACTTCATTTTTGCTGCAACCGTAATTGAAATTTGATAACACGGCTTATTTTATTGGCGGGAGGGGTCAAATGTGGAAAAGATTTTTCTTCATAATATGCTTGCTCGCTTGCACTTTTCAGTGTGCGGCTGAGGACGCGAAGATCAATAAAGAAACGTTTGTTTCAAGCGGCAAAGCGCGCACTTATTACTTATTCGCACCCGCTTCATTAGGCGCTAAAACTCCTGCGCCGCTTTTGCTGACCTTACATGGATCAGGACGCAACGGCAAATCGTTGGTCGAGCAATGGAAAAACCTTGCTTCTGCCGAAGGACTAATTGTCGCGGGGTTAGATGCAACCAACGAACAAGCTTGGGCAATTCCGGCTGATGGGCCAGCCTTGTTGTACGATTTAGTCGAACATCTCAAAACGAAATATAGTATCAATGACCGCAAAATATATTTGTTTGGGCATTCAGCAGGCGGGAATTTTGCCTTATTGATGGCAATGCTGGAATCGGAGTATTTTGCTGCCGTAGCGATTCACGCGGGCGCGATTCATAAGGACAGTCAATCATATATTGATTATGCTAAGCGCAAAATCCCTATCGCTATTTTTGTCGGAGATCAAGACCAGTTTTTTCCTTTGCAAATGATTAAGGAAACAAAAGAAGCTTTAGAAAAGCGCGGCATCAAACCGGAAGTGACAATCCTGAAAAATCACGATCATAATTACTATAACCTTGCTCCTAAGCTAAATAAATTTGTATGGGACTTCTTGAAGCCACAACTGTTGTTAGACGCTCCGCTCTATAAATTGTACGATATTCAATAGGTTTGATGTGTTCGTTCAACCAAGCGGTTTTACGTTTTCAAATTGGCAGCTAATGATACAACGCGTTTTATTCCTAGTATTTTTTTCGCTACTGCTCATACTATCACGCACCAGTCAGGCGCAAAAAACTGAAGATCAAAATTGGAATCAGCGTATTGCGGGTACGGGCACCTATCAAATCGTAATTGAAGTTTCAGGACGCGCAGAAATCACGCGCGCGATGAAATCTTTTAATCCGCTCGACCTCAAATCAATTTGTACTGCCAAACAAGAAGCTGATTCTGCGGCGTTTCGCTCCGCTGAAAGTTATTTGCTTTCGCTTGAACAGGCAAATGACAAACGTCGCTTCCTGACTGAAATCGTTCGCTTGCACAACGAGCTTGGACAGATATATTCGTATCGCGGTGATATGCCAAAAGCGATTGAGCATTTTGATGCCGCGTATCAAGCCCTGTTACTCGCGCTGCGCGATCATCCTGAATATTCCGAAGACAAAGTTTACCTCGAAGAAATTCTCGGCATTTCACACATGCGGCGCGGCGAACTCGAAAATTGCGTGCTCAATCACAACGCCGAAATGTGCTTGTTCCCGCTGACGGCGGCGGCGCAACATAAGCTCCCTTCAGGCTCAACTGCCGCGATTGATGCTTTCAAAAAACACCTCATCAGCAAGCCTGATAATTTAGAAGTGCGCTGGCTTTTGAATTTGGCATATATGACTTTGGGGCAATATCCTCGCGGTGTTCCAAAGGATTTGCTGATTCCTCTACCTGCTACGCCACTGGCAGATCGTTTGCCAAAATTTCCTGATATTGCCGCTCAGTTAGCTATTGATCCCATTCGCGGCGCAGGCGGATCAATCCTTGACGATTTCGATAATGACGGTAATTTAGACATCGTGATTTCCAGCGTAGACACTTGTGAATCGCTGCGATATTTTCATAACAACGGCGATGGCACATTTAGTGATTGGACAAGCAACGCAAAACTTACCGATCAAATCGGCGGCATCAATTGTGTGCAGACAGATTACAATAACGATGGTTGGCTGGATATTTTTGTGATGCGTGGCGGATGGGAAAATGCAATGCGCAATTCGTTGCTGAAAAATAATGGTGACGGCACGTTCATGGATGTTACCGAAGCGAGCGGATTGCTGAGCGGCGATCATCGCACGCATTCCGCCACGTGGGCAGATTTTGATAACGACGGTTGGCTAGATGTTTTCATCGGGCATGAACAAACGCCGAGCCAGCTTTTTCGCAACAATCACGACGGCACATTTACAGACGTGTCTGCTAATGCTGGCGTAGGCAAAACTGCTTTCACGAAAGGCGCTACGTGGGGCGATTACGATCAAGATGGATTCGCTGATTTGTATGTTTCTAATTATGGCAGCGAAAACTTTTTGTATCACAATAACGGCGACGGAACGTTTACAGAACTCGCAAAAAAACTTGGCGTAGACAAGCCGATCATGAGTTTTCCTACGTGGTTTTGCGATTATGACAATGATGGTTGGTTGGATTTATTCGTGGCGAGTTTCGTCCCTTCCGTCACCGAAGTCGCGCGCGGATTTTTGGGAATGCCTGCGCAAGCAGAAACGATGAAACTGTATCGCAACAATCAAAAAGGTGGCTTTGAAGACGTAACAGAAACAGTCGGACTCAATCGCGTAGTCCCAACGATGGGTGCGAATTTTGGTGATTTTGATAACGACGGTTGGTTAGATTTTTACTTGGCAACAGGAGCGCCTTCGTATACGGCGTTGATGCCGAATTTTGCATTTCGTAATCGTGAAGGAAAACGCTTTGCTGATGTGACGGCATCAATGGGCGTCGGTCATTTGCAAAAAGGACACGGCGTAGCGTTTGGCGATCTCGACAACGACGGCGATCAGGATATTTACGTTAATGTAGGCGGTTTCATCCCCGGCGACAAATACAACAAAGCGTTGTTTGCGAATCCGAGCCAGGGCAACGGTAATAATTGGCTGGCGCTAAAACTAATTGGCGAGAAAACAAATCGCGCTGCAATTGGCGCAAAAATCAAATTGACATTAGTTGATGCGAAGGGCGTGAAATCCATTCGTTACCGCGAAGTTTCTTACGGCGGCTCATTCGGCGCGTCATCGCTCGCGCAAAATTTCGGCTTGGGAAAAGCAGCGAAAATTGAAGCGATAGAAATTACGTGGCCTGTCAGTAAGCAAGTGCAAACGTTTCAAAATATTGCTCCTAATCAATTTCTCACCATAAAAGAAGGCGCGCCTGCTATTACAAAACGCGCCTTAAAAACTTTGGTTTTTGGTGCAAAAACTCCTGCTACAAAATCCACCCATTCACATCATTAAGTAGCTTGTACAAATTAATTTCCTAACCGACCAAATCCACCGCGACGACCTTCATCTGTGTCATCAAGCGCCTCTTTAGCATGTCTGTCTTTCATCGTTTGGCGCATTTCCGTCATTTTGGCCTTTTGTTCTGGCGTCAAAAGTTGAAAAATTGCCGCTTCTGTTTTGGCGTAAATTACTTGAATTTCGATTTGCGCCTGCATCATTTGTTGATCCAACGCGCGTGCCGCCGTTTCGTTAAAGGCAGGCGCTTCGATCAATTTTTGCATTTGTTCGCGGATCGGTTTGATTTGTTCATGATATGGTTTTGCAGCGGCATGCGCTTGCTCACGTAACGCTTTGATTTGTGTTTTTTGTGTATCCGTCAAGTTCAAAACGTGCGCAAAGTGTCCGCCAAATCCAGGGCCACCGCCGGGGCCGCCGTGACCTCTTGCCCAAGGTGGTTGCCCGACTGCGATGAGGCTTGCGCCGACGATAGCGGTGATGGCAAGACCTAAAAGCACTGTTTTTAATTTGGTATTGTTGATGTTCATAGAATTTTCTCCTTGCTTGGTACTTTGAATTTCATCCAGTTTTTGTTACAAGCAGCAACTCCTTAGTTTTTTCTGCTGCCTTTGACATGAAGAAGTAAACCATAAAAACTACAGTTCGTGTGTAAACGTACGGTAAACTCTCAAGCTGGTTTTTTATTTACCTTAAACCTTAACGATAAGCCCGAAAATCAAGGGATTTAGCTATTTTGATCATAAGGAAATTAGGTTGCGGAAAACAGAGTTGTAAATTGCATTGTAAAAATTCGGTAAACTCTGAGCAGAAAAATTCCGGCTGACACATAACCATCTTATAATCCGCACGAATGTTTTTGCGACGCATAAAATTTGATGTTTTGACGTTTAGCTTTGGCGGCTTGATTTTGCTGCTGTTGATTGCTGCCATTTTCATGCATCGCTCAATCAATCAAGCTAGTGAGGCCGAGCGCCGCGAAAAACAGGAACAGCTTGAACTTGGGATGCGCCATAGTAGTAACGATTTTGCGGCACTTTTGCGCGATGTGCCGGATTTTAATAGCGAAGCCAAAAGTCCGGCGCAACTTGAAGCTTGGATTAGCGAACAATACACACGTTGGCGCAATAAAACCTTGCACCCACAACTGATCCGTGGCATTGGCGCAGGTCGAATGTTTACGGCAGTCGAAATTGGTTTTTCTCACCTGGAACTTTCTGCTGAAAGGGGACACACATTAACTAAATCTGACTGGCCCGCAGTGTATGCGCCGTTCAAAACAGAACTCATCACACGCGCTAAAAACAAAACGCTGCAACCGCTGCCAACTGAAGCAAGCGCGCAATTCCAAATTGGCAGTGAGATATTTTTAGTGCAGCCATTGACGGCCAGCATTACGCAGCAATTTCCCGCACCTTTTATCCCTCCGCCGCGCCGACAAAATTTACCTGATTTTACGAGGCCGCCAGGTGATCGCTTTCCCAACGGCGATCCGCCACCATTCATGCGCCATCGGTGGGAAGAGCGAAAAAAACGCTTTGAAGAGCATCAACAACATCTGGCTGCTGAACTGCAAAAAGAGCGACGAGACGCCGAACGCAGCGTGAAAGCTGCGCAACAAGCATTGCGCAAAGGACGTCCGCGCATAGATCAATTAGCTGGCTTTACTTTTTTGACATTAGACACGGACTATTTGCAAAAAACTTTTTTGCCGCAATTAATGGCGCAACATTTCAACACCGCAGAGCTTGCCAATTATTACGTTGCGATTATTGCCGAACCAGAACGGCAAATCTTTTTTACAAATAATGCTGACCGCGATTTTTCGCATTACGATGCGCAGGCAGTTTTATTTCAAAGCGAAACGAAAGCGTGGCGTGGAAACGCGCCACCTGTCACACCACAAAAATTACTGCTGCTTGCGCGGCACAAATCAGGTTCGCTGCAAAGCGTTGTCAATCGCACGCGCTGGCGCAACTTAATGATTGGCTATGGCGTATTGCTTGCGTTATTTGTTAGTGCGGTTACGTTAATGATTGCCACCGCGCGCGCGCGCGCATTGGCGCAAAAGCAAATTGAATTTGTCGCAGGTGTTACGCACGAATTGCGCACGCCGTTGACCGCGATTCAATCTGCCGGATTTAATTTAGCCAGCGGGCGTGTGAATGAAGCCGAGCGCGTGAAACAATATGGCACAATGATTCACACCGAAGGCCGTCGCTTAGCGGATTTGATAGATCAGGTCTTGAGCTACGCGCGCATTGAGACGAATAAAAAGTCCGGTGAGAATTTATATAATTTTCAGTTGTTGCAGGTTGCCTCAATCATCGAACAAGCACTAAGCGAATATGAGCCAATGTTTACGGCAGCGGGCTGGCAAGTCGAAAAATCCATCGCAACAGATTTGCCACCAATTTTCGGTGATGCAAATGTGCTGGCGGGCGCGCTCAAGAATTTATTACAGAATGCCTTGAAGTACGCTGAGCAAGGGAAGTGGTTGCGCGTTGCGGCTTCACACGTTAATAACGAAGTGCAGATTACTGTTGCCGATCACGGTTCTGGCATTGAGCGCCGCGATTTGCCGCATATTTTCGAGCCATTTTATCGTGCACAAAAAATGGTGGCTTCCACTGTGCCGGGAACTGGTTTGGGCTTGAGTTTAGTAAACGAATATATGAAAGCGCATCACGGTCGTGTCACAGTTGATTCTGTAGTTGGCGAGGGAACAGTGTTCACTTTGCATTTGCCGATCAACGCTACGAATGGAAAATCTGCATGAGCCAAAACGTAACACAACGCCGAATTTTATTGGTCGAAGATGAGCCGAGCCTCGTGATGACGCTCAGCGATTTGCTTGCCAGCGAAGGCCATCAGGTACACGCGATTTCTGACGGGCAGGAAGGTTTTGAATTGGCTTGTCGACAGGATTTTGAGTTGCTGATTTTAGACGTGATGTTGCCGCATAAAAGCGGGTTTGATATTTGCCGCGAATTACGGCAACGCGGTGTACAAACTCCGATTTTGATGCTGACTGCGCGCGGGCAAGTGATTGATAAAGTGCTGGGACTCAAGCTTGGCGCAGATGATTATTTAACCAAGCCGTTTGAGCCGATGGAATTGCTGGCACGCGTGGAAGCGTTGATGCGGCGCACGCCTGCTGTGGCGGCGGCAAAGCTACCGGATACATTTCGCTTCGGAAACATCGTCGTAGATTTTCGGCGCACGCAAGTAAAACGCAATGGAAACCTAGTTGATTTATCCGCACGTGAATTTGAATTGCTGCGCTATTTTATTCAGCAACGCGATGTCACGCTTTCGCGGCAACAATTATTGCGCGATGTATGGGGATATGATGAAGAGGCGATGACGCGCACGATTGATGTTCACATGGGAGCGCTGCGGCAAAAACTGGAAGATGATCCGCAACAACCACGATATTTTTTGACGGTGCGCGGGCTTGGCTACAAGTTTGTTGAGTAATTTGAATTGACAACTCGCATTGTTAAGCTTTCTGATTCAATGTATCGCGGTCGAACCCCGCGACACGCCGATAATTACTCATCATCCCATCCATTTCTTCAAATGACATTACATCATAAGGATTCGTGAAGCCGTTTGGCGCGCGCTCTTCCATTACTTGCATAATATAATCGGGGCCTTGTTGCCGATTTTGCAAAACGACTTTGGCCGTAGCAGGCAAGCGCACACTTTCGTATTGTTGCAGCGCGGCTATCGGATCAGGTGTTGCGGTTAATGCTTCAGTTAACGCCTCAACATCCAAGATTGCTTGTGACGCGCCGTTCGAGCCAATGGGGTACATCGGATGTGCAGCGTCGCCGAGCAAAGTGATTCTGCCGAATGACCAACGCTCCAACGGATCGCGGTCAGACATGGGGAATTCGTAAATGTTTTCCGCTTGCGCAATTAAATCGTAAACGTTCAACCAGTCGAATTGCCAGTTTTCAAATTGCGGTAATAATTTTTGTTTATCGGCCTGCCGATTCCAGTCGCGGATCGAAAATTGTGCATCTTCGGCTTTCAAATCTGCGACCCAGTTAATGAGTTGATAGCCATTTTTGTCCGGTGTCGGATTGATTGGATAGACGACCATTTTTTTGTCAGCATAACCAATCATCGCCATCGAAGCGTCCGTCAAAAAAGGCTGTGCCAGTGTCACGCCGCGATATAAAACATTGCCGGAAAATTTAGGTGGGCCTTCATTGGGATAAAATTGTTTGCGCACGACAGAATGAATTCCCTCTGCGCCAATCAACAAATCGCCTGTGATTTCAGCTCTGATTTCGTCTGTGTCTTTATTGACGAATTTGGCGATAGCCTGATTGTCCCGCTCTGCGAACGAGTGCAAATGATGTCCTAGATGAATATGCTCTGCGCCAATAATTTCTTCTGCCGCACGTAGCAATAGCATTTGCAATTCGCCGCGATGAATCGAAAATTGCGGCCAACGATAGCCCGCAAACATCCCGCGCGGCTCATCCCAAAATCGCTGTCCGAATTTATTGAAATAAACAAGCTCTTTCGTCGCTACCGCCGTTTGCGCAAGCCGCTCTTGCAAGCCAAGATTCGTGAGCACACGCACGGAATGTGGCAACAAATTGATGCCAACACCCAGCGGTTTTAATTCGGAGACAGATTCATAAACTTCGACGGCGAAGCCTTGTTTGTGCAAACTAATTGCTGTGGTCAGGCCACCAATGCCACCACCGATGATGATGATTTTCATAAGTGCTTGATTCGGTTAAAGCAAAATAATGCGTCAGAGGAGTCTATGCACTGCACTATATTGCTAGATTGAAATGCAAGCCAATATCAGAATCTATTCGGATTTCCGCGTGATTGAGAATTGGCAGTTGTGAGATTGGGACTTATTGTTTTGGTGCAGGCGGTTTATTTTCATCGCCTTCTTCGATTGCGGTCGCGCGCAATTGGCCTTGGGCTGCCGCTGCCTGCACGGCTGCGTTCAGTCGAGTGAAATTATCGCGGGCGCGGTCGGCATCAGCTTTGCGTCCAAGTTTGGCATATACGCGTGCTAAGGCGAAATAAATTTTCGGCTCATCTGGCGACATTCGCTGTGAGACTTCTAATTCTGTCACCGCGCGGCTGTTTTCTCCGACTTCTAATAAAAGTCGGCCAAGAATGTAATGTCCCATCAGCAAGCGCGTATTTAATTTCACAGCTTCTTCCGCTAACGCAATGCCGTTTTCAGGCTCTTTGTTTTTGAGCTTGATATAAGAAATTTGTAGTCGCGCCAAAGCGTGACTCGGCGAATTTTCAATTTCTTGGCGAAAGGCGGCTTCAGCTAGTTCATCATTGCGTTGATTATAAAGCAGGTAACGACCATAAGCATATTGTACGCCGGGAACTTTGCCGTAATCCGCTATCAACCGATCATATTCGCGCTGACCGTCACTAACATTGATTTGCGCGATTAAGTGCTCCGCATAGCCAGCGCGCCGAATCATGTCACGATCTTTGTGATCTAAGCCAATTTGTTGCGGCAACATCGGGATGCGCAAAATTGCTAATCCGTGCGCAATAAAAAGTTGTTCATTATTTACGTTGTCATAACTGAGTCCGCCAAAAATCCGTTGGCACTGCTCGAATTCGCTTTTGAGCAAAAGCAGCATGCCTTCGTGAAATCGCATCACGCGCGCAAGGTCAACATTGTCGCCGATGCCAAGCTTGCGCCCATTGATGATGTTTGCTAACGCCGTGTCGTAATCGCCTAAACGAAATTGACACAGCCCCAGCATTACCGCAGGCGCACCAACTTTCGGATTCAATGCAGCCGCATTATTGAAAGCTTTGGCCGCATCAGCGTACTGATCTTTTTCGTATAACAACGTAGCGAGATACCACCAGCCTTCATTCCAGCGCGGTTTTGCCGTCAATGCTTGTTTGTAGAGAGGAATCGCTTCGGCAATATTGCCAGCCTCGCGAGCTTTGTCTGCTTGTGCCGCGAGTTGCTCAAATTGTTGCGCGTTGGCAGTAGGAGTGGGCGCCGCATCCGCTGAGCGCGGCGCAGCTTTTTTACGTTTAGTTTGCGCCTCGCTTTGTGGTTGCAAACAGAGCAGCAGGGCGGAGGCGAAAACGAGAGTAGATAAAATAATTCGTTGCTGAAACATTTTCATTATTAGAACGGATAAGGTTCACCAGGTTTCACAATGCGAATGCGGTGATCAGAAAATTTATAATGCGAGCCATTTAATTCAACTTTAGGCATGTGGCAATCGGTGCAATTTTTGGTTCCGACCTTACAGAGGCGGGCATCTTTTTCTTGCGGCGAATGGCAGGCATTACATTTCGCATCATAAAATGCTGCCTCTTGCTTGATCGGATTATGCACGTCGTGGCATGTAATACAGCTAATGCGGCGATCATCGGAATAACACTTACTGTTGAAGATGCGATATGGTTGAAACCGGACGTTATTCAATCCGCCTTGTTTTGGCATTGAGAATAAATCTTCGACGCCGCGATGACACGAGGCGCAATATTGTTGCGACAAATCGTCAGGGCTAAGTCTGCCCGGATTGAGAATTTTGTCGTGACTAGGCTGCCCCGCTTTACTGAGCGCAATGTGTTCGGTTCCTGGCGCATGACAATTTTCGCAGCCAATTCCTGGTACTAATTTCGCCAAGTCTAATTTGTTGCCAGTGGCAGCGCCCGCCGAATGGCAACTGAAGCATTGGAAAATTTCATCGTCCGTCGTCGGTCTGCCCAATGCGTCTTCCAGTGAAATCGGTTCTTCACGCGATTGTCCGATAGTTGTATCCAGCCCCTTGATTTCGTTATAAAAACTCAGGCGACTTTCATAGAATGCTCCCTTGTATTGAAAGACGTAAGTCTGTCCGGCATGGCCTTGCCCAAAAGCATAAAGAACAGGCACTGCAATGGTTTCTTTGCCATTCGTGACGCTGTAAATATTTTCGTTGCCTTGTCGCTTAATTTCAGTTGTATACGGGCCGGATTTGAATTTCAGATGGGGAAATTTTTGCAAGATTTCAGCGGACGCCCCGTGTTCTAAGGCGCGCCCCATCATTGTGTGCGGCAGCGATTTTGTTTTATCGCTATGGCATTCGGCACACGCCTGTGTGCCTGCAAATTGTGTATTGGCGGGAATTTTATTTGGTCGCCAAACTTTTTGGGGTTTCTGCGAAAACCCAAAACTTGCCGCGAGGGCAAAAATCAGGACAAATAGAATTTTGAATTTTACTGCTTGTTGCATAAGCGAGCTTATTGCGGATCATCAATTTTACGCGTTTTTGGATCAGCCATTTTTTGCGCTTCTGGCGCGGGTTGTTTTTTCTGTTCTTCCGCTTGTAATTTCGTAATGATTGCCTGCTCGCGCTTGGCGTCATCGTTGCGTTTTAGTTTGAAATAGAGGCGCGCCAAATTCACGTGCGCAGGGCTGTAATTGGGGATAATTTTGACTACGTTTTCGAGGAGCCTAACCGCTTCATCTGTTTTACCAACAGCATTCATCAATTGACCAAGTTGGAACATCGGCGCGGGATCATTTGGGCGCAATTCCAGCGCGCGTCTGAGTAATTTCTCAGCATCTTCAAAATTATTGTCTTCACGATAAAGCCAGCCGAGGCGCGTGTTCGCTACGAAATCATTTGGATTAATTGCCAATTCATCTTGGAATGCCTTAATTGCTAGATCACGATTGCCTGTCATTAAATAAACTACGCCCAGTTGCGAATATGAAGTAGGCAGCTTGGGATTGAGCTGAATCGCTTCCTTTAATTCATTCACCGCTAACTGAAGCTCTTTTCGCACGACGTAAAATGTGCCCATGATCAAATGTGATTCAGCGGAATTTAAATTTCTAAAAACCCGGTCAATTAACTCTTCGCCCTGTGCGATTTGATTGTTTTGCAAATACGCATTTGCCAGCAAATATGAAATTGCCAAATCATCAGGTCGTTCTTTGTGCACGAGTTCAAGATCAACAATTGCGTCTTTGAGATTCCCTAAATAAAAAAGGCAAGAACCACGCAACATACGCGCTTGCAAACTGTTCGGTCTGCCTTTGATAACCTTGCTGAATTCAGCCTGCGCCAAGTCGTATTGTGTTACCTGATAATAGGCAATGCCAAGATTGATGCGTGTGTCGAGTTCTTGCGGCTCGAGCTCTAACGCAGCCTGATAATTTTTGATGGCTAATTCGTATTGCCCCAACTTAGCATAAATAATACCTAAATTGGTTAGAGCATCGGGCCGACGAGGAATGAGTTTTAAGGCTGCTTCATAAGCCGTACGTGCGCCCGTCAAATCACCTTTTTGCTGTAATTCAACTCCACGCGCAAAGTGTTGTTCGGATTGGCGAACAGTTTCACGATCCTGACTAGGATGGAACAAGAAAAACGCAATAACCAAAAGTTGAGTAAGCATAACTTCTAAAATCGGGTGACAAATTTAATGTGCCCAATTATAGCATCGCCGCGCCCAAAGTGGAGAAGCTGAAGCGCTGGCAAAAGGGAATTCCTTTTGCCAGCGCTGCGCGTGCTTATTTTTCAAAAGCGATGTTATCAACTACGACAAATCCTTTGGAGGGAACTTGAGTCACATTGATTTGCACGGCGGTCAGTTTTTTGATGACTTGCTCAACTGTATATTTTTTCTTCACCCAATCGCCAGTTGGTTGTTTGAATTCGCTAATGGGCAAGCGATAGGTTTTTAATTGACTGTCAATATCCAGCACTTTTTCCTGATTCGCGCCTCCGGCATCAATTCCATTGCCTTCACTGATAAGGTCAATGCGAACTTGCGTAACGCCTGCCGCGCCAATATCCAGCGTCAAATATTTATATGTGCTAACATCATCAGCTTTAACGATCAGCGTTTTCGCCCAATCGTCCAAATGGCCCTTGTCTTTCATGCCAATGATTTTTACATAAGCACTCGCATAATCATTCGGTTTCGTAATCTCAAACTCAAAGCCGATGCGCTGGGTTAAGGGGACTTGTGGGCCAAGCATTTTCGGCACAATTTTCGGACGGTTGGCGGGGTTTTGTGAGGCTACATTAAAGCTGACTTTGCCTTCGCGCGTGCTGATTAATGTCTTTTCTTTACTCACTTGCTCAAAATCAGCGTAATTCAAACGTCCAGTAGCATCTTGCGCAATCACGAAACTAGCAATAAGTAAGCAAGCAAGAAAGATGAGTGATTTTTTCATGGGGCATCCTCCTGAATAGATTTAATCGGGATGGGTTGTCTGTAAATAAATTTGGTGCGAGAAAGCTGCTATTGCAACTCCCCCGCACCAATTAATAGCTTACCTTTTTAGTCGAAACTTAGAAGGTGAACTTGAGTGCCAGTTCGATCACACGAGCACCACGCTTGGTAAGAATTTTACCAAAGTTATCCTTCGTGTCTTGCGTGAATTTGAACCCTTTCGAGATGTCGCAAATTCCGCTCACTGTACCACCTGCTCCATTCGCAAATGTCTGGTCAAATGTTTGCGTTGCACCAGATGCATCTTTGTATTGGAAGCCAGTTACTGTTTTGGCATTACACTCCGTTTGCAAGGTGACATAAATGTCGCTGTTGCCACCGCCGCCGGTATCAAAGTTCTTCGCAAACGCTTGATTAAAGACATTGAAGAAGCCTGCACGGAATTGCAGTTTCTTAGATTCACTAATCGCAAAGTTCTTGAAGAGGCTGATATCGAAGTTGGAACGGTTTGGTGTACGTAGGTACAGCGGTGAAACTGAAGGCCCTGACGTACCAGCAGCAGGGAAACCAATGCCAGCCAGATCAACAATCTTTTCTCCGACTTTTGAACCACTTAAACGTGGGTCGCCAGTAATTTGCGGAGAGACTGCGCCGGAAGCATTGTTGCCACTGATAAAGGCATCAGAACCAAAGTAAGCACGCGCTGTTGCCGCACTGATAATATCTCCGGTAAAGCGAAGACGAATCGGTGTACCGCTGCTCAAGGTTGTGATACCGGAAAGCTGCCATCCATTGAGGAGGCCACCTGACAACTTGTTCTTAAAGTTACCACGTGCCAGATCAGGCATATTGTAGTTATAAGATAAGTTGACTACGTGGGTACGGTCATAATCGAGGACGCCATAGGTGCGACCACGCGCATCTAATGGGTCAACATCACTACCGTCACCAGCCAGTGTTCCTAACACTTTCGAGAACGTGTAAGTACCATAAAATTGCAGGTTCTTCGCCAATTGACGGCTTAGGGTTGCTTGCAATGAGTGGTAATTTGAGGTTCCTGTGTATTCCTGATAGCGGACATTGTTCAAGTCAGGATATGTTCTGAATTTGTTAATGGCCCCGCTATCAAGCGCAACACGGGTAAGAATGTTGCTCAAATCAGCTTTGACCGTTGACGTAACCACTTTGCAATCGCCATTTACATTAGGATTACAATTAGGATTCGCCAATGTCGTGATTGTGCTGCCCGGATCACCTGGAATTGTGCCGCTCAACAATTTTCCTAATGGAACATAGTTAATTGCACGGCGGTTGCCAAGGTGGCGCGCTAAGGTTGAAACATAACCAACTTCCAGCACGGTGGAGAAAGGTAACCGTTTGGCTACGCTTAAGCTCATTGTGTAGGTTGTAGGGAATTTTACGGAACCGGGATTTGGTGAAAGAATGTCTCCGCCACCGCTTGCCAGTTTCAATGGATTTGCCAGATACATGTTATCGAAAGTCAAACCACCGATTTGATCGTAGGTTTTTCCGTCGGCAGAAGTACCTGAACCTTGAATGGTTGTACCTGTATTAATGCTCGCACCGACGTTTCCGTTGGTGGCTGAGCGCAGGGTTGCATCGTATTGGGCGTTACCTTGTACACGATTATAGAAGATACCCGCTCCGCCACGAACCACTAAGCTGGAATTACCTTTGACATCCCACGCAAAATTTACGCGCGGTGCCCATTGCATACCAGGATTGCCAACAGCACCTTTTGGAATTTGCCCGCGAGCTGCGGATAAGATTCCATTCGGGCTGAACGGATCGCCATTGATGTAATAACCTGCGCCAAGTTTATAAGCACTTGGGCTGAATAATACGTCAAACCCTTTACGTTCTTTGTTAAGCGTCATGTGTGACGCACGCAGACCGTATTCAAGTGTGAAGTTGGAACGAACTTTCCACGCATCTTGCGCATAGAATTCGTAGTTGTAGAAACGATAGTTTCCTGGTTTAATTTTTACTGCGTGATCAACTGTTCCCAATTGACCGACGAGTAAGTTGCCCCAGTCATTATTTGTTCCTTTGCTATTCCATTGATTGAATTCCAATTGACCTTCTGAGGTGTCCTGGAAGTTTTGTTTCTTGTTCCCTTGTTCGATTGTCGCGCCAAATTTTAAGTTGTGGCTGCCAACAATTTTGGTCAGGTTGTCCGCAACTGAGAAGCTATCGTTATAAGCGAAGATGGGATTCGTTCCCGGTGACCAGAGTGAACCCATTGCCCAGCTAATCAATGAAAGTGGCGCGTTATCACTTTGCCGACCGAATTGTTTGTCAAACGGCAGCTTGAGGTTTTGCATACCTAAGGTGCTAAGTTTGACTTTATTGGCATCCTCGTAATTGTTATCCAGTTTGAGTTTGCTACCGCTGACAACGATTTCATTCGTCATCGTCGGGCTTAACACGCTGGTGATTCCAACTGCGACGGAACGGCCAAGATTGGCGCTTTGGTTATGGGTCGGGAGTTCATAAGTTGAAGGCCCCCACCAAATACCATAGGCACCATCCTGCAATTCAGTTTCGCGGGTAATACGAACATACATATTCGTCTTATCCGAGAATTTGTAATCAAAACGCATTTTGAGATCGCGGCGATTCAAGAACTGAATTGGGTTTGCGATATAGTTATAGCGACCGGTTGGGTCGTTAAAGTTCGGAGTTGGATAGAGGTTAATTAGCGCTTTTCCATACGGATGGATATACGGCGCTAAGTTGCCGTTCGCGATATTCTGACCAGCATTGGCATAACCAAAAGGTACAGTTACGTTACCAGCTTGGTTGAGAATGCTTTTGCCAATGATTTCGCTGAAATCGCCTTGGCGTTGTTTCAATGTTGGCACGACCGCAGTTTTCGGATCGGCTCCGAAGCTTTGTTGTTGTATTTCGTAGCCAACAAAGAAAAATAGTTTGTCGCGATTTTCATTAAACCCGCCGAGTGGCCCAAATACTTTTTTGGGTAGTGTGACCGGGCCGCCAATATTGCCACCAGTGTAATAGAATTTCCCCGGTGGTTTTACGGCAGCAAGCGAATTCGGGTCTTTAGCCTTCAGATAGTTGCGGAAACGATCATTGGCCGCTAACGCATCGTGACGGGTGTAGTTGTAAAGCGAGCCGTGAAAATCACGTCCGCCGCCCTTGGTCACAGCGCTGATCTGGACACCGCTATTGCCGTGTTCAGCCGCATAGTTACTGGTTTGAACTGTAACTTCTTGCACCATGTCATTGTTCATGGACACGATGGAACCGCAGTTACAACCGATGTCAATAACGCGTGAACCGTCAACGCTTACGTTATTGTTGTTGCCGCGCTGTCCATTCACCGCATATTGTGAAGCGTCGCCAAAGCTGGCAACTGCGCCCGCTTGATCGGGAGCAACTACGCCAGGAAGAACACGCAACAGTTCAAGTGAGCTACGTCCGATGATTGAAAGGTTCTCAATTTGAGAAGCTTTAATCGTGTTGGAGCGTTCGCCTGTTTCTGTTTTAATTTCTTCTGCCGCAGAACCTGAAATGTTTACGGTTTCACTGGTTTGACCGACTTGCAATTCAACATCCAATCCTTTGATTTCCGCAGGACTGAAAGATAAGTTGGTCTGGTTGTATTTTTTGAAGCCTGAGGCTTCTACAATCACAGTGTAGATACCGGGTTCAATGGCGGGCACAGTGAATGATCCGTCATTGCCCGATTGGGCCGTGCGCTCAGCACCAGTACGCGCAGATTTTACGACAATTTTCGCGTTTGGTACGACCGCCCCTGATGGGTCTTTGACCGTTCCACGCAAGCTTGAACTGCTAATCGCTTGTGCAAACGATATGGCTGGCACAAAACACACTGTAAATAGCATGCTCAGCGCCAGCGAGAGAAGCAATGGGATGGGGGCTGTTCGACGCCTCTCCCCATTTACGGGCTGATGTGTAGTCAGCATTTAAGTACCTCCAAGTTGAAGTAACAGCAAGAAATTGCACCTACCGCCGGGCAATTGTACTGGGTTGAAAAAAAGCTTTTGACTGAAATGTATTTGGAACATACACAAGGAGATTAGGTAGGACCCCTATCTCAATTACAGAACAAAAACTTGGTTCCGCAAGAATCAATGCTTAAGTGTTGAGCGTGTAGCCTCTTAACGGACTAAACTGCGCAAAAAAACAGCACCAATGAAATACTTTACTAATTTCTTTTTTTATCCCAGCAAAGGATGGTGAGTAGTACATCAATCAGTTATAATTTAAGCCTTACAACTTGAGGAAGAATATATCCTACTAAAGTTGGAGAAGTCAATATATTTACTGCTATTTTAACCTGCACTTAACTGTTAGGCGTTTTGTGTAATTTGTTGCTTTGTTGGGACTTAGGGCGAAATTGCTGGTATGGTTGATTTGAGCAGAATTGAATATAAACATCTTTTTTGAATTGATATGGTCGGTCAGTTAGAAGAAAAAAATGTTGGATCGCAAAATCTTTCGCAGGAAGTTGCAAGAGAGGCGTTGCAGCGTGTGCTTCAAAGTAAATATTTTGCTAATGCCCCAAAGAAGAAAAAATTTGTGCAGGTCATTTGTGATTATTATTGGCAAGGACGGGCCGGTGAATTAAATGAATATCTTATCGGGCGCGAAGTTTTTGAGCGTGGCGATGATTACAATCCCGCAGCAGACCCCATTGTTCGCGTAGGTGCCCATGATGTTCGTAAGAAACTGGAACAATACTATTTGAAAGAAGGAGCAGACGATCCAGTAACATTGATGATTCCGATAGGGAGTTATGTTCCGGTTTTTGCAGTGACAGCGCCAGCCGTCCCGACGCTTCCTGAAGTGTTACCAGAACAGCCTGATGAAATTGTAGGAATTTCCCCGCCTCCCCCGCTCCTACCAATTGATACTACACCAAAATACAAGGCTAACCGCTGGCTATGGATTTTAGGAGGCGTGTCAGTTGTTCTCTTTGCAGGAGTAGTTAGTTTGTTTTGGGCTAATCGGCGTTTGGAGCAGCAAGTGAATATCGGAAAGAGGGGAGAGCCATCCCCGAATGGGCTTGTTTGGAATTCGTTTCTCCAGAATTCTCATCCAGTGCTCTTTGTTTTAAGTAACCCAATAGTTCATCGCTCTGTCAATAACTCAGACCCCGAAGTGATTACCAGCAAGGGGATTGAGTTGAATAAGGAGCAAGCGGATTTTTTAGTGGGGCTGGCGGGAAATCGTCTTCCAACCAAATTAGACGGCCCTATCAAATTAATTCCTTCTGCCAATACTTATACTGGAATCGGCGAGGCTATTGGTATTTTTCGCTTAACTCAATTATTGCAGCGCGCAGGAGAAGAGACCAAGCTGAAACAGAGTCGTAATGTCAGCCCTGAAGATTTTCGGGATCATGACGTAATTTTACTGGGGAGCGTTTATGCAAACCAATGGGCACAATCGCCTTCGATCAAAGAAAATTTTGTTTATACTCGTCGGGCTACAATTGAAAATCTCAATCCACAAACAGGAGAAGCGCGCGAGTATAAACCGACTTTTGACGAAAAGACAGGGAGCTTGCTGGAAGATTATGCACTGATTTCTGTGACGCCAGGAGCTTCAGGCACAAACAATGTCATGTTATTGGCAGGGATATATAGCGAAGGGACGCAAGCTGCGGTTGAGTATGTCACTGACAAAAATAATTTACAGGAGATGAGCCGCAAAATAGAAGAGGTTTTCGGAAACTCATCTGCGCCAAAATATTATCAGGCATTATTACAAGTTAAAGTGGAAAATTCCTATCCGACAAAAACAACGCTTCTTTCCATCCGCCCACTAAAAATAAACTAGGCTTAGTTTTTATGCGTTGCTAGCGTAAAAGGGCGACTCGTATAAGCCACCCTTTTGTTTTCAGCACTTATTTGCTTTTCAGTACATCCCGAATTTCAGTCAATAAAACTTCAGTCGCAGAGGGGCCAGCCGCTGCTTCTTCCGCTTTCTTTATCTTGTTGACTGCTTTGACCACCAAAAAGACGGCAAATGCAATGATGAGAAAATCAAGAATTGTTTGGATAAAGCTGCCATAACGAAAGGCATTTTCTGGCGTGACGACTTTTCCTGCCGCGTCAAGCACTGCTGGTGCAAACACATGCTTGAGGTCTTTAAGGCTTGCTCCGCCCATTAAATTTCCGATAATTGGCATCAATAAATCGTCCACAAATGAAGAAACGATTTTGCCGAACGCGCCGCCAATTACTACACCTACAGCTAAATCAACGACATTCCCTTTGTTAATGAAATCTTTGAATTCACTAATCATTCCCATAACTTAATCTCCTAAATTGTAGTTTCAATTTTATCTGACGTGGCAGAAGCATCCGCACACCATCGCAATCCCTGTTGGGAAGTTACCTTGCGGCTATAAAGCGATGCTCAAAGTTAGGCTAGCAATTATTGTGTAAAACGATTTTACTGCTTGGTCGTATTTTGTCGGTACCACACAAAAAATCATATGCGTTACTTGTACAGATTGCAAGTAAATGGTTAGTTGTATTTTCTTGTGTGGATTGGAGTTAAAAGAGGGACTAGGAAGGCTCGGCAAGCTCTGAAACGGTTTCAGATTTTGGGCTTTCGTTGGCGGCATTATCTACTGCGGTAATTTGGTAATAATAGCGTTTGCCCGATTGTACTTGCTTGTCGCTGTAGGTAATTGTCGTGATGGGACGCGCCGTAATTTTTTTCCAGGTATTGCTGTCTTCTGAACGATAAATATTGTAGCCAATTACATCAGGCTCAGGATTCGCAGGCCAAAACAAACTGACAATTCCGCCTCTGGAAGCAATCGTGATGGAATTTGGCGCAGTGGGCGGAAACGTATCAAGCGGTGTGATTGCGAGCGGCAAGCTTTCATTGCTTTCGATAATTTCTGTTAACGGAGCACCGGAACGCGGCAACGAAAGCGCGCGCGCAATATATTCATACTTCGTACCAAATTGAAATTGCTTCTCAACATAGCGCGGTTCTTTGAGCGGTTCTTTATTTACTTTGACGATTTGTTTGCCTTCACGCCGATATAAATTGTAGCCAAAAATGTTTGCCGGTTGTGATCCGTTTAGATTGGCTGCGGGCGGTTGCCAGATAATTTCAACTTGCGTTTGTGTGACAACGGAATTCAATCCGAGCGGTGGTTCCGCCACTGTGCTGAGCGGAGTCAATGTCGCATAATTTGATAAATCTGCCGGACGATCATCCCGGTTGATTAAGCGCACTGCATAACGATAACGCGTTTGGTCATTAGCAATTTTAAAATCAATTGGATCAACATATGTGACTATTGTTGTATTGCCCGGTAATTGTGAATCGGAAAGGGACGTAACTAGGGCCGCGCGGATAGAAAAATCTTCTTCGGTAATGCCTTGTGGATTGCTGACAGGTTCGATGAGGCGATAAATGTCTACGCGTTTGAGTTTATCTGTGCGGGTTTCTTTCGCAACAGGGAAGCTCAAAATAATACTTGTGCCTTGTTGTATAGCTGAAAGTTCACTCACTATAAGAGGAGCTTTTGGAATGGGCGGTAATGGATCGCCGACTTTGCCGCAGGCGGTCAAAAGCAAAGCACCACAAAAAATCAAATAGAGCCACAGCCGACGCATCAGGAAATTTCTTCTCCTTCAGGCAGCGGCGAAAAAGTGGCGCGGCGATAAATTTCTTCAAGACTCAAATTTATCCCTATAGATTCAAGCACAATTTGTTCAGGGGGTTCAGTGAAAACCTCCCCTTGCCAAACATCACCAGCTTTGCGGTGGTAATAAACCTCAACGCGCATTTGGTCTTGCGCCACGATTAAATACTCAAGCAGTCCAGGGATTTGCTGATACGTCTTGAATTTTTCGACCTTGTCCGTGCGTTGGGTTGAAGGCGAAAGCACTTCCACCAGCAGAATTGGATTGATGATTAAATATTCGTCCTCGGCATCTTCTGATGCTGCTTCGCAGGTGACGACGACATCGGGATAGTAATAACGCGAATTACTGGCCTTAACTTTGACATCTACCTGGTAAGGCTCACACGGTTTTCCTGCTAAGTGAGAATGTAATTGAGCAAAAATATTACCGCTCAAGCGCGCCTGGTTTTTGCTAACGCCGGACATTGCATAAATTTGTCCGTCAACATATTCGTCTCGATTCGGGCTTTTTTTCTCAAAAGCCCGATACTCTTCAACTGACATCTGATTTGATTGTGCAGGTAATCCCATCGTTTCACCTTACAAAATATAGCGACTCAAGTCTTCGTTCTTCACAATGTCCGTTAGCGTGTCATTGACGTATTTCGCATCAATGCGCTGATTTTTTTCTTCGAGGTCAGAGCCTTCAAACGAAATTTCGTCGAGGACTTTTTCAAGAATTGTGTGCAAGCGGCGCGCGCCAATATCTTCGGTGGTTTCGTTGACCTTGAAAGCAAAATCCGCAATGGCTTCAATGGCATCTTCGCTGAAATCTAAATTAATTCCTTCTGTATCGAGCAACGCGCGATATTGTTTGAGTAACGCGTTTTTCGGCTCCGTCAAAATTCGTTTGAAATCATCTTTAGTCAGCGGCTGCAATTCCACACGGATCGGAAAACGACCTTGTAATTCGGGAATCAAATCAGAGGGCTTGGCGACATGAAATGCGCCCGCCGCGATAAATAAAATATGATCGGTGCGCACCATGCCGTATTTTGTATTGACCGTAGTTCCTTCGACAATCGGCAAAATATCGCGTTGCACGCCTTCGCGCGAAACGTCCGGGCCGTGTCCGCCTTCGCGTCCGGCAATCTTATCAATTTCATCAAGGAAAATGATCCCGTGAGATTCGACGCGTTCGAGCGCGATGCGGGCTACTGTGTCCATGTCAACGAGCTTTGATTCTTCCTCTGCGATCAAATATTCCATCGCTTCGTCAACGCGCATTTTGCGCTTCTTCGTGCGACTGCCGAACATGCCAGGCATCATATCTTTAATATTGATGTCCATCTCTTCGACGCCTTGATTGCTGATAATTTCAAAGGCAGGGAAGCTTTTGTCGCGTACTTCCATTTCAACCATGCGGGTGTCCAAGCGACCTTCACGCAATTGTTGGCGGAGCTTTTCACGCGTGCGTTGTTGTGCTTCGCTTACCGCCGCTTCACTATCATCAATTTGGTCAATATTGTTCGGACGCGTAGTCGGCAACAACAAATCCAGCAATCTTTCTTCCGCATTTTGCTCGGCTTTGTCGGCAATTTCTTCGGCTTTTTCTTCGCGCACTAATTCGATAGAGATTTCTACCAGGTCACGAATCATAGATTCGACATCGCGTCCGACATATCCAACTTCGGTAAATTTTGAAGCTTCAACTTTGAGAAATGGCGAAGAAGAAAGTCGCGCCAGACGACGCGCGATTTCAGTTTTGCCGATTCCGGTGGAGCCGATCATGATGATGTTTTTCGGCATCACATCCTGCGCCATATCGGGCGGCAATTTTTGGCGGCGAATACGATTGCGCAACGCGACCGCGACGGCACGTTTGGCCGCAGCCTGTCCGACAACGTGCTTATCGAGTTCGGTAACAATTTGACGCGGAGTCAGTTCATCCAGCTTCAGTTCTTCTTCAATGTCGCCTGAAAGATAAATAACCATAATTCGATTGCGGATTGCGGATTGTCAGATTGCAGATTGTCGGAAGTAGTTCCGCAATCCCAAATCCGCAATCCGCAATTCCGCTAGATTTCTTCAATCACAAAATTCAAATTACTGTAAATGCAAATTTGACCAGCAATCGTCATTGATTCTTCGGCAATTTCGCGTGCGGATAATTCTGTATTTTTGACCAATGCCCGCGCGGCAGCTAACGCATAAGGGCCACCGGAGCCAATTGCCGCGATGCCATCATCCGGTTCGATTACGTCGCCCGTGCCAGAGATAATTAATGTGGCGGTTGGGTCGGCAACTAATAATAACGCTTCAAGCGAGCGCATGGTTTTGTCAGTGCGCCAGTCTTTAGCCAATTCAACCGCAGAACGCTGCAATTGGCCGTGATATTGCTCCAGCTTCGTTTCAAAACGTTGGAAGAGCGCGAACGCATCGGCGGTAGCGCCTGCAAATCCGGCAATGACTTTTTCATTGAATAATCGTCGGACTTTGCGTGCGCCAGATTTCATCACCGTGTCGCCCATTGTGACTTGTCCGTCGCCTGCGATGACAGCTTTGCCATCGCGTCGGACTGCTAAAATTGTTGTGCTTCGGATTCGTGGGCGATGCGAAGAAGTGGAATTCAGTGGATATGGCATAGGCTGCACTATAGCGATGCGAATTGAGCCTTGTCAAGAAAGCGTTTGTGCGCGTTGAAATCAATCTTTGACATCATTTCTATATCCGCATAAACTCGAAGTTTTAATGCACGACGAGCAATGCGCCTGTCGTGAGCAGTGGCCGCATCTTCACGACGGGCAGAGCGCTTGTCATAAGTTTCGGGAGTTCATTTTGTCGCGTCCGTTGATTGGAATTACAACTCGCCTTGACCTCGCACAAAACACTTTTTATTTGCGTCGTTATTATGCCGAAGCGATATTTTCGGCGGGCGGCGATCCGTTTTATATTCCGTTGATTCCTGACGAAATGTATTTTCGTTCGCTGACAAATCATCTTGATGGCCTGATGCTTTCAGGTAGTAACAGCGATCTGGACCCAATTTATTTTGGTGAAGAACCTCATTTGAAATTAGGCGCAGTTGTCGAAGAGCGCGACAAAACAGATTTACTTTTGCTGAAAATTGCCGAAGAAAAAAAACTGCCCGTACTTGGAATTTGTTTCGGCGCTCAATCTATCGCGGTTTCGCGCGACGGCAGTTTGCTTCAGGATGTGCCTTCGCAAATTGATGGCGCGCTGAAACACGATCAAGGCGAGCCATACAATCGGCCTTCGCATCATATCAAGATTGAGCCAAATTCAATTTTGTCAGAATTGGCGAATGGCCTGAGCGCTCGCGTGAATACGAGTCATCATCAAGCGATTAACACTCCCGGCGAAAATTTGAAGATTACTGCGCGCGCCCACGATGGCGTAGTCGAATGCGTTGAAGACACACGTGAAAATCGTTTTGTCCTCGGCGTGCAATGGCATCCCGAAGTTGGTTGGGAGCACGATGAATTATCAAAGGCAATTTTTCAGCGCTTCATCAGCGAATCAACGCGTCGGCAATAATTGCTCACAATATTTTTTGGAAAGATCATGCAGCAAAGTTCAAAAACAACGATTGCCCTTTTATCCTTCGGTCATTTGGTGCTGGATTCATATTCCAGTTTTCTCGTGCCAGTCTTGCCGCTGCTTTCGTTGAAGCTCGGATTGACGCCTGCGCAAGCCGGATGGCTGATTCCGTTGATGATGATTTCTTCGTCACTGATGCAACCTGTGTACGGAATTATTTCGGATCGTTATTTCAAACGCGGCTTGGCGGTTTTCGGGCCATTAATCGCAGCGATTTTTATTTCCAGCATTGGCCTCGCTACAAACTTGCCAATGTTGTTAGTGCTGATCTCAATTGGCGGAATTGGCATCGGCGCGTTCCATCCACAATCCGCCGCGCTCGCGCATCGCGTAGTCACTGATTGGAAGCCCGAACGACAGGGAACTGTAATGTCGGTGTTTTCTTCAGCGGGAACGGTTGGCTATGCGCTAGGGCCGTTAATTATTTCGACTGCAATTTTGTGGTTCGGATTTGAGCATAGTTATTACACTGCGATTTTTGGCATCATTGCTACTGGGCTGTTATGGATGTATTGTCCACCGCTTGAACGCCGCACGCGCGATGAAAATACGCCGCCACTCACTGCGCTTTTGAAAGACGCTTGGGTTCCGCTTACGACCTTATATTTTGCAGTAGTTTTACGTTCAGCCGCTTCAGTGAGTATTCAAAGTTACCTGCCATTTTGGCTTAAAGATCACGGCATGAATTTGCAGATGAGCAGCTTGATTATTACTGGCTTTATTTTCTTCGGTGGCATCGGCGGATTTTTTGGCGGCGCGTTGGCTGATCGTTTTGGCGCGCGAAGAATTTCGATGATTTCGGTGTTGCTGGCATGCCCAGTTTTGTTGGCAGGGTTTTTAAGTCAAGGCGCATTGAGCTACACCCTGATAATGTTCGGCGGTTTGTGTTTGAATTTGCCGCTGCCAATTTCCGTCGTGATGGCGCAGCGTTTAGTGCCAGGCGGCGCAAGCACAGTTTCAGCTTTAGTCATGGGCTTCGCGTGGGGCTTGGGTGCAATGATGACGCCTGTGACAGGGAAAATTAGCGAAGGTTACGGATTATCGAAAGCCTTGTTAATTGTTGCCTTATGGCCGCTAGGATCAGCTTTATTGTTCTGGTTTTATCCGAAAGACGGGCATCGCAAACCATCTGAAATTTCTATGCCGCGAGAGGCATTTGCTGGCGGCGATTAACTTGAAATTAGGAACGCGAAACGATGAACGATGAAGATAATTCAACCTTATAAATAATTCATCGCTCATCGTTCATAACTCATCGTTTTATTTATGGCATTTTGGAATCGTAAAAAAAGTGATTTTATCTCGCTCAATCTTAACGATCCGGTCGAACCGGAACCGGAGGCAAAACCCGCGCCAGCGCCGCAAGTTGCCCCCGTGGTCGAAGCACCAAAAGTAGTAGCGCCTGAACCCGTAAAATCTGAGCCAATAATTTCTACGCCAGTTATACCTGCGCCTGTGAGCGTAGCGCCAGTCGCGCCTGCGCCAGTTGTTGAAGCGAGGCCAGTTTTGCCTCCGCCTGTCGCTCCACCTCCTGCTCCAAATTTGAACGAAGAGGAGGAGCAAAAAGGTTTCTTTCTCCGCTTCAAAAAAGCCGTAGCTAAAACGCGTGAGAATTTTACCGAACGCATCGAAGACGTTATCAAGGGCAAAAAGCAAATTGATGCGGATACGCTCGAAGAGTTGGAAGAAATTTTGATTGGCGCTGACATTGGCGTGCAAACAGCACTCGACATTATTGAAGACGTGCGTAAACAGGTGGATCGGCAAACGCTGAAAGAAGTTGGTGAACTCAAAGCCGTCATCAAACAACATCTGATTGATATTTTGAATAAAGCTACGCGCGCGCGCGGCGTTGCGTCAGAAACGGCAGTGCCTGACGATGTGCGACCTTATGTGATGATGGTGGTCGGCGTGAATGGCGTAGGCAAAACGACTACGATTGGTAAACTCGCGCAACGCATCAAAGCCGAAAACAACTCTGTCGTAATTTGCGCTGCGGATACTTTCCGTGCTGCTGCTGCCGATCAATTAGAAATTTGGGCGAAGCGCGCTGACGTGCCGCTCATCCAACAAAAACAGGGAACTGATCCCGCTGCGGTTTTATTCGATTCGCTCAAAGCTGCGAAAGCGCGCAACGCTGATGTGTTAATCGTAGACACCGCCGGACGCCTCCACAACAAACAAAATCTGATGGCGGAATTAGAAAAAATGAAACGCGTCGCACAAAAAGAAGTCCCCGGCGCTCCGCACGAAGTCTTGCTCGTTGTTGATGCAGTTACTGGGCAAAACGGTTTGAGCCAAGCCCGCGAATTTTTGAAAGCTGCACCTGTGACTGGTTTAGTGCTAACAAAACTCGACGGTACAGCCAAAGGCGGCATTGCCGTAGCCATCGCTAAAGAATTGAATTTACCCATTCGTTATTGTGGAATTGGCGAGCAAGCTGATGATTTAGTTGTTTTTGATCCACAAGTTTATGTTGATGGGCTTTTTGAATAAAGTTAAGGAGCCGCAACTCGGCCCGTTTCTTTTAGGTGAAAATGACTGATCTCGAATTTATCAAGCAAACATTACAGCTTGCCGCGCAAGGCAAAGGATTGGTCAGCCCGAATCCGCTTGTCGGTTCCGTCGTAGTCAACAACGGTGAAATTATCGGGCGCGGATTTCATCGCTATGCCGATTTGAAACACGCTGAGGTTTGGGCGCTGGAAGAAGCGGGCGATAAAGCGAAAGGTGCTACGATTTATGTGAATCTTGAGCCGTGTTCGCATAATGGCAATGGCAAACGCACTCCGCCTTGCGTCGAAGCGATTATCAACGCAGGAATCAAACGCGTAGTCGCTTCGATGGTTGATCCGAATCCGAAAGTGAATGGACGCGGTTTTGAAATGTTGCGGGCGGCGGGTATTGAGGTGAGTGTTGGTTTGCTGGAAAAAGAAGCGCAACAACTAAATGAAAAATTCATTAAATTCACGCGCACAGGCTTACCGTTTGTGTTGCTGAAATCCGCTTGTTCATTGGATGGGCGCATCGCTACGAAAACGGGCGCATCGCAATGGATTACTAGCGAAGCATCACGTGCGGCGTCTATAAATTTGCGCAATGATTACGATGCGATTTTGGTTGGCATTAACACGGTGCTCGTTGATGATCCAATGTTGACAGATCGTTCTGGCAAAGATCGGCATCGTCCGTTCGTGCGCGTAGTGCTGGATGCGGGCTTGCGCATTCCGCCTACTTCAAAATTAGTGCAATCGGCTTCATCGCATCCGCTGATAGTTTTTACCGGAGATCAGGAAATTTTAGACGGGATGGGCTTTCCGATTTATTCGGAATGGGGCAACACCTTTGAGGAGCGGCAAAAACTTTTGCAAAACAACGGTGTACAAGTTGTGCGCGTTCCTGTAGATGGAGCGCAGCTAAAATTAGAAAATATTTTGCCGGAATTAGCCAAACGCTCCATTACAAGTTTGATTGTAGAAGGCGGCGCGGAAGTCGCTGCTTCTTTCGTTGAAGCCCGCGTTATAGACAAAGTAACAATGTTTATTGCGCCCAAAATTATTGGCGGGCGCGAAGCGAAATCCGCGATTGGCGGCGAAGGCATTGACCAGTTGAGCGAAGCATTGGAATTACAAAATTTGAAATTTGCGCAGCACGGCACGGATATAGAAATTACGGGCTACCCCAAAAAATAATGATGCGAACTAAACGCGTCTGAAATTAGAGTTGCGCGAAATGCACGCTAAAAAATCTCTTGGACAAAACTTTCTGGTTGGCGATCACTACCCGCAAAAAATCGTTGCCGCAGTTCAGCCACAAGCAAACGAAACCATCCTTGAAATCGGCCCCGGTCACGGCGCTCTCACCGAAAAGCTAATCACTTCTGGCGCACATGTAGTTGCAATTGAGTTGGATAAAGATTTGTTACCCGAACTCACTGCGCAATTTTCTGCCGCGCAAAATTTTCAATTGATTGCGGCAGACGCCATGAAAGTGAATTTTTGCGAAATTATTCAACCTGCTGCGTCCGCCCGTGTCGTAGCGAATTTGCCTTATTACATTTCGACTCCAATTTTACAGCGTTTGATTGCGCATCGCACTTGTATCAGCGAAATGACTGTGATGTTGCAGCGCGAAGTTGTGGAGCGGATTGTCGCCGAACCAGGCGGCAAAGAATACGGTTATTTGTCTGCGCTCGTGCAATTTTATTGTGAGGCTGAAAAATTATTTGATGTGCCGCCAGGTGCGTTTCGCCCTGCGCCGAAGGTTTATTCCAGTGTTTTGCGTTTGCGCGTGCGAACGCAAACTGTTGCTGCCGTGCGTGACGAAAAGTTTTTTATAACGATGGTTAGCACTTTATTTGCACAACGTCGCAAAACGATTTTGAATAATTTACGCGCCGGACGCTCACGCCTGAGCTTGGCTGATGATGAAGCAATAAAAGCAGCCTTAGACTCAATTTCGCTTAACCCGCAACGCCGCGCCGAAACATTATCATTGTCAGAAATGGCTGCTCTTGCCAATAGTCTGTGTCCATGATTTTACCTTTAGAACCCGCACTATATTTCTTACTAATAAGCTAACATTCTTGGTCAGATTTCATGTGAGTTTGAGTATTACCAAACTATTACAAACGAACATTAAAAGGCATGGCAACATACGCGTATTGAATGTAGGTTTGTTGCTTGGTGATTGAGTGATTGAAGCTTTCGACGGTAGCAAAATGCTTTTTGCACCTTTCACGCAGAGTTTTCCCCAGCGGTTATACGGAAGGACGACAAATGTCAAAACTTAGTGGCGCAGAATCCCCTCTCAAAGATGTTTCGTGGCGCATGTTAGTTGCGCCGTACACTACGCCTGACAATTGGCGCAGCATCTGGCAAATCATCAACAGCGTAGTTCCTTATTTTATTGGTTTTTATTTGATGTATCGTAGCCTGACTGTATCCTATTGGCTGACGTTAGCATTGGCAATTCCTACGGGAGGATTCGTCGTACGCACTTTTATTATTATGCATGATTGCGGGCATGGATCATTTTTCAAATCCATGCGCACGAATCAAGTTGTTGGTACAATTTGCGGCATTCTCACGAATACACCATATTTTCAATGGACGCGCGAGCACGCGATTCATCACGCCACTTCGGGGAATCTGGATAAGCGCGGCGTTGGTGATGTTGAGACATTAACAGTCAAAGAATATTTAGCGCTCTCGAAAATGGATCAATTCAAATATCGGCTGTACCGCAATCCGCTGGTAACTTTTGGCATCGGCCCGCATTACATTTTCTTGTGGTGCTCACGTTTTGTCGGCAAAAATTCAGGACTTCGCGAGAAGCGCAATGTATATTTAACTAACATCGCGCTGTTTACTGTATGGGGAACGCTGATTGCGATAATGGGTCTCAAGGCTTTTTTTATGGTCTGGGTTCCGATCCAGATTTTATCGGGGATTTGGGGCGTCTGGTTGTTTTACGTTCAGCATCAATACGAAGACACCTATTGGCAACATCAAGGTGAATGGGATTATGCAACCGCAGCGTTGATGGGCAGCTCTTTTTATAAATTGCCGCGCATCGTGCAATGGTTTTCGGGCAATATTGGCTATCATCACATCCATCATTTGTGCGGCAGAATTCCAAATTACAAACTTGAAGAATGCCATAAAGCGACGCCTGTTTTTCAGCAAGCTCCAACGCTGACATTTTGGCAGAGCTTAAAATGCATGAATTTAAAGTTGTGGGATGAGGATCGGCAACGGCTCATTCGCTTCAACGAAATCAAGCAGCCTGCCTTGGCTCCTGAAGTTGTTGTGTAAAGATTAGCTACATTTTGTTTTCTCAAGGAGAGAATGCGCAAAGCGTTCTCTCTTTTTTGTTTTCACAGATAAATATTTTTTCAGGTTGAGCCTTTTTACGGTTCGATTTCGCATGTGTTTAGCGAGGCAACGAAAAAGTGCCTCGCTAAACTGGAATCAAGCTTATACAAAAGGAGTAACCCTATGAAACTGTACATGAAAACAATTTGCCTGCTCAGCCTTGTCGCGTTATCGGTCAGCAACGTGTTATCGCAAAACGGATTGATTACGCATCCTGTCAAAAAAGTTGCGAAAGCAAAACCAAAACCTGTACCCAAAGCCACGCCATCGCCATTGCCCAAAGTAGTGATCTACGACAATGCTGATTATAATGGCGAATCGTTGACCATCAACGAAACTTTGTCGGTATTGCCTGCACCGCTTGGCACGACTATTGGCGGGCAACACGGCAAAGTCTCCAGTCTTAAAATCAATCCCAAAGGTTGGGTTGTCTTTTGGGAAGGTAAAAACTTCAACGAAAATGACGATCAGCTTTGGGTTGAAGGCCCCGCCGTGATTTCTGACCTCGCCAAATTGCATCGCCCGCACGGCAATAATCATTGGAATGATCGCATTTTGGCGGTGTCATTTGCCACGGCACCTCCGACCGGCAACAACAAAAACCGTACGATTATTACGCGCAAAACCAACGTACGCTAAGCCACGCAAAAGAAGAAAAAAACATAGGGCTTTTTCAACCTACTCGACTGCCGTCCTGTTGTGCTTCTGATTACGAGGGCGTTGGCGGTAGAAAGCCTGTTCCGCAAATTTTCTCAGGAGGAACTTTGAAAACTAAGCAAATCATCCTCGTGCTTTGTTGCCTGACATTTGCCATCACAAGTTTCGCACAACAAAAACAGCCTAACACTACGAATCAATTACACATGCTTAGCAAACCGGCTGTTGTGCGGATTCTTTCCGGCTATGCCGGACGCTGGAATGTGAAAGGCCGCCAATTCGACACGCTGGAGGTTGGCAGCGGTTCCGGCTTCATCATCAATTCCAACGGCTACATTGTCACGAATGCGCACGTTATAGACAGCACGAAAGCTGGTGACGACGCGGGCAAACGCGCACTCTTGCAAAACCTCTCGGTGCAAGTACTGCAAGCGCTTGGCCAGCCAGTGAAGAATGAAACCGTCGCGGAGGCGATAGAGGCGCTGGCGCAGGAAGCACAACTCGTCGAATTCAAACGCATCAACTACGTGTTTTTGCAAAGCGGAAGCAAGTATCCGTTTGAGATCAAATCTTTTGGAGCACCTGTTGGAGCAGGCAAAGATTTGACGACGGGTAAAGATGTTGCTGTTCTCAAAATCGAAGTCAAAAACGCGCCTACATTGAAGCTTGGCAATTCCGATCAGGCACAGGTTGGCGATCAAGTCTGGGCCATCGGCTATCCGGGCGCAGCCGATTCCGAAGCGTTAGACGAGAAATCGCAACTTGAACCGACGACCAATGACGGTAAGATTTCTGCGAAGAACACTTCGACCGACGGCGCGCCGATTTTGCAAACCAATACCAGCACAACGCACGGCAATTCCGGCAGCCCTGCGATCAATGAAAAAGGCGAAGTTATCGATATTCTCACATTTCGTGACAACACTGTGAACGGTCAGGAAGTGCAAGGCTTCAACTTTCTTGTGCCGATCAATACAGTTTCTGAATTCGTCCGTCAGGCCGGTACGGAATACGCCGAAAGCCCGATTGACAAGCTCTGGCGCACAGGGCTTGAGCATTATTGGAAAAATGAATTCAGCAAAGCGAAAGAAAGTTTTCAAGGCGTGACTGCGCTGTTTAGCGATCACAGCGAAGCAACAAGACTGATTACAGCATCGCAAGAGCGCATTGCCAAAGGCGAAGACAAATCCGGCGGTTGGAATCTTAGTGTCGAAGGGCCACTTGCCTTGTTGATTATCGGCGGCGTTCTGATGGTTCCGTTAATCGGCATCATTGGCTTGGTTTGGTTTCTGCACAGTCGCTCAAAGAAACGCCAAGCTTCTGCTCCTGCTTCACAACCAATCTCCGCGCCACTCCAACCTGCGCCGCAATCTGTTGCCGCCGTAACTGCGCCTTCGTTTAGGCCTAAGACAGAATCGTTCGCGCCTGCTGTCGCCACTGAAGTGTTCAGCGCCTCGACGATGGTCGCCTCCGTCAAAATACCGCAAGCGAAATTAGTCTTCACCGCCGGGCCGCTAAAAGGGCAGGAGATCAGTGTGAAGGATTCCATCACGCTCGGACGTGATCAAACACGCGCACAGATCATCATTCCCGAAACTCAGGTGTCGGGGCAGCATCTCTGGCTCGGCTTAGGGAACGGCAAGTTTATGGCGCGCGACAACGGCTCGACGAACGGCACATTTCTCAATCACGAGATGAATCAACGTATCGGCGAAGTCGCGCTCAAAGACGGCGATGTGCTGACGCTCGGCAGCAATTGCAACGTTGAACTTACAGTGAAGCTGTAAGCCCTACAGTTACTTTGAAAGGTTGCTATGAAATATCTACAAGAAACTACTCTCTGGCTGTTCATTTGTTTTGGCGCGTTGGTGCTTGGTGCGACGGTTTTTCAGATGATCGTGTTAGTGCCAATGATGTCGCAGGATTTACCCGCCTCACTGCTGGCCTTCAACCAGAATGGTGTCAAGCCTGCGATTTTCTGGACGTCCCCGCTGCTGGCGGCTGGGTTTTTGTTCGGCATTGTGACTGCTGTGCTGCATTGGCGAACGGCGCGCCGCGCTTGGTTACTGGCTGCGATTTTGCTGGTTATTTTTGCCGCAATTTTCGATGTTGTCTACTGCTTACCCAGACTTGGCAAGATGGGGTTTTTATTGGATGGAGCGCCTGCAATCAATGACACTGCCCAACTGGCACGTGTCGCCCGCGAATGGATTCGCGCCGATTTTTTGCGCTTCTGGGCGCTGATTCTTCCCGCGTTTCTTTGCTCTCTGCGCGCCTTGTCTATCCCGCCTCAAAGTCGCTAACAATTCATTTTGCTCAAAAAAGAAAGGGCTTTCGTTATGACCAATCAAGCAAGCTTGCACCTTACTAATTCAATCCCCGTGCTCTCCCTGCGAACGTTTGGCCTCATCGGCCTAGCGATGGGCGCCTTAGGTTGCGCACTTGGAGTCCTGGAGTTTCTGGCTCCTGTTATCGCCAACTACCCCAGTTCCTTTGGTACGCCCACCCCTGAGTTTAATCATGCCGCCCCCGATTGGCAGCGCATGCTTGTTGGCTTGGGGCATTTGCTCAAGTCATTAGGTTTTTTGACTGTGCTGTATGGCGTGTTTTTCGCCGGAACGCGCAAAGGACGCCTGCTGTGGTTGGCGATGGCGGCAGCAACGGCGGGTGCCTTGTGGTATGGCGGCTATTGGGTGTGGATGACAAACACAGGGCATTTCAGTTTTGCATTTGTGGCGGGCGGGCTTTGGTATCAGTGGGTAGCTCCACTGGCATTGGGCATCGGGGTGCTGCGAGCCAAAAAACGCGCCAGAGGGTTGGGCCTTCTGCTCATTGCTACTGGCCTGATTAATTCTGTCATCGTTGTTTTTGGTGCGGCAGGCGGGCAGATAGTGCAAGGGACACTTTGGTTCTTTATTGGTTGGACGATTTACTGTGTAGAGCAAAAGGCTTAATTGACCAGAAAGGGAGCTGAAAAAAATGCAGAAAGGCAAAATCATTACGCAAATCACTCTTTGGGGCTTTGTCTTGTCGGCGGGACTGCTGACGGGCGGCAGCATCTTTGAGGGCGCAGTGTTGACGCCGCTCTGGTCGCACGCACTGCCTGAATCGGTTCGGCAATGGCCGTATGGCACTGTGCAAAGCAAGTTTTTCGCCTTTGCCACGCCCCTCTACGCGCTGTTCTCGCTGGCATTACTCCTTGTGTCTCGGTGGATGCCGCAACAACAACGAAAATGGGCGTGGGTGGCGGGGCTATGCGGAATCATCGTCGTGATTGCGACGTTCACGTTCTTCTTCCCGATCCTGCAAAAAACAGAAGGGGCACAAGGCGAGGGACTGAGTGGGGAAGAGATTGTGCGGTTGGTGAATCAGTTCAAGACCTGGCACTGGGGGCGCTGGGCGCTTTTGGTCGGCAGTTGGCTGGCGGGGTTGCGTGCCTTCAGTCTGTCAAAAGAATCGTCCCAACAAGGCGGCTCAGAGGTCTTATGAAAATAGCTCTACTGGCACTTCTCATTGCACTTTCTCCACCGCTCCAAAGTCACGTTGTTACAGCCTCGCAAGTCAATGGCACTTGGAGCAGCAAGCGTGGCATCATCCGCGTTTGGGCGCTTGGCAAACAACAATTGCGCGTCGAATTCTATGGCCTCTACGAATACAACACACCTGCCGGGCCGATTGCCAATTTAGGCGAAGCGCGCGGCATTGCCGAGATCGAAGGCGACACCGCGATTCTCAAACCAGAAGACATGAAAAATCGCTGCACCATCAAGTTGCAATTCGTCGGCAAGCAGCTCGTCGTGTCGCAGGACGGCGAATGTGGCTTCGGCAAGCACGTCACCTCTGAAGGCGAGTACCGCAAGACCAGCAGCCGCAAACCAAAGTTTGGTGTGGAGCCATAACAAAATAATTTCGCCTGAGCCTTTTTACTCAACGAATCCGCATGTGTTCAGTGAAGACGAAAAGCCGTCTTTCAGGACCAACAATCTAAACCCGGAGGAACTATGAAAAAGCTAAATTCAACTTTGATTCTATTGGTCAGCGCGTACACATTGACCGCGTGCAATGTCGAATTCTCCACCGCGAAAGTGGCGAGCCTGACGCTCAGTAAAAACGGGAGCGACAACGAAGCTGTGAACCCGACGACGACTTTTGCGCCCACCGAAAAAGTAATTCATTGCTATGCGATCCTCGGCAATGCGCCGAGCGACACCAAAGTCCGCGCGCGTTGGGTCGCCCTCAATGCCAAAGGTATCGAAGCCAATACGCAACTCATGGAACAGTTCATTACCGCAGGCGGCGGCAAAGACAACGTGCATTTGCAACTGAAGGGCGAAAACGGATTGCCGCTCGGCGAATATAGAATCGAAATTTATCTGAACCCGCAGGAAGGCAAACCGGAGCCGCCCGCGAAATCGTTGGATTTTTCCGTGCGGTCATAGGGAGGAGATATGCGCAAAAGTAAAATCTTCATCCTCTGTGGCATCTTACTCATCGGGATGATTCCGCTGTCCGCACAAAACAAAAAAGGGAATCTACACCAAGTCAAATTCGCGCCTGGCAGCGCTAGCACTATCATCAAAGGCGCGGTGCGCAATTGGAGCGAAGAAGTCTATGTGCTGGAGGCGCGGCAAGGGCAAACGATGATCGTCAACCTCCGCTCTGTTCCGCGTGACGCCGATATGACCTTGAACATTGAAGCGCCCGGCGGCAAATCGCTCAACGATAGTGACAGTGGTTGGACGGGCAAACTGCCGCGCAGTGGCGATTATAAAATCTATATCACCACGATCAATTCGCAACACGCACGCTTCACGCTAGAAGTCACGATCAAATAAATGTCTGACAGGCGGCTCGCCTGTCAGATAGGAGAAAATGTATGCGAACCCCAATGAAACCACTCATCAGTTTTGTAATTGCCGTCCTTTTACTGCTACCTCTCAATGCCGTTTACGCGCAAAGCAGTCGCACAGTCAAACGCTTAAAATTCGCGCCCGGAACCAGCAGCGCCATCGTCAAAGGAACTGTCATTAAAAACGATCCTGTCATCTATCAATTCGAGGCGAAGAAGGGCCAGCAGTTGCGCGTCAAACTGATTGGCAAAGCCAAAAACAACGATGTTGTGATGGTCGAAATTGAAGCGCCAGGCGGCGAGTCGTTGATGCCAGGACTGGAAACGAGTTGGAGTGGAAAGCTGCCGCGCACGGGGCTTTACCAAATTGCCATCGGCTTGATTGAGTCGAAGACCGGCAATTACACGCTGGAAGTGATTATTACGAACTAACGTGAGAAGAAAAGGGTGAGCAAGCTTTCTGATTTGCTCACCCTTTTCTTCAGGAGATCACAATGCAACCACAAAAGAACTGGTGGGGCCGCAATTGGAAATGGTTTGTGCCGACGGGCTGTTTGACGATGTTGTTGGGCTGTGCTGGTCTCGTCACGCTAATATTTTCCATCGTTCTCGGCTCAATGAAATCCAGTGATGTGTACAAAGAATCCATCACCAAAGCACGCGCGAATGCACAAGTCACAGCGGCGCTTGGCACGCCTGTCGAACCGGGCTTTTGGGTGAGCGGAAATATCAACGTGGAAAACAGCTCAGGCAATGCTGATCTGTCCATTCCGATTTCCGGCCCCAACGGCAAAGGCACGGTTTATGTGACCGCAACGAAATCTGCTGGGCGATGGCAATATTCAGTGATGGTTTGTGAGATCAGCAGTTCCGGCAATCGCGTTAATTTATTATCTGAACCTTAAGAAGTCCTTGTCCTACTTTGCTGTAGCCGTGCGATAGGGCACTGCTTTTTCTGGCTTGCCCCAGGCGGTGTACAAATCTATCAGCTTTTTCTGCATCTCCTGCGCACGCCGCGTGTCCTTGAGCGTTTGGTATTGCTCGTACCCCTCGGTCAAAAACGCTTCGGCTTCGGCAAATTTCTTTTGCCCAAAATTCAATTCTCCTAGTCCGTCCAGCGCGTGCGGAATGTAACTCTTGTCATCGTTTTTGCGAGCAATGCGCAGGCCTTCGTTGAGGAGCGGCAACGCCTCAGCCAATTTGTTTTTCCTGACCAGCACACGCCCTAATTCAATGTTTGTGCGCCCGATAAATTGATGATCATTCGGCATCAACTGCACACGCATCGCCAGCGCCTCGCGCAAGAGGGTTTCAGCTTCATCGTATCGTTTCTGCTCCAGTATCAACGTGCCGAGATTGTAAATCGTCAAGGCGAGATCGGGATGTGCGGTGGGGTAAAGTTTGCGGCGCAGCGTCAGCGTTTCGCGCAACACTTGCTCTGCGCCCGTGTAATCGCCTTTGCGGCGCAGAATCGAAGCCAGGTTGTGCAACGTGTGCCCGACGTTAGGCGCATCTGCGCCTAACGTTTTTCGGCGTATTGCCAGCGATTCGCGTTGCGCGGCTTCGGCTTCCACGTAGTCTTTTTTGTCCATCAACAGAATCGCCAGATTGCCGAGCGTATTTGCTACGTTGGGATGATCGTTGCCAAGCAGTTTGCGTTGCACGGCAATCGTTTCCCGATACAACGGTTCAGCGGCAGCGAAATCGCCTTTGAGCTTGGTCAGCAAGGCTAAGTCATTCAGGCTGTCGGCAACTTCGGAATGTTCGTTGCCATAGATTTTGCGGCGCATCGCCAATGCTTCGCGGGTCAATGTTTCCGCGCGTTCGGATTGGTTCAATTCAAAAATCGCCTGGACTAAATTTGTGATCGTGCGCGCGACTTCCGGGTGTTCGTTGCCATAAATTTTGCGTCGCAACGTCAAGGCTTCTTCCAGCAAAGAAGCAGAACGCTCGAACAAACCAAGGCTGTAATAGACCTGCCCCACAGTGTCGAGCAATTTGGCCTGTGTTTCAGGCTGATCCTTTAGGTCTGTGCGAATTTTTTCTGTGCCCTTGTCAAGGATTTCGCGCGCGGTGACTGTGTTGCCGCGCGATTCGCTGGGGTCGTTGACCTTGAAAAGATCAACCAGAAAGCCGGATACTTTTTCCGCTTTTGCGCGCTCGGCTTCCGCCCTATCACGTTCCCGCCTTATCCGTGTTGATTGCACCAGAGTTGTAAATAAAAATCCTATGACCAGCAACGTGATAAGGCTCGCAACCGCGACAGCGACTTTATTACGCTGAATAAATTTCTCGACGCGATAGCGCATTGTGTCTTTGCGCGCGCGGACGGGCAAACCTTCTAAATGTCGCCGCAAGTCTTCGGAAAATTGTTCCACCGAAGCATAACGACGATTCGGCTCTTTTCTGAGCGCCATCAAAACGATGTTATCCAAATCGCCGCGCAACGATTTGCGCAATTTTCCCAAATCATTGTCGCGTGTTTGCTGGTTGGTTTTAGGCGTAATTTCCGCTGTGGGGTCGCGCTGTTCATTTTGTGTAATAAGTTGACGATCAATTGCCAGGCTTGGTCGCGTCGGCTCGGAATGGCAGATTGCACGTTCAAGCTCTTGAGGCGAGTTGCTTTTGAATTCGTAAGGCCGATGCCCCGTGAGTAATTGATACAAAATCACTCCCAGCGAATATACGTCACTGGCAGTAGTAATTGCCTGACCGCGCACTTGTTCAGGGCTTGCGTATGCGGGTGTCATCAGGCGCGTATATGCAGCCGTTGGGGCAATTGTTTCCGGGAAAAATTCAGGCTTGAGGATTTTTGCAATGCCGAAGTCGAGTAGCTTTACTGTCCCATCCGCTGTCACCAAAATGTTGTTCGGCTTAAGGTCACGATGTACGACTAAATTTTGATGCGCGAATTGTACTGCCGCGCATACTGTACGAAAAAGCTTGAGGCGTTCAATGGTTGAAAGACTTCGTGCATTGCAATACTCATCAATCGCTTGTCCTTCAATATGCTCCATTACGAAATACGGCAGACCTTCCGTGGTTGTCCCACCATCCAATAAGCGCGCAATGTTTGGATGTTCGAGCGAGGCTAAAATCTGTCGCTCGTAACGAAAGCGCTGCAAAATCTCATCAGTGTCCATTCCGCGCCGAATAAACTTGATAGCCACTCGCTTTTGATATTGTTCGTCGGCACGTTGCGCCAACCACACCGCACCCATCCCGCCGTGTCCAATCTCCTGCAAAAGTTTGTATGCTCCAAGCCGTTGCCCTAATTGCGCGGTAGCTTCCCCGGATTCACGGGGAAATTGAAAGGCAGGCGTTGCCAAAAATGTTTCAGCTTCGCTGCGGTCTGCCAGCAATGATTCGATTGCAAGCTGTAAGTCTTTATCCTCAGCGCACGCCTCTTGAAGATAGCTCTCACGCACGGTTGGCTCACAATCTAAAGCCGCTTGATACAAATTTTTGATTTGTTGGTATCGTTCGGGTGTCATAAACTTTTGGTTTATAAAATCTGTTGATTGGTCAGCCTTAGCTTTTTTTGATTTCGTGATGCAACCAGACTTTAGCTGCATTCCATTCACGTTTGACGGTTGCGGGAGAGATACCAAGCACTTCGGACGTTTCTTCAATTGATAGTCCGCCAAAATAACGAAGTTCGACTACCTGACATTGTTGCGGATCCAAATTAGCCAGCGTTTTCAGTGCGTCATCCAGCGCAATGAGGTCAGCGCTTTTTTTACTGTGAATGCCAAGCGCATCATCAAGCGGTAATTTAGCTTCACCTGCGCCACGTTTTTCGGCTTGGTGCGCACGGGCGTGATCTACCAAAATACGACGCATGGCTTGCGCGGCTGCGCCAAAAAAATGGGCGCGATTTTGCCAATTAACGCGCGATTGATCTATGAGTTGTAAATATGCTTCATGAACTAAAGCGGTGGCTTGCAAGGTATGGTCAGAACGCTCATTGCGCAGATAACGGGCAGCCTGCCGATGTAATTCGTTATATACAATCGGCATGAGTTTGCCAAGGGCTTCCCGATCACCACTACGCCAATCCAACAACAACCCCGTCAACGCTTGCGAAGAAGTAGCTGTCATGAAATCAGAGTGAAGAAAAAAGTAATGAATTTTACCGAAAAAGCTATGCGCAAGATAAGCACTTGCAAGTAGAAAGTCAATCAACTGGATTGAGGAAAAAGTGTAAGAATGATCAGAAGGTAAGAATCGGAATAATTAGAGCTCCCATTAGGACAGATCATAACAAGCATCTGTCCTAACGAGGGGAAACATTTATTTGGCTTCGGAAATTTTGCTAACCATGATCACGTTTGGAGCTGCATCATCGGTTTTGCCAACGACTACAAATTTTACGCCCTTTTCCGTTGTGCTTTTTTCAAGCAATGCTTTGGCTAATGCGGTGCCCTTAGCATCAAATTCATGATATTTTCCATCCACAAACACACCGTAACCGCTCTTCGCGCAATTTTCCATCAGTGCGCATTTTTTGGTGTGACCAGCGGCAGCTTCTTGCGGGTTTTCTTTGCCTGCGACTTTAGCAGAGCAGGCTTTATCAACCACAATTCCTGTTACTGTGATCTTCTTAGTTTTCGCCATTGTCAGGGCAGTACAAAACAATATTAATGTCAGCGTAAATACCAGATTTTTCTTCATAATCTCGGTAATCCTTTCGTTCTTTCTTTTGTAAATCAATCATTGGTCAGAGGGAATTCTGACGCATAAAACCTAGCGAGATGATAGCAAAAAGAAAAAACAGCTACAACTTTATGAGCAGTAGCTGTTTTCTTAAAAAAAAATCTTTTAATCCCAAAATTACAAAGCACGTGGACTGCGATATTGTTCGTAACGGCGCGTTGGCTCGTATTTGCTCGTGACAGTTGCTTCAGGTTGGGGGGGGCCTTCTAAGCGAATAATTTCGATGGCTTCTTGATAAACGCGCTCCAGATTTTCGGGCTGGAAACCATTTAATAAGCAGGCACGAATATGCGCTTGGACGATTTGTTCCACAGCCTGACGACCCGCCTCATCCATTTGCTGGAGAGAACGCAAAGCATGTGCAGATAGTTTCATGACTAATCCTTTCAGTTCAAAATTCGTAGGAACTTGACCGCTTAAAATAAAATTCACTTTAGTGAGGAAAGGAACAAGCCGGATAGTACCAGAATTTTTTAGCTTGTCTACAATTTTTTTCGGAAGTGTGGCGAAGTGTTGCAAAAACAGGATTTAGCGTGAAACTTTTCTAGAAAAAAGGAGGAAAGGAGCAGATAGCGGAAAATTGAGAAATCCGTAACCCTATCTGCTCTAATGAGTTATGCTGCCTGTCGTAATTCTTGGCGGTTAAGTAAGCTGGCGGTTCTACGCTTCAATTCAAACTCAAAAACGCGCGCTTGTTCAATCGTCAAGGTCGTCAAGGTCAGTGTTTGGAGTTGTTGATTTACACGGTTGCAGTAATCACTAACGAGCGAATCTGAGACACCCAATTCCTTCGCAAGCTGTACATTGGACATTCGCCCAGGCTCTAAATAGCAATGCCAAAGAATGTGCAAAATACGTTCTGATTGTTTCGGTTTGCGGCGCACCGATTCATAGAGTTGTTCGAGGAATTTTCCTGCGAGACTTGCTGCACTTTGCGAAAATTCATGGCTTAAGAATTTGTCTTCCGGGTTTTCGCGTTCATCAGGAATATCGTATTCAATCGTAGAGCTTGAATTATCGTCTTCAGGTTTGCTGATCGGTACCATTTGAATATTGATGACGGGCAAGCGTGACATGATTAAATTGCGTAACGTTTTGACATCTGCCAGCGAATCAATAGTAGAAAAAACTTCGACAATGAGTTTTAGCAATTCGGCGTTTGAAATGACAATCTGGGCATCGGCTGTGCAACCGGCCTCACGCGTGTTGCGCACACGCATGGGAATTTGTTGGACTAAATCTTCTAACATTGCACGTTCTTTGATTTCTTTTTTGTCCGGCCATTCGGCTAAACCATAAACTTTTTCCGTTAAGCCGCGCCGTCGTGCTGTGTTGATGTCGCGCACCTGCAACGTGTCGAAGCGACGGAAGCACGGACTATTTTGAATTAGCGTACTGATACGACGTGCCAGACGATAGGATTCAGGATGTTGACGGCGTAAATGCGCGACCAACATATTCGTTAATTCGATTTGCGAGATTTCATGTTCAATCTCGCGGTCGGTCATGTCTGTATCAATGTAATGCTCAAAGCGTCCTTTTTGAAAAAGGGTCAGAAATAATTCTTGGGAAAGATCAGTGTACGTTTGTCCACCATATTGATTATTACCCAACAGGCCAGAATTACGGGCTGATTGTACGAGTGGGTGCAGATATACCATGCGATACAATTCATTCCAGATTTTTGTAACGTCTTCGTCTAATAATGCCTGTCTCCAACCGAAACGTTTATTGCTCATTGTGTGCTTTCCTTGGTAGTCGCTCGTTTCTTTGGTAGCAGCGGGGCAATTGTGATCTAATGCGAATCTATGAGGTCAAATCAGCGCTTCGTAAAAACCAAACAATGTCCAACAAATGAAGATTTGTTGGCATTGCTAAGTGCGAAACAAGCTGGCGAACCGATACCCAATGAAACTCGGTTAAATAGGCATCTGGCGCAATGTGAGTTTTGTGATCTCACGTTGGAATTATTGCGTCAGCATTCGTCTGCAGCCGTTGGGGAAATTCCTTCGCCACCGCTCGTGCCAGACGAAATTCAGCAGTTGTTCACAGCAAAGCGCGTGTGAGTTTTCAAGTAACCTGACCCACGTCCAATTCTAACAATCCAGTTAACAGAAAAATTGCACGACTCTGATAAAACGATTTTGGTTGGAAATTCGTACAGGTTTAGTCTGATGATTTAGCTGATAGGAATTTTGTCGCCACGAATGACGTCAGGTGGGAAGAAGTGTATGTTCAGAAAGGCTTTACAGGATGCGCCAATTTCGCGGAATTGTTGGTAAGTGGTTTCGCTGCCATAATTTTGTTGATCGGCTACTACACCAACGCCATCAATGCCTAAACTGTTCGCCAGATACAAAGCGCGCGAGAGATGTGTTTTTTGTGTGACAAAGATCGCCTGCTTGAGGCCAAAAATTTCTTTCGCGCGGACACAAGTTTCATAGGTCGAGCGTCCAGCGTAATCAACTACGACGTGACGCGAGTCAACCGCGTGGCTGATCAAATATTCCGCCATCGCTTTAGGTTCGTTATATTCTTTGGTGCGATTGTCCCCGGAAACAAGTATACGATCAACTTTTCCGGCTTTGTACAAAGTAATCGCGGTTTTGACACGATCTTCAAGCATTGTTGACAAGTCATCTTGATAAACGGCAGCGCCGAACACAATTGCGACGCGCGGTTGTGCCCAATCTTGCGTTTGGATTTGTTCGCTTGTTTTGATGCGGTCATCAAAGGCGTGTACGCTATGCCGCACGTACCACAAAGGTAAGAGCACGATTACTAAAAGGGAGGCAGCAAAAATGGTGAGTAAGCGTCGTTTCGACATTGCTAGGGCACGGCAAATTAGTTATCTCGAAGCACCGAAATATAACACTACTCACGCGTAAGTAAGTCAAGACAGATATGCATAAATTAGGCCAACGCAGATGGATTTTCTTTTTGCTAATTATTTTTAGCAATTGTACCATCTTGCCCAGCAAACCCAATTTGCCGCGCATTTACAATCAGCCGGCCAGCCCGCGCCCGGCGAAGAAAAATCCGGTTATCGTTATCCCTGGCGTATTAGGTTCGCGTCTCGTCAATCGCAAAACAAACGAAGTCGCCTGGCCGAAATTCACAGGCACAAATAGCCAGCAATTAGCTTTGCCAATCACTTCGACAAATTTTGCCGAAAATCAGGATGACCTGATTGCCACTGAAATTATTGACCGCGCGCGTTTTTTTCAGCTTGCGCCTGAAATCGGTTTTTATGATTCGTTGCTAACGGCTTTGGAACAAAGTGGTGGATACAGACACGGCAGTTTTGATAATCCGCCCAGTGACGGTGACCACAATATTTATTATGTTTTTGCCTATGACTGGCGGCGCGACAATATTGAATCTGCGCGGCTGCTAATGCAAAAAATTAGCAAGCTCAAGCAACAACTCAATCGCCCCGATCTGCAATTCGATATCGTAGCGCATTCGATGGGCGGCTTGATTGCGCGCTATGTTGCAATGTACGGTGACCATGATGTGATGTCGGATGATGAGCCGCGCCCCGATTGGTCAGGCGCACATCACATCGCGCGCCTAATGATGTTTGGGACACCGAATTCCGGTTCGATGGATGCGCTTAGCACATTGATCAAAGGTTATTCTGTTTTGGGGACGAATTTGCCGCGCTTGAAATTATTGGATGCGTTGGATCGGGACGCGATTTTTACTACGCCATCGGCGTATCAATTATTACCGCATGGTGGTTATAGCCGATTTTATGATGGCAACTTGAACTTGCTGCCACTTGATCTTTTTGATGTCGAAACGTGGCGCAAATATGGATGGTCAATCGCCTTTGATGATGGTTTTAAGTTGCGTGAGCAAAAACGGTATCAAAAAGAGCACAAGAAATTAAGCAAGCAAAAAAGCGCAGAGTCGGAAACAAAGCTGGGAGAAATGGAAGAAGCTACAGCGCGAATTATGGCAGCGCGGGAGCCCTTTTTGCGGATGGCGTTATTGCGTGCGGCGAAATTACAGCGTGCTTTGGATGTCCAAAGTCAACCACCGTCCACAACGCGATTTTATTTATTCGGTGGCGATTGTACTCCTACGCTTGAAGCCGCGGTCATTACTGAAACCAACAATGTTTTTTTAACTTTTTTTCGGGTGAGTCGGAAAATAGGGGGGCGAGAATTACGCAATCAAGCAGAGAGTTTGATGTTTGTTCCCGGTGATGGACGCGTCACGCGCCGCAGCTTGTTTGGGCTCCGTTTTAGTGGCAACGAAAGTGCGTTATTTTCGCCGTTGCCAATCGCGCAACAAACAATTTTTCATTGTGAATCGCACGGCGATTTACCGCTGAACGCTACGCTGCAAGACAATTTATTAGCCGTGTTACTTGGCAACACTTATTGAGCTTAATTTTTCTTTTGCTCGCTACCGGTTGGTTTAGCAGGGGGCGTGGCCTTCTTGTTATCGGCTGGATTTTTTCCAGCACTTTTTACATTAAAAGTGACGACGCCGCTGACTTGTACGGGCAGTCCTTCAAATTTTGGCGGCGTGAACGTCCATTTTTTCGCCGCCGCCAGCGCTGGCGTTGTTGTTGCGGCAGGGCCATCCACAATACGTGCAAATACAACACTACCAGTTGGCGCAATTAGCACTTCAACTTTTGCCAAGCCGCCTTTTAACTGCAAAATTTCAGGTTTTGTGCTATCGCTGCGCAGCGCACCGCGACCGGGGCCAACGGATACTGCGCCACCGGTTGCGCCAACGCCGGTGTTTTCTGAATCTGTCGTAGGTTTGGCTTTTGGCTTTATTTTTATAATTGGTAAAACGGCTCCGGCACGTGTGAGCGGGCGTCCGCCTTCCACAATTGCCCACATTGAATCGGTAAGTTGTGCTTGTTCTTCGTCCGTTTGTGAAAATTCATCTACGCGTAGCGTCGGCGCACCAAAATCATCGGCGCCGGATTTATGCAACTTGAGCGCCTGTCGCAAGGCTTGTAACGATTCTTTGCGATGTTCCTGAGCTTTGGACTCATCCGTTGCAATCGCTGCGGCTTCCGCGTGTAACAGATTTTTGATGTTCAGCGCTTCAGCATAATCAGATTTCATTTCCAGCACTTTATTGATGCTGGTAAGTCCTGCTGTAATTTGTTCATTCGCGGCAATCAAATCTTTATCAACTAATTTATAGACAGTTTTACCGCCGCTGATTGCACCGTGTTTCGCTATGATTTCGCGTGCTTGTCGCCAGCGCGTGAGCGCAGTCATATAGGTGCAAAATAATTTGACGGAAGGTTTTTGATTCGGCAAATCCGCGCGTTTTTGGAATAAATCGCGCGCCTGTGCTTGACTGCCTAATTGATAGGACGTCAACGACGCATAACCGAGCGCTTCATCATTTATTGGTTCCAATTTTAAGGCGCTAAGAAATTGTTTGAGCGCCTGATCGTATTTGCCTGTGCGATAAAGTTGCACGCCCTTGCCAATCAAATCTTTTGCTGTGGCAGGTGGCGGCGTCGGTCTGGGCGCTACCGCTACAGGGGTTTGCGTCGTACCCGGCACTGTTACCGACTGCGCTTTAGGCGATTGTTGGGCAACCCAAAGTAATGCTGCTCCACAAAAAAAAGTGGCGCAACAACGTGCGAGCGTTGGAGGAAAGAATTGCGTTTTCATAAGCAAATGAAGCAGCGAAATGATTACTGGAAATCTGTCGAAGCGACTGTTTTCACAATGGCGCAACGATTTTCTTCCTCTTACAAATAACTCCGATCAAAGGGCGAAGGCAATAGCTGAGCGATGGTTGTCGTTTCCACTGCGTTATCCAAATTCGCCATGATAACTTCAGCTTCAGCCGGAAAAAGATCGGAAATTACTTGTCGGCAAGCTCCGCAAGGGCGTACAGGATGAGGCGAATCCGCAATCACAGCGATGCGCACAAAATTACGTGCGCCTTCGGAAATAGCTTTGAAAATTGCGGTGCGCTCGGCGCACATGCTCAGGCCGTAGCTGGAGTTTTCTACGTTACAGCCCGTAAAAATTCGTCCGTCCGCGCATACGAGCGCAGCGCCGACTTGATAATTGGAATACGGCGCGTGCGCGTTTTCGCGGACTTGCCGTGCGAGTTCGATTAATGCTTGTTGATTCACGATAAAAAATGTAAGAGCTAAATTGCGGCAGGTTGACCACCGTACAAAACGGATTGAATTTGCGCGCGCAAGCGTCCGGTAATCAAATCAATGCCAACTTCGTTGTATCCGCCTTCGGGAATAATTACGTCAGCGTAGCGTTTCGATGGTTCGACAAATTGCATGTGCATCGGGCGCACAGTTTCGAGATATTGAAAAATTACCGATTCAACCGTGCGCCCGCGTTCGGCTACGTCACGTTGTAAGCGGCGGATGAAACGCAAATCATCTGCCGTATCCACGAAAATTTTCACATCCATTGCATCGCGCACGCGTGGATCATGGAAAATCAAAATCCCTTCGACCATAACAATTGATTTCGGCGTGATATGTTTCGTTTCGTCTTTGCGGGCGTGAACAGTGTAATCATAAATCGGCATCTCAATCGGTTCGCCCGCGCGTAATGCCGTCAGGTGATTCACAAATAAATCATTATCGAGCGCGTCGGGATGATCGAAATTAATTTGCCGCCGCAACGTCAACGGCATATCGCCAAGATTTCGGTAATAGCTATCTTGCGGAAGATACACGACGTGCTCTTCGCTGATGTTATCTAAAATTCGGCGCGCTACAGTCGTTTTACCTGAACCTGTGCCGCCGCAAATGCCAATAATCATAATTTGGTTTTTGAGCTTTGGTCTTTGACCTTGAGTTCAACTTATATTCTGAAGAAGGGAAAATAGAATCCCAAGCCCAAAAGTCATTCTTAATTAATTTTTGCAATGATACTTTGCAGGAGCGCAATAAAACTATTCGCCACTTTTGCGCCTGTTTCCATGACTTCTGCGTGATTGATTGGTTGATCTAATACGCCCGCCGCCGCATTGCTTATTAGCGAAATTCCCAAAACTTTAATGCCCATTTGTTTGGCTACAATGGCTTCGGGAACTGTTGACATGCCGACTGCGTCGCCGCCGAGGACGCGCATCATCCGAATTTCTGCAGGCGTTTCGTAATTCGGCCCTTGCAGCGCGAGATAGACGCCGGATTCCAACCGAACGCCTAACTCTGTTGCGCATTTTTGGGCGATGCGTTGATAGTCACGCGCATAAACTTCGGTCATATCAGGAAAGCGCGCGCCGAATCGTTCATCGTGTTGTCCGCGCAATGGGCTTTGCAACATCATGTTGATGTGATCAGAAATTAACATCAGCGAGCCGGGTTGAAAATTCGTATTAATGCCGCCTGCTGCGTTTGTCAGAATCAAACTTTTCACTCCCATTAATCCGAATGTGCGAATGGGCAGCGTGACTTCATCAAGCGAATAGCCTTCGTAAAAATGAAAGCGGCCTTGCATCACTGCGACGGTTTTATTTTCCAGTTTGCCAATTACCAAACGACCTTCGTGACCTTCGACGGTCGAGCGCGCAAAATCAGGAATTTCTTCGTATGGAATGATTGTTTTGTCGGCGAGGGTTTCTGCAAATGCTCCGAGACCGGAGCCCAGCACAACCGCAATATCAATCGGGGTCTTAATAATTTCATGAATGTAGCGTGCCGAAGCTTGGGCACGATCAAAAATAGATGAAGTCATATGTTAGTAATGAGGAATGAGTGCTGAGTAATGAGAAAAAGCTCAGCACTCATTCCTCATTCCTTTTATTCCTTGGCATACGCCACTCCTAATGCTTTCGGCGGCGCTGCGCGACGAATGAAACCAGCCAGCACAACAATTGTCAAAACGTATGGCACAATTTGAATAAATTGATTGGGAATATTTACTGTGCCTTGCATGCGGATTGCTATTGCTTCGGCAAACCCAAACAGCAAGCAGGCGAACATGGTTCCGACCGGATTCCACTTCCCAAAAATCAAGGCTGCGAGCGCAATGAATCCTCGCCCTGCCGTCATATTGCGTGTGAACAAAGAATTTTGTCCGATGGAAAGATAAACACCGCCGAGCGAAGCTAAAACACCGGAAATCAGTACGCCTGCGTAGCGCATTTTTACAACGCTGATGCCTGCCGTGTCAGCCGCTTCAGGATTCTCGCCCACGGCGCGCAAGCGTAAGCCAAAGCGCGTGCGATAAATTACGAAAAATGTGATCGCCACAGCAAGCAACGCGAAATAAACGAGCGGGCTTTGATTGAAAATAGAAGCAAGTATGGGTGAATCCTGGGCATTAAAAATTTGCCAATCGGTCAGCGTTTGTTCGCGCGGCAATTGCGGCGTGTTGCCTGTTGTCCCGAAAAATACGCCGCATAATAAGGCCGGAATGCCTAAAAATAAAATGTTGATTGCGGTGCCGCTCACGACTTGATCGGCGCGGAAATTGATCGTAGCGACGGCGTGAATTGCCGCGACTACAATGCCAGCAAAAATCGCAGCGATAACGCCAATCCAGGGATTATGCGAATAAAATGTGACGAGCGCGGCGGTAAACGCTCCGGCCAGCATGATGCCTTCAAGCGCAATATTAATGATTCCCGCGCGTTCGCAATACAACCCACCAAGCGCAGCCAAAATCAGCGGCGTTGCCAATCGGAGCGTCGAGGCAATGAGTGTGAAATTGAAAATATTTTTCATAGGGGAAAATTTTAGAAGTCGGAATTCTGAAGTACCGCGCTTATTTTATTGCTTTGGGTTGCAATTAATTTCTGAAACCACTTACTTCTGTATATATCATTTTACCGACTACCGACTACCGACTACCGACTACTGACTACCGACTACTGACTACCAACTACCAACTTCAATGCGTCAGCGCATACATCACATAATTTACGCCGAATTTATATGCTTCATTTGTTTGCTCAATGGGAGCAAAAGGATTGTCGGAAAATTGCCAATAATCGCTGACGTCGTTGTTATAATTCACGACCATCATCAAGCGGCCTTTATCGTCTTCAAGTCCCCAGAATTCAGGTTTCATGGGGCCGAAATTTTGATAGGGCGCAGGCACATCCAGCGTCTTAATGGAGAAGAAGCAGTTGAAGACCGGATGCGAAATGTCGAGTTTTTTCAGTTCGTATTCGGGAAAAGCTTTTTTGATTTGCGGCGCAAAATTGTACCACTCCTGCTGGCGGAAATCGTCTACCAGGACAAAACCGCCGCGCAAACAATATTCGCGTAAGCCCTGCATTTCGCCATCGCTCAAGTGCATGAACCCAACTTCACACAAATAGGCCATCGGATATTTATAGAGTTCAGGATCGGTAAAACTATAAATTGGTTCGTTGGTGTCAAGGTGAATGCCAGTTTTTGAAAGCTCAGAAATAATTTTATTGAGGTGGCGTCCGGCTCCTGGCCAATCGTGTGACCAGGGGAATCCTCCATCGCCCAAATGTGACCAGTAATTGGCATACATTCCCAAATCAAATCGCACCCGCGCCATAATAAATTTGCCTGACAAATCCGCCTGATCTTTCGGAACTTCATAAACGGTTGGCAAACCTTCGGCGTTTAGTTTGCGATGTTGTTGCCCGCCGCCACCGCGCCGCTGGGCAACTGTTACTGTCACAATCAAACAGCACACGAGCGCCGCAGTAATTGTCAGCAGTAAAAAATATTTTGCTTTGTAGGAATTGATTAATTTCATCGCTACTTCACTTTATGTTGGCCTACTCGAAGCTTGGTTTAGTTGCCACAAAACTAATTCGCTTTTAACTTTAACAACAACTCCAGCGCTTTACCATAACTCGGGGCAATTTCGAGCGATTGCAATAATGCCTTGCGCGAATCCGGGCGGTTGCCGTCAGCAAAAAGCGCGCGGGCTAAATTGTAATGCGCTTCGGCTAAATTTGCAGGCTTTAATGCGAGGGCAACTTGATATTCGTTGATTGCGGCTTTGGACTCGTTGCGATCAATATATAAATCGCCCGCCAAGCTATGCAATTGAGCATCAAACGGACTGATGTAAAAACTTAATTGCAAAGCTTCTAGCGCTCTTGCTTTGTCGCCCAACGCTAAACGCAATTGCGCTAATTTTTTCGCGGCTTCGTAATTGTTTTCATCAATTTTCAGCAAGCCAGTCAACGTGTCTGCTTGCGCCAATTTGTCCCCGCGTTTTTCGTACAATGCCGCGAGCGTTTCATAGGCGTTATCTTCGCCATCATAAAAAGGGAAGACTTCAATCGCGTGTTTCAAATGTCCAATCGCTTGTTCAGGATTTTCGTCTTTCAGTCCTAAACCCGCTTTTAAATTCATCGCAAAATCATCTGGCGTGGTTTTTAAAGCAGCGATTGCCGCCTCGCGCGAAGTTTTTCCGATGCCTTGTACTTTCCATAATGATTCGCCTGCCTGAATATATTTGCCGACTTTGCTGCGAATATATTCATCGAAATTTTTATCAAATTCTTCCGGCGATAATTTTAAGACTTGTTGGATGGCAGGCAGGGTTTTCATGCCTGTTTTGAATTTTGCCAGCAGTTCTAAAATTTTCTCGAAGCCATATTTGTCGGTAACAAATTCGCACACCTGCGAAGCTTCAAAATAAGCGAGTGGCACTGAGTTGGCAGATTTCGGTCGCAAAAATCCGCCATCTAAATCTGCAATCTTAAACCATTGCCCTTCGGCAAAAGCTCTGAGCGTCATCAGGTTCCAATCGTCGCCCCAGCCTGGGCGCGCGCGGCGCTCTTCGTACACGCTCAAGCCTTCGCTGAACCAGCGCGGAATGCGGTTGTCGGTCATTTGCAATGTGATGACGTGCGTGTATTCGTGCCAGAGTGTACTGCCCCAATTGAATTCTCCCGCCTTGCGCGCGGATGGGGAATCAAGCGTGACGACTTGTCCAAAACAAACGCCAAGTGCGCCGAGTCCAGGAAGCCCAAGCGTGCGCACCGCAAAATCTTCATGATTTTCGTAAATCTCAACCGTGACGGGAGCGCGCGGCGTGAACTTATATTTTGTGCTCAAAGTTTTCAGCGCTTCGTCGAGCAATCCGCCTGCATAAGGCGTGATCGCAGGTGTTTCTTTTGGCGATGCGCGCAAGATAAACGAGCCGCGATTTGTCGTAGGGTATTCCGCCAGCACATCCAGCAAATCCAATAAATTTTTCGCGCGCACATTGAACGGATCGCCTTTGAATCCGGTTTCCATAATCGCGCGGCCTTCTGCGACTTTGCCGAGCCGCGTCAGCGCGATGCCGTAATTCAAATGGGCGTCCCACAAATTCGGCGTCAGCTCCATTGCTTGTTTAGAAAATTCTGCGGCTTCAGCATAACGGCGCGTATTCGTCGAAAAATGTGAAATGGTTTCGTAAAATTTGCCGTATTTCGGATTGATGGCGAGCGTCTTTTGTTTTTCAGCTTCGTACTCGCTGGTGCGATCCTGCAACCAAAACAGTGCAGCTTGCAGCGCATGCGCTTCCAACGAATTAGGATTAATTTTCAGCGCTGCTGCTAAATCTTTTGCGGCCTCGTCAAAATTTTCTGCATCAATGCGCGTAAATGCGCGCAGCGTGTACGCCTCGGCGTAGTTCGGATTAATTTCCAGCGCTTTGGTCAGCGCAGCCTGCAACTCTTCGCCGCCTTCGACTAATTTATTGGACGCTACGCCGAGATGCGCGCGCGCGGAGTTCGGATTAATTTCCAATGCGTCGTTGAAGAATTCTGCGGCATCGGCGTAATTGTATTTTGAAGTGAATAGTTCGCCGCCAAACAATTGCGCTTCAATTAATTCGTCGTCCGCGCTGGTCGCTTCAAGAATGACGTCGTTCGCGTCTTTGTGTTTGTCGAGGTAGGCGAGTGCTTGCGCGATGTATAACAAATCAGGCGCGGTTTTTTCTTTCTCAGCGTTATAAAGTGCGATGAACGATTTAAAAATTGGTTCGGCAATTTCAGGTTTGCCCGTGAGTTGCAAAATTTCAGCGCGGCGCAAATCGGCATAATATTTGGGCGTATCTTTTGCCGCTCTGCCAACCTTTTCAAATTCAGCAAGCGCTTCGGCGTAGCGGCCTGTCGCTGCGTACACATCACCCAGCGCTAATTTAGCTTCGTTACTGTTGAATTTTTTCGCAGCATCTTCGGCTTCTTTATATCTGCCCGTTTCGAGATAAGCTTTCAGCAATCCGGCTTGTGCTTCAGCTTCGGTCGGATTCGTGGTGAGTAAACGATTGAAAGCAGTGATAGCTTCGGCGTACTCCCCTTTTTTCAGCGCTTCCTGTGCGTCTTCCAGCGTAGGCGCTTGTGCAGCGGCACACGCGGCGAAGAGGAATAAAACTACGGTGACAACTGAGATCACAGAGTTGGAACGAATAGCATTAATAAGATTTTTAAGCATGTTTTCCCTCGCAGTCGTACGCTTGGACGGTTTTATTATTTTTGCCGCGCTTTGATTTTTTCGTTTAGTTCTGCCATTTGCAGCAACAGTTTTTCCAACTCATTTTCGTAATCTTCTGGTTTCATCTCAGCTTTGCGTGCTTTCAAAACTTCAACATCAGTTTCTAGTTTAATTCGATCTGCAAATAATTTTTGTAGCTCGGCATCACCACCCGCAAGCTGATAAAGCATCGAGTCGAAGTATGTATTTTTCGCCAGACTCCCATCGCCCAGTTCAATTTTTTCGGAGCCTTTGCCGTCACCATTGTCATCAAGCATTGCGTGTTCTGTTTGCAAACGATTTTGTTCTTTGAAAAATTTCTCGGTTAATTTGTTGGCGTACTCAAACGCTTCGAGAACAGAAAGGCGCTGATTTTGATCGGCATCCGCTTCCCATTTTTTGCCGTCACCTTTTAGCGCTGCGATGAAATATTCGGGGAAATGCGTAGCGTTATTTTCCTGTCCGCTGCGCGTGGCTGTAATTGTCACGTGCCCCGGCGCGGTTAATGATTTGATGAAATCACCGCTGGAACTCGACATGTTTACAACGACAACGCGTTTGGCAGGCAGGGATTTTATTAATGTGCCGAACTCCGCCGCCCCAATATCCGGGCCAAGTAAATTGAATTTCGCTACGCTGCCTTCCGCTGAACCATGTCCGATGAAGAAAATGAAAACGATGTGATCGGGTTTGCAATTGGATTTCAGCATCGTGAATGCTTTGCGCACTTCTACCGCTGTAGCTTTCGCCTGCTCATTTTTTTCAGTCAGCGTCGTAACATTTTCAACCGCAAAGCCCAAACGTGAAACTAATGCCGAGCGTAAGTCATTTGCCCAAACATCGAATTTTTTGATGTATTCCTCTTCGCCGCCCGCGCCGGAAATGACCAGCGCGAATTTATTTGGATCAGCGATATTTTTCGCGCGCAATTCGTCGGCGGCATCCGGTGAAGCTGTTGTTTTCGGCGCAGGCGTTTGATTTTGGTTTTGGGCACACGCTGAAGCCGAGAGCCAAATCAGGAAAAAAAATGTCAGCAGAAATTTTGAATTACGCATTGTATTGAATTCTGTCAGTGCCACCTGTGTTAGCAGGTAGATTTTATTCCACAATTACTTTATCACCCGCGCTGCGCCCGAAGGTTTCGGGTTGGTACATTTCTTCTGCTTTGGTTGGGGGAACAATAAATTTTCCGAACGTCGTAGCGCGCGCTACATAAGAATAGTTGTAAACACCTTCCCAAAGCAAAGAGGTGAACGCTTCGACGCGTTCGTCGCGCAAATTTTGATGTTCATACCACGGGCGATTCCACCCCCAATATTTTGACGGTTGTTCCTTTTGATCTTTCGGCATTTCGCCCATGACTGCTAATGCTGGATTCAATGCCTCAAAGCCCGCAGGTAGCGGATCAACCAACGCTACGTGATAACGACGCGTCGGTGCAACCATCGTCAAACGCACGCGCACGCTTGCGCCCGCTTTGATGTGCCAGACTCCTGCCTCGTCGCGGCGCACATCGTTTGGGTCGTCAATTGCTTCGTAAGTGCGCTCAACGGTGAAACCGTAATCCGCTGCTTTTTGCTCAAAATTTTGCGGCGCGTATTGCATCCCAATTCGGTAATACAATCGGCCTTCCCCCGTTTTGTTGAGCGTCAGATTTTGTTCGCCGGACAATAATTTCATCGGTACGTTGAGCTGGTGTTTGTCAGTGCTACGACCTGCGAAAATTTGTTCATTCGCGCAATTTTCACCGAGCCAAACGCGCGCGACAAAATCCGGCGTAACGTTTTCATAAGTGCGAAAATATTTATCGAGCGCGAGCAAGATAAACGCGTTTTCCTGTGTGTTCGCCCAGTGTCCCTGCTTACGATTTGCCAACAATCCGCGCACGATTTTCGTTATCAAGTCGCTGTTTGGTTGATCTTGAATTAATGCTTCCAATAACACGCCGTCAGTGCGCCGATTGGACGCGAGCAATAAATGCGCTCCGTCTTTGTACGAAGTTGTGAAGTGCGCAGCGCCAGCCGTTTCCTCTACGCGATTGTTGATGCGTTGGCGAATGGATGCGACTTCAGTTTGTGCGATTTTGCTGCTGGATAAAATTGGCAAGAGCCAGCCGAGGGATTCAAGCGATAAATTATCCAAGCCTGCTTCAGCGATCAATTTTTTGGCGCGGGCAATATCGTTGTCGCCCAAGCGATGACGGACATAAAGCGCGTATGCAATCAACGTGCGCCGCGCTTCGACGGGGTAATCAGATGGAATGCGCGAATCAATTGCGACCAAATATTTTTGCGCGTTCGCCAACATTTTTTCAGGCACGGCAAAATCTTTTTCTTTCGCGCGTTGCAAGGCGTGCGCTGCGTGAATGCTCAGGTACGGCCACGATTTTTCATTACGCTCCCAGAAGCTAAATCCGCCGTCGGAATTTTGCATGGACTCCAATTTTTTCAAATCACGCGCGACGGCGGATTGCAATTCTTCGGGCGATGGCAAGCCTTCTGCTTTAAAGGCGGACAGCACATCGCGCAGTGCCGCAACCGCTAAAATCCGCGAAGAAACTTGCTCCGCGCATTCGTACGGATAATTCGTCAAATACAACACCGCGTCTGTCAACGCTTGCAATTGCGTAGACGAAGTCGTGATTTCCAAGCCGCCAAATTGTTTGATGGCGTCGGTCGGTGCTTTGATCGGTTGCACAATCGCGCCCGCGTCAATCTCGCCATACGTCGCAAACGCTTCTGTCGTAGCGGGCGTCCACACGGGCAAAGAAATTTCCGCCGCATCTGCATAACCGTTCAAAGTCCCGCCTTCAGGCGGCTTTGTGGTCGCGGCGGCTGCGATTTGAAAATGTGCTTTGCCCGGTTTGACGGTTGTGGCAGGGAAGCGAACTTCTACGCGATCATTGGCGGGAATCGTGACGCGCTGCCCCACGTTCAGAGTCCCACCTTCAGGCGGCGTCTGATTAATTTGCCGACTTAAGTCGGTACTCAAAACAAATTGTGCATTTATCGCTCGCACAGCAACGTCTACCGTCATTGGCTCATCCGTTTGATTTTGCAGCACAACAGGCAATTCAAATTGATCGCCAAAATTTAAAAAACGGGGTGCAGACGGACGAATCATCAAAGGCATTCGCGCAGTGATAGCGGATTCGTGAATGCCAAATTTTTTCGCGCCGTCCGTAGCCAATGCCATCACACAATACCGCGTCAAATTATCCGGCAATTTAATTTTAAGTGCGGCTTTACTATTTGCATCAAGTTGCACAGAAGCAACGAATGCGGCTAAGGGATTGAAGTTAACGCGGGCTTTGATTGGTTCATTGGCGAGTACTCCTGGTATTCCTCCACCTCCGGGCACTCCTCCAGCGATACCTTTTCCACTAATTCCCATTTCGTGAAGCGCCATAACCGCAGATTTATCTTTTCTCATGACGACTTGGGGAGTCATAGTCATTTGAGGCGGGGCTCCTTTGGCGGCTGGCGTCGGTTTAGGTGGAGGCGGTGGGGCAAATAATGCTGCTGAATTTCTCGACCGTGAACGCAATTTTGTTTCGCGTTTCAATTCCTGATCATTGGCTAAGAAAAGTTGCTCACGCGAATTTTGTGAATTAACTCCGCCGTCGCGCAATGTATAAAACGTCGCAAGTGGATCATTCAATTTATAATCACTCAAGGCCAAAATTGCTTCATCAACCACGATCAAGGTGATTTCGCCGTTCGTCACGGCTTTACCCGCCGCGTCTTTCACTTCGACATCAACAGTGGTTTCGCTGCCCGGCTCCATTGCTTTGTGGCGCGGCGTAGCGATGACATTCAGCTTGCGCAATAAAGGCGGAATTTCCAAATTGATTTCGCCGCTCGCGTACGCGGGGCGTTTGGGTAAAGATTTATCAGGCAAATCTTTTTCATTGTTACGAACCGTTGCGCCGACTAAATCTACTTGCACGTGAATGTTGGGCGTCCATTCTTCTTTGATCGGAATTTTTAGCGTGTGCGAAGACGAAGTGATGGTGAAGCGTTCAGTTGCAACGACGCCGGAGCGTTGCAGTGTGAGCATGGCTTCGGCAGGATAAAACGGAGCTTGTACCAGAATTTCGGCAATGTCTCCGACGTGAAATTCTCGTTTGTTGGGAATGAGCGTGATTTTTTCCTGCTCGACTTCGTTGCTGCTCGGCAACATTTTTCCGCCTGCGACCCACATTGTAATTTCGCTTTCATTCAAGCGATTTTTGTCATCACGAATGGAAGCCGTAATGCGATATGTACCGCCGGATTTTGCAGCGATGCGGAAGGGAATTGCCTCCGCGCCAGATTGCAACGTGAATTCCTGCACGTCTTTTTCTTCTTCAACCCATTCGCCTTTTTTGTAAGTTGAATCAAGCAACGCCGCGCGTAATTTGATCGCGCGCTTCGCTATCGCTTTGCCGTCAATGTCAGCAGCGATAATTTGCCCCGTCAACGCTGCGCCTTGCTCAACAAAGGTACGATCCGTGCGAATGCCAACGTACAAATCTGATGGATGTACGAGGATAGTTGATGCAGCGTTCCAGCGTTGGCGATTTACGTCCACGACAGCGGCTTCGGCCTTAACGCTGAACGGGCGCGGCGCGTCGGCGGAATCAAAATCAATTTGTAAATTGTGTTTACCTGTAGCGTCTGTGCGAGCAGCAAAATTTTGCGAAGATTCTTCTTCGTAGGTTGAATTATATCCCCACCACGGTTTCCATTTGCCGAATGTAAATTCATCACGATTTGGCGGCGTAAAATTTGTTGGCGTAGCTGTGACGTGCCAAGTTGTGTCCGCATTCGGCAATCCGCCACCTGCGTAATAAGCAGCATTGACTGTAATGTTCGCGTTGCCGCCGACAAAATGCGGAGCCGCACTTGCTTGCGCTGTGACTTCGTATTCGGGGCGGCGAAATTCCTGAATTTGGAAACGATGCGCGGCTTTTTGCTTTGTAAGTGTAGAAATATTTTGGCCTTCGGCTGTGAGTAAGATTTCCGCCGTCCCAAGATTAATGTCTTCTGGAATTTTAGCTGTTAAATCAAATCCGCCGAATTCATTCAACTCTATTATGCCTTTGGCAAATGAGTTGTTGCGTGAATCTTCAATGACGTATGAGATTTTGGTAGTTAAAGTGGAAATGCTCTCTACGTCGCCATTCTTGAATGAACCAATTTTTCGCAACCAACCTTTGAAATGAATTTCTTCGCCGGGGCGATACATCGCGCGGTCATCCAGAAGATGCCAGCGCAATTCATCGTAACTAAATTTTTGCCGCCAGTTCGCGTAATAATTTTCAGGCAAAAGCGCCGAATCATCACCGTGACGAGCAAGCAGAATTTGTGACGCTTTATCTGATAAATCTGGCAAAGTGATTTGCGCTACGCCGTTTGTTTTTGTTGTGCCTGAAACCGTAATTTTATTCGCGCTCATTAGCGAAAAATTCGCGTCGCTGATTGGTGTGCCATCTCTGAGCGAGGTTGCCCACGCAAATAAATCTGCGTTGTCGGCAAGCGCGTCAATGCCGATGTTGGTGGATTGAATCCACGCGCAAGCACTGTCGTCGTAATCAGGATTGCGCAGCGTTGGTTCGACTATCGCTATGACGTGTCCGAAACCATTTTTCAGCGCAGGCAGCAAATCAATGCGCGTTTCAATCATTTCTTCGGGCTTGGCGTGAATAGGAATTACGCGCGAAAAAATGCGGCGTCCGGGCGGTAATATTTTGATGCTGCGGTTGTGATTGGCGCGATAATCAAGATAACGCGGAAAATCTTCGGGCGTGACGGCATAAAGGATGACGCGCAAGCTCGGCTGATTGATGCTGTAATACGAAATTGCACGCGGGCCGTATGGGTCGAGCGTCATCAATTCCTGATTGGGGCCGCCGAAATTTGGCGCAGATTTTGTCGTGCGAAAAACTAACGGAGACGTTGCGCCCAGCATTTGCCCAAACTCATCTTTGATTGTGGGAGCGAGAAAAATTTTGTACGTCGTGAGTGGTTTCAAGTTGCCTTCAAGCGAGATTGTTTGCCCATAAGATTCAATTTTTAAATTAGGAATAGCTGGCTCAACGCGTACTTGTTTTTCATCAAAACTTTCTTCATCCAATTCATTTGTGAACTCAATTGCGGGGCTGTCAGCATTGGGTTCGCATCGTTTTTTGAAATCCTCGCAGCCGTAATTTTTGACTTGAAATGCGCCGTAAGTTGAGAACGAAAAATTTTGTAATTTTGTCGTTGTGCGTGTACCTTCAGCAGAAGGCAACCGGCTTTCAAAACTGACTTGAAATTTTGTTGCGACAGGCAATGGGGAAGGTTGCTTTACGTCAGAATCTTCGGCGTGAAACGCGAGCCAATAATCTTTGTTTGCAGCTTTGCTTTGTGCGGCAATATCTTCATCTTTCTGAATTTCTGCGGGCGTAGCGAGGCGCAATTTATAATTTTTATTGTTGCCGGAAAGTTTGATTTTTTGCAGCACTGTTGCCGGATCAACGCGTTGGTCAAAGACCGCGAAAAACAACGGGTCGCGCGCGATTGATTCGCCTTGCGGAACAAAAGCTTTTACGGTGGGCGGCGGTGTACTGAAAGTGAAATTTTTGGTCGTTGCTAATGTATTGCCAAGCGCGGATTTTGTGCCAGCGGGAATTTCTACGACAAAATCTGTTGCCATTGGGAAACGATTTTCCGGCTCGAATAAAATTGTTTTTGTGCCGAGCCAGCGCCATTTGCCTTTCACTGCGGGCGACAATTTTACTGGAACGTTTTGCGTCGCTTCGGATTGTGAAGTAACGGCGATCATTGGCTGCGAAAATGTGACAGACAAATGCGGTGCAAGTGGGATTTCGCCTTCGGGGACAACGCGAACGATTTCGAGCGGCGCATTGGTTGCGACCGGAGCATCGGCTACAACATTGTTCGGGAAATTTTCGCTGATGATTTTTCCTGTTTGCGGTGGCGGGAGCGAATGATCACGAAATGCGAATTCCTGTTCGGAGTCATTTTCAGTTTTGATTGGTTGCAGCCGACTGAGCAACGTTTGGGTCGCTTCATCTGTTAGCGGCGCAGTGCTTGGTGGCGCTGGTGATAGTTCTTTATTCGGTCTTCCTTCGCGCAAACGAAATTGCAAGCCGCGCGGTTTTTCGCTCTTTTGGGCTTTGGTTTGAGCTTGTGCCGAAACGGGAAACGCGGGAAGAATTAATTGAATGAGTAAAACGTGAACGAGAAAAAATTTGCTGAACGTCATGAAAACTCTCCGAGGCTGATTCATCAAAAAAATACGCTGCTAAGCATAAACGATTCTCAGTCGTATTATTTAGACAAAATTTTAGGCGGAAAGTTCCAAAAAAGAAGGCAGACGATATTTTAATCGCCTGCCTTGGAGGTGTGCTTGAATCGGGGAATGAGAAAACTAAGGAATAGGTTGCATACAAGCAGTATTGTCGCCGAGCGCCACTTTGCCGCTATTGAATCGCAGCGTTGCATCAGCGCGCGTTGTGCCGTCACCGAGAATTACACCATCGCCTAAGATTACGCCGTCGCCGAGAATCACTCCGTCACCGAGAATCACTCCGTTCGATAACAGAATGCTGGGCAACAAAATTGTGCTGTCGCCGAGAATGACGCCGTTGGTGCCGACGCTGACTACGCCATTTTTGGTGGTTACGCCGCTGGAAACTTTAACGGAATCTTTTGTTAATACGCCGTTAGTGACAGTCGTGGCATCACCCAAAATTACGCCTTTGGCGTAAACGCTCTGCCAATAATTCAGCAAATCACTGCCTGACAAAAATCCGAAATTGGTGATGACGCCCTGGCTCCAACTGAAAGTAGAGCCGGAAATTGTGCTTTGTGGCGTCGGTTGTGTGGTCGTCAGCAACGCTGTACCAACAGTGGTTGGCAACGTTGATTTCACTAGCTTCGCCATTCGCACTGCGCCGTCAATGTTCAGTTGCCCTGCGCCTTGCTCCAGCATATTGAAGCCTTTGAGCGGTTGCGCGGTGTACATCAAAATCGCTTTGACTAAGCTCGGTGTCAGATTTGGATTTGCCTGCAACATTAAGGAAATGGTGCCGCTGACGATAGGAGCAGACATGGAGGTACCGCTCAGATACATCATTTTTTGATCCAACAGGAACGAATTATTGGCTAACAATGAAGGGTTTTCATTTAGCAAGGTGTTACTGAGCAGTAACTCGCTGGAAGCTGCGCCAATGATTTTGTTGCCAGGCGCGACAAGGTCAGGTTTGATGAGATTGTCGTAATGGCGAATTTTTGATGCATCAGTGTAATAGCCACGTGTCGGCCCACGTGAACTGTACGTGGTGACAACGTCATCTGTGCGCGAAGCTGTGCCGAGCGTGTTGGATGCGCCAACGGTGATGACGGAAGGATCAATGCCTGGCGAATGAATACCGCCATAAATTTTCTTGCCTGCGCTGTCTGTGCCGTTGTTGCCAGCAGCGCAAACAACCACGATTCCGGCATCAACCGCACGGCGCGCGGCGAGGCAAAGCGGATCGTTTTTGTAGCTGTCTTTCGCCATCGTGCCGAGGCTGAGATTGATGATGCGAATTTTGTAAAAACTTTTATTGGCAACGCACCAGTCCAGCGCGCGAATCACATTGCTAACGCTACCTTCGCCATCTTTGTCCATGACTTTCAGGTTCAGCAGTTTTGTTTTCGGCGCGACGCCTTCGTACGCGCCTTTCCAAATGGCTCCGCTGCCTGCTGCCAGTGATGCCACGTGTGAACCGTGTCCACTGTAATCAGTGGTAAGGAGGGAACCAGAAAAATCAAACGCGGATACGTTCAGTGGATTGAAAGACGCGTGGGCTTGTGAAATTCCCGTATCGAGAATTGCCATTGTGATGCCGCTGCCGTCCAATGATGTCAGGCTGCCGAGCAAGCTACGAATTTGTGTCGCGCCTGTCGTGTCTTCGATCAGACCAGTCGTTCTGACAGGGCGATCAGGGCTGACGTATGCGATGTTGCTGTCGGCGGCGATTTGACGAATCGCGGCGCGCGGCGCTTCGATCACTACTAATCCTGCGCCGGGCATTTTGTGGCTGATCTTTCCGCCTAATAATGCCAGGCGTTCCTGCAATGCGATTTCAGGCGTGGAGCCTTCGACTTGCACGATGAAGCTTTGTGTTTCTTCGGCTGGCACCTCTGTTGTTGGCAGGGCGGCGCGCCGTTGTCCTGTACGTTGTGTTTGGGCGCGTGAAGTAGTGGATCGGGCGTTGCGCTCAAATTTGAATTGTCGCACTTGCGCTAACGTCAGCGCTTGTTGGTCATCCTCTTGGAGCATTTCCTCCAAGTCTGGTGCGATTTTGGTTTGCGAAGCGGTGTTTTGTTTTGTGCGGAGTTCCTTGATCCGTTGTCCTTGCGTCGTTCCACCCCAACTCGGCACACTCAAACTAATAGCGATGAGGAAAACAATTATACGTTTCATAATTTTTAAGTGGGGGAAAATATTCTCGGCAGAACACGGCTATTATTTAAGCCGATAAATATGTGTGGTGCGTGATAAGGCTCTGATATTCGCTGTGACAATTGGAAATCTGTCTGCATTCACACTGAGAAAATAAATAAGCCGGGTTTTGAGGCCCGGCTTGTTAGCGGAATTTACTTCAAATCTATTTTGTGCTTGTTTTCGCTGCTGAGGTGGTAGTAGTTGAATTCGCCTCTGTCGTTGTTCCTGCCGGAAGCATACAAGCCGTTTTATCGCCAAGAAAGGTGCTTTTGGGCTGTACTGTGCCATCAGCCAAAGCAAGTCCGTCGGCAAGCGCCAGACCATCCGAAAAAATAATGCCATCGGCTAACGCCAGACCATCGGCTAATGCCAGTCCGTCAGCTAAGGCCAATCCATCCGCTAGTGCGAGGCCATCAGCTAAGGCCAGGCCGCTGGATTGAATGTTCACTGCGCCGGAGTAAAAATAAACTCCATCAGAGGTCAGTGAGGCCGCTTTAGCAACTACACCATTAGAGAACACTGTCGCATCAGCAAGGGCGAGGCCTGTGCCATAAATACCTTGCCAATAGGTCATTAATTCCGGCCCTGTCAGGAATCCCCAATTCGTAATCACTCCGCGTGACCATCCAAAACTTTGTCCGGCGATGGTGCTGTTGGTTGGTAATGTTTTGATCACGAAAGGATCGCCTACTCGTGAGGGAAGCGTAGCCTTCACCGTTTGTGCCACTTGCATAGCGCCATCAACATTCAGCAGCCCTGCGCCTTGCTCAAACATATTTGCATTGGCAAGCGGTTGCGCCGTGTACATCAAAATTGCTTTGACCAGATTTGGCGTGAGATTTGGTTTGGCTTGAATTAATAAGGCGGCTGCGCCTGCGACAACCGGAGCTGACAATGATGTGCCGCTCAAATATATGAGCCGTTGATTGGCTTTGATTCCTTTATCCGCTAACAGCTCAGGATAAGTTGTCAGGAGTGTATTGTAACTACCTTTGCTTTTGCCTTGTGAAGCCGCTCCGATGAGTTTGTTGCCAGGCGCGACAAGGTCAGGTTTGATGAGATTGTCATGGTGGCGAACACCTTGTGCATCGGTAGTATAACCACGTGTCGGCCCGCGTGAGCTATATGTGGTAACAACATCATCTGAACGGTCGTCTGTACCAAAGGTATTGGCAGCACCAACGGTGATAACGGAAGGATCAATGCCCGGCGAGTGAATGCCCCCGTAAATTTTATTGCCATCTTTATCTTTGCCATCATTGCCTGCGGCAGCGACAACCACGATGCCTGCATCTACTGCGCGGCGCGCGGCAAGGCAGAGCGGATCATTTTTATAGCTGTCTTTGGCGTAAGCGCCCAGACTCAGATTGATGACGCGAATGTTTTGCGCTTTTTGATTGGTGACACACCAATTTAAGGCGGCGATGACTGCGCTTGTGCTGCCACGTCCTGTGTCGTCGAGCACGCGCAAGCTCATAACATTGGCTTCCGGCGCAGTGCCTTCATAATAGCCGGAGTTCAGTCTGAATCCACCTGCGGCTAATGAGGCAATGTGTGTACCGTGACCATAAATATCAACGTTTGCCGCGAGCCCCGACACGAAACTGACGAATTGCGTAACTTTGCTCGTACCATTATCACGCGTGAAAAGCTGATGAAAATCTTCCAGCCCGCTGTCAATTATTGCCAGGCCAACTCCTTTACCATCATAAGTCGTAGTTGCCGTAAGATTGCGAATTTGGGCGGCTCCAGTCGTCGCCTCAAGATGTCCGCTGGATTGAACTGGGCGATCAGGACTGACGTACGCGATGCTGCCTTCTGCTGCGAGTTGGCGAATCGCAGTGCGCGGCGCTTCAATCGTAACTAATCCCATCGAATTAATTTTCTGACTCACGCGCCCATGCAACGAAGCCAGTCTTTCCTGCAATGCTATCTCTGGCGAAGTTCCGTTCAATTGCACAATGAAACTTTGCATTTCTTCCGGCACCACTACATCGGAGGGAAGTGTGACGTTGTTCACGCGCACGCGACGGGCATTCGGATCAGTTTGCGCGCTGCGCTGCAATCGCGCGCGGCGCACTTCTGCCAGCGTTTTGCCTTGTAATAACAATGCTGTGTCCTTGTCGTCTTCTGCCAGCATTTCTGCCAGGTCGGGCGCAAGTTTCGATTTTGTCGCTTTATCTTTTATACGTTTAGGCAAGGAGGAGGTACTAAAGCCAGGAAAAGGTAGCCCTAGTAAAATTGCCAGCGTAAGCGAAAGTGCAGTAGTTCTGTTCTTCATAATATCCTTAGTGGATCAAATCCGAAGTATTAGCAGAGGACTACATTTACACTCAGGAATGTTCGCAAGTAATGATGAGTTTTTAATAATCGCTGTGACAATTGGAAAAAGGCGAATATTAACAGTGCCGTCGCGCAAGTTAGCAATTGACTTGCAATAGGCGCGAAACAAATGGGTTGATTCGTGGGATTTGGTAGGGGCGAGTTATATCGTAAGGCGAACTTTCCAGTTCGTTCCAGGAGAACTGGAAAGTTCGTTTTACGCAGGGATTGCGGGCGATCCCCTACTTAAAGATTTCGTTTCTTGCGTTGCTCGGCGATATAACGCGCGCTGCGAACGGCGAGTGCCGCAATGGTTAAGGTCGGATTTTTTTCAGGAAACGTTGTGAAGCAACCCGCGTCCACTACGAAAAGATTTTTGACTTCGTGCGACTGGCAATAAGAATTCAGCACAGAAGTTTTAGGATTTTTCCCCATTCGCACTGTCCCCACTTCGTGCGAAGCGAAGCCGCCGATAGTGTGATTAGGCGTGAGATAAAGTTCGGTTCCAAGTGCATCATATATTTGCTGCGCAGTTGCAACAATGTTGTCAAAAAGCGCTCGATCACGCGCGCTGAATTCAAAATGAATCAGCGGAACAGGAATGCCGAATTTGTCTACTTTGTTCGGATCAGTCGTCACGCGATTCGTTGGGTGATGTTCGACTTTGCCATAACCGCCCATCTGAAATAATGCGGGTTGTAAATCACGCACGCGTTGTTTCAGCCCTACGCCAAAACCTTGCATCGCTTTGGCATGGATTGGCGAACGACGCGAAACGTAATTCATTTGAAACCCATATCCACCTGCAAAATCTTTGTGCTTATCAATGAAGCGTGGAATGTATGCATGATCGGTAACGCCTTCGCCTTGCCAAGTATCGCCTTTGACCAAATCTTTTAGATAGCCGATGAAAGTTGTTTGCGAATGACCGCCGAGATAACGGCCTACGATGTCATTGTTGTTGGCTAAGCCATTTGGAAATTTTTCACTTTTAGAATTTAAGAGCAAACGCGCTGATTCAATCGAAGCGCAACTCACGACTACAATTTTGGCGTAGACCTCTTCTGTCTTGCCCGTCACGCGATCAATCAATGAAACGCCGCTGACGCGCCCGTTTTTATTGACTAAAACTTCGCGCGCTAACGCATTTGTGCGCAGCGTTAATTTACCCGTGGCGAGCGCTTCAGGGATGACAGTGATGTCGCTTGACCAAATCGCACGCGTATCGCAAACATCCATGCAATGCCCGCAATAATGACAAGCGCCGCGACCAGGGCGGCTTTTGAGCAACACCGCTTTGCGCGAAGAAATAAGATCAAGGCCAATTTTTTTCAGGCGCGGTTTGGCGAAAACTTCTGCGCAACGCAAGGGCGGCGCGGGCGCTACAAAATTTCCATCCGGCAAATGTTTCAGCTTTTCACGCGTGCCGAACACATGCATTTCTTTTTCGACGTAATCGTAAAACGGAGCAATTTCCTGATACGACACAGGCCAATCTTCTTCGACGCCGTTGACAGACCATTCCCGAAAATCATCAGCCGCGAAGCGATAGGTCGCGGCGTTCCAGTGAAATGTGCGCCCGCCTAAATTGCGCGAACGATTCACGCCAATGCGATCACCGGAATAAATTACGTCGCGGTTAATATTGTCGGGAAACATCGCGGCTTGGTGCTGAAAGCCGAATCCGTTTTTCGGCAATTCATAAGGCCACGCGTGACAATTCATTTCGGCGACATCAATTTTGCGCCCGCCTTCAAGCAGAATGGTTTCCGCACCAGCAGCCGTCAATTCTTTTGCCATAAACCCGCCCGCCGCGCCGGAACCGATGATGCACACATCGTAAATTTTTTTCTGTTGTAATTTCATAACGCTGAATCGCTCACAAAGATTGAATTGGGAAAGCGATTATTTCACAGTGCAAGAAATTTGGAAGAGCATCACGACATTCCACCAAAAAGTGACAAAATTTGACCGCAACTGCGTTGAAGGTGTAATAAACCTATGATGCAACTATCTCTAAATATGGAGGTTTAACAAAATGTGAGATATTTAAAGCAATTTGAAGAATTTAACTTGCTTTAATCGGTCACGCTGCTTATACTGCGCCTGCTTTTTCGGTAGTAGTTATTGGTCAAGCGAAAAACATTGTGAAGTCAACGGGGCGACAGATCATTGTTTTTCGCTTGTTTGTTTTTCTTTATACGAACAAACCAACCAAGTCCGAAAACGAGAAGAGGCGGTAGGAGTTTTAATTCCTACCGCCTCTTTTTATTTTCAATGGATTGGGTCTTTATTGTCCCACGGTTCTGCTTCTGCCATTAACCTGTTTATTCATTACGTACACACCACCCGAAAATGAGCCGATACAAATGCCTGTCGTATCGAACGGGTCGGCGCTGATTGTCCAAAGGCGATTGCTAGGCAGTCGGGAAGTTTCAATGAGCTCCCACGATTTGCCTTTATTTTCAGAATGAAACAGCCCGCCCATGCGTTGATCTCCAACATACAGCTCATCAGGATTGTTTGGATTGACAAGCACTGCACTGGTAGCAATTGCCGTGCGCAAACCGTTGCTGCGTTGCTCCCATTTTTGCCCACCATCATAAGTCAGGAAAAATCCGTCGTTCGTTCCGATGTAAATCGTAGCTGGTTCGCGCGGATCAAACACAATGCTCTGGACGCGGCGCGGAGTTGGTGCAATCGGCATCGCGGCGAAAGATTCTCCGTTATCGCGCGAAACATAAAGCCCGTCTTCCGTGCCAACTAAAATCACGCCGGGGATCGCTGGATTCGTCGTGACTACGTTGAAATACGGATGATTCGCGTTATCAAATTTGAGCTGTTTCCAGCCCTTCTTTTCATCGCGCGTAATAAATAATCCGTCCCAGGTTGCGACAATCAATCCGGCTGAATCTTCTGAGTTGCGCGAAAAAATTGGCGCTATCGAAAAAATCTGCTTTTGCAATTCAACGGAATCGTCTTTAGGCAGGTCAGGCTTAGGCGCAGGCTTTTTGGCTGGTTGCTTGACGATTTGATTGCGCGATTGATTGGTAACTTTTTTAGGCGCAGCTTTGGCGCGCGATTGCACAATATTTTTAACTTGTGGCGCAGTGCGCTCGCTCAAATTTTCATTGTTCGCAGGTTGCGTCACCGGAATTTTTTGTTCGCTTGCTTTGACAACTTTCGCCCAACTCAAGCCGCGATCTTCCGAGCGGTACAACCCGTGATTGGTTCCGGCGTACAGTAATTCCGGGCGTTCGGCGGATTGCAAAATTGAATAGACATCGCTGATGCCCATTCCGCGCGAAGCTTGTTGCCACGTCAGGCCGTTATCTTCGCTAAGATAAAATCCGCCGCTCACGCCGTCAAAAATTACGCCCGCATACACGCGACCACGTTCAGTGCGGTCGTGCGCGACCACGCGAATTTGCCGATTGATAAAGCCCAGGTTGCTGGGCTCAAAAGTTTCACCGCCATCGTTGCTGACCATTACACCGCTATCTTCAGTGCCGATGTAAATGCGGTCAGGTTGACTGGGATGCGCGGCGACAGCGTTGATGACTTGGCGACGACTGGAAACGAGTCCCCACGATTGACCGCTGTCAATGGAGCGCCACAGTCCTTCAGTCGTACCTGCAAAAACGATTTCGGTGCGGGAAGGATGTTGATAGATCACGTGTGTGCGCCGACTGGTGAAGGGAATGCCCGACAACTTCGACCATTTTGTTCCGGCGTCTAAAGTTTTATAGATGCCGCTGCACGCGCTCATAAAAACAGTGTCTGGGTTCGTACTGTCAATGCGAATACAAAAAATATCAGAATCATCCAGCACACCATTGTCTTTGTGACCAAAACGCGTCCACGTCAATCCGCCATCGTGCGTTTGCCAGGGGAGGTGCGTAGTGCCGACATAAATCGTATTGGCATCGCGCGGATCAGTTGCGACTGAATGGAAATTTTTAAGCTCGGCATCATTTTCAGGCGTGATACGTTCCCACGTAAGGCAACGATCTTTTGTGCGGTAAATGCCATCACGCGCCGCGACCAATAACATATTTGGGTCTTTTGCAGATTGAATTACACTGCGCACGGAGTGTCCGCGCAGTGCTTCAACTTCGCGCCACGTCGCCCCATTATTTTCGCTCACGAAAATTGTGCCGCCTGCTGCGTCATCCGCTGCGTCTTTGATTTGGTATGCACCGATATAAATAAAATTCGGCTTTTCCAAATCAAATAAAATTGTGCCGAGCGCGAAGCCCGATGCTTTGATGCCCGGTTTGACGCGTTGCCAGGTGACGCCCGCATCAGCCGAACTAAATAATTGTCCATCGTTTGTGCCGACCAGCAAGCGATTGCCATCGCGTGGATCAACAGCGAGCGACGCTACGTCGCCGCCAAACGGCCCCGTCATCTTCCAAACTCGTTCCTGCCCGAATGTAACAGTGGAACTGGTTTCAATCGCGCTTAGTAATGAGGCAACGCTATTACCCGCCCCAACGCGTGTAGCCTCACCGTCAAGCGCAATTTGTGTTTGTGCGAGTGGGGAAATGAGGTGCGCAAAAAATAGCAGCAAAGAGACCGAAAAATTGGGGAAGCGGGAAAATGTCTTTTTGCCTAGACCCATTGAGAATCTCCTGAAAATTAATCTCATGACAAGGGCTTTAACGCGTGTCATTAGAAGTCCGTGTTGCTAATTTGGTTGCCAAAAGGGGTGGGCCGCCAGCAACGCTGCGAAACGTTATCATAACTCAAGTTTTTAAAATCAAAAAAACAGTTTATTGACACCGCTTTTTGCGACGTGCTACATTGCGCTGACTTTTCTGGCCCACGTTTACAACCCACACAAATTTTGTCAGCCATACAAAGGCCGCGCCAAAAGCGGGAAATTGCGCATGCCAACCATTGATGATTTATTAGTAATTGCGGTTCGTGAAGGAGCTTCGGATTTGCACCTGAAAGCAGGATGTTTGCCTGCGCTCAGAGTCAATGGAGAATTGCGCGCTGTGCGCAATTGGGCGCGTTTGACGCAGGAAGACACGTTAACCATTTCATTTGCCGTAATGAATAATCGGCAAAAAGAAAAATTCAAAGATAACGCCGAAATTGATGTGGCTTACAGCGTCCCAGGTTTAGGCCGTTTTCGCTGCAATATTCATCAGCAACGGGGTACGGTCGGCTTGGTCTTTCGCATCATTGCCACAGGTGTGAAGACGATCACCGAATTATGTTTGCCGCCAGTGTTGGAGCAAATTGCTGAAGAGCGACGCGGTTTGGTGCTTGTAACAGGTTCAACCGGATCAGGCAAATCAACCACTTTGGCGGCTGTAATTGATCAGATCAACACCACGCGTTGTGGGCATATAATTACGATTGAAGACCCTATTGAATTTCTGCATAAAGACAAAAAATCGTTCATCATTCAGCGCGAAATAGATGTTGATGCGCTCACGTTTCAATCCGCATTGCGCGGCGCGCTCCGGCAAGACCCGGATGTAATTTTAGTTGGCGAAATGCGCGATCATGAAACAATTGAAACTGCGATGGTCGCCGCTGAAACAGGGCATTTAGTGCTTTCGACATTGCATACAGTTGACGCGACGGAAACAATTCAGCGCATTGTGACCACTTTCCCGCCACATCAGCAAATGGGGATGCGGTTACAGTTAGCAAGCGTCCTGAAAGCGGTCATTTCAATGCGGTTGATTCGCTCTAAGACTGGTAATTCGCGCGTGCCTGCCGTCGAGATTTTGCGCTCGACCGAAATGATTCGCGAATGCATTTTACATCCAGAGAAAACCAAAGCGATCCGTGATGCCATCGCAAAAGGGCGTTCGCAATACGGCATGCAAACGTTCGATCAATCGCTTTATGATTTACATCAGCAAGGATTGATTACGTTTGAAGAAGCGTTGTTAGGGGCCACCAATCAGGATGACTTGCGATTGCAATTGCGCGGCGTGCGCATTAACCCTAACGAAGAGAGCGCACAACCTGCCGCTGCAAAATAATTATTGCAAGAAAATCATAACTGGGGTATTACTTTAAACATTCTAGGCGCATGGTTGGATGGATGCAGCAAAGCCCCTCCTGATAGTTTCCCAATTAAACCTCAAATTTCTCCTTGCTTGATCTAATTCCTGGAGTATTCGGCTTCGAGAACCAAACGAATATATGGCTACGATAGACGATTTATTAACCAATGCTGCTAAAGAAGGGGCGTCGGACGTCTATTTGAAATCTGGTTGTTTTCCCGTCATTCGCGTACACGGCGAAATGCGCGCGGCAAAAGGCTGGCCTCGTTTGACAGGCGAAGATACTTCGATGATTGCTGCGGTGGTCATGAATGATCACAACAAAGAAAGATTCAAAGAAGAATCCGAAGTTGATTTGTCATACAGCATCGCCGGAATCGGACGTTTTCGTTGCAATATTTATCGGCAAAGAGGCAGTGTCGGGCTGGTTTTTCGTGTCGTTGCCACAACAATTAGAACTATTAAAGAATTAAATTTGCCGCCGATTCTGGAACGTTTGGCCGAAGAGCGGCGCGGTATGGTATTAGTAACAGGCAGCACAGGCGCAGGGAAATCCACTACGCTTGCGGCGATGATTGAGCAGCTCAATAACACGCGCAACGCGCACATCGTCACCGTCGAAGACCCGATTGAATTTTCTTACCGAGACAAGAAAGCCTACATCATTCAGCGCGAACTTGACTCTGATACACTGAGTTTCAAAAAAGCTTTGCGTGGAGCACTGCGCCAAAATCCTGATGTCATTATGGTCGGCGAAATGCGCGATCACGACACGATTGAGACTGCCTTGATGGCTGCGGCTGCGGGTGCGTTGGTGATGTCGTCATTGCATACGATGGATGCGACCGAAACAATTCAGCGCATTGTTTCAATGTTTCCCAGCACGCAACAATTAGGCATTCGTATGCAACTTGCCAGTGTCTTGCGCGCGGTAGTTTCCGTTCGTCTGGTGCGTCGCGCCGACGGACAAGGCCGTATTCCCGCTGTAGAGATTATGCGCGTCACAGGCATGATCCGCGAATGCATTATCAATGCCGAACGCACCAACGATATTCGTGAATTGATTGCCAAAGGCCGCGAATCAGGGATGCAAACTTTCGATCAGGCCCTGTTTGAACTCTACCAGAAAAAAATCATTACGATGGACGAAGCGATTATGAACGCGACCGTGCCGGATGATTTCAAATTGTGGCTCAAAGGGTTGCAGGTCGCTACCGCAGGCCAGGTTATGTCGAACCTTCAGCAAGCTAGTTAAAGCGGCGCGTACTAATTCAAAAATCACTAAAACGTAAGACACCACCGTAACAGCGAACTTTCCAGTTCGCTGTTCGTCGTTAAATGCGAACTGGAAAGTTCGCTGTTACGGTTTTTACTTTCCGCCCATAACTCAGCTACGATGCACGGATGCAAGATAAACTCTATGAGAAGACCTTGACGCGTGCGTTCAACCTCCTTTCCGCAAAACCGCGTAGCATTGCGGAACTGCGCACACGCTTAATGGAAAAACAGTGGAGCGACGAAGACGCCGTCGCCCGCGTAATCGCCCGCCTGCAAGAACTTGGCTATCTCAACGAAGAAAATTTTGCGACGCAATACGCGCAGTCACGTTTAGTGACAAAACCACTAGGCCGCGCACGGTTGCAACGAGATTTGCAACGCAAAAAAATTCCCTCAACAGTTATTAATCAGGCACTCGAAAATGTTTACGCAGAGCAAAGTGAAGATGATTTGATTGATAAAGCGCTAGCAAAGCGTATTCGTTTGCGCGGTGTTCCAACAACGCCGGAAAATACAAAAAAAATGTTTGATCATTTGTTACGGCTGGGGTTCAGATATGATTTGGTAATTCGTAAAGTGAAAGCAGCGGTTCAATTAGAAATTGAATCAGAAGAATAAGCGTTTCCCGAGAATCCGGCTCAACTCAATCCCACCAGTTTCGGTAATGTTTTTCCGATCTCTTCATTCACAACTAAATCTGCAATGTCATCCAGCGGAGTCGGCGTGCGGTTGATGATGATAAGAGCGGCTCCGTTTTGTTTGGCGAGAGCGGGGAATGAGGCTGCTGGATGGACGATTAACGATGAACCGACGGCAATGAACACGTCGCATTTGTAACAGGCTTCAGCCGCGCGTTGCATTTCGGTTTGTGGCATCGCTTGCCCAAACGAAATCGTAGCGGGTTTGAGTAGGCCAAAACATTTTTCACATTCGGGCGCAAGGTCGCCGGATGCAATTCGCACCAACGCCTCGTCCATCGTGATGCGATCTCCGCACGATAAACAGACAGCGTGAGCGGTAGTGCCGTGTAATTCGATCACATTTGAAGGATTATGACCTGCGCGTTGATGCAGGCCGTCAATGTTTTGCGTGATGAGCGCTAATAATTTTCCTTGTTGTTCGAGTTCGACAAAAGCTAAATGTCCAGCGTTTGGTTTTGCCGCGCGCATTTCAGGCCACGCGATGGCTTTTTGTCGCCACGCTTCGACGCGTCCGGCGCGGCTGCTGATAAATTCCTGAAATTCAACGGTGCGATTATTGGCCCAGACTCCGTTGGGGCTGCGGAAATCGGGGATGCCGGATTCGGTAGAAACTCCTGCGCCTGTGAAGCCTACAACTTTTTTAGCGCGTGAAATTAATTTCGTAGCTTCAGTAAAATTCATGGGAATAAAAATCCTCTTTTCCAATCAAATTGGAAGAAGTTTTTAACATCAAGATTTTTCAATGTTTTGGCAACTTTAGCGTGGTCTGTGATGGTTTAGTAAGAACGCCGCAATACGTCAGTCAAAAGTGACGAGGCTCGGCAGTTTTCAGTAATGCACAGCTTTAGCAATTATGACAAAGATTGAGCAAAGCGCTGATTTTACTGTGTTTGACTCAATGGCACGAGGTTGCTAAATCCTTGGCACGCGGCTCGCTTCTATATTCAGCGTAACACGGACGCTTGGTGATTATCATCGTAGTTTTTGTTGGGTTGTTCGGCGGTGATAATCCGGGGCCACCAAGCGTCCTGTTTCATACTCTTACCTAAATATTTATCGGCAGATTTCTTCATCCACCCATGCCTTCCAACAGGCGATGCCCGAAGAAATCACGAACGCTGATGACCGCACTACAAACAAAATCCCGCACTAAACTTTAAGCCTTCCAGTATCCTACCATACCATCCCACCTTTTTTTTAGGGCTTAATTCCATTCAGAATTTGAATTTTCCTAGTTTTTTGGAGCGTAATAGCCAGCGCGTGCACGAACTTTGTATCCGTCTTTTTTTACCTTCACATTGAGCCTGCGAAATTTCCCATCGCGCGCATCGTTCGTTGAATAAAAGCGCAGCGTATATTGTGTGCGCAATTGATCGGCGAGCTGCTCAAACGCTTCATCAAGATTTTTCAATGATTGATCTTCATCAATTTCAGCGCCGTTCAGCGCCATTTTCGGCGCATAAATTTCTCCGCCCGTTTCGCTTGTGAGCGTTTGCATAGCGCGTTCGGCAGCGAGGTCGCGGATATTTTGCGAATTGGTGATGAGGCCTGTGAAGACATTGAAAATGACTACGTCAGAAGCTTGTGCTTGTTGCAGCGCGTCGGACAATTTAGCGCGGCTTGTCGTGTCGCCGCCGTCAGAAACAATAACGATAATGCGACGACCTTGCGCTAACTTTAGATAACCAGCAGCCAAATAAATTGCATCGTAAAGCGAAGTCGCTCCTTTGGCTTGCAGGAGCTTCGTCGCATCCGTCAGTTGACGCGGCTTATTTGTGAAATCCTGAATCACCATTACATCTGTAGAAACTGAAAATAATGCCGCTTGATCTTGAGAGCGGAGCAAGCGCTCGAAAAATTTAGCTGCCGCGCGGCGCTCAAAATGCAACTGGCTTTTCACACTAGAGCTGGTATCGAACAGCATAATCAACCGCAGCGGGACATCGTCAGTGCGCGCAAAGGTGGCGATTTCTTGCGGTATGTCGTCTTCAAAAACTTCAAAATCGTCCTGATTAAGTTTGCTGATAGATGTCCCTGTTTTTACGGATACGCCTGCAACTACTGTCACAAAATTACTTTCAATTTTGAGCGTTTCTTCTTCGTTTTCTTTTTTCTGTGGTTTCTCGCCTTCAGAGCCTGGGCCGGGCAATTGCAACTGCGGTTTTGTTTTTGTGCCGCGAACGGGTTGATCGGGCTGTTTGGGAGGAGGCGCGTGACCGCTTTGTGCAAACAAGACAAAAGGCGCAGTCAGCGAAAAAATGAAGAGACTCAAACGGAACGCTTCCGCTATTTTTCGCGCCATATGTTTTGTGATTCGCCTGGAGTATTGTTTCATATTTCAGCAGCTATTCTGTTCACTTCTCCAATTTCATGCAGCCAGGAATCGAATGCCTGCAAACCGCGCTCGACCTGAATACGATGACGGTCGGCTTTTTTCTTCAGCTTTTTGCGCTCGTCTGTTTCTAATTGAGGCAACAGCGCAAAAGTTGTGTTTGCCGGCTGGAAATTTTTCGTGTCGGCGTTTGCTAAATAATTTGTCAGTGACCCTGTCGCCGATGCACGTGGCGGCATAGCGGTTTCTTTTCCTTGCGCGAGACGCGCGGCGTTCATACCTGCAATCATGCCTGTCGCCATTGCTTCGGTGTAGCCTTCGATGCCGGAAATTTGCCCTGCGAAAAAAATGTTTGGATAGTTTTTCATTTGCAGCGTTTCGCGCAACAAGCGCGGCGAACAAATATATGTGTTGCGGTGCATTTGTCCGAAGCGAATAAATTCAGCGTTTTCCAACCCCGGAATTAATTGCAGGACGCGTTTTTGTTCGCCGTATTTAATGTGACATTGAAAACCGACGATGTTGTACGCCTCCGCCAATAAATTTTCTAACCGTAATTGCACGCACGCGTAAGGCTCACGTCCGATGCGCGGATCGATTAAGCCGACGGGTTTCATCGGGCCGAAGCGTAAAGTGTCAACACCGCGTCGCGCGATTTCTTCAATGGGCAAACAACCCTCGAAAAATTTTGCTTCATCTTCCATCCCTGAATGAGGCTTTACTTTTTCAGCGTTCGTTAAGGCATCGAAGAAACGCAAATATTCTTCCTTATTCATCGGGCAATTGACGTAATCGTCGCCGCCTTTGCCGTAACGCGCCGCTTTGAAGGCGATGTCAAAATTAATAGTGTCGCCTTCGACAATCGGCGAAATCGCATCGAAGAAATACAAATCTTTTTCGCCTGTTAATTGACTGATCGCCGTCACAATTGATGCCGAAGCTAATGGCCCCGCCGCGATCACCGTAATTTCTGAAGGATCAATTGCCGTTATTTCGGTGCGCCGCAATTCGATGTTCGGATGCTGCTCCAGCGTTGCCGTGACCGCCGCAGAAAATTTTTCGCGGTCAACTGAAAGCGCTCCGCCCGCTGGCACTGAAAATTCCTGTGCGATTTTGACAAGCAGGGAATTGCCTGCGCGTAATTCGTCCTTGAGCAAGCGCGGAGCCGAACTAGCTTCGTCCGATTTGAGCGAATTACTGCACACGAGTTCAGCGAGATTTCCGGTTTGGTGCGCACCTGTATTTTTTTCTGGGCGCATTTCATAAAGTCGTACTTTGACGCCGCGTGAAGCTGCCTGCCACGCAGCTTCTGAACCTGCTAAGCCGCCGCCAATTATGTTGATTATTTTGCTTTCGCGCATTTTTTTATTTATCCAAAATGAAATAGGAAAATGATTTCTTATCATAGCAGAGACCGCAGTTTTCGTGCATTTTGAACGCGCGAGGCAGGTAAAATCTAAAAGGCAGATTTTTTACTTTCCAACTAAAAATGAAGCGATTATAGTAGGCCGCTACTCTGCCAAATCAGCCTTGCCCAGCTTTTACAATTTAATGCAGTGTTATCTACCTAACAGCTATTTCATTTGCTTGTGCGTATAGTTTCCGCTGCTCAACGTTTCTCTGCCTGATTCAGAAATTAAGTTCTATCTGAATAGCTTGAATGCCCATCACTAAAGCAGATGAACGCGATTGCTTAATGATTTTCTTTCAGAGGTTAATTGAGCAGGAGTACCAACCAGCAGTTTATGAATATTCACAAGCAGCAGAATCCAGACAATTTGATCACGAGCCAGCCTGCAATCTCTTGAAAACTTGCAAAGAATACCTAGCCAATTAGATGACGTTCGCATCTGTTGGAGGCAGGTAAGATTTTGCGGTGAGCAACATTTTCAATTCGGAGATGGGAGGCAGTATGAGGAAAAGATGGAAAAAGACGCAGAGAGTTTTCAGTTAGAGGCGAACAGCAAAAAGTTGCTCGCACATCTGAAACGGGACAATACCGTGAATGCCCTGAATTTACCGAACAAAACGCCGCTTTATTATCAAGGCGAAGAATTGCCGTTCGTTTTTGTCATCCAGCAGGGCGCTGTCAAATTATCGCGGGTGAACCACAAGGGCGATCAATTGACGAGTGCAATTCTGGAAATAGGTGAGATCTTTGGGCCAGGGCTTTGGGACGAGGGAAACTCGGAAGCGCAGGAAACTGCTATTTGCAAAGGCTCTACCCAACTTTTCCGAGTTTCTAATAAAGAATTCAGAGCGATTCTAACAACGCATCCCGATCTGGCTTGGCACTTTATTCAACGGCTAATCAAACGGCAGTTGCAATCCGAACGCCGCCTCGAAGCCATCCTCTATCAAAATGTGAAAAATCGGTTAGTCGGCTTTTTATACGAACGTGTACTGTCTTATGAGCAATTAAATCACGATGATAATGGAATAGAAATTCGCCTCAGGCAACAAGAACTGGCTGATTTGATTGGTGCCAGCCGCCCTGTTGTGAGCACGATCCTCAAAGAATTCAAAACACGCGGAGTTTTGTCTACAACCCGCGATGTGATTTTGATCGAAGATGTTGCCGCCATCAAACGTCTCTCAACCCGCTAAACAATTTTAGCATCTGTTAGCCTACTAACAGACGTTGCATTTTCCATCTTGTACACTCCGATATTAGGAGCGCATACCCTTTTTTATCTCTGCCGATGTAAAGGTGTATGGGTTGTTATCTTCCTGCTCGGTTGGATGCATTTGGCCGGCAGACGTGCCGCGTCAGTGAGGTTCCAAGATTTGGGCCTGTGAAGATGTAGCGGGCAATCCCCGCTGCTTTTGGGGTATGACGGGGATTGCTCACGCTATTATTTTTGTAGCGGTAAATTCACTACTCTTATTTTCATCTATTCAACTAGGGATTCATTACAAACCGATAACCAACACCGCGCACTGTCTGAAGATGTTGCGGGGTGGCAGGATCGGCTTCGATATATTTGCGCAACCGGACGATGAAATTATCAATTGCGCGCGTATCTGTGTCGTCGCGCAATCCCCAAACCTCCTCCAAAATTGCTTTGCGTGCAACACTTTGGCCTTGATGCTGGATAAAATAGCGCAGCAAATCTGCTTCCATCAGCGTTAACCGAATAATTTTATCGTTCACCTTTAATTCCAGCGCAGAAAAATCAATTTCCTTACCAGCAAAACGGAATATTTCTGCGGCAGGTTTAGTGGTCGTTTCACGGCGCATCCAATTACTGCGACGCAATAAACTATTCAGTCGCGCGATGAGAATAGCCAGCTCGAATGGCTTAGCGAGATAGTCGTCTGCTCCTGCCTCAAACCCTTTTAATACATCTTCCGGGCGATTGCGTGCGGTCAGCATTAGAATCGGAATATAGTTTTGCGCTTGGCGTAATTTTGTAGCAACCGTGAATCCATTAATTCCCGGCAACATTACATCCAACAATACAACATCAAATTTATCCGGTTGTTTGCGCAAATAGTCCAACGCGGTTTCGCCGTCGTACGCGAGTTGCACGACGTAACCTTCGGCTTCAAGGTTAAACCGTAAGCCTTCCGCCAAATGCTGTTCGTCTTCAACTATTAAAACTGAAGTCATGATGTTTTGGGAAGCAGGATCGTAAATGTACTGCCCATTCCCTCGCCTTCGCTTTCTGCGAAAATTTTTCCGCCGTGTTTTTCTATCACGGATTGCACAATGAACAGCCCCAGCCCTGTGCCTTTGACGCGCGCCATCATTTGCCCTGGCACGCGATAGAAGCGCTTGAAAATTCGTTTCAGTTGCGGGCGCGGAATGCCAATACCCGTGTCTTTAATTTGTACGGAGACTTTATTTTCGATGGTGTCTGACACTTCGACTCGCACGTTTATCTCTTTGTCAGAATATTTAATTGCGTTGTCAATTAGGTTGGAAAAAACCGCGCGCAATTCTTCCCGGTCGCCTTTGATTTTGGGACTGTGACCATTGCTGAAATATTGATCGAAGCGCAATGCCGTTTCGGGCAGACGGTAACGCGTGCGCGCTAATTCCAGGCATTCGCAGGCTAGTTCTGCCACATCAACTTCCGTGAGATGTAATTGCCGTTTTTTGTGCCCGCTTTGTCCGGCGCGTAACACTTGTTCCACCGTACCGAGCAAACGATCTGTATCGGCTAACATCACATCATAAAATTCGCGGCGTTTTCCTTCACTGACTTCGCGCGTTTTAAGCGTTTCCAGGTATAGGCGAATGGAAGCGATGGGCGTTTTTAGTTCGTGCGTGACGGAATTGATGAAGCTGTCGTGTTGTTCGTTGCGGCGAATTTCGCGCACCAGAAAAATTGTGTTGAGCACCATCCCCGCGATGATCGCAATGAAAAAAATAATCCCGAAAATCAGTAACGCGACTTCGCGCCAGTTAAGCAACACCCAGCCAACATTGAGCGCGACCGCAAGAACAACGAGACAAGCGCCGAGCGTGATGAAAAATGCAATGGATTTTCGACGAGTATTCGCAAGCATAAACTGAATGATGAATTATGAACGAGGAGCAATGAATTACAAATTGCAAAGTGCATCGCACCGCGTTTTGCATTTCAAATCATGAGCAAATGTAGCAGCCCGCACGACCTAAGCGCGCAAGGGCGCAGCTTCGGCAATGTCACACTTGCAAGAGTGTGACATTCGGGTAATTTTTTAAGTACAAGAACAGATAACCTTGGCAGCAATATGAAAACGTAGCTTTCTGTTTGGGATTATTGCTTTTCGCTTCCGTGCCTGCTAACGCACAAGTCGCACCTGCACCGTTTGGGAAATACACCGAAAATATCAATGGCGTGACGCTGGAATTAGTCAAAGCTCCGCCTCCCCTCTGAAGCAGAATGGGAATATGCCTGTCGAGCGGGAACTCAAACAGAATATTCTTGGGGAAATAACGTTGATTATAATCTGGCACACATTAAAGATGTAAAACTGGCCCTCATTTAAATTACCTAAATGATGTTGGGAAAAAAGGATATTCAAATAACTGGGGACTTTCTGATATGCCCGGAAATGTAGGTGAAGGGTGCTTGGATGCAGAACATGCTAACTATTTCGGCGCACCAACCAATGGCAGCGCCTGGGGATTAGGTGGCGGTTGTCAACGCGGGGGCTTTATGATTTCAAGGAAGAATGGAGCATATCCTCTGCTAGGCTTTTTGGGTCTAATAACATAACTGTGAGCGGCTTCGGCTTCCGTGTCGTAGCCGAAATTTCTCCAACTATTGGTTCTGGTATTGTTGCTGCAACCTCTGCCGCCAACTATCAACCACAAAATTTAGCACCCGCTTCACTCGGCAGTTTATTTGGCGCGAATCTCGCTACCGATACCAACGCCGCTGCATCATTGCCATTGCCAACGACACTCGCAGGCAGCAGCGTGTTCATCAAAGAGTTGCTTGGCAATGAACATCTGGCAAATCTGCTGTACGCTTCACCATCGCAAATTAATTTTCAACTGCCTGCGAATTTGCCAACGGGTGCAGCAATTTGGCCAATGTCAACGCGAGCGTTGGCGCGACCAATGTTGAAGTGTTGTTGTATGCAGGTGAGCAAGGATTTTATGCGGGCGTAGATCAAATCAATCTTCGCTTACCACAAAGTTTAAGCGGGACTGGCGATACGCCAATTACGGTGAACGTAGATGGCGTCCCAGCAAATGCTGTCAACGTTCAAATTAAGTAACGAGCGTTTTGAATCCCGCTTTCAGGCGGCCTCTTGCCAAGCGTTGCCAACTAAAGTTGGTACTCAGAACGACTTTGCCGACTAAAGTTAGTACTCAGACATCAGGCAAATTAACTCGCGCTTTGCAAAGCAAGCTCTAATTCATCTTCGATTTTGCGCGGCGCGGTTGCTAATGTCACTGTGCGCACATCAGTGGCAAGCCCTAAAATTTCCAGTGTACGAATTGTGATCCAGTTAATGTCCACTTCGTACCAGGCTAAGCCGTGGCGGGCTGAAGCCGCATGCGCGTGGTGATTATTGTGCCAGCCTTCGCCAAAACTAAATAACGCAACCCACCAGTTATTACGCGAATCATCGCCACTTTTGAAGCGTTGATAGCCCCAAACGTGCGTAGCGGAATTCACCAGCCACGTTACGTGCAAACCAAAAGTCACACGAAAAAAAATTCCCCACAACACCATGGATATGCCGCCAATCGCGAGTAAGATCACACTTAAAATGATTTGCGGCACATAATGATATTTTGACAGCCACACATAAAACGGGTCTTTCGCTAAATCGGGCGTGTAGCGGCTGAGTTTTTCAGGGTCATTGTGTTGGCCTTCGCCATGCAGAATCCAGCCCATATGCGACCAGAAAAATCCGTCACGCGGCGAATGCGGATCGCCTTCGCGATCAGAACGCGCGTGATGAATGCGATGCAACCCGACCCAAAAAATCGGGCCGCCTTGCAAGGCCAATGTACCGCAAATCGCAAGAAAATATTCCAGCCATTTTGGCACTTTGAAACCACGATGTGTGAGCAAGCGATGATAGCTAAGTCCAATGCCGAGGCTGCCAGAAACCCACCAAAACAACACGGCGGCGGCAAAGGCTTGCCAATTGAAATTGAAGAGTGCCGCAATCGCGCCAAGGTGAAACAGCACAATAAAGAATGAGGTCACCCCATTGATTTTGTTTTTTTGGAGTAGTTGAATTTGCTGAAGAACGCACGAATTTATCCTCAATTATGAACGTTGGCCGCAAGACAATTAAGTTTGCAGTAGGCAAATTTTTTATGGTGAGTAATTAAGGCAGTTTGTTGAGGGCTTGCAAAAACACCGCCACCCGCCTTCGTAGATTTAGTTTGCTACTTTGACGGCAAAGCTTATCAGCTTTAGGGGCGATGTTGTGTAATAGTTTTGTAAGAGGAGAGCCGGAATTGTTAACGTTTTTTCAAATGGATATCGGCGCTAAAGCCGCTGGCAGTAATTGTTGCGCCACCTTCTTTGCCGTGCGTGCCTTGCATACGGCGTGGGCGAGCGTTGTCAGAGGTCGTCATTGTTGTTTGTAAGGGAAAATCTGAAGTGAGGCTGCCGCTGTAGGTTTTAGCGTTGATTGTAAAGTTAGTATTTGCCGGAATCGCAACCTCAATTTCACCGCTGAAGCTCTCGAAATTATAGCGCCCGTCTTCGTACACCGTGCCAAGGTATTTAATCGTTCCATTGTGACTGTTGAGTAAAACTTCATGTGAATCTACGTCTTGCAGAATAATGTCGGAACTGGTGTTGCGAGCCTCGATCAAGCCGCGTGATTTGGAAATTTCGATTTGACCGCTGACGGCATTGGCGCGCACGCCTTCGTTAGCATTGCGGATAATTATGTCCGCGCTGACACCGTTGGCGGTGACTCGTCCTTTGACATTTTCTGCCGAGACCACCTCGCTGATGCTTTCCAGCGTGGCATCACCACCAACATCTTTCACCGTCACGCTGCCGCTGGTCGCGCGAGCGGTAAGTCTGCCGCCAACTTTATTTACATGAACTTCGCCACTTACTGAAGTGACAGAAGCATCGTCGCGTACGTCGTCAACCGAAACATCACCGCTGGTCGCTTGTGCCATCAGACGCCCGCCAATTTGCCTAATCAATAAATCGCCGCTTGTAGAACCAATTGTGAGCGAGCCGCCGATATGTTCGGCCTTCACGCTGCCACTGGTCGAATTTACGTTGGTGTCGCCAGACGTGTTGCGAACTTCTACGTCACCGCTGGTCGAACGCGCAACTACGCGTGAACCTGCATTGGAAATAATGATTTCGCCGCTGGTGGAAGTAATTGAATTAAGCATTGCTGCGCGCGGCGCTTTGACATCAATATCTACGGAAACATTTGTATTTCGCCGCCAGTTGCCGCGCGGATAAATTGTGTTGATTTCCAGCCGTCCTGCCGATTCTGTAATACGAATTTCAACCTGGGAGAAATCTTCTTTAGAACCGCGTTTCACTGCATCAACTTGCACGCGCGTTTCATCCCAACCTGTGATGTGAATATAGCCGCTGACGTTCAAGATACTGACACTGCCATTTGCGCCGAGTGCAAAACTGTTGTGGATTTCATCTTGTGCCCGAACACCAATCGCAGTGAAGGCTGTGAACAGCATCACGCAGCAAAATTTTGTGAGAAGAAAAGTAAGCTTCATAAATTTGTAATGAGTAGCAGTATTTAGCGCATAGCGATTTCCTGCATCAACTCAACTTTCTTGGAATACGCCGCCAGCAAATATCGTCCGGCTGCCGGGTCGTTCGGGTGTTCGCGTAAAGCCTGTCGGCTTGATGCAATCGAGGCATCAATCAGTGCGAGGCTACCTTCAAATTGTTTGATTGTACCTGCATCTAATTCGGTTTTACGTTTAGTTACAGCGCGTTCCAGCAAACGAATTGCGCCCTGATATTCGCGCGTAGCTTTGCCAATTTGTAGCGCCAGCAATTGCTCGTCGCTCTTAGGTTGCAAAGCGACAGGATTTTTTTCAGCCTTAATTGGCGCAGGCGTTTTCAGCGCAGCAAATTGCGGTTTTATTGCGCTGGATTTTTCAGGCATTGCTGGCGCAGTCGGCGCTGGAGCAGCTTGGTTATTTGGCGCTATGGCGGACGGCGAAATTGTTGGCACTATGCTGGGTGTAGGTGTTCCTTCGTTTTTTGCAAGCGGCGTGTTTTCAACTCTGCGCGTAGAAAAATAGAGTGCGGTCAGGCCAACTGAAATGATAACAAGCATTGCCGCGAATGCGAATTGCCGAAGCAGTGCAGGCGCAAGCAGGCCAGTAAATAAGCCCTGCAATTTTTGTTGCCAGCTTGACTGCGTTGCTTTGACGCTGTCATCAGAAATGCGTGCGTGAATGTTCGCCCACATTTCATCGCTCGGTTCCAGAGCATTCTCTTCATAAAATTGCGTGAAGATTTCAGCTTCGCGTTCGAGCGCAACTTGTGCCTGGCGACAATCAGCGCACACTGATAAATGTTCGCCGAGCGCTTTGTTTGCCGTAGCATCAAGCTCGCCGTAAAGAAAATCTTCCAACTGATTTTGATAAATCGAACAATTCATAGTTAGTAGTCGGCAGTCGGCAGTCGGTAGTCGGTAGTCGGTAGCATCAAACGATGCGCCAAATATCAATCCATCGGCTACTGTCCAAAATTTAAATACGGCTCCAATCGTTTGCGCATTTCAGCGCGGGCGCGATGCAAATCGGTTTTGAGTTTGCCAATCGAATGACCCGTGATTGCGCTGATTTCTTCATAACTTTTTTCGTGAAAAATTTTCAGACTGAACACTGTGCGCTTGTCTTCGTCCAATTCTGCCAGCGCTTGTTTGATTGTCTGATTCATTTCACGATCCAACATAGCTCCATCCGGCGTTGCGCCGCCCGCGCGTAAATGCAAAGTCTCCGGCTCATCAAATCCAATTTTGCGTTCGTCTTTAATTGTTTGCCGCAACGATTCACGCGCTACATTACGGGCAATGCCAAACAACCAGGTCGAAAGTCGCGTGTCATCTTTTAGATGCTGTAAATTGCGATACGCACGGACAAAAGTTTCCTGCGTTAATTCTTCTGCCAGCGAACGATTATTCACGTGGTTGTACAAGAAGCTCATCACGGGGCGACCGTAGCGCCGGAAGATCGCATGAAAAGCGTCTTCATCGCCGTTGCGCGCTTGCGCGATCAGGTTCGGGGCTATTTCCGCAAACACTCGGTTACTAGCTCCTATTGTTAACACAGCACTGTTCATTACCTTGAGCGCTTCTCATTACTTGCTCGTCGGGGCATTCAGTTTTACTTCACTAGCTTGCGCCGAGAAGCGTTGATAATTACTTTTTTCTGAAGTCCATTCGTGATTCAGGTCATTAAAAACTTTTGCGTTCGCCGCAGCATTCACGCACGTCAACGTAGCCAACCACATACCGTCCGGTTGCCGCTCATTTTCGAGTACGAACGCCGGATTTTTTCTTGTTTTGTCATCTATCAAATACGCGTGCAGCTTTGCTGTTACACGATCAGCCGCATCAATCCAAACTGTTCCAGTCAGATGGGTCAGCGGAGCGAGCGAATGTTCTTTGGGCTGATAATTTTCCTTGGGGCGAAAATCCAGCACAATCATTTCGCGCCCTTTCCATTGTTCGTTGCGCTGATTATAAAAATCACTTGTGCGGTAAAACTCAAACGTACCAATTCGGATCGTGCGTTCTTTGCTGCGGGAAAAAATAAAACTGAATTCCGGCCCGCGCGCGTTCGCGTTTATACTATTCGCATGATTTTTCAACCGAGTCATTTCGTCTTCGGTTAATTTTTTCACCGCTTCTTTGCGTTCTTTCTCAATTTTTCCTTCTGACAACGGCTTACCATTTTTGCTCAGTGTCACTTCCACATTGCGCTGAGAGCTTTGATAGTTTTCGCTGACCTCAATATTTTCTTCCTTTAATTCGCCTTTGTCGTTGAAATCACGCAGTGTGAATTTGTTGGTGGCAGTGTATTCGGTAATTTGTTTATTCATTTCGCGCTGGTTGTACATCACTTCTTGCAGCAATTGCGGAATGGTGGGTTGCGCCGCGAGCGTTTGTAAATTCGCCAAATTGCAAACCATCGTAAACAAAATTGTGAATATGCCTGACAACATCAAAATCATTCCTTTCATTAGGGTAAGTGTGTGGTCAGTGGGAAAAGTTTCAGTCATTATTTTATTTTATGAAATTTGTAAAATTATTTATGGGAATGAAAAAACTATTGACAGTATTTATAGCCAGCAGTTATAAGTTTTGTCGTTACTGCTAAACAGCAAGTTTAGATTATTACAACAAATTACCGATAGGTAAGGACAAAGACAATGACACGTTACGAAATCAATTTAATTTCATCGCGCTCTTGGTTCAAGAGTAATGGACAATCGTTTGAATTGACTGCTTCTGTTCCCTCCGCTCCTTCCGCCCGTATGTCCTGCTGTTGTTGTTGTTGCTGTTGTAGCTAACACTACCTTTTGCTAATCCCAAACAATTTAATTTAGTTCGCTCGTTAGTTGATTTTCAACTACTTGCCTTTTTCGGCTACGTCACGCGAATGACCCGTAATTCCGCCACAAAACGGAATTATCTCGGCTTTAATTCCAGGCTGCGCCGATGTCCGATGCTTGTAAGCTTGAAGCTGACAGGCAGAGACAGTTTCGATGCTAACTAGCATCGGACACTACATAAATAAAGGGCGCGGCGAATTCATCACAAACAAATCAAACAAATATTTTGCACTAATTTTTAAGGAGACCTGACAATGAGTTTAATTCAACCACACGGCGGAACATTAATTAATCGCACAGCCGAAGGCGCTGCACGCGAAGCTCTGCTCAAAGCTGCTAACGATTTAGTCACCCTCGACATCAATGCGCGTGTCGAAGCTGACCTCGAACTGATCGCCAACGGCGCGTTCTCACCACTCGAAGGATTTTTGGGCGAAGCGGATTACGTTGCAGTCCGTGATAACAAACGTCTGGCAAATGGTTTGGCGTGGTCAATTCCCGTCACGCTGGCTGTGACCGAAGCAGAAAAAAATCAACTGCAAACAGGCACGGATGTCGCTTTGCGCGGACGCGACGGGCGCATTCTAGCGATTTTGCATTTGGAAGAAATTTACAGTTACGACAAGCAAGTCGAAGCCGAACAAGTTTATCGCACGGCCGAAGACAAACACCCCGGTGTTGCTGCGGTTTACGCGCAAGGTGATTTTTTGCTGGGCGGCAAAATCACGTTAGTCAACAAAGTCAGCGAAGCGTTCTCAGCCTATCGTTTCACACCCGCGCAAACACGCGCTTTGTTTGAAGCCAAAGGCTGGTCGCGCGTAGTCGCTTTCCAAACGCGCAACCCCATTCACCGCGCGCATGAATATTTAACCAAAACTGCTTTGGAATCTGTTGACGGCTTGCTCGTGCATCCGATTGTTGGCGAAACAAAATCTGACGACATTCCAGCGGACGTTCGTATCAAAGCGTACGAAGCATTGCTCGGAAACTATTATCCCGAAAATCGCGCGCAGCTTGCTGCTTTACCTGCTGCGATGCGTTATGCCGGTCCGCGCGAAGCAATTTTCCACGCGATTATTCGCCAAAATTATGGCGCTTCACATTTCATCGTCGGACGCGATCACGCTGGCGTTGGTACTTACTACGGCACGTATGACGCGCAGAAAATTTTCAGCGATTACGCCCCCGGCGAAATTGCGATCACGACCGTGTTCTTTGAAAACACATTTTTCTGCGGCAAATGCCAAGGCATGGCTTCGCTCAAAACTTGCCCGCACAACGTCGAAAATCACGTCAGCCTGAGCGGCACGAAAGTCCGCGAAATGCTCGTGAATGGCGAAATTCCGCCGGTCGAGTTTACGCGCCCTGAAGTCGCGCAAATTTTGATTGATTCATATCGGCAGCAAGCAAAAGCGGCCTAAGAACACGCTGACCATAATTCGTTTACGAAACGTCAAAAAATTATCTTTTGGAAGGAACTAATAAAATGTCACAAGGATTTACACTCTGGTTCACAGGCCTGTCAGGCGCAGGTAAAACAACTCTCACCAACGAACTCGTCCCACAACTCAAAGCGCGCGGCGTCAAAATCGAAGTCCTCGATGGTGACGAAGTTCGCACAAATTTGAGCAAAGGCTTGGGCTTTTCTAAAGAAGACCGCGACACGAATATTCGCCGCATTGGTTACGTCGCCCGTTTGCTTTCCCGCAATGGCGTAGGCGTGATCGTTGCTGCGATTTCTCCATACAGTGCAGTGCGCGATGAAGTCCGTAAAGATGTCGAAGCCAATGGCGCAGCTTTCGTTGAAGTTTACGTGCAAGCATCAATTGATACGTTAGTCGGACGCGATGTTAAAGGCTTATACAAAAAAGCCATCGCAGGCGAAATCGCAAATTTCACTGGCGTTTCCGATCCATACGAAGCTCCTGAAAATCCTGAAATTCTGGTCAGCAGCGACACGGAATCCGTCGCCGAAAGCGCCGCTAAAATCATTGACCATCTCGAAGAAAATGGTTTGATCGGCACGGCGTATGAATTGGCGGATGACACGAAAACATTAACTGCGCAATCATAAAACCGTATTGATGAGTCCCGCCTTCGGGCGGCAATTTCCCGCAGGCCGTCAAACGGCGGGGCTCTAAACTTTGTTGATAAGTTTGACTGCTAAAAAGCGAGAAAAATTATGACGACTATCAATCAAAACTTAATTGACGTTTCAGACATTGCCCATTACGCCGATTATTTTGAAAATCGCACCATCGAAGAATTATTGATCTGGGGCGTAGGAAAATTTTCGCCGAATATTGCAATGACTTCCAGCTTCGGCACAGAAGGCATCGTATTGATAGATCATTTGGCGAAAATTGGCTTGAAGCTAAAAGTGATTTACTTGGACACGGGCTATCATTTCGCCGCGACCAATGAGCTGAAAGAAAAAATCGAAGAACGTTACAAAATTGAAGTCGTCGTTGAGCAGGCCGCAATCAGTGTCGAGCAACAAGCTGAATTGCACGGCGAAAAATTATACGAAACCAATCCCGACAAATGTTGTAGCATCCGTAAAGTTGAGCCACTCCAAAAAGCGCTTGGCAAATTAGATTCCTGGGTGGCAGCGCTGCGCCGCGATCAATCTCCGACGCGCGCCAATATTCAAAAAGTCGAATGGAACGCCAAGCATCATTTGGTGAAATTAAATCCGCTGGCAACGTGGACGCGCAAGGATGTGTGGAATTATGCATTGAAAAACAAGCTGCCTTATAACTTGTTATTGGATGAAGGTTACACGAGCATCGGCTGCCAGCCTTGCACAAGAAAGCCTGAAGTAGGCGAACACGAACGCAGCGGTCGTTGGGCTGGTAAAGGCAAATTAGAATGCGGCATTCATCTGTAATTTGAGCGGTTTTGGGGACGGCGGCGCTGGATTGGCATTCGGCTTACTTTCTGCTATATTCCGCAGGTGGATTTTAGTGGTTAATAAGATGACGATCCTGACATAGCATCGGGAAATAAGAGTATTGCTGACTGGGAAACTTGATTTTTATTTTTGGTCGTATGCTTGGCACCTCGCCAGTTTAATTGCCTTTCATTACTGTTTTTGACATTCGCGGTTTTTCTTTGCCACCGAAGCAAATATTTTAGTAGTTCACGGATATTCCCAGATTCAGCCAGCGCAAGTGAATGGTGAAAACAGCTTTCCCGAAAAAGCCCAGATCAAGGCCGAAATATTTTGCATTATTAACAATTTTCTTGCTTGGAATTTTTGTCGTGGCTGAAGGCCGTCTATGAGCTTTCATAAATTAGTAATCGCTGCGGTCGTAGTGGTTTTGTTCTTTGTTAACAGCGCTTGTCGGCGTCCCAAAGATGCGAATGATTTGCACACAATCACGGTGTATGGCTTTTCAATTATGAAAGATTCACTGGAAAAAGATATTTTCCCAGCCTTTCAAAAAGAGTGGAAAGAACAAACTGGGCAAGATGTGAAATTTGCGGCGTCATTTGGTGGCTCAGAAATGATTACGAATCAGGTTATTTCCGGTGTACCTGCGGATGTCGCTATCGTTGCAATTGAACGCAACGCACTGCGCCTGAAAACATTTGGCGCAACCAAAACAGACTGGCACGAATTTCCCTATGAAGGCGTTATTAATCGCACGCCGTTTGTGATCGTCGTTCGCAAAGGAAATCCGAAAGGCATCAAAGATTTTGCGGATTTGGCGAAGCCAGATGTGAAGATAATTCATCCTGATCCAACATCTTCAGGCGGTGCGCAATGGTCATTAATGGCGATTTATGGCTCTGAAGTTATCAAGTCGGAAAAGGCTACGGGCACGCGCGATACGCAAAAAGCTTTTGACCTGCTGCATCGCGTTTGGAAAAACGTGATTGCTACGCCAGAGTCGGCGCGCCAGGCACGTACGCAATTTGAATCAGGCTTTGGCGATGCCATTGTGACGTATGAATTGGAAGCGTTGCAAATGCGAGATCGAAAATTTCCGATTGAAATTGTGAATCCGCAGGCAACAATTTTCAGCGAGCATACGGTCGTGATGATTGATCGGCGGATGTCGAAAGAAAAAAAGGCCCTGGTTGACACTTTTATTAAGTTTTTATGGACGGATACGGCGCAGCGAGCATTTGTGAAAAATCATTTTCGCGCAATTACGGAAGAGCCGATGAACGATAGTCAGGCAAAATTTGTAAATATTGAAATGCCGTTCACGATTCAGGATTTTGGCGGTTGGCAAAAAGCATATCCAGAAATAATCGAAGGCGTTTGGAAATATCAGATTCAGGCAATGAAATAAGTTATGGCGGTTGCAGTTCACCACACAAATAGCATTCCGAAAAAACGCTTTGATCTGGCGAAGCCCACAGGCATTAGCCTAATTGTTTTAGCGATGATGCCACTGGTGCTGATGCCATTGCTGTCAGTGTTTATTTTTGGCTTCAGCAAAGGCCCTGTTCATTTTTGGGAAGCGTTGGTAAATCCGGCGGCAATTTTTTCGTTGAAGCTGAGCTTGTTGACCAGCAGCGTCGCCACCGTTTGTAATGTAATTTTTGGGATTATTGCTGCGTGGGTCATCACGAAATATGAATTTCGCGGCAGTTCAGCTTTGATGATTTTGATAAGCTTGCCGACTGCGATTCCGACGGCGGTCGCGGGCTTTGCTTTGTTATTGTTGTGGGGGCCGTTTGGGTTGCTCGGAAGATTTTTAGAAGACACTGATTGGCAAATCATGTTCACGACAGCCGCAATTATTTTGGCGAATATTTTTGTGACGTTTCCGCTGGCGTTCGGCACCATTCAGCCCGCGATGGAAAATTTTGATACGAATTTAGAAGACGCTGCCGAGACAATCGGCGCTTCGCGGTGGCAAACGTTTCGCTACGTAGTGTTGCCAAGTTTGCGCACTGCCATCATCACCGGAGCTTTGCTAACCTTCGCCCGTTCGATTGGTGAATTTGGTTCGACGATTATGGTCAGCGGCAACATGATGATGAAAACACAAACTGCGCCTTTGTACATTTACGCGCGGTATAACGATGGTGACGTCGAAGCGGCGAACGCCATCGCAATTGTCCTGGCGATTATTTCATTCGCAATATTCTCGCTGATTATGATTTTCAGAAAGCGATTGGAAAGATGAGTACTGAGTACTGAGTACTGAGTAACAAGATACAGTACTCAGTACTCAGTACTCAGCACTTAGCACTATCTTCTGAAGGCGAGGTAAGTGATGGCAAGAGAAATGGTAATGACATTATTTCCTGAAGCTCAAGCTTTTGCCCAACGCGACACAGCATTGCGTTCCGCACTAAGTGTGCGCAACTTAACCAAACGCTTTGGCGATGAAATTGTTTTGGATGATGTCAGTTTCGACGTAGCGGAAGGCGAAAGCCTTGTGTTGCTGGGGCCATCAGGCAGCGGCAAAAGCACTACATTACGAATTATTGCGGGGCTCGAATTGCCTGATACTGGCGCAGTCGTTTTGCGTGACCGCGAAATCGAAAACCTGCGTGCGCGTGATCGCAACATCGGTGTAATTTTCCAAAATTACGCACTGTTTCCTGAAATGACTGTCGCCGAAAATATTGCGTTCGGCTTGAAAATTCGCGGCAAAAGATCAAAAGATCGAATTGAAGTTGTGGATCGGTTATTGACGATGATTGGCCTTGAAGATCAGCGCGACAAAAAACCGCGTCACTTATCCGGCGGCCAACAACAACGCGTAGCGATTGCCCGTGCGCTGGCTTATGAACCAGACGTTTTGTTATTTGACGAATCTTTCAGCGCCCTTGATCCGCATACGCGCGTGACGCTGCGCCGCGAAATTCGTTTGTTGCTTCGCAAGCTCCGTGTGCCTGCTTTGTTCATCACGCACGATCAGGAAGAGGCGATGGAACTGGGCGATCACATTGCGATTTTGAATAAAGGTCGCCTCGAACAAATCGGCACGCCCGAAGAAATTTACAACGACCCGCAAACAGAATTTGTCGCGTCATTCCTCGGCGCAGCGAATGTGTTGCGCGGGCAATGGCATTACGGCCTGATTCGTTTGGATAATGACTATTTCATCGTGCCGCCGCGCGAAGTAAACGAAGTTGAAATGGTCGAAAACGAACGCGTGAAAATAATTTTCCGGCCTGAAGATGTGATGCTGAATTCTGAACTTGGTATCGCCGACACGCCTTATTTCTTAGGCGAAGGCGAAGTCACTGAAGTTAAATTCACAGGCGCAACTGAAGGCGTCACCGTGCGTTTATTGAACTCTCATTTGCCACCGCCCGTCCCTCAAGTTGTCACGCCAATTAATCGCACGAAGGCAACACCAATTAACGGGCCGGAACTTTACCTCAAAGCGCAACGCTCCAAATGGGAAGCGCGCAAAATGCCGCTCGCCATCGGCGATAAAGTCGCCATCGCCCTGAAATCGCACAAGGTTTTGCGCGAAGGAAATGCGGGACAATTAAAAACGTTCTGAGTACCAACTTCAGTTGGCAACGCTTCGCAAGAGGCCGCCTGAAGGCAGGACTCAAAACGTTCGTTACTTTATATAAACGTTGACAGCATTCGCCAAGATGCCATCTACGTTTACTTGAATTGCCACGTCGCCAGCCCCGCTTAAACTTTTGGACAAGCGCACATTCACCTGATCCACGCCTGCATAAAAGCCTTGTTCCCCTGCATACAACACTTCGACATTTGATGAACCAACGCTCGCGCTCACATTCGCTAATGCACTACGTCCGCGCATGCCTGTGCCGAATAGTGCCAGAAAAACTTGTTCGTTCGGATTGCTCACATCAATCGGCAGCGCAACAAAACGATTCGTTGCCGGATCGAATTTGACGATAGGTTCATACGATTGCTCGCCATTATTTTTGACGCGTTGCACGAGGGCTGCGGCGTAGCCTGTGCCTGTGGCGTCAACGGAAAATAAGCCGGGATTGGTGTTGACGATATTGATTGTGCCGGACGAATGAATGTTGCCGTTCGTGACGACAAAGATTTGCGCTGTGCCAGTAGGCAAATTGGCAGGCAGTTGAAAATTAATTTGCGACGGCGAAGCGTAAAGCAGATGCGCCAGATGTTCATTGCCGAGAAAATCTTTGAGGAAGACGCTGCTGCCTGCGAGTGTGGTTGGCAATGGCAATGATGCAGCGGCTTTGGTGTCGGTAGCGAGATTCGCGCCGAATAAACTGCCGAGTGCTTCAGCGGCTAAATTTTGTGGTTGATAGTTGGCGGCTGAAGCCGCTGCAACGATACCTGTGCCAATAGTTGGAGAAATTTCGGCCACGACGCGGAAGCCAAAAGTGCTAATGCGCAAATTCTTTGTCCAAAATAGCCTTGATGATGATCGTCCGAATTCTTCTTTGACGCCATAATATCCTCCTCGTTGCACACCGCCCCCTAAACCCCACGCGCTTCCATCCGTTGGGGCTCCAATGTAATTGGCATGCTCTGCATCCAAGCACCATTCTCCAGCATTTCCGTGCATGTCAAATAGTCCCCATTTATTAGAGTATCCTTTCTTCCCAACAGGCAGCAGTATAGGTAGAGGTTCTGTTGAGAGCGAACTTTTCATATGTGCCAGCGAATAATCCATTTGATCCCCAAATGAATACTCTGTGGTTGTGCCAGCACGACAAGCATATTCCCATTCCGCTTCGGACGGGAGGCGATATTTTCTACCCGTAAATATTGAGAGCCGATCACAAAATTCCACTGCGTCACCCCAAAACATAAAATCTGCCGGAGTAGTTTCTTCACGAGTCCATCCATTGCTTGTTCCGATAAACATCTGTTCTAAGTCTCGATTGATTTTTGGCAAAGTCCTGACAAAATTCCATTGCCCTCTGGTAACTTCATACTGCCCCATATAAAACGATTTGAGATTTACTTGATGAGCGGGTTTTTCTTCGGGATTCGGGCTGCGATCATTGCCCATAATGAATTTGCCAGTTGGAATTTTGACTAATTCCAGCGTCACGCCATTAATATTTTCGGTGTATTTCCCAAACGGCGCAGGCGTGATTTGCGCGTTGACCTGCACACAAGCGCAGAGAAATATTCCCAACCAGAAAATTAAGTATTTCATATTGCCGCCAAGGATAATTGTTTTTGCCGCTACAAATTTATCGCAATGTCTCACTTTTTCAAGTGTGACATTGGTTAATTGTGGTTTGAGGCGGAGTTTGCAGACGCCGTAATGCGAACTTTCCAGTTCGCACGCTGATTCAAACGCGAACTGGAAAGTTCGCGCTACGGCGTCTGCGCGAAGTCTTACAGCCCGACGCGAGCAAAGCGAAAACGGATAGTAGCCTGAAATCAGAACAGGGAATTAACGGCACACGCTGAAATATGAAATAGGAACGCGGAATGTTGAATTATAGTTTGGGGAATATTTTCATTCCTCGTTTTGGCTTCCATGTTCATTCTTCTCGCTTACCTTCGCAGACTGATTTATGCTTAGCTTTCCTGCAAACTGATTTCTTACTTTGAGGAAAATCTAATGTTCAAGCCGCGTCGCTGGTGTTCGCTGAGCCACTTATTTTTGCTAGTGCTGGTTGCCTTTTTATTCATCGCACCGCAATTTCAAACAAGCTGTAAATCAAAATCTGTTCAGCAAACAGTTACATCGCCTGCACCGCAACCACCTTCGCCCGCAGTTGCGCAACAACCTACAAATACAGATACGCCGCCTGTTGAACAGGGGGATTTTCGGAAGCCTGAATTGGTCGAACTCGTCAAACTTGACCCCAAGATAAAATTAGATATTCGCTATGCCACGGCGAATAATTTTGTCGGACGACCGCTTTACACTGAGGCGCGCGCATTTTTGCAAAAGCCTGCTGCCGAAGCTTTGCTTCGTGCGGGCAAAAAATTAAACGCACAAGGATTTGGACTGTTAATTTTTGACGGCTATCGTCCGTGGGCGATAACGAAATTATTTTGGGATGTGACGAGCGGCGAGCAACATAATTTCGTAGCCGATCCGCGCAAAGGCTCTAAGCATAATCGTGGTTGCGCGATAGATTTATCACTCTACGATTTGCACACGGGCAAAGAACTTGAAATGACTGGCGCGTATGATGAAATGTCAAAACGTTCGTATCCAACCTACGAGGGAGGCACCGCTGAGCAACGCAAATACCGTGATGTATTACGCGCAGCGATGGAAGCGGAAGGCTTTCGCGTGAATGATTATGAGTGGTGGCATTTTGATTATAAGGATTGGCAATCGTATCCAATCCTGAATTTGAGTTTTGCCGAACTGCATAAATAAACTGCTTGCGTGTGTAAGTTTTGAGTCCCGCCTTCAGGCGGATTCTACTCAAAGCTTGCCGCTTGAAGGCGGGACTCAAAACTTGCTTATCTGAAAGGACGCCCCAAAATGTCTGAATGGAAAAATCGCAATGTGTTAATTACCGGCGCTTCGTATGGCATCGGTGAAGCGTTTGCGCAACGGCTGGCGGCGGGTGGAGCGAATTTGATTTTGACGGCGCGTTCGCAAGAGCGGCTCACGGTATTGGCTGCACAATTGCAAAAACAATTTGGTGTGCGTGTCGAAGTAGTTTGTGCAGATTTAGCTGCGGCTACGAGCGCGCGCGAAATTTTTGCAGAGGCGCAGCGCTTACAAATGCCGATAGACTTGCTGATTAATAATGCAGGCTTTGGTGCGCTTGGTGATTTTGTCGAATTGAGTTTGCCGCGCCAACTGGAAATGATTCAGGTGAATGTTGCGGCGCTGGTTGAACTTTCGCATCTGTTTTTGCAAGAGATGAAAGCGCGTAAGAGCGGCGCAATTATGAATGTCGCTTCGACCGCATCATTTCAAGCTGTGCCGTATTTTGCTGTGTATGCTGCAAGCAAAGCGTTTGTGCTTTCCTTCAGCGAAGCGTTATGGGAAGAATGCAAACCCTTTGGCGTGCGCGTGCTGGCGTTGTGTCCGGGCAGCACGGAATCAAATTTCCGCGAGGTTGCAGGCTCACAGCATTTGAACGGGCCGCGCTTCACACAAACTTCGTTGCAGGTTGTAGATGCCGGCTTGGAGGCGTTAGCGCAAGGCCGCAGTCATGTAATTTCGGGTGTGCCAAATAAAATTCAGACACGGCTGCAACGATTGGTGCCGCGCAATGTCGTGACAAAAATGGCGGGCCGGATTTTTAATCCGCATCGCGCTGAGAATTAATTGCCAATACGGATTTGGTTATCAACAGTGCTAACTTTGGGAATGCTGCGTACTAATTGTTCGACGCGTGTTTTTTGTTGCGTGGAATCAATTGTTCCGCTCAGATTAACATTGCGGTCATGCACCTGAATTTTAATCGCTTGAATTTTCGGATCATTCGTGCGATGTAAGATTTCGCGCACATCCGCTTCAATTTCTAAATCTTCGACATTTAATTGAGGCGCTTTTGTTTCGCCTGGTTGCAATGTTGGGTGACGATCTGCTAGGACTTGAATTTGATTGTTGATGACTTTATCGCCTACTGCTTGGCGCGCTACATCCGTTGCAAAATCCCGATCAATATGCGAAGCGACTTCGCCTATTAAAGTGATAACGCCATCTTTGTACTCAACGCCAATACTGTAATTTTGTAACCGCATCGTTTGCGCCAAAGCTGATTTTACAACGGCGGCAAGCGCTGCATCCGCATTTCGTTTTTCCGTATCGGGACGTACCGCCGTGATGGTCGGAAGGTCTTGTTTTTGGGGGTCTCTGTTAACAAACAGAAAATAATAAGTCGCCAGGAATATGAGCGATAGCGAGAGCGCGATGGCGATCAAGCGCAGCCAAAAGTTGATGCCCAATTCCTCTGATTTTCTGATAAGTAAAAAGACGTTCATAATCTCCTCGCGCGTCCAGCTCCAACATCTAAAACCTACATCTGAATCCACTTGAACCATTCGTTAATACGAACACCTGAAACGACAAGGCCGGCAAAGACCATATTCAACACGATAAGCACGCCAATTATTTTCAATAACCACGGAGTCGCTGCGGGCGGTGTTCCCAGTGGTGGCCCTTCGATGACTTTGACTTTTTGTTGTGGCACAAAGGTCGGCACCACTGTTGTTTCGCTGTTAGCATAGCGATGGTACGGATTATATTTTTCGCCGCGCGCCAATTCAGCGGGTGTCGCAGCCAGCCGTTTGAATTCTTCGTGAAAAGCGCGGAATGAATCAATCTGTGCTTGATCCGCAACGGCGCTTGTTGCTGCTGTTTGTTTGGCAGTTTTGTTTTTCCAGATTGGGCTTTCTTCGAGCAACACTTCAAATTCGGTGTTGCAGGCTTCACACAATTCCATCTGGTTGGTAGATTCGCAAGAGCAGACTGTAGTAATCATAATAATCTCGTCCTTTGTTAACACGTTTGGTGTGATTGCAAAGTAAGCAAACTGTGTTGGGATAATGATGCAAAGTGATGATTAAATATTTTCAGAAACTATGGCTAATTCCAATAACTTGTCACTTTTTGATGATCCAGCGCCGACAGAATTGTCGCGCGTCCCTGCGAATGCACCTTTGGCGGAACGTATGCGTCCCCACACGCTCGATGAATTTGTCGGGCAAGCGCATATTTTGGGTGAAGGGAAAATGTTGCGGCGGTTGATTGCCGAAGATAAATTAACTTCACTGATTTTTTGGGGGCCGCCAGGCACAGGTAAAACTACGCTGGCAAGAATTATTGCCCAGAGCACAAAGGCGAATTTTGTTCCGTTCAGTGCAGTGACTTCAGGTATCAAGGAAATTAAGCAAGTGATGGCGGACGCCGCAAACTTACGCACCAAAGCCGGGCGCCGCACCGTGTTATTCGTAGACGAAATTCATCGTTTCAATCGCGCACAACAAGACGCGTTTTTGCCGTATGTCGAAAACGGCACGATCACGTTGATTGGCGCTACGACTGAAAATCCTTCTTTTGAAATTAACTCCGCGTTGCTCTCGCGTATGCGTGTGTTTGTGCTGGAACAACTCGACGCTAATCAAATAAAGGATATTCTCAAGCGGGCTTTGAGGGATGAATCGCAAGGCTTAGCGCAGTGTAAAAGAATCGTGCCGGACGACTATTTATTGTGGTTAGCGGAACAAACAGGTGGAGATGCACGCAATGCGCTCAACACGCTGGAACTGGCGGTCACGACTGCGGCGCAGGAAACTATCACAGAAAATGATTTGCGCGAAGCTTTGCAACGCGTGACGGCGCTGTATGACAAAACAGGCGAGCAGCATTACAACTTAATTTCTGCGTTCATAAAATCCATTCGCAATTCAGATGTAAATGCGACGTTGTACTGGCTGGCACGCATGATCGAAGCGGGTGAAGACCCCATGTTTATTGCGCGTCGCATCGTGCATCACGCGTCTGAAGATATTGGTTTGGCCGATCCGCAGGCGCTCGTCGTAGCGGCGGCAGCGGCGAGCGCTGCACATTTAATCGGTTTTCCAGAAGCCCGCGTGGCGTTAGCAGAAGCCGCCGCTTATTTAGCGCTCGCGCCGAAGTCGAACAAAGTTTATATGGCTTATGAAAACGCTGTCGCAGACGCACGCGCTACGCTATCGGAGCCTGTGCCGCTGCATTTGCGTAACGCTCCGACTGCGTTGATGAAAGGATTGGGTTACGGCAAGGATTACAAATACGCGCATAGTTTTGAAAATGCCCAAACTGATATGGAGTGTTTGCCGGAGAAATTAATTGGGAAGAAATATTACGAGCAGTGATCTTAGGCCGCGATGGCGGCGCTTTGTTCAGGTTTTTGCAGTGGCAATGTGATTACGAAGGTCGCGCCTTGTTGCGGTTCACTGTGCGCGATGATAGTACCGCCGTGCCGCTCGGCAATTTTGCGGCAAACGGCTAAGCCAATGCCCGTGCCTTCGTATTCATCTCGTCCGTGCAAACGTTGGAAAATTGCAAAAATCTTTTCGCTATATTTTTGGTCAAAGCCAATTCCGTTATCAGAAATTTCAATACAACAATTGCTCACTTCATTCGCGCTGCGAATCGTAACAACAGGCGCAATGCCGGGCTTATGAAACTTGAGCGCATTACTGATTAAATTTTGTAAGAGCTGTCGCATCTGCGTTGGATCGGCTTGCACAATAGGCAAATCGCCAACTTCAACGCGTCCATTCGTTTGTTCGATGCGAATTTCCAGATCGGAAATTACATCGTTCACGATGTTTGCGAGATCAACTGGCTCGAACGGTTTGGCTTTAGTTGTGACACGCGAAAATGTGAGCAAATCATTGATAAGCGTATGCATGCGTTCGCCTGCGCTGAGCATTCTTTCTAAATAATCCTGCCCTGATTCACCTAACGCCTCGCCATGTTTTTCTTTGAGGCGCGAAGCGAACACCTGAATTTTGCGCAATGGTTCCTGCAAATCGTGCGACGCTATCGAAGCGAAATTTTGTAATTCGCGGTTGCTGCGTTCGAGTTCGGCTGTGCGTTCTTGCACGCGATCTTCTAATTTTTCTTTCGTTTTTCGCAGCGCTTGTAAAGCCGCAAATAATTCGTTCTTGGATGCCTCCGCCATACGACTCGCTTTATCTGCATCCGTCAAAGCTGCTTCTAATTCTTTGTTACGTCGCTCGCTTTGAATGCGCCAGCTTTCGACTTGCATAAGATTGCGCACGCGGGAACGGTGCATGAAAAATGAAAGCAGCGCCGAAAGTATTACGCCAATGCCAAAATGAATATTATCGGAAGAAATTCCATGCAAACTGCTGACGATAAAACCGCCAGCCAAGATATAGACTACATTCCAGATGTACCAGCGCGTATTCAAATGCATGAATCCTACGCCGACCAATAGCAGCATCAGATTGGTAGCTTGTTTTGGGTCTTGCGAAAGATAGAGATGCAAGATGCTATTGAGGAAAACCAGTGCCGTTATAATAGTCGCAAAAGAATTGATGTACTGAGGATCGGAAAAGCGCGTTTTAAGCAAATACCGAATCGCCAGCATGCAAAGCGCTGTCACCACCGCTAACGGTGCGAGAATTTTGTATAACGCAGGCGGCAACACGAGGAAGTGCATGGGCGTGATCAGTGTATAGAATCCCGTCAGCACCGCACAAAGAAAGATGCAATTCGTCTGCGTAAATTTGTCGAGTGTGTCCTGCAATTCAGCTTGCGAAATTGGCGCGTCAGCGAGCAAAGAGTGCTTCGTCATTTTAGGCAGAAGGAAAATGGAGCAAGGAGTTAAGGAGCACTTGAACGAGGCTGAAATGAAGGGTACCAAGTCGCTTGGGGCGGGTCAAGATTATTCTTTTTACTGAAAAAATGCGGAGCGGGTTCTTTATCTGCACTGCGCTGGTAGTATATTCATTAGCGGGTAAAGAACCCGCTCCACATTTTTATCAAATAACTAAGCTGAGTGCTAGGGTTGTTATTTAGGTTTCTGGATTTCTTTCAACAAACGGTCTGCGTGATTGCGCGCAATGAGCGGCACGCCTTCGTCGCCTTTGATGTCTTTGAGTAACGCGGTAAATCGTTCTGGATCGGCAATATTTTTCGAGCGCAGTTCGCTTTCCAAATAACGCAATTGGGCTGGCGTCGAAATCGGATCATTCTGGCGGATCGTTTCAATCTCAAACACACGTGTTTCCTGTGTGGCGATGTTACGGAAAATATTCGCCAATTTATTCATTGCTGGATTATCAGTGTAATTGAAACTTACCTTGCGACTTTTACCATTTTTGCTGCAATTAAAAGTCACTGTGCCGAGGTGCGAGAAATCTTTTTTGAACTGATAATTTTCGTTGCTGTCCAAATAATTAACTTCGCTAAGCAGCGCGTTGATTTGTTCTAAAACTGTTTGTGTAACCTGCAACGGGTTCACCATTTCATCGCTATCTTTTTTCTTGAATTTGAATTCGCCTTTGCCCGTTCCATCAAAAATTAATTCCAGTTTCGTCGTCGTAAATTTTTCATTCTCAAAAATGTAATGAAACTGCGTTTCACCATTGGTTATGATTGGCTGGTCATTTGTGATAACCAGTCTGGTTTGGGCTTGGGCACTAAACACCAAAGCGAGTCCAAAAAGAACTGAAAAAATCAAACGCATAATAAGTGATACCTTGCGAATACAAATACTGTGTAACTGGATTGAAAGAGTTTTGAGTCAGGAGCTGCCAACTGAAGTTGGTACTCAGAACATGCAAAAAACATGCAAAAAAAGTTTTGAGTATCGCCTTTAGGCGGCCTCTTGCTAAATTTACTTAGCTATTAATTTGCCGCTACGGATCGTTGTGCTTTCGGGTCAAATTTTTGTTCTACGTATTTTTGGGCGACAGCCTGAGCGTTGTCATAATTGCTGCCATTGCTGATAGCTTTTTGATATTCGGCAACCGCCCGTTCGCGTTGGTCAATCGCATCCCAGGCGTTGCCGCGATAAATGTAGCTCCACACTTCAACCCAGTCCGGGCGCAAATTTCCATTCAAAGCCTGGTCGAATGAATCAAGCGCTTTTTGGTAATTGCGTTGCAGCATGCACAGCAAGCCGAGGTTATACCACGCCCACGAATTGCCGCGATTTAATTTGATCGCCGCGTTGAATTGTTGTTCAGCTTCCAGATATTCGTTTTCTTTGACGTGTTCGATACCTCGCCGCACGACGACAGATTGCCGCAATTCATCAGAGTTGCGCATGATTTTTGAGTCTGGGTCAATAATGATGTCGAGCGGTTTGCTCTTGGTCAGAATGTCAAAATCGGCGGACGTGCCTTTCATTGTGAGCAGTTGACGGTCCGCGCCTGCTTCCGTTTTTAATAAAACTTCGACAGGCATTTCAAACGCTTCGATGTCCTGGCGCACTGTGCCAGGGACGCGGAAACCTTCTTTGTTGCGCATCATGCGCCAGTCAGCACGAAATTCCGGCACGCCTGTTGAATCCACCCATTGTCCGAAGAACGAACGCAAATTGCGTCCGGCAGCTTGTGACGCGATTGTTTCAAATTCATCAATGCTTACATTTTTGCCGGAATACTTAGTGTAATAATTGCGCAGCATTCCATCAAATTTTTGTTCGCCCAACAATTGCCGCAGCATATTGAAAACGACCGCGCCTTTGAAATACACCACCGAGCGATAAGCCGCTGTCTGGTCATCAAGTTGTTTCGGTGCGTTGCGAATTGACGCTGATTGCTCAAATGCCAGCGCTTTTTCTAATTCTGCCTGAATCGCCTGCTGGAATTGTGTTTCTGTGCCATTGTCGCGAGTGTAAAGTAAGCCGCTGAACTGTGCGAGTCCTTGCATTAACCAGGCATCGTCGAATGATTTAATGCCGACGGTTTGCCCCCACCATTGATAGGCGATTTCGCGTGACAATAATTCTTCGTTGCCAGTTGCGAAAGCTTTCGGCGACAAAAATAAAACACCTGCGCCGGTATAAGATTCGAGGGTTTCTTCATCTACTTCGGCAACGATAATGCGTGTGCCATAAGCGTATTTTCCGAACTTAGACGAATAATACTCAAGGTGTTTGCCAACCACTTGAGCAACATGATCGGCGGACTTCTCGTCGCCGACTTTGGCATAAACTTCTACGCTCAGCCCGCCGAATTCATACGGCTTGGCAATATATTGTGCCGCTGCATAATTGCCGGGCAACATCGGCGTAGTGCTGGCAAATGTGAACGAAGTTTTGTTACCGACAGTGTTCATCGCCACAGGTTGTTCACTATAGCCAACCGCCGTTATACCTTTGGGAACGGTCAGTGTAATCTGATAAGTCGCGCGATCTGCTGCATATTCGTGAAAAGGGAACCAGCGCGCGGCATAATATAAATACGAGCCTTGGTTGCCGACATAAGCCAGTCGCGCATTTTGCAGCGGCCCGCCTTGCGGCGATTCCAATGCGCCTTCATATTCAAAGACTAACGTGATCGGTTGTTTGGCTGGTACCATGCCGCCAAGGTCAACACGCACGTTCATATTTTCGCGGTTGTCCTGCACAAATTGCAGACCGGCGGCTGCCGTTGCCGCTGCTACTTTATTAGCGGCGGACACTGATTGTGCGGGGAGTTTAGGCGTTATTGCTGCTGGTTGGGTTGGAGCTTTTTTTGCGGGAGTGGCTGGCGTGTTTGTCCGCCGTTGAGGACTAGGAGCTGACGTTGTCGCGGGCATAGTTGGTGGCGGTGCTGCCGTCGGTGTGCCTGCTGTCAACATTACTTTTGTAATGGTCAATGACCCATTCATTTCAAACACAACGGAGCGGGTTTCGGCTTGCGGGACGAAGCTGACTTCGGCGCGTGCGCGCAATTTTTGTTCCGCCGGATTCAGGTCGGCTTCAATTTTGTAATGTTGGACATCAATATCAACGCCACTGTTTTTCTTATCCTGCGCCCAAACGACAGCGCTGAGCACCAGCGCCAAACCGGCCAATCCGTAAAGCAACTTTTTCATATTTTCCCTCTCACTCTACTTTCGCAAAATATTTCTTCTATTTACCAGGCGGCGAATTATATCATTATCGGCGGACAAAGCGCGTTACATTCATGTTTATGCAAATCGGGCAATTGCTAAAAATTTATCGCTATAGCTTCGCCTGGGAGAATTATTTGCTCCTGTCGCGCGTAATTCAAACCGCGTGGTTAGTGCGGCAACGTGTGCAAGATCGCGCTATTACGCCGAAATTTTCATCTGCCTGGCCTGTGATTGATTCGTTTTACCTCTTGCCGCAACCAACTTGGCACATCTCTGATGCAAAAAAAATCGCATGGTTTGCCAACTTCATCGTTAATTTTCCATTTCGTTGGGGGCGCTGCCTGCAACGGTCGCTGATTGTATACCGTTTGCTCAATGGATATGGGGTGCCCGCGAAGCTTTGCATCGGCATAGACAAAGGCGATAAGAATGCGGACGGTCATGTTTGGGTAGAAAAATTAAGTGACGGACAGCGCGGTTTTGCCGAAGCCACCGAGCCGCGCGACAGATATACAGTGATTTATTCTTCAGCCTTACCCTAGTGACGGTTTTATGCTCGCTTTCTCATTGAATCGCAACATTCTTAAGTAAAATAAAAAACGCCTAATAAGCACCATAAAATTTTGGAAGCTAGGAATTTGCCGTTGTGAGGGGCATTGCTAATGGACATTAGTGTCATTATCTGCACGCGCAATCGGGCCGCATCATTGTGCGAAACGTTGGAAGTCGTACTCGACCAATTGCCGTCAAAAGATTTTTCTTACGAAATTATAGTCGTTGACAATGGTTCGACCGATAATACCTGTCAGGTCATTGCTGAACTCATTGCCACGATGCCCGTCAAACATCACGGACGCCTGCGTTATTGTTTTGAAACACAGCCGGGGTTATCGCACGCCCGCAATATGGGCTTAAAAGTTGCGCAAGGCCATATCGTGGTTTTCACCGATGATGATATTTGGCCGGAAGAAGTTTGGTTGCACGAAATTTATAAAGAATTCAAAGCCGATCCCGATTTGCATTTGCTTGGTGGACGCGTGTTATTGGCGCGACAAAATTTGCAACCCGTCGGAATTTTGACGGGCACAGCGCCTGCAATTTTGGATACGCCCGATGGCGGAGCCGCGATTATTGGTGCAAATATTGCGCTGCGCCGAGAAGTTTTTGCTGCCGTTGGCGATTTCGATTTACGACTTGGAGCCGGACAATTTTTCAGCGGCGGTGAAGACGTCGAATATTTTTACCGCGCAATCAAAGCTGGCTTCAAATTGAAATACGCGCCGAACGTGACCGTGTATCACAACCACGACCGCTTCACGCACGAACAAGCTTGCAAGTTGGAATTTAATTACGGCAAAGGCGAAGTCGCCTATTTAATGAAGCATTTGTGGCAAGGCGACAAGCACGCGCTGAAAACGGCCTACTGGTCTTTGAGCGGGATGTGCAAGAAAGCTTTGGGAAAGGGAATTGAAACGCAGGAAATCATAGACCGCACGCGTGCACATATGCGCGGATTTGCGCTCGGATTTTTCCCCGCAATCGTCCGAATGCGTTGAAAAAATAGTTACGTAAAGCGAACTTTCCAGTTCGCCAAAGTCGGTAGCGAACTGGAAAGTTCGCTTTACGTGGCTTCAACGTATTTTTAAATCACGCGCAGCACGACACATTTCAAGTAATATGTTTCCGGCACAGTCAATAAAATCGGATGATCGCGGCCTTGCGTGCGTTTTTCGACAATCTGAATCATGCGACCAGCATCGTTCGCCGCGCTCACCAACATTTCCAAAAACAAATTTTCGCTGACGTGGTACGAGCACGAGCACGTAATCAAAATTCCACCGGGGTTCAGTAATTTCAAAGCGCGTAAATTGATTTCGTTGTAACCACGCAATGCCGCTTTGACTGCGCCACGATTTTTGGCGAACGCGGGCGGGTCGAGCACAATCGTGTCGAATTTTTCCTGCCGCTTCTCATATTCTGTGAGCTGGTCAAAAACATTCGTTTCGACAAAATCTACGTTGGTGATTTTGTTGAGTTCAGCATTGCGCGCGGCGCGTTCAATTGCTGGCGCAGAAATATCCAATGCCGTCACTTGTTCGCAGCCCTTCGCCAAAGGCAATGTAAACGAGCCGTGAAAGCTGAAACAATCTAAGCCTCGCCCGTGAGCATATCGCATCGCCGCCGCGCGATTTTCGCGTTGATCTAAAAACGCTCCGGTTTTTTGCCCGCCGATTAAATCCACAAAATATTTAATGCCGTTTTCGACGATTTGAAATTCTGTAGCTCCATATGTTCCCGACTTTTGGTAGAGCACGCCGCTGCTGAGCGGTAAGCCTTCAAGCTGTCTGACTTTTACATCGTTACGCTCCACAATCAGGCGTGGATCGAAAATTTCAATCAGCAAGTCAACCCACATTTGTTTCAGCGCGTCCATGCCGCGTGAAAGCGTCTGAATCGAAAACGCATCGCCATAACGATCAATAATCAATCCCGGCAACCAATCACCTTCGGCGTGGACGAGGCGATAGGTTTCGGCTCTGCCGACAATTTTTTTGCGCCATTCATAAGCTGCCAATAATCGCGCGCGCCAAAATTCGCGCCAAAATTCTGATGTAGTTTGGCTCTCGGCAAAATCTGTACGCCCAATGACGCGAATCGAAATTTCAGACTCCGCGCCAAACTGCGCCCACGCGACAAAGCGGTTGCGTTTGTCTACGACGCGCGTGAGGAGGCCACTGTCGGCAACGTGTGGCGCTTGTAAAACATCGCTGCGAAAAACCCACAAATGGCCAGCGCGAATGCGGTCTACGCCTTTGGGCGCGATCATTGTATCGGTAGTGACTTGACTCTGATTCATAAACGATGAAGTATGCAGGATATACATCAATCAAACAAGACAAGCAGCTTTTATGGTGAACACCGCGTACCTAAATTTAAGTTCGTCATTCGGAGATCGCGCCGCAAATTTACTCCGCGCCTTGAGCGCTTTGGTGATGGGGGATATTCGCTTGAGCGGCGCTTCGGCAATTTATGAAACTACCAATGAGGGCGAAGAAGAGAAATCTTTGAGTATGGTAATTGCGGTGACAGCGCCGCGTTTGGAGCCGTTCGCACTGCTTAATTATTGTCTGGCGACAGAAACGCGCGTCGGACGAAAAGGCATGATGGAACTTGGCGTACAACCCGTGACGATTGATTTGTTATTGCTCGATGAGCAAATTGTCGAAGAAATGCGTAAGGGCGTAGAGCTGATTTTGCCGCATCCTGAATTGCATTTGCGCCGTTCAATTTTATTGCCACTTGCAGAAATCGCCCCACATTTGCCGCATCCAGCCTGGGGCGAAACGATGAGCCATTTGTTAGGAGCTGTCGAAGATAACGCGACGGTGAGAATTTATCGCGGGTGATGTGGAACCCCAAACGATGGATGCCCAGTATAATTTGGTTAGAGCATTCCTTCTACTCCGCCCTCTGCGACTCAATTTAAAATGCTACTACAACCCCTAATAGAATTTGAAAACCAACGTTCTCGCGTTTAAGTTCATATGTCCAATATCTATTCTCTAAGTACAGGACAAAAGCTGGATAACATTTTGCCAAGCTACTGGATCAAAGTCAGTAAAGTTGACAATCAGGCGACGTAAATAATCAAATCCACGCCGAAACAGGGATTTGGGTTTGCGCCCGTGCTTTTTGAGCTTCAGCGCCTTTTGCTGATGCAACCACTCGCCCAGCTTGTGACAGCAACAAAAGGTCAGCGCGAGCAAGGCGAAGAGCCGATCCAAGCGTTCTGGCGCTCTCAGATGCGTGGCTTCCAAACAAAAGCCCCGGGTTTTCAAGGCCGCAAAGAGCGTCTCGATTTCCCATCGCTTGGCGTATTGCGCGACGGCATCGGGAGCGAAGAAGGGCGAGACCAGGATCAGATATTCGCCACTGCCCAAATAGCAGCCGCTGAAGTACCAGGCTTCGCCCCACAGGCGGCGCGGCTTTTCCAGCACGAGCGGCGTGTTGACGCGCGTGGCGCGAAAGAGTTGATAGGCCGCGACCGGTTGCCCGCGCCCATTGGTGACCAAATAATTGGCGTGGACGCGCAAGTGGAAATTGATCCCCTGCGCGCGCAACCAGCTTAACCATTGGCGTCCGACGAATTCGCGGTCGGCCACCAAACAAGCGATTTGCTCTTTGCCAAAGAGATCAAGAAAGATTTCCAACACCGTAATGCGTTCTTCCGTGCTGGAATTCCCGGCCTTCTCCAAGGCCCACCACACCAGCGGGTAGGCAATGCCTTGATGCACCAGGCCCAGCACCAGGAGATTGAGTTCCGCTTTGCCGAACTGCCAATTCGTGCGATCCAGCGTTAACGTCCACGGCCCCGAAACGCCCAGGAGTTTCACGACCAACTGTGCGAGGTCGGCGTAGGGAAGTTCAAAGAAGCGGAAGAAGCGTTGCAACTTCTTGTATTGCGAATCCTGTTGGGCACGTCCGGCAAAAGCGCAGGCAATTTCTACGAGGTTGACGGTTTTGCCCGTGACAAGGGCGACAATAAAAGCCGCGACGAACTTGATGCGCGCTTTATGCCAGGGTAGATTCTCTGCCAACGTTTGCTCCAAGGAGCGAAGGTCTCTCATCGTGCGATCTCCTTTCTGGTTTGGTCACTCGAAAGTGTAATCGCACGATGAGCTTATTTCATATCAACATTGTATTTATGGCCTTTTGGCCTGTACGAAAGGTGAAATTATGAGTTTATCCGTTCGAGAAGCAAAAGACAGTTTGAGCGAAGTCATCCGATTAGCGGAAAGCGGACAGCCGCAAATTATCAAACGCCACGACCGCGAAGTGGCTGTTATTGTCTCCATCAATGAATGGAATCAACTGAAAGGAAAGCGAAAATCTTTGGTTGAAGTTTTACGGAAAAGCCCACTGGTCGGAGTTGAATTAGATTTTTCAAGACCGGAAGACTTACCCCGTGACATTGATTTTAGTGCATAAAAATGGCGTATTTGCTTGATACTTGTGCGATTTCTGAGATGGTTGCGGTGAAACCAAACGCGAAAGTTTTACGTTGGTTTGAGCATCAAGCCGAAGAAACCCTGTTTATTAGTGTGATAACTTCAGGCGAAATCCAAAAAGGAATCAATCAACTTGCTACGGGAAAAGAAAACTGAAAATTGAAGCGTGGTTTTTTGATGAACTGGTTCCGAGTTTTCAAGGGCGAACTATTAATCTTGATGAAAAAATCATGGCTACCTGGGCACGAATGATTGCCGAACTCAAAACGCAAGGAATTGTCAGGCCTTCGTTCGATTCATTAATCGAAGCAACCGCTTTACACCATAATCTGATTTTAGTGACTCGCAATGAAAAGAACTTTCAAAACTCGAAAGCTTCAATCCTTAACCTTTGGGACAGATAGTTCTTCCCAGAAAATTACACATTAAATCTGAAATGCATCACGTCGCCGTCTTTGACGATATATTCTTTTCCTTCTGAACGCATCAAGCCTTTTTCCTTCGCAACTTTTTCCCCGCCGCAAGTAATGAAATCATCAAATGCGATAGTTTCGGCGCGAATGAAACCACGTTCAAAATCAGTATGAATTACGGCTGCGGCTTGTGGCGCAGTGTCACCTTTGTGAATCGTCCACGCGCGCACTTCTTTAACGCCTGCGGTGAAATACGTTTGTAAGCCGAGCAATGCATACGCCGCAAAAATTAAGCGATCTAAACCTGCGGATTCAATTCCTAACGAAGATAAAAACTCAGCGCGTTCTTCGGTGGAAAGTTCCGACAATTCAGCTTCGATTTTGGCGGAGAAGGGAACGATTTCGGCGTTTTCGCCGGAAGCTTTCACGGCTTCGCGCAAGGCTTTTAAATAGGGGCCTTCTTCGCCGCTCAATTCTTCATCGCTGACATTTGCGGCATACAAAACAGGCTTTGCTGTTAACAGTGCGAGCGGTTGCAATGTTTCTTTTTCTTCCTTGCTCAAACCAGCTTCCCACAATCCTTTGCCGTCGCTCAAAAATTGCAGTGCCTTTTCTAAAACGGGCAATTCAGCGAGCGCTTCTTTGTCATTGGATTTTGCCATTTTGCGCGCGCGATCAATCCGTTTTTCGACGGAAGCCAAATCTGCCAGCGCAAGTTCAAGCTCAATAATTTCGCGGTCGCGCACCGGATCAACGCCGCCCATTACGTGAATTGTGTCGGGATCATCAAAGCAGCGCACGACGTGAACAATGGCATCCGTTTCACGAATATTCGCCAGAAATTTATTGCCCAAACCTTCACCCGTCGAAGCACCTTTGACGAGGCCGGCGATGTCCACAAATTCGACAGCGGCGGGCACTACGCGTTCGGGTTTGACGATAGCGGATAATTTTTCTAAGCGCGGATCAGGCACTTCGACAATGCCGATGTTTGGTTCGACAGTACAAAAAGGATAATTTGCAGCTTCAGCTTTGGCGGCGGTGAGCGCATTAAATAACGTAGATTTTCCTACGTTCGGCAATCCAACAATTCCAGCACGTAACACGGATAATTCTCCTTGCGATTATGTAGTGCGAGCGTCAGCGGCACTTTCCAAAACAAGCATCATACGCGCTCGCAGGCTTTTCAGCCAACTCATTCTTGCGGGTGCGGGATTTTCAGAAGTTGGAAACGTAGAGAAATGATGACTTACATCGTGTAACTGTTGGCGGAAGCTTCGCGGGTGATAAGCGCCTGATCTGTTTGCCCGGTTGGATCGAAAAATCCTTCCTCATTTTGGCGACGACGAATTAATTCAGCCGCAGCGTGGACGCCAACCGGTTTGGAGAAGTAATAACCTTGTGCGTACTCAACGCCCAATTTTTGCAGTTGTAAAAGCTGATCTTTTGTCTCAATGCCTTCAGCCGTGACATCCATTTTTAAGGTATGTGCGAGCAACACAATTGTGCGTACGATCTCAGCATTTTCGCTGTGTTCGACCATTCGTGAAACGAAGGAACGATCTACTTTTAGCGTGTCTGTCGGCAAGCGGTGTAAATAACTAAGCGACGAATAACCAGTACCAAAATCATCAATGCTGAGCTTGATGCCGAGCGCGCGAAGTTGATTTAATTGACGAATGGCAACTTCGACATTGTCCATCACTACGCTTTCGGTAATTTCTAATTTCAGATGTTGAGCTGATAGTCCAGTTAACGCCAGTTTATTTATCACGCAAGCGACGACATCATCTTGCACAAGCTGTTTGCCGGAAAGATTTACGCTCACCGTCAAATTATAATCCCCGTAAAATTGAACCCATTCCTGCATCTGACGGCACGATTGTTCGATGACCCAATGCCCCATCGGGATAATCAAACTGGTTTCTTCGGCGACGGCAATAAAATCGCCGGGACTAATGAAACCACGTTCAGGATGTTGCCAGCGCACCAGTGCTTCAAATCCGACCAGCTTGCCTGATTGCAGCGAAATAATGGGTTGATATTCGAGATAAAATTCATTCCGTTCGATGGCACGGCGCAAGTCATTTTCCAATTGCAATTGCGAGAGCGCACGCGTATGCATGCTCGGATCAAACAGCGCATATCGAGCTTTGCCCTGCGATTTGGCTTGGTACATCGCTGTGTCGGCATCGCGCAAAATTTCTTCTGGTTTTTTGTAATGTTCGGAACTGTACGCGATTCCGATGCTGACGGTAATCGTGATTTCCGTACCGCTTAATTTGATTGGCTCACGCAAGGTTGTTTGGATACGTTGTGCTAAGGCTACGGCTTCCTGTGCGTTGTTAATTTCCTCAAGCAAAATGATAAATTCATCACCGCCTAAACGCGCGATGGTGTCGCCGCCGCGCACACTGTTTTTCAAACGCCGCGCAACTTCGACCAACATCTCATCGCCCGCTAAATGTCCCAAGCTATCATTGATAATTTTGAAACGATCAAAATCCAAAAATAAAACAGCGAAAGCGCGTTCGGGATGACGCGTCGTTCGGGCAATCGCCATTTCTAAGTGATCCAGGAAAAGAGCGCGATTAGGCAATGTAGTCAAGGCATCATGAAAAGCGTCATGCAATAAGCGCGCTTCGGCTTTTTTGCGATCCGTGATGTTTTGAACCTGAAAAATCAGCCGCCGCGAATGTGCTTCGGGCGAACCAATCAACGAAGCGTTGAGCGAAACCCAAATGTCATGGCCGAGTGCGTGGACGAACCGATGCTCAATTTGGGTTGCAGTAAGTTTGCCTGAAAGCAATTGCAAAATCGCGCGTTGTACTGCTGCTACGTCTTCTGGATGTGTGAAATTTTGAAAATTAGTGGCGAGAATTTCTTTTTCAGAATAGCCAATAATTTGACACAGTGACGGGTTAACTTGCAACCATTCGCCTTGCGGTGCGACCAGAGCCATTCCAATCGCGGCAAAATCGAAAGCACTGCGAAAGCGCTCTTCGCTGGCTTGCATATCACGCAAATGTTGCGCGGCTAAATCAGCTTGTGCTTCGGCTGCTTCGATGCGTTGACGATGACGTTTTTCTCGTTCTTCAGCATTTTTGAAATACAACCGGAAGGTCGTAAAAAATACTGCCACAATCGGCAACGCCGCGAGAATCACTACGCCGCCATAACGTTCCAACCCCAGAAAAATTATGCCAGCGAACGAAGCGCTCGCCGCATAGGTTGGCCCCAGCCATAAATAATTTTGTTGCCAAAAACTGAAGAGCGGTTGTGGTTGTCGTAAGACGGCATAGCCTGCCATCAGCCCTGAGCTTAGGAGGAAAAATAAACAAGAGAAAATTAAGAGCGCAACAAATAACCGTAAGTTCGCTGCTGCGATGAATTTCAGCCCTGTGCTTTGCAGCCACGTGAACGCGGAGGCGGAACAATACATTGCCGTCCCGCTGATAAAACAGCTTGCTAGTCGCGTACTCCAGCGTTTGGATGATTGGTATGACGCATAAAAACTGTCGAGCGCGGCAATAATTGTTGTGGGCGCCGTGCCGAGCAGTAAACATGAAAGGATGATAAAAATATCGCCGGGCGTTATGACACAAGGCGTACCAGGGATGCGAACAGGGAAGTGTCCGACAACGAAAATCACCACTGCTAACGTCAGCAGTAAAACGATTCCGGTCAAATTGATTGAAAATAATTGTGGAAGAGTTAGCCCCAGGGTTGCGATTCCGCAACCAGCAGTACACCACCAGTAAATTTTCGAGCCGCGACTAAACTCGGCTAACTCTGATAGTAACTTCATGCACTCTCGTCCCAATGGCAAAGCGAATTGTCAGTATGGGGAAAGAAGTGTGAGGGTTGTAGACACTCTTTTCAGCCTGACTACTTTTTACGGCTCACCGTCATAAACCTTACCTGAGGACGTGAGCCGTCCTGATGTAGCTGTTGTGTTGGCAAATATCGTGCCATCGGCCAGCGCTAAGCCATCGGCGAGCGCGATTCCGTCGGCAAGGGCTAAGCCATCGGCTAGTGCTAATCCGTCGGCGAGCGCCAATCCATCCGCTAAAGCTAATCCATCTGCCAATGCCAGGCCGTCTGACAAAATAATTCCGTCTGCTAAAGCCAGCCCGGAATTGTTAAGGCCGGAGGTCATGAGAATTTCACCCGTTGTGAAAATGCCGTAGCTATGTAGCAAATGATCTAAACTCACGACAGATTTTGTCAGTAGCGGGAGCAAACTTTCGTCTGTTTGCGAGAAATATTTGGGGTAAGTTGCAGCGCTGCCGCCGACTTCAGCTTTAGTCCAATAAACAGGAGTAAGCCGTTTGACAGAATTTTTTACCCACAACAAATTTGCGTCATAAATAGGCTGATAATTCGTGAACAATGTTGTGCCACTGAACACATGGTTTCCGCCTGCAAAAACATATCCGCCCCAGTTAAATTGCTCTCCATTGATGGTTGAATAAGGGACGGGCAATTCCTTGCCAACGGCCAGTAAACTGTCGCCCGCGTGAATTGTTCCCGCTGCAATCGCGGCATTTAAATCCGGGCGCACGGCTCCGGCTAAACGCAGGCTGCCTTCTACGTTCAATAATCCAGCGCCTTGTTGTGCGACGTTCGCATTCGACAACTGTTGTGCACTGTATTGCAAAATCGCTTTGATAATTGCTGGCGTCAGGCCGGGATTTTTTTGCAGTAAGAGCGCCGCAGTGCCTGCTACAACAGGTGCTGAGACTGAAGTTCCGCTCAGTTGCATTAAATCAGACGTGGTCGGAGTTTTAGCTGTCTGATTCATTTTTAAGATCGGATACGTTGAAACGAGAACGTTAAATTTGTTATTGGCGGAAGCTTGTGCAGAGACAATTTTATTGCCGGGCGCAACGATGTCTGGTTTTAATAAATTGTCAGCTTGAAAACGACCGCTTTGGTCGCGCGATCCACCACGTGTGGGGCCACGCGAACTGAATTTATTTAAAATATCGTCACCGCGTTCGTTCGTTCCCGCTGGATTTACTGAGCCGACAGTCAGCGCGGAAGGCTCGTTACCCGGAGAGCTAATGCTGCCATATAGTTCTTTGCCGTCATCAGCTTTGCCGTAATTTCCGGCTGCCACAACAACTGTAATGCCACTTGCAACTGCTGCCCGCACGGCGCGGCAAAGTGGGTCAGTTTGATAAGACTCGGTGGATTCTGCCGAAAGGCTCAGATTCATCACCCGAATATTGAATTCTTTGCTGTGAAAGATGACCCAATCAATCCCTTTCAAAACGTCACTGATGCTGCCTTTGCCTGTATCATCCAGTACTTTGACATCATAAATACTGGCATTTGGTGCAATCCCGGCATTTTGCAACGCCCCGGATTGACTGATGCCACGTCCGGCAGCGACGCTGGCGACGTGCGTGCCATGTCCGAAAATATCAGGGGTTGAATTTGTGGTTGTATTGATGAGGGATTCACCCAGCGTCAGCGCCAGGCTGTTTGGTTTGACTTGTTTGGAAAAATCCTGCCCTACCGCATCAGAAATCCCCGCGACAAAATTGACCAGATAATTAACTTTGCGAAAGTCTACACTGCGTTTGACGCGCGATTTGCCTTGCGCATCAAGCATCATTTTATGTGTTTTCATTACGCCGGAATCCAGCACCGCAATACCAATGCCTGAGCCATCTTCAGATGGGGCACTGACTGTTGCCGATACTGTAGTGTTAAGAACGTTAGCTTGTAAGCCAAGCAATGCTTTAGCTTGTTCAGCACGGGGGGCTTCGGCTCCATTGGCACCGGTTGAAGAAGCTAGATCGAATGAACTGCTTCGGGCGGGTCTATTCGGAATCATTCTGGTAACGTCACTGCGGCTGGAAATTTCCAACACTTTATTGACCGGCACCAGCGCCCAGATTGCAGGCACTGCAAGGAAGCGATAAAAAACAGTACCTCCAGCTTGTACAACCGCCGCACGCAAGGCTGTCAATTCCGGGTCAGCGTCAGTTCCTACAATAACTAAATCAACTTTCGGATTCGCACTAGGGCGCACCCAAGAGCGAACAGGCAATACGTGCGATTCCATCGCTGCCCATAAATCGCTGGGGATTTTTGTCGAAGCGACAGAAATTGTTACGTTGGAGCTGACACTTTGCGTTACTTGCGCGCTCAACAGCACTTGAAAAGGGCTGAGCGTCAAGCTGACAAGCAAGAGCAAGATTTGTGTGAGGTGCAGTGTATTTCTTTCTTTCTTTAAGTAATTAGCTTTCATTCCCATTTCCTTTGTTCGTTGCGAGTTTTCTCGTCGGTTACAAATGCTTCATTAAGCACTGTGAAACTGGGCAAAAGCGGTGCCCTATGTGTTACAAGAATCCGCTGAATAAATGATGAAATTGAAACAGTTAGCGGCGCACAATAGCAATCGGCGAGCTAGAAAATAGACACAATTTAGGAAGGCTCAGGCGAGTAGATTTTGTAAGAGATTAGTCACGAAAAGGTAAGCAGTTTTATTTTGTATTTGAAGGATTTTCCATCTTCCATTGAATTTGTCGCAGCGCCCCACGCAACAAATTAATTTCGCGCGCGGAGAAATTGCTTTTCAGCAGCGATTGCCGCAACTCTTGATTAAGAGCGCTTTGATTTTCCGCGCGCGCGAATTCTGCAATGGATAAAGTTTCGATGAGGTGAGTGAGTGCCTGCTCAATTTCACCAGCAGTTGCTGAAGGGGTTTGAGGTCGTACAATTTCTCTCTCGCTTTCTCGTTGCAATTCGTAACAGCAAATCGCCACCGCTTGCGCCAAATTTATTGAAGAACAATCTGCACTGGTCGGAATGGTCAGACAATAATGACAATGGCTTAAATCTTCGTTCGTCAGCCCGTGTTTTTCTGAGCCGAAAACTAAAGCAAAATTTTCGTGGCGAAATTGGGCGAGCTGTGCAGGCGAGATTTTTGGTACAGAGAAATTCGTTTTGTCTTTTGTGCCGATGATTACTGTGCAATCGGCAATTGCGTCAGCCAATGTGTTTGTGACGCGCGCATTTTTTATAACATCGTCCGCGTTTACCGCCGCCACAATTTCTTCCCAAACTGGTGGATGGGGAGCCACAACAACCAATTTGGACAAGCCGAAATTTTTCATTGCCCGCGCTGCTGCGCCAATGTTGTTAGGATCACGCGGACGTACGAGAATGATTTTGCAATTTATAGTAACCACGAATTTACACGGATTAGCACGGATAGATAAAACTCAAAACTACTAACAACCAGTGAAAATCCGTGCTAATCCGTGGCTGAAAATTTTATTTTTTCCACGTCCCTTTGGCGACAGCCGGAACAAATTTTTCGATTTTTTTCGGATTGAACGCAATCGTTTTTTCCTGCTCCGCGCTTTGGTATGCGGTCATTAACAATTGGGTGCATTCGAGACCATCATAAATATTGATTTCCGGTTGTGTGCCGTCGAGAAAACAATTTACGAAATATCTGTTTTCAGCTTCGTAGCCGTAATCCGTAGTCTCGCTCGCAACCACAGGCATCAAGCCTTGTTCCGCATTTTGTTTTTCGACTAAATCTTCGCCGGATGATCCTTTGACTTCGCGGCTGAAAAATAGCTTGAGGCCCGTGTCCAGCGAATTGACATGCATCGAATACTCCGGCCCTAGCAATTCTGTGCTGAGCCGTAGCCCCGCGCCAACATAGCTCCACGAGGTAGTGACTTCAGCAATCAACGGCAAACCTTTGTCGTCTTCGTAATGGATCGTCGCGCGCGCAAAATCTTCGGAAGGTCGTTTGAGATAATCAACTTCTTTGCCCATGTTTTTCTTGAGCAACTTTGCGTATTCAGGCCGCGACCATTTTAGCGAAGCAATCGTCGCCGAAACTTTCGTCGGGCGAATGCTGCTGCGTTTTTTCTGTGGATCGGTGAGTAGGAAGCGCGCGACTTCGACGCTATGGCACATCATATCGTTCAGTACGCCGCCGCCCTGCAAATCGCCTTGCCAAAACCAGGGCATGTGCGGGCCGCAATGTTCTTCGGCTGCGCGCGCAAGATAAGGCCGACCAGTCAAGGCAGCCGCACGACGCCAAATAATTTCGCGCCCGCGCACGATGCCCGGTTCAAATAATTGATCTTCGAGATAGCCATGCAACACACCGCATTCTTCGATTAACTCGACAACTTTTTTCGCTTCAGCGGCATTGCGCGCCAGTGGTTTTTCAATCGCAATGCCAACGAGCGAACCTTTGCCGGATTTAATTGTCCTGACAATCGCTTCAATATTTTCAATGCGTTTGTGATTGGGGCCGCAAATCCAAATTGCGTCAATATCAGGCGAAGCGACCATTTCTTCGATGGTTTTGAAGGCTTGCGCATTGCCTACACGCAAAGATCGCGCGAGTGCAGCCGTTTCTTCCGCATGTTTTTTGTTCGGACTCCAAATGCCATTGATGTCCGCGTCACGCACAGCGACGAATGATTTGATATGAAATTTGGTAATAAATCCGCTGCCGATAAAACCAATGCCTAATCGTTTTGCCATAAATGAATTTCTCCTTTGGTTAATTAATTGGCGTTCCTTGATGAAAGACGATTTGCCATTGCCCTGAAATGCACTGCCAAATTGAGCTGCGCAACGAATGCGCAGCCGCAGTGAATGTCTGACGAGTTGCTTTGTATGTCACAAGCACAATTTCTGTCCCTAATTTTTGCATCTGAAAATCTGAGATCGTGATTTGACTGACCGTTTCACTTTGTAAAGCTGCGATAATGTCCTGTTTATGGTAGATGCGACCTGAGCTGCCAAATTCAACAAAACTATCTGCCAACAACGCCGCCAACTCGTCTACGGACTGGCGCACGTTGGGCTGGATTAATCGTTCTTCTAGTTGGCGAAAATAACTTGCTTGCGGACTAATCGCTTCCATCCTGCACTCCTTCACCTATCCTGTTCACCATTACTGATTTTGATTAGCGTGCTAACCACATTTTGATTGATTTTGTGACTAATTCGGATGCGTCTTGTTGTACGAAATGACTTGCGCCAGGAATTGTCACGAGCGTCAAATCTTTTTCCAAAAAATTCCACGTGTCATTCAGCGCGCCAGGCAATAATGCTGTGTCGCCTAAGCCGTGAATCATTAACACCGAAGCTTTGACTTTTATGGTTGGCGTTTCGGGATTGTAGGTGTAAGGCTCGCGCGGATAGTTGCGTTTGTAATACGCCAGCATCGCTTCAAAATCGGAACGGTTAAATGCCTCGATATATTTTTTCTTAACCTCTGGGTCTTTCACCCAAAAGGTAATGCTTTCCGCCGTGATTTTTGTATGTGCGCCTTCCATTTGAAAATTGCGTGCGTATTGGGAATTTTTTTGCTGTGCCGGATTGTTTGCGAGTTCACGCGCCAGCGCACGCGGATGCGGTAAGTTCAGGATGATAAGGCGATCAACCATTTGTGGCATCATCATTGCAAACGTCCAGGCGACTGCGCCGCCCCAATCATGCCCAAGCACAATTGCTTTTTCACGTTTGTGGTGTTTGATAACGGCGGCGACATCGCCAACCAAAAATTTCATGTCGTAATTTTCAACGCCTTTGGGTTTGTCACTTAAATTATATCCGCGTTGGTCAATCGCTACGACGTAATAGTTTTTGGCAAGCCCTTCCATTTGGTCGCGGAACGTATACCAAAAATCAGGGAAGCCATGAATCATCACAATTAACGGCGCACTCTTTTTGCCAATTGCAGCATAATGAATTTTCACGCCATTGCTGTCGGCATAACCATGCTCGACGCGTTTTTCAAAATCTTTGGATGCGGCAAAGCCCACGCTGAGCATTGCGAAGCAACAACAAAGCAAAAGAAGTTTTTGCATACGATTTTTCTCCTAAATTTTTTAGCAGTTTTCCTTAACCCGCCGTAGTGCGAACTTTCCAGTTCGCACTACGGCGCTAAGGTGCGAACTGGAAAGTTCGCACTACGGTTAATAAGGTGGTTTCGATTCTAATAATGCCCGTTGCGCGCGTGACATTGCCTGCACGCGTATCGCTTCATTCTCAAATCCAATCAATTCATCCGCGTGCGCGCGAATTTTTTCAATCGCAGTAATGACATCATCCACATCTTTTTCATCGTCTAAGAAAATTTGATGTGGCAACCAGACCGATTCATCGTAGCCTGCGCGTTCAGCTACTGGACAATTGAATTCACGTTTTATCGCAGCCCACGCTGGAAATTTTTCAGCTTTAAAATTAAAGAGCGAAGATTTGTACACCGCTTCATAAAAACGCCCATCGCTGGGAATTCCTTCAGCGTTTAGCGCGGCGACAAATGCGTTGCGATGAATGCCTTGCCATTGTTCAGAATGAAATTTGAAAACAAAATGATAACTCGCCTGCATCGTGATTCTTTCGTCGCGGGGCAATAATGACAGCCCTGCGATGCGTTGGAGCTTATCTGCAAAATAAGTTGTGTTGCGCTCGCGCCTGTCAGTTTGTTCCTGCAATCGTTCCAATTGTGCCAACAAAATCGCCGCCTGAAATTCTGTCATTCGGTAGTTATATCCGAGCGCGGGATTTTCTTTGCTTTCGCGGCGTGCGGGTCTACCGCAATTTGCCAAACGAATGACTTGATCCGCTAACTCAATATCGCTGGTGATAACAATTCCGCCTTCGCCAGCGGTCATAAGTTTGCTGGTTTGAAATGAAAAACTGCCCGCGTGCCCGGTTGCGCCTGCGCCTTTCTCGTGCCATTTGCTGCCGTGTGCGTGCGCGCAATCTTCCAGCACAAATAAATTATGCTGCGCTGCGATCTCCATAATGCGATCCATATCCGCAAAACGAAACCCAAGATGCACAGGAATAATTGCTTTCGTTTTTTCAGTGATCGCCGCTTCGATCAAATTTGCGTCAAGGCAATAAGTGTTTGGATCAACATCCACAAAAACAGGGACTGCGCTGCTGAATAATACAGGTGCTGCTGTGCCTTCCCACGTGTACGCCGGAACAATCACTTCGTCGCCGAAGCCAATGCCTGCGGCCTTGAGCGCGAGTTCCAGCGAGATTGTGCCGTTGGCAACCGCTACGCCATATTTTGCGCCGTGATAGTTGGCAAACTTTTGTGCGAACTCACGCGCGTTATCGTTTGGACAAGGATAGCCGCCCCAATTGCGACTGTGCAGCACGTTCTGTAACGCCCGCGCTTCACGCTCGTCATAAATCGGCCATTGCGTGAAAGAGCTTGTTCTGACTGGCGCGCCGCCGCGTAATGCGAGTTTATACATTGGATTTTTTACCACGGGGAACACGGAGAGCACGAAGAAATATTGAGATAACGACAGGAAGATATAAGCGACAAAAAATACTGCACAACTTTGTTTGTTCTCGAACTATTTCTCTCTGTGCTCTCCGTGTTCTCCGTGGTGAAACTATTTTTCAAATAATTTAGGATTCAGCCCTGGAATCAATTTCACTGCATTTTTGTAATAGACTTTTTTCAGCACTTCGTCTGGCAGTTTGAAGCCATAAATGCGCCAGAACGCGTGACGTTTGCGATAATACTCAATGTACTCGTCACGCGTTTCATAGACGCGAAAGTAGGCGCGATATTCGCTCACTTCGTAAATATCTTTGCCAAACAAAATCCGGTCTTGATACTTCACGTGAAAATCATAAGCGGCGTAAGGCTGGCGTCCGAGTTCGGCTAAAACTGCGGCGTTGTCTACGTACACGTTTGGATATGTGTCGAATAATTTGCCGAGCCGTGCGAGATCATTGCCGTGATAACCAAGATGCGCAAGGATAAAATTGGTTTTCGGATTTTTGGCAATCATGTGATTGCGCTCGGTCATCAACGTCTCAAACGTAGGGTATTTTTCTGGTGGACGCGCGCGTCCGGGAAATTGATTTAGCTCTAACCATCGTTCGTTGAAGCGATCAATCGGATCAAAAAATACGTTGGGTTCGGCAATATGAATCAGCACAGGGATTTTCAGCTTTGCGCACATTGCCCACACAGGGTCCCAGTTCGGATCATCCACTTTCACGCGCTCGCCGTTTTTGTATTTCATATCCATGCCGAAATTTTTGAAAACCTTCAGCCCTTGCGCACCGTTCTTTACGTCTTGCTCTAATCGTTTCGCCTGACGTTCGCCGTAGCCTGGTTCGTTAATGTCATCAAATGTCATATTCGCAAACACGATGAAGCGATCTGGATAGCGGCCTTTCATCGCCGCGATCAATGTTTTCAGGCGTTCGCCCGATCCGCCACTTAAATTCACCATCACTTTCATGTTCATCGAATCCATGTCTTTGATGAGTCCGTCTACGTATTCCGGCGCAGTATTGCCGTGATGACTGTGAACGTCTACGAATGGAAATTTTGAACGATCAACTTTGGTTTCTTTTGTGACGAGCGAAGATTTTGGTTCATATTCTTCGGTCGTGAGTGTTTTAGATGGCTGTTGGGCGCGGGGTTGTGCGTGTATCGCTGTGACCAATAGCAGCGAGCATAAGGCAAATAAAAGTAAGTTTTTCATCATTTCGTTTTGACTCCTGAAGTTGTAAAAGCACCGTGATTTTACACGACGGGAAATTTTATGCGAGAACAGTACAGAACTAAGGCCAGAAAGTGCCGCAAAATATTAGTTCGTGTTTCACTCACTAAATTATTGCCAGTGCAAACTATTAGTTTGCGCTACTTCTTCACCTCCGCCATCCAATTCAGCACGACCGTGAACGGCGGCACGCTCGCGTCTTCCGCGCTCGTCACAAACAGAAACCGCTGCCCGTCGCCCGTCTTTGCGTAGCCTGAGCCTAGTGTAGCCGCACGGCCACCGCTCAGCGAGAAGAGTTCCTTTGGCGTTCCGTATTTCACCTCTGCGCCGAGCGTCACGTCTACTGCCATCAATTTATTGTCAATAGAAACGTAATACAGTTCACGTCCATCGCGCCGCCAATGCGGAGTGCTGCCACCATTCGTTGAAATCTGCCATTTGCCGCCGGAAGAAGCTGGCGCGTCAGGGACAAACGCTTGAATGTAAATCTCGTAGCTTCCTGACTCATTTGATCCGTAAGCAATCCATTTGCCATCAGGAGAGAATCTCGCTGGGCCTTCGGCATATTGCCTGTTCAGCCAGGGCCAGGGCTTGCCGTCACCTTTCAGCGGCAAAACCCATACATCATTCCTCGTCTGTGGAGTTCTCTCCCAGTAAAGGATGAAACGTCCATCCGCTGACCAGTCGAGGGCGCGCTTTGGATAAGCGGATCCCAACAAAAAAACTTCATCCTGCCCGGTACCGCTTGCAGCTTTCTGGTAAAGGGTAAATGCTCCATCCCGATTGGAAGACCAAACGATGCGGTTGCCATCCGGTGACCAGAGCGGATATTCATCCGTTGCTGGATCAAAGGTAAAACGCATGTCCGTCCCGCGCGCCAGATCGAACACGCGAATGTCAGAAGTGCGTGTCAGCGAATCGAGACGCCCGACCACCAGGCGCTGCTCATCGGGGGAAAGTCTTGGAGTGGCATAGATTCCTGTCGGGCCCACTATCCCCAGCTTTTTGCCTGCCCGATCAAACCAGGTGAGTTGCTGATTTGCCTGACCTTCAATTAGTACCAGCCCCCCAGTTGTTGAAAGAGAGAATCGCGCCCAATTATCACCAGGAATTTGCACTTGCTCTGCGAGGCGTAAAGGGTCTCCCGTAACTTGGTTTTGGTTGAAATCGTAGGGCTGCGCCAGCAACGCTCCCTGACGCGTGAAGACTAAATACCCGTCATTCTTTGCCATAGGGTTGGTTGCCACCGCAAAAATTGGGCTATCAGTGGCCAATAATTGTTTCGCTTTACCGCCATCAAGCGAAGCCAAATAAACCCCATTCTTTGCCGGATCGCTATTAGCATTGGTAAAGAGGAAATGACGGCCATCAGGCAGGAAGGCTGGTGCCCCATGAATCGTTTCCCCACGCGAACTATCAACGGTGGTGACGGATGTAACGGCCCCACCAGTAGCCAAGACGCGCCTGATTCCGCTTTCCCCTGCGCCAAACAAAATGACGCCTTCACGATTCCATGTCCCCCTGCTGGTAACTGACATTTCACATAAGGTCACTGGTGCGCCCCCAGCCAGCGCCATCTTTTTGAGCTTGCGCTCTTCGTAATACCCAAGGAACTGACTGTCCGGCGACCAGAATGGGAACGCCACATCCAGTCTTAAACCCACCAGTGGTTTGGCCGTCGTGGAATTCAGTTCACGCACCCAGAGTTGCGTTTTGCCTTCGACCGTCGCGACAAACGCCAGCATCCGCCCATCGGGTGAAATCGTCGGCCAATCAAAGCGTGTTGCTTTCTCTGGCGGATTCACTGACAAGCGCACAGATTCCGCTTGCAGCGCCGGACGCCGGACATACGCCACACCGAGCGCAATCGCAATCAACGTCATCACACCCGCAGCAATCATCCAGATGCGATTGCGCCAGCCGCTACGTTTCGCTGTTGCCACCGTCTCCAACGCCTGCACCGCTTGCGTGCGGTTCGCACCCGCTGAACTCGGTGTTGTCAGCGTACTGAGCGCAAAACCCAAATCACTCGCCGACTGAAACCGCATCTCCGCTTTCTTCTCCAAACAGCGCTGCACAATCTTTTCCAATTGTGGATGGACTTGCGGATTTGTCGCGCTCAATTCCGGCGGCTCTTCCTTCAAGATCGCCGACATCAAATCCGCCATCGTAGGCCCGTCAAAGGCGCGCTTGCCAGCCAGCATTTCATACAGAATCAACCCAAACGAAAACAAATCCGACCGCTGATCTACGGCTTCGCCACGCACCTGTTCGGGCGACATATACGCGACCGTTCCCATCACCAGGCCGGGCGTAGTCAACTGCGGATTGTGGATTGGGAATTGTGGAATACCCGCCAGCGCCTGCACTAACGTTTCGGCGTCTTTTTCAATCCGCATTCCCGTGATTTTAGCCAAGCCGAAATCAAGAATTTTCACGCGTCCGTCTTTCGTAACGAATAAATTCTCTGGCTTTAAATCCCGATGCACGATGCCTTTGGCATGCGCGGCGGTCAGCCCTGCGGCGATCTGCTGCGCGTAATCAATCGCCCGTTTCATAGGCAAAGCGCCGTTGTTCAATTGCGCACGCAGTTCCTCGCCTTCCAGCAATTCGGCCACGAGGTAGAGCGTTGCTCCATTTTCAGGCGCAGTCGTGCCGATGTCGTAGATGGTCAGAATGTTCGGATGATTGAGCGATCCGGTCGCGCGCGCTTCCAGTTCAAAGCGGCGCAGGCGGTCAGTATCTTGCGTAAAATCTGCGGGCAGGACTTTGATGGCAACTTCACGGTTCAGCCGCGTATCACGCGCACGATACACGACGCCCATGCCGCCTGCGCCGAGTTGTTCGAGGATTTGATAATTGCCAAGCTGCATTTCCATTCGTGGGGAGGCTCCTTCGATAGCGATTTCTTTAGCTTCCACTTCTAAGGTTTGTCAGTTGCGCGAGCATCTGCCAGGAACTCAGCACGGGCTTCCGGCGCACGTTGTAGCGCGGCGTGATAGAGAGTTTCGATTTGTTGCCAGCGTTCAGGCTTCATCGTGATCTCTGCTCAAAAATTGAAACTAAGATTTCGGAAATCGCCGATTTATATTACTGGATAGATAGGGTACTGCATCAGCGATTATTGAAATTAGGAGAATAGCAGTATCTCTTTTTTCTATTTCACGCTGAGCCAACCATTACGCACTGCTGCCTGATTTGCGTCCGCTTCTTTGTTTTGTAATAGCGAATATCTGTCAGGCACTTGTTTGCCGACGATTACATTCAGCGACAATAATTTTTCGCGGCGAAACAGCGTGATTGTTGCTGATGTGGCAGGTGTCAGGCTTGCTACTCTTTCATTGAATGTCGCCGCATCAATTTTTTGTCCGTTGATTGCGACGATTTCGTCATTAACGTTGATGCCATCGTTATAAGCGGGCGTGCCTGACAAGACACTGCCGACAACGAGGCTGCCTGGTTTTAAGCGCAAGCCAAGATAACCGCGATTGGGTTCTTGTCCCTGCACATCATTTATTGAAGGTGTGTAGCCTTTCACAAGACGCAAACCAGCTTTGGCAAAATATTGTGCGAAGTCAATGTTTTCGATGCCGCTAACATATTTACTCCAAAAATCAGTGAGATCAGTGCCTGCAATTTTTTCAAACGCCGCCTTTAATTCTGCGTCAGTAAAACCGGGCTTCGGCAGTGCGTGATTTTCGTAGAGCAATCGCATCACATCGTCGAGCGATTTGACATTATTCGTACGCGCGCGAATTTCGATGTCGAGCAGCATTCCCAGTATTGCGCCGCTGTCGTAATACGACATTGCCGTGTTCACAGAATTTTCATCCGGGCGATAATATTTAATCCACGCATCAAAACTGGCTGTTTCGGGGCTTTGTATTTTGCGTCCGGGCGTCGCTTCATAACGCGCCAGCGCGCTTGCCCAACTTTGCAAATATTCTTCTGGTTTTATTAAGCCAGCGCGTAACAACAATTGATCGCCGTAATAATCAGTAATGCCTTCGCTGACCCATAAATTATGCGTGTAATTTTCTGTTTGATAATTAAAGGGGCCGAGCGCTTGGGGGCGAATGCGTTTGACATTCCAAAGGTGAAAATATTCGTGCGCAATTAAGCCTAAAAATCCCTGATACCGCGCCGCAGGTTTGAAAACATTGGGCGAAGATTGGCACGTGGTTGAATTCAAATGCTCCAAGCCGCCGCCGATGCCGGGCTGTAAGTGGAGAATGAATGTGTAATGTTCATACGGCAATGTGCCACCGAAAATCGTTGCGCCCTGCTCAACAATTTTGGCGAAATCGCGTTTGAGCGTGGCTTCGTCATAATTCGCTTCGCCCCAAATTGCGATGCGATGACGTTTGCCGAGAGTGTCAAATTCCAGCACTCTATGCATACCAATTTCAGTTGGTGAATCAACTAGAATGTCGTAATTCGGCGCCGAAAAATATCCTTTGGCATCGGGCGCAAGCGCGAGCGGGGAAGTCGTCTGCCAACCATTCGGCGCATTAATTTTTAGTTTGAGCGGCTGATTGATTGCGCCTTTGACATACATAAAAATGCTCGCGCCATTAAAATATGCATGCGACGCATCCAAGTGCGAAGTTCGTACAGACAATTCGTAAGCATATACGCGATAACTAGCGCGAATTTCTTTGGCCCCATTGGTTGTGACGTGCCAAGTCGCTTTGTCAGTTTTCTCCCATTTCAAAGCGTTGCCCGCGCTGTCGCGTACGACGAAATCCTGCACATTGCGCGCAAATTCGCGTTGCAAATATGAACCCGGTGTCCACGTCGGTATTTGCAAATCTACGCTTGGCGCACTGATGTTGCCGACCGTGTAAGCGACTTCGTACAAATGTGTGTGCGGTTGTGGAAAAGATAATTCGTATGTCAGTTGCAACGCAGGCGTGGGAGTTGCCGCAGCCGTTGGCGACACAGGCACGGCACTTTTGGGCTTAGCTTTTTGCGCAAAATTATTGACTGGCAATAACGTGCAAAGACTTAACAGGATGATTGTTACTCGTGAGAAAGGAGGAAAGATAATTTTCATGGTTACTTCGATTGTTCCGCTAATATTTTTTTGAATTCGCCGATTAAATATAACGAACCACAAACGCAAATTAAACCGTTGGCGGGCGTTTCTTGCAGTGCTAATTGCAGCGCAGCGCTAACTGATTCTGTGATTTGTGAAGGCGCAGCTAATTGCGTAGCAGCATCCGCGATAACAATTGGATCAGCGCTGCGTACGTTGTTAACTCTCGTAGCAATGATTGTTGTTGCAAATGGAAAAAGTAATTCGGCCATTCCCGCGATTGCTTTATCGCTCATCGCGCCAAAAATCATCGTGATTGGGATTTCTTTTTCGTAGTCGCGCAAAAAATGTTGCAACATCGCAGCGCCTGCCAAATTGTGTGCCCCATCCAACAAAATTTGCTTGCCCTGAAAATCAATGACTTCCAAACGCCCAACCCAATTCACATTTTGCAGGCCATCTTCAATCGCGGATTTTGCAATGCACAAACCTTGCCCGCGCAATTGCTCAGCGATATGAATGGCTGTGCGCGCGTTGGTGATTTGATGTTCGCCCCGCAAATTTAATTGCACCGAATAATCGGCAAGCGTCGTGTGGTATTGAAAATGAAACATTCCCGTCGAAGCTTCATCAATCAGCGCACAATTTTCTGGCGCATCAATTTCAACCAGTGGCGCATTCATTTTTTTCGCAATGCTTGTGATTGTGGTGTGTGCTTCAGGCGTTTGTGAAGCGACGACAACGGGAACCTTTGCCTTGATAATGCCGGCTTTTTCTCCGGCAATGTCTGTGATTTGCTGACCTAAATATTCCTGATGATCGAAGCTGATAGGCGTGATTGCGCACACGGTTGGATGGCAAACATTCGTGGCGTCGAGCCTTCCGCCAAGCCCCACTTCTAAAATTGCTAAGTCAATATTTTGTTCTGCGAAAAATGATAGCCCGATAGCGGTGACTTGCTCAAAATAAGTGGGCAAAGCGGGCAGCGTTTTTTCAGCAATAAGCTTTTCACAGGCAGCGCGTACCTGCGTAGTTAGCCGCGCAAAATCAATTTCAGCAATATCATTACCGTTGATGCGAATACGTTCAGTAATCGAAACTAGGTGCGGCGAGGTGTAAAGCCCTACGCGATGACCTGCGGCAAGGGCGATGGCTTCGACCATTGCGGCGGTGGAGCCTTTCCCGTTGGTGCCAGCGATATGCACAATTTTGTATTGGTCTTGCGGATTGCCAAGCGCCTGACAAAGCGCGGTGATGCTTTCCAGCGCCAATTTCATCGCCAGCATTTCGTTGCCGAGACTGTAAAGATAATGGAGAGATTCGGAGAAATTCATAATTGGTGGTTGGTGGTCGGTGGTCGGTGGTTGATTTGCCAATCACCAGCCACCAATAACCATTAACCTATTTCACTTACCCGTAAACACCGCTTGCCGCTTTTCTAAAAACGCCAGGACGCCTTCGCGGAAATCTGCGGAGCGGAAGCATTCGCCTTGATTGACAGCTTCATAATCAAGCGCGCTCGCCAAGTCGTTCGTCATTGCGTGATTGATGCCACCTTTGATTTTGGCTAATGAAATTGCAGGTGCATGCAATAACCGCTGAGCAATGGTATCCACCGTTGTATCAAGTTCAGTATAGGGGACGACTTTGTTGGCGATGCCGAGTTGCAGGGCGGTTTGTGCGTCAACTGTATCGCCCAGCGCCATCAATTCAAACGCTTTATGATAGCCAACTACGCGCGGCAGAAAATAGGTGCCGCCGCCATCGGGCATCAATCCGATACGAACAAAAAGCTCCGAAAATTTTGCTTCTTCGGAAGCAATAATCAAATCGCACGCCAGCGCATAATTACATCCGATGCCCGCCGCGTGCCCGTGAACACGTGCGATGATCGGCTTCGGCAGATTGCGCATCGCTAAAATGCCTGGATTGGTTCGTTCGCGCAAAGAACTTGTTACATCGTATTTCACTACGTCCATCGCATTGAATGAACCAAGATCAGCGCCGGAACTGAACGCGTCGGCTGCGCCAGTGACGATGATGACTTTTGATTCGTCGTGGACGGAATCAAGCATCGCTTGCGCAAACAAATCAAACATTTCAGGTGTGACGGCATTGCGCGCTTTGGGACGATTGAACGTGACGCGTTTGATGCCGTTTTCCATCGTAATCAGCAAGGGAGATTCGGTTGACATCGGTTTTTCCTTTCACAAGTCAAAAGATGATAGCGGCGTCATTGTCGCTTAGCTGCAAACGATTTACAATCTGCGCGCTTGATTACAAATTGTGGGAGGATGTTAACAATGCCTGAAATAAAACAATTATTTGATTTAACTGGTAAAGTGGCGTTGGTCACGGGTGGATCACGCGGACTGGGGCTGGAAATGGCAGAAGGATTGGCGGAGGCTGGTGCATCGTTAATGTTACTGGCGCGACGCGAACAATGGTTGTCACCCGCGATTGAAGGGCTGAAAAAACGGGGCTTTCGTGCGGAAGGCGCGGTGTGCGATGTGTCGAATCCTGATGTCGCGGCTGCGGCTGTCGCACGTACGGTTGCCACGTACGGCAAGCTTGATATTTTGGTCAATAACGCTGGCGTGTCGTGGAGCGAACCTGCTGAAGATTTCGCGCTTGATAAATGGAACATGGTGATGGAAATTGATTTGACCGCTGCTTTTTTGTTTTGTCAGGCCGCAGGCAAAGAAATGAAGAAGCAAAATTTCGGACGCATCATCAATATCGCTTCCATAATGGGACTGATCGGAACATTGCCGGAAATGGATCATCACTTATCTGCTTACGTCGCGGCCAAAGGTGGATTAATTGCGTTGACGCGCGAATTAGCTGCGAAATGGGCGCAATACAACATTCGCGTGAACGCGATTGCACCGGGCTTTTTTCCTTCGCGCATGACCGAAAAATCTATGGAATCACACGGCACACAATTAGCGAACGCTACGCCCATGAAACGTGTTGGCAAAGAAGGCGAATTAAAAGGCGTCGCTGTGTTCTTAGCCGCCGATGCTTCCAGCTACATCACTGGGCAAACAATAGTGGTGGACGGCGGAATGACAATCATATAGAACTGAGTGTTGAGTGCTGAGTGCTGAGCAATGAGTAGGTGAAAGTTATCACTCAGTACTCAGCACTCAACACTCAGCACTCAATACTCAAAAAAATAATGAATAATTCACCAAAATACGACGAACGTCCTTGGGGCAATTTTACGGTGTTGGATGAAGCCGACACTTTCAAAGTCAAACGCATTGAAGTTTTGCCCGGCAAACGGTTGAGCTATCAAAAACACGCGCAGCGCGCCGAGCATTGGTACATCGTTGAAGGCGTAGCAACCGTTACATTGGATGGCAACGACATCAATCTGATGGCGGGTGAGGCCGTAGACATTCCGCAAGGCACAGCGCATCGGATTCAAAATCCTGGCAGCGAAAAAATGATTTTTGTTGAGGTGCAACGCGGCACGTATTTCGGCGAAGATGACATCGTGCGTTTGGAGGATGATTACGGGCGGAATTGACTTGTCTCTCCAAAACAGCTAGTTTTTCCTTGCGCAAGGCATCCCCAAAGCCCAGAGCAAAGAAATCAAAAGGCAAATATCAAAGGGCAAAAGTCCTTTTCGGAAGTAAGGCACTTTATCTGAAAGAATATCGTGCCGTCCTTTTGCCATTTACCTTTTGATATTTGCCTTTCCCTTTTTTATGTCAGTTCGTGCCCGCTACCTGATCGTAGTTATCAGTTTAATATTTTTCGCTGTTTCAGCTTTGGCGTATTTTCAATGCTCAAGGCTGATGAATGCACATCTGTCTGCGCGCACAGCGGCGGGAAATTTTGTTGCGAACAGTGTTTTTGCGCTCGCCCAGGAAGCCATTAATTCCAATCCGCAAAAGGCTGCGCAAGCGGCAATCAAAGATGATCCGCAAGTTCAGAACTGGTTGGATGCAAACGGGCAAGGGAATTATTTTTCTTATCTCGCTATACTTTCTTCCGAAGGAAATTCCATTGTCGAATTCGATCCCCACAAAATTCGCACGGCTCCGCAAACAACGCCGATTGAACGGTTGAGCGCTAAAACCTGGGTGCGGCAATGGTGGGAATTGCGTCGTCAACAAAATGTTTACGAAATTGCTACGCCGTTGAATGCGAATGGGCAGCCGTTTGGACGTTTTGTCGTGGGCGTCATGGCCGACGCGCTTAATCAGGATGTGTCCACGTCGTTGCGCTTAGTTTGGATTGTAGCGCTGGTGACAATTTTGCTGGGGGCTTTATTGACGGTGTTATCAGCGAATTTGGTACTGCGACCGTTGCGCGAATTTTTCAGTTTGATTGAGCAATTAGAAATCGTTAGCGCTGCTGCCGCTAGCTCTACCGAAAGAGAACCTGCCGGACAGGATTTGCAAAGCGCCGCACAACGGTTGCGTGAACTCGGGCGCCGCTTTGCTGGCAATCGTAATGAGATTGAAACGATGCGCGATCAGATGCGTCAGGTGATGAGTAATTTTCCTGATCGCTTGTTGCTGCTGGATCGTGAACAACGCGTGATGATGGCGAGCCCTGAAGCCGAGCGCCTGTTGTTGCTGGCAAATCATCGCAACGGCAACGGCGGCCCAAAATCCATGCGCGGCGCGATGCTCGGCGAAATTCTTTCCGCTACGCATCCGTTGATGCTGCTGACCAAACGCGCTTTTAATTCGGGACAATTGCGCGAAGAAACTTTGACCTTGCCGACCGCAGAAAATGAAGAGCAGACGTTGCTGGCTTCGGTGCAAGTGTTTGAAGAAAAAGGCCAATTGGCGGGCGCGTTATTAACGCTGCGCGATTTTGAATCGTTGAAGCGATTGGAAACGCAATTGGATTACGCGACGCGCTTGGCTGCGCTTAGTCGAATTACATCAGGCGTTGCGCACGAAGTGAAAAATCCGTTGCATGCAATGGTGCTACATTTAGAATTGCTGCGCGCCAAACTCGATTCCGGCAAAGACCCGGCTAAACACGTCGATGTGCTGACGACTGAGGTCAATCGGTTGAATCGTGTCGTGCAACAATTTTTAGATTTCACGCGCCCCGTGCAAATGCAAACGCGCAAATATGACGCTACGGAATTGATGCGTGATGTGATGTTGGTTGCGCCGCTCAGCGCCGACAGTAATATCGAAGTCGTAACCAATTATGCAAAAGAACCGCTGTGGATTGAGGCCGACATTGATATGCTAAAACAAGGCTTGCTCAACATTGTTATCAACGGTTGTCAGGCGATGCCGGGCGGCGGCAAATTGACGTTGGCGACCGCGCGCATTAATAATCACATCGAAATCAATATTAGCGACCAAGGCGTAGGCATTCCTGAAGATGCCCGTGAGAAAATTTTCAATTTGTATTTTACGACGAAAGAAAAAGGCAGCGGCATCGGCCTTGCACAAGCCTTTCGTGCCGTGCAAATGCACAGTGGCAACATCGAAGTCGAATCCGAAATAGGCAAGGGAACGAGCTTCAAAATTACATTGCCCGCTGCCTGATGAGGTAAAATTTCTATCCGCAGTTTTACTGACTTGGAAGCTTAGCGTGTCAGCAGCTTCTTAAATACTACTCGAAAAAATAGGAGATTTTATGGCAGGAAAATTTGTCATGTCGAAAACAAATAATGGAATGTTGGTTGTGAATTTAAAGGCTGGGAATGGTGAAATAATTTTGACCAGCGAATTGTACAAAGCCAAAGTGTCAGCCATAAACGGCGTCGAATCCGTCCGTAAAAATGTACTTGATGACGCCCAATTTGATCGTCGTACTTCAAAAGCGAATGAGCCGTATTTTGTGCTCAAAGCAGGCAATGGCGAAGTGCTTGGCAAAAGCGAAATGTATTCGTCTGAAGCGGCGCGGGAAAACGGCATCAAGTCTGTGAAAAATAATGCGCCGGATGCAACACTCGTTGATGAGACCGGATATTAATTGAAATTGTTTTGAGTCCAGGCTTTAGCCTGCTTCTATAGAATGGCAGGCTAAAGCCTGGACTCAAAACTTTTATTTCGCGGGCGTGATTGTCACTTTTCTAAATGCCACTTTCGTGTGATCGCCCTGTAACATGATTGGCCCCGCCTCGCCTTCATTGCTGTCCAGCGCCCCGCCTGTAATGCCAGGAATTTCTTCGTTTTCAATAATCGTTTGCCCATTCAACACAACCGTCACGCGGCGTCCGATTAAGGTGATGTCGAATGTTTGCCATTCGCCGGGCGCTTTCGTCGCGTTTGCATTTGGTTTGAGAAAGCCGTACACCGCGCCCATTCTGAGCGGATCAATGGCTTGTCCCGAAGCGTCGTTGATTTGGACTTCGTGACGACCGCGCAAATAAATTCCGCTGTTACCACCCTTCACATTTTGAAATTCGGCGTGCAATTTGAAGTCGGTAAATTTTTGTTCACTGATGATGTCCGAACAGGGAGTTTTATTCGTCAGCAAACCATTTTCGACTGACCAGCAATTCGGATGTGCATTGTTGCGCAACTTCCATCCGTTCAAATCTTTGCCATTAAAAAGCTCAATCGCTTTACCCCAAATTGGTCTTGCTGCGCGGCGCATATCTGGTGCTTTGACTGCCGTCCAATTCACGGTGTTGCCGTTTTCGTCCTGCACTGTGCCGGATAATTTGTCACCATTTAATTTGCCCGCAAACACCAGCACTTCGGGCGCGCGTTCATATTGGCGTGGTACTTTGATAGTGAGTTCGCCGTCCTTGTACATCGCTTCGGTGGCGTAGCGCATTGAGCCAAAATGCCCGACGACACGCGCCATAATTTGGCCTTCGGTGCGGTGCTGGATTTCAAACCACGACGGGAAACTCACGCCGTCCGTGCCTTGCACCGTCAAATCCCAACGCCCCAGAATTTTATCGGCGTAACCAACGGGAGGTTGTTGGGCAAAAACGGATATTGTCAGTAGTAAAAAAACTGTAGTGAACAAAATGGATTTCATTGTCGGACTCCTAAAAAAATAAATTAATTCCTGGGAGCGCACGCGGCTCGCGTGCTGAGGCTAACGCAAGGGATTTTTCATTGCAGTTAATTTGTTCCGCTAGCCTCAGCACGCGAGCCGCGTGCGCTCCCAGCAAAATTACTTCACAATCACCGCCGGAATTTCTAAATCCTCATAACGAATTATAGCTCGAATGGTTAATCCTAGATGCTATACGCTTCACCATTTTAACTTGTAAATGTAAAAAAAAAACAAGTTATGGGGCAAATGCAGGGTTGTATACGCTTGACAACCAGGCATAGCCGCACATATTTTTAGTGTGCCATTTCTATAACGATCAATTCGATGTTTTCTGTTGAGTAAAAATGCGGCACAGCCGCCGCACTGAAAAATTAACTATTCATGTGCCCGCTTGCGATTTCCCTCAGCGCGGGTCGGTGTTGGTTTGTGAAATTCAAAAAGGAAATTACATGGCATTACGCGAAGAGTTTCTAACACTCATCAGACAACAGGCTATTCAACAAGCTATTGCGCCGGAGAAATTTCTTTTTCAACAAGGCGATATGCTGCAAAGCGTCTTTTGGTTGGAAAGCGGTTTGGTAAAAATGACGCATACTGAAAGCGACGGGCAGGAAAATATTCTCGACCTGCGCTTTGCTGGCAGTCTGTTAGGTGTGACTTCAATCCTGGCGCATGAACCCGCCCCAATGACAGCCGTCACAGTTATGCCCTGCAAAGTTTACCGCTTCCCCGCGCATAATTTTTTTGCATTCACCAATAACAATGCTGACTTCACTCAGGCATTAATGAAATATGTCAGCCAGCAACGCAATGAACAGCTTAATTTACGGGCACAGCAAAATATCTTAGATGCACGCTCGCGCTTATTGATTTTACTTACCCGCTTAGCAAAAGTGTTTGGCATTGAGCGTAATGGGCAGATTTATTTGGCCTTGCCAATTACCAAACAGGATATGGCAGGAATGCTAGGGATAACGCCGCAACGCCTGAGCAATATTTTTAGAAAATTGAAAATCGAAGGAGCAATTGTGGAAGAGAATGAATGGATTATCATACAGGAATTACAAGCTTTGAGACGGAAATCAGCAATAGCCAAGGAGAGTTACAGTTGGCAAGAAGGCGAGCAAAATATGAACTTTGAAAGGTACTTAATATAAATTAAGTTTGAGCTTAATCTGGATTAAGGGAAAAGCTTGAAGCTTTTATTACCTTGTCGAAATTCCCTGTGTTTTCTATCTGACCAACAGCAAGCTATTCGATATGGCTTGAGCAATGTTGTTCTATTGGGGAATGAAAAAATATCAAGGAGATTGTTCACATGAAGATAGCTAAAAAGATGCTTGCGATTCTTATTATTGTGGCATTTACGATTACTGTTGCTTATTTGCCTTCTCCAGTGAAAGCATTTGGCGTCTGTGCCGACAGACAAAAGAGTTGCGAAGCTGCCTGCCCAAGCGGCGCTGGCAGGCTCGACTGCTTTAGAGATTGTGCGGCTGAGTACGATAGATGTTGTGCTGGGAAATGTGGTGGAGCAGAAGACCCTGAAGCTCCTCCTGAGAACTAATACATGATACGGCTCTAAGCCCTTAATAAGGGAGGAATAGATTTTATCATGTATTATGAGTTGTAAGCGAGAAAGCTAAGGCTGATAAAGTTAGACTATGGATTGTTGACTCATCCAAATGCCTCTCGCTGGAGTATTCAATTACTAAATAGCTATTCCCCCTTATGACAGTAAAGGAAATATTGTAATGCGAGTAATGGGAAAGCTAATCACGCTTATATTTTGTGAGATGTTAAGTCTTTCAATTTGCGCTCAATCAAATAGCAATGCTATTGCTCAGTCTCCAAATAGTCAGATTGATAAGAAGTCGAGCAAGTCGGCTACCGTTAAACCATCAGGCGACCTGTTAGAAAAAAGAGATGCGGAAAAGCCAAGAAAGAGTCTTTTGCTGAATGATGCTATTTACTTGGCGCGATTCGTTAATAGCGAAGCATTTAAGCTTGAACCTAAAAATCAAATTTGGGTGAAACTCCAAATTGCACGATTATTGGGTGATTTTAGTAAAGACGAAGGGATTCATATCTTAGAAGATAGTTTTACCCTTTTGCACGGTCTAAAAAAGAGTTTAACGAACCAGTCCGAGTACCAGAAAGAGAAACAAGAATTAAAAAGCCTTGAAAGGGAACTTATCATAGCTTACTGTAAACTCAATCCAGAAAAAGGACAGCCGGAACTGAAAAAGTTACTTGAATCGGCCAGCAAAGCTGAGAGCTTAGAAAATGCTACAACGAAAAACATTGATGCGCGTCAACAAGCGGATGAATTAGCTAATATCGCAAGAAACCTATTACAAGCTGGAAACTCTATCGGCGTTGATGTCCTGCTTAAAAGCATACTTCTTACGGGGAAAATATCAACTGAATTTCTTGGTTGTGTCATTGCAGCAGGAAGTCGCCCTGAGTTACTGCGTCGTTTAGAGACTGCATTACCTTCAGTCCTGAAAGGTCGGGCAACTTTAGATTGGGAAGACATTCATCATTCGACTGGTTTGCTGATAGGCTCCAGATTTACTCAGCAAAATACTCGCAATGCAATTTTAGAATTTGAACTGAATTCACTGCGGCAAATTGAAACATTAGTGCGAACAGCGCGTGAGCAAGGGCAAGCTTCCAGCATTGATGGAGATTCAATTGGGTATATTTATTCTACCTTTAACTCGCCATTACTTCGCATGTTTATCAAGGAAATGCCTGGTAGCGAAAAAGAGATTACAACTCTATTAAAGAGTCTCGCTGGTTCCTTGCCCGGCGATTGGGCGGCGAACGCGCGGCGAGATTTTGGTGGAATGACATTTGAGCAACGGCTTGAGGAAGCTTCGCGCTATCCACTCGGTGAACAACGCGAAAACTTACTTATTGCTCTTGCAATGGATGCTTTGCGTGACAAATTCAAAGGAGAACCACTTCCGCGTCACGAAATGGTTAATCGGGTAATGGATAAGATTGCGTCATCAGAGAGTAAGTCTATATTAAGTGATTACCTTTCTATTGCAGAGGCAATGGAGGACACAAATCAGGGTAACTATATATTGGCTGCAGACAAAGCACGTCAGGTGGCGCGGGGCGACTGGCGCGGCTTAGTACTGGCAGGGATTGCTTCGGTAGTTGAAGAAAAAGATCATGACGAAGCCGTTCGCTTATATATGCAATCACTATTGGGGTTAGATAATTGTGATCCAAGTATAACGCGTGTTGAAGTGGCATTTAAGGTAGCCGAAATGATGAGAAAGACTGACCCTATACTTAGCCAATCGTTAATAAGTCGAGCTATTCAATATGCCAACACTATTGACTTTAGTGAGCAGAAAAAGCTTAAGAAGTTTCCCGACTATTACGCCAAGATAGGAAAGACATTTTTTATCCTTGGAATGGAGGCTTTTCAAGAGAAAGATGTTCTTCGTTATTGTAATATAGCTGAATTAGCTCGGCAGGATTGGAAAAATTTATATCTTAGTAGTCAAAGTATTGAAAATCATTTACTACAATCCATCTTCCAAATAAAAATGTGTGAGGGCATATTAGCAGCTTCAAGATAACTTTATGCGTAAGATTAAAATAGAGTTTTTAGCCAATTTAGCAATTATTTTGTCAACAATAGTTTTCATTTATGTCGTAGTTGACAAGTTTTATTTAACGCCAAATAAAAATATAAATTCACTACTTACTGGTAAAACGTTATCAGTGCCTGAGATAGATTGGAAAAGGAATAATTTCACCGCTATATTAGCATTACAAGAATCCTGCCGTTATTGCACTGAGAGCGCTGATTTTTATAAGCGCTTGGCGAAAGAAAATCAAGTTGCAAAAAATATCCCTATTATTGCCGTCTTACCTGGCAAAATTGAAAGCAGCCAGAGTTATCTTGCTAGACTAGGGCTTAACGTAAAAGAAATCAGGCAACTGCCTCTGGCATCTTTAAATGTTAATTCTACCCCATCCTTATTAATTGTAGATAACACGGGGAAAGTAGTTGCCTCTTGGGTTGGGAAGCTTGATTCTCCTCAAGAGAATGATCTTATTACAAAAATAAAAACATTATAGGCTTGTTCTATTAATATTAGATTTTAGCGTTAAAAATAAGCGCATTTTATTTAAAGATAGTCCCTTGTATTACAACAGCCGGAATTTCTAAATCTTTAACCGCTTTATTGAAAGCTGGCACTTCTGCTTTCAGCACATCATCTAATTTTTTCAGTTCTACATCAATCCGCGCAGATAAATCACCATAAACCTGATACGCCTGATCGGTTGGAGCATTGTCTGAGCCCGCTACTGAACCACCGAGTGCTGCGAGTTTGTTATTCAAACGAATCGGATAATTCAGCGGGTCTTGACTGCTTTGGTTTTTGGTTTGATAAAGTGCTTCTTCAATCGCCGTGATTTTTGTATTTAACGCTTTGCCTTGTTCGATGACTGATTTTGCGTTGGGCTGCGCGGCGATGCGTTTGGATACGTCTTCGATTTGTTTGCGCACGTCGCGGATTTTCAAAATTGCGTTGTGCGTTTCGTCCAGTTTGTTGCGAACTTTCCAGAGCAACTCAAATTGCTTGGCAAATTCTTCTTGTGAAGTTGCCACGCGCGGGTCTTTACTGATGGCAAAATTTTCGGTGAAAGTTTTACCGCTGACGGTGAGTTTGATCTGATAATTTCCGGGGATCGCGCGCGGGCCGATTACGCCGCCAGCCCACATAATCAAGCCTGGAAAGCGTGCGGCGTCTGCATAGCGCGTGTCCCAGACAAAACGATTCAAGCCCGCTTCGGTTGCGACTGTAACCGCGCCGCCTCTGCCAAATCCGCCGCCTTCGCCTTCGCTTGCTAACGGGTTCGGAGTGTTATCTTCGGGCTTGGGTTTACTTGAAAATTTCTTGATGGATTTTCCGGCAGCGTCCAAAAATTCCAGCGTGACTTCGTCTTTTGGTTTTTCTTTGAGGTTGTAATAAACGACTACGCCAGCAGGAGGATTTTGTCCGACGGTAGCGGTTGGCGGAAGCGGTGCGCCGCCGCCAGCCGTGCGGTATGTGTCTTCGGGTTTGAAAAGATAGGCATCAGATTTGGCTATCTCGTCTTTCATCTGATGAATCACTGCCAAATCATCCAACACCCAAAATGCGCGGCCTTGCGTAGCGACAATTAAATCTTTGTCGCGTTTGTGAATGATTAAATCGGTGATGGGAACTACGGGCAAATTCAGTTGCAGCGATTGCCAATTTTCGCCGTCGTCGAATGAAACGTACAAACCGTTTTCAGTGCCAGCGTACAGTAAGCCTTTACGAATCGGGTCTTCGCGGATGACGCGCGTGAAAGAATTTTCGGGCAAACCTTTCACAATTTTTTTCCACGTTTTGCCGTAATCGTTGGTTTTGTACAAATACGGCTTGTTGTCGTTCGATTTGTACATCGTCGCGGCGACATACGCCGTAGCGGCATCGTGCGGCGAAGCGTCGAGCGAATTAATTTGAATCCACTCCGGCAGGTCTTTAATATTTTTTGTGACATTGTTCCAATTTTTGCCGCCGTCTTGTGTGACGTGAACGAGGCCATCATCAGAGCCAATCCAAATCACGCCCGCTTTTATTGGCGATTCCATCCCGCAAAAGATCGTGCAGTAATATTCTACGCTGGTATTGTCTTTGGTGATTGGGCCGCCCGATGAACCTTGTTTGGCTTTGTCATTGCGCGTCAAATCAGGGCTGATAATTTGCCAGCTTTGGCCTTCGTTTGTCGTTTTAAAAAGTACATTGCCGCCCGTGTACAACGTGTTCGCGTCGTGTGGCGAAAAGAAAATCGGGAAGTTCCATTGGAACCGATATTTCATTCCTTCTGCGCCCCAACCCATCGGATTATCGGGATAAACATTCACATCGCGCGATTGTCCTGTGCGATGATCTAAACGTTCAAGCAGCCCGCCATAATTGCCTCCGAACACAATGTTGGAATCTTTCGGCGATGCTTGTACCCAGCCAGATTCACTGCCCGCTGTTTCTTCCCATTCACGAATGCCAATGCTGCCGCCTGAAGAACGGCTCAGAATTTTTACTGTTGAGTTATCCTGTTGTGCGCCGTAAATGTGGTACGGAAAATCATTGTCCACCGACACACGATAAAATTGCGCCGTAGCCTGATCCTGCTCCGTCCAATTTTTTCCGCCTGTGAGACTTACATTCGCGCCGCCATCGTTCGCATTAATCATCCGTTGATTATCATTTGGCGCAATCCACAAATCATGATTGTCTCCGTGTGGCGTAGCGATGGGTGTGTACGTGCGTCCGCCATCCTGTGATTTATAAAAGCCAGTGTTCAGCACATACACCGTATCCGCATTTTGCGTGTCGGCATAAATGTGCGTGTAATACCACGCGCGTTGGCGCAGGTTGCGGCCTTCGTTGACCTTTGTCCAATTTTTTCCGCCATTGTCGGAACGAAATACGCCGCCGTCTTCGGCTTCGATAATTGCCCAAACGCGTTCAGGATTCGCGGGCGAAACGGTCACGCCAATTCTGCCTAAATCTTTACCTTTTGGTCCGCCGGGATTGCGCGTGATTTCTGTCCACGAGTCGCCGCCGTCGGTAGATTTATATAAGCCGCTGTCAGCGCCGCCGCTTTCCATACTGTATGGCGTGCGTTTGGCTTCCCAAATGCTCGCGTAAATCACGTTGGGATTTGAGGGATCAAGAATCAAATCTACCGCGCCTGCTTTATTGCTTTTGAAAAATACGCGCTCCCAGGTTTTGCCACCATCTTTGCTGCGAAATACGCCGCGTTGTTCGTTTGTGCCATAAATGTGACCGAGCGCGGCTACGAAAACGATGTCAGGATTTTTGGGATGAATGCGAATGCGTCCGATGTGGCGCGAATCTTCAAGGCCCACGCGTTTCCAGGTTTTGCCCGCGTCCATTGATTTATACACGCCGTCGCCGTGCGAAACGTTGCCGCGAATACACGATTCGCCTGTGCCAACGTATAAAATATTCGGATCGGATTCAGACACGGCAAGCGCGCCGACCGCGCCCATTCCAAAAAAGCCGTCAGATACGTTCAGCCAATTTGTGCCGCCGTCCGTAGTCTTCCACACGCCGCCGCCTGTCGCGCCAAAATAAAAAACATTCGGTTGCGAAGTCACGCCTGCAACCGCAATTGAACGTCCACCACGATAGGGGCCGATGCTGCGAAATTGCAGTCCTTTGAGCGGATTCGGCGAAGGCTGCGGCGTTTGAGAAAAAGAGATAAGAGCAAATATGCAGATGCTAAAAATACTAAGTATGTGGGAGGTGATTTTCATGCGGGTTCCTCAATATTCACGTTTTAAGTCCCGCCTTCAGGCTACATGCTAACAACATTTGCCAACTAAAGTTGGTACTCAAAACTTATCGTTCACTTATCGTTTTCGTACAGGCAATAAAATATTCGCGATCAATATTCCGGCAACTAATGCCATTGCAGTCAAAATCATTTGCACGGCAGTTGCCAAGCCGGGAACGATTTGGCTGTCTAACAGGGATGCGATGCTACGAAAGCCAACGCTGCCGGGGACGAGCAATAAAATTCCGGGTGCTTGTGTAACTGTAGCCGGACGCCGTAACCACTGGGAATAAATCGTGCTGGCGATGCCGACAGTTAACGCGCCGATAAACGGGGCAAGCTCTTGTCCAATTAATAATGCACCGACGCGACTGGCGATAACGGCGAGGGCTACGACTAAAATAATCCAGCCAAAATCGCGTTTGTGTGCTCGCAATAAGACTGCGAAGGCGAGCGGCATCACGAATAATGCAATGTATTGTGACCAATTTGGTAGCGGCCAGGACGCGCCGGATTTCGCTGCGCCAAACAGCAATGACGAAACTTTTGCGCCGAGCGTTACGCCAAATCCCATGCCAAAAAATACGATTAGCGCGCTGCTCAAACGCGAAGTGCCAGAAACTAAATTACGGGTCGTGAGTTCAGTTAATGCAACCGTCAACGTAAAACCCGGCATCAGGATAATCAATCCTGCCAGCGTGGTGATGAATACAGAATACGGCCCCCAAAAATGGCTGCACGAATGCACAAGCGTGGCGGCGACAAAAGCGGCAACGGGATCAAAAACTTTATCCAGTGAGGGAACTTTTTTTGCCAGCAGAGAGAGCAAGCCAATGACTACGCCAATGAAGGCTGACATTCCGAGTTCTTTGATGCCGCCGCCAAAGAATTGCGAAGCCGCCGCTGAAGCAAAGCCAAACGCTATGGTTGTAATTAACGCATTGTATTCAGGCGCAGCAGCGATGATTTCGTCAATTCGCGCGGAGCCGTTTTCCGGTGTGATGCGGTGATGAATTACCTCGGTCAGGATTACGTCGAGGTCAACTAATTTGCCTAAATTTAAATCGCCTGGTTCCGCGCGAATCAAAAACGTGCGCTGCTGTTCGAGTTCGCCAAAGCCGCAATAAATCGAAGTCGGCGTCGAAAAAAACTGGCCCTGTAATTGCAATCGTTCACTGGTTTGTTCGAGCAAGTCTTCCAGCCGATGCGAAGCATACCCAAACTGATGCAACGCGCGACCAAGCCGTAAAATAAAGCTGATCGCTGCGTCGTCGGATTGCGTCGGAAGACTTTCTGTTTGTGATGATTGCAGCTTAGCTTGCATGAGAAATTAGCCTGCGGGCGTGGGCGAAATGGAAGCGCTTGGCGATGATGAAGTGCTCACAGAACGGCGCAAATATTCTTCGGCATTTTTCCTATCGCCAATCGCGCTGTACGCTAATGACAGGTGTCCGAACACATTTGGCAATTTGTCATTTAGTTTTGCCGCTTCGTTCAAATTTTTGATTGCGTCAGGATAGTTTTTCAATTCTAAAAAAGATCGTCCCAGCCAATATTGATATTCGGCGTTCGTTTTATCCTGTTCGACCAATTTAGCAAAGCTATCGCGTGCTTTGTCGAAGCGGCGTTCTTCAAACAGTGCTTTGGCAGCACCAAAATCAGCATTTGTAATCGTGGGACTCGGTGCTGGTTCGTTGGTCATCGCGGGCGGTGTGATTGGATTGCCTGAGACAATGCTTTTCACTTTTTCCCAATTTCGCCCGACATAAAAAATCCCAATAAAGAATCCGATCAACAACCCAAGTTGAATTATCCCCGCCACGTAAGAGCGTTTGCGGCTCGGAGCTTTTGCTTGCGCCGCTCTTGCAGGCGTTTGCGGCGTAGCCGGTGCTCCAGAAAAATCCACACTGATGCGTGAATTGTTTGCTGCCACTGCTGTCGGCGCAACGAAAGCAGTTTTGCCAATTGTCGGGCGCGTCGCTTGTTCGGCATATGTGCGTGGGCCACAATCAATAATCACCGCCGTTAAATTGTCTTCAGCCCCGCGCGCAAAGCATAATTCCTTAAGCTCTGCGCAAATGTTTTCAGGATGCTGCCCACGTAATAACAGCATTGTCATTTCGGCATCAGAGATATGACGCGTGATGCCGTCGCTGCATAATAAAAAACTTGTGCGGTTATCAATCGGAATGATTTTAAGTTCTGGTTCGACTTCTGCATCCGCGCCCAGCGCGCGACTGATGATATTGCGATGCGGATGATTTTCAGCTTCAGCGACTGACAGTTTACCTGCGCGGACGGCGTCATTGACTTCGCTATGATCTTCTGTTTCGCAAACTAAATTTTTGCCATCGAAACGATATACGCGGCTGTCCCCTACGTGCGCGATGATGGCGCGTTGTCCTTCAACTACAACGAGTGCCAACGTCGAAGCCATGCCGTTAAGTTCGGCGACTGCTTGCGAGGTTCTGAAAATTTCAGCGTTAGCCTGTGCAATTGTTTGATTGACGAAGCCTGCGAGATCATATGTGGGCGGATTCGTGAATGCTTTAGTGAAAACGTCAACAGCGGTTTGGCTGGCGACTTGACCGCCACGATGTCCGCCTACGCCATCGGCGACTAAAAAGAAACTGCTGTCGGGCAAGACGAGCAAGCGATCTTCGTTCGCCGTGCGACGCGGATTCAAGCCGCGATCTGTAACTGTGCCAATTGTGAAATTTGCAGAGGACATCAACGTAATTATTTATTTATGCAACGGTTAAAAAAAATGCGTATTTTTATGGTTTGCTTTTAATTTCCGGCAGCGGGAAATTAGATAGCTGTTTCCATAAAATGTGCAAACTCCCGTCATTGTCCTGTTTCAAGATGCGAAAGGCAATCAGACTATCCGTTTTTTTATAAAGCACGGAGCGTAGCACGTAAGTTGTATTGACCTGCGCTGGAAAGAAGGCGCGGTAAAGATAATTATCAACGACGATGCCTTGAAAAAATGTCTTGGTTTTTTCTTTCAATGTTTTGTAATTATTCGGGAGTTCGAGTGTCGCTAAATATCGAATTGGCGCCGCTTCCATTTGGATTTCATCAAGCGCCACATTGCCTAACTCTGTCATCAGGCCGGTTCCATACCCTGATTTGTACGTGAATGTTTGACTCACCCCGCCTGATGTTGCCTGTGTGTTGCGAATCATTTCGATGTATCCGATTTGTAAGCGCCCAGCGGTCAAACGGATTTGTGTCCATTCGTCAGGAATGTGATTTTTTTTAGCGAAGGAATAATACGTGCCGCTGCCGCGAATTTGTGGATAAGCGGTTTGCGCGCGTACATCATTGACCACGAGTTTGCTGTCCTGTAGCGATAAAATTTTGAATAAACCCGTACCTGCTTGCTGCAAGAAACTTTCATTTGCTGCAAGCAATGCAGCATCCACCATGATTAATTTCTTTTCTTCGGCAGGTAATTCATTTTCAGCCAAATATTTTATGGGGCGGCCTTTGGCTTCGGCAATTTTTGTCGGTTCTAGTTGTTCTTCCACCAACTGCCGCATCCGTTTATCTTCGTTGCGGATTTTTGCTTCCAACGCTTCTCTCGCTTCCAGCTCTGCCCGGCGGGCATCAGTGACGCCTTGCGCTAAGCCGGAGATAATTGCAAGCAACAAAAAAGCACAACAGTGCAGCAGTCGAAACGTCTGGATTTTTCGAGTCATTGCAAAACCTCCTTTCGACAAAACTAGCTAGGCTTGCGCAGGCTGGCTTTCAATTGCATTACGATGCGAAATTGCCATCAACATGCCCAGCATGACAAAGCACGTAATCAACGACCAACCGCCGTGCGAGACGAATGGTAATGTAATGCCAGTCATTGGCAACATCCGAATCACGCCGCCAATATTGACGATGGCTTGAAAACATAAAAACGCAGTGATGCCCGCCGCTAACAATTTAGTAAACATGTCGCGGGCATCTATCGCCGTTTTCATGCCTGCGATCATCATTATGATTACACTTAGGATAATAATAAATCCACCTACTAAGCCCGTCTCTTCTGCCAATGCCGCATAAATAAAATCGGAATCGGCAATCGGTACAATTTCAGGAAAACCGCGCCCGAAACCTGTGCCGAGCGCATTACCATCACTGACGCCGAATAAGGCTTGTGTCGGCTGAAACGCGTATGAGTTGTACCAGGCCTCTTCGTCCGTCATTCCTCTTGCTTCAAGGCGATCTGATTCCTGTTTCCACCACCAATCTGTTTCTGGGTCAGGCGGCGATCCGGCATGTAACCACAAATGAAAACGCTGATGAATGCGTTTGGGTACGCCATGACTCACCAAATCTTTCACGCGTTCGACTGCGCCAACTTGTTCCTGATCGGTGAAAACATTGACGACTGTGTTGTAAATACCCGCGGCGAAAATTGACGCCCCAAGCAGCGCACCAATCAACACGATAGCGATGGTGACTTGCGGCAAGCGGCGCACCGCTACCACATATAACGTTATGTATGCACCGAAGAAAACGAGCATTTGCCCGAAATCCGACAATGCAAAAAAGGGAATCAATGGCATTGCCGCAACCGCCAAAAATGGCAACAAAAAACGCAGCGAAGGGATGCCCCAATACGTGCGCGACAAATTGCGATAATGATCCGCCAAAATTCCGGCGTAGCTGACGAGAAACGTTATTTTGACAGGCTCCCACGGTGTTGTGTTGCCTAAGAATTTTCCTGCGCGCGACCCAATCACAGCAATCAATAAAAACGGGATTGTAGTGACGATGCCAATTAAAAATGAATGCTGTTGCAACCACAATAAAACTTCATCGCGTTTGAGAAAAGAAAATGCGATGGCAAAGCCGAGCAAGGCTACAAGCGGTATATAGCTGGAAGAAGTAGTAAACAGCCGGGCAATTGTCCAGTATTTTTCTTCCTGCTGATTTTCAGCCTGAATCGGGATTTTGAAATTCGGATCGTTGAATAACGCCTTTTTCTTTTCGGCGTCGTAATGCTCATTCACAAAACGCTGTCGCAGCGTTTGCGTTTTTTCCATTCGCGCGGCTGATTTGGAACGAGCACTGTATTCAGGATCGGTGAAGAGGCGATATTGCGCTACAAGTCCAAAACAAAATAACAGTATCGCCAAGGTGAAGAGGGCGAAATTTCCTTTGAATTTGTGCCGCCGAATGAGCCAGAGAAATGTAAACAAAATCGGAAGCAGCAAAAACAAATCGCGCGCCGCTAATAAAATTGAAGGCGCAAAACCGCGCGTGACTCCGGCGCGATAAATTGCAAGATAGCCGAGCGCATTCAGGGCAAATAATAAAAGCAGTAAAAATAAATGTGACGAGGCACGATTTTTCATGTATTAACCTCGACGGAAGTTACGAATAAAATACCGCTCGTGTTCCGCGCTAACGTTTTTGACAAGTCGGACAATAATACGTTGAACGACCGCTTTGCGTAAAACGCAGAATCGCCGTTTGGCAAGTCAGACACGGCAATCCTTCGCGTTCGTACACCATCGTCATGGACTCGTAAACGCCACCGGCATAGCTTCCATCCAACTCTTCGGGATTCATATTCATCGTGCTGTTGTTGGCGATGGCTTCGTTTAGGACGGCGATAATTTCCTGCTGTAATATTTTTGTGCGCGGGAGTGAGAGTTTGTGGGGCGACATTTGCGGATGAATCTTAGCGCGGTGCAACGCTTCGGAAGCGTAAATATTACCGAGTCCTAAAACTTTTGTTTGATCCAGCAACGTTAATTTTATCGGCTGGCGACTGCGCTTGAGTGTAGCGTGCAAATATTTTGGCGTAAATTCTTCACCAAAAGGTTCAGGCGCTAATTTGCTCAAGGCTTTTGTTACAAACACTTCCGCAGTAGCGACCAAGTGCATCGTTCCAAATTGACGCGGGTCAACAAAAATCAACTTCTTGTCATTATCGAGCCAGAATTGCGCGTGCGTATGTTTTGGATTTTCAGCCGCTGCGTCGAGATACAAAAATCTGCCCGTCATCCGCAAATGCGCGACTAACGTTTTGGCATTCGCAAAGTGCATCAAAATGTGTTTGCCACGCCGCGCTACGGTTTCGCATTTGGCATTGCGCAAGCCCGCCGCAAATTGGCGCGGCGAATTTTCAGCGGCTAATTTCGGAAGCAATAATTGTGCTTTGGTGATAGTTCGGTTTGTAAGAAGCGTGCGCAAATGGCGCGTGACAATTTCGACTTCGGGGAGTTCAGGCATAACTTGATTCTGTAACTATTTGCGTCTGACTTGCAATATTTTTACGGGCGGGGTGAGCTTTTGTCCTTGCACATTTGCAGCTTGAATTTTTCGTACAACATCCATTCCTTTTGTCACACGCCCGAACGCCGCAAAACCTTGCCCGTCAGGGTTTCGTTTGCCGCCGGAATTCAATTCTGGTTGCGCTCCGATGCAAATAAAAAAATCTGACGTAGCGGTGTCTGGCTCTGACCGTGCCATCGAAATTGTTCCGTCTTCGTGCTTGAGGTTGGTTTTGTTGGTGCGCTCCAGCGGGATCGGCGCGAAGCTTTGTTTTTCTTTGGTGTTATTGATTGACGCTTGGATCACGTCAATTTTGATTTTGTTGTTGGGCTGATTGTCGGGGTTACTTGTGACCGAACGGTGAAAAATCCCCCCATCGTAAAACCCTGCATCAACGTAGCGCAAAAAATTCTGCACAGTAATCGGCGCTTTGTTTGGGTAAAGTTCGGCTTCGATTTTGCCGCGTTCGGTGGTGATGATAAGGCGGATTTTATTTTGGGCAACTGAAGGAAAAGCTAGAAAGAGAAGCACGAGTAGTGAAATCAGGTAGGCAAAGATTTTTTTCATACTTTGTAACTTACCGTTTCTTAGCGTTGCCACCCACTTACGCAGGTGGTACTGACACTGCGTACATCACGCTAATGCGACGTGATGCGCGTGAACAAAATCGCGGATGAGCGGGACGAGTTGATCAGCTTCGGCTAAAAAACCGTCATGTCCATGATCGCTTACTAATGTTGAATAAGTGACGTGTGCGCCAGCAGTTTTCATTTGCCGCGCGAGATATTTCACATCTTCGACAGGGAACAGCCAATCTGATTCAATGCCGACTAACAAGACGTCAGCTTTGATACGCGAGAGCGCGGTGAGGGCTGAATCATAGCCGATATGAATATCGAAATTGTCCATCAGTTTCGTGATGATGACATACGCATTTGGATCGAAGCGGCGCAAAAAGATTTCGCCTTGATAATCCAAATAGCCGCCGATGTCGAAGCGTTCGCGCAAGGATTGATGTGGGTTTTCGCCGTTGCGATTCGGGTTGCGGGCAAAGCGTTCGGTGAATAAGTTCGCCGATTTGTAAGAACACATCGCAATTTGTCGCGCGAGCGAAAGCCCTTCGTCAGGATTATTGAGAATGGCTTGGCGTTGCAGGTGATTGAGCGCGAGCGCCATCGCTCCAAGCGGAGCCGTCCCGACTGCGACGCATTGCTCGACCATCTCAGGAAAATCAATCGCCCATTGTAACGCTTGCATACCGCCAATTGATCCGCCGATGACGGCTTTGAGTTTTTTGATGCCGAGATGTCGAATCAATGTCGCTTGCGCGCGCACGTTGTCTTTGACAGTGACGATGGGGAAGTCTAAGCCATAAGCTTCTCCCGTTGCTGGATTGATCGAAGTCGGGCCAGTTGAACCGTAGCACGAGCCAATCAGATTAATGCCGATGACGCAATCTTGCGACAGATCAAAGACGGCATTGTTGCCAAATAAATCCGTCCACCAATCAGCTACGCGCGCGGAACCAGAGAGGGCGTGCGGCACAAAAATCGCGTTGTCACGCTTAGCGTTCAGCGTCCCGTACATTGCATAGTGCAACGTGATTTCGGGCAAGGAGTCACCCGAAATCAACTGAAATGGAGCTTTACCCGTCAGCGTAAAATCGCCTTCGTACGTCGGTTCGATAGGAGAATTGAGTTGAGGCATAAGCGATTTCAGATTGTGGATCTCAGATTGCGGATTGTCAGAATTGATTTTCAACTCCGCAATCCGCAATCCAAAATCCGAAATTGTTTAGGCTCCTGCGCCAGCACTTTGCGCAGCGGCTTTCAATGCTTGGTCGAGATCAGCAATGATGTCATTGACATTTTCGATGCCGACGGACAATCGGACTAATTCAGACGTGACTCCGGTTGTGGCTTGCTCTTCGCTTGTAAGCTGAGAGTGCGTTGTCGAAGCCGGATGAATAATTAATGATTTTGCATCCCCAATGTTTGCTAACAGGCTGAACAGCTTGACTGAATTGATGAGTTTTTTGCCTGCTTCGAGGCCGCCGCGAATGCCGAAAGTCACAAGCGCGCCTGCGCCTTTAGGCGAATATTTTTGCGCGCGTTCATAATATTTGCTCGACTCAAGGCCGGGATAGTTTACCCATTCGACTTGCGGATGCGCTTGCAAAAATTTCGCTACGGCGAGTGCATTTTCAGAATGGCGTTCCATGCGCAAATGCAACGTTTCGGTGCCTTGCAAAATCAGGAACGAATTAAACGGCGAGAGGCACGCACCTGTATCGCGCAAACCGACTACGCGAGCTTTCAGGATGAAGGCGAGCGGCCCGAAAGCGTCAGCATAAACGATGCCATGATAGGACGGATCAGGCGTAGTGAAATCAGTAAAACGTCCTGAAGCTTTCCAGTCAAATTTGCCAGCATCAATAATCGCGCCGCCAATTGAAGTACCGTGTCCGCCGATGAATTTTGTTAGCGATTGAATGACAATGTCTGCGCCATGCTCAATCGGGCGAATCAACGCGGGCGACGGCGTCGTGTTGTCAATAATCAACGGCAGACCATTGTCGTGCGCGATGGTGGCGAGTTTTTCAATATCTACGATGTCGAGTTTCGGGTTGCCGACAGTTTCGGTGTAAACGGCTTTGGTTTTGTCGGTGATCGCCGCGCGTAATCCCGCTTCGTCTTCGGCGTCCACAAATTTCACGGTAATGCCGAGCTTGGGCAACGTGTAGTGAAATAAGTTGTACGTTCCGCCGTACAAAGAAGTTGTAGAAACGATCTCATCACCAGCGTTGGCAATATTGGTGAGTGCCAACGTGACCGCCGCTTGACCAGATGAGAGCGCAAGCGCAGCGGCTCCACCTTCGAGCGCCGCCAAACGTTTTTCTAACACATCCGTTGTCGGATTCATGATGCGGGTGTAAATGTTGCCGAATTCTTGTAACGCGAACAGTCGCGCGGCATGATCTGCATCATCGAAGTTATACGAAGTCGTTTGATAAATCGGCACAGCGCGGGCGTGCGTAGTCGGATCAGAAGTCTGTCCGCCGTGAATTGCTAGTGTTTCGAGTTGATAGTTATTTTCAGACATTGCTATTTCTCCTTTGGCTTTATGGTTGCGACTTCAGGCAAAACGTCGTACGTACTTTCAAAATGCAAAAGAGCTGCAACGCTAAATCAACGTTGCAGCTCTCTGAAATCTTAATAACTTTATGAGAACGTAGCACGCTCTTTAGCAGTTTTTTTCGTGGAGCAAGTCGCTTAAATCGCCACGCAAATTAACAACAGTACAGAGTCTAGGCTAGGATAGCGATTCTGTCAAACAGGTGACGCGAATGCCCTGCAAAGGGAAAGGAAGAATTGGAAAGAAAATTTCCTGACCCTTTTTCACGACCTGGCAACAAACTCTGATTGTCTTCTTGTCTCGCAGCCCCTTGTCTCTCTTTTACTAAATTTTAGAAAAGGAACTCATGTCCATAGATGCCAACTCATTACAACAACAATTACAAACGATCAAACTTGATGCCGATAACTTATTAACCGGGCTTTCTGATGCACAATTCAACTGGCGACCGGAGCCGCATATCTGGTCAATTGCACAGTGTTTTAGGCATCTCAACGTTTTCGGGCGCGAATATTTTTCAATCATTGCTGAAAAAGTTGCAGCAGCGGAAAAAGCGAATTTGATAGGTGCAGGGAATTACAAGCTCCGTATCTTGGGCAAGTATTTTTTGAAATTGATGGAGCCTCCGGTCAAAACAAAATTCAAAGCACCGAAAATCTTTCAGCCCGTAGCTGACAGCTCTCTCCCAGAAGTAAGTCAGGAGTTTCAGCGGCTCCAGGATGAAACAATTGCTTTGATTGTACACGCTGAAAAATTGAACTGGTCAAAAATTAGAGTGAATTCACCTGCGACCAACCTTTTGCGATTTAATCTGACAGAAATTCTGGCGATCTTGGCGGCGCACGAACGGCGGCATCTGTGGCAGGCTGCGCAATTACGCCTGCATCTGAATTTCCCCGCCTGAAATTCTTGGAACTTTTCTGTGCACAATCCTGAATAATGAATGGACGCCGGCAAGGAATGAGATTTTTCAATACTTTACATGACTGCTCTGAAGATGAACTCCAATTCCGATGAAGAGTTGCTACGGCAAATGCTGGGCGGTGATGAAACTGCTTTTATCGCGCTCTATCGCCGCTGGCAGGCCAGTATTTATCGGTTTGCGCTGCGGATGAGCGGGTCAGAAAGTTTAGCGGAAGATGTCACGCAGGAAGTGTTTATGGTGCTGATGAATGACGCCAGACGCTTTGATGCCAGCAAAGGTTCTTTGTCATCTTATTTGTACGGCATTGCGCGCTTTCAGATGTTACGCAAAATGCAACGCGACCGTGCCTGGGTCTCGATTGACGATGAAGACTCTGACGTGAATCTCGAAGATTTCGGCGTGCAATTTGATCCGGTGTTGGATTTGACGCGCGCTGAAACAGTGAATTCTGTCCGCGATGCGATTTTGGTTTTGCCTGCGCATTACCGCGAAGTTGTCGTGTTGTGTGATTTGCACGAATTAAGTTACGCCGATGCAGCGAATGCGTTAGGTTGCGCCATTGGCACAGTGCGATCCCGTCTGCATCGCGCCAGGGGCTTGTTATTGGAAAAACTTCGTCCGGTGGCAGAAAAAGCCAGCGCACAGATTTGAGTACTGTGGGTTGTTAATTGTTATGAACTGTTTGGAATTTGAAAAAATTGTGGTGGATTTATCAGCCAGCGAAACGCGGTTGCTGGACGCCGCACGCAAACAAGCCGCACTGACGCATACAGAAAATTGCCCGCGCTGCGCAAAGCGTTTGGCGCAGGAAAAATCTTTGCGGCAGGCTTTGCGCGCAGTTGCCCTTGGCGATGCGTCGCTTAATGCGCCTGCTGAACTTGAAACGAATCTGCTTGCTGCCTTTCGAGCCCAGAATGCTACTGTTATTGCTCCCGAACTGCCCGCGAATGTAGTTCCGTTCCGAGCCAAGTCGCGTATGGGCTGGGTAAAGTGGGCAACGGCAGCCGCAGCCGCAATTTTATTGCTTGTGCTTGGTTTGGCGCGCGCATTTCAACCGCACCAATTACCAACTTCGCCGGAAAAAAATATTATTGTAAGAAATTCGCCGACGCCAACTCCTTCGGTGGCAAATGATGCACCGCTGCCGCCGCAAGAAATTTTGCCGGAGCCGCCACAAATGGTTGCCGTTTCTAATCGCAACAGCGAAATGCGCGCTGCGAGTAAGCCTAAAAATTTAGTCCCGCGTACAAGTCCCAATGTTGATCGCGTGACAGTGGATGTTGGGTCGTTTGCACCAGTTGAGCCGGAGGAAATTTCTGCCAGAGATTTTACGGTGTTTGATTACGCTCAAACGATGCCGCCGCCTGACCGCAGCCAAATTATGCGCGTCCAATTTCCGAGCGAGCGTTTAGCGCCACTTGGCATTCCGATTCCGCCGCAAATGCGCAATCGGGATTACATCAACACAGATTTATTGGTTGGTTCTGACGGCGTTCCGCGCGCCATCCGAGTTGTGAATAGATAATTTTAGTACCCTGAACTGCAAGCGACGGGTGAATCAAATGTCAGTACCCTGAGCGGTAGCGACGGGTTAACTCTTTTGGAGGAATAATAATGAATCGCAAAATCGTTACTCTTTGCAGCGTTGCCGCTTTGGTCGGCAATAGCTTGGCAGCCTTAGCGCAAAATCCTGTGCCGCAGGACAAAGCTAAAACAGAACACCGCGTCATGGTCATTCAAAACGATCAGGTCGTAACTTCCGACGTGACAACTGGCGTTGCAGGCATTGCTCAACCTGTCCCCACAACCTTTATGGGGGCTGATTTTGTAATGGCACAAGGTACGGGGATCAGGACTGGCGCTTTTCAAGCGAGTTTTGAAAATAAACTCGTGAAGGGCAAACCTTATTCTGCCGACATCGTACAGGAAAATACGCAAACACTAGGCGATGGCAACCGCATCGTGCAGCGCAGCACTTCTTCAGTCGCGCGTGACAGCGAAGGCCGCACACGGCAGGAAATTTCAGTCGGTTTTGGCCCGTTAGCGAGTGCAATGGGAAAAGCTCCCAAAATTATTTCGATTACCGACCCAGTTTCCGGCAACAATTTTATGTTGCAACCAGAAGACAAAACCGCTGTCAAAATGCCCTCCATCAAAATTTTTGACAAAATTTCTGAACGTGTGGTGAAAGCTCCGACAGAAGAAGGCGCAAGAGTTGAAATGCGCACGCCGCGACCCACTACGCAACGCGTTTCCGGCGGTGTTTTGCAAGGCAATGCGATTAGAAAAGTTCAGCCGCCTTATCCCGCCGAAGCAAAGGCCGCAGGCGTGAGCGGCGCGGTACAAGTTGCGGTTACTGTAGATGAACAAGGCAATGTATCACGCGCGGAAGCTGTGGGCGGGCAACCACTTTTGCGCGATGCCGCAATTGAGGCCGCGCGACAATGGCAATTCAAGCCGACTGAACTTTCCGGCGCACCAGTAAAAGTGCAAGGAATTTTGACCTTCAATTTCACGCTTGCCGATAGCCCTAAATCTGAAACAGCGAAAAAAGAGGTTGTTGGGCGCGAAGTAACCTTCAAAAAAATGGATGGTATGCCTGGCGAAATGCGGATTGAACTGGATGACAACAACATTCAAATGTTCAATACTTCCAAATATGAAACGAAGAAAGAAGACTTAGGCACACAGACAATCGAAGGTGTGGAATGCACTGGTACGCGCAGTGTGACGACGATACCCGCTGGCGCTGTAAACAATGAATTGCCGATCAATATTGTGTCTGAATCGTGGTACTCAAAAGATTTGGATACGGCTGTATTGCGCAAATATAACGACCCTCGTTACGGCGAAAATGTATATCGTTTGACGAACATTATTCGCACCGAACCAGCGAAAGAATTATTTGAAATTCCGGCTGATTACTCGGTCAAAGAAGATGGCCCGCTCAGAACGTTCCAGTTCAGCGATGGCGAAGGGAAAAACATGAAGTTCGATATTAGAACTGACCAAAAAGTCATCACGAAAGAACAGTAATTTTGAATGCAGAAGTAGGAACGCGGAACGATGAGTTTTTCAATTTTGAGAATTCATCGTTCCGCGTTCCTACTTCATAGTTTTTATTACTCGTCGTCTGTTTCATCTACGCCAAAATACCGCATCCACTCGCTCATCTCACCTTCGGCTACTTTTGCTTCTGGTTCTTGTTCTTCCATCATTGCCGCAGCCATTAAATTCCGAAATTGCCCTGATTTCACGACGCTCACGCTGCACGCGCGGACGCGGCTACTGAGCTGCAAATCTGACGTGACTACTTTCAGCGCCGGACGATTTTTTTCGCGCTCAACAAATTCCACGATGCGCGCATCTGCGTCGGAGCCTTCGCGTGCGTAAAAAACTTTGACCCCGCGAAAGCTTGACCCGTCCGCGATATTAATTTCGGGCGCGCCGTCAAAAATTACAGTAATGCGGATTTTTTTCAGGTGAGCAAATTGTGCGAGTTCACGCAAAAGTCTTTGTCGCGCGGCGGATTTATCTTTGTGCCAGCCCACGCGCTGTCCCATCAAATTGTTGCCGTCAATCAAATACACATTAAATATTGTCAGAAACCCGAGTTGTAGCGACGGGCAATTCGCAGTGTGAGTGTGTGCAAAAGCAGTAAGCGCCACCCGCTACCACAGGTGGTTCTGACGCTGGACGATTACGCCAAAGACAACGCAACCGCGCTCATAGCGTGCAGGTTTGTGGTATCGAAGACTGGCACAGGCGAATCAGCAGGCGCAATAAGCATTGCAATTTCAGTGCAGCCTAAAATAATTCCTTCCGCGCCGCGTTCAATAAGGCCAGCAATAATTTTACGGTATTCGTTACGCGATGAATCTTTGATTTCGCCCAAACAAAGTTCATTGAAAATAACATCATTCACAATTTCGCATTCTGTTTCATTCGGTACAAGAACTTGTAAGCCGTGCTGCAAAGCGAGGTGATCCCGATAAAAATCCTGCTCCATCGTGAAGCGTGTGCCAAGCAATCCAATCGTGCGAATGCCTGCTTGTTTTATGGCTTCGGCTGTCGGGTCAGCGATGTGTAACAACGGAATTTTGACAGCGGCTTCGATGGTGGGAACGACTTTGTGCATTGTGTTAGTGCAAAGCAACAAAAATTCCGCACCTGCTTTTTCTAGCGCTTGAGCTGCATTGCCAAGAACCGCACCAATTTCGTCCCATTTGCCTGCTCGCAATAAACTTTCAATGTCATGAAAATCTACGCTGTACAACACGATCCGTGCCGAATGAAGTCCGCCACATTGTTGCTTCACTAATTCATTAATTTGCGAATAATAATGCGCCGTAGATTCCCAACTCATCCCACCGATTAAACCAATGATCTTCAATTTACCTCCGATTTTGTCTTTGTTTTATAAGGCTGAATTAATCTACGATAAATAGTTTCGCCCCCATTTCCGTAGCCGACCGATGCGCTTCAGCGTTGTCTGCGACTTGATAACTCATGCCCGGTTTAAGTACAAATTTCCGACCATCTTCAAGTTCAGTGAGTAATTCACCTTCGAGGCAAAAAAGGATGTGGCCCTTAGCACACCAATGATCTGCCAAATAGCCCGGCGAGTATTCAACGATGCGAACGCGAATATTACCGAAGTTTTGCGTGCGCCAATGAGCAACGCCGCTTTCGCCTTTGCGTTCTGTTCGTTCGACTTTTTCCCAATCGGTGCTGGCAAATGGAATATCAGATAATTGCATCGTTATTTTTTCTTTGGCTTTTTTGGCTTTGGCGAGGGGAGTTCGTTTTCTGTTACCTTAAAAAGCTGACTCATCAAATCCCGATCCTCAAGATTGTCGCTAATTAAAAAATGAGCCTTTGCACCTGGATATGGTGGAGCTTCCACAACATTTTTGAGAACCTCCGCGCCAGCTTTAGTGGGTTTTAGAAATAACTGATTATCGCAGACAAGCGCTATGATTTTTTCATTCAGGTAAATCGCATATTCGCCGAACATTTTTTTGAATGATAGCTCGCCAGCGTCGCTTCCTTGATCGCAAGCATATTCGACAAACGTTAAGTCTGAAGCCATTGCTTTCTCATTTCTGTATGTTCTAAAACTTAATATTGTAAGACTTGATTTTGCTATTCAACGTTGTGTTATTCAGTCCTAACAATTTTGCGGCGCGGCTTTGATGTCCGCCGGTGATTTCGAGGGCGCGGCGGATGAGTTCGATTTCAAAGCGGGAGACTTCGTCGTAAAACGCGATGCCTTGCGCAAGGTCTACGGCGGGGGCTGCGCTGGGATTGTCGGCGTCGTAGCTGCTTTGGAAATTGGGATCAAGAATTTCTTCGCGCAGGCAATCGGCGGTGATGTGTTCGCTGCGGGCAATAATGACGGCGCGTTCGATGGCTGTTTCCAATTCGCGCACGTTGCCGGGCCAGGGATAATTTTCGAGGAGTTGCAAAATTTCCGGCGCTAAAGTTTCTGAAACTTTGCGCGCGTTTTCTAAATTATATTTGCGAATGAAATGTTGTGTGAGCGGCAAAATATCTTCGCGGCGATTGCGCAGTGGTGGCAAGTGAATGTTGATGACGTTGAGGCGATAAAATAAATCTTCGCGGAAATCGCCTGATTGCACGGCGCGGCGCAAATCTGTGTTCGTAGCCGCAATGATGCGCGCGTCAACTTTGCGCGGAGCTGTATCGCCGAGCGGCGTGAATTCGCGTTCCTGAATAACACGCAATAATCGCGCCTGAGTTTCGGGCGGAATCGTACTGATTTCGTCGAGAAAAATTGAGCCGCCATCTGCGACTTCAAACAAACCTTTTTTGGCGGCGACTGCGCCTGTGAACGCGCCGCGTGTGTGTCCGAATAATTCTGATTCGAGCAATTCAGATGGGATATTGCTGCAATTTACGGCAACAAATTGTCCGGCTTCGGCGCGCGGTGAAGAGAAGTGAATTGAGCGGGCTACGACTTCTTTACCAGTGCCAGATTCACCTGTAACTAGCACGGTAGAGCGCGCGGGCGCGACTTGTTCGATCAAATCATAAACTTCACGCATCGCGGCGGAATTGCCTACGATTTGGCTGCGATCTGCTGATGCGCGCAGTGTGCGTCGCAGCGTCTGTCGCTCTTCTTCTTTGCGGCGACGCCCAATGCCATTGGCAACAGTTTTCAAAATGTAATCGTTTTCAAACGGCTTGCGAATGCAACTGAACGCGCCGAGTTGCCACGCCGCTACGGCGGTGTCGAACGTAGCGAAGGCTGTAATCATCACAACAATGGCTTCGCTGTCGAGCTTGAGAATTTCTTCAAGCGTACGCAATCCGCCCATGCCAGGCATTGAAACGTCGAGCAAAATCACGTCGTAAGTTTTTTCGGTGAGCTTTGCCAACCCCTCTTCGCCTTGTTTGGCTAAATCCACGCGAAAGCCATCCGGCGTCAAAATGCTTTCCAGCACATCGCGCATGATTTCTTCGTCATCAATTACTAAAACGGAGCCTTTTTTCGCCATAAGAAAAATAATAACGTAATTTTGTATTTATGTCAGAGCCGCAAAAAAATCGCGTGTGTGTAACTTGGAAAAATGCGCCAGATCAAACATAATCGCAAGCATGGCAGATAAAAAACGTATCTTTTTGATTGACGGAATGGCAAATATTTTCCGCGCGTATTTCGCTGTGCGCGGTCTTTCCAATGCGAAAGGGATTCCGACGAACGCTGTGTTTGGCTTCACGATGATGTTGCGCCAAATTCTCACGAAACATAAACCCGATTACATCGGCGTCGTTTTAGATTCCAAAGAAAAAACATTTCGCCACGAACAATACGAACATTACAAAGCCAATCGCACCGAAATGCCCGAAGATTTGGTTTTGCAATTGCCCTACATTCACCGTGTGTGCGAAGCCTACCGCGTGCCAATTTTGAAGCAGCCGGGCTTTGAAGCGGATGATTTAATCGGGACTTTAGCGCATAAAGCTGCGGACGCGGGATTGCAAGCTGTCATCGTTTCTACCGACAAGGATTTGTGCCAGCTTGTGCGCGATCCTGACATCATCGTCCTCAAAGAAGACAAAAAAGGTGAACTCTGGTTTGACGAAGTAGGCGTCAAAGAACGCCTCGGCGTGCGCCCTGATCAAGTCGTAGATTGGCTTGGTTTGATGGGCGACGCTTCCGACAATATTCCGGGCGCTCCAGGGATTGGCGAGAAAGGCGCGATTGGCTTGCTGGAACAATTTGGTTCAATTGAAGACGCGCTCGCAGGCTGGGAAGCAGTGAAGAAAAAAACGTACCGCGAATCGTTGCGCGACAACGCTGATATTATTCGCCTTTCACGCGAACTCGCCCGCGTAGATATAAATTCGCCTGTCGAATTAGATTTAGACGCGCTGGTTACCGAAGAACCAGATCGCGCCGCCGCGCACGAATTATTCAGCGAATTAGAATTCGGACAGCTTACGCGCGAATTTGCGAGCGCTGCCAAGCCGGACGAAAAGCCGCAGATTGTGACTGTGCCCGTGGATAGAAATTATCAGAAAATTAATGCGCTGGAAGATTTGCAAAAGCTCTCAGACGCTTTGCTGGCAAAAGATCGTTTTGCGTTTGCGTACGTCGTTGGAGCGACGCAACCAACTGCACCCGCCGCTGATTTATTTGCCCTCGCTGAACAGCAGGAAAATATTGCGCGGCTCAACGGCGTAGCCTTTTCCGCCGTTGCAGGCAACGCCTCCTATTTTGACTTGGCAAATTGTGATGAGCGCGAGAAGGCTTTGGCGCTGTTGTGTGAATTATTCGACAACGGCTTGGTCGAAAAATCTGTGCACGGCTTTAAACAAGCGATGGCGGCATTCGTTACTGAAAATATCAATTTAGAAGCGGTTACTGATGACACTTTGTTGGAGGCGTATTTACTCGACCCCGAACGTGCGCAATATGATTTGCCGCTGTTGGCGCGCGAATATTTGGGACAGGAAATCAGCTTGTCTGCGGATGCTTCTGAAGCGGCGTTGCTGACGGCTGATGTAACGGGGCAGCTTGCAAATATTTTGGCCGCGAAGCTGGATGAATTTGCACTGCGCAAAGTTTATGACGAAGTCGAATTGCCGCTTGTGCCAGTTTTATATCAAATGGAGCGTACAGGATTTCGCGTAGACATGAATGCTTTGCGCGATTTGTCCGTTGTGATGCAGCAGGAAATTGAGAAGCTGACGACAAAAATCTATGAACTCGCGGGCGAAGAATTCAACATCAATTCGCCGCAGCAATTGGGCGATATTTTTGAAAAACTCAATTTTGAAGTTTCCAAACGAACCAAATCTGGAAAAATCCAAACCAATCGTGAAGTGCTGGATGAACTAGCCCTTACGTACGAATTGCCACGTCTCATCATCGAATACCGCGAATTAGCCAAGCTGAAAAGCACGTACTCCGACACGTTGCCGGATTTGATTGATCCGCGTGATGGGCGAATTCACACTACGCTAAATCAGACAGTTGCAGCGACAGGACGGCTGAGCAGCGAGAATCCAAACTTACAAAATATCCCCATTCGCACGGAACTTGGACGCAACATTCGGCGCGCGTTTGTTCCCGCGGACGGCTGCGTTTTGTTGTCAGCGGATTATTCGCAAATTGAACTCCGTTTGCTCGCGCACATCACGCATGACCCTGAAATGCTCGACGCGTTCCAAAAAGGAGAAGACATTCATTCACGAACTGCGCGCCGCGTTTTTGGCGCACAAACGGATGCTGAGCTAAAAGAAAAACGCCGCGTTGCCAAAATTGTGAATTTTGCGATTGCTTACGCGGTCGGAGCTTTTGGGCTCGCTCCGCGCGTAGGCTTGAGTCGGTTTGAAGCAAAGAAGGTGATTGACGATTATTACAAAACTTACGTCGGCGTAAAAAAATACATGGACGAGATGCCGGAAAAAGTCCGCGAAGACGGCGGAATCGTTCGTTCATTGCTTGGACGGTGGCGTAAATTACCGGACATTGATAACAAGAATCATAACTTGCGTTCCCGTGCCGAGCGTGAAGCGATCAATATGCCGATGCAAGGGAGCGCTTCAGACATTGTTAAATTGGCAATGCTAAAAGTCGATCAAACTTTGCGGCACGCGGAAGCAAAAACCCGGATGATCTTGCAGGTGCATGATGAATTAGTCTTTGAAGTCCCAACCAATGAGTTAGAATTAGTGCAGCCACTGATAAAAAACGCTATGGAAAGCGCCTATCAATTGGCCGTTCCGTTGGTCGTGGAGCTTGGCGCCGGGCGTAATTGGATGGAAGCTAAACCCTAAGCTGATGAAATCTGAGAAAAGTTATTTCCAATATTGAGAAAAATGTATTAATGTGCGGTAGCTAACAATGGTTAACATGTAGTGAATTAAAATGTTGACAGAGCACGGGCTATCGTATAGATTCTCGCGGACAGTTTTATCTTTGTATCATAGTAATTTTGACAAACTTACGGTTGGCTTGCTTGATAGCTGAGCTAATAGAATCAAAGGTAAAACGAGTTTTACGAGAGATATTTTCAAAATGAGTTCGCACGGATTGTAATCTTGGCAAGTCAAAGTACAAGACGATCAGTGACCAAAGAACCAATTGCTATAATTTGTTTGTAGGCTAAGTTTTCGTGGTATCTAGAGTAAACGAGGCATCAAATTATCAATCAATAACTTCCAGGAGGACAGATATGATTTCCGCGAGACGAATAGTGGGTCTAGTGCTGATGCTGACGCTCAGCGTGGTGTGTGCCATGGCACAGACTCCTCGTTCGGAAGATGATCCTCGCAACCTTGCTCCGACTGTCACAGGCGGCACAGGGCTTTTCACCGTCTACGACGCACAGACGTTAAGAAAAGGCGAGTTCAACTTTGGCTTTTTTGCCAATCATTATCACCGTGATCCAGGTGATGCACGGTTTCAAGTTTATCCAGCTAATTTTCAAGTTGGTATCAACGATCATTTAGAATTTTTTGCTAATTTTGAAGCGCAGCAGATTGCTGTCTCGCGCCGCCCTGAAATGCTCAGCGGATTTTATCTGCCTGACGTGCGCACGAAAACATTGTCCCCAGGCCGGATTATCATTCGCCCTGGCACAAACGTTATTGGCACTGTTGCGGGTGATCCTTGCGGCAACGGTGGATTTGCAGGCCCTTGCAGCGCATTTGGTGCTTTCACAGGACGCCCTTCTGGAAATGACACAGCCGTGTATCCCGGTTTAGGTGCTCCTGTTGGTGGTATCCTTCCGGCGATTCCTTCAAACGTTGTCCCCAGCTATTTGGTTGATTCTCCATTCCTGGCCCGCTTCAGTGGCTCAGGCGTTGGCGACATCACGTTAGGTGCAAAAATTCGTTTTACAGGCCCGAATGATCCTTTCGGTGTTGCCTTGATTCCGATTTTTAAAATCCCGACTACAACCTCGCTAAACACTGGCTTAGAGCGTGGTCGCGGTACAGGGGCTTTTGATTACGGTGCAATTCTTGCTTTAGATGGTCGTTTGCATAAACACATCAACTTGAGCGGAAACATCGGATTTATCAAAATTGGCGATCCGCGTGCTGAAAACATGAACCTTGGTGCTTTAGCTGGTCAATCTGGCGTTATCCAAGGGTTTGGTCGCAGCGAACGCGCATTGGATTTGCCGAACAAATTGGTCAGCGGTGTAGCTGTTGACTTCCCGCTCAGTCAATATTTGGCCTTAGTCGCTGAAGTCAGAGGCGAGCGCTATGTTGGCTCTCGTACTCCTTCTTTGTTGACGAATAGCCCGGTTGATTTGATCGCGGGTGCGAAAATTTATCCTGCTCGCTGGATTTCGCTTTCAGCCGCCTATCAACGTCATCTGAACTGGTTCTCAAATTTGGCAGCCGCCAACAGTACGCCAAATGGATTTATCGCTGGACTGTCACTGGGGCACGTGAATAAACGTGAGCCAGCCATTCTGCCGAACAATCCGCCGACGATTGCATTGAGCCTTGGGTCAGTTGTCAACAATACCACGCAATTGCAACATGCTAACGAAGGCACGGTTTGTGCTGGCGATACTGTCGCAGTGACTGCAAACGCGAAAGACCCAGACGGCGACACTCTGACCTATAAGTGGACAACCACTGGCGGTCGCATTGTCGGCGATGGTGCAAGCGTTACATTTGATTCCACCGGACTCGCTCCTGGCGAATACACAATTACTTGCGAAGTTGATGACGGCTGCGGTTGCGTAGCGTTCGATACCAAGACAGTTCGTGTGTCAGAGTGCAAACCCATGCTCGAATGCCCAACCGCACCGAGTGTCTCGGTTTCGACCGATTCTGTCAGTGTTGGTGAAGCGGTAACCGCAACAGCCAGCATCTCTGGTGGCAGAAACTTCGGTACACCGACCTATAACTGGACAGTTTCGGCTGGTTCAATTGCTTCAGGCCAAGGCACGGAAAGCATCCGCATTGACACCACTGGTGTTGCAGAAGGCGCGACAGTCACAGCTACGGTTGAAGTCCGTGGTATTGACCCAAGCTGCTCGAATACGGGTTCGGCTTCCTTCTCGACGAAGGTGACGCCGCCGAAACCGAAAGCAATAGCTGTTGGTGCTTGCACGACCTTCAAGGCGAACAACGCACGCGTTGACAATCCTTGTAAGGCGATCTTGCAAGACGTGATTCGTCAATTGCAAGGCGACCCGCAATCTCAACTTGTTGTGGATTCATTCCGTGGCGAGAAAGAGAAACCAGCTAATCTTGACTTGCAACGTGGCAAGAACGTACGCGACCGCTTGGCTGATGGCGCAATCGGCGGACCAATTGATGCCAACCGCATCAGCGTTCGTCCGGGCGGTGTCTCAACCGACGGCAGCCAGGTCAAATTGACGCTCGTCCCAACTGGCGCAGATATGCCAGAAGGCCCGGCAGCAGCGACTCTTGGTGATGTCACACCTGAGAAAAAAGCGGCTCCGGCTCGTAAAGCCAAAGGCAAGCGTCGTCGCTAAAAACCTGTCGTAGCAATACGGCGTAACCAATCAGGGCAGGTGGTCAATAGATCACCTGCCTTTTTTAATTACGGGTTGCGGGTTTTTGATTATGGATTGAATTTAGTTTGATAAATTCGCAATCCGCAATCCGCAATCCGCAATCGTAAATTCGCAATCCACCTATGCTCATCACCAGCCCTGTTAACCCTCAATTGAAATTCGCGCGTCGTGTGCGTGAAGGCAAAGAATCCGAAGCGATTTTTGTCGAAGGGGAGCGTTTGTGCGAAGAGTGCCTTCGCTCAGAATTACCATTATTTACAGCTTTTTTTACATCTGACCCCAGCCCGCGTACGCAAGCCATTTTGGAGCGTCTACAAGCACGCAATTGCCATATTTATGAGACGTCCGCCGAGGCATTTGAGGTCGTCAGCGATACAGTCAATTCGCAAGGTGTTATTATTATTGCGGCGCGCCCAACGTGGAAAATTTCTGACATTATTCGCCCGCAGGCAAATTTGTTGATCGCATTTGATGCTGTGCAAGACCCTGGCAACGTCGGTACGATTATGCGCACGGCTGAGGCTGCGGGCGTAATGGGTGCGATTGCTTTGAGAGGCTCCGTAGATTGTTTCGCGCCGAAAACATTGCGCAGCGCGATGGGAGCGAATTTTCGCTTACCAATCGTTACGGATGTGACCGCAGAAGAATTGATCGAATATTGTCGCGCGCAGGGAATTGCCTTGGCGGCGACGACTGCGCACACTGATACAATTTATAGCGATTATGATTGGCTGCAACCTACGATGATAATTTTCGGCAATGAAGCGCGTGGAATGAATCCCGATTTATTAGCTGCTTGCGACGTCCGTTTAAAAATCCCACTTCACCCGCCCGTCGAATCTTTGAATGTAGGCGCGGCGGCGGCGGCAATTCTTTTTGAAGCGGCGCGGCAGCGCAGGGCTAAACTTTCTGCTTAAATTTTCGTATATTGAGCACGATGAGTAACGAAGAAAATCCTCCATCAGAAGAAATTGCGAATCGCGTCGAAGGCGGCGTGCGCAAATTATTTGAGCGCATCGGTGGCGCGTTGGATTTTGCTTTGCGTCGTCCGATGAATCCGCAGGCACGTACTGATTTGACGGCCTTAATTCCGCAAATTGAGCGCATCATTGATGATAAGCTCAGAACGGAAGGCGGAAAAATCTTCGCGCCGAATTTAATTGAGCTACGGTATGACTACGAAACCTATTCGCAAATGCCTGCTAAACGTCGTGAATACTTGGAGCGAGAATTAAGGCTGTCAACGTACGAATATATCCATAATCGCCGTTACACCACAAAAGCTGATATAAAAGTGAATGTTGCCTATGATATGTTCACGCGCAAGCTGACGCTCAAGGCTTCATTTCCTGACGAAGCTACAATTGCTGCTACGCCTGCACAAAATTCTCAACCAGCGGCAATGGCGGCAACGGCGCCAACTGAAACGCCCACTTTTGCAGTCAATTTACAAAACCCGAAATTCAATTTGCGGGCAAAAAGTAACACGCGCATTAACGTTGGTCGTGGTCACGATAACGGTTTAATTATTGAGGATGGCACCGTATCCAGCGTCCATGCTGCGTTTACGGTTAGTGCGAATGGCGCGATTTTTCTTGCTGATTTGGGCAGCCGCAATGGTACATTTGTGAACGGTGTACAAATTCCGATGGGTGATAAAGCGATTGTCAAATCAGGTGATAAAGTACGTTTCGGCGACATCGAACTCCAACTAACGCTCAACTAAAATTCTGCAAACTAAAATTCCAAGTGCCCTATGAATTTTCCCTTCATCGTTACGTTGATTTTTCTGGCCGGCATCTTATTTATTCTCTTCTCAGTTTTTCTTTCAACTTGGCGCTTTGCGCGTAAGCCTGCGCCAGCCGATGCCGACAACGTGCCGGATGATTTCGGGCCGAAGCTCACAAGTAAGCGGCTACGCTTTGTGCGCTGGATTTTTGCCGTGCTCGTCCTTTGTGCGTTTGGTTTTCATGTGTATTGGGCGTTACTTGCAGCCGGGCCGATTGACGAAAATAAAGATTTTGCGCAATTGAAAAATTCTCGTGACCAACGTAATCGCCGTGACGCCGAAGCCAATTTGCGCGGTTGGGTATTTGATCGCCATAAAGATTACAAGCGTGCGCTCGCCAAATATCGTTATCTTAACGGCAAAATTATTCGCGATTATCCGCTTGGCGCGGCGGGCGCACATTTGATTGGTTATAGCGGACTCGCGCGCGGTGATGCCCTGATGGAACGCGCAGTGATTGCGCAACCTCCGCCTAAACAACCGGAAAAAAGCTGGTGGGAAAAATTCATCGCTTATGCAACCTTTGAAACGAACGAAACGAAAATTGATGCCGGACGCGACTTGCAAGTGACAATTGATTACGATCTGCAAAAGGCCGCATTTGAGCAACTCAGCGCCAAAGGATTAAAAGGTGCAGTCGTAATGCTCAATCCGCAAACCGGAGAAATTCTCGCGCTTGCCAGTAATCCCAGCTTTGATCCTGACGACATCAACAACGATGTGAAATGGGGCGAGATCAGCCGCGATTTGAAAAATCGCCCGCTGCTCAATCGCGCGCTGCACGAATATTATTTGCCAGGCTCGACGCTGAAAACTTTAACGGCGGCGGCGGCTTTGGATGTGCGACTCGACAACAAAACATTTTTTTGTCAGGGCGGAGGCTGGACGCCGCCGGGTTCCGGTCGCCCCATTCGTGATGACGAAGGCGAAGCACACGGCAACATCGGTTTGACCGAAGCGTACGTTCATTCATGTAACCAATATTTTGCGCAACTCGGCGTCGAAGTCGAACGGCAGCGTATGGGCGAAGCTGCACAGCGCTTTGGCTTGCGCGTTTTCGACAAAGCTGAACAATCAATCGGCTCAGGCATGATGCGCGGGTTGTGGAACTCTGATAATAAAATTTTAGGCGATGTCTTAGCGCCGTTAAATTCAACATTTGTAGATGGCAACAAAATTACAAAATACGATTTGGGGCTTGAGTCCATTGGGCAGGGCTATGTTCAGCTTACGCCGTTTCAGATGGCTTTAGTCGCGGCGGGGGCAGCGAATTTGCAAGGCAATGTGATGAAGCCGATGATTGAAGCAGGTCGCACTCCAACTGTTCTAAATCAGGCGATGACATTTCAAACTGCCGCACGCCTGCGTGAAATGATGGCGGGCGTGGTCGAGCGGGGAACTGCGGCAGGTGTATTTGGCAATACTGTACGCCAAAATGGGATCACGGCGGGCGGCAAAACAGGTACGGCACAGCGCGAGGTTGCAGTGATTGATCCGGCGACTGAAAAGCCTGTGACGTATAAAGATTCGCGCGGCAAAACGCATGTCAAAAAGGAGAATCGTATTGATTCGTGGTTCATCGGTTTTGCGCCTGTGAATAATCCGCAAATTGCCTGGGCTGTGGTGGTTGAAGGTGGCGGGTACGGTTCAAAAACTTCAGCTCCGATTGCCGCAAATTTATTGGTCAAAGCGAAAGAATTAGGATTGCTGAAAGCGGATGGATCGGTTGTTCCGGCTGCATCAGCGACTGTCGCAACCTCGCCGCGTGCAAATTCACCCGCACGCCGGAGATGATAGAACGCAATTATTTTACACTTCAACTAGAGACGATAAATGAGTAATAAATGGCGCTTCATTTCTGGACTCGCTATTTACGCGCTGTTGTTTTTTTACCTCGGCGTGCGCGTATATTTCGTCTTTTTTCATGTTGAAAGTTACGACGGCTGGTTTGGCAGTCAGGCAGGAATTGGGCAGAAAATAATCATCAACAGAACTGATCCAAATGGCCCGTCAACTGTTTTATTGCCGGGAGATGAGTTTCTTTCGATCAATAATATTACTCCGTTGCAAGACCCGACGATTATGAGTTTTAGTGACCGCGTGCCACCGGGGACTGCTTATACGATCAAGGTGCGGCGCAATGGACAAGAATTATCCTTCCTGCTCAGGACGGCTGTTGATCCTGATAAAAAGGTGAATTGGGTAGAGCGATTTTATTTACTGGTCAATCTGATTTTTTTATTGACGGGACTCTTTGTTTTTTTGCTCAAACCTGATGATAAACAAGCTTGGCTTTTGGCTCTAATGCTTGGCACATGCATCGCCTTAAATACTTGGAAAATGCCAGTGGTTGTTTTGGGGGTTGGCGTCGAGATTCTCGTGTCGCTCGCAAAAATTATCGGGCTTTGGTCTTTACCCTTATTAGCGCACTTCTTTTTGATTTTCCCTGATCGCTCACCAATTTTGCGCCGTTGGCCGAAACTCACCACATATTTATATTGGCCGTTTTATATTTGTATTTTGCCACTCTTTGCTGGTACTCGACTGCCCGACTTCTTAAAGCTTTGGTATTTCAGCTTACCGATTATGAGGTGGTTTGATAAGCATTCTTATTTTCAGATTCCAATGCCGACCGTCATGGCATATTTAGCATTTGGGTTGATTTGCCTGGTAATAAATTACCGCGTAGCGAATCTGGATGCGCGTCGCCGTTTGCGTGTCATTATGTTTGGCAGCGGCAGTGGATTTTTGATGTTGCTGCTGGTGATTTTGGGTGAATTTTTCGGACTGGAGAATGGCAGTATCAAATCATTTTTGGAAATCAGTATGATTGTTACTGCTCCGCTCATTCCACTCTCGTTTGCCTACGCAATTATTCGCCATAAAGTGATTCCAATCAGCCTGATTATTCGGCGCGGCGTGCGTTATTTATTAGTTTCGCACGGCGCAATGATTTTAGAGATTATCTTACTAGGTGCGTTGTTGTGGGCAGTGATGGATGATGTTTTTGCTGCGCTCAATGTTCACTCAATTCGCGCGACGAGCCTGATTTCAGCGGTGGTTGCCGTAATTTTTTGGCAAACGATTCATCGTTTACATCGGCGCTATTTAGCTCCGATTATTGACCGTCGCTTTTTCCGCGAATCGTATGACGCACAACAGATATTGACCGAACTGGCGCAATCTGTGCGTACTTCGGCCAGCAGTCATGAGTTGTTGGAAACCGTCGCCGCGCGTATTCAACAGGCTTTGCATGTAAAAAACGTGACAATTTTTTTGCGTGATGCACAGCAACAAACATTATGCAGCGAAATTTCTTTTGATTACGATTTAGCCACGAAAAAATCTATGCTCCTCACGCGTGAAGATAGCATTACAACGAATTCTTTTTTCGTAGCCAAACTGCGGTCGAGTTCGCATCCACTGCCAATTGATAATGAAAGTTTATTGTTGTTTGAAGCCGAAAAAGATTTGCTGCAATCGCTCAATACTGATTTATTGCTGCCGCTTAATGGCAAAGACACTTTGCTCGGCGCGATTTCGCTTAGTTCTCGTATTGGGGATTTACCGTATTCGCGTGAAGACGAACGCTTGCTGATGAGCGTCGTAGATCAAACTACGCTGGCGTTGGAAAATACCAAATTGATTGCGCAAAAAATTGAACTTGAGGCGGAGAACGAACAGCGCGCGAAAGAATTAGAAGAAGCGCGCCAATTGCAGCTTTCGATGTTGCCAAAAAAGATTCCGCAATTTCCGCATTTGGAAACTGCTGCGTATATGAAAACGGCAACAGAAGTCGGCGGCGATTATTACGATTTTTATGTCACAGAAAACGGTGGATTGACGATTGCTATCGGTGACGCAACTGGGCATGGATTAAAAGCTGGCACGGTTGTAACGGCGACAAAAAGTTTATTTAACGAGCTTGCTGCCGAACGCGATTTGCCGTTGATGCTGAGCCGTTTCACGCTCGCGTTGAAAAAAATGAATCTTCGTTCGATGTTCATGGCGCTCACAATTATGCGCGTAGAGGAAAATCAAATCACGTTCAGCAGCGCTGGAATGCCGCCTGTTTTGCTATATTCTTCAGCCACAGGTGAAGTCAAAGAAGTGTTGATGAAGGCATTGCCACTCGGCGGAATTGTTAATTACAAATACAAACAAGAAACACATCAGCTTGCTTCCGGTGATGTAATTGTGTTGATGAGTGATGGGTTGCCGGAACGCTTCAACGACGCGGGCGAAATGTTTGATTACCCCAAAATTAAAGAATTATTGACCGAGGTTGCACGCTCTTCGCCGCAGGAAATTATCAATCAATTTGTGCGGGCTGGCGATCTTTGGGCAGGCACAAAAGCGCAGGATGATGACATTACGTTTGTCGTTGTGAAAATTATTTGACACGAATCACAACCAACGTCTGATCGTCCTGCGGCGCAGTTTTTCCTAGGAAAAAACTGACGTCAGCTAATAATGCGCTGAGTGTTTCTTCGGCCTGCATTCCATCTGTAATTGCTGTAGCCTTCATCAATCGTTCTTCGCCGTATTCTTCCTGCCATTCGTTCATCGCTTCTGTGATGCCGTCAGAATACAAAATCAACGCGTCGTTTGGCTGCAATTGAATTTGTTCCACCTTCAAAATCCGATCAAAGGTTTTGCCGGAATTTAAGCCCAGACCAATGCCAGCAGGTTGGAGCAGTTTTGTCGCTTGCTCTAACTGTCTTCGCAAGACGGGCGGATTATGACCTGCGCGCGCAAACGACATGGTTTTTGTTACAGGGTCAATAATGGCGAAAAATAACGTTACAAACATTTTGCGTTTGCAGACTTCGTACAAATGTTTGTTGACTGCGCACAGAATCTCACCAGGGTCATCACACTCTTCCGCGATGGAAACAAGCAAGCCTTTTGTTAGTGTCATGTACAACGCTGCAGGTACGCCTTTGCCGGAAACATCGGCGACTACTACGCCTAATTTGCCGTCGGACATTGGGATGAAGTCGTACAAGTCTCCGCCACATTCGCGCGCGGGGCGACAAATTGCAGCAATGCTCAAGCCCTGAATTTCCGGCGCAGCGCTTGGCAACATTTTGTCTTGTGCTTTACGCGCTACTTCAAAGCTTGCTTTCAAACGGTCACGCTCCGCTTCGTCTTCATCTGAATGTGCAATTGTGCGTTGTTCAATTTGTTTATCATTGCCAACGAGCGTAAGCACGAAGGCCACCAACCCAAAAATGCCAAGCGAGGTTAAGCTGGCAATTCCTGCTTTCATGAGCACTGGTGATGGTTGCACCAGGAATGAATATCCCTTTATTAACAGGCCTGCGGTGAAGCTGGCGCTTAGCGTAGCGAGCAAATCGAAATGGCGGTAGAGCAAATAAAAAACTACATAAGTTAGCAACGCGAACAACATTTTTTGACCAATAGAAGTTGTGGGATTTGGGTCAAGATCAAGCGTGAACACTAAACCTACAAGTAAAAGGATTAGCTTTCGCAACCATTCTGCTTTTAAATTTGCGCCGAGAAACGGCGCGAGAAAGCCGAACAGAATCAGCAAGTGAAAGGCAGATTGTTCATTTGATAAAGCTGATTCTAAAATCGCTGCAATCGCAGGTGAGCGTGATACAAAAAAATTCTCAGCCGTAACCATTTCATTAGGCAGTGTTGGAATGTGCATCACCGCCGTGAGCAAGAGCGGAATTGCAACCAGTAAGCTGCCGCATAAAACCCCAGCTAAAATATTTATTGCAACAGGACGCGTAAAAATATGACCGCGCATCATCGCCGAAAAAACTGCTTCACGTCCTGTACGATATTTGGCGCTGATCGCTTCTCCGGCTGACCAGAACGCTGTCAGTAACAACGCATATCCAAAGCAGAAAAAAAAGAACAAAATATAGGGCAACGTAGTCAAAATGAAGCGGCTTTTGATCCCGAAATATATGCCATCAGAAAAATCATCAAGCTGACCGGCGAGATAAAAAACACCAAGTGCCAGTAATGCTGTGAAGGCAAAAAAATTCAAGGTGGCGCGCCTGTCAATTTCCTTACGCAGGACGCCAAGAAAAAACAGGACGAGCGAAACCAGTACGACGATGACGTTGATGATGATTTTGGAAATACCGATCAGCGCAAATGAAGTGAAGTTGCGACGTGTTAGCTCTTCCTGAAATTCCAGCGGCAATGTTTCTTTTAATTTCAAGCTGACCAGAAATTGTGTATTAATGGAGGCTTCAGCGGTGAACCGTAATCGTCCATCATTAGGCGATGTATAAGTCCAGATATATTTCTTGGTGCCCTTTTCCGGTTCCGCTTCGGAACTCAATGCAAACGCTTGTGCCTTGTCACCTAATAATTGTTGTAGGGCTGCTTCTGCACCTGCGCGCAGCGATTGGTCAGTTTTAGGAGTTGTCTTTGACTTAATACTCTCGCGGTTGAAATCTATGATTTGTCCGTTGGCGGCAAAGAGAAATGCCACCTGCCCCGAACGATCTGGCGGCAATAATTTCAACTGGGTTTGCAGCGCCGTAAGCACCGCCGCCTCAACTGGATTCAAACCTGATGCCGGGCGTGTTTCCAGATAGCGCTCAATTCTCCGGTTTCGGTGCTCTTCCACCAAAACTTCCCAATTCGACGCCTCAATGCCATTTTGCAGCGCAAAAGCTTTTGCCTGCGCCACAAAATATTCCCGATTGTGTGCAAACCCCCATTTGGCTGCGGCATTATACTGTTTGAAAAGTAGTGACACTGATCCATATCCCACCAACGCCAGAATTATCAGGAGCAACCATTGTCGTCGCGTCATTGCTTGTCTCCGTCGCTGTTGTTGATGTGGATGCTGACAACCGTTAAGTCATCAGCCACTTCAGACAATTGTCGTGCGCTGGCTTGCACTGCGGCTTGCAAATTTGTTTGCGAATGTGAGCCAGCAGCAATTGATTTCCAAAACGAATTGTTTTTTGTGGCGTTATTAGCGGACACCAGTTGTTCTAATCCGTCTGTCAACAACGTGACCGTATCACCTTCTTCAAGGTGGTACATCCCTTCGGTTAGCACGAAAAATTCATCATCATTGAAACTGAATTGGAGGTCATTTATTTCGCCTTGCCGCGAACTCGACTCTAACGATTGCGCATTGATATAAACGGTTGGCGAGGTGCCAGTTTTCGCAAAGCGCAAGGATCTGTCGCTAGCGTCAAAGACAGCATAAATAAAACCTAATTCGTGATCATGATCCATTTTTTGCACGAGATGGGATTTCAAGCCGCGTACGATTTCGGCGGGGGAGTCATCACTAAAAGAATTACTCTTGATGCGGGGCATCAAATAGCCTTTCGCAAAAGCAATCGTCAGTGCTGAAGCTAATCCCTGCCCCCCCCCCTCAGCCATAAAGACGCCAAACTTACCAGGGTCGAGCGTGAAAAAATCATAAAAATCACCCCCCACCTCGTGCGCAGGATAACAGGCCGCCGCAATTTTTAGGCCTTGGATGGCAGGAATTTTATCGGGTAATAAACGAATTTGCGCTTCGCGTGCGGCAGCGACTTCCGCCTGCAATGACAGACGTTCGGCCAGGTGTTTCGCATACAGCGGGCGCACTTGAGATTCATCATAAATTCGCCCCTTAAAATAACAATACGCGGCGGTGACGAGCAGTAGCACGTTAACAAAAGCAAGAATGATTCCGGCTCGGTGAACGGTGGGAGCCGGATGCCGATAGAACATCAAAATCATTAACCAAAGATTTGATCCACTCAAACTGAGAATAGCTGTCAGTAGATCGAATTTGAAAAATACAAACAGCAACATTGCGGCTGAAAAAAGTGTCGGCAGCAAGCCCAGATACCAGGGGTTGACGATTGCAATACCGTTCAGCCCTGAGGCCACAAACGATAAGACGAAAAGTAAGATCAGGATCAACCGTTGATTTTTTAGCCGCCGCTGCAAAAATGGGAGGGGCAGGAGAATAACAAAGAGCGCAGTGATAAAGCCTTCTGACGGCCAGCTTAATAACCCTAAGAGCCAGGAGAAGTCAGCAAAGTAAATTTCAAAACTGACAGGTTTCCAGCCGATATATGGCTGGCGCGAGAAAATGTAAACTGAAAAAGTTGTCGCCAGTAACAACCATCCGCTCAAGGCCATTCCATAAAAAAAAGCCTGGGCAACGTTACGTGAAAATATTTTGCCGACCATCAACGCATCTAGTGAGGTCATCTTGCCTGGATACATTTCGCGGATGTCTCCCTCGCCGCTGGCATAGGCCAAGCCCAATAGCACCCCAGCTACAAGCCAGATGATGGCAGCGAAAATCCGACCAAGCATGGAGTTATCTGTGATACGCTGCGCAATAGCTTGGTCATAGACAGAAACATCTGCCAAAAAAATAAACCCGCCGTAAATAGTCGCTACCGCAGCGGCTATGATGGCAATACGAATGAACGAAATTTCTTTTTGGCGCAATCGTTCGGCAAAACGAAAGATCCCAAATAACACAATAATAAAAACGATCAGGGCGTACACGATGCCGAAAATAATAATGGGCGTATTACTTTTAGAGATGCGTTCGTGCGTGAAATTTTCATCCAACGTAGATGTGATGCGCTCGCCGATTACACTATCGCCGCGCACCGAAATAATTGTCGTGTGGCTCAGTTCTGACCAAGGTTCTTTTTTCCAATCCCAGGAATAATTGCGCACGACGTTGCCGGAACGACGATCTTCGTTAGAAGTTGGCGAGCTGCCAGGCGCAATCAGTTTTGCTTCTGGGCGTTGTGCAAACGTCGCTTCGGCCAATTTTTGCGCGGCTGTTTCCTGCCCATCAGGGAGGGACGGATCGTTCGCAAAGCGACGCTGATATCCAATAATTTGCCCGGCAGGCGAAATCCAGAATTCAACATTTTCTTTTCCCTCAGGTGCAACTAACGCAATGCGTAGCGCTAGTTCAGGCGCGATGGCGCGGATTTGGTTAAGGTCGGTATCCTTTTTATAGCGAAAATAAAAATACCGATCATCATACGTTTCCGTTTTTAAAAAGCCCTGCCACTGACTTGCATCAATCCCTTTTGCAACGGCTGTCTGACGCGCGAGCGCGATGATTTGGCTACGATCTAAATTGATTTGTACTTGTGAGAGCGGGCTGACAGGCCAATAGAATATAATGCTCAAGACATACGCCAGCGGCGAAAGGAGCAAGATTGCCCACCACAAACGGGCACGAAATATTGGGGACACTAAGTTCGGGCGCATAAAAGGAAAAACAAACAAGTAGCTTGTATTTTTACTACACTGTTGCGAATAAGACAAAAAGGCCGTCGTTGATTTTGCGAATTAAATTGCGCATAAAAAAACGGAACAGGCATCTTACTAAGACGCCTGTTCCGCCGCTTTTGATTGTAAAAAAATGAAAAATCTTTGTAAGGAAAAATAGTTTGTAGAGTCTTATAGAGTCTATAGGGTTTACAGACCCTTTTAGACCTGTCCTGCCTCAACTAATTTCCGTCGCCGCGCCCGCGTTTGCAGAAATTCACGCGCTTCCTTGTACAGGCGCTTGCGATCATTGTGATTTGACATCGCGCCTTTCAAAATGCGGAAGATTGGCTTCGGGCGGAAATAATATTCGTCGTAAAACTTATGCACCCACTCCAGCATTTCTGCGCCGGACAAATGCGGGAAATTCGCCATTGGCAATTGTTGGCCTAATTCGTCAGACATCTTCGTATTCATAATGATGCCCTGATCGCGGAACCATTCGTACATTTCCGTACCTGGATAAGCGTGCGCGACTGAAACTTGTAATGTTTCAGCGTCCATTTCTTTCGCGTAGGCAATTGTTTCTTTGATCGTTTCGCGCGTTTCGCCAGGCAAGCCGATAATGAAATCCGCATGAACTTTGATGCCAACTTTTTTGCAGTTTTTGACAAACTCCAACGAGCGCGCAGCCGAAATTCCTTTTTTGATATTTTTCAAAATTTGATCATTGCCGGATTCAAACCCTACGATGAATAATCGGCAACCTGCATCCGCCAGCACTTTTAATGTTTCATAATCCAAATGAGACCGCGAAGTGCTTGACCATTGAAATTTCAACGGCTTGAACGCTTTCGCCATTTCGACCATGCGTTTTGGATTGTAGGTAAACGTGTCATCGTCGAAGAAAATTTCCTTCAATCCTTCGGGCTTGAAAGCGTCGAGCGCGTATTCGACTTCGTTGGCTACGTCTTGTACAGAACGTTGCCGCCAGCGATGATCGTCGAAAGTCTGCGGCCACAAGCAAAACGTGCAAAGTGCAGGGCAGCCGCGTGTTGAATAAAAGGCTACGAACGGATTCAGCAAAAACGGCACGTTATATTTTTTAATGTCGAGATCACGTTTGAAAATTTTAGTGACCCACGGGAATTGATCAAGATTTTCGACCAACGGCTCAGGTGTAGTCGAAACCATTTGCCCGTCTTTTAAAAAATGCACGCCGGGAATTTTTTCGAGTGGTTCGCCATTCGCAAAACGTGTCACTGTGAAGTCAAATTCTTTATGCGTGACGAAATCAATCGCAGGGCTGGCGTGCAATGCAACTTCAGGATGCGTAGTCACAGGCGGCCCGACAAACGCAATTTTCAAATCCGGGTTGAGGCTTTTCATCATCTCCGCTAGTTTCACGTCATTGGTGAAACCTACGTGCGAGGTGAACAAAATTACGAACTCATAATCTTTGGCGATTTGCGCCGTTTGTTCGGGGCTGACGTGATGCGGAGGAGCGTCCAAAAGCCGCGAATTTTTGATCATCGCAGCCGGATAGCCGAGCCAGACCGGATACCAGTAACTTTCAATTTCGCGCGTCGCAGGCCAGCGCGAAGACGCGCCGCCATCAAATTTCTCAAACGAAGGCGGATTCAGTAAAAGTGTTTTCATTGACATAGCATAAATCTATCGGTTTGCTTTTCGAGCTTTCTGTTAAGCAGGAAGCTTAACCATCTTGTCAGCGTTTCGCAAGCGGGCTTCCTACCTGAAAAAGGTGTTGTTCGCGCTGTATCTGGAAGGCTTGCCCAATTAGCGCTCTTCATGTATCTTTGCAAATGCTTTTAACGCCAATATTGTGCGTCAATTGATTTACTTGCCTGAGATGGCTAACAAACAGTAATTAAACACACGATCTCAACTCCGGGGCTTTGGTTGATTCAGTGGGAAATTGCAACTGCAAAGACTTGTTGCCTGCGCTTGCGCGGAAATAGCAGCAAAAGATTTCAGTTTAATTTGTGCAGTAACGTAGATAGAAACATTGGATAGAAACATTGCGTTATTACGGAGGCGAAACGGTTTGCTCACAGTTGATAATATTATTCGTGAATATGGTTTATGGGCAGTGTTTTTAGGCGCATTGCTGGAAGGTGAACTCACGCTTTTATTCGCAGGTGTATTAGCACATTACGGTTTGTTTTCTTTTGGCGAAGTCTTTCTAAGCGGGACGCTGGGCGGGATTGTTGGCGATTCCATCTGCTATCTGGTTGGCTATACGGGTAAATGTACGATTCGCCAGAGTGCCTTAATTCAGCGGGCGCAACCGCGACTGGAAAAAATGTGCCAACGCTTTGGCATCTGGTCAATTTTCCTCGTCAAATATATTTATGGCTTTCGCATTGCCAGCGCCGTTTTTTGGGGCTTCGCGCAAATGAAATTTCGCCGCTTTGCGCCGCTCACTACCGCGAGTTGCATGGTTTGGGTTGGCCTATTATCTAGCATTGGTTATTTTTTCAGTGAAGCGATTGAACTCATTATCGGGCGTGTTCAGCGCATCAGCGTAATGTTGTTAATTGCGTTGCTCATTACCGCGCTCGTTGCTATTTCTGTCTACTTGATTGAAAAATATTGGTTGGTGAATAAAATTCCTGAGTTGGGAGTTTTAGGGTTACGCGAACCAAAAAAAGGAGCTGAGGCGGAAGTGATTCCAATTCGCTCTCGCCCCAAAAGTTATCACAACAATTCGCAAGCAGCCTGAGGCAAATTATTTTTTGAGGTGAACAAGTTTGATTATCGAAGCACAAGCGCCCACGCGCATTGATTTAGCAGGCGGCACAGTAGATATTTGGCCGCTTTATTTATTTCATGAAAACGCACAAACCATCAATTTTGCCATTGACCAATACGCTCGTTGCCGCATCGAAACGCGCGCCGATGGAAGGTTTGTATTTGCGTCAAAAGACCGCGACAGCCGTGTCGAAATTGATTCATACGAAGCTTTGAAAACGGACGAAGTGCTTTCGCTGATTTCCAAACTCGTTTATTTTTTCAAGCCGGAAACAGGATTAACTGTCACGACGGATTGTATGGCTCCATCGGGCGCAGGGCTGGCAGGCTCATCAGCGCTGAATATCGCGCTCTGTGCTGCACTGAATCATTTGACGGGCTCGCGCTTCACCAAAGAACAATTACCGTTTCTCGCGGCGAATGTCGAAACGCAAGTCCTGAAAGTTCCGGCGGGCTATCAGGATTATTTTCCAGCCGTGTACGGCAGCGTTTCCAATGTGCAATTAAAAGTCGAAGGCGTCATTCGCGTCGAAATTCCGACGGATATTGAGCAACTGGAAAGCCGCATCGCGCTTTGTTACAGCCACGCGCCGCGCAATTCTGGTGCGAACAATTGGGAGATGACTAAAACGCACATTGACGGTGACCCCGTCATCTTTGCGAAATTCGAGCGCATTTGCGAAACTGCGCGCAAAATCGAAGTCGCGCTGAAAGACAAAGCCTTCGATAAAATCGGCGCGATCTTTGCCGAAGAATGGGCGAGCCGCCGCGATTTAGTGCCGAATATTTCTACGGACACGATTGATACTTTGATTGAAGTCGCCAAACAAAACGGGGCGGAATCTGCTAAAGTTTGTGGTGCCGGCGGCGGCGGTTGTGTCGCATTTTATTGCGAAGCCGGACGCAAAGCCGAAGTCGAAAAAGCGCTTGCCGCAGCGGGCGGACAAGTACTCCCTTACAAAATTTCACGCACAGGCGTGCAAGTGAACGAATTATAAAATCGCAATTATTTTTGAGGTTGTGATGAAATCTACTACTACCAAAATTTTCCTGCGCGTTATGTTAGCGTTGGTTTCGGGCTTATTATTAGCTTGTGAACAACCAACGGCCAACGTCAGCAGTTTAGGCAAACCCTTACCGACGGCTGCTACGCCTGATCCCACACCGACACCTTCGCCGACTCCAACGCCGAAAATTGATCCGCGTCGCACTGATTTAAATCGCGTTGTCGTGGGGACAAAAGCACCGGATTTTTCGCTGCGAAATATTGATAATCAAATGGTTCGATTATCAGATTATCGGGGCAAGCAAAACATCGTGCTGGTGTTTTATCGGGGGTATTTCTGAGGGCATTGTCAATATCAGCTTGGAAAGCTGAAATCACTCTTAACTCCTGAAGAAAAACTACAAACCAAAGTGCTGGCGATCAGTATGGATACGCCTGACGAAGCACGGCAGATTATTTACAAAACGGAAACTGCCGAATTTCCCGGCGCATTTGACATGACTTTACTTAGCGACACCTCGCACAAAGTGATTGATGAATATGGGATTTACAATCCGATAGAAGAGGCTACAAAACCAGGTATTCCGTATCCGACCGTGTATATCATCAACAAAGAAGGTGTCGTGACAGAAAAATTCCAGGACACTGTGAATTATGAACGACCTTCCGATGAGCAATTGCGCGCTGCGTTATTAAAAATTGGCGCGATCAAATCTTTATTGCCCGAATAACTTGTAAAGCAGGCGTTTCGCCTGTCTCTCAGTGTAGGGTAGGCGAAACGCCTGCCCCGTATTTTTTCGTTTCAGCGAAAAGCATCTGCTCCACAAAATTGGACAGGCGGGACGCCTATCCTACATTCCTCCCTAGCCCGTTTTCACAAGGCAATCTATAATCCTCGCCGCAAACTAATTTGAAAGGCTAAGCACAAGTTTCCACGATGACAAAACATTTTCATTTAATAGGTGTATGCGGCACAGCGATGGCATCGCTGGCGGGGATGCTCAAAGCGCAAGGGCATCGCGTGACAGGTTCTGACAAAGCATTTTATCCGCCAATGTCTATCGAACTGATTAAGCTCGGCATTGAAACGAGCGAAGGATTTGACGCTAAAAATCTTGATCCTGCGCCTGACGTAGTCGTAGTCGGTAACGCCACTTCGCGCGGCAATGTTGAGATTGAAGCCGCGCTGAATCAAAAATTAAATTACGCCTCAATGAGCGAAGTCGTGCGCGAAAATTTTATTCGTGGTCGTCATTCAGTTGTGTGCGCCGGAACGCACGGCAAAACGACTACGACCTCAATTTTGGCTTGGGTGCTGGAGGTTGGAAAACTTGACCCGTCCTTTCTCATCGGTGGCGTAGCCGAAAATTTCGGCTCTAGTTTTAAGGTCACAAACTCAAAATATTTTGCGATTGAAGGCGACGAATACGACACAGCTTTTTGGGACAAGCGCCCGAAATTTTTGAGCTACTTGCCAGACACGGTAATTCTCAACAATATCGAATTTGACCACGCCGACATATACGAAAATCTCGAAGCCGTGAAAAAACAATTTCGCCTGTTGTTGAATTTGATCCCGAACGGCGGGCGTTTGATCGCGGGTTGGGATTCGCCTATCGTGCGCGAAATTGTGAATCATCCGGTTGCGCCGCAAGGCGTATGGTGTCCGATTGAAACGTTTGGCATTGATGACGGCGAAGCGAAATGGAGCGCGCGCAATCTTGCATTCACGCCCGAAGAAACGCGCTACCTTGTGACGTGCGAAGGCAAAGATTTTATGGAAGTGCGCACGCCATTATCAGGCAAGTTCAACGTCAGAAATTGCCTCGGCGTGATCGCTGCCGCTGAAAGTTTAGGCATTGATCGCCAGCTCGTCGCCGAAGCCCTCGCCACTTTCAAATCTGTCAAGCGTCGCATGCAAGTGCGCGGCGTAGTCAATAACATCACCGTGATTGACGATTTCGCGCATCACCCGACCGCGATCAAAGAAACGCTCGAAGCCATCAAACAAAAATACCCGAACAACCGCCTCGTAGCTGTATTCGAGCCGCGTTCTTGGACTACGCGCAAAAAGATTTTTCAGGACGAATACCCCAAATCATTCGCGTCCGCCGATTACATAATCCTCGCCCCCATTTTTGAAGCGCATCGCCTCGCCGCAGACGATCAATTATCCGTCCCGCAAGTCATCGAAGATTTAAGAGCCAAAGGCAAAATCGCCTACGAAATCGGCGGCGCAGATTCCAACGCCAGCGCTGAAGCAATTGTTACGCACCTCGCGCATGAACTGCGCGAAGGCGATGTTGTGATGATTATGTCGAACGGCGGATTTGGCGGCATTCATCAGAAATTGTTGAGCGCATTGTCGCGCGATTAAGCAGATATTTTATCAAAAAGATTTCGCGCCGGATGCGCATTGGTGCATAAGTGTATTTATAAATGGCGGAGGGAAAATGCTGAAAATAATTTCCTTCATAATTCAATTTATTTTAAATATCAAACAAAAATTCCGTGATCCTACCTATGTCTTTGAATTCCACAGTGATTTTATTTTTCGGCCTCAATCTCCTCCTAAAAAAGCCCAATATAAAGATCGAACAAACGGTCAATTAACAAAGTAGTTGCGTTTATGTCCCAATAAAATTCTAATGCATTCACCACGGGTTCTTTTAACCAATTTTCTGGGGGGAAATTATGAAGACAGTAAAAAAAACACTATTCCTTTTGTTATTACTTGCGCTGCCAGCAATGGCGCAACGCACAACCACAACTACACGAAAAACTGCGCCAGCGCCTACGCCTGCGAAACCTGCTGCGGAGCCGGAAACGAATAATGATTTGAAGCTCAAGACGCGCATGGCGATGGAGAGCATGAATATTGACTCGACCGTTTACATCAAGGGCGAGCGCGAGCGTACTGAGCAAGACATAATGAGTATGCAAATGGTGACGATTAAAGAATGCGATTTGCGCCGCAATATTCAAATCAATGACAAAGCGAAGGTTTACAAAATTGATCCATTTGGGGATTCCTCAAGTGCGCCGACTCCCAGCGTGCCGCGCACGACGCCAGCGCCTCCGCCATCGAATAAGCCTACGCGCAAGGGCGGCGTAGTTACGATCAATATCACGATGACGGACACGGGCGAGCGCAAAGAAATGTTTGGCTATACGGCGCGACATTTGAAAATGGCGATGAATTTTACCTCTTCGCCGGATGCTTGTTCTAAAGCAAATATGCGGATGGAAAGTGATGGTTGGTACATCAACTTCCGCAATAGTTTTAATTGCCAGGAAGAATATGTACCGCGTGCTGCTTTGGAGCGTTCAGGTCGCTCAAAACCTGATTGCGTAGATGAATGGAAATATAACGTGCAGGGCAGCGTGAAAATGGGTTATCCGGCTGATGTGACGATGACGATGTATGGCGATAATGGCAAACCGTTCACGATGCGCCAGCAGATTTTGGAATTATCACGTGCGAAATTAGATCAGGCTTTGTTTGAAATTCCGGCGGGTTATCAGGAAGGCGATCCGTATTCGATGAAGGCGATGATGGGTGGCTTGAATGTAGGTTCGCTCGGCAAAATGGCGGAAGAAATGGAGCGCCGCGAAACATCACGCACGACGAATACAGCTACAAAAAAATCCGGCGTGATTCGCTTAGGTGTCGTAACGCCCAACGCACGCATCGGACAAACTGATGTCGGTAACGCGATGCGCAGTTCGTTGTTGCGCTACATCAATGGCGGGCAATCATTAGAAGTAATTCCGGTAAATTCGACGGCGGATGCCTCGGCTCAGCAATGTGATTTTGTGATGACTTCGACGCTAACGCATACGGCGGGCAAGAGCGGCGGCGGGTTTGGTGGCTTTATGAAAAAAGCTGGACAGCTTGGACAAATTGCGACAGGCAATGCACCGTCTGCGCCGCAATCTTCGGCGGACGCTTCGTCCAGTATTAAAGCAAAAGACGAAATCAGCTACGATTATCAAGTCACCCGCATTGACGGTTCGTCCGTTGCCTCCAGTACGCAAAAACGCAAAGCGGACTCTGACGGGCAAGACATTATTTCGCCGATACTTTCACAAGTTGCAGGCGAAGTGATGCGCGCCGTTTTGAAAAAATAAATGTAGGGTAGGCGTCCCGCCTGCCCCCTTTTGGCTAGAAGTAAACAGGCGAGAAAATTGGTAAGCCAAAGAGGGCGGGCGGGACGCCTACTCTACACTTAAAAAAGGAACAACATGAAAAAGCTATTTTTCGCCCTTGCTGCTGTTATTATATTTTTACCGTTCAACTCGCCCGCGCAAGCTCAAACGATGGGCACAATGCAGCGCGATGAAACATTTGTTGTTGAGTATTACTACAAAACAAAATGGGGCTACGCCGATGAATTTTTGCGCCTCTTCAAAAAAAATCATTTGCCTGTGCTCAAGAAACAAATTGAAATGGGACGCATCACGCGCGTGAAAGTTGAAAAGCCTCGCTACCATTCAACCGAAGAAGGGCGCTGGGATTTTCGGGTGACGATTGTTTTCAAGAATGCGGCTGTGGCGTTTGCGCCCAGTCCAGAAGAAGAAATTATTAAGCAGCTTTATCCCGATCAGGAAACTTTCAAGAAAGAAGAGCAGCGCCGCTTCGAGATTTTAATCTCACATTGGGATGTGCCGATCACGACTGTGCCGGTTGATTAATTTTGGTATAGTTAATTGGTTCAGGCGCTTCGACAAAGATTGCAAAAGGGCATTCACCTGATGCGATAGGTAAAATGAGCGCAAATTAATATTGCAACCAGAACACGCTCAGAGTTTGGCTCTGGGCGTTTTTTATGCGGTAGATTTCAGCGAAACGAAAATTCGGTTGGCTACGTCTAAGCGATAGGCGTAAAATGCCATCCGAACCTTTTGCCTGGAGTACACTAATGAAAGACAACGCAAATCCTTTAGTTAGCATTATCAATTCTGTCCGTCGTCGTCGCTCCTTGGTTGCCGCTTGTAAGGGCGCTGCCATCACAATTGTAGCGGCGGCGGGGTTATTGATCGCCTTGGGCTGGGCGGCTTACAAATTCCGTTACAGCAATGCGACGTTGATTTCATTGCGTGTGCTCGCGCTGGCAGGTTTGGGCGCAGCAATTTTCTTTTTCCTGATTCGCCCGCTGCGCAAAAAAATTGCTGACACACAAATTGCGCGCCTGATCCAAGAGAAACACTCCGGCTTGCAGGATCGCCTTGTCAGCGCGGTCGAATTTGAATCGCAAAAAAATCAGCCGATCATCGCGCGCTTGCTGGATGACGCGAATCAAAAGGCGAGTGATATTCGCGCAGATGAAATTGTGCCGCGCAAAAAATTGTTTGGTTATGCTGGCATTGCGTTCGCTGCCGTGGCGTTATTCATCAGCGCGATTTTATTTGGCCCGAAAGAAATCACCAGCGGCTTAACGCATCTCGTCGCGCCTGTGAATGCCGCCGGTATCTTGAATCCAAACGCGTTGAAAATTATGGTCAAGCCCGGTACCGCCCGCGTGCCAAAAGGCTCAGATCAACAATTCACCGCTTCGCTTGTAAATTTTACTGAAGAATTTCCCGTCACAATTTATTACCGCAAAGTTGGTTCTGAAGACCAATGGGTCGGGCAAACGATGGAGGCGGCAAAACAGAAAAATGATTTCCAGTATTTCATCTTCAATATTCAGGATTCAATTGAATATTTTGTCGAATCCAACAACGTCAAATCTGAAACCTACAAACTTGACGTAGCCGATTTGCCGTTCGTCAAACGTGTAGACGTAACGCTGGATTTTCCAGGCTACACCGGAATGGCGAGCAAATTGCAAGAAGATAATGGTGACATTGCCGCGCTAAAAGGCTCTGTCGCTACAGTCAAAGCAGTGTTGTCCGCCAAAGCGAAAGCCGCATTCATTGTGCTGAAAGACGGCAAGAAAATTGAAATGAAAGCGGGCGATCAAAAGCTGGAAAACGGCGAAGTCGAAACATTTTTCACGGGCGCAATTCCAGTTGTTACAAATTCCAGCTACCACATCGAATTAATCAGTACCGATGGCGACAAATACAATGGCTCAAACGAATTTGATATTACGATTTTAGAAGATGCGCCGCCGACTGTATTTTTTGAAAAGCCAGGTCGTGACACTAAAGCCACAAGCCTCGAAGAAATTTTCACGCAAGCCAAAGCCGAAGATGATTTCGGTGTCGCCTCAATTGAGCTTTATTATTCGGTCAACGGCAGCGAAGAGAAAAAAATCCCGCTACAAAATTTGCAACGCGCCGACGCGCAATCTTTATCAGGTTCGCACACGTTTTTCCTTGAAGAGTTCGGATTAAAACCGGGTGATTTTGTTTCGTATTATGCCAAAGCGCGTGACGCGCAGAACGAAACAACCAGCGATATTTATTTCATCGAAATCAAACCGTTCGAGAAAGAATTTCGCCAAGGCCAGCAACAACAAGGTCAGGGACAAGGGCAGGGTGGCGAACAGGAACAGGCGTTAGAGCGCCGTCAAAAAGACATCATCGCGGCTACGTTCAGAATTTTGCGTGAAGAGTCACGTTACACTCCGGCGGAAAAAACTGAAAATTACAACACCGTCACACTCGCGCAAGAAAAAGTACACGAAGATGCGAACGCCTTGATTGATCGCATCAAACGACGTCTCGGCGAAAATGCGCAAGGCGGCACGATGCAACAGTTCGCGCAACTGATTGAATATTTGAAACAGGCTACGGTGGAAATGGACGGCGCGACGAAAGAATTGAAAGCCCAAAAAGGCAAAGAGGCGTTGCCTTTTGAGCAAAAGGCTTTGCAACAATTGCTGCGCGCAAATTCAATCTTCCGCGAAATTCAAGTGAACATGTCGCAGGCGCAAGGGCAGGGACAAGGTCAGCAAAATCAGCAGGCTGAAGAGCTCGCTGATTTATTTGAGCTGGAACTCGACAAGATGAAAAATCAGTACGAGACGCTCAACCGTGAGAAAAAAGAACAGAGCCAACAACAAGACGATGGCACAAAAAATAAATTAGAAGAACTCGCGCGTCGTCAGCAAAAAGAATTAGAACAGCAACAACGTCGCCAACAACAAGCCCGCAATCAACAAGGCGGAGGCGGAGGCGGTTCGCGTCAGCAACAGGAATTGATTGATGAAACGCGCAAACAAGCCCGTGAATTGGAGCGGCTTTCGCGTGAACGGCGCGACCCGCAAATGCAACGTGCGGCAGATCAATTGAAACAGGCTGCGGACGAAATGCAAAAAGCGCAAGCCGCGCAGCAAGGCAATAATCAACAGGAAGCGACTTCGCAAATGCAGCGCGCGCTCGATAAATTGCAACAAGCACAGCGTCAAGCGCAACAAGGTCAATCTGCGCGCAGCGGCAATTCAATGCAGGATTTGAAGCAACGCGCTGCCGGAGCCGCAGGCAAACAACAGGAAATCCAAAAACAATTAGATGAACTAATTCGCAAACAAAACGAGCCTTCAGCACAGGAAGCGCGTCAACGCTTAGCTGAGAAAAAAGAAGAACTCGCCAACGAAGTTAATAACCTTGAACGCGAAATTGATCAAACTGCACGCGGCATGAGCGGCGATCAACAAAAGGCTGCCGACCAAATGCGCGAAGCTGCGAATGGCTTACGCCGCAATCAAGTCGCCAATCGCATTCGCCGCAACAATCAAAACATCGCCAGCAACCAGCTTGGCCCCGCGCGCGAAGGCGAAAAAATGATTCAGCAAAATCTGAATGATTTAGTGAATCAATTGCAGGGCGCAGAAGCTTCGGGCAAACAATCCGCGAAAGCGCAAAAAGGCCCCGGCGGTGAAACGGAAGAAGCGCTCGATAAAACGCGCCAGCTTGCTGACAATTTGGAATCACTGAAACGCCGGATTGAAAATGGCACAGGTCGTCAGCAAGCGCGGAATAACCAACAAGGCCAACAGCAAGGTCAGCAACAGAATCAGCCGGGACAGCAAGGACAGCAACAAGGTCAAAATCAGCAGGGCAATCAACAAGGTCAACAGCAAGCGCGCAATGGGCAACAAGGCAATCAACAAGGACAGCAAAATCAGCAAGGCCAACAACCAGGACAACAAGGTCAGCGCGGTCAGCAACAAGGGCAACAAATCGCCCGCAATAACCAGCAAGGCCAACAGGGACAACAAGGCCAACGTGGTCAGCAACAGGGGCAACAAGGCCAGCAGGGCCAGCGTGGGCAACAGCAAGGACAACAAAGTCAGCAAGGACAACAAGGTCAGCAAGGACAACAGGGGCAGCAAGGACAACAGGGGCAGGGACAACAAGGTCAGCAAGGTCAAGGACAACAAGGTCAGCAAGGCGGACAGGGCGGACAACAAAGTGGACAACAAGCGGGCGGACAGCGTTCGCAAGGCCAGTATAACGGAGTGCCGCAAGGTTTCCCCAGCGGCGGTGGAATGCCTACGGGCGGTGATCGTCAACTTGGCGCAGAAATCCGCGAACGCATTCGTGAAGCGCAGGAGCTCCGTCAACAGTTAGCGCGTCAGGGCAAAGGCGGAGAATTAACGAAAGAACTAGATCAAGCAATTCAAGAGATGCAGCGCCTGCAAAATCAGGGCTTTGGTGAAGATTCGGCAACGGCGCAACGTTTGAAAGCCGAAATCATCGAACCGCTGCGCAACATCGAACTTGAACTCAGCAAGCGCCTCCAAGCCAAATTAGGCAAAGGCAATTTGCGCTTAGCCGACGAAGGCGCTGCGCCTGAACGCTATCGCAAATTGGTGGATGAGTATTATAAGAAATTATCGCAACGCAATTCATTCGTGCCTGAGAAATAGTAAATAATTTGCCTCGGCAATTTTGCAAAATGTACAACATCCGAATTAGCCTAGAGCTAAGTCATTTAAGAGCGTTGTCGATCTAATAGGCCGATTCATCGGTCTTCTTCTGCTCGGAAACAGGCCAGCCATTGTATGGCTGGCTTGAAATTAGCACACCAATAATTAGCCCGTTTGAACGGGCTTTTGATTAGGCTAAAGCCCCTTGTGGAAGAACGCTAAAGCGCCCTAAAAAAACATGTCCTTTTTTACCAGCCGTGTAACGGCTGGCTTATTCAAAACGAAGCCCGCTGGCAGCGGGCTAAAAAAATTGAATCCATTCAATCAGGAGAAAACATGCCCGCTACGAAAGAGTATGCCGATAAAATTTTGGTTAGCATCACCGACGGCAAAAAACTTGGCGAAGTCAAAGACATTTATTGCAACGCTGACGTTACCAAAGTGGTTGCAGCTCACCTCGGCAAATCTGGCATCATTAATCGCAAATCGCTGATGGTAGATTTATCGCACGTCACATTATTTGGCGTAGATGCCTGGTTAACGAATGGCTCCGAAATTGTGATCGCTACGGACGATGCACCGGGCGCTGACAAATACATTATCGGCGATGCGCTCAGAGGCCGCGAAATCCAAACCGACGGCGGCACAAAAATCGGAACCGTAGGTGATATTCTCACCGACGCGCAGCATAATGTCGTAGGATTCTCCCTCAACAAAATCCAAGTCCAAGGCCCCATTGCCGAAGCCAAGACAATCGCTCGCGCCGCCTTCACAAGTTTAGGCAGTGATGACGCGCCAATGGTTGTGGTGTTAGAGCAAGCTGAAAAATTGCAAGTGTCAGGATCGTAGGCCGCAAAAATAATCCCTAAAATTGGTTCATTTTTTCAATCTGCTGCGCGACAACGTTTGGAGTGCAACGGCTTCGCGTAGCTTTGGTATTTCTCACGGAGCGCGTTGCGTCAGGATTACCAAAGCGACGGCAAGAACGTCGCACTCCAGACGCTTCGCGCCAACAGGGCTAAATTTTCTTTTACCTGCCAATAAATCGTGCTAAGCCTGTGACAATTGCGAGTGAAACTGCGTTAATGTGGATGTAAATTCCAAACAGCATCAGTTTGCTGGCGAAGAAAAATTAACTTATGAACTCATCATTTTCATGCGTCATTGTTGGCGCGGGGATTAGCGGATTAATGGCGGCGCAAACGCTGCAAGCGCGCGGCGTTTGCGTCACTGTGCTGGACAAAGGGCGAGGCGTCGGCGGTCGTCTGGCTACGCGTTGGATTGAGGTTGCCAACGACGAAAAAGGGTATTTCGATCACGGCGCACAATTTTTTACAGTGCGTGAAGCGCGCTTGCAAAAATTTGTAGACGAATGGCTCGCCGCCGGACTGGTGCGCGAATGGGGGCGCGGCTTTGCGCAAAGCGATGGCATCGTCAATAACGACGGGCATCCGCGCTATTGCGGCGCGGCGGGAATGAATTCGATTGCAAGACATTTGACAAAAGAAATTGACGTTCGCACGGATACAAAAGTCGTAAGCGTACGCCAGCAAGACAAGCAATGGCAGATTGATTTGGAAAGGGGCGAATCGTTGTACGCGGAAGCGTTGATTATGACGCCGCCAGCGGAGCAATCGCTCACGCTGTTTGACGCCGAAGCTTGTGCGTTACCTGACGAAGCACACGTTGCATTGGCGCGCATCGCTTACGATCCATGTTTCGCGGTGTTGGCGGTATTGGATGCACCCGCGCGTTTGCCGGAACCAGGCGCGGTGCAATTACGAGGCGAACCAATTGCGTGGATTGCCGACAATCATCGCAAATCCATCTCGCCCGATGCGTTCACAATCACGATTCATGCTGGCCCTGACTTTACGCGCGAATATTGGGACGCAGCGCCTGAAGTTGTTGCACGAAAATTGTTGCATGCCGCCAGTGAATGGTTGCGTGTGCCGGTGCAGAGCTGGCAAGTACATCGCTGGCGCTACAGTCAGCCGCGTGTGTTGCATCCTGAAGCCTGTTTAATTGTTAACGAATCTGCGCCGCTCGTGTTTGCGGGCGATGGGTTCGGTGCGCCGCGTGTCGAAGGCGCAGCGGTGTCAGGAATCACTGCGGCAGAAAGAATTTGGGAATTGATGAATCTATGAAAAAAAGCGATTTGCCAACGAAAAATTGTGCGACGTGCGGACGCGCTTTCGCCTGGCGCAAGAAATGGGAGAAAAATTGGGACAGCGTTTTGTATTGCAGCGACGCTTGTCGCAAATACAAAAATGATCCGAGTCGGGTTACACGAAAATAAAATGAAGCTTCGTACTGATTTTATTGATCGAAATGAATTGGTTGATTATTTGCGCGAGAGTTTTCCAACGCATTCGCCTGAAGTGTCAGCCACGCGTGGCGGTCGCCAAGCTGCTGAAAAAGTGCTTGCACAAATTGATCCGGTCAAATACAGCAAGACGCGAAATTATTTGCACGGCTCAATTACAAAGCTTGCGCCGTATTTGCGGCACGGCGTGTTGACGCTCGACGAAGTGCGGGTGCTGGCGTTGCAACGCGCGGGCAAGGCTGCTGAAAAATTAGTCAACGAATTAGGCTGGCGCGATTATTGGCAACGCGTTTATCAAAAAATTGGCGAAGGCATTTGGAAAGACCGCGAATCGTACAAAACAGGATTTCGTCCGGCGGATTACGCAGAGGATCTGCCCCATGATATTCGCGCCGGAAAAACAGGACTGGCGTGTATTGACGCATTCGCGCACGAATTACACAAAATAGGTTTTTTGCATAATCACGCGCGAATGTGGGTTGCGGCTTATGTGATTCATTGGCGACGCGTGCGTTGGCAAGCGGGCGCGACTTGGTTTTTGGAGCATTTATTAGATGGCGACCCTGCGAGCAATAATTTATCTTGGCAATGGATCGCCAGCACATTTTCCTCAAAGCCATATTTTTTCAACCGCGAAAATATTGATCAATTCACCGACGGGAAATTTTGTCGGCAATGCCCATTGAATGAACACGGCTGTCCGTTCGACGCTTCATATAACGAATTGCAACAACAGTTATTTCCGAAGCTTGCTGCGACAGCCTTTGAAGGAGGGGCGCGATGAGCGTATTAATTTGGGTGCATAGTGATTGCCTTGATCCGCACAGTTCTGCTTTGCAGCAATACGCGAATCGCCCCGCCGCGTTTGTGTTCGATGAGGATTTGCTGGCGCACTATCACCTCAGCCTCAAGCGCATTGTGTTTATGTATGAATGCTTGCTCGAAATTCCCGACATCCAAATTCGTAAAGGCGATGTCCTGGCAGAATTGCTCAATGCACTGCAAGAACACGACTGCGAGCGCATCGCCACAGTAGCGAGCGTCGCGCCGTATTTCGCGCAAATTGTCGCTGGGCTTCGACAACAAAATATCGCCGTCGAAATCCTTCCTGCGCCTGCCTTCGTCAAACTTTCTCCGTCAGATGAAGAACGACTTGATCTCAAACGGTTCAGCCGTTATTGGCAACAGGTGAAACGACAAGTCTTGAGCCTGAATGAATCGCTTTTCTGAAAATCCGAGAAAAATCCCTAGACTCGAAAATCTAACAGGCATATAATCCGCCCGTTTTAAAAGCAGTAAACTTATTGTTACGAGATTATTTGTTGTGAGACTCAGCCAACTCACGCGAAGAGCATTACGACATTTAGCAAGACAACATTGCCCCTCCCTGCAATTATCTTGCTAGTAGCAAAACTCCCCCTGCGAAAGGTAAACCTCTCATGCCTGCACTGGATGAACAGTCAACTGCGACTGTACAAAAATGTTGTATTCCTGCCGGAATTACCTGGCGAGATTATTGGACGATAATCCTTGATAAATGGCGTGATCAACGACGTCGCCGTTTCATGAACAAGGATGCTGACGCGCGTCCGACCTACGAGATAAAGCCCGTATGGGAAAAAATGGTAGGCTGGTATGACATACGCCAATTGTTTCATACAGGGATGGAAGTTATCGTGTCCACACGGTTGGCGCGGCACGCGGATCGGCGCATTTTAGAAGCCGTCGCCACGCAAAAAATCGGACGCTATTACGATTATCGCTTTAAATATTTTTACGATCAGGATGAGTCCGGCAAATACAAAGTTGATAAAAGCCATCCTGAACAAAGCGAATTGTGGATTGATTATGTGAGCGACACGGGGGATGGATGGGATTCGACTTATGCTGTCGCTCATTTTCTGGCGCAGGAAAAATTGACCGTCAATGTGGATGGCAAAGACAACGATTTACCGCGTGGCAATGTGTTGATTTTAGGCGGCGATGAAGTTTATCCATGTGCCAATCAGCAAGAATATGAAAATCGGCTCTTGAAGCCGTTTATGTATGCGCTGCCAGTCGTGCCATATCATCAGCATCCGCATTTATTCGCGCTGCCAGGCAATCATGATTGGTATGACAGTTTGGCGAACTTCTCGACCATCTTTTGCCAAAATGAATTTTTTCCGTTTCAAGCCGAAGCTTCAGAGACGGGGTTACCAAAAGGTGGCTGGCGTGCTCCGCAAGATCGCAGCTATTTCGCTTTGCGCTTGCCACATCGTTGGTGGTTAATTGGGATTGATACGCAACTTGATTCGGATATTGACGATTATCAAATTGAATATTTGCGTCACGTCTCAGCCAAGATGCGGCAAGGGGATCGCATCATTTTGTGTTGCGCTGAGCCGTTTTGGATTTATGGCGAAATTTATGGCGGCGCAGATTTCAATCCAAAATATCGCAACAGTCGCTTGTTCTGCCGCTACCTTGAGGAAAAGATTTTTACGGCGCAAAAAGTTTCGGTGTATGTCGCTGGCGATTTGCACCATTACTATTGCGTGCAGTCAGCGGACGAAGAAGTGGTGAAAATTACGGCGGGTGGGGGCGGCGCTTTTTTGCATCCGACACACGGGCAATTAGCTAGTGGTCAGGCGTTTCATAACAATCTATACAAAGAACCTATTCGCTTTCCTGACGAAAAAGATTCCAGGAAATTAACCCGCCTGAATTTTTTATTTCCGTTTCTTAACTGGACGTTTGGGTTTCTCACTGCCTTTGTTTACTGGTTCGCATCGTGGTCAGTTTTGCCGGACATGCATCTTTATGAGAGGCCGGTAATGCCTGTAGCAGAAGGCTGGTTTCCTGGTGCATATTTTTGGTTGATGGGGTTCGAGCGGACAGTCCACGCCGGGTTGCAATCTCCTACTGCGTTCATTTGGGCTGTAATAATTGTGGGTTGTTTTTATTTGTTCACTGACACCGATTCTAAATCTTATCGTCGTTGGGGCGGTGCGTTGCATGGCTCTGTACACGTGATAGCTTGTTTTGCGATCAATTGGTATGCCTATTATTTTTCAGTGCTGTGGTTGCGCCAGCAACAGTGGTATCAACTGTTTTTGCAAAAGATTGGTAATGCCGGAGAGTTTGGTTCATGGCCGCAATGGTTGGTTGCCACTTCGTTAATCCTCGGTTTGAGTTATTTTGTCGGGGCCGTGATTCAAGGCGTCTACCTTTGGTTCTCACTAAATTGGAAAGCCCGCCACACGAACGAAGCGTTCTCTTCGCTGGCAATAAAAGACTGGAAAAATTTTTTACGCATGCACATCGGCAAAGATGGCAAGCTGACAATTTATCCATTAGGCCTTCGGCGTGTACCGCGTGATTGGGATATTGAGACGATCAGAGTTGGCGGCGAAACTGCGATGACGTGGGTTCCCGCCGCTTCAGAAAATTCCAAACCTGAATTGATTCAAGCGCCGATACATATTTCCGGCCCGCCGAAACCAAATGTTAACAAACCTGTTTACGTTAGGCCTGATGTTGTGAAAGCCAGTGGCAAAACACTGAAAATTTAGCAGGCCGACAATTTTATCAATGCTTGTACAAGCGAAATGATTTTACGTTTAGCACGCCAGACGCCAAAAAAATTGAGGTTATTTACATGCCAGAACAAAATGCCCCAGCTCCAGAACTAAAACGCAAATCTATGGTCGGTTGGTACGATCCAATGCAATTGCTGAAGACTGCTCAGGAAGTCATCATCTCAACAATTTTTGGCAAACATGCTGACCGTCGCCTGGTACAAGTGCTCGGCAGCGAAAAGATGCCGCCGTACGATTACACACTCGAAACAAAACAGCAGGGCGCGGCGCAGGAAAATATGTCAGCGATGGCAGTTGTCGAACGCAAGGAAATTTGGATTGACTATATCAGCGATGTCGGCGACGGTTGGAATTCCACTTATGCAGTAGCGCACTACGCCGTGCAAGGTGAATTAAAAGTGGATGGTTTAGACCAACCGTTGCCGCGTGGGAATATCATGATTTTGGGCGGCGATGAAGTGTATCCAACCGCCAACCGCCAGGAATACGCTGATCGTTTGGAACATCCATACGCGGTAGCGCTGCAAAACTATGCAGGCATTCGCCCGCACATTTTTGCGATTCCGGGTAATCACGATTGGTATGATAGTTTGGTTTCGTTTTCCAGCATGTTTTTTGATAAGAGCTATTTCCCCTTATTTGAAGAAGAAAACCCGCATTCTGACGATCAACCGGGATTATGGCGCGTGCCACAGGAGCGCAGTTACTTCGCACTAAAACTGCCGCATGGATATTGGTTAATAGGCGTTGATGTGCAATTGGATCACGATCTTGATATTCAGCAAATTCAATATTTCAAAGAACTTGCCAACCCTACAAATGACCTGACGCAAAAAGATAAAATGCGCGCTGGCGACAAAATTATTCTTTGTTGTGCGGAACCGTTTTGGGTATATACGGGAATGTACAGTGCGATTAACCCCAAATATAAAAACACGCGGCTGGGGCGTGATTATTTGGAAAAACAGGTTTTTCATCAGCAAAAAATCGTCGCGTATTTTGCGGGCGATTTGCATCATTATTATTCCTTATTCGACAAAGAAAAAGGCGTTGCGCGCATTACCGCAGGCGGCGGCGGCGCGTTCCTGCATCCGACACACGGGGAACTGGCAAAAGCGTTTAAGGACTACGACGAGAACGAATACAGCGATCACACGAAGCATTCTTTCCCTAGCGTCAAAGAATCAAGCAGCCTCGGTTTGGGAAATTTTGCGTTTCTTTTCAAGAATTGGAAGTTCGGTTCATTAACTGCGATTGTCTATTTTCTCGCGGCTTGGTCAGTGCTGGCATTTTTTTCAGATACCCAAATCGTAGACCTTGAAAGCACTGTCGCCTTTGGAGATTGGCTCGCCAAAATTGCTGATGCAACTTTCTATGTTGCGCTGAAAACCCCGGTAGCCTTTTTATGGGGAATTGGTATCTTCGCCGGATTTTTGCTGTTCACTGATACGCATAAAATGTCATATCGCGTCATCGCTGGCTCGTTGCACGGACTGACACATGTGGCGGCATGTTTGTTGATTAGCTGGACTGGACACTGGCTTGTCACGCATACATTGAAAGAATTCATTGCGAATTTAAGTAACGATCAAAATGTTATTCGCAATTGGAATCTAGTGATTTCCGCGTTGATTATTTTTGCGCTGGCCTGGATCGTCAGTTCAGTAATTATGGGGCTTTATCTTTTCGTCTCGCTCAATATTTTCGGGCGACATTCCAACGAAGCGTTTTCCTCGTTAGCGAATCAGGATTTTAAAAACTTCCTCCGCCTCAAAATAGATGCTTCGGGATTGACGATTTACCCGCTTGGCATTCGCCGCGTGCCGCGCAAATGGCGTAAGGCTATGCCTGGTGACAACACCATTTCCGCCGTTGTTTCTGATGATGGAAGCGCTACGAACCCACATTTAATTCAATCACCAATTCACATTCCCAACCAGGCGTGAGCGACGCTACAGGAGAAAAAGCAATGAGCAAAAAACGAGCATTAATACTGGCCGGCGGCGGCATCAAAGTCGCTTTTCAAGCAGGCGTGCTGCAAGTGTGGCTGGACGAAGCGGGATTGGCTTTTGACTTGGCTGACGGAGCGAGCGGCGGCACTTTCAATTTGGCAATGTGGTGCCAGGGAATGAGCGGCACACAAATCGCCGACAATTGGCGTAACCTGAAACCAATCGAAGGTGCAGATCTGAATTGGCGACAATACATCAAGCTGTTTTATGCGCGCTCGCTCTTCACGCTTGAAGCATACAAGGAAAATGTGTTTACAGGCTGGGGCTTGGAATGGGATAAAATTCGCGCGACGACGCGCGACGCTTCTTTTAATGTATACAATTTTTCTCAACACGAATTAGAAGTCTTGCTGCCTGCACAAATGGATGCGGACTGGCTCTGCGCTTGTGTTTCTTTGCCGATGTGGTTTCCGCCGGTTGAGCGCAATGGGCAAACGTACATTGATCCGGTGTATTACACCGACGCGAATTTGGAAGAAGCGATTCGGCGCGGCGCGGATGAATTATGGATTCCGTGGACGGTCAGCGAACAGGGTCAATGGCGCGACGGTTTCGTAGCGAATTATTTTCAAATCATCGAAACTAGCGCGAACGGGATTTTCAAACGCGATTTGCGCCGCATCGAAGAAAACAACGTGAACATCGCGGCGGGCAAGTCCGGTCTTTATGGTCGCCACATCGAAATCAAATTGCTCAAGGCCGAAGTACCGCTGCATTACCTCATCAATTTTAGTCAGGATCGTTTGATCGAAGCCGTAAATTTAGGTGTAAAAACTGCGCGCGAATGGTGTCAGCAAAACGGCATTGCGCTGAAATCTTCCGCCACTGAATTGCCGACGGCGGTTCACAACGCAAACACTAGACTGCAATTTACCGAAGAGATGAAAGGCTTCGTTACACTTGGTGCAAACGATTACGACACAGGCTTTCGGCAAGGGCGCGAAGCTGGCACAGCGCTGATGTTTCATCTTGATATCAAAGTAGACGGCGTCAATCGTTTTGTAACGAACCCACAACATGAAGCCGCCGCCGAAGGCTACATTCGCTGTGATGCACTAGGCGGACAATTGCCCGTTGAAAAAGGCGTGTTCAATTTATTCGTGCATCAAGACAATCCACAACGCAAATTAATGTTGTATCGGCTTTTCTTCCGCGATGGAAAAGGGAATCCCTTGACGCTGAGCGGTTACAAAGACATCAAAAATGATCCAGGGCTAGATGTTTGGGAAGACACGACTACATTATTCACAAAGGTTTTTCGCGGACATGTTGAAGCTGACGCAGAAACTGCTGCCGAAGTCGTAGCGCAAGGTATCATCCACATTCATTTGCTGGATTTCTTACATCAGCTCACAACCTTCAAAGTCGAAGGCAATTCGTTAGCGGACAAAGCTTCAGCCTTCGCACGCTTTGGCGAATTGTTTATGGGCAAATTGTGGGACGTGTATGCGCGCGATTTGTTGAGTTATGGGCCAATGTGATTTTCGTACTGCGAACTTTCCAGTTCGCATCTTTACAAAGCGAACTGGAAAGTTCGCGCTACGGTAATGTTATGACCTTCGATTGCATCGTGATTGGCAGCGGATTTGGCGGCGCGATTACTGCGTGTCGTTTAGCAGAGGCTGGCTACAAAGTTTTGATTCTCGAACGTGGACGCCGTTGGAAAAAAGAAGAATATCCTTCCGTTACGGAAAAAGATTGGATTTGGGATAACGAAAACCCAGCGGAATTAAACGGCTGGATTGACCTCCGCAAATTTCCCGATATGGCTGTGATTCAAGGCGCAGCCGTCGGCGGCGGGTCTTTGATTTACGCCAATATTTCCACCGAAGCGACGCCCGCAATTTTTCAGCAAGGATGGACGGCGAATATCAATTACGCCGAATTAAAATCGTATTACGACGCCGTAGCGAAATTCATGAACGTGCGCCCTGTGCCTGATAATCAATGGCCTGAGCGCACAAAGCTCATGAAAGAAGGCGCAGAAAAAATCGGACATGGCGACCGTTTCAGGTTGTTGGATTTAGCCGTTACATTTGACGACGATTTGACGCTTGATTCTGAAAATCCGCCAGATAAATCGCAAGCGAAAATTATCGAGAACGCGCAAGGCGTCAAGCAGGGAACTTGTGTTCATTTAGGATTGTGCGATGCGGGCTGCCCTGTAGATGCAAAAAATACGCTGGATTTGAATTATATTCCGTGGGCTGAAAAACACGGCGCAGAAGTTCGCCCCAATCATATCGTCAACAACATTATGCCGATTACGGGCGGCTATGAAGTCCATTTCGATGAAATCAAAAATCAGCAATTGGAAAGCGGAAGCGCGACTGCCCGTATTGTGATTGTGGCAGCGGGTTCGCTTGGCTCAACAGAGCTTTTGTTGCGCTGTCGTGATATTCACAAAAGTTTGCCGAATATAAGCGAGCACGCGCTCGGCGTGGGCTGGAGCAGCAATGGCGATTTTTTGACGCCGGCATTTTATACGCATCGAAAAGTTTCTCCTGGTATCGGCCCAACCATCACCAGCACGATTGATTTTCTTGATCGCAGTCAAAACGGCGAATCGTTTTGGATTGAAGACGGTGGCATCCCTGATTTGCTTGGCTATTATTTGCAAGGTGCAGTTGGCAGTTTATCACGCGGCAATTTTTTGATGAGTTTTATTCAGAACGAATTGCGACGGCGCGAAGCTTTCCGCAACGTGATGCCCTGGTTTGCGCAAGGCGTAGACGGGGGCGACGGCAAATTGATGCTGAAATATAGGCACGAACTGTTGGGCTTACATTTTTCAGACGCGCGCGTATTGCATTTGGAATGGGATATAGCGCGCAGCGAATCTGTCATTAATTCCATTGTAAAAATGCACAAAAAATTGTCAGAAGCTACAGACGGGACGCCACTGGTTCCGCCAGGCTGGACGTTCCTGAAAGATTTAATTACGCCACATCCACTTGGCGGATGTCGCCTTGGCGATACGGCGCAAGACGGCGTGGTAGATCACAAAGGCGAAGTTTTTGGCTACAAAAATTTGTACGTCGCCGATGCCGCAATTATTCCTACGCCGCTCGGCGTAAATCCATCGCGCACCATTGGCGCGTTGGCCGAGCGGATTGCAAAAATTATCAAAGATGAAGGGCGATAAATAAAGAGTGCGGCAACCATCTTGTTTGCAGCTCCGAGAAGAAAATTCGGAGGTGCAAACAAGATGGTTACGCGACATTGTTTTTCTACGCCAAATAATCTGGATTGCGTTTCCAGCCAATAATCATTGAATAGAAATTATTCCATCCGTGTAATGCAACCATAATTAAGTGACCTGGAATGAAGGCTAGAAACCCTGCCATCGCAGCGAAATGAAAGACGCGCACCATTCCAAATCCGCCCAATAATTGCACGCCTAAGCTAAATTGCGCAGATTTCGCTAATAACAGACCTGTGAACACGGCTGCGACGCCAAGAAAAACTGTAGTTGTATACGCCAATTTTTGCAGCGGATTGTATGGCTCTAACTGATCGGGTTTCGGGCGAAAGAAAAAATAATGTTTCGCCATCGGCCAAATGCCGCGCAATTCACGCGGTTGCAAAATTACGTTGCGCCAATGTCCGGTAACGAACAGATAAACCACATACGCAGTGCCGGTCAACGCAAACATCCACGCGAAACTGTAATGCCATTGCAACGCGCCGCCGAGCCATCCGCCCAAGCGCAAAAAATCTGGCACGTGCACAAAATCCTGCTGCGGAATTTTGTCGCCGAAGCTGGGGAATGCCATAAAAATTTGCAATCCGCTTGCCGTCAAAACAAACAACGAAACTGCATTCAGCCAATGAGTGAAGCGCACCAACCACGGATGTTCACGCGTATAAATTTCTTGGTTGTTTTTTCCTTCGATTTCAATTGTCTCAATCATTAATCCTGATTTTGTCCGCGCCATATTTTGCCTTTTGATATTTGCCATTTGATTTTTCTTACACCCCGCCGTACCACGAATAACCCTGGTCTTCCCAAAAGCCTGTTTCGCTTCTCAGTACGTTCGACACGCGCAATGAATAAATGTGTTTGGCGGATTTATAACCAAGTTTCAGCGGCGTATGAATTCTCATCGGTGCGCCGTGTTGATTGGTGAGCGGCTGCCCGTACATTTCGTAGCAAAGCAATGTTTGCGGATGCCAACAACTGGCAATGTCATACGAACTGTAATAATCGTCGAGGCAAGCGACTTCGACAAAACGCGCGCTTGGATCCGCTCCAATTAATTGCAGAAAATCTCCCAGCCGCGCGCCGCCAAAATTGCCGATAACGTTCCAGCCTTCAATGCAAACGTGGCGGACATTTTGGACGACTTTAGGCAATGCTTTGATTTGTGCGAGCGTGTATTCACCGGGGCGTGCGACCATTCCTTCGACAATTAATTTCCAGTTGTCTACGTCATTTGTTGGGTCGTATTCGGAATAACTGTTGAGCGGGAATTTATTGAGCGCCGTGACCTGATTGTTATGGAATGTTTGTGCGAGTTGCGAAGAGCGAAAGATTTTTTCCCCGGCGCGATCACTCAAAGCTAAGCCGCGTTTGATGAGTTTTTCGTTCACACTCGGAATCGCAATTGCGCCAAGCGCGGCGAGCGGCAGCATTTTTAGTAATTCGCGGCGTTTCAATTTTCGCAAGCCTTGTTCGTTGAGCTGGTTATTGTTCATATTTTTTTATATCGCAGTGATTGCGGAACGAAAACGGAGAGAAAGAGGGATTGAGCGAAGGAGCGAATTTCTCTCTCAAGTTCTCTGTCCCGCAATCGCTTTATCAAAAACAAAGGCGTCACAAGCTTTCGCTCATAGACGCCTTCTCCCCCCAACTTGCAATGATGCGCGATTTACATCGGCAGCAATACGTGGTCAATCACGTGAATAACGCCGTTGGATTGATTGACATTTGTGATCGTAATCATAGCTGTGCCGCCTTTCGCATCCATCACTTTGATTTTGTCGCCCATCATCGAAAGCGTGAGCGTTGCGCCTTGCACGGTTTTCAACGTAGCTTTGCCGCCACCTTGTTTGATCATGCGCTCCAGGGCCTTTGAATTCAGGCGTCCTGCGACAACGTGATAGGTCAATACTGCTGTCAATGTGCCTTTGTTTTCAGGCTTGAGCAACGTTGGCACGGTTCCTTTTGGCAACATCTCAAATGCGGAATTGACAGGCGCGAATACTGTGAAAGGGCCAGCGCCTTGCAATGTTTCGACTAAGCCCGCTGCTTTGACGGCGGCAACCAAAGTCGTGTGGTCGGCAGAATTGACTGCGTTTTCAATGATGTTTTTATTGGCATACATTGGCGCGCCGCCAACAGTGACGGGCTTTTGCGCGAAGGCTGCGGTGGTGATTAACATGCTGATAGCAAACATTAACAATGCGAATTTAGATTTCATGGTTTTCTCCTTAACTTTCTTGTTACTTTCTTTTTCAGGGTTCATTCCCTGTTTCACTGACACATACGCGAGGGAAGTGAAAACTGGATTGCTGGATCTGAGAATTTTTTTCGCGCCACAAAAACGGATCAACCTTGAATCAGTTTTTTCTACAACAACTTTTACGCTTTGCTGGATTGCGATTGATTTTTTGCGGCGCAGGCGGGTATAGTACGAATTCGATTTTTCAAGATCAGGCAGAGCAAAGTTCATAAAATGATTCGCAATACGCCAAACAACTCAACCACCAAATTGTTGCGCGCAGCTTTCCGCCCCGCATCCTTTCCTTCTGCGTTTCATTGGTGGCGCTGCTCCTCTTGGTCTTGGTAAGGCCGCAACTTCTGAACTCCCGTAGACTTTTTCACTTAACAATTCAAACCCGGAAACAATCATGATGAAGATTCTGATTAGCGACAATTTTTCAGCGCGAGGTGTAGAGGTTCTAAATCGCTTCGAGCAATTCCAAGTTGACCAAAATGTCGGACTCAAACCTGATGAACTCAAAGCCATCATTGGGCAGTACGACGCGTTGATTGTGCGCTCCGAAACCAAAGTTACGGCGGACATCATCGCAGCGGCGACGAATTTGAAAGTCATCGGACGCGCAGGCTCTGGTGTAGACAATATTGATGTGCCAGCCGCATCTAAACGCGGCATTGTCGTAATGAATGCAGCGGCGGGCAACAGCGTCACGACGGGTGAACATACGTTGGCGATGATGATGTCAATGGCACGCAAAATTCCGCAAGCGCACTCTTCATTGAAAGGCGGGAAGTGGGACAAGAAAAAATTCATGGGCGTTGAATTGCGCGGCAAAACGCTCGGCATTGTAGGCTTCGGCAATATTGGCAAAATCGTAGCGCAAGGTGCGCTGGGACTCGGTATGAAGGTGTTGGCCTACGATCCGTTTTTGTCGAAAGAAATTGCCGCTCGTGCGGGCGTCGAAGTTGTCTCGCTTGATGAAATTTGCGAGCGCTCAGATTTTGTGACTGTGCATACGCCGCTCACAGATGAAACGCGCGGCATCATTGGCGAAGCCGCGATTGCGAAAATGAAAGACGGCGTACGCATCATCAACTGTGCGCGCGGCGGCCTTGTGGATGAAGCTGCACTTTATAATGCCGTGAAATCTGGCAAAGTTGCAGCGGCTGCGCTGGATGTATTTACGCAAGAACCCGCGCCCACCGATCATCCATTGTTGACGCTTGATAATATTGTAGTCGCGCCCCACCTCGGCGCGTCAACCAACGAAGCGCAAGATCAGGTTGCAATTATCACTTCTGAACAAATCGCGGCTTTTCTAATAAATGGTGAAATTAGTGGCGCTGTAAATATGCCGGCGGTTAGTTCTGACGTGTTGGAATATTTGCGTCCCTATTTGACGCTGGGCGAAAAACTCGGACGTTTTCAATCACAATTTTATACGCAGCCGGTCAGCGAAGTTGAAATCAAATATTCCGGCGAAGTCGCTGGACTTGACGTGCGACCAATCACGCAATCAATTTTGGCGGCTTTACTCGCTCCGGTCAGTGCTCGCGTGAATCAAGTCAATGCCGCGTTGATTGCCGAAGAGCGTGGTCTGGTGGTCAAAGAATCGCTCACGCGCTCATCGCAAAACGGTCAAATTGAAGTCATCATTCGCGGTGATGGCAATGAAAGCCAGGTCGCGGGCGCGCTTTTCGGTCAAAATGAATTGCGCATTTTAAGCCTGAATTCATATCGCCTCGAAGCCGTTCCTGAAGGTCATTTATTAGTCGTCAGCAATGACGATGTGCCGGGCATGATTGGACGAATTGGAACTTTTCTCGGCGATCAAAGTGTAAACATTGCCCAGCTTTATATGAGCCGTAACCAAAAAGGCGGCGCAGCGCTGGCGATTTATCAATTGGATCACGAATTGGATGCGACTACGCTGAAGGCTTTGGCTGCTGTAGATCACATTCGGTCGGTGAAACAAATTAATTTATAGGAAGTGCTGAGTGCTAAGTACTCAGTGCTGAGTAAAGAAAAAAAATCAGCACTCAGCACTCAGCACTCAGTACTCAGTACTCAGTACTCAGCACTTTTCATGCTTGCTAAACGCTTAATACCTTGCCTTGACGTTGATCGCGGTCGCGTGGTCAAAGGGATCAGTTTCGTCAATTTGATTGATGCGGGCGACCCCGTCGAGCAAGGCGCAAAATATGACCGTGAAGGTGCGGACGAGTTAGTTTTCTTAGATATTACGGCTTCATCAGATCAGCGCGACATTGTTACTGATATGGTACGCCGTGTAGCGGATCGCGTTTTCATTCCGTTTACGGTTGGTGGCGGTATTCGCACAGTTGAAGATGTGCGCGCGATTTTGTCTGCGGGCGCTGACAAAGTTTCTGTCAACACCGCAGCCGTCAAAAATCCTGATTTGATCCGCGAAGGTGCAGAACGCTTCGGCGCTCAATGCATGGTCGTGGCGATTGATGCCAAACAGCGGCAGGATACAAAAGGCGCGTGGGAAGTTTATTTGAATGGCGGGCGCAAGCCGACAGGCATTGATGTCGTCGAATGGGCCGCGCGTGCGGCACAGTTGGGGGCGGGCGAAATTTTGCTGACGAGCATGGATTGCGACGGGCAAAAAGACGGCTACGATTTGGAACTGACACGCGCTGTCGCTGAAGCAGTAAATATCCCTGTGATTGCTTCAGGTGGCGCAGGAACTTTAGAACATTTGTACGAAGCGTTGACCATTGGTCAGGCGAGCGCTGTGCTTGCGGCTTCAATTTTTCATTTTGGCGAATTCAGTATCGGGCAAGCGAAAGATTATTTGCGCGCGCGCGGCATACTGATGCGATAACGATTAGGAGTAGTACTTATGAAAGCAATTCTCACCATTGCTCTGGTTTTGGTTCTTTGCCTTGTGAGCTTAGCCCAAACCAAGCCAGCACAAGAGTTGTTGTCGGAAAATATAGCGCTTTCGCAGGCTGCTAAGGCGGTTACCGGTAAACCTGATGCTACTGCTAAATTGCCAGCTTTTATTGCAACAGAAGAAGTGAAGATTAAAGGCGAAGACAGCTTGATGGCGGGAACCTTATATTTGCCGAAAGATAAAGCTGGGCAAAAAGTTCCTGCGGTGCTGATGATTACGGAGTTTTATTCGACGCGGGATGCTATTCCTGTCGCAAAAGGTGTGCATCATTCATATCGTGATTTAGCTGAATATTTCGTTTCAAAAGGCATTGCTGTACTTCGTTATGATCGGCGTTGCACAGGGGAAAGTAGTTGCTCACAGGCAGGAACGATTGCGTTGGCGGCTTCAGATGGATTGCTGGCTGCTGAATATTTGCGGGGGCGCAAAGAAATTGATCCAGCCAAAGTTTGGGTTTTCGGGCACGGCGATGGATCGTTTGTCGCAGCGGGAATTGCCTCACATAAAGAAATCGCTGGGTTGATTTCAGTGGCGGCATTGGGGCGTAATGCGAGCAAATTATTGCGTGACTGGGCGAAACTGAAAATGGCGGATCAAAAGGCTTCAGAAGCTGAGACGAAAGCTTATCTTGCTCAGTTAGAGAAGCTGATCCTGACATTAGCAGAAAGCGGGCAATCTGATACTGATTTAAAAGGGCAGTTGCAGGATGAATTAGTTGCACCATTAGTGAAAAATCCGGGTTACGCCTTTAGCTGGTTATTGGATGACCCCTTGCTCATTTTCCCCGGAGTGACAGGCCCTGTGTTGATCATCCATGGTGGAAAAGATCGCCGCGTACCTGCAAAAGAAAATAGTTATTTTCAAGATACCTTGGAATCAGGCAACCACAAAGATTTCAAAACGATGGTGCTGCCAGAGTTAGATTATTATTTGAAGCAAAATAAAGGTACTCCTTCGATTGACGTTGATAACGATACTTCGCGCCCGCTTGATCCTGCCTTATTGAAGGTTCTGGATGAGTGGATTGCGAATAAAATTAACAAGCAATGAAAGTTCTCAACCCGACGGATTTGAAGTTTGATGCGCAAGGATTATTGCCTGCAATTGTGCAAGACGCGGCGACACTCGAAGTGCTAACGTTGGCGTATATGAACGCCGCAAGCTTGCAAAAAACACTCGAAACCGAGGAGACATGGTTTTGGAGTCGTTCACGTCAAGAGCTTTGGCACAAAGGTGCAACTTCAGGAAATACACAAAAAGTGCTAGAAATTCGTGTGGATTGCGATGCGGATGCTTTGGTCGTGCTGGTTGAACCCACAGGCCCAGCATGTCACACTGGTGCGCAAAGCTGTTTCTTTCGCGGCTTAACAAGAAATCATGACTGACACACAAGCAAAAACTGAAGTCGGCGCTTTATTGCACGGACTCTATTCGTTAATTGAAGAACGCAAACAAACGCGTCCGGCGGGGTCGTATACGACCTATTTGTTCGACAAAGGGCTCGACAAAATTCTGAAAAAAGTCGGCGAAGAAAGCGCCGAAGCGATCATCGCTGCCAAAAATTTAAATAACTCTGAACTCGCGTTGGAAATCAGCGATTTGCTGTACCATCTGGTTGTGTTAATGGTGGAGCGCGGTCTGACGTGGGACGATATTGCTGCTGAATTACAACATCGCTCCGGCAAACCTGCTGATCCCAAGTACAGTGAACAGCAAGCAGGCAATAGTGAACAGTGAACAATTAATAGTAAGCGGCAAAAAATACTGCTGAAGTCTTTACGGCTAACTGTTAACTATCAACTGTCAACTGTTAACTAATTTTTATGTCCCAAATTACTCCTACAACCTACGAAGAATTTCTTGATTTGGCGAAACGCGGTACGGTAATTCCGGTCGTTAAATCTGTGATGGCAGATTTGCTCACGCCGGTTTCTGCGTTCTTGAAAATTCAAGCTTCTGCCCCCAACGCGTTTTTATTGGAATCGGTCGAAGGCGGCGAAAAAATTGCGCGTTATTCTTTCCTCGGCGTGCATCCACATCGCATTATTCGTGCCAAAGGCAAAAATGTTACGATTGAAGATTCGGACGGAACTGTCACGCGCAGTCTTGATCCAGTGATTGATGTTTTGCGCGAACAAATGGCTCCGTACCAAGCTGTCAAAGTTCAGGGCTTACCACCATTCGCAGGCGGAGCCGTAGGTTATTTTGGCTATGATGCGGTGCATTGGTTTGAGAAATTGCCGAAAGCTGCGCCCGAAGATTTACCGCTTGATACAGCGGTCGTAATGTTTTTTTCCAGCTTGCTCGCGTTCGATCACGTGAAGCATCAAATTCAAATTATCGTCAATGTTTTCACCGATGGCGCGACCGCAAATTTGGAATCGCAATACGCGCACGCTTGCAACGAAATCGAAAAACTGGAATCCGCGTTGCTCGCGCCAATTCCGTTTATGCCGCCGTCAACACGGGGCGAGCCCGCTCGTTTGAAATCCAACATGTCGAAAGACGAATTTGAAGCGGGCGTCGAAGTGATCAAAGAATATATTCGCGCGGGCGATGCTTTTCAGGTCGTATTTTCACAGCGTTTTGAAGCGAATATCGCTACGCATCCGTTTCAAATCTATCGCGCGTTGCGAGCCATCAATCCTTCGCCGTACATGTTTTATTTGAAACTTGGCGAAGATCAGACCTTGCTCGGAGCTTCGCCAGAAATGCTAGTGCGTTGTACTGATGGCGCGCTGGAATATCGCCCGATTGCCGGAACCTATCCGCGCGGCGCAACCGACGCCGAAGATATGATTTTGGGCGAACAGTTGCGCAACGACGAAAAAGAACAAGCCGAACACATCATGCTCGTGGATTTAGGCCGCAACGATTTGGGACGCGTTTCTGAATACGGCACGGTCGAGGTCGCAGACCTGATGATTATTGAGCGCTATTCGCACGTGATGCATTTAGTCTCGATTTTAAAATCGCAGTTGCAGGAAGGCTACGATTGCTTTGATGCGTTGGCGGCGACATTTCCGGCGGGTACGCTGACAGGCGCGCCAAAAGTGCGCGCAATGCAAATTATTGACGAACTTGAACCAACGCGGCGCGGTGCTTACGCGGGCGCAGTGATGTATTTTGATTACACGGGAAATTTAGATTCGTGCATTGCTTTGCGCACGATGTACGTAAAAGGTAATCGTGCTTATATTCAAGCGGGCGCAGGCATCGTCGCCGATTCCGTGCCGGAAAAAGAATATATGGAAACTGTGAACAAAGCGCGGGCTTGTGTGCGCGCGATTGAAATGGCGGAGAAGGAGTTATGAGATTGCGGATTGTGGATTGTGGATTGCAGATTTTTAGCACCTTGTTGTTAGCAGGGCTGTTGAATTTTGTCATCGCTCAACCTGCGCGCAAAAAAAATGCACCGCCGCCCGATGCACCTGTGACTGTTGCCGACGCTTCCAAACTGGAAGCTGTGATTAAAACCGAACTCGGCGACATTCGCATGCAATTTTTTCCTGAAGTTGCGCCACAACATTGCATCACCTTTATTCAGCGTGCGCGCGCCGGATATTACGATGGTTCTGCTTTTCATCGTGTGATTGCGCGGGGCGTGATTCAAGGCGGTGATCCGCTGCTGAAAGAAAATACGCCGCGTGCGCGTTGGGGGACGGGCGGGCTGAATTTGCTGAAAGATGAATTCAGCGAACTAAAACATATTCGCGGCATTGTTTCGGCGGTGCGCATTCCTGACAAACCTAACAGCGGCGGCTCACAATTTTTTATTTGTTCAAGTGAACAGGCGCAATTGGACGGAAAATTTTCAGCCTTCGGTTTAGTAAATGAAGGAATGGAAGTTGTTGATCAGATTTCACAAATTGAAGCAGATCAAAGTCAGAAAGCGCTCAAGCCCATCAAAATAATCAGCGTCAAAATTGAGCCGAAAAAAATCGAACCGTTCGCAGACGCTAACAAAGATGAGATGCGCAAGGAAGTGATTTTGCATACTTCGCTGGGCGACATCACAGTTTTGCTTGATCCTGATCTTGCGCCTGAACACGTGCGCAATTTTCTGAAGTTAGTTGAAACGCGCTGGTACGATCACACTTCGTTTCATCGCATTATTCCAGGCTTTGTAGTGCAGGGCGGGATGGGCAGCACGCGCGAGCCATTCAAATATCATGCCGCTGATCGTTGGGTGAAATATGTAAACGGCGAATTTAGCAAAGAACGAAAACACGTGCGCGGCGTGCTTTCGATGGCGCGCGGCGATGAGGTCAATTCAGCGCAAACATCATTTTTTATTGTGCTTGGCGATGCGCAAAATTTAGATGGCAAATATTCCATCTTTGGCAAAGTCGTAGACGGTATCGAGGTGCTGGATCGGATGACACAAGTGCCGCGCATGGGCGAGACGCCTATGCAGCGCATTGAATTGATTGAAGCGGTTATCAAGCCGTAAGGTAGTCAATAGAGTCTGGCGAGTCTATAGAGTCTGTAGAGTCGCAATGATGCAAGGACTCTATAGACTCTATAGACCCTAAAGACTCAATAGACTCTTTATGCTGCTAGTCATAGACAATTACGATTCATTTACCTATAACCTGGTGCAATATCTGGGCGAATTGCGGGCTGACCCTATCGTAGCGCGCAATGACGACATCACGATTGAACTAATCGAAAACCTGGCTCCGCGCCAGATTGTGATTTCGCCGGGGCCGGGTACACCTGATACTGCTGGCGTCACGCTGGATGTGATTCGCACCTTTGCCGGTCGCATTCCAATTTTAGGAGTATGTTTGGGGCATCAATCTATCGGGCAAGCATTCGGCGGCAAAGTCATTCGCGCGCCGTATTTAATGCACGGCAAGACCAGCAAAATTACGCACGACGAAAAAACGATTTTTGCGGATTGTGATAATCCATTTGTCGCTACGCGCTATCATTCGTTGATTGTCGAACGCGCCACGTTGCCGCGCTCGCTGGAAATTTCTGCGACGACGGAAGATGGTTTGATTATGGGCTTGCGACACAAAGAATTTATTTGCGAAGGCGTGCAATTCCATCCTGAATCTATTCTGACAGGGCAAGGCAAAAAGATGCTGGAAAATTTCCTGAAAATCACCAGCAAATAAGTCAGTACCACCTGCGTGAGCGGGTGATTTTTTAAGCGCTTCGCATCACGCATGAATTCCATCCTCAAAAAATTGCTTGCCCACGAACACCTCGCGCAATCTGAAGCCGCTGATGTTTTGGCTTATATGATTTCTAAGGAAGCCACGGACGCCCAGATTTCAGCGTTGTTAATTGCGCTCGCAGCGAAAGGCGAAACGGCAGAGGAATTGGCAGGCTTTGCAACGACGATGCGCATGCTTAGCACAAAAATTTCCAGCGCAAAATTCTCGACTTGTATTGATACGTGCGGTACGGGCGGAAGCACCGCAAAAACCTTCAATGTCTCCACCGCCGCCGCGTTTGTTGTTGCGGCTGCGGGCGTGCCTGTCGCCAAGCATGGCAATGTCGGCGTGACGACCAAGGCAGGCAGCGCGGATGTCCTCAAAGCTTTAGGTGTAGAAACTAATGTTTCACTTGAACTCGTGCAGCGCTGCTTTGACGAGGTAAACATGTGCTTTATGTTTGCGCCTGCGCATCACGGCGCGACCAAGCGCGTAGCGATGATTCGCCGCGAATTAGGTGTGCGCACAATTTTCAATTGGCTTGGGCCGCTGACAAATCCGGCAGGCGCTCCGCATCAAATCATTGGCGTGCCAGCGCCTGATTTTTGCGAACGCGAAGCGCGCGCGTTACAGTTGCTCGGCACAGGAAAATCCTGGGTCGTGAGTGGCAATGATGGATTGGACGAAATTACGTTGGCGGATGCGACGACTGTAGTGGAAGCGACAGGCGCAGGCCTTCGCAAATTTTCAATCGCGCCCGAAGATTTTGGTTTGCAAAGAAATTCGCAGGAAAATTTGCGCGGTGGTTCAGCGCAGGAAAATGCCGAAATTATTACTGCGATTTTGCGCGGCGAACGTGCAGACGCGGCTTTAGATTTAGTGCTAATCAATGCTGCGGCTGCCTTGTACGTGGCTGGCAAAGGCGAAACGTTAAGCGCCTCAACAAGTCTTGCACGTCAAGTAATTTCTTCAGGGCAAGCTTGGGCGAAATTAGAAGTATTTCGCAATTTTAGTAAATTATGAGTGACATCTTAGAAAAAATTCTCACGCGCAAACGTGAACGCGTAGCGGCTGCCAAACAACAAAAATCTTTGGCGGACATTCAGGCCGAATTGCAGCCAAACACTGAGCCATTCCGATTCAGCGCTGCGCTGCAAAAAGACGGCACAAACATCATTGCCGAAATCAAACGTCGTTCACCGTCGAAAGGCATTATCCGCGAGAATTTTGATCCTGAAGAAATCGCCGCCAATTATACTGCCAATGGCGCAGCGTGTATTTCCGTTTTGACCGAAGAAGATTTTTTTGATGGCGCGCTCGAACATTTATGTGCCGTCCGCGTAGCTACGGGCTTACCACTGATTCGCAAAGATTTTTTCTTTGATGAATATCAGATTTTTGAAGCTGCACTCGCGGGCGCAGACGCAATCCTATTGATTGCTGCGATGCTTGAACCAACGCGATTTAATGAATTACTGCAATGTGCATGCAGCTTGGGTTTGGACGCTCTCGTGGAAATTCACGATCAGGTAGAAGCCGAAAAAATACTACTGTATAACGTAAAATTATTGGGTGTAAATAATCGTAATTTGCGTACGTTTGAGACGACGTTGGATACTTCTATTGAGTTGGCAAAAACTTTGCCAACTTCGCTTACTCTGGTTAGCGAAAGCGGCATCCGCACACGCGCAGATATTGAGCGCTTACAAGCTGTAGGGTACAAAGCATTCTTGATTGGGGAAGAATTTATGCGCAGCGCAGACGAAGGCGCGGCGTTAGTTAATTTAATGGGCAATCAGTGAACTAAAAAAACAGCCTAAGGGGAAACCATGCGCCATCGGACAAAACAATTTCCTATCATAGTCATAGTGCTCTTTTTATTTTTTGGCGGCTTGTTGTCAGCCAATGCGCAAAAAACCAAACCTAAATTAGAAGCATTAACAGAGGAAACTCAGAAATCGTCAGAAAACCAAGACAAGATTTCTTTTGTTTGGTGGATACCAACAGAGTTTTGGCGCATTGCGTTAGCCGAAGAAAAAAGCCTTGGTAAAGAGGATATAGAAGCCTTTGCCGCAGGGATGAACGCCTATACTCTTATTTGCGTAGTTGATATGAAAGGGACAATTGGCAGTACTACAAAAGCTTCGTACCGCACTGAAGCCGAGTTGCGTCCCATCGTTAAACTAGTTGATGTACAAGGCACAACTTATGCGCCTATTCCCAAGGCACAAATCAGTGTGATTGCCAGCACTGTAATTGAAACGATGACGCCAATGCTGACAAGTGCCATCGGCACGATGGGACAGGGCATGCACTTCTTTCTTTTTCCGGCAAATGCGAAAGATGGTACGCCCTTGGCTGACGTAAGCAGTAATGGTTTGCTGAAAATAAAAGTAGGAACCGACCAATATCAATGGAAGCTCCCTTTGGTTTCATTATTGCCGCTCAAAATCTGTCCAGTAGATTCTGCTGAAATGCAGGGCGACTGGAAATTTTGCCCGCATCACGGTGAAAAACTCATCGGGAAAAAAGAAAAGTAACGATGGCTTCTGTAAAACTCAAAGTTTGCGGAATTACAAATTACGAAGACGCACGCGCGGCGATGGATGTTGGTGCGGAATTTCTCGGCTTCAATTTTTATAAGCCCAGCCCACGTTACATTGCGCCAGAAGTTGCCGCCGACATTATTTACAAATTGCCGGAAGACGTGGTTGCGGTTGGAATTTTTGTGAATGATCCAATGCCTGCTGATGTTGCACAAAAATTAATGGCGAGTGGCGCTACGGTAGCGCAATTGCATGGCGACGAAGATGAATCATATTGTCGCCAAGTTGGCTTCGCGCGTGTCATCAAAGCGTTGCGCGTTGCACGTAGTTTCGATGTCGAAAGCTTGGCGAATTTTCCTGTCGCTGCCGTATTGATTGATGCGTTCGATACAAAATTATTTGGCGGCACAGGTAAAACCAGTAACTGGGAAATTGCGGCTGAGATCGCGCAACGTACAGATGTTTTTTTAGCCGGAGGTTTGACGCCTGAAAATATTGGCGAAGCGATACGCGCCGTCAAACCATTCGCTGTTGACGTTAATAGCGGCGTAGAAGTTTATCCCGGCAAAAAAGACAAAACAAAATTACAGGCGCTGCGCTTTGCCTTGAATTTTTAGCCACTAATTTCACGAATTTACACGAATCAGTTTAACTGACTTGCTGTTTTCTAATACGTATTGATTCGTGTAACTTCGTGGCTGAGTGTTTTATGACTGATTCAAATCTTAATTATTTTTCTTATCCCGACGACAGCGGACATTGGGGGACTTTCGGTGGTTCATTCGTGCCGGAAACCTTGATGCAAAATCTTGATGAGTTGAAAGCGGCTTACGCTGTGGCGCGTGACGATGCTGAATTTCAAGCTGAATTTCAGCAACTGCTCACCGAATATGTCGGGCGACCTTCGCCGCTTACGTTTGCCGCCCGCCTCACCGAACATTTTGGCGGCGCGAAAATTTATCTCAAACGCGACGAACTCAATCACACCGGCGCGCACAAAATTAATAACGCGATTGGGCAAATTTTGTTGGCGCGGCGCATGGGCAAAACGCGCATCATTGCCGAAACAGGCGCGGGGCAACACGGCGTAGCGACCGCTACTGTATGCGCTTTGTTTGGCCTCAAATGCGTTGTGTATATGGGCACGGAAGATATTCGCCGCCAATCATTGAATGTCTTTCGCATGAAATTAATGGGGGCAAAAGTCGTGGGCGTAGATTCGGGCAGCAAGACGCTCAAAGACGCTATTAATGAGGCTTTGCGCGATTGGGTGACGAATCCTGAAGACACACATTATTTGCTTGGCTCTGTGCTTGGGCCGCATCCGTATCCGATGATGGTGCGTGATTTTCAAAGCGTGATTGGCAAAGAAGCACGCGAACAAATTCTCGCTAAAGAAGGGAAGTTGCCGGATTATTTGATTGCGTGTGTCGGCGGCGGCAGCAACGCGATTGGTTTGTTTTACGAATTTCTTAACGACCCCGATATTAAAATGGTTGGCGTCGAAGCAGGTGGTTTTGGTAATCACGTGGGCGAACACGCCGCGCGATTTTTGGCTACAGGCGGCGGACGTATCGGCGTTTTGCAAGGCACGCGTAGTTATGTCTTGCAAGATACGCGCGGGCAGGTCGCGGCTACGCATTCGATTTCGGCGGGCTTGGATTATCCGAGTATCGGCCCGGAGCATTCGTTTTTGCACGATCAAGGCCGCGTCGAATATGTTTCCGTCACAGACGACGAAGCGCTGGAAGCCCTGCAATTATTGGCGCAAAAAGAAGGCATCATTCCGGCGCTGGAATCTTCGCACGCATTTGCTTATCTGCTTAAAATTGCTCCGCAACTTTCCAAAGATCAAATCATCATCGTGAATTTATCAGGGCGGGGCGACAAAGACGTGAACACGTTAGTCGAAAAATTAGGGTTGTAAGTGCAAGTCAAAACTGCGGCGATCATCAACAAAACTCCGGCGCAAATTTGGCCGCTGTTGTGCAATTCAAAAATGGATTCGCACACGCCGTGCGCACTGCGATTTTTTGTGCCGAAACCCGTCGCATGTCGCCTGGCTGAAAGCGTTGACAGCGTTGGCACAAAACGGCAATGTATTTCTAATCGCGGTACAATCAATCAAAAGATTACGCTCTGGCAACCGCACGAAGCGTTGCAATTCGAGATGCAGGACACCGATATTTATTTCGGCAAATGCGTGACGAGTATTAAGGAAAGTTTTACGTTAGAAGCGCTGAATGAACAGCAAACCAGGATTTCGCGCACGACGAATTTTGCCGTCAACGGCTGGCTGGGCTGGGCGAAATCAATCGCAATTTGTATCGGGCTTAAAAATGTACACTGGTATGTTTTTAAGAACTGGGCAAAGTAAAACAACCAAAGGAACAACCAACATGAAGCGATATTCTATTTTACTAATTACTCTTGCGGCCTTGCTTGCATTCTCCGGCTGCAAAAAAGCCGAAGAGGCAAAACAAGTTGCCAAAGATGCCGCGCCAGAAAAAACTACGCCGCCGATGTCCGCTGTCATTGGCGAGAAGGTTTTGATTACAGCAGATTCGCTGCCGCAACCGTTTGAGACGAGTTCTTCCTCCAACCCGCCGAAAGTAGTTCCTGCGCCAGCGAATGCAAAACTTAACGTGCCGGCAGGCTTCGAGGTTTCGACCTTTGCTGAAGGTGATTGGCAAAAACCGCGCCTATTATTTCAAGGCCCTGGCGATGATTTGTTTCTGGCAGATGCCAAAGACAACAAAGTATATTTGCTGCGCGATTCCAACAAGGACGGCAAAATTGATAACGCGACCGAACGATTTGTTTTTGCTGAAGGCTTAAATCAACCATTCGGATTAGCGATCAACAAAGACTATTTTTACATTGGCAATACCAATAGTGTCGTGCGCGCGAAATATAAAGCGGGGCAAACAAAGCTGGAAGGCACACCCGAAAAAATTATTGATTTGCCAAGTGGCAAAGGCCATTCCACGCGCAATTTAGTATTCAATGCTGACGGCACAAAACTTTATGTCGCAGTTGGCTCAGAAAGTAACGTAGACGTGGAAGCAGACCCGCTACGCGCGGCAATCAGCGAATACAATCCTGACGGCACAGGCCATCGCATTTATGCTTCCGGCATTCGCAATCCGGTTGGCTTAACGCTTAATCCTGTCACAAAACAAATTTGGACGTGCGTGAACGAACGCGATGCGCTTGGCGATAATTTGGTGCCGGATTATGCGACTTCGGTTAAGGATGGAGGCTTTTATGGCTGGCCTTATTATTACATTGGCAACCACGTTGATCCGCGCCGCAAAGATGATATTGCCAAAGTGAAATTAGCAGAACCAACTGTGCCGGATGTTTTATTAGAACCACACGGTGCGGCGCTCAGCGTGATTTTTTATACTGGCACTGCCTTTCCGAAAGAATATCAGGGCAATGCATTCGTCGCCCTGCACGGTTCGTGGAATCGCAGTTTGCGTCACGGCTATAAAATCGTGCGTATCCCCATGAAAGATGGCAAACCCGAAGGCGGTTACATTAACTTTTTAAATGGTTGGGTAACTGACAGTGCCAGCAAAGATGTCTGGGGACGCCCATGCGGATTGTTAATGATGAAAGATGGTTCGCTGTTAATTGTTGACGATGCCGCGAACAAAATCTGGCGCGTTACTTATAACGCTAACAAGACAGCCTAAGTTTTGAGTCCCGCCTTCAGGCGGCCTTTGTATGTGTGTTGCCACCTGAAGGCGGGATTCAAAACGATTGAGCGAAATATGCAAAGCAAACTCAATATTTTTATCAGCGGAGTATTATTGGCAATTAGCTTCGCCGTATTTGGGCAATCACCCAGCCCGAACACGACAGCCTTACCCGGCAAAGGCGAGCGCATTGTGATTAAGCCAGAATCGTTGCCGAAGCCATACGCAACTGATTCCGCGCGCAATCAGCCGAAAATGATTTTTGCTCCGACAACTGCGAAATTAAATTTGCCGCAAGGCTTTCAAGCAGAAGTTTTTGTCGAAGGCAATTTCCAAAATCCGCGCTGGATTATCGAAGGCGGGAACGGAGATTTGTTTTTGTCAGACGCACGTGCCAATACAATTTTCTTGCTGCGCGATATCAATAAAGATAACAAAATTGATAACGCTACGGAGCGTTTCAAATTTATCGAGGACCTAAATCGTCCGTTCGGTATGGCAATCAATAATGGCTATTTTTATGTTGGCAACACCGATGGCGTAGTCCGTTACAAATATAACATCGGCGAAACAAAAAATACTTCCGCGCCAGAAAAGATTATTGACCTGCCTGCGCAAGGTTACAACAATCACTGGACGCGCAATTTGTTGTTTTCTCCCGACGGTAAAAAAATGTATGTCAGCGTCGGCTCCGGCACGAACGTAGATGTTGAGTCAGACGCACGTCGCGCGGCGATCAGTGAATACAATCCAGACGGTACAGGCCATCGCATTTATGCTTCCGGCATTCGCAATCCAATTGGCCTCGCCTGGAATCCCATAACCAAAGAATTATGGACAGCCGTGAATGAACGTGATGGATTAGGCGACGATTTAGTGCCTGATTACGCGACTTCGGTAAAAGACGGGGGCTTTTACGGCTGGCCTTATATGTATATCGGCAACAACATTGATCCGCGCCGCGCTGATGATATGAAAAATATTCGGCTGAAAGCACCAACAGTCCCAGACGTTTTATTTGAAGCGCATTGTGCCGCGCTAGGATTGGTTTTTTATACGGGAAAAATGTTTCCGCCGAAATATCAGGGCAACGCTTTTGTAGCGATGCACGGTTCGTGGAATCGTTCGGTTCGTACTGGTTATAAAGTTGTGCGCATCCCGATGAAAAACGGTAAGCCCGAAGGTGGCTACGAAAATTTCATAACGGGTTGGGTGCCGGATACTGCCAGCAAAGAAGTGTGGGGCAGACCTGTTGGCTTGGTAGTCAAAACTGATGGTTCGTTATTGGTGGTTGACGATGGCGCGAATAAAATTTGGCGCATCACTTACACAGGAAAAAAATAGATGAGTCGCATTACTGCACGATTCAACCAATTAAAATCTGAAAATCGCAAAGCTTTTATCCCCTATATCACGGCGGGTGATCCTGATTTAGATACAACAGAAAAATTGATGCTGGCCTTAGCGGAAGCGGGCGCGGATGTGATCGAACTTGGTGTGCCGTTTTCTGACCCCATGGCGGATGGGCCTGTGATTCAACGCGCGTCGGAACGGGCTTTGCAAAAAGAAATTGGCATCGCGGATATTTTACCGCTCGTGTCGCGCTTCAAGGCGAAATCCGATGTGCCGATTGTGTTGTTCACTTACTTCAATCCGCTGCTGCAATTCGCGGGCGCAGCAATGGCTGAAACGCTAAAAAATGCTGGCGTAGACGGCGTGCTTATTACAGATTTAATTCCTGAAGAAGCTGACGAATTTGTCGCAAACATGCGGGCGGCAGATGTTGATACAATTTTTCTGGTTGCGCCGACTTCGACCGATGAGCGCATCAAAAAAATTGCCAAATACACGACCGGATTTGTTTATGTTGTCGCGCGCACAGGCGTCACTGGCGTAGACGCACAGATGTCCGACAGCGTTCAGCCAATTGTCGAACGTGTACGAAAATTTACTGATTTGCCAATTGCAGTTGGCTTCGGAATTTCTACCCACGAACACGTCAAAGCAGTACAAGCATACGCTGACGGCGCAGTCGTTGGTTCACGGCTCGTGCTGGAAATTGAAAAAAATCTTGACTCGCCGGATTTAGTCGCTAATGTAGCGGCGCTGACAACGCAGTTAATTCAAGGCTAAGCCCCAAGAGCGCACGAAAATGAACGTGCCGATAATTTTTATGAGCGCAGAAAAAATAGACGACAAAACCATTGATGATTGGCGCATCCGCATTGATGAAATTGATTTGGAATTGGTGCGGCTTTTCAATGAACGCACACAATGCGCGATTGAAATTGGACACATCAAAAAACAGTTGGGCTTAGAAATTTATTCTCGTCCGGGTGGGTTTGTCGATCGGTGAGCTGGGCGCGTCCTGGCACCTGTCCCGGGTGATCGGCCCGGCGCGGGCCGCCGAGATCTCCTTCACCGGGCGCACCGTGAAAGCGGACGAGGCGGTGCGGATGGGATTGGCCAACCGGATCGTGCCCGCCGACGGCGAGCAGGTGGTGGCCGCGGCCATCGACCTCGCCGAGGAGATCTCCGGTCACGGTGCGGAAGGCATTCGCGCGAGCAAGAATTCGCTGATTCGCAGCGCCGAGATCGACTCGTTCCTCGCCGCCCTCGAACTCGAGAACCGCAGCCAAGTGGTCTGCCGGACCACCCTCTAGAACGGAGCACACATGAGTGCCGAGACCGAACTCCCACCACCCAAAGAGCTGAGCGAGTCTGGTGCCCTGATCGTCGGCGGCACCGCCGGCATCGGATTCGCCACCGCTCGGGCCCTCGCCAAGGCCGGGGTCCCGCGGATCGTCATCGTCGGCCGCACCGTCGAGCGCGGTGAGGCCGCCGCCGCCGCGCTGCGCGAACTCGGTGCCGAGGCGCACTTCCTGGCGGGCAGCCCACTGGATCCGGCCGACGCCGCAGCTCTCGCGGCCGAAGCCGAACGGCTGCTGGGCGGCATCGACATCATGATGTGCACCACCGCCGCCGACGGCATCGCGCCGGAGCTGTTCAAAGACATTCCGGCAACCGAGATCAGCCGCATTCTGACCGAGATGGCCACCCCGGCCATGCACATGGCCAGCGCGGTGCTGCCCGGTATGCGCGCCCGCAAGGGGGGTGTCATCGTCAATGTCGCCTCCGACGCCGCCAAGACCGCCACCCCCGGCGAGGCGATGATCGGCGCCGCCAAGGCCGCCATCGTGATGTTCACCCGCACCATCGCCATCGAGGAGAAGCGGCACGGGATCCGCGCCAACGCCCTGACCCCGTCGCTGGTGCACGGCACCGCGTCCACCGAACGGATCACGACCGGCGAGGGTTTCAGCGCCAAACTGTTCGCCGGCGCGGCCAAGCAGGCCGCCCTCGGCGTCCCCGACGCCGACGACATCGCCGCCCTGGCGGTGTTCGTGTGCAGCGCCGCGGCCGGGAAGCTGACCGGACAGGCGATCAGCGTCAACGGCGGAATCTCGGCGGCCTGACCGCCACCCGACCCGAAAGGTGCGACAACCATGAAGTTCACCGACGTCATCGACATCCTGGACCGCTCGGTCGGCGGACCCGACGCCGACGTGTCCTCGCACGGCCCGTTCTGGCGGGGCGTCACCCGGGACCGCTTCGTCGAGATGAAGGTGGGCGGCCGCAAGCTGGTGGCCCTCGGCGAGGGGGCCGAGTCGAATCTGGTGAAGTCCCTGCGGGGGGTGGCACCCTTCGGCTCCGACCTCGAACCCGCGCCGGACGGCGCCAGCATCATGCGGATGCCCGCCTACCTCGATCCGATCTCGGAGGAGGACATCGATCGGGTCGCGGCCTGGATCGACGCCGGTTGCCCCGAGTAGGAGGGGCGATACCCCCCAAAAGCGGGAGCAATGACTCCACCTAGTGGTGACGCGTGCGGGCCGCCGGCCGATGAGACTTGGGTCACGCCGCCATAAGGCGAAGCCACGTCGGAAAGAAGGACTGCAGTGACAACCGTCCAGGACACCCGGGAAGCCATTCTCCCGGACGAGATCGCCCGCCGGATCGTGCTGCCGGAGGGTCACGCCGATCTTCCGTCGCTGTACGAGGCCTACAAGTGGATGCGTGACAACATGCCCGTGGGCAAGGCGGTGGTCGAGGGATACGACCCGCTGTGGCTGGTCAGCAAGTACGCCGACATCCAGGAAGTCGAAAGTCTGCAGCCCGAGGTGTTCTCCGCCGGCGGCGGCGCCCAGCCCGGGGCGCACAACCCCATCCTCGCCAACCAGGCCGGCGACGAGTTCACCAAGAGCCTGCTGGGCGGCAGCCTGCGATTGATGGACGCGCTCCCGTTCCTGGATCCCCCCGAACACACCACGGTCAAGAACATCGTGTTCGACTACTTCAAGCCGGGCCGACTCAAGGCCCTGGAGGGCCAGACCCGCGGCCTGGCCGACGAGGCCATCGAGAAGCTCAAGACCATCGACCCCTATCTCAAGAAGGACTGCATCCAGCGCATGGTCAAGTGCGTGCAGCAGTTCCAGGCCGAGATGGCCAAGAACCCCGGTTTCGTGCAGGTGGACAACGACCTGCAGCTGAACAAGCCCGAGATCTTCATGGACGTGGACCGCGAGCGTGCGGCCGATCTCGG